>OBBS01000006.1_pt1 | contig 395381 bp, 340 predicted proteins | sample 1480861 | NCBI WGS metagenome assembly OBBS01 (sample SAMN05301495, study PRJEB22388) | human gut metagenome | isolation source: Infant 2 DOL 17 gut | host: Homo sapiens | place: USA: Pittsburgh, Magee-Womens Hospital of UPMC | collected 2013/2014 | reverse complement strand
CTCCTCTGGAATATCCCACCAATGCTATAGTGAGTATATAAAGGTCATATCATCTACATGTTCTACATGTTCTTCGGCAACGATCATGGAGGCGAGCGCGGAGCTCTGCTGTACGGACTAATCGGGAGCTGTCGGTTGAACGGTATCGATCCAGAAGCGTATCTGCGCCATATCCTGAGCGTACTGCCGGAATGGCCCTCCAACCGTGTTGACGAACTGCTGCCATGGAACGTAGTTTTCACCGATAAATAAGTGTCAATACGGCGCTCTGTTGACGCTTACACATTTCTCCCCCGTTCAATATCTGGCAGAGGGCATGAATACGGAACGTGACTTCGCACTGCTTGCAACATTTTTGTGATGAGGACAGACTGCGTAATTGGAAATGGTGCAGTCACACTCAGGAATGGCTGTATGATATTCGGGGAGCAGGATTAGATGACTTCATCCTCCCGGATATGTATTACGTTTACTACTACTACGCCTCTGAATTAACAGAATGATGGTAACGGAAGAAAATGCCGGAAAGGGCAGAAAGCGGAAGTCTTGAGGCTGGCAGACAATGCTGGAGCTGGACTTTCAGACAACAAAAAACATCACCGTTCTCACCCCTGCCTGACACACAGGTCTTCTGAGCGCCCAGGGCCCATTTTATCCGGGATGGTGGGACTTGCCATCCCTGTCTGCTTCATCCACCCGGCGGCATTATTGATTGTGATGGAGAGTTCATCACCACCAGGGGCGGACACGGTCATCCTCCTCTGATAACCGTGCCTGGTGGCAGCCGCTTTTACCGCAGCAGCGGCGCAGAGTCGTTACAGTATCAGCACCTGAATCTCGCCCCACAATCCGCTCCAGTGACTGCTGACAGATAAAATACACTGTTTTATCTGATGCATACGGGCTGTGACGTTATTATCTTTCCGGTAGCCCTCTGCACAAAACAGCCTTATGCAAGGGTTGCTGCATCTTGACTGCGTAACCGGCAGTGTGGTGGGGCCAGGTCTTTCAGGTTTAAGGCAGCCAGGAGACGTTACCGGGTCATGGTAGGGTATCACTGGTATACCTCCTCCTGACGGCATGGTCATAATACTGACAGTTATGTGCCTATCGGAAAAAAGCACCAATTCCGGCTTCAAAAAGATCGCCTGTACTGACCGGTGCTGCCGGGTTCAGAACTTCGTTATACACCATGCCAAACCAGTTTGGAGCCAGCAATAAACAGGGGAAGCAGAGCAGTTGCTCTGCTTTTAACTCTCCGGCTGATGCTGCCTCCTGAATCAGTTGGGTCATGGCTTGCTGTAGTGGCTGATGTATTTCCCGTAAATAAGCCTGAGCGATTACCGGGAACCGGCTCCCTTCTGTCATAACCAGGTGGGCTATTCTGGCTCTGCCTGTTGATGCGTCGTCAATTTTCCTGACGGCAGGTAACATCACTCTCAACAGATAGGCTTTTACGGTTTCCCCGTTGCGGCGGGGGGAAGATTCCAGTTCAGTACGGACGGTAGCAATGAACTCCTTCAGAACCGCTTCAAACAATAATTCCTTTGTTGGGAAGTAGTTATATACCGTGCCTTTAGCTACTCCTGCGCGCTTGCTGATATTGCTGATGCTGGCGCGAGCGAACCCTTGTGCAGAGAACTCCTCAAGTGCTGCCCGGGCTATCTGCTGTCGTGTCCTGGCAGTTTTTTCCGGGCTGCAACTACGAGTCTTTCGTGCATGATGAGGACGATTCATATTTGCTGGCATAAATAGTGGCCTTCTGTGTTGTGATAAAATTGACTTAGCGGTCACTTTTGATATTCTTATCCAATAAGTAGTGCGGTAAGGCTGACGTCTGCCGCTAATATTGAAACAGCAGCATAGTATGAGCGCTATATGCTGCCCACAGATCCCCAGAAGAACTGATGGAGAATATATGAAACATTTTATAGCAACAGCAGTCATGGCATCATCCCTTCTTTTCGGCTCTAATGCTCTGGCTGCCTCATCGTCGGCAGCACAGAAGGAAAGCTCGCCTGAACAATCCGGCGGTACATTCAAATACTCCACAGACAGTAAGATTGCTACTGAGCAGAAGAACGTGTATGACACGATAATCAAGTATCAGAACGCACTGAATGCCGGGGATACAAAAACCATCTTGGGCCTGTTTGCTGATGAAAGTTATTCCCAGTGGAATGATAAGTTGACGGCTGACAATACAGAAAAACGCCAGGGGCAGTACGATGATCTGTTCAAGCGTGAAAAGTTTGAGACCGATTTTGCGTTTGACTCTATCTGGATCAACGGAGATACCGCGGTTGTCCGCACTCACCACCATGTGGGTTCTGTTGTAACGAACTTTAAAGAGCAGAAAACCATTATTGATCTGAACCGTGAAGTTTTTGTCCTCAGTAAAATTAATGGTGAATGGAAAATTTTCCTTTATACCTTCAACACCAACCCGCTTCAGGGCGTGGCATGATTATTATAAGCCAGGGAGACCTGGCTTATTTATAATATATGGAGCTTATTATGCCTCTTTCCCGACGTAATTTTATTCAGAATGCCGTTTTAGGAATATCTGCCGCAGGGCTGTCAGCTGCGCCGGCCCTTGCCAAAAATATCTCATCTTCAACGGCACATATCATCAGTAAAACGTCTGGACATGCTGATACATCGACCAGCAAGTCTCTTCATATCATCAGTCTGGACAGACTGGAGGCTTCAGCAAAAGATGTGATGACGGAAGCTGCGTATGCATATATTGCTCATGGTGCTGGAGATGAGTGGACGTATCATGAGAACCGCAGGGCATTCAGTGATTATCCTTTGTTACCTCACCGACTCAGTGGAGTTGCTGCCCACAGCATTGATATCCGGACTGACCTTTTGGGCCATCATCTGGAACATCCCCTGCTGATAGCACCTATGGGCGCGCATATGTTCGTCCATCCGGAAGGGGAGGTGATTGCTGCAGCGGGTGCAGAAAAGGCCGGGGCACTTTATGAATCATCAGGGGCATCCAACCGCTCTCTGGAGGATATTGCAAAAGCCAGTAAAGGACCTAAATGGTTCCAGCTGTATTTTAACGCGGATGCTGGTGTTACCCGAAGTTTACTGGAGCGTGCAAAAGCGGCAGGCTATTCAGCCATTATTATCACAGCGGATGCGCTTGGTCCCGGGACAAGTGATGCTTTTCTCAGCATGAGCTCGCCTTTCCCTGCAGGAGCGACGTTCGGTAATCATGACCCCCGTTACGGTGGCAAAGGTGATTTTTTTAACCAAAAAGTTGAGCTGACCCCGGCTGATATTGAGTTTGTAAAAAAAATCACCGGGCTGCCAGTCATTGTCAAGGGCATCCTCAGAGGTGAGGATGCAGTGGTTGCCATTGATGCAGGAGCAGATGCCATCCAGGTGTCTAATCATGGTGGTCGCCAGATTGATGGTGTTCCTTCTGCCATCAGCCAGTTGCAGGAAGTTGCTGCAAGAGTCGGGCACAAAGTTCCGGTTATTTTTGACAGCGGTATTCGCAGGGGGATTGATGTTGTAAGGGCTATCTCTCTTGGGGCAACGGCTGTTGCGGTCGGACGTCCTGTTCTTTATGGCATCGCAGTAGGTGGTGTCGGGGGCGTTGCCGGTGTCATTGAGCACCTGAAGACGGAGCTGAGGACGGCAATGTTACTGAGTGGTGCTCGTACACTTAAGGATTTGGCTCAGGGCTTTATCAGAAACAAGGAGACTGAGCATTGATAGTGGATAAAATCAGGTATTTTAATATGGGAAATTACACGTCGGCATTGTTGCTCCTTGCCCGTCTGATGCTGGCATGCCTTTATATGATATCCGGCGTTCCCAAGCTGCTATCATTCACTGGCACTATCGATAAAATGGCCTCTCTTGGGCTTATATTTCCGGCGATTACTGCAGCAATAGTGGTCCTTGTCGAAATCGTTGGAGCATTAATGATTGTTTTTGGCTTTTTCACCCGGCCAGTGAGCATTATTCTGTGCCTGTATACCGTGTTTGCTTCATTTCTTGGACACGCATTCTGGACGATGCCAGCTGAACTTGCACATGGAAATATGATCCATTTTTATAAGAATATCTGTATTTCGGGTGGTTTTCTTGCCCTTGTTGTATCAGGGCCCGGACGAATCTCCGTCGACAGACGCTGAGTTTCAGTAAATTAGCAAGCGTAGCGTAACAGATATCATAGCAAACAGGTATGTACGTCACCTGACATGGATGTTGTTTATTTTATCCCTAAACCACCTCATGGGGAGGTGGTGATTGCTCTTGTTAGTAGGTATCTATCGGTCAACTCCAATATGGTATTTATAAAATCTTTAAATAAGTTTAATTAATTGTATTCTGTATCTACCATAAAACATCCGGAATAAGATAAAGCTAGGCAAGTTGCAACAAATAAATAATAGTGTAAAAAGGTATATTTTAATTATAAAATATAAATTGGATAGTAGAAATATAGCAATGATAGTAATCAAATACAGACCTACATATTTTCATGAATAGGTCGCTCATTTCAGGGTAAAGCATATTTTTTTGTCATTACCAACACAATAAATATGGTTTTTGATCGTTTTTCCCGATCGTTTTGGCTATCATGATAGGTGTGGTCTATCATGCGCTGGTTATCGATCGGTAAAAACATTTTGAAAATGATTGTTTTGTTGGGGATAATTGCTGAAAAAATGATCATGCCGGAATTAAACAGGAATTCATTTTATGAAAATAAAAGTTATAGCATTGGCTACATTTGTTTCTGCTGTGTTTGCTGGTTCAACTATGGCCTATGACGGAACAATTACGTTTACAGGTAAAGTTGTAGCTCAGACCTGCACAGTTAATACAAGCGACAAAGACTTAGCAGTAACTTTACCCACTGTTGCCACTTCATCTCTAAAAGACAATGCTGCTACGTCAGGGCTGACACCCTTTGCCATTCGTTTAACTGGTTGTGCAACTGGTATGAATAGTGCTCAGAATGTTAAAGCGTACTTTGAGCCTTCAAGTAACATTGACTTAGCTACACATAATTTAAAAAATACTGCTACTCCAACTAAAGCGGATAATGTACAGATTCAGTTGCTAAATAGTAATGGAACTTCAACTATTCTTTTGGGGGAAGCAGATAATGGGCAAGATGTCCAGTCTGAGACAATCGGATCTGATGGAAGTGCCACATTGCGTTATATGGCCCAGTATTATGCAACAGGACAATCTACCGCAGGGGATGTAAAAGCGACGGTCCATTATACCATTGCCTACGAATAAAAAACTTTTTACTCTTTTGTATTTCTGGGCAGGAAATACTGCCCTGTTTTCTTCTGGAGATACCATGCTAAGGTTTGTGCTGTTTTTTTTTACTCTATCTGTATCTGCAGTTGTTCAGGGTAGTGTAGTTATCATGGGAACCCGTGTTGTTTATCCGGCGACTCAAAAGAGTATTAGCATACGTTTAAATAATGACAATGAATCTCCGGCATTAGTCCAGTCCTGGTTAGACGATGGAGATGCAGCAGCACCCCCTGAGTCAGTCCACGTTCCTTTTATCATTACTCCGCCAATATTTCGTATGGACTCTAAATCAGGACAAACAGTCAGAATTGTATATACAGGCGAGTCACTACCGAAAGACCGAGAATCTCTTTTCTATCTAAATGTTCTGGATATTCCAGCAAAGCCCGGGGCAAAAAAAGACTCCGATAACTCAGAGCAGCGGAATAATAATTATTTGCAACTAGCTATTCGTAGTCGCATAAAATTTTTCTTTCGTCCTGCTCACCTGAAGTTAACACCAAATGATGCTTATCTGAAAGTTACCTGGCACCAGGAGGAAGGCCGAATTAAAGCAGTTAATCCAACACCTTATTACATAACCTACAACAAAATTGCAGTTGACCAGAATAAGCACTTAACGCCTGTTGAACATGGTGGAATGATTCCCCCTTTCTCTTCAACAGTATTTGCACTTAAAGGCAGAACTGCGCCAGCCAGCAAAGTTTCCTGGGTTATTGTTAATGATTACGGAGGATATCAGCAAGGAGAATCTGTTCTGGAGTAAGGTAATAATGAACGCTAATAATCTGTCATGCCTGATTTACTGTCGTTGTTCTCTTCTGCTTTTTGCTGCATTAGGGTTAACAGTAACAAACCATTCATTTGCTGCTGAAGAGGCTGAGTTTGATTCTGAGTTTTTGCATTTGGATAAAGGGATAAATGTTATTGATATCCGCCGCTTTAGTCATGGTAACCCTGTGCCTGAGGGCAGGTATTATTCTGATATTTATGTTAATAATGTATGGAAGGGGAAGGCTGATTTGCAGTATTTACGTACTGCCAATACCGGTGCTCCGACGTTATGCCTGACGCCTGAGCTGCTTTCATTGATTGATTTAGTCAAAGATACTATGTCGGGAAACACCTCCTGCTTTCCGGCATCAACAGGACTTTCTTCAGCCAGTATTAATTTTGACTTATCGACTTTAAGGTTGAATATCGAAATCCCTCAGGCACTGCTGAATACACGTCCAAGAGGATATATTTCCCCTGCTCAGTGGCAAAGTGGTGTTCCTGCAGCATTTATAAACTATGATGCTAACTATTACCAGTATAACTCTTCCGGGACGAGTAACGAACAGACTTATCTGGGATTAAAAGCTGGATTCAATTTGTGGGGATGGGCTTTGCGCCACCGTGGCAGTGAGAGCTGGAATAATAGCTATCCTGCCGGATATCAGAATATAGAAACAAGTATAATGCATGACCTTGCCCCATTGAGAGCACAATTCACATTAGGGGATTTTTATACGAATGGTGAGCTAATGGATAGCCTCAGTTTGCGGGGAGTCAGGTTAGCATCGGATGAACGAATGTTACCCGGCTCTTTACGTGGCTATGCTCCTGCTGTCCGGGGAATAGCTAACAGTAATGCTAAAGTAACCATTTATCAAAATGCTCATATCCTCTATGAAACGACGGTGCCAGCCGGACCATTTGTCATCAATGATTTATATCCCAGTGGATATGCTGGTGACCTTATCGTTAAGATAACAGAGTCTAATGGCCAGACACGAATGTTCACGGTTCCTTTTGCGGCCGTTGCTCAACTCATTCGTCCCGGATTTAGTCGCTGGCAAATGTCAGTGGGAAAGTATCGTTATGCGAATAAAACATATAATGATTTAATAGCACAAGGCACCTATCAATACGGCCTGACGAATGATATTACTTTAAACAGTGGTCTTACCACAGCTTCAGGATATACAGCGGGGTTAGCTGGCCTGGCCTTTAATACCCCTCTGGGTGCTATAGCATCTGACATTACATTGTCCAGAACAGCATTCAGGTATTCCGGTGTAACGCGTAAAGGTTATAGTCTGCACTCAAGTTATAGCATCAATATTCCAGCCTCAAACACAAATATAACTCTGGCGGCTTATCGTTATTCATCAAAAGATTTTTATCATCTGAAGGATGCGCTATCAGCTAATCACAACGCGTTTATTGATGATGTTTCTGTAAAAAGTACAGCGTTTTATCGTCCCAGGAATCAATTCCAGATTTCAATCAACCAGGAATTAGGTGAAAAATGGGGTGGGATGTATTTAACAGGAACAACCTATAATTACTGGGGACATAAAGGAAGTCGTAATGAATACCAGATGGGGTACAGCAACTTCTGGAAACAACTCGGCTATCAAATTGGATTGTCTCAGTCAAGAGATAATGAGCAACAACGCCGTGATGACAGATTTTATATTAATTTTACTCTCCCTCTGGGAGGAAGTGTTCAAAGCCCGGTGTTTTCCACTGTTTTAAATTATAGCAAAGAAGAGAAAAATAGTATTCAGACATCAATTAGTGGTACTGGCGGGGAGGATAATCAGTTCTCTTATGGTATTTCAGGAAACAGCCAGGAAAACGGGCCTTCCGGTTATGCAATGAATGGGGGGTATCGTTCACCTTATGTAAATATAACCACAACAGTCGGGCATGATACTCAGAATAATAATCAAAGGTCATTTAGTGCGTCGGGAGCGGTGGTCGCACACCCCTATGGAGTGACATTGAGTAATGACCTGAGTGATACTTTTGCCATTATCCATGCTGAAGGAGCTCAGGGAGCTGTCATCAATAATGCCTCTGGTAGTCGTCTGGATTTTTGGGGAAATGGTATTGTTCCTTATGTTACACCCTATGAGAAAAATCAAATTAGCATCGATCCCTCCAATTTAGATTTGAATGTTGAATTATCGGCGACGGAGCAGGAAATCATTCCTCGTGCTAATAGCGCCACGTTAGTGAAATTTGACACTAAAACAGGAAGAAGTCTGTTATTTGATATTCGTATGTCTACTGGCAATCCCCCTCCAATGGCTTCTGAAGTTCTGGATGAACATGGACAGTTGGCCGGATATGTCGCTCAGGCCGGGAAGGTATTTACCAGGGGACTCCCTGAAAAAGGTCATCTCAGCGTTGTATGGGGACCAGATAATAAAGACAGATGTTCATTTGTATATCATGTTGCACACAATAAAGATGATATGCAATCTCAGCTCGTTCCTGTTCTGTGTATACAGCACCCTAATCAGGAAAAAACATGAAAAGAATCTTTTTCATACCATTGTTTTTAATTTTACTCCCTAAGCTGGCGGTAGCGGGTCCGGATGATTATGTGCCTTCGCAGATAGCGGTTAATACATCCACATTACCAGGTGTTGTGATTGGTCCTGCTGATGCCCATACCTATCCCCGGGTGATAGGAGAGCTGGCGGGAACAAGTAACCAGTATGTTTTTAATGGCGGTGCCATCGCTCTGATGCGTGGAAAGTTTACCCCCGCACTGCCTAAAATTGGAAGTATTACGTATACTTTCCATCAAGGAAACAGCCGTGATTCATCTGATTTTGATATCTATGATATTGGTGTATCCGGACTGGGTATTATTATTGGCATGGCGGGCTATTGGCCCGCAACGCCTCTGGTCCCCATAAATAGCTCAGGTATATATATTGACCCTGTAGGTGCCAATACAAACCCCAATACTTATAACGGTGCGACAGCAAGCTTCGGAGCTCGTTTGTTTGTTGCTTTTGTCGCAACGGGAAGATTACCCAATGGATATATAACAATACCCACCAGGCAGCTTGGTACTATTTTGTTGGAAGCAAAACGTACAAGTTTGAATAATAAAGGACTGACAGCACCTGTTATGTTAAATGGTGGGCGCATTCAGGTACAGAGTCAGACATGTACCATGGGGCAAAAAAACTATGTGGTGCCATTAAATACCGTATATCAATCACAGTTCACATCTTTGTATAAAGAAATACAGGGAGGTAAAATTGACATACACCTACAATGCCCGGATGGAACTGATGTTTATGCTACATTGACAGATGCATCACAGCCAGTGAACAGAACAGATATATTGACCTTAAGCAGTGAATCCACTGCAAAAGGATTTGGCATCAGGCTATATAAAGACAGTGATGTAACTGCCATCAGCTATGGTGAAGACTCCCCTGTGAAAGGAAATGGCAGTCAATGGCACTTCTCCGATTACAGGGGAGAGGTAAATCCACATATCAATTTAAGAGCCAATTATATAAAAATTGCTGATGCAACTACACCTGGAAGTGTGAAGGCTATTGCAACTATTACTTTCTCATATCAATAAAAAACAGTTAATCAGGAGTTAAATTAATATGAAAAATAATGACAGGAAATATATCAGTCTTTTATCACTGCTGCCTTTGCTGATTGCCGGTGTTCCGGCGTTTTCGTAGGGTGACGGGTCCGTGGCGTATCCAGAAGGTAATGGTGTCGCACGGTGTCGAATACTTATGCGACTGTGCCAGGAGCAGAGGCCCGGGCTGCTGAACTTACAACCGCGGTTGGGGCTCATGCGAATTGCATCCGGACGTAGCACCACTGCTGTTGGTTCGTGAATGCATGCCAGACCAGTTCGCATCGCTGGGAACTGCAGCATGCGTTGCCGACAAAGCCGGAAACGGCATGGCTCTCAGCAGTTGGTCGGCGTCAGATGCAACTGGTGCCGTGACGGTGGGAGTTGTGGCCGAAGGGCACACATCAGAACTCAATGGCACAGGGGGAGTTTTCCTGTACAACCCGTGAAAATGAAGTTTACATCGGATATGACTCAGGTGTCACAAACCCTGTCAGTCCGCGGGGACCGGATAAAATCCGGGGTCCCGGTGGTATCAGTGATGGTGCATGGGATACGGAAGCAGCCACTATCAGGCAACTGAATGTAGTGGCACAGTAAATTTGGTCACCTGATTAAAGGTGATATTCTCACCTCAACACAAAACAGGTGACTTAATGAACAAGAAAACCAAACGTACTTTCACCCCCGAGTTCAGACTGGAATGTGCGCAACTGATTGTTGATAAGGGCTACTCATATCGACAAGCCAGTGAATCGATGAATGTCGGCTCTACCACTCTTGAGAGATGGGTACGTCAGCTCAGACGAGAGCGCCAGGGGATTGCCCCCTCTGCCACACCGATTACTCCAGACCAGCAACGTATCCGCGAGCTGGAAAAGCAGGTTCGCCGCCTGGAGGAACAAAATACGATATTAAAAAAGGCTACTGCACTCTTGATGTCCGACTCGCTGAACGGTTCACGATAGTTGCCAGACTCAGTGGCAGCCACACCGTTGTCAGTCTGTGTTCTGCTCTGGGAATACACCGCAGCAGTTACCGGTACTGGCAAAAACGACGCGATACGGTGAATCCGGTGCATGTCAGGTTGTGCAGTGAAATACGCCGGGTGTGGAACCAAAGCCGGGGCTCTGCGGGAGCGCGCACGCTGGCTGACATGCTGACCCAAAACGGCGTCCCGATGAGCCGTTACCGTGCCGGGCGGCTGATGAAACATCTGAATCTGAGCAGTTGTCAGCCCGGAAAACATCAGTACAAAAATGCCCGTCAGGAGCATACCTGCTTGCCGAATCTGCTCGGGCGCCAGTTCGCTGTCCCCGAGCCAGACCAGGTATGGTGTGGAGATATTACCTATATCTGGGCCGGAAATTGCTGGTGCTATCTGGCGGTTGTGATGGATCTTTTTGCCCGCAGGGTTATCGGCTGGAGTCTGTCCGCACATGCCGATACTGCACTGATAAGCGATGCCCTGCGGATGGCCTATGAGACGCGTGGTCAACCACATGATGTTATGTTCCATAGCGACCAGGGAAGCCAGTATACAGGCCTGAAATATCAACAAATTCTCTGGCGTTACAGAATAAAGCAAAGTGTCAGTCGGCGGGGAAACTGCTGGGATAATAGCCCAATGGAACGCTTCTTCCGCAGTCTGAAAACAGAATGGGTGCCAGCGAATGGTTACGTCGACAAGGACGAGGCCCGGCAGCAAATTAATGATTACATATTGAACTACTACAACAGTGTCAGACCTCACCATTATAACGGTGGGTTGACACCGGAAGAGTCCGGGAACAGGTACCATTTTTACTGTAAAAACGTGGCCAGTATTACTTGACCACTACACTTCCCGAAGACAGTTATGTGATTCTCTGTGACCGTAATCTGGAAAGGCTTACATACTCTATGTTCTGTGGGCGTCGGTTTCTTGTCATTCCTGTTTCCTCTGTGAGATGCCTGACAGATATCAGGCAAACCATCCGCCGTGGGGCGTGGCTGTTCGGACATACGGCAAGACCACTGACCCGGACAGAGATGGTGGTGGTCTTCGGGGTTGTTTTCCATGACTACGGGTTTACCTTTCTGGCAGACCGGCTGGGGATAACCATGAAGACGGTATGTGCGCATCTTTACAATGCGATGGAGAAAAATGGTATGCGCGGCGTCAGTATTAAATATCTCTGCAACACCATAGACCGGTAAAAAGATGGTTTTCTGATAAAGGCTGTTGCGACGGGGATTTCTGTGCATGCTGTGTCACGGGCATCCCAGTGCTCCGGATAATAAATGTTATGTAGTCAGGCGTGACAAATTTCATATGGAACAGGTATGCGTTTTATTTGTGATAACAGTTAATGAGGTATTACAGCTGCTTTCCGGATAACATTCGGGCAGTTTTCTTTAATTCTGAAGTCTGAAAGAGATATCAGTAATTGTATTGCTTTTAAACATTGTCAGTATTTATTTTTCCAAATCGTTCACGTTTCTCATAATCTTCCCGACAGTCACCATCACAAAACAATCCTGTCTTAACAGGTTCTCCGCAGTTATAGCAGAATCCCGTTTCAGGGAGTCTATTCCGGATACGATTTTTTAGTCTGATGCTCATGCTGAATTGTTCATTTTCATAAGCAATATCTGCACTATCTGCCATAAACGATCCTCTGAGGAGACCACATCTTTATAACCCACCACCGAAATATTACAAAGTAATACTCATTGTATAATCTTTAACGGCAGGGGCAGGATAATTGTATCCTGCCCCTGCTTTAATTCTCAGCACAGGTGTTGACTAAAGAGCGTGAAACTTTGCTATTATGTCTTCGTAAGATTCACGGACGGTTATACTTGAGCCTGATTCTGTGAAGTAAACAACAGCAGAAGCATCGTTGCCTTTTTCAATGTATGAAACATTCCAGTCATGGATAGCCACTGCGGGCTGACCATTATCCCGACGGTGCGTCTTAATGAATCGCGGAAGTAATTCTGCAATATCGTTAAAAACACCATTTACGGTATGAGTGATACCACCAACGCAATGTAGATGAGTTGACTCCGGGGTATCATTGTCTGCTTCTGCAAAGAGTATAGCTGTCTTGCTAATTGTAACAGGCGCCTGTGAGCGGGATAATTCGAGAGAAATAAACCCGGATTCTGCCATAAAAACTCCAGTTTGTGATGTTATATCATTTCATGTATTTTTTTTGTTTAACAGAAAATCTTTCTCATGTCAATATTGTGACTGGTTTCTGCCTGTAAACTAACTTTCATCTCCCGAAATCTGTGAGAGCCAAGGATCGTGGCGTTTATGATCAGAAGCAGGTTGTAAATGACCGGAGCATTGCGCCGGGATGCGTATGTTCTCCCCGGACAGACAGTCTCAGTTCGTAGAATCTATAAATTACTGCTACTGATGCTGCCGGGGAAAGGCGTAACGAAAAAACAGCCTCCGTTACCGGACAGCAAGAAGGCTGAATGAAGTTTATGGCGTTTGTATTTTGTAATGTCTGGCCATGCAGTAAATCCAGACAGGTTTTTATTATCATGTGAAGTATTCTGACATAAAATACTAAATTTCTATTTTGTGATGAATGCTGCAAAATTGAATCTTCATTCTGATATAACTTTTATCTGTTTCAGTGAAGCATGCCCACAGATTAAGCTATTAAGTTGTGGAAGAACAGTTTTGTCCCACCTGCTTTTCTCCTTTCAGAAACCAGTATGTTGCCATGCCCCGTCTTAATGGTGAGCGCTGAACCATACCTGCTTTTTCCAGTAATAACAGGTAATAGCGTGCCTGATAATCCGTTACCGCCAGCGCCTCCGCAATTTCTGCGGTTTTCCCTCCATTATGTCTGCTCAGAAAACCCATTATTTCATTCTGCATATCATCATCCTCTCTATATAAGCAAAAGGATAATAAGTGGCTGACTTGTTTTTGGCAATTCAAATGTGACTATCATGTTTTTATATTGTATTTGGTGTATTTACTTAATATGCGAAACATATTCACGATTGGATTTCTATCACATTATTTTTATAGTTTTTTCAATGGTAAGGAACGTTGCAAAAAACGATTTTAACGATCTTTTATACTGAATATTCATTCTTATACAGCATTAATCACTAAGGCACCAATCCACTGCAAGATATAACCCTAAAAATAAACAGCTTTACAGATCAAAAGATCGTCAAAATACATATTTACAACATAAAAAACTAAATATATCTTAAGGAGCCAGGCCCTCCTGTATGGGGGATGAATATTAAGGCAGCCCTGTAGGTGGCGGGGTGGGGAGTATCGAATGGCACAGCATGAAGTTATTACCCGGGGAGGGGATGCTTTTTTACTAAAATTACGTGAGAGCGCGCTGTCATCCGGCTCCATGTCTGAAGAACAATTTTTTTTACTGATAGGTATTTCCTCTATTCACAGTGACAGAGTTATTCTCGCTATGAAGGATTATCTGGTCAGTGGTCATTCCCGTAAAGATGTCTGCGAGAAATACCAGATGAATAATGGATATTTCAGTACAACGCTTGGGCGCCTTACCAGGTTGAATGTCCTCGTTGCCAGACTTGCTCCTTATTATACTGATAGTGTATCAGCTATAGCTGAAGCTGCTTCCCTGTAAAATACGGACAATAAAAAACGCCGGGGCAATACATAATACGCGAGAAATATAAGCCTGTAGTCAAATGAGAGTACGGGTGTTATCAACGAGGTATGCTTTCAGCTTCTCTGCTTTTGCTAAAGCATTCGGTGTGGAGACAGGAACACTAACCCATAGCTTATCATCCAGGGAATCTTATCTATAGAGAAGATTCCTGTCGGTTATCCGGAAAATATTATCGGGAGATAATGTCATAAATGCTGCCTGAGTGTATTTCTCACATTGCATTTATGAAGTTCTCCTGAAAAAAAGATTCCCGTAGTTCGGGATATTGATTGTATCTGTTGTGATGACAGATGCGGTGTACGTAGTTCGATTAAAAACAGGAATTAAATATGAAGTTAAAATTCATCTCCATGGCTGTATTTTCAGCCCTGACCCTGGGTGTTGCGACAAGTGCGTCTGCTGCTACCACGGTTAATGGTGGTACTGTTCATTTTAAGGGGGAAATTGTTGATGCTGCATGTGCCGTAAGCCTCAATTCATTTGATCAAATTGTTAGTTTGGGCCAAGTGCGTACAGCTAAACTAGCCAATGATGCCGACAAAAGTGCACCGGTTGGATTTGATATTGAATTAAGCGATTGTAGTACGGCTGCTTTATCCAATGCAGCAATAATTTTCTCTGGTAGCCAAATGTCTGGGCATAACAATATTTTAGCAGTTCAGGGAGGGGCTGGTACAGCAACGAATGTTGGTGTGCAAGTAACTGATTACACAGGGAAGCCTGTTGTTTTTGACGGAACCACTGCAAGTACTGATTATAAACTGACCGACGGCACTAACAAAATTCCGTTCCAGGCTCGCTATATTGCTGTTGATGGACAAGCCACTGCTGGTACAGCCAACGCCGACGCCACCTTTAAAGTTCAGTACCAGTAATATCAGAACAGTGTAACGGATATATACCCGGCCAGGGAGGGCTGTTTTTATCCATGCGGGTGTGAGATTAATGAAAATATCGAAAATGGCAATAATGTTATTTTTGCTGTCTCCCGCTGCACTGGCCGGAAACCACTGGCATGTCATGCTTCCGGGAGGAAACATGCGCTTCCAGGGAAAAATAATTGCTGAAGCATGCAGTCTTGCCCTGTCAGACAGGCAGATGACTGTGGATATGGGGCAACTCAGCAGCAATCGATTTCACGCCGCCGGTGAGTATGGGGACTCTGTGGGCTTTGATATTCACCTTCAGGACTGCAGCACTGTCGTCAGTCAGCGGGTGGGGATTTCCTTTTATGGCGTGTCAGATATTCACGAGCCGGAGTTGCTGTCGGTGGATGAGGAGAATGATGCTTCAGACGGAATCGCTATCGCTTTATTTAATGAAAGCGGAGAGCTGGTAAAACTTAATCAGCCTCCGGAGAACTGGGTGCATCTTACCCGCGGAGATATGAAACTGCATATGCAGGCGAGGTATAAGGCCACACATTATCCCGTCACCGGGGGAAAGGCAAATGGACAGGTATGGTTTTCTCTGACCTATCTGTAACTGGCAGATATAACGCCATTTAATTAAGGCTGTTAATAACATGATGAAGCACATGCGTATATGGGCCGTTCTGGCATCATTTTTAGTCTTTTTTTATATTCCGCAGAGCTATGCCGGGGTTGCTCTGGGGGCCACCCGTGTGATTTACCCTGAAGGGCAAAAACAGGTACAACTGGCGGTAACAAATAATGATGATAAAAGTAGTTACCTTATTCAGTCATGGATTGAAAATGCTGAGGGAAAAAAGGATGCCCGGTTTGTAATTACTCCTCCGTTATTTTCCATGCAGGGAAAGAAAGAGAATACCCTGAGAATTATTGATGCCACAAACGGACAGATGCCGGAAGACAGGGAAAGTTTGTTCTGGGTGAATGTCAAGGCCATCCCGGCCATGGATAAGGCGAAAACCGGCGAGAATTATCTGCAGTTTGCAATTGTCAGCAGAATTAAACTGCTCTACCGTCCACAGGGACTGGTTATTCCGCCAGAACAGGCACCGGGTAAATTAGAGTTCACCCGTGAAAACGGAGGGCTGACTCTGTTTAATCCGACGCCGTATTATCTGACAGTGACTGACTTAAAGGCCGGAAATAAAAGTCTTGAAAACACCATGGTACCCCCACAGGGAAAGGTCACTGTGAATATCCCTGGAGGATACACCGGAGGAGATATTACTTATAAAACAATTAACGATTATGGTGCTCTGACTGAACAGGTGAAGGGTGTTGTGAAGTAACTCAGTTATTTCTGGTACTGGTTGTGTTTGGCTGCTGATTTTATTTTTTCGCTCAGTGTGGGGGCTGACATGTTTTTCGGAGATGGCGGACAGCTCCTGTCTGATAAATCACTGACCGGCTCTGCTGGCGGGGGTAATAACAGAATGAAATTTAATATACTGCCGCTGGCATTTTTTATCGGGATAATTGTTTCTCCGGCCCGGGCTGAGCTCTATTTTAATCCGCGTTTTCTGTCTGATGACCCGGATGCGGTTGCGGACCTGTCTGCATTTACACAGGGGCAGGAGCTTCCGCCCGGTGTGTACCGGGTGGATATTTATCTGAATGATACGTATATCTCAACCCGTGACGTGCAGTTTCAGATGAGTCAGGACGGGAAGCAACTTGCCCCCTGCCTGAGTCCGGAGCATATGAGTGCGATGGGGGTAAACCGTTATGCCGTGCCGGGTATGGAGAGACTGCCGGCTGACACCTGCACATCACTGAATTCCATGATTCAGGGTGCCACATTCCGGTTTGATGTCGGGCAGCAGCGATTGTACCTGACCGTTCCTCAGATATATATGAGTAATCAGGCCCGTGGTTATATTGCGCCGGAATACTGGGATAACGGAATTACAGCGGCATTGCTGAATTATGACTTCAGTGGTAATCGGGTGCGCGACAGCTATGGTGGCACCAGCGATTATGCCTATCTGAATCTGAAAACAGGACTGAATATCGGGAGCTGGCGTCTTCGGGACAACACCAGCTGGAGTTACAGTGCCGGAAAGGGGTACAGCCAGAATAACTGGCAGCACATTAACACCTGGCTGGAGCGGGATATAGTTCCCCTGCGCTCCCGTCTGACGATGGGGGACAGTTATACCCGGGGGGATATTTTTGACGGTGTAAATTTCAGGGGTATTCAACTGGCCTCTGATGACAATATGGTTCCGGACAGCCAGAGAGGGTATGCACCGACAATTCACGGTATTTCCCGGGGAACATCCCGGATTAGTATCCGCCAGAACGGGTATGAAATTTACCAGAGTACGCTACCTCCAGGCCCGTTCGAGATAAACGATATTTATCCGGCCGGGAGTGGAGGTGACTTACAGGTAACCCTGCAGGAAGCTGATGGCAGTGTACAGCGATTTAATGTGCCATGGTCTTCGGTGCCTGTACTGCAACGTGAAGGGCATCTGAAATATGCTCTCAGTGCCGGAGAGTTTCGCAGTGGCGGACATCAGCAGGATAATCCCCGTTTTGCTGAAGGAACGCTGAAGTATGGTTTGCCTGCAGGCTGGACGGTGTATGGAGGAGCCTGGATAGCTGAACGCTACCGTGCCTTCAATCTGGGGGTGGGTAAAAACATGGGCTGGCTGGGTGCTGTTTCACTGGATGCCACCCGTGCGAATGCCCGGTTACCGGATGAAAGCCGGCATGACGGTCAGTCATATCGTTTTCTGTATAACAAGTCACTGACGGAAACAGGGACAAATATCCAGTTAATCGGATACCGCTACTCCACACGGGGCTATTTCAGCTTTGCTGATACCGCCTGGAAGAAAATGAGTGGTTACAGTGTTCTTACCCAGGACGGAGTGATACAGATACAGCCGAAGTATACGGATTACTACAATCTGGCTTACAACAAGCGGGGAAGGGTGCAGGTGAGTATCAGCCAGCAGACGGGGGAATCGTCAACGTTGTATCTGAGTGGCAGCCACCAGAGTTACTGGGGAACGGACAGGACGGACCGTCAGCTTAATGCTGGCTTTAACTCATCTGTGAATGACATCAGCTGGTCCCTGAACTACAGCCTGTCCCGGAATGCATGGCAACATGAAACTGACCGGATACTGTCATTTGATGTCAGCATTCCGTTCAGCCACTGGATGCGTTCGGACAGCACATCTGCATGGAGAAACGCCAGTGCCCGTTACAGTCAGACCCTGGAGGCTCACGGACAGGCTGCCAGTACAGCAGGGCTGTATGGCACACTGCTGGAGGACAATAATCTGGGATACAGCATCCAGAGTGGTTATACCCGGGGAGGGTATGAGGGGAGCAGTAAAACAGGATATGCCTCTCTGAATTACAGAGGGGGATACGGTAATGCCAGTGCAGGATACAGTCACAGTGGGGGTTACCGGCAACTGTATTATGGGCTGAGTGGCGGTATTCTGGCACATGCCAATGGTCTGACACTGAGCCAGCCTCTGGGAGATACGCTGATTCTTGTCCGTGCACCAGGTGCATCTGATACGCGCATTGAAAACCAGACGGGGGTGTCTACAGACTGGAGGGGGTATGCTGTACTGCCTTATGCAACAGACTATCGTGAAAACCGGGTGGCACTGGATACCAACACCCTTGCAGATAATGTTGATATAGAGAATACCGTGGTCAGCGTCGTGCCCACGCATGGTGCCGTTGTGCGGGCTGACTATAAAACCCGTGTGGGTGTGAAAGTGCTGATGACGCTGATGAGAAACGGGAAAGCAGTTCCTTTTGGCTCTGTTGTTACGGCCAGAAACGGGGGGAGCAGTATTGCCGGAGAGAATGGTCAGGTTTATCTGAGCGGAATGCCTCTGTCAGGACAGGTTAGTGTGAAATGGGGGAGTCAGACCACGGACCAGTGTACTGCAGATTATAAATTACCGAAGGAAAGCGCCGGACAGATATTAAGTCATGTCACGGTTAGTTGCAGGTAAAGAGGCAGGGAAATGGTGAAGGATATTATTAAAACAGTGACATTCTCCTGCATGCTGGCCGGCAGTATGTTCGTTACCTGTCATGTCTGTGCAGTGGGTTCTGTGGTGAATATTACAGGCAATGTTCAGGATAACACCTGCGATGTTGACATTAACTCCCGAAACTTTGATGTCAGTCTGGGAAGTTATGACAGCCGACAGTTTACCGCAGCTGGTGATACCACACCTGCGTCGGTATTTCATGTCGGGTTGACCTCCTGCGGCAGTGCTGTCCGTGCAGTGAAGCTGACATTTACGGGCACACCAGATAATCAGGAGGCGGGGCTTATTCAGATTAACAGCATAAATGGAGCACGGGGTGTGGGGATTCAGCTTCTTGATAAGGATAAACATGAGCTGAAAATTAATGTGCCGACAACAATTGCGTTAATGCCGGGAACACAGGCCATAGCGTTTTATGCCCGTCTGAAAGCCACTTATCTTCCGGTAAAGGCCGGTAATGTTGATGCGGTGGTTAATTTTGTACTTGACTATCAGTAAATATAACACAGAGGAAAACAGATGAAACTGAAAGCTATTATATTGGCCACCGGTCTTATTAACTGTATTGCATTTTCAGCACAGGCAGTGGATACGACGATTACTGTGACGGGTAATGTTTTGCAAAGAACATGTACGACTCCAAAAGATATAAATGTACCTTTAGGAAATCTGTATACAACAGACTTTCCTGCGATGGGAAGTACATCTCAGTGGAAGACGTTTTCATTATCTCTAACAAACTGTCAAAATACAGGTCGTGTACAGGCATCATTTGCAGGCACTCAAGATGGTAGTGGATATTTTGCCAATAACGGTAGCGCCGGCAATATAAAGATAGAGATAGGAGATGCTGATGTTTCATCAGTAACATATGGTCCCAACACAATAAAAACGGTTTCCGTACAAAATAATAATGCAACCTTTAATCTTAAAGCCCGTGCAGTGAGTAAAGGCCAGGTTACTCCTGGAGATATCAGTTCTGTTATAACCGTCACCTATACCTATGCGTAAATATTATCCCCTCTTTAAGAAAAGCACAGCCCTCAGGGGCTGTGTTTTATTCACACTTATAATGGCATATTCCCAGCCATCGTTTGCACTGTTGTGCAGAAATAACCAGACCGGTCAAGTATTTAACTCCGGGGATACATCCTTTCGGGTTAATGTCAGTCCTGTTGTGCAATATGATAAATCCATATCTGTATTGGACCTTTCCCAACTGGTATCATGTCAGAATGAGGACTCGACAGGCCAAAACTATGATTATCTGAAAATATTGAAAGGCAGTGGTTTTTCTCCTGCTCTGGATACCAAAACATACGGACGACTCGATTTTACAAGTCGTCCAACGGGGTATGCCAGGCAATTACCACTTCAGTTTGATTTGCAGGTGACAGAGGCGTTTTATCAATATGGTGTCTGGAAACCATTCCCTGCGAAATTATATCTGTATCCTGAACCGGGTGTATTTGGGAAGGTAATTAACAATGGAGATTTACTGGCAACGTTATATGTGAATAAGTTTTCCACAAAGGGGCAGGAGGCAGGGGAGAGAAATTTCACCTGGCGTTTCTATGCAACGAATGATGTCTATATCCAGACAGGTACATGCAGGGTCTCATCGAACAATGTCAAAGTTGACCTTCCGTCCTATCCCGGAGGGCCGGTAACAGTCCCTCTTACTGTACGTTGCGACCAGACACAGTCGGTCAGCTATACCCTGTCAGGTTCTGTAACAGGAAGTGGTAATACTGTATTCGCAAATACGGCAACATCAGGGGCCGGCGGTGTGGGTGTACAGTTGTCGGACAACGCGGGGCCGGTTCCGGCCGGACAACCGAGGTCTCTGGGACAGGTAGGTAGCTCTCCTGTGAGTCTGGGGCTGAAGGCCTCTTATGCTCTGACCGGTCAGGCAAGTCCGACGCCCGGTGCTGTCCAGTCAGTGATAAATGTGACTTTTAGCTACAACTAGAATGCAGTTGTGGCGGTAATGATATTACTGCTCTTTATATCCAGTTTTTCATTTAATGTATCACTGTTTGTGGAGAAAAATAGCTGATAATAGTATTGTTTCCGGTGTTGTGACGGAACGAGTCTGTCATATGGTCTTTGTCAAAGATAAACAGAACCAGTATGAGCCGTATATCTGGTTCTGAGCGTTGTCAGTAATCATAAAGATAATGGTAAATCTGAGGGTTTAAAAATCAAATCAGAAGAACTGCGCTTATCCAGCCAGACCTTCTGGTCGGGAGGGGCTCATATTTCCGGAGGAGTAATGTCAGGGGCAGTTAACAGTATACTGGAGGTGAAATCAGGCAGAACAGAATATATCCTCTCACCGGTTTTTGAGCCTGTATGGAATCAGACCGGGAAAATATTTGCTTTTGAAATGCTCTCGGATATCCGTTCAGCAAAAGACGGGAGGAAAATCTGCGCATCTGTTTTTTTCAGAAGTGCGCCTCCGGATATTCAGTACAAAATACTCATCAGTCAGCTGAAGACTGCTGAAACGCTTCATAAATGGTGTCTGCAGAAGAAAATAATGCTGAGTGTCAATATTTCCCGGGTGGTAGCCCTGTATCTGAGAAAACATGGCATCCCGGGGCGGCCGGGAACACATATCAGGCTTGAGGTCAGTGAGGACTTTCCGGCAGTGGCGTTAAAACCCGGTGATGACCCCCTGTTACGTTTTTTGTCAGAACGTTTCACCCTCTGGCTGGATGATTTCGGCTCAGGAAATGCAGGCTTAATGTGGGGACTGTCCGGGATGTTTGAACGGGTAAAAATAAGTCATGAGTTTTTTCATTATGCCCTGAAAAACAGGAGTGCAATGCCGCTTCTCCATGCTGTGGCAGACACTGTTGCCTGTCATAACCGGGGCGTAATACTTGAAGGTGTTGAAAATGAAGCGTTGTTCCGTATTGCCAGAGACATGAATGTCCAGGGCTGTCAGGGATGGCTCTACAGGCGTGTGGGAGCTGATGAATTATCCGCGATTACTGAGCAGTATGGATAATCCTTTTTCACAGACTTGCCAGCAGCCAGCATTTATGTTCTTTTATCTGAGGAAATTTATCTGTCCGCTGTGCCGGGATATCTCAGTTATACAGAAATCAGGCAGGAATAAATTGTAGTGGAAAGTCGAAGTTTACCGGATGACTGATGCGCGCTTGTACACAGACAGTGTGTTTCAGTAATATGGAGAATAATGAAATGAATAACACAGACACATTAGAAAAAATAATCAGACACCAAAAAAACAAAGACCCCGCATATCCCTTTCAGGAACATTTGTTGATGCAACTCTGTATTCGCGCAAATAAAAGGATGCAGGATAATATATCTGAATTTCTGGGGGCGTATGGAATAAATCACTCAGTGTACATGGTTCTCACCACATTATTCACAGCGGAGAGTCATTGTCTGTCACCTTCAGAGATAAGCCAGAAACTGCAGTTTACCAGAACTAATATTACCCGCATTACAGATTTTTTAGAAAAAGCCGGGTATGTAAAAAGGATGGATAGCAGGGAGGATCGCCGTGCTAAAAAAATCAGTCTGACATCTGAAGGTATGTTTTTTATTCAGAGGCTCACTCTTGCACAAAGCATGTATCTGAAAGAAATCTGGGATTATCTGACCCATGATGAACAGGAACTGTTTGAAGTCATTAATAAAAAATTACTGGCGCATCTTGATGATGTCAGCTCATAAAGCGTGAAATGCCTGAGGATGCCGGATAGCTTCAGGCAAGAGAATAATGATTCTTGCAGACGTGTTTTGCCGGATACAAAAACAAATGATAAAAAATTGCAGCGCCAGGCACCTTTCAAAGCAGGGAGACCTGTACCGCGTCGAAAATTTCAGCCAGTTAATGTCATTGTCTGAACCAGGCACTTCGCCCGGGCAGGAGAAGGAGCGTGGTTGCGGTCATCCTGTATACTGAAGTCGTTATGAAGGAATAATACAAATAATTGCCCGTTTTCTCTGTACGATAGAGGCAGGTGTGTATGATTGCATCACTATGTTTTTGTGATATAAAAAACTAAATGGTGAGATATGCATTTTAAAATATAACAAAAATCACCATGAAATAAGAATAATTATCCACGGAGAACATAAGCTGCAGACTGTTACAATGCATGCTGTTCATCTTGACAATGTCAATGCTATTCTGTTACTTATTCCAGTTTTACAGGGGTAAAAATGAACAGCAACGCGTTGCTCAAAAATTCTTCCTTATTTGTGGCTTATATGGGATGTCTCGGATGGGGAAGTGCATATTTTTACGGGTGGGGTGTCTCTTTTTATTATGGTTTCCCATGGTGGGTTGTCAGTGCAGGTATTGACGATGTTGCAAGAAGCCTGTTTCATGCAATTACTATAATGGTCATCCTGTTTCTCTCATGGGGCGCGGGAGTACTTTTCTTTCTTGGAATAAAAAACAAAGCAAGCATGCATGAATTGAGCTTTTTCAGACTTTTTCTTGCCTCATTCTTATTGTTTGTTCCGGTGGTGATTGAGTTCTCTGTGCTAAAGAATCATCTGGCATTAAAACTTCTTACCTTATCAGTAGCGGTATCCCTTATTCTTGTTTTTCTTATAAGAACCTGTGGCCACCGTGTTTCAGCATCATGTTTTTCAGAGAGTATCTTTGTAAAGAAACATATTTCTGAAATATGTCTTGTCGGCTTTGTCATATATTTCTGGGTTTTTTCATTTTCTGTTGGCTTTTACAAGCCGCAATTCAAGAAAGAATATGAAATGATGAATTATAATGACGGGTGGTATTATGTTTTAGCCAGATATGATACCACACTTGTTTTATCAAAATCATTTAAGTCAGGTAATGGCAGATTTCTGGTGATCAGGTCTGAGCAGTTAAAAGATTATGAATTTAATATGGTTCGGGTTAACCTGTAGGTTGCTCTTCTGCTTCTTAAGTGCTCGCTTTGATGTTACGCTAATGGAACCAGGTTGACACGTTTTTAGTGCGCGCCAGCAGCGATTTAAGTGCTCTGCGTATTTTCATGGAAGGAGATCACCCAATAACCCCGTAACTCACCGATCTCCTTCACGGTAATACGTATGCACAGTATGGTGATTTGCGCAGTTGTGTTTCACCGGAGCGATTTATCCTGTAGCGACAGTCTTGACCGCCAGGCGGCAACTGCATAATTTTAAGCCACACTTTAACACTCCGGTGAACCATCCCGGTTTTCCTGGAGAGTATTTTATCTGTGAACTCAGGCTGCCAGATCATTGTTTCCGATGGAGGCATAATAAGCTTTTTCTGTTTCTGTCGGAGGAATATGGCCCAGCCTTTCCAGTAATCGTCGATTGTTATACCAGTCCACCCACGTTAGTGTGGCCAGTTTCACTTCTGTCCGGTTTTTTCCAGCTCTTACGGTGTATTACCTCCGTTTTGTAAAGACCATTGATGCTCTCCTCCATCGCGTTGTCATACGAGTCGCCAGGACTCCCTGTTGATACCAGTAATCCGGCTTCCTTAAGTCGCTGCATGTAGGCCAGCGATACATACTGAGAACCTTTATTACTGTGATGGATGGTGCCAGATGGACGACGGCCCATACTGCCTGCTCCAGTGCATCCGGCACGAATGTCGTTTTGTAGTGGCACAGTAAATTTGGCCACCTGATTAAAGGTGATATTCTCACCACAACATAAAACAACAAGAAAACAAAGCGTACCTTCTCTCCTGAGTTTAAACTGGAATGCGCCCAACTTATCGTTGATAACGGTTACTCATACCGGGAAGCTACTGAAGCTATGAATGTTGGTTTCTCTACTCTGGAGGCATGGGTACGTCAGCTCAGACGGGAACGTCAGGAGATCACGCCTTCTGCTGCAGCACCACTCACATCAGAGCAGCAACGTATTCGTGAGCTGGAAAAGCAGGTGTGTCGTCTGGAGGAACAAAATACGATATTAAAAAAGGCTACCGCGCTCTTGATATCAGACTTCCTGAATAGTTACAGATAATCGGGAAACTCAGAGCGCATTATCCGGTGGTCACACTCTGCCATGTGTTCGGGGTTTATCGCCGCCCCGTCACCCTGTCTTACGTATCCTGTACGCACTGTCTAATTCTAAGGGAGGTGCGTATGCTTTCTGTTCCAGCATCATCCTGTCGTCTGGTCGGTACTTTGGGGATGCTGTTTCTTTTCACCCTTGCCATACCCGTTCAGGCGGCTGAACGCCGAGGCTTAGGTCGAGCAGGGTAGTAGAGTGGTTTTTTTAACGGCTGGACACTTGATCCCGGACCGTTACGTGCTGGTTGATGCTCATCAACAGCCTGTAGATTTCACTCAAGGTGAATATGGGTTTACTGCTGGCGTTGGCTCAAAACTCCCGACGAGTCTTAATCTGTGAGCAATTGCTGGATTTGATCCACGGTGAGAGCACTGAGGTATTTGATCGCACCATCGATGTATTGATAATGCGTCTGTGTCGCAAAATAGAGATCAATCCCCATTGGTGTTTTGCAAGTCCGATACAACGGTTAGCCAGCTTCTGGTCGAACTTGAGCTGAAGGATCTTAAAACAGGTATCCATAGTGCTCCTGGATATTCTCTTTTTGGACATTGACGTCTCCATTGGTTTAAACACGGCAATGGAGACTGCGGTGAAAAGAGTTAATTCCCGGAGTGACTGGCTGGATGCCAATCAATGATCGGAAGCATGCCAAACTGTGAACGGAGATGGATGCCGCCAAATCATGATCGATTCAGATGCCATATTTGCAATATCGCGTTAATCGTCAGTTCAGCCGGGATATATTAGCGGGCCAGGGATCCGGGAAAATGCCACCTGATTGCCACCAGACAATTTCTTCTTCAGAAAGAAAACAGTTAATTAAGGCGGAGGGACTTCATCAGAACGTCCTATAATCGTTAAATGGCATCTCCTGTCTCCAAACCGCCCCAGAGTTTCTGCAAAGCAGAGCGCTCTTCGTGGGTCAGGTGATTATCAGGGGCTGCCAATACACCGGAATTCCAGTAGCTGATAAACTCCAGATTGATGCTTCCTGCGGCCTGGTTCCAGAGCAGAGCCATGTCAGGTCTTCCTGGTAGCCAGAAAAAGCCTTTATTACGATAATTACGTTGCGTTCAGGGATGATCTGCTAATAATATTCTGTCGATCCGCTAAGTGTCAGTGTATGCGGTAAGCCCGCCCTTGAGTCACTATTTGGCAACTGCTACATCTAAGGTGACGTTATTCGCTGGCGCCGATATTTTCTCGATGGGAGATAACCCTGCACACTATGCAGTGTAATACTCGAGCTAATGCAAGGTTACGCAATTCAGTCTTTACTGCCGTTCTTACATTCGATTTGGGTATGAAGGCTTTCATCGTTTTAACACCTTTCTGCAATTCCATTGTTCTGAGAGCTTTCCACCGCTGTTGTACAAGGTACATGGCACAGTTGTGTCATTAACTTCTGTATTTCGTCAGTGAGAACCCGGTGATTACGTAGTTCATCTTTTGTCCAGTGGATTGGTTGCCGTATAAAGGATCTTATCAACAAAGCACAGTTCCTCTATGTCAGCGACGACGTAGTGCTATGGCTCTTTCCCAAACGCCCATTTCTGACTGTTCCTGCAACGCCGGTTAGCTGTCACTATTTTTATGGATTCGATAAAAAATCTTCATCATGTATGATCGATTTTGTCGATCGATTCGATCGAATTTTCTCCTTTTACCCTGCCTTTTGCATGGTTTTAAAATAGGCAAAATTACTTGTCATTCGTGGAAAGTGATGGCGGAGATAACTGAGCTTAAAACGTTTCTCTTGTCTCCGTCACTTGCCATACCAGCCAGGAAAAGAAGATGTCAGCACAAGAAAAAACAGTACAGATTGATTCTTTTGATGCGAAATTTTTAGATATAAATACATTAAGCAAGCTTATTTATGAACGTAAGAGTTTTGTGATCGAAAATGTTTCCGATGTTAGTGAAACGGTAAAAAGAGTGGAGCATGAAATAGAGAAAACGAAATTAAGTTGTCGTGTATATACTGAGTACAGGAGTACAGCTTTAGCTGGTTCTTTATGGTCACCAACCGTAATTCTGGGAGTGGCGAGTGCAGTAGCAATAGGTGTTCATAATTTATCTACATGGAACCCCGATTATGAAATCGGTAAGAACTATATTAAACGGAGATTATCGGTAAAATATAAAAAGGCAGAAGTATTGTGATCGGTTACTCCAGTGCCCCTGCCTGTTTGTATTCTGGGGAGGTTGTATTCACATAATTTCAGACAGGCGTTCACGTCCTCACTGAGAAGATATATTTATTTTGTGTAGAGTAAAAGTCTGGCTTCCGTAGTGTGGAGTGTTGAGGCTGCCTTTAGTCCGGTTTTTAAATATTAAAAATATATATTAAAATGATGATACAATAATGGAGATAATTGAAATGAAAAAGGTTTTTGCTGTTTCAGTGGTGGCCACAGCCTGTGTATTTGCAGCAAATGCAGGTGCTGAGGAAGGTAAAAGCGGTTTTTATCTGACCGGTAAAGCCGGTACCTCTGTGGTGTCACTTTCAGACCAGCATTTCCTGTCAGGAGATGAGGAAGAAACGTCAAAGTATAAAGGCGGCGATGACCATGATACGGTATTCAGTGGTGGTATCGCGGCTGGTTATGATTTTTATCCGCAGTTCAGTATTCCGGTTCGAACAGAACTGGAGTTTTACGCTCGTGGAAAAGCTGATTCGAAGTATAACGTAGATAAAGACAGCTGGTCAGGTGGTTACTGGCGTGATGACCTGAAGAATGAGGTGTCAGTCAACACACTAATGCTGAATGCGTACTATGACTTCCGGAATGACAGCGCATTCACACCATGGATATCTGCAGGGATTGGCTACGCCAGAATTCACCAGAAAACAACCGGTATCAGTACCTGGGATTATGAGTACGGAAGCAGTGGTCGCGAATCGTTGTCACGTTCAGGCTCTGCTGACAACTTCGCATGGAGCCTTGGAGCGGGTGTCCGCTATGACGTAACCCCGGATATCGCTCTGGACCTCAGCTATCGCTATCTTGATGCAGGTGACAGCAGTGTGAGTTACAAGGACGAGTGGGGCGATAAATATAAGTCAGAAGTTGATGTTAAAAGTCATGACATCATGCTTGGTATGACTTATAACTTCTGACGACACTGCTCCTGAACGATAATTGCGTATATTCTGTAATTAAGATAATTGCATATCTTCTGCAATTAAACAGAAATACCCTGCAGTCTATTACTGCAGGGTTGTCTTTTATCTGTTTTACAGATAATTTCTGATTTTTATTATCCTGTTCTCTTCATAATAATGTTGTCGATATACTCCGATGAATATCAGAAAACTGTTTTGTCCGGGTAACACCCCCCGGATTTTATTGTTTTTATTCTTTTTTGTCGTTTCTGCAATAACCACAATTGCATGCGGATACACTGAGAAGAATGCCACCGGGAATGTGTTGCTGCTGTTCCTTCTTCTGCTCCTTGCACACAGAAATACCCTCACATCCATTACAGCGCTGTTATTTCTGTTCTGTTGTGCACTGTATGCGCCTGCCGGTATGACGTACGGTAAAATCAACAACAGTTTTATTGTCGCGTTGTTGCAGACCACAACTGATGAGGCAGCGGAGTTTACCGGGATGATTCCTGTTTATCATTTTCTGGTCAGTGCCGCGATTCTGGTATTCATGGTGATTTTCTGGCGAACACACCACCGCGGTCACCGTAACTGGCTGGCACTGCTGCTGTTCGTATTATGCTCAGTAAACAGCTGGCCGTTGCGGATGGTTAAAGGAACTGTTGTGGGGACAACTGACACATTGCGTGAAATGCAGCGTTATAAACAACTGAATCAGCACGGGGCTGACAACTGGAAAATCCTGCCGGGTGTACCGTTGTATGACACGATTGTTATCGTCACTGGTGAGAGTGTGCGCAGGGATTATATGTCGGTATATGGCTATCCCGTGCCAACCACACCGTGGCTGAATACTGCTCCCGGTTTATTTATTGACGGCTATACATCGGCAGCAGCCAGTACTGTGCCTTCCCTGAGCCGGACACTGATTTATGACTATGAGCAGAACCCTGATTCCGGCAACAACGTGGTGGCGCTGGCAGCAAAAGCAGGATACAGCACATGGTGGATATCCAATCAGGGAAAACTGGGAGAGCATGACACACGCATCTCTGTTATTGCTTCTGATGCGGAGCATACCGTTTTCCTCAAGAAAGGCAGCTTCGCTTCCCGTAAAACGGATGACATGTTGTTGTTACAGGAAACAGAACGTGCGCTGGCGGATAAATCCTCTCCGAAGGTGATATTCCTGCACATGATGGGGTCTCATCCGAACCCGTGTGACCGGCTTCACTCCTGGCCGAATAATTACCAGGAGCAGTTCCCCCGGAAGATTGCCTGTTACCTCGCCAGCATCAGTAAACTGGATAACTTTCTCGGGCAGCTTGATGGTATCCTTCGCCGGCATTCCCGTCATTTTGCCATGCTTTACTTTTCTGACCATGGTCTGTCGGTCAGCGACAGTGCTAATCCTGTTCATCATGATGGTCATGTGCAGGGAGGCTACAGCGTTCCCCTGATTATTACCGCCAGTGACATCACGTCTCATCAGTCCGTCAGCAGAAAAATCAGTGCCCGTCATTTCGCAGGTATTTTTCAGTGGCTGACCGGCATTCGTACTGAAAATATACCGCCATTCAATCTGCTGACAGACGAAGATAATGAACCCGTTATGGTTTTTAACGGAGAGAGGAATGTACCGGCAGACAGTCTGAAACCGCAGCCTCTGATTCTTCCGGTCAAGGGAAAATAAGCGTAATGTTCATCACCAGATTATGTACGATGAGTTTTCCACTGTTTATAGCAATTATCTTGCTCATAACCAGACAGGAGTAACCAGACCAACCGAAAACACCGGGGAGGTGATTACCCGCTGGCAGAGGAAATCCGGTTTTTTTTGATGTCAGCCATAACGTGTTTGACAATAAAGCATTATGAAAGGGTGTTAATGAGTCCATGGGATAATTCATAAAAATAATTTACTGTGTTATCCTTTTCAAAAGAAATATTCAGAAGATAACCCCTGGCTGACAACCAGGGGAAGGGGACATTAACAGTGTTATTATTGGTGGATAAATTATTACTTGTGTGCAGGATACACTAATGCAATATCTACTGATACTGTATGCCAGTATGTTTCATGCCTGCCGCTGAAAACGGCAATATCCAGGGCCAGACATATTCACCATTCATATTTCTGCATTTCTGTACAATTTTCTCAGAAAGCGTCTCATCAATTCTTTCACGCAACTTCTCCTGCTGTCTTAAAATACTTTCGCATATTTCGAAATCATCTTCCTGCATCAGCATTTCGGCGCATTTAATGATTTCTGCCCGTTCATGCAGCACAGAGGAATGATTATAGAGCCAGTTTACAAACAGCAATGCTTCCGGATATTGCCCCCATAACGGGTGGTATGTGGCATAATAATCTTCGGCAGTATCCGGACCGCCTGAAAAGTTATGCCATACAGCAAGTGGAAATGGATGCAGATTTCCGCACAGTATTTCTGCGATGTAAGTATTTGCCGCAAAGCCGCGACGAAATGCAGTTGCAGCTTTTACCAGTTCCCCATTAAGAAAATGCAGAAGGCCGAGTTCATACCAGTAAGGTGAAAATTCATCTGCATGTTCCTGCAGTATATGGCGTGCCTGTTCATGAGCGCCAGTGCGTAACAGTTCCGGTCCCAGTAGCCAGCGTGCACCATGATTATCTTCGGGATTGTAATCCAGTATTTTTTCAATGAGCATGATGGCATCCTGATGACGCCGTAAATGTGCATTTGCCAGGATTGCCGCATAGAGGGCACGAAGAAAAGGTCGGTTGTCAGGATGTATCCAGATGATTCTGCCACTGAAACCTTCAGGGATAAGACGATTGCCAACTGCCAGCCCTTTAAGGGCAGCATTCAGCGCCTTACGCGGGGCATTCTGCTCCAGAAATACGTATGCCAAGTGAGCGTGTACATCAATAAAGTCATTCTCCTGTCGGGCAAGGCGCCTGAGTTTGTTGATGTAACTTGTTTCGCTGATTTCATCCGCATCGTATGCATCAATCAGTTCTTCAAACTCATCCAGCAACGAGCCAAACCAGGTTTCCGAAAATATGAAACAGCCCTGGTTATCGTTCACTTCAAAGCGTAATTTGCCAGTCATATTCTGAACCTGTAAAAAAGGATGGACCATAATCTGCAGGCTATAAAAATTGTGATGCCTGGCATCGGTGTCCTTTTATTGTCCGGGATTAACGTTGCCCATGATAATACAGTGAATTCTGTTCTGTGGTAAGACGTTGAGTTATTGAATGAGAACCTCAGCCTGGCTGATGGTTCCGCCGGCATAAAAAAGAAATTGATTGAGGCGGGTGCTCTTCCCCTTAAGAGGAAGAGCATGTGTGTAAATGGCGTTCAGTCACCTTTTCAGTGGATTGTTAACTTTTGCATATTCAAACGGACTGATACACTCCTCCCTGTTTGCATCCAGAAAATCTGCCCACCATTGCAGCATAAGCCGACGTTCTTCCAGATGTTCTGCTTTATGAATATACGCGGCACGTACTCCGTTGCGCTCCTGATGACTCATCTGACGTTCAACCGCATCTCTTGACCATAAGCCGGATTCAATCAATGCACTGCACGCCATCGCCCGGAATCCATGGCCACAGACTTCCTTGGTTGTGTCATACCCCATCACTCTGAGGGCCTTATTTACGGTATTTTCACTGATTGGTTTACGCGGGTCATGTGCTCCCGTAAAGATCAGACCATTTTCACCAGCCCATGTCTGAAGTTCTGTCAGTATGGCTACAGCCTGTTTGCTGAGTGGCACAAGATGTGGTGTTCGCATCTTGGAGCCCCGGTGTGAGAATTTTACCCCTGGCAGAGGTTTGCGTTCGGCTGGAATAGTCCACATGGCATTGTCAATATCAATTTCAGACCAGCGGGCGTATCTGAGTTCACTGGAACGAATAAAAACCAGTAAATTCAGCATAACGGCAAGCCGGGTGACAGGCTGACCTTTATAACTGTTAATACGCGACAGAAGTTCAGGCAGACGTGAAAGATCAAGAGCGGGGCGATGCTGGCGTTTTACCGTAGTCAATGCGCCAGCCATATCCAGAGCAGGATTATATCTGATGATGCCAGACTGTACGGCATAACGCATTACAGCAGATATTCTTTGCTGCAGACGACTGGCGATTTCATAAATTTGTTTAGCTTCTGCAGCACGAACAGGGATAAGCAGATCCGGGGTATTGAGTGTTGTGATATCCCGGTTGCCGATAAAGGGGAAAACGTGTGTTTCGAGGCTTTTGAGTACTTTATCGCTGTGTGATTGTGCCCATTGTTTATTACTGGCATGCCAGCGTCGTGCAATATGTTCAAAAGAGAGCTGTAAATCAGGGACTACTTTTTTAGCTCTTTTCTGTTCGCAAGGGTCAATCCCCTCCGAAATCAGTTTTCGGGCCTCATCCCGTTTTGTACGAGCTTCGGAGAGAGAAACTTCTGGATACACACCAAGTGCCAGAGTCTTCTCCTTACCCAGAATACGATAACGGAGACGCCAGTAACGGGAACCATTAGGATGTACCAGCAGGAACATGCCAGCCCCGTCAGTGAGTTTATAAGCCTTGTCAGTGGGCTTTGCAGCCCGGATTTTTGCGTCAGTCAGTGCCATAGTTCAGCCTTCTGAATGCGTTAAAGAGGGTACAAATTCTGTCGAACTGGGGTATACCCGCAATTATACCCACACAATGGGGTTGATGTGGGGGGAATCTGGTTGAGTTCGGTAGAATTGATTTGTAGGCAGAACGCTTAAATCGTGGCGTTCTGAAACGAAAAACGGACCTCCGTGGAGGTCCGTTTATATGAATTTGGTGCCCGGACTCGGAATCGAACCAAGGACACGGGGATTTTCAATCCCCTGCTCTACCGACTGAGCTATCCGGGCAACGGGGCGCATTAAACCTGATTCGCCTCGTCTCGTCAATCAAATTTCTTCAATTTAGTGCAGACTGCACAATCTATCATCACTTTGCCGCTATTGCACGCATTGTCAGGCAAACCAGGCGGTCCAGGCGGCGGAAAGCGGCATTGCCAGAAGGAGTGCTGGAAGCATGTTGACCACCGGGAACATTTTAATGCCACAGATGCGTAATCCGGTTGCCAGCAGCAATAAACCGCCTACGGCGCTGAAGTCTGCCATCATCGACGGTGTGGTCAGCGGTAATATCAGCGCGGCAGCCCACGCCAGTGTTAACTGGATGATCAGTAATGGAATGCTAATCACCGACACCGCAATACCCAGCGAGCAGGCGAAGATCATCGCCGTAAAGAAATCAAGAAATGACTTGGCGATTAAAATACTCGGATCGCCGGTCATCCCTTCGTTCATCGCCCCGAAGATTCCGGTGCCGCTGGCGCAAAACAGGACAATAATCGCGACAAAATTCTGAATAAAAGATTCATGCGCTGGCTTCTTACGCGAGTGGTGAAACAGATTATGCGCTTTGGCGACCACTGTATTGACGCCTTTTTCCAGCAGACAAATTTCGCCGATTAATGCTCCGAGTAAGGTTGCTAAAACCATCGCCGGAAGGTTGGCGCATTTCACCACCAGTAAAATACCAATCCCCAGCGATGCCAGACCAAAAATTGATGTCATGGAGACGCGGATACGTTCCGGTAAGCGTTGGCTAAGAAGTGCGCCGAAAACGCCACCCAGTAAGACTGCACTTGCGTTGATAAAAGGGCCGATGACCACAAGAGTTCCTGTTAGCTGTATTGTTTGATTTTCTTATTATGAACTTTTGGCGCCGTCGATGGCTTGTTTGTTCGCAAAGTCCTGGCTTGCACGCTTTAGCGAAAGGTGCCATGATTGCGCGAATTTTCTCCTCTCTGTACGGAGTTTGCCCGATGCACGCCACCTCCTTACATTCTCTCGCTTATCGCCGTTTCGCGCGAAACTCTTCTCTTTTTATGCTACTGCTCATGCGGTGAAGTTAACGCACGCTCACTGCAGGACAACAGTAAAATCAGAGCGTTTCTGCTTTTACTGATGTCTGGCGGTCGGAGCTGGTGACCAGTTTGACCCATATCTCATGGGGCAGGGTTTTCCTCCTTGTCCGGTATTCTTACTTCCCCTAAACGGGTTTTGCGCTTATGAAATCAATGAATATTGCCGCCAGTAGTGAACTGGTATCCCGACTTTCTACTCATCGCCGCGTGGTGGCGTTGGGAGATACTGATTTTACGGACGTCGCGGCAGTCGTCATTACCGCTGCGGATAGTCGCAGTGGCATTCTTGCATTGCTTAAGCGCACCGGTTTTCATCTACCGGTGTTTTTGTATTCCGAACATGCTGTTGAATTACCTGCGGGCGTTACGGCGGTAATCAACGGCAACGAGCAGCAGTGGCTGGAGCTGGAATCCGCAGCCTGTCAGTATGAAGAGAATTTGCTGCCACCGTTTTATGACACGCTGACGCAGTACGTTGAGATGGGTAATAGCACCTTTGCTTGCCCTGGACATCAACATGGTGCGTTCTTTAAAAAGCATCCTGCCGGACGCCATTTTTACGATTTCTTTGGCGAGAACATCTTTCGCGCCGATATGTGTAACGCTGACGTAAAATTGGGCGATCTGCTTATTCATGAAGGATCGGCGAAAGATGCGCAGAAATTTGCAGCCAAAGTCTTTCATGCCGATAAAACCTATTTTGTGCTGAACGGCACATCGGCAGCGAATAAAGTGGTGACGAATGCGCTGTTAACGCGTGGCGATCTGGTGCTCTTCGACCGTAACAACCATAAGTCGAATCATCATGGCGCGTTGATTCAGGCGGGGGCGACACCGGTCTATCTGGAAGCTTCACGTAACCCGTTTGGTTTCATTGGCGGTATTGATGCGCACTGTTTTAATGAAGAGTATCTGCGCCAGCAAATTCGCGACGTTGCGCCAGAAAAAGCCGACCTGCCGCGCCCGTTTCGCCTGGCGATTATTCAGCTGGGAACCTATGACGGCACTGTCTATAACGCCCGTCAGGTGATCGATACCGTTGGGCATCTGTGTGATTACATTCTGTTTGATTCCGCGTGGGTCGGTTACGAACAGTTTATCCCGATGATGGCGGATAGCTCGCCGCTGCTGTTAGAACTTAACGAAAACGATCCGGGGATCTTTGTGACTCAGTCGGTGCACAAACAGCAGGCGGGATTCTCACAGACGTCGCAGATCCATAAAAAAGATAACCATATCCGTGGACAGGCGCGTTTTTGCCCGCATAAGCGGTTGAATAATGCCTTTATGCTCCATGCTTCTACCAGCCCGTTCTATCCGCTGTTCGCCGCCCTGGACGTTAACGCCAAAATTCATGAAGGGGAGAGTGGGCGTCGGCTGTGGGCTGAGTGCGTTGAGTTGGGTATTGAGTCGCGCAAGGCTATTCTTGCGCGCTGTAAGCTGTTCCGCCCGTTTATCCCGCCCGTTGTTGATGGCAAATTGTGGCAGGATTATCCGACGTCAGTGTTAGCCAGCGACCGCCGTTTTTTCAGTTTTGAGCCGGGGGCGAATTGGCACGGCTTTGAAGGATATGCCGCGGATCAGTATTTTGTTGATCCGTGCAAGCTGTTACTCACCACGCCGGGTATCGATGCCGAAACCGGCGAATATAGCGACTTTGGCGTTCCGGCGACGATTCTGGCGCACTACCTGCGTGAGAACGGCATTGTGCCGGAGAAGTGCGATCTCAACTCCATTCTGTTCTTATTAACTCCGGCGGAAAGCCACGAGAAGCTGGCACAACTGGTGGCGATGCTGGCGCAGTTTGAACAGCATATTGAGGATGATTCGCCGCTGGCTGAGGTGTTGCCGAGCGTTTATAACAAATATCCGGTGCGCTATCGCGACTACACCCTGCGCCAGTTGTGTCAGGAGATGCACGATTTGTATGTCAGTTTCGACGTCAAAGACCTACAAAAAGCGATGTTCCGCCAGCAGAGTTTCCCGTCAGTGGTGATGAATCCCCAGGATGCGCATAGCGCTTATATTCGCGGTGAAGTGGAGTTGGTGCGGATTCGTGATGCCGAAGGGCGAATTGCGGCAGAAGGGGCGTTGCCTTATCCACCTGGCGTGCTTTGCGTGGTACCCGGGGAAGTCTGGGGTGGGGCGGTTCAACGTTATTTCCTTGCGCTGGAAGAAGGCGTGAATTTGTTGCCGGGATTTTCGCCGGAGTTGCAAGGTGTCTATAGCGAAACCGATGCGGATGGCATGAAACGGTTGTACGGTTATGTGTTGAAGTAAGAATAAAAAAACGGGTCACCTTCTGGCGACCCGTTTTTCTTTGCGTAATTAGTGGCTAACCGTCTGTGTACCTGTCGGGACACGAACGTGTTTATATTTGAACATCGCCATGAACGCGAAGGCCAGCACCACGGAGTAACCTGCGAAAATCAGCCATACGGTCTGCCAGTCGGTAATGCCGTTTTGGGTGTACATCTCAACCACTTTACCGCTCACGATGCCGCCGAGGATACAGCCGAAGCCGTTGGTCATCATCAGGAACATCCCCTGCGCGCTGGCGCGAATTGCCGGGCTAACTTCTTTTTCGACAAACACCGAACCAGAGATGTTGAAGAAGTCGAATGCGCAACCGTAAACGATCATCGACAGTACCAGCAGTACAGTACCGAACGGAGTCGGGTCGCCGTAAGCAAACAGAGCAAAACGCAGGATCCACGCCACAATACTGATCATCATTACGTTCTTAATACCGTAGCGGCTTAAGAAGAACGGGATGGTCAGAATGAACAGGGTTTCAGAGATCTGCGAAATCGACATGATGATTGACGCATGCTGCACGATGAAGCTGCTGGCAAACATCGGATCTTTGTCAAAGCTGTGCAGGAAGGTATTACCGAACATGTTGGTAATCTGCAGTTCCGCGCCCAGCAGCATTGAGAAGATGAAGAAGATTGCCATACGCTTGTTTTTAAACAGCGCGAATGCATCGAGGCCCAGCAGGGTTGTCCAGCTCTGATTCGCTTGCTGTTTAGCAACCGGAATATGCGGCAGAGTCAGGGTAAACAGAACCAGAATGGCGGAAAGCGCTGCGCCAATATACAGCTGCATGTGGCTTAATTCGAAGCCGGACAGGCTCACCACCCACATTGCCATGATAAAGCCGATGGTGCCCCAGATACGGATTGGCGGGAAGTCAGTAACGATATCCATCCCGGCATTTTGCAGGCGATAGTAAGAGATGGTGTTGATTAACCCAAGCGTTGGCATATAAGCAAACGAGTTAATCAATATCACAAGGAACATCGCCTCCGGCGTAGTGACCTCTGCCGCCATGAACAGCGTGATAGCGCCAATGGTGTGGCAAATGGCATAGACCCATTTCGCACTTAACCATTTGTCGGCCACAATCCCCAGCAGCGCAGGCATAAAGACCGCGGCGATACCCAGTGAGCTATAAACTGCGCCGATAGAAGCACCGTCAAACTTCAGGGTAACAAACATATAGGAGCCGAGGGTCGTCAGCCAACTTCCCCACAGACAGAACTGCAGAAAAGAGAGGATTTTCAGCTGCAGCTTAAGATTCATGTTAATTTCCTCACATCGTGATGCGGATGAGTGTTTGAAAAAGCACATTTGACCGTGCGAGATGATGCGATTCTATCAACTTCGCGGACTGGTTTTTTGTTACCTGTGGCAAATAATTGCAAACATTCCCAATTTGCAAAACGAAATTGTGATGTAGATAACATTTTTACCCCTGAGCATCGTCAGGGGCGGTTAGTGGAATTATCGGCGGCGGTAAGATTTTTGCGCGGTATTCACTTTATAAAGATAACGGCGAGATTCCGCAGAGGGATGGCGGGTCGTCAGCGTCTGATAAACATCGCCCGGCGTCATGGTGTTAATAATATTGGCAGCCTGAATCTTATCATTCGAAAAGACTCGTAGCACGCTGCCTGCGCCGCCGTTATAGGCGGTGATGACGGCATAACGCCGCGATGTTGGGTTATCAATTCCGCCGAGATAAACGTTGTTCAGCATCGCCAGATACGCGGTGCCGGTATCAATATTGCTGGCAGGATCAAACAAGAAACTGCGGCTCGGCGTGCCGGATTTCCCCTGCGAGCGGAACACATCTTTCCCGGCGGTATGTTGTACCACCTGCATTAATCCCAGCGCATCGGAACGGCTGACCGCATACGGGTTAAAGGAAGATTCAGTCTGCATAATTGCCAGAATCAGCGACTCATCAACGCCATATTTCCGTGATGCCTGGCGGACCATGCCGAGATATTTGTGCGCACGTTTATCAAGGTGGTTCGGCACCATGTTAATGGTGACGCTGTAGATGATACGCAGCCCGTTGCTGCGGCTCTTCAGACGGTTTTTCAGCAGATAATCCGCGAAGTTGCTCGCGCGACCTTCCCAGCGAATCGGCTGCCCGGTGTTGTCCACCACCTGACCGTAAAGGAAAGGTTCTTTCGAAATCGTAATATCATCAACGTCGGAATAGAGATCGACCGAACTCGGATCGTCCCCCATCAGCAACGTTTTGATTATTGCCCGGCGCAAATGCGCGGCAGGTTCTGTCCCGGCGATGGTTTCGATAGTAATCGTACCGTCATCGAAGTTGATGTGGCTGCGGGTCTGATATTGATCGGTGTATTTCACGTAGTCCTTAGGACCGGCGATCACCACCTCTTTGAAGCCCCAGATGTTCTCAATATTGTGGGCAAATTGCCCCATCAGAATATCAAAACCGTTGGTATCTTTGACCCAGGCTTCGTTATAGGTATCGCCTTTTTTGGTCGTCGAACAGGAGATGAGCAACGGCGCAATCAAAGCCAGCGCGAGATATTTTTTCATCATTCCGGGTGCGTGTTGTGTTTGTTTTTATGCAAGTTGCCGGAGGCGTGCTCCGGCACTGTTTTTATTTTTTATCTTCCGGCGTAAAGCCCTCGATATGCACCTCTTTACCCTCGAACAGGAAGTTGACCATCTCCTGCTCCAGCAGCTTGCGGTGCTCGGCATTCATCATGTTGAGTTTCTTTTCATTAATCAGCATGGTTTGTTTGTGCTGCCACTGCGCCCAGGCTTCTTTGGAGATCTCGTTATAGATGCGTTTTCCCAGTTCGCCGGGGTACAGCTGAAAATCCTGACCTTCTGCTTCACGTTGCAGGAAAGTACAAAAAATCGTTCTGCTCATAAATCATCCTCTTTATCGACTCACGCGCTAAACCGGCGCGCCAGTGCGTAACTGCTGTAACAAACGCTCCACGGGAGCCGCCAGGCCAACTGACGGCGGTTGCGCTAAGTTATACCAGAGCGCATTGTCTTCATCCATGCAGCCGGTGAATGACGACACGGGAAGCCACATAGGCACAATATCTAAGTGGAAATGGCTGAAGGTATGCCGAAACGCGGTCAGCTGCGTCAGGTTATCGGCAGCAATCTGTCGTTGCGCCAGCCACTGCCGCAAACTTTCTTCATCGGCAAACTGCGGGAAACAGTATAAACCGCCCCACAATCCGCTCGGCGGACGCTGCGCCAGCAATACTTCATCTTCGTGCTGTAACAGCAAAAAGTAGCCGGTGCGCTCTGGCAGCGTCTGTTTCGGTTTTTTGCCCGGATAAAGCGACCAGCTATTGTTGGCGGCGGCAATACATCCGTTTTGTAGCGGACAGAGCGAGCATTTCGGCTTAGAGCGCGTACAAATCATCGCGCCCAAATCCATCATCGCCTGGTTAAACCGTTCCACGCCAACCGCGGGCGTCACCTGCTCGCTCAAACTCCATAGTTTATTCTCGACCTCTTTTTTCCCGGGCCAGCCGCTTACAGCATAGCAGCGCGCCAGCACGCGTTTGACGTTACCGTCGAGAATCGGAAAGTGCTTACCCAGAGAAAGCGAGAGAATCGCGCCTGCGGTGGAACGCCCGACGCCCGGCAGTGCTGCAACTTCCTCAAAGGTTTCCGGGAATTTACCGCCGTGTAAGGCCGCCACTTGTTGTGCCGCTTTATGCAGATTGCGCGCTCGGGCGTAATAGCCAAGCCCGGTCCACAAGTGGAGAACTTCGTCGAGCGGCGCATTGGCGAGATCGGTCACCGTTGGGAAGCGCACCATAAAGCGTTCAAAATAGGGGATAACGGTCGCAACCTGAGTTTGTTGCAACATCACTTCTGAGAGCCATACTTTGTAGGGCGTCTTGTCAATTTGCCAGGGCAGCGTTTTCCGCCCGTATTTATCGTACCAGTCCAGAACCTGGGCTGAAAATTGCGACGCTTGCATGGTCACCGAATTCACTGTTGTTGGGGGCAAGATTGCAGCACAGCGACGGCAGGGTGTAAACCGGAACTTTCCGCAGCCACGGCCTTATCATGCTTGCATCCGGCAACTAACTTTGGATAATGCCCGTTTTCAGAACACTTTCACAAGCGACTAAATCTTTATGAAAAACGACGTCATCTCACCGGAATTTGATGAAAACGGCCGCCCGCTGCGCCGTATCCGTAGTTTTGTGCGCCGCCAGGGGCGACTGACCAAAGGCCAGGAACATGCGCTGGAAAACTACTGGCCGGTGATGGGCGTTGAGTTCAGCGAAGATATGCTGGATTTCCCTGCGCTTTTTGGCCGTGAAGCGCCGGTGACGCTTGAGATTGGTTTTGGCATGGGCGCGTCGTTGGTGGCAATGGCTAAAGATCGCCCCGAGCAGGACTTCCTCGGCATTGAAGTGCATTCACCGGGCGTTGGTGCGTGCCTGTCTTCTGCGCATGAAGAGGGCTTAAGCAACCTGCGCGTGATGTGTCACGATGCGGTTGAAGTGCTGCATAAAATGATTCCTGACAATTCATTGCGCATGGTGCAGCTCTTTTTCCCTGACCCGTGGCACAAAGCGCGCCATAATAAACGCCGTATCGTTCAGGTGCCGTTTGCCGAGCTGGTAAAAAGCAAACTGCAGCTGGGGGGCATATTCCATATGGCGACCGACTGGGAACCTTATGCGGAACATATGCTTGAAGTGATGTCTTCTATTGACGGTTATAAAAACCTGTCAGAGAGCAATGATTACGTACCGCGTCCGGCATCACGTCCGGTGACGAAATTTGAACAACGTGGTCATCGTCTTGGTCACGGAGTATGGGACTTAATGTTCGAGAGGGTGAAATAATGGCAAAGAACCGTAGCCGTCGTCTGCGTAAAAAAATGCACATCGACGAATTCCAGGAATTAGGATTTTCGGTGGCATGGCGATTCCCGGAAGGTACATCGGAAGAACAGATTGATAAAACCGTTGATGACTTTATTAACGAGGTTATCGAACCGAACAAACTGGCCTTTGACGGCAGCGGTTATCTGGCCTGGGAAGGTCTGATCTGCATGCAGGAAATCGGCAAATGCACCGAAGAACATCAGGCGATTGTGCGTAAGTGGCTGGAAGAACGCAAACTGGAAGAGGTACGCACCAGCGAACTTTTCGACGTTTGGTGGGACTAAGAAAGCATACGGGCGATGACAAATGCAAAACTGCCTGATGTGCTACGCTTATCAGGCCTACAAAGATGCACGATCGAGTAGGCCGGATAAGGCGTTTACGCCGCATCCGGCATGGAAAACGCGCACTTTGTTATCAATCTGGGGCCAGCAAATGCTGGCCTGATTTGTTCTTGAGGGAAGACTATGATGCGCAAAATGCTGCTGGCGGCAGCACTTTCAGTGACGGCAATGACCGCTCACGCCGACTACCAGTGCAGCGTCACGCCGCGTGACGATGTGATTGTCAGCCCGCAAACCGTGCAGGTGAAGGGCGAAAACGGCAATCTGGTGATCACGCCAGACGGCAACGTGATGTATAACGGTAAGCAATATTCCCTGAATGCCGCCCAGCGCGAGCAGGCGAAGGATTATCAGGCTGAACTACGTAGCACCCTGCCGTGGATTGATGAAGGCGCGAAAAGCCGCGTCGAGAAAGCTCGTATTGCGCTGGATAAAATTATCGTTCAGGAGATGGGCGAAAGCAGCAAAATGCGCAGCCGTCTGACCAAACTTGATGCGCAGCTGAAAGAGCAGATGAACCGCATTATCGAAACGCGCAGCGATGGCCTGACGTTTCACTATAAAGCCATTGATCAGGTTCGTGCCGAAGGCCAGCAATTAGTGAATCAGGCAATGGGCGGAATTTTACAGGACAGCATTAATGAAATGGGCGCGAAAGCGGTGCTGAAAAGCGGCGGTAACCCATTACAGAACGTGCTGGGAAGCCTGGGCGGCCTGCAATCCTCAATCCAAACCGAGTGGAAAAAGCAGGAAAAAGATTTCCAGCAGTTTGGCAAAGATGTTTGTAGCCGCGTTGTGACTCTGGAAGATAGCCGCAAAGCCCTGGTCGGGAATTTAAAATAATCCTCTATTTTAAGACGGCATAATACTTTTTTATGCCGTTTAATTCTTCGTTTTGTTACCTGCCTCTAACTTTGTAGATCTCCAAAATATATTCACGTTGTAAATTGTTTAACGTCAAATTTCCCATGCAAAGCTAAGGGATAATGCGTAGCGTTCACGTAACTGGAGGAATGAAATGGAGTTTTTCAAAAAGACGGCACTTGCCGCACTGGTTATGGGTTTTAGTGGTGCAGCATTGGCATTACCCAATATCACCATTTTAGCAACCGGCGGGACCATTGCCGGTGGTGGTGACTCCGCAACCAAATCTAACTACACAGCGGGTAAAGTTGGCGTAGAAAATCTGGTTAATGCGGTGCCGCAACTGAAGGACATTGCGAACGTTAAAGGCGAGCAGGTAGTGAATATTGGCTCCCAGGACATGAACGATGATGTCTGGCTGACACTGGCGAAAAAAATTAACACCGACTGCGATAAAACTGACGGCTTCGTCATTACCCACGGTACCGACACGATGGAAGAAACCGCTTACTTCCTCGACCTGACGGTGAAATGCGACAAACCGGTGGTGATGGTCGGTGCAATGCGCCCGTCCACGTCTATGAGCGCAGACGGTCCATTCAACCTGTATAACGCGGTAGTGACCGCAGCTGATAAAGCCTCCGCTAATCGTGGCGTACTGGTAGTGATGAACGACACCGTGCTTGATGGCCGTGATGTCACCAAAACCAACACCACCGATGTAGCGACCTTCAAGTCTGTTAACTACGGTCCTCTGGGTTACATTCACAACGGTAAGATTGACTACCAACGTACCCCGGCACGTAAGCACACCAGCGACACGCCGTTCGATGTCTCTAAGCTGAATGAACTGCCGAAAGTCGGCATTGTTTATAACTACGCTAACGCATCCGATCTTCCGGCTAAAGCACTGGTAGATGCGGGCTATGATGGCATCGTTAGCGCTGGCGTGGGTAACGGCAACCTGTATAAAACCGTATTTGACACCCTTGCAACCGCTGCGAAAAACGGCACTGCAGTAGTGCGTTCTTCCCGCGTACCGACGGGCGCTACCACTCAGGATGCCGAAGTGGATGATGCGAAATACGGCTTCGTCGCCTCCGGCATGTTGAACCCGCAAAAAGCGCGCGTTCTGCTGCAACTGGCTCTGACGCAAACTAAAGATCCGCAGCAGATCCAGCAGATCTTCAATCAGTACTAATCACTTCGCCCCGGTATCGCGCCGGGGCTTATTCACTTCAGACTCACGTCCATTGCCAATTTTTATTACCCTAATGATAATCACCGGAATAAATTATTCCGCGCGAGGGTTTTCGGGTGAAAAAGCAATGGATTGTTGGTACGGCGCTGTTTATGTTGATGACTGGTAATGTCTGGGCAGATGGTGAACCGCCAACTGAAAATATCTTAAAAGATCAATTCAAAAAGCAGTATCACGGCATTCTCAAGCTTGATGTCATCACCTTAAAAAATCTTGATGCTAAGGGTAATCAGGCCACCTGGTCAGCGGAAGGCGATGTCTCTTCCAGTGACGATCTCTATACCTGGGTCGGTCAGTTGGCAGATTACGAGCTGCTCGAACAGACCTGGACGAAAGATAAACCGGTGAAATTCTCGGCGATGTTAACCAGTAAAGGAACGCCCGCGTCTGGCTGGTCGGTGAACTTTTACTCTTTTCAGGCGGCAGCCAGCGATCGTGGGCGGGTGGTTGACGATATCAAAACGAATAATAAATATCTGATCGTGAATAGCGAAGATTTCAATTATCGCTTTAGTCAGCTTGAGTCTGCGTTGAATAACCAGAATAACTCGATTCCTGCACTGAAAAAGGATGTAAAAGCGCTTGATAAGCAAATGGTGGCGGCGCAGAAAGCAGCGGATGCATATTGGGGAAAAGATGCAAACGGTAAGCAAATGACCCGCGAAGACGCCTTTAAAAAAATTCACCAACAGCGTGATGATTTTAATAAACAGAACGATAGTGAGGCGTTCGCGGTTAAATATGACAAAGAGGTTTATCAACCGGCGATTGCGGCATGTCATAAACAGAGTGAAGAGTGTTATGAAGTGCCAATTCAGCAGAAACGAGATTTTGATATCAACGAACAACGGCGACAGACTTTTCTGCAATCACAAAAACTTAGCCGTAAATTGCAGGATGACTGGATAACGCTCGAAAAAGGGCAATATCCGTTAACGATGAAAGTTTCAGAAATAAACAGTAAAAAAGTCGCGATTTTGATGAAAATTGACGATATCAACCAGGCTAATGAACGCTGGAAAAAAGATACCGAACAACTGCGGCGCAATGGGGTGATTAAGTAATTTTTGCGATGACGCATGAGTTGTTGCCGGATGCTGCGTACACGCACGCCGCATCCGGCAATACAAATTTACTCAGCCAGAAAAAGCTCCAGCAGCGAATTTAAAAACAACTTCCCATGTTCCGTTATCTGCCAGTAATCCGCACATTCTGTGAGATAACCCTGAGCAATAGCCTCGTCTAACTGAGGGCGAATAACCTCTTCTGAAAGGCCAGTATACTGGCTAAACTCCACGCGCGGCGCGGCTTCCAGCAAACGGAAGCGATTCATAAAGAACTCAAACGGCTTATCTGCGGCTTCGACATCACGCTGGCTTTCCAGATACCGCCCCTGCATAAAACCACGCGGATGACGCGTTTTGGTGGTACGCAGAATGCGCCCATCCAGGAAGGTCACTTTGCCATGCGCGCCGCAGCCAATACCGATGTAGTCACCAAAGCGCCAGTAGTTGAGATTGTGCTGGCACTGATAACCGGGTTTGGCGTAAGCGGAGGTTTCATATTGCTGATAACCCGCTGCGGTTAATAACTGATGCCCCTGTTCGAAAATGTCCCACAGCGCGTCATCGTCCGGCAGTACAGGAGGGCGCGAGCCAAACAGCGTATTGGGTTCGATGGTCAGTTGATACCAGGAAAGATGCGGCGGATTCAGTTCAATAGCCTGGCGTAGATCGCCAAGCGCCTCTTCCAGTGATTGATCCGGTAGCCCATGCATCAAATCGAGGTTAAAGCTACGTAACCCTAAACCGCTCGCCAGATTTGCCGCTCGTTTCGCTTCTTGCGGGCCATGAATGCGCCCAAGTCGTTTCAGCTTTTCTTCGCTAAAACTCTGTACGCCAATGGAGATGCGGTTCACACCAGCACGCTGATAATCAACAAAGCGATCGGCTTCAACCGTACCAGGATTCGCTTCCATCGTAATTTCTGCATCCGCTGCCAGCGGCAAACGCGCACGTATGCCGTCCAGCAGCGTTTGCATCGCCGGGCCGGAAAGCAGGCTCGGCGTACCACCGCCAATAAAGATTGTCTTTACTTCACGGCCCTGAGCGTAAGCCACATCGTTGTTCAGATCGTTAAGCAGATGCTGAACATAATCGTCGTGCGGCACTTCTCCTTTCAACGCGTGAGAGTTGAAATCGCAGTACGGGCATTTCTGCACGCACCACGGGATGTGAATGTAGAGACTCAGCGGCGGTAATTTAACCATTACGTAAAGCGTCCAGCAGCAGTTTCAACGCCTGACCACGGTGGGAAATGGCGCTCTTTTCTTCGCGGGTCAGTTCGGCAGCAGTTTTCCCTTCGGAAGGTACGAAGAAGATTGGATCATAACCAAAGCCACCAGTGCCCGCTGGTTCACGAGTAATCACGCCCGGCCAGCTGCCGTGGCACACCAGCGGAGTGGGATCTTCCGCGTGACGCAGATATACCAGCACGCAGTGGAAACGCGCCTGACGTTGGTCGTCCGGTACGTCTTTCATTGTTTCCAGCAGTTTTTGCAGATTCTTTTGATCGGTCGCGTCTTCACCGGAATAACGCGCGGAGTAAATACCCGGCGCGCCACCCAGCGCATCTACCGCCAGACCGGAGTCGTCGGCAATTGCCGGTAAACCGGTCACTTTTGCCGCATGGCGCGCTTTCAGAATCGCGTTTTCGATAAAGGTCAGGCCGGTTTCTTCAGCGGAATCTACGCCGAGGTCTGTTTGGGCCACGATATCAAGACCGAAGTCGCTAAGCAGCGACGCCAGCTCACGCACTTTACCGGCATTGCCGGTTGCGAGGACAACTTTTTGCATAGGATACCTAATTAATTAACGCCGCGATTTCTGGCGGGATTTGTTGCGGATTAATGATTTTAATTTGTTTGTGGCGGCCAAGTTCGCCTTTTTCAATCACCACCTGGCTTTTGGCAACCCGGAATTGCTTACCGAGAAACTTCACCAGATGGCTGTTGGCCTGGCCGTCAACCGGCGGCGCGGTAATGGCGACTTTTACCTCGTCGCCATGTAAACCGACAATAGAATCACGGCTGGCTTTCGGCTGAATATAGAGCCGTAAAACCAGACCGTCATCATTAACTGTTACGGCACTCATAACGCCATCCACAGCCCCGGCAGCAGCATATTTCCGGTCGCCTGCAAGACTTCTGCGACACCCATATTGATGACATACAGCAGCAGAACGAGGATCATCGGCGAGAAATCAATCCCACCCATTGCCGGTAGCAAGCGGCGAATCGGGCGCAGCAGCGGATCGGCCAGCTGAATCAGCACGTATTCAATCGGGCTACGACCCTGGCTTACCCAGCTCATAATCGCCATCACCAGCAGGACCCAGAAAATCAGCAGGCCGATGGTTTTCAGCAGAATCAATAAACCGGCAATCCAAATGATTGGCAGGAAGGTCACCACTTTAAACAGCACGATGGCTTTAATGAAACTGAGAATATAGGCAACCAGCAGCGAGGCGCTATCAATGGGGCCCATTGCCGGAATAACGCGGCGCAGTGGCCCGATAATCGGCTGCGTTACCTTCACTACAAACTGTGAGAAGGGGTTGTAAAAATCACAATGAGCCCACTGCATCCAGATGCGTAATAACAGCACCATGGTATACAGCTCAATGACCGTTGAAAGCAGGAAAGTCAACGTATTCATGGCGTTCCTTTAATTCCTTATTTTTTAGAGTAATCACGCGCACCAAAAATTGCAGTGCCGATACGAACCATCGTGCTACCTGCCGCAATGGCGGCTTCCATATCGTCCGACATTCCCAGAGAGAGCGTGTCGATATGCGGGTAGCGCGTTTTCAGTCCGGCAAATGCTACAGCCATTTGGCGTGCAACTTCAAACTGCCTTACATATTCTGACTCAGGCGCAGGGATTGCCATCAGCCCGCGCAGACGTAAACGCGGTAGTTCAGCGACCGCAGCTGCCAGCTCGTCCAGTTCAGCCAGTTGAATCCCGGACTTACTGTTTTCATCACTAATGTTAATTTGAATCAGTACGTTAAGAGGGGGAAGTTCTGCCGGGCGCTGGTCGTTCAGACGGGTAGCGATGCGCAAACGGTCGATGGTATGACACCAGTCGAAATGCTCTGCCACCAGGCGGCTTTTATTAGACTGCAACGGGCCAATAAAATGCCATTCTAATCCTGTTACGCCCAGTTCCTGAAAGTGGCGAATTTTATCTACCCCTTCCTGAACGTAGTTTTCACCAAATTGACGCTGCCCGGCATCAATGGCTTCTGCGATGGCGCTCGCAGGTTTTGTTTTACTGACTGCAAGCAGCGTAATTTCTTCTGGAGAACGGCCGCAACGCGTTGCAGCCGCTGAGATTTTGTCCCGGACCTGTGCCAGGTTATGCGCAATATCGTTCATTTTCCGAGGATCTTAGTATGAATATGGAAGAAATTGTGGCCCTTAGTGTAAAGCATAACGTCTCGGATCTACACCTGTGCAGCGCCTGGCCCGCACGATGGCGCATTCGCGGGCGAATGGAAGCTGCGCCGTTTGATGCGCTGGACGTCGAAGAGCTACTGCGGGAGTGGCTGGATGACGATCAGCGGACAATATTGCTGGAGAATGGTCAGTTGGATTTTGCTGTGTCGCTGGCGGAAAACCAGCGGTTGCGTGGCAGTGCGTTCGCGCAACGGCAAGGTATTTCTCTGGCATTACGGTTGTTACCTTCGCACTGTCCACAGCTCGAACAGCTTGGTGCGCCACCGGTATTGCCGGAATTACTCAAGAGCGAGAATGGCCTGATTCTGGTGACGGGGGCGACGGGGAGCGGCAAATCTACCACGCTGGCGGCGATGGTTGGCTATCTCAATCAACATGCCGATGCGCATATTCTGACGCTGGAAGATCCTGTGGAATATCTCTATACCAGTCAGCGATGTTTGATCCAACAGCGGGAGATTGGTTTGCACTGTATGACTTTCGCATCGGGATTGCGGGCTGCATTGCGGGAAGATCCTGATGTGATTTTGCTCGGAGAGCTGCGTGATAGCGAGACAATCCGTCTGGCGCTGACGGCGGCAGAAACCGGGCATCTGGTGCTGGCGACATTACACACGCGCGGCGCAGCGCAGGCAGTTGAGCGACTGGTGGATTCGTTTCCGGCGCAGGAAAAAGATCCCGTGCGTAATCAACTGGCAGGTAGTTTACGGGCGGTGTTGTCACAAAAGCTGGAAGTGGATAAACAGGAAGGACGCGTGGCGCTGTTTGAATTACTGATTAACACACCCGCGGTGGGGAATTTGATTCGTGAAGGGAAAACCCACCAGTTACCGCATGTTATTCAAACCGGGCAGCAGGTGGGGATGATAACGTTTCAGCAGAGTTATCAGCAGCGGGTGAAAGAAGGGCGCTTGTGACGTTGCTGTGTCTGATACGAATTGTAAATATGCCCGATGCGCAAGCTTATCGGGCCTACAAGGGAAGCGTAACTTTGAATTCGCACTCACTGTAGGTTGGATAAGGCGTTTACGCCGCATCCAACATGAAACAACGAGCACATTGTCAGAAATCTGTGCGCTAGTAAATCGCCTTAATATCCCTGCTCGAAATAGCTTTCGAGAATAATAACCGCAGAGGCAGAGTCGACTTTGCCTTTGTTGAGCGCCCGATAGCCGCCCTGTTCAAACAGACCGGAACGTGCCTCCACGGTGCTAAGACGCTCGTCATGGAGCTTTACTTCAACACCGAAACGACCATGAATACGGTTGGCAAATTTACGCGCTCTGGCGGTTAACGGCTGTTCGGTGCCGTCCATATTCAGCGGCAAACCGACGATGATTTCGTCCGGCTGCCACTCTTTCAGTAAACGCTCGATAATGTTCCAGTCCGGCGTACCGTCCTGCGCTTTAATTGCAGGCAAAGGGCGAGCGGTGCCGGTAATGCGTTGGCCGACCGCTACGCCAATGCTTTTGGTGCCGAAGTCGAAGGCGAGTAAGGTTCCACTCATCAGGCGTGTCCTGCCACACCAGGCATGGTGAGAATATCCACACCAATCAGTTTTGCCGCCTCGCGCCAGCGGTCGGCAATCGGCGTTTTGAACAGAATATTCAGATCTGCCGGGGCCGTTAGCCACGCGTTATCGAGAATTTCTTGTTCCAGTTGACCTTTCTCCCAGGAGGCATAACCCAGAGCCACCAATACGTCAGACGGTTGTTTATCGGTGCCGAGCGTTTCCAGCACATCGCGGGAAGTGGTCATCACTGTGTTGTCTGAAATGCGAATGCTGGAAGCAAAATTGGAAGGCGGAGTATGCAAAATAAACCCGCGATCTTCAGCCAGCGGACCGCCGAGCATAACCGGTTTATCCAGACGGATTGATTCATCACGCGGCTCCGGCGTGATCTTCAGCTTTTCCAGAATCCCTTCAATTTTGAGATTTTCCAGCGGCTTGTTGACGATGATCCCCATTGCACCATTGGTATTATGTTCGCAAATGTAGACCACGGAACGACGGAAAATCGGATCCTGGAGAGCAGGCATGGCAATAAGAAAGTGATGCTGTAAATTCATTGTCAGAGGTTCTGTTTCCTGGTTCAAAAAAGCAACAGCGCCCAGTATGCGTGGAAAGAAGGGCGCTGTCACTCAGAGTCTCAACGAGATCCTTCTCGCTAAGGTGGGTTACTGCTGCTGTAAACGTGCTTCGATGGCATCCATTAACATTCCGGTAATCGACACCGGAAACTCTGCTTCAATCTCACGAATACAGGTTGGGCTGGTGACGTTAATTTCAGTCAGACGGTCGCCGATGATATCCAGACCAACAAAAATCAGCCCTTTTTCTTTCAGCGTCGGCCCAATCTGACGGGCGATTTTCCAGTCACTTTCCGTCAGCGGACGAGGTTCACCGCGACCACCGGCAGCCAGATTGCCACGGGTTTCGCCCCCCTGCGGAATACGCGCCAGGCAATACGGCACCGGCTCGCCATCCACTACCAGCACGCGTTTGTCGCCATCTTTAATGGCTGGCAGGTAATTTTGCGCCATGCAGTAGCGAGTGCCATGCTCAGTCAGGGTTTCGGCAATCACGCCGAGGTTTGGATCACCTTCTTTCACGCGGAAAATCGACGCGCCGCCCATACCGTCCAGCGGCTTAAGAATGATGTCGCTGTGTTTTTCCCAGAAAGCTTTTAGCTGCGCTTTATTGCGTGTGACCAGCGTTTCTGGTGTTAAGTCAGAGAACCAGGCAGTGAACAGTTTTTCGTTACAATCGCGCAGGCTCTGCGGCTTGTTAACGATCAGCGTCCCTTTATCTTCGGCACGTTCCAGAATATAGGTCGAGTAGATAAACTCGGTATCAAACGGCGGGTCTTTACGCATCAGGATCACATCGAGATCGGCCAGCGGCAGATCCTGCTCACCCGTGAACTCGTACCATTTATCGTAGTTCTGTTCGACGCTCAAAGTACGGGTACGAGCGCGAGCCTCACCATTGATCAAATAGAGATCGGCCATCTCCATATAGTGAAGTTCGTAACCACGACGCTGTGCTTCCAGCAACATAGCGAAACTGGAATCTTTCTTGATGTTGATGTTTGCGATGGGGTCCATCACGATGCCGAGCTTGATCATTATTCTTCTCCGTTAGCCCAAATCGCCAAAACGCACTTGTAGCGTGGTAATGGCGGTGAGCGCAGTTGTCTCAGTACGCAAAACGCGAGGTCCCAACAGGATATCAGTAAATTGATAGCGGGCAGTCATGGCAATTTCATCTGCCGATAAACCGCCTTCCGGGCCAATCAGCAGGCGGACGCGTTCGACCGGTAACGGCAACGTATTGATGCTGTTACTGGCGCGCGGGTGAAGATTCAGTTTCAGTCCTTCATCCTGCTCTGCACACCAGGCTTCCAGATCCATCGCTGGACGGATTTCCGGCACCCGGTTACGGCCACACTGCTCACAGGCAGCAATTGCAATCTTCTGCCACTGCTGGAGCTTCTTGTTCAGACGTTCACTATCCAGTTTAACGCCGCAGCGCTCAGAAAAAAGTGGCGTAATGAGGCTTACACCGAGTTCGATCGATTTCTGGATAGTAAATTCCATTTTTTCACCACGCGACATCACCTGACCGAGGTGAATATGCAGCGGAGATTCGCGATCGTCGATCTGGCCTTCCAGCACCTTCACTTCCACGCTTTTTTTGCTGGCGCTGGTAATTTCGGCGTCAAAGACCTGGTTGCTGCCGTCAAACAATTGCAGCGCCTGTCCCGGCCCCATACGCAGTACGCGCCCGATATGGTTGGCGGCATCTTCGCAAAGCGCGATGTGAGAATGGCTGGTCAGTGGTTCAGGATGATAAATGCGGGGGATACGCATAGTTAAAAATCCGCGTCGTCTCCCCACGCGGTTGTACGCGTGGGGTAGGGGTTAACAAAAAGAATCCCGCTAGTGTAGGTTAGCTCTTTCGCGCCTGGCAAGCGCGTTGCACATACGGGTTATGATTGCCCTGCACCTTCGCGATGCGTTCATCACGCTCGCACTCCCAGTCGGTAACTGGATACATCTTGTCCCATGCGTTGAACAGCTGCGTTTGCTGACGAGAGAGTGTCAGGTTGTATTGGTCACGCATATAGAAGTAGGTGCGCGCAATGGCACCGCGTGCACGCGCTGGTGGTTCGGCAACTTTTTCTTTGAAATCGACCTTCATGGCGCATTGACCGTACTGGCCTTCACCGCCATTCCACTGGCTGTACATAAAGTTGCCGCGATCGCCATTCACCTCACCGACTGACGGCTGCAGGTTATGCATATCGCTTTCCATCTTGCGATAGACCGGATCTTTGGCGCAATTTTTACGTCCACCGTCCTGCCAGCACTGGCGCTGGTGACCGAATTGCCAGGCAGGAACGACGTGTTCCCACTCTACGCGGCTGGCACGGTTTTCATTTTTTCGCACCTGATAGCCGCACGATTGCAGATCAACAACGCCTTTTTTGCCCTGCCAGTTAATTTTACATCCGCAATAAAACGTACCGGGCGCGTCAGCGTGGACTTTTACCGCCGCGGCTTTCGCTTGAGAAAAACTATTGATACCTTCGGCCAATGCCGGGCCGGAAAATGCTGTGCTCAGTACCACCGCAGCAATAGACAAATAACGGTACATCACTTACTCCGTGTTAAAACGAGCCAGCAACGTAGCGAAAGTTGTTTTGGTATGCAATCAGCCAGATCAGGAAAGTTCCTGATAGTTCAGGTGGTTATTTCGCAACCAGCTGTTCGCCGCAGTGAACACAGCGATAGACGGCTTCGCCACGAACTACGCGATTATGACGGCGTACGGTAAGCTGATGCTCCTGGCACTTGCAGCGGTAGGGGAAGGTGTTGCGGCGCACGGATTGCAGTTCGAACTGATGCGTACGACGGGCGGGAACGCCCAGCACGCTTTCCATCATCCACTTCCACTCTTTGCCATGTGGCGCTACGCGGCCGAAATGTTTCCATACCAGCAAATGTGCCAGTTCGTGCGGCACCACTTCTTCAATAAAGGCTTCACTGTTTTCCAACAGCAAAACGGGATTGAGACGAATTTCATAGCTTTCCAGCCAGGCTGTTCCGGCAGAGGTTCCGCGCTGGGTGTAAGAGAGTTTTGGCTCCGGGTAGTTACGCCCTAGCTTCAGGTTGGCCTGGGCGAGTTTTTCCCGCAGGCGACGCATAACGGCCTGTTGGATGGCGATAGGGAGACGGGATGTTTTCATAGCGGCAGAGGATAGAGCGAAGAAAAGATGACTGCAAGAGGTGGCTTCCTCCATGATGGGAGGAAGCCTGAGGAGATTAATCGTGAGCGCCGATTTCGCGCAGTTTACGACCTTTCATCAGATTACGTTCAATATGTTCCAGCGAAACGTGTTTGGTTTCCGGTACCAGCCACAATGTCAGCAGGATAAACAGTACGTTCAGAGCAGCATACACCCAGAAGGTGTTGGCGTTACCCAGCGTGTTGAGCATGGTCAGGAACGTTGCGCCAACGATCATGTTGGCAATCCAGTTGGTGGCAGTGGAGCAGGTGATGCCAAAATCGCGGCCTTTCAGCGGCTGAATTTCGGAGCACAGTACCCAAATCAGCGGACCGGCACTCATGGCAAAACCGACAATAAACATCAGCAGCATGGCGATGGCGAAATACTGCGCCGACGGAGAGTGGATACCGATATGCATCATTGTACCGAGTACGCCCATACCAGCAGCCATCACCAGGAAGCCCAGCGTTAGCGTTGGTTTACGTCCCCAGCGGTCAACAAGGCCGATTGCGATAAAGGTGGCAAGTACGTTGGTCAGGCCGACAATCACTGTCCCCCACATTTGCTCGGTGGTGTTGGTATAACCCGCCAGTTCGAAGATTTTCGGCGCGTAATACATGATGACGTTCATCCCGGTGAATTGCTGCATTACCTGCAATAGTACGCCAAGGAACACCGCGCGGTGGAAGTTGCTATTCTCTTTAAACAGCGCCCAGCCACTCTGTTTAACCTGCAAACTTTCACGGATTTCATCCAGTTCGCGTTTCGCTTCCGCGCTGGTGTCACGCAGGCGTAGCAGCACGCGTTCGGCATCAACAAAACGGCGTTTGGCGGCAAACCAACGTGGGCTGTCTGGCAGGAAGAAGACACCAATCAGCAGCAAAATTGCCGGGATGATAATCACACCCAGCATCCAGCGCCATGCACCGGTGTAGCTGAAGGCGGTATCAGAAAGATAAGCGCCGAGGATCCCGATAGTGATCATCAACTGATACATCGAGATCATACTGCCGCGAATTTTTTCCGGCGCAATTTCTGACAGGTACAGTGGTGCGGTATAAGAGGCCACACCCACCGCCAGCCCCAGCAGAACGCGGGAAAGAATCAGTACTTCAACGTTTGGCGCAGCCGCAGAGAACAGTGAACCGGCAACAAACAGGATTGCGCCGATCATCAGGCTCTTTTTGCGCCCGAGTTTAAAGGAGAGCCAGCCGCTGCCCACCGCACCGACTGCCGCACCGAACATCATGGAGCTTACGACCCATTCTTGCGTGTGCGAAGTAATCTGGAATTCATCTGCAATAAACGGCAGTGCGCCAGCAATTACACCGATATCCAGGCCAAAGAGTAATCCCGCCAGAGCGGCAAGGAAGCAGACGAAAAACGTCATTGCCTTGTTTGACCGCCCCTGTTTTTTAGCGTCAGGCATGATGCCCTCCAATATGGTTATTTTTTATTGTGAATTAAGATAGGTGAGTACGACGTAAAAAGATGTGAAGCAAATCACATCAGTGTAATCGCTTACACTAACATTTATCTTAGTTATGATTTAAGTGCATGAAAATAATTGAGTTATATCATCATAGATTAAAGGTTGTTATCTGCAATTAAGACTTTACTGAAAAGAAATGTAACAACTGTGAAAGCTGAATAATAATATGAAAATATTACAAATATTTGGCTGGTGTGGTTGGTGTAATCGATTTCAGTAGTGATGATAATTTGCGGTAAAACGTGTTGAGGAAGAATGATGTTATTGTGCGGGCGGTTTTTTGCCGGATGCGGCGTGAACGCCTGTCCACTGCGGTGAGGTAAAAGAAAAAGGCCAGCGCGAGGCTGGCCTTTGAAAGCAGGTGAAGAAAGATTACTTCAGACCGGCAGCATCACGCAGCAGCTGCGCTTTGTCGGTTTTTTCCCACGGGAAATGTTCACGACCAAAGTGACCGTATGCTGCGGTTTCTTTGTAGATCGGGTGCAGCAGATCCAGCATCTGAATCAGACCGTATGGGCGCAGGTCGAAGAATTCACGTACCAGCAGAGTCAGTTGTTCAGAAGGCACTTTCTCAGTACCGAAAGTTTCTACCATGATGGAAGTCGGTTCAGCCACGCCGATTGCGTAGGAAACCTGAATTTCACAACGATCGGCCAGGCCAGCAGCAACAATGTTTTTCGCGACATAACGTGCTGCGTAGGCTGCGGAACGGTCCACTTTTGATGGATCTTTACCGGAGAACGCACCGCCACCATGACGCGCCATGCCGCCGTAGGTATCAACGATGATTTTACGACCAGTCAGACCGCAGTCACCCATCGGGCCACCGATAACGAAACGACCGGTCGGGTTGATGAAGAATTTGGTGGCAGAAGTCAGCCATTCAGCGGGCAGAATCGGCTTGATGATCTCTTCCATTACCGCTTCTTGCAGCGATTTCTGGTCGATCTCTTCAGAGTGCTGAGTGGAAAGCACGACAGCATCAATGCCAACGATTTTGCCGTCGTCATACTGGAAAGTCACCTGGCTTTTCGCGTCCGGGCGCAGCCACGGCAGAGTGCCGTTTTTACGCACTTCAGCCTGACGCTGTACCAGACGGTGTGCATAAGTGATAGGTGCTGGCATCAGCACGTCGGTTTCATTAGTTGCGTAGCCAAACATCAGCCCCTGGTCGCCCGCGCCCTGTTCCAGCGGATCGGCACGGTCAACGCCCTGGTTGATGTCAGGAGACTGTTTACCGATGGCGCTCAGAACCGCACAGGAGTTAGCGTCAAAGCCCATGTCGGAATGCACATAGCCAATTTCGCGAACGGTATTACGGGTGATCTCTTCGATGTCTACCCAGGCGCTGGTGGTGATTTCGCCGCCAACTAAAACCATGCCGGTTTTTACGTAGGTTTCGCAAGCAACGCGTGCTTTCGGATCCTGTTCGAGGATCGCGTCTAAAACGGCATCAGAGATTTGGTCAGCAATTTTGTCAGGATGCCCTTCAGAGACGGACTCGGACGTAAAAAGGTGTTTTGCCATATTTAATATCACCTAAAGAGAATTTGGTTAGCTCAAACTGTTGTGTGGATTTTCTGTGGTAGCGGATCCTACCACGACTCTGCAGGTTAAAAACACTGGCAGTCTGAGTGTTAATCGGTATGGATGGATTAACATCTGGATGGCTATTTTAGGTCAGTTCTTCACCCAATTTCCACTTTTTTTTGAATCGTGTCTCATTCTGTTAAAAACGTGGCTGGAAATTTTTCCTGACAATGCTGGCATTCTGCGTATTTATCTTTTGCAATTTTCTGCCATTGTGGGGTATAAAACGCGGCGCGCGGCTTAAATAAAAAGCACACGACGTTTCTTTCGTGTTGCCACTTCCAGCCGGGTTGAAAACAGAGTTTTGGCTTGTGGGTTCGTCTTAACAGGCGGCCGTGGAGGTGATACGAAATAATGAACCGTTGTCTGCTGCTTAACCTGTCTCACCGTTCTGGTGAAGATTCGTTCCCCGCACTCTGCATCTCTGCTTTGCATACCTGCCGATGTTATACCCATCTCGGCGCTTCTCAGGATTCAAGAGCTGGTTACAGCTACTGAGGACTGAACAAGGGCGCTCTTGTAAAAACAAGAGTTTTCTCGTGGTTTCGCCGAACTGTCACACTTACGTTCGGTTATGTGCTTAATAATGTTATGAAAAAGAAACCGGTTGCGCAGTTGGAGCGTCAGCATTCACTGCTGGAAAATCCATGTGCTTATGGGTTGTTATCGCAGTTCCAGGCTGCGATAGTCGTTAACTGTTTTACACTTAATAAAATAATTTGAGGTTCGCTATGTCTGACGACATGTCTATGGGTTTGCCTTCGTCAGCGGGCGAACACGGTGTACTACGCTCCATGCAGGAGGTTGCAATGAGCTCCCAGGAAGCCAGCAAGATGCTGCGTACTTACAATATTGCCTGGTGGGGCAATAACTACTATGACGTTAACGAGCTGGGCCACATCAGCGTGTGCCCGGACCCGGACGTCCCGGAAGCTCGCGTCGATCTCGCGCAGTTAGTGAAAACTCGCGAAGCACAGGGTCAGCGTCTGCCTGCACTGTTCTGTTTCCCACAGATCCTGCAGCACCGTTTGCGTTCCATTAACGCCGCGTTCAAACGAGCGCGGGAATCCTACGGCTATAACGGCGATTACTTCCTCGTTTATCCGATCAAAGTTAACCAGCACCGCCGCGTGATTGAGTCCCTGATTCATTCGGGCGAACCGCTGGGCCTGGAAGCCGGTTCCAAAGCCGAGTTGATGGCGGTGCTGGCACATGCTGGCATGACCCGTAGCGTCATCGTCTGCAACGGTTATAAGGACCGCGAATATATCCGCCTGGCATTAATTGGCGAGAAGATGGGCCACAAGGTCTATCTGGTCATTGAGAAGATGTCAGAAATTGCCATTGTGCTGGATGAAGCAGAACGTCTGAATGTCGTTCCTCGTCTGGGCGTGCGTGCACGTCTGGCTTCGCAGGGCTCGGGTAAATGGCAGTCCTCCGGCGGGGAAAAATCGAAGTTTGGCCTGGCGGCGACTCAAGTACTGCAACTGGTTGAAACGCTGCGTGAAGCCGGGCGTCTCGACAGCCTGCAACTGCTGCACTTCCACCTCGGTTCGCAGATGGCGAATATTCGCGATATCGCGACAGGCGTTCGTGAATCCGCGCGTTTCTATGTGGAACTGCACAAGCTGGGCGTCAATATTCAGTGCTTCGACGTCGGCGGCGGTCTGGGCGTGGACTATGAAGGCACCCGTTCTCAGTCTGACTGCTCCGTAAACTACGGCCTCAATGAATACGCCAACAACATCATCTGGGCGATTGGTGATGCGTGTGAAGAAAATGGTCTGCCACATCCGACGGTAATCACCGAATCGGGTCGTGCGGTGACTGCGCATCACACCGTGCTGGTGTCGAATATCATCGGCGTGGAACGTAACGAATACACGGTGCCGACCGCGCCTGCAGAAGATGCACCGCGCGCCCTGCAAAGCATGTGGGAAACCTGGCAGGAAATGCACGAACCGGGAACTCGCCGTTCTCTGCGTGAATGGTTACACGACAGCCAGATGGATCTGCACGACATTCATATCGGCTACTCTTCCGGCACCTTTAGCCTGCAAGAACGCGCATGGGCTGAGCAGCTTTATTTGAGCATGTGCCATGAAGTGCAAAAGCAGCTGGATCCGCAAAACCGTGCTCATCGTCCGATTATCGACGAGCTGCAGGAACGTATGGCGGACAAAATGTACGTCAACTTCTCGCTGTTCCAGTCGATGCCGGATGCGTGGGGGATCGACCAGTTGTTCCCGGTTCTGCCGCTGGAAGGGCTGGATCAAGTGCCGGAACGCCGCGCTGTGCTGCTGGATATTACCTGTGACTCAGACGGTGCTATCGACCACTATATTGATGGTGACGGTATTGCCACGACAATGCCTATGCCGGAGTACGATCCGGAGAATCCGCCGATGCTCGGTTTCTTTATGGTCGGCGCATATCAGGAGATCCTCGGCAACATGCACAACCTGTTCGGTGATACCGAAGCGGTTGACGTGTTCGTCTTCCCTGATGGTAGCGTAGAGGTAGAACTGTCTGACGAAGGCGATACCGTGGCGGACATGCTGCAATATGTGCAGCTCGATCCGAAAACGCTGTTAACTCAGTTCCGCGATCAGGTGAAGAAAACCGATCTTGATGCTGAACTGCAACAACAGTTCCTGGAAGAGTTCGAGGCAGGTTTGTACGGTTATACCTATCTTGAAGATGAATAATTAAGATTATTCTGCTGGCGGGGCGATTTATTTACGTAAATCGGCCCGCTTTCTTTTTATATATTCTTAAAAATAATTTAGCTGCTTTTCTTATTAAATAATCTCCCTACAATCGCTGCATTAATTAAATGCAGAGGGAACGGTTATGAAAAAATGGAAAGTACGTAGCGCGTTGGTGGCATTAATCGTGCTGCTGGCTGGTTGTTCCAGTAATGCGCAGTATAATAGCAGTGCATCAGGCAATGTCGGCACCGCCTGGGGTGGGGATGTGCACTCAACGGTTCAGGGCGTATCTGCTGAACGAGCCTGGCGCGATCCGGCAGAGATGATCGTTATTAGTTATTCGACTAATGTTCCTTCCGGCTACGACCGCGTTTATAGCATTCGTATTAACGAACTGGAATATGCTATTCGCGATGGTAATTTTAATTCTCTACCTATTACGCGGGTTTATGATTCATCCAATAATGAACCACGCTATATTGTCCATGCCAGAGTCGGAATGAATTATCAATTATATGTCCGTAATTACAGTCGTAACACCAACTACGAGATCGTTGCTACGGTTGATGGCCTGGATGTGCTGAACGGCAAGCAAGGTTCGCTGAATAACAACGGTTATATTGTGAATGCCGGAGATTCGTTAGCGATTAAAGGATTCCGCAAAGATAAACATACCGAAGCGGCTTTTCAGTTCGCCAACGTTGCTGATTCCTACGCAGCCAATTCGGCGCAAGGCGATGTGCGTAATACCGGTGTAATCGGCTTTGCCGCCTTTGAATTACAAGGCCCGGCGAAAAACGCGCTGCCGCCGTGCTCTGGACAAGCCTTTCCGGCAGATAACAATGGCTATGCGCCGCCACCGTGTCGGAAATAGCAACCTCGCTTGATGCCTCGCCCATTTAAGGCGATAATTAGCACAAACTTGTGTTTCACAAATCCAACCCTTCCTCGTCGGGCCTAACGACGCGGAAGGGTTTTTTTATATCGACTTTGTAATAGGAGTCCATCCATGAGCACCTTAGGTCATCAATACGATAACTCACTGGTTTCCAACGCCTTTGGTTTTTTACGCCTGCCGATGAACTTCCAGCCATATGACAGCGATGCTGACTGGGTGATTACTGGCGTGCCGTTCGATATGGCCACTTCTGGTCGTGCGGGTGGTCGCCACGGTCCGGCAGCGATCCGTCAGGTTTCGACGAATCTGGCCTGGGAACACAATCGCTTCCCGTGGAATTTCGACATGCGTGAGCGCCTGAACGTCGTGGACTGCGGCGATCTGGTATATGCCTTCGGAGATGCCCGTGAGATGAGCGAGAAGCTGCAGGCGCACGCCGAGAAGCTGCTGGCTGCCGGTAAGCGTATGCTCTCCTTCGGTGGTGACCACTTTGTTACGCTGCCGCTGCTGCGCGCTCATGCGAAGCATTTCGGCAAAATGGCGTTGGTACACTTTGATGCCCACACCGATACCTACGCTAACGGTTGTGAATTTGACCACGGCACCATGTTCTATACCGCGCCGAAAGAAGGTCTGATCGACCCGAATCATTCTGTGCAGATTGGTATTCGTACCGAGTTTGATAAAGACAACGGCTTTACCGTGCTGGACGCCTGCCAGGTGAACGATCGCAGCGTGGATGACATTATCGCCCAGGTGAAACAGATTGTGGGTGATATGCCGGTTTACCTGACCTTTGATATCGACTGCCTGGATCCTGCTTTTGCACCAGGCACCGGTACGCCGGTAATTGGCGGCCTGACCTCCGATCGCGCCATTAAACTGGTACGCGGCTTGAAAGATCTCAACATCGTTGGGATGGACGTAGTGGAGGTGGCTCCGGCATACGATCAGTCGGAAATCACCGCTCTGGCTGCGGCGACGCTGGCGCTGGAGATGCTGTATATCCAGGCGGCGAAAAAGGGCGAGTAAGCGCCAGATAAGAGGCGCGCGGGTGATGTGCCATTAATGTCGGATGCGGCGTGAACGCCTTATCCGACCTACACTCGGCACCCGTAGGCCGGATAAGATACGCCAGCATCGCATCCGGCAATGCGCACGGAGTAACAAATGTGCCATTCTTGTCAGATGCGGCGTGAACGCCTTATCCGACCTACGTTCGGCACTACCTGGCTTTACTTAACTCCATCCGCGCTCATACGATCGCGAATATGCTGGGCGCGTTCGGCGGATGCAGGATGGTCGTCAAACATTGAGCTTTGGCGGCCTTCTTCCAGTTTCGCCAGTTTTTCAAAGCTGGTGGCAAGACCTGCCGGGCTGATACCGCGTTGGCGCAGCAAATCGTAGGAGTAATCATCGGCCTCTGATTCCTGACGTTGGGTAAATTGCGAATTGACTAGCTTTTCGCCCAGGTCTCCCAGTTGTGATTGTGACAAACTGCCGACAATTCCGCCTGCAGAGGCCGCCGCAACGCGAATTGCGTTTGTACCAAGTGCTACCTGCATTCCTTTCTTCACATGGCCTAATGCCACGTGCCCCATTTCGTGACCGAGCACCGCTTCGACTTCGTTATCCGTCATCATATCCATCAGCCCGCTATAGACGCGGATACAGCCGTTAGCCATTGCAAAGGCGTTCACATCCTTCGCCATATACACTTTGTAATTCACCGGCTGACCGTTGATGTTATCGCCTAACGCGCGAGAAATTGTCGTCAGACGTCTAGCATATTCGCTATTGGCTGGCGCAATCGTCGCTTTGCTGTCCATCTCCTGGCATGCCTGATCGCTCAGTTTTTTCACCTGCGCATCACTCAAACTGTAAGCCTGAAAAGCTTCCGCTCCTGATGAGAGCAGTCCACTGGAGTCCATATTCTGGCAACCGGTCAGCACCGTAGCCACGCTCATTGCTACCAATAAGGCGCGAATTTTCATGTTTTCTCTTCCGCACAAGGTCAGGATTATTCTAAAAATGCGCCGTTTGCAGGTGAATCGACGCTCAGTCTCAGTATAAGGAAAAGCGCAGCGGACGGGCGAGTGGATTGCGCAACATGCGAGCATGATCCAGAGATTTCTGAAGCGGCAAAAGGATGTTCCATGTACATGACGAGCGGCTTGCGGTAAATTGTTGGCAAATTTTCCGGCGTAGCCCAAAACGCGCTGTCGTCAAGTCGTTAAGGGCGTGCCCTTCATCATCCGATCTGGAGTCAAAATGTCCTCACGTAAAGAGCTTGCCAATGCTATTCGTGCGCTGAGCATGGACGCAGTACAGAAAGCCAAATCCGGTCACCCGGGTGCCCCTATGGGTATGGCTGACATTGCCGAAGTCCTGTGGCGTGATTTCCTGAAACACAACCCGCAGAATCCGTCCTGGGCTGACCGTGACCGCTTCGTGCTGTCCAACGGCCACGGCTCCATGCTGATCTACAGCCTGCTGCACCTCACCGGTTACGATCTGCCGATGGAAGAACTGAAAAACTTCCGTCAGCTGCACTCTAAAACTCCGGGTCACCCGGAAGTGGGTTACACCGCAGGTGTAGAAACCACCACCGGTCCGCTGGGTCAGGGTATTGCCAACGCAGTCGGTATGGCGATTGCAGAAAAAACGCTGGCGGCGCAGTTTAACCGTCCGGGCCACGACATCGTCGACCACTACACCTACGCCTTCATGGGCGACGGCTGCATGATGGAAGGCATCTCCCACGAAGTTTGCTCTCTGGCGGGTACGCTGAAGCTGGGTAAACTGATTGCGTTCTACGATGACAACGGTATTTCTATCGATGGTCACGTTGAAGGCTGGTTTACCGACGACACCGCAATGCGTTTCGAAGCTTACGGCTGGCACGTTATTCGCGATATCGACGGTCATGACGCGGCATCCATCAAACGCGCAGTAGAAGAAGCGCGCGCAGTGACTGACAAACCGTCCCTGCTGATGTGCAAAACCATCATCGGTTTCGGTTCCCCGAACAAAGCCGGTACCCACGACTCCCACGGTGCGCCGCTGGGCGACGCTGAAATTGCCCTGACCCGCGAACAGCTGGGCTGGAAATACGCGCCGTTCGAAATCCCGTCTGAAATCTATGCTCAGTGGGATGCGAAAGAAGCAGGCCAGGCGAAAGAATCCGCATGGAACGAGAAATTCGCTGCTTACGCGAAAGCTTATCCGCAGGAAGCTGCTGAATTTACCCGCCGTATGAAAGGCGAAATGCCGTCTGACTTCGACGCCAAAGCGAAAGAGTTCATCGCTAAACTTCAGGCTAATCCGGCGAAGATCGCCAGCCGTAAAGCGTCTCAGAATGCTATCGAAGCGTTCGGGCCGCTGTTGCCGGAATTCCTCGGCGGTTCTGCAGACCTGGCGCCGTCTAACCTGACCCTGTGGTCTGGTTCTAAAGCAATCAACGAAGATGCTGCGGGTAACTACATCCACTACGGTGTACGTGAATTCGGTATGACTGCGATTGCCAACGGTATCTCCCTGCACGGTGGTTTCCTGCCGTATACCTCAACCTTCCTGATGTTCGTGGAATACGCACGTAATGCCGTACGTATGGCTGCGCTGATGAAACAGCGTCAGGTGATGGTTTACACCCACGACTCCATCGGTCTGGGCGAAGATGGCCCGACTCACCAGCCGGTAGAACAGATCGCTTCTCTGCGCGTGACCCCGAACATGTCTACATGGCGTCCGTGTGACCAGGTTGAATCCGCAGTAGCGTGGAAATACGGCGTTGAGCGTCAGGACGGCCCGACTGCGCTTATCCTCTCCCGTCAGAACCTGGCGCAGCAGGAACGTACTGAAGAGCAGCTGGCAAACATCGCGCGCGGTGGTTATGTGCTGAAAGACTGTGCTGGTCAGCCGGAACTGATCTTCATCGCGACCGGTTCTGAAGTTGAACTGGCTGTTGCCGCCTACGAAAAACTGACTGCCGAAGGCGTGAAAGCGCGCGTGGTTTCCATGCCGTCTACCGACGCATTCGACAAGCAGGACGCGGCTTACCGTGAATCCGTACTGCCGAAAGCGGTTACCGCTCGTGTTGCGGTGGAAGCTGGCATTGCTGACTACTGGTACAAGTATGTTGGCCTGAACGGTGCTATCGTCGGCATGACCACCTTCGGTGAATCTGCTCCGGCAGAGCAGCTGTTTGAAGAGTTCGGCTTCACCGTTGACAACGTTGTTGCGAAAGCAAAAGCGCTGCTGTAATCGGTAAGATGCTTTGTGAGAAGGGCCGCAAATGCGGCCCTTCAGATTGTTGGCAAAGTGCGCGTTGTTTATGCCGGATGCGGCGTGAACGCCTTATCCGTCCTACAAGATTTTGCAAATTCAACATATTGCAGGAAGTATGTAGGCCTGATAAGCGTAGCGCATCAGGCAGTTTTGTCTTTGCTATCAGTCTCAAGGGCCGCGAAAGCGGCCCTTTTTTACTTAGTAGAGATAAACGGAACTGTGCTGCCGGGGATCATGGTATCGGGCAGTTTACCGTCCCAACGCTCAGCAGTGGTGAGGGCAACAAGTCCGGGATTCTCCCGCAGAGCTTCACCGCGCAGGCGGATAGCTTCTGCTTCAGCCGCACTTTTTAAACGAATAGTTTCAGCCTCTGCCGCGCCTCTTACGCGAATAGTTTCCGCTTCTGCTTTGGCTGCCGCTAGTTTACTGTCTGCTTCCGCCTGGGCCTGAGTTACCGCTATTTGCGCCTGGATTTTCTCCGTTTCCAGATTTTGCTTACGCGTGGCAATGGCGACTTCTGCTTTCATTCGGTCTTCAATCGACTTTTCATAAGCGTCAGAAAAATCAATATTTTCAATCTGGACCCCGTCAATTACCACTGGCCCAACAACGGCTTTGCGCATGGCATTTTGCAGATCCTGAACCAGTTTTGTACGATCCTGTACGGCGCTGATGGCGGTATATTGTCCGAAAACGTTCTCCAGTTGAGTTGGCAACTGACGGACAATCAGACGATCTTTTAATGCTTCAATGGTGTTGTAGGTGGTATAAACCGCGCCTGCTTCTGAAGGTTTAATGTGGAAGCTGACTGATACTGTCATTTGTGCCGGTTGCTGGTCGCGGCTGTAGGCCTGTAATCCCTGATAGACCACAGCCTGATTACGCGTGGAAATTTTCTCTACGCTTTCCATAAAAGGGATCTTAAAACCCAGCCCCGGCTCGGCAACTTTTACGATTTTTCCGTAGCGCAGCAAAATGCCGCGTTCACCTTCATTAACGGTGTAATACGAGAGAAATGGCAGCACAACCACGGCAAGCACGCCAATGGCGATAGCAAGAGATTTTTGTGGGCGAAATGAGGTTAATGAAACAGGTGCTTTCATATGAATCTTCCTTGAGTAAAGTGGGGAATATGTCACATGAGGTGATGAGAAAACAGACAACAGCCGATAATTCAGAATTTATAAAGGGGATGAGCGAAAAAATAATAAACGTAATAAGTATGTTTTCGAGCATTCAATAAGAAAATAGAGATGTGTATCACAAATATAGTGATGAATAATTTGTTGATTTTGTAGTTTACTTAACAGATTTATAATTGACTTTTTAAAAGCTTATTTCATGTTGTTGTTATTCAATATTTTGTTATTTTTGCTCGTGGAGTTTCTCCTTTCATGTGTCCAATTGCTTTCGTTAATTTGTACGCGTATTTTATTTTTACCGCCGGACTGTACCCTAAAAATAAAATAAGGATAATTTATGCGGCTTATTGATTATTTTCCAAAATCATCAATCTCAGTTATACATTCAGCAAAAGATTGGCAGGAAGCTATCGATTTCTCGATGGTATCATTGCTGGATAAAAACTATATCAGCGAGAATTACATTCAGGCAATTAAAGGTTCCACCATTAACAATGGCCCTTATTATATTCTCGCACCAGGCGTGGCAATGCCTCATGCGCGATCGGAATGTGGGGCGCTTAAAACCGGGATGTCTTTGACGTTACTTAAACAAAGCGTTTATTTTCCGGGGAATGACGAACCGATTAAATTACTCATCGGGCTTTCTGCTGCCGATGCCAATTCGCACATTGGCGCTATTCAGGCGTTAAGTGAATTACTGTGCGAAGAAGAAATACTCGAACAACTCTTAACCGCATCATCAGAAAAACAATTAGCGGACATTATCAGCCGCGGATAATTACTCTCTCCTCTACAGGATAATATTATGGAAAACAAGTCTGCTCGTGCAAAGGTCCAGGCTTTTGGGGGCTTTTTGACTGCAATGGTCATCCCCAATATCGGTGCTTTTATTGCCTGGGGATTTATAACGGCATTATTTATTCCCACCGGCTGGCTGCCGAATGAACATTTCGCCAAAATTGTTGGTCCGATGATTACCTATTTATTGCCCGTGATGATTGGTTCTACCGGTGGTCATCTGGTCGGCGGTAAACGCGGCGCGGTCATGGGCGGAATTGGTACGATTGGTGTGATCGTCGGCGCTGAAATCCCGATGTTCCTTGGCTCAATGATTATGGGGCGCTCGGTGGTCTGGTGATTAAATATATCGACAAGTCGCTGGAAAAACGCATACCTGCTGGTTTTGAGATGGTTATCAATAACTTCTCATTAGGTATCGCGGGGATGCTCCTTTGTCTGCTGGGTTTTGAAGTTATCGGCCCGGCGGTGTTAATTGCTAATACTTTCGTCAAAGAGTGTATTGAGGCGCTGGTACATGCGGGTTATCTACCTTTGCTGTCAGTCATCAATGAACCGGCGAAAGTGCTTTTCCTTAATAATGCGATCGATCAGGGCGTCTATTATCCGCTGGGAATGCAACAGGCTTCGGTTAACGGTAAATCCATCTTCTTCATGGTGGCCTCCAATCCAGGTCCTGGTCTGGGGCTGCTGCTGGCGTTTACCTTGTTTGGTAAAGGGATGAGTAAACGTTCTGCGCCCGGGGCGATGATTATTCACTTCCTCGGTGGGATCCACGAACTGTATTTCCCGTATGTGCTGATGAAGCCGCTGACCATTATTGCCATGATTGCGGGCGGTATGTCTGGCACCTGGATGTTTAACTTACTGGACGGTGGTCTGGTGGCTGGCCCAAGTCCGGGGTCTATCTTTGCTTACCTGGCACTGACGCCGAAAGGCTCGTTCCTGGCGACAATTGCCGGTGTTACGGTAGGTACCCTGGTGTCCTTTGCTATCACTTCGCTGATACTGAAGATGGAAAAAACGGTGGAAACGGAGAGCGAAGATGAGTTTGCTCAGTCAGCCAATGCGGTTAAGGCGATGAAACAAGAGGGGGCATTCTCGTTAAGCCGGGTTAAGCGTATCGCCTTTGTTTGCGATGCGGGGATGGGCTCCAGCGCGATGGGCGCAACCACCTTCCGTAAACGTCTGGAAAAAGCGGGGCTGGCAATTGAAGTAAAACATTACGCCATAGAAAACGTGCCTGCGGATGCGGATATCGTCGTTACTCACGCCAGTCTGGAAGGGCGCGTGAAACGTGTGACGGATAAACCACTGATATTGATTAATAACTATATTGGCGATCCAAAACTCGACACTTTATTTAATCAATTAACCGCTGAACATAAACACTGATTACAGAGGTAAAAATGAAAACCAAAGTTGCTGCTATTTATGGCAAGCGGGATGTCCGTCTGCGCGAATTTGAGCTGCCAGAAATTACCGATAATGAACTGTTAGTGAATGTAATTTCTGACAGCGTTTGTTTATCCACCTGGAAAGCGGCGTTACTCGGTAGTGAACATAAACGCGTCCCCGACGATTTAGAAAATCATCCGGTCATTACCGGGCATGAATGTGCCGGGGTTATTGTCGAAGTGGGTAAAAATCTCACTGGCAAATATAAAAAAGGCCAGCGTTTTGTATTGCAACCGGCGATGGGGTTACCAGGCGGGTATTCAGCGGGCTACAGCTACGAATATTTTGGCGGTAACGCCACCTATATGATTATTCCCGAAATCGCCATTAATTTGGGCTGCGTATTACCCTATCACGGCTCTTATTTTGCTGCGGCGTCGCTGGCAGAGCCTATGTGCTGCATTATTGGCGCTTATCATGCCAATTATCACACCACGCAATATGTTTATGAGCATCGCATGGGCGTCAAACCTGGCGGCAATATTGCGCTACTGGCGTGTGCAGGCCCGATGGGAATTGGCGCTATCGATTACGCTATTAACGGCGGCATACAACCGTCGCGGGTGGTGGTAGTCGATATCGACGACAAACGCCTGACGCAGGTACAAAAGCTGCTGCCGGTGGAACTGGCGGCCAGTAAAGGCATTGAGCTGGTGTATATGAATACCAAAGGGGTGAGCGATCCGGTCCAGACGCTGCGGGCGCTGACAGGAGATGCCGGGTTCGATGACATTTTTGTTTATGCGGCGGTGCCTGCTGTTGTTGAAATGGCGGATGAATTGCTGGCGGAGGATGGTTGTCTGAATTTCTTCGCCGGGCCGACAGATAAAAACTTCAAAGTGCCGTTTAATTTCTACAACGTCCATTACAACAGTACGCACGTTGTCGGCACGTCCGGCGGTTCCACGGACGACATGAAAGAGGCGATTGCCCTTAGCGCCACGGGGCAGTTACAGCCGTCGTTTATGGTGACCCATATCGGTGGCCTGGATGCGGTGCCAGAAACCGTGCTCAATCTGCCGGATATCCCTGGCGGTAAAAAACTCATTTATAACGGCGTGACCATGCCGCTGACCGCCATTGCCGATTTTGCCGAAAAAGGCAAAACCGATCCGCTGTTTAAAGAGCTGGCGCGGCTGGTTGAGAAAACGCACGGTATCTGGAATGAACAGGCCGAGAAATATCTGCTGGCACAATTTGGCGTTGATATTGGGGAGGCCGCGCAATGATGTCCCTGGCGTGGCCATTATTTCGCGTTACGGAACAGGCAGCGTTGGCTGCCTGGCCGCAAACCGGCTGTGGCGACAAAAATAAAATTGATGGCCTTGCGGTCACCGCGATGCGCCAGGCATTAAACGACGTTGCTTTTCGTGGGCGAGTGGTTATCGGCGAGGGGGAACGATATCCTCTTTAGCGCTACGGGCGTGACGGGCGGCGAGTTGGTGAACGGTATCCAACAGACGGCGAATGGGGTGCGGACGCAGACATTACTGATCGGCGGCGCGGACCAAACGTGTAATATAATAGACTCCCTGCATTGATGGTGATCTATCGGAAGACCAATGGCGACGCTGACAGAAGATGATGTGCTTGAGCAACTGGATGCACAGGACAATTTATTTTCATTTATGAAAACTGCGCATTCTATTTTGCTCCAGGGGATACGCCAGTTTCTGCCGTCGCTGTTTGTCGATAACGATGAAGAGATCGTCGAATATGCAGTGAAGCCGTTACTCGCCCAAAGCGGCCCGCTTGACGATATTGATGTTGCGCTGCGTTTGATTTATGCGCTGGGGAAGATGGATAAATGGCTGTATGCCGATATCACGCACTTTTCCCAGTTCTGGCATTACCTGAACGAACAGGATGAAACGCCCGGATTTGCTGATGACATAACCTGGGATTTTATCAGCAACGTCAATAGCATAACCCGCAATGCGACGCTCTATGACGCGTTGAAAGCGATGAAGTTCGCCGATTTCGCCGTCTGGTCAGAGGCGCGTTTTAGCGGGATGGTCAAAACGGCGCTGACGCTGGCAGTAACGACAACCTTAAAGGAATTAACGCCGTGAAAATTGAATTAACGGTGAATGGGCTGAAGATACAGGCACAGTACCAGAACGAAGAGATTGAAAATGTACATAAACCGTTGCTGCGTATGCTGGCGGCCTTACAGACAGTAAATCCGCAGCGGCGTACGGTGGTTTTTCTTTGCGCTCCGCCGGGGACGGGTAAATCTACCCTAACCACCTTCTGGGAATATCTCGCGCAACAAGACCCGGAACTGCCCGCTATTCAGACGCTGCCGATGGATGGTTTTCACCATTACAATAGCTGGCTGGATGCGCATCAATTGCGCCCCTTCAAAGGCGCACCAGAGACATTTGACGTTGCGAAACTGGCGGAAAATCTGTGCCGGGTTGTGGAAGGGGATTGTACGTGGCCGCAGTACGATCGACAAAAGCATGATCCTGTTGAAGATGCGCTGCACGTTACCGCACCACTCGTCATCGTCGAAGGAAACTGGTTGTTGCTGGATGATGAAAAGTGGTGCCAGCTTGCGCAATTTTGTGATTTCTCGATCTTTATCAAAGCTCCCGCATCTGCGTTGCGGGAGCGTCTGGTGGGGCGCAAGCTGGCGGGAGGGTTATCGCTGGCAGACGCAGAAGCCTTTTATGACCGTACCGACGGGCCGAATGTTCGCCGGGTGCTGGAAGAGAGTCTGCCTGCAAATTTGACCTTAATGATGACCGCTACGGGTGAATATCGTCTGATGGATTAACGTTCCTGATTACACCATCTTCCAGTCGCACCACACGAGAGAAATGACGCCGGGTAAATGCGGCGTCATGACTGATTGCTACGACGCTAGTGCCTCGCTGGCGGCACTTCTCCAGCCAGCTTTCAAACACGCTCAACCAATTTTCGTCAAAATCCCGACTCGGCTCGTCCAGTAGCAATAGTGGCGGAGAGAGTGCTTCCAGGCAGGCGACGGCGACCATCCGTCGCTGCGCATTATGCAGATCTAACGGATGCGCGCTGGCAGTGTCTGCTAACTGACAGCATTGCAGGGCAGCATTGGTACGTTGAGTGATTTCATCCGCCGGGCATTTTTGCAGTATCAAACCAAATGCGATTTCGTCAGCAACGGTGCTGTGAAAAAGCTGATTTTCCGCTTCCTGAAACAGTACGCCAATCTTTGCCGCGCGCTGGCGGTTTTTCAGGTTTTTCATCGCTTGTTGTTGCAGCATAACCGTACCGGCTGTGGGCGTAAGAAGACCTGCCATTACTCGTAACAGCGTCGATTTTCCCGCGCCATTGTCGCCGGTCAGCGCCAGCCATTCACCTTGTTTGAGTTGCAGAGAAATGTCGCAAAGACAATCCGTTGCCGCGCCAGGCCAGCGATAAGATATCTGATTTAACGTTAACATAGTGGCTGGAGCGCTCCGTTTTGCAATTGCCACGCTTGCTGGCAGTGGTTCAGGAAAGGTGTGTGATGACGTTCAAAAAGAATAATCAGCGAACCACGTTCAAGCGCCCAGTGTTGTAAGCGCTGCAACAGCATTTCGCGGGCCTGCGGCGTCAGGCGGCTAAAGGCTTCATCAAGAATTAAGAGCTTTGGCTGCATCGCGGTGGCGCAGGCGATGACCACACGCTGTGTCTCTCCACCGGAGAGTGTTGCCGGGTGACGATGGCGCAACGGCTGGCACTCGGTCAGGGCCAGGGCGGCGTCAATCCGCGCCATAATCTCTTTTTCAGCAAGACACAGATTTTCTGGCCCAAAGGCAACTTCTTCTTCCACGCTAAAGGTACAGCCGGAGAGCTGCAAATAGGGCGATTGCTGGACGAGCTGGATGGTGGCGGATTGTTCATTAAACGGGAGACGCCCAATGGGCGTACCGAGAAGCGTCCCCGTGCCGGTTATCTCTCCTGGTAGAAAGTCCGGATACCAGCCCGCCATCAGCTGCGCCAGCGTACTTTTGCCACTGCCGTTGTCACCAAAGATGGCGACCATCCCCGGTTTGACATAGTGAAAGTCATAACAGAACGGAGGATGCGTTGAGTGTGTCGGGCAATAGCGAAACTGTTCTAACGTAACCATATCCACGCTCCGAATTCAGCCAGCATTAGCAATATCATGGCGTAACGTGCTACGCGTTGTAGGGTGCTATCGGCTGGTGCCCATAACGTAGTGCGCCTATTGTTGATTCGAAATGCCCGCATATCCAGCGCCGCACCACGGACAGCAAGATCGTTTAGCGCATTGTGTGTTAGCGGAATAATTAACGCGGGCATCGCACGTAAACGCTGATACCAGCCCTCATCCAGCGGCACGCCGCGGGCGCGCTGCGCTTCATGAATAATCGCCAATTGCCGTTTTAACTGCTCAACGACCAATAACGGCCCGGCAAACAGATAAGCGACGCCCGGCGGCAGGCGAGAAGCAAACAAAGCGCGGATAAAACGTTGCACGGGGACGTACTGCATCCACAACTGTGAGGTTGAAACAATCGCCAGAATCCGCAACCAGAGCGTAATAGCATGCGCCCACCGTTCTGGAGAGCGTGGCGTGCCGCTTAGCCATTCTGTCAGCCAGCCACCGTGCACCAGCCACAGTCCAGCCCCCAGCGAGAACATCAGCCAGACGACATATTTTGCCCGCCGCCGCGTGGCCTTTGGCGCAATAAGGCAGAAAAAGGTCGCCGCGCTATAGACTGGCAATATTGTCTGTGTGGGCAGGATAAGCGTGGTGCAGGCCGCCAGCGCCCACAGCGTTAAGGATGTAAACGGATGCATTTAGCGCACGGCAGCCATTGCCGGAAAATGGCGCGTGGTGCGAATCGGCAGCTGACGCAGTAAAAGCCAGACAATCACCGCTGTAAGAATTTTATCGACCAGGTTCGCGCCTATCACCGTAATCGCCACCGACTCCACCAGGTTTTGCCCCATCGAGTGCATCCAGGCAACGAACAAATCGGCTCCGCTTCCTGTCACGCCGCCGAACAGCGCAGTACGCAGCGGTACAGCGACGACCGTTACCGCAAGCGTAATAATCACGCCGCTAACAACGACTTTTGGCAGGGTGCGAAACCAACCCGCTCGCGCCAGCCAACCGGCGACCAGGCCGATGACCATCGCGACGGGCGCAAATGCGGCGGCGATCGGGTCGGTCAGCAATCCCCAGAGTAAATTGGTCAGTAAACCGGTTAGCATCCCGATCACCGGACCAAGCAGTACCGCGCTAATAAGTGTGCCGATGGAGTCGAGAAAAATAGGTAATTTGACCATGCTGGCCAGTTGCCCGCCGATCATATTGATGGCGATAGAGATAACGATCAACACCAATGCCTGACTGGAAAAGTGGCGACGCGCCATAAGAAAACCTCACTGAAAGTAGTTATTTAACGGGGGGAAATATGCAACTCGTCGTAACCAGAAAGCGCGCAAGACTGGCGGCTAAACGCCAGTTCCTCAAGGCAGCCGATCACCAGTTCAAGCGTGGTCCGCACGGTACAGCCGGGCATCATATGACCGCCAAGCATCGTGCCGTGTGGATCGGAAACGCAGAGATGAAGATGTTCACCACTCTGTTCCAGCGTGCCGTTCAATGCGATGACTTCGAACTTACCGCTTAGCAGGGCAGTGTTTTCTTGTCCGGCATAGCGTAAGGCGACGTCAGTCAGACTGCCGGTACAACCTGCAATCCACGCGGCGTGGAGTTGTTGTTGCTGCGCGAAGGCGCGTAATTGGGAGAGAACTTCCTGCCCGGGGAGCAGGCGCAGCGCGTAAAAACGTGCGGAGGAAGAATATGGGTAGGGCAATGTCATCATTGGAGTACTCCGAAACTCGGACGTATTGCGGATAATATCGACGCTGCATCAGTCATATTCTGATATAAGTCAGGGTTTGTGACGGCACAACGAAAAGATTTTGCTACGCTTATTCGTGATTCTGCAAAGTGGAATAAATTCCACAGGGGCGGGGCTGAAAACGTGACGTAAGTCAGATAATTGTCTTCTTTGACTGGACAATCATTCCTTTTATTCCACGTTTCGCTTATCCTAGCTGAAGCGTTTCAGTCGATTAAATGTTCGACAATTAACCAATCAGTCGCAGTTTGCGACAGGTAAGGTTTCCCCGAACGATTTGCTGGATTACTCTGTCTGGCAAATTTGCTCAGGGAAAACCTTGCAGGAGATCTATGACCGTACGCGTAGCGATAAATGGCTTCGGTCGCATCGGGCGTAATGTGGTTCGTGCTTTGTATGAATCCGGACGCCGGGCGGAAATTACCGTGGTGGCAATCAACGAACTGGCGGATGCTGCGGGCATGGCGCATTTGTTGAAATATGACACCAGCCATGGCCGTTTTGCATGGGAAGTACGACAGGAACGCGATCAACTTTTTGTTGGTGATGACGCCATCCGCGTATTGCATGAACGTTCACTGCAATCGCTCCCCTGGCGTGAACTTGGCGTTGATGTAGTCCTCGACTGCACCGGCGTATATGGCTCCCGTGAGCATGGCGAAGCGCATATTGCCGCCGGGGCCAAAAAAGTGCTCTTTTCACATCCTGGCAGTAACGATCTCGACGCGACCGTTGTTTACGGCGTCAATCAGGATCAACTTCGTGCGGAACACCGCATCGTTTCTAACGCTTCCTGTACCACGAATTGCATAATTCCCGTCATCAAATTGTTAGATGATGCGTACGGTATTGAGTCCGGCACTGTGACCACAATTCACTCCGCCATGCACGATCAACAGGTTATTGATGCATACCATCCTGACCTGCGTCGCACCCGGGCAGCCAGCCAGTCGATCATTCCGGTCGATACTAAACTGGCCGCCGGTATCACACGATTTTTTCCGCAATTTAACGATCGCTTTGAAGCGATTGCGGTACGTGTGCCAACCATAAATGTGACGGCAATCGATTTAAGCGTGACGGTGAAGAAACCTGTAAAAGCCAATGAAGTCAACCTGTTGCTGCAAAAAGCAGCACAAGGTGCATTTCATGGTATAGTTGACTATACGGAATTGCCGTTGGTCTCTGTAGATTTTAACCACGATCCGCACAGTGCCATTGTCGATGGCACCCAAACCCGGGTCAGTGGCGCACACCTGATCAAAACGTTGGTCTGGTGCGATAACGAATGGGGCTTTGCTAACCGAATGCTCGACACGACGTTAGCTATGGCTACTGTTGCTTTCAGGTAAGACGCAAGCAGCGTCTGCAAAACTTTTAGAATCAACGAGAGGATTCACCATGTCTGTAATTAAGATGACCGATCTGGATCTTGCTGGGAAACGTGTATTTATCCGTGCGGATCTGAACGTACCAGTAAAAGACGGGAAAGTAACCAGCGACGCGCGTATCCGTGCTTCTCTGCCGACCATCGAACTTGCCCTGAAACAAGGCGCAAAAGTGATGGTAACTTCCCACCTGGGTCGTCCTACCGAAGGCGAGTACAACGAAGAATTCTCTCTGCTGCCGGTTGTTAACTACCTGAAAGACAAACTGTCTAACCCGGTTCGTCTGGTTAAAGATTACCTCGACGGCGTTGACGTTGCTGAAGGTGAACTGGTTGTTCTGGAAAACGTTCGCTTCAACAAAGGCGAGAAGAAAGATGACGAAACTCTGTCCAAAAAATACGCTGCACTGTGTGACGTGTTCGTAATGGACGCATTCGGTACTGCTCACCGCGCGCAGGCTTCTACTCACGGTATCGGTAAATTCGCTGACGTTGCGTGCGCAGGCCCGCTGCTGGCAGCTGAACTGGACGCGCTGGGTAAAGCACTGAAAGAACCTGCTCGCCCGATGGTGGCTATCGTTGGTGGTTCTAAAGTATCTACTAAACTGACCGTTCTGGACTCCCTGTCTAAAATCGCTGACCAGCTGATCGTTGGTGGTGGTATTGCTAACACCTTTATCGCAGCACAAGGCCACGATGTGGGTAAATCCCTGTACGAAGCTGACCTGGTTGACGAAGCTAAACGTCTGCTGACCACCTGCAACATCCCGGTTCCGTCTGATGTTCGCGTAGCAACCGAGTTCTCTGAAACTGCACCGGCTACCCTGAAATCTGTTAACGATGTGAAAGCTGACGAGCAGATCCTGGATATCGGTGATGCTTCCGCTCAGGAACTGGCTGAAATCCTGAAGAATGCGAAAACCATTTTGTGGAACGGTCCGGTTGGCGTGTTCGAATTCCCGAACTTCCGCAAAGGTACTGAAATCGTGGCTAACGCTATCGCAGACAGCGAAGCGTTCTCCATCGCTGGCGGCGGCGACACTCTGGCAGCAATCGACCTGTTCGGCATTGCTGACAAAATCTCCTACATCTCCACTGGCGGCGGCGCATTCCTCGAATTCGTGGAAGGTAAAGTACTGCCTGCAGTAGCGATGCTCGAAGAGCGCGCTAAGAAGTAAAAAATCACAGGGCAGGGAAACCTGCCCTTGTTGCAGCGCGCTTTTAAAGCACGCACTTTTTCATACTCTAAATAATTCGAGTTGCAGGAAGGCGACAAGAGAGTGAATCCCATGAGCTTACATAAGTAAGTGACTGGGGTGAGCGAACGCAGACGCAGCACATGCAACTTGAAGTATGACGAGTATAAGGCCCGACGATACAGGACAAGAGACATGTCTAAGATTTTTGATTTCGTAAAACCTGGCGTAATCACTGGTGATGACGTACAGAAAGTTTTCCAGGTAGCAAAAGAAAACAACTTCGCACTGCCAGCAGTAAACTGCGTCGGTACTGACTCCATCAACGCCGTACTGGAAACCGCAGCTAAAGTTAAAGCGCCGGTTATCGTTCAGTTCTCCAACGGTGGTGCTTCTTTTATCGCTGGTAAAGGCGTGAAATCTGACGTTCCGCAGGGCGCTGCTATCCTGGGTGCGATCTCTGGTGCGCATCACGTTCACCAGATGGCTGAACATTATGGTGTTCCGGTTATCCTGCACACCGACCACTGCGCGAAGAAACTGCTGCCGTGGATCGACGGTCTGCTGGACGCGGGTGAAAAACACTTCGCTGCTACCGGTAAGCCGCTGTTCTCTTCTCACATGATTGACCTGTCTGAAGAATCTCTGCAAGAGAACATTGAAATCTGCTCTAAATACCTGGAGCGCATGTCCAAAATCGGCATGACTCTGGAAATCGAACTGGGTTGCACCGGTGGTGAAGAAGACGGCGTGGACAACAGCCACATGGACGCTTCTGCACTGTACACCCAGCCGGAAGACGTTGATTACGCATACACCGAGCTGAGCAAAATCAGCCCGCGTTTCACCATCGCTGCGTCCTTCGGTAACGTACACGGTGTTTACAAGCCGGGTAACGTTGTTCTGACTCCGACCATCCTGCGCGACTCTCAGGAATATGTTTCTAAGAAACACAACCTGCCGCACAACAGCCTGAACTTCGTATTCCACGGTGGTTCCGGTTCTACTGCTCAGGAAATCAAAGACTCCGTAAGCTACGGCGTAGTGAAAATGAACATCGATACCGATACCCAATGGGCAACCTGGGAAGGTGTTCTGAACTACTACAAAGAAAACGAAGCTTACCTGCAAGGCCAGCTGGGCAACCCGAAAGGCGAAGATCAGCCGAACAAGAAATACTACGATCCGCGCGTATGGCTGCGTGCCGGTCAGACTTCGATGATCGCTCGTCTGGAAAAAGCATTCCAGGAACTGAACGCGATCGACGTTCTGTAAGATATTCCTTTCTGCTTATCTCAAGGCCCGCTCTGCGGGTCTTTTTTTCGCCAAAAGCAAGGTGATACAGATGAGAAATCTGTGATCTATTTGGCAAAATTATGCTTTATTGTTTACCCTTGTCAGACTGCCCGTCATAAGGCGGCGGAGTGTATTTCTCCATTTTGAGTCAGTTGAAAAGGAATATTGAATGGAAGATTTGAATGTTGTCGATAGCATAAACGGCGCGGGAAGCTGGCTGGTGGCTAACCAGGCGCTGCTGCTAAGTTATGCAGTAAACATCGTGGCGGCACTCGCGATCATCATCGTTGGTTTGATTATCGCGCGGATGATTTCCAACGCGGTGAATCGCCTGATGATCTCCCGTAAAATCGATGCCACTGTTGCTGATTTTCTTTCTGCATTAGTCCGTTACGGAATTATCGCCTTTACGCTAATCGCTGCACTGGGGCGCGTGGGCGTACAAACAGCGTCAGTCATTGCTGTACTCGGTGCCGCAGGCTTAGCTGTTGGTCTGGCTTTGCAGGGGTCACTGTCTAACCTGGCCGCTGGCGTGTTACTTGTCATGTTCCGCCCGTTCCGTGCCGGAGAATATGTTGACCTCGGCGGCGTAGCCGGTACTGTGCTGAGTGTGCAGATTTTCTCCACCACCATGCGTACTGCAGACGGTAAAATTATCGTTATTCCGAACGGTAAAATTATTGCCGGGAATATTATTAACTTCTCCCGCGAGCCAGCTCGCCGTAACGAATTTATTATTGGCGTGGCGTATGATTCCGATATCGATCAGGTTAAGCAGATCCTGACCGATATTATCCAGTCTGAAGATCGCATTTTGAAAGATCGCGAAATGACTGTGCGTCTGAACGAACTTGGCGCATCGTCGATTAATTTCGTGGTCCGCGTCTGGAGCAACAGCGGCGATCTGCAAAACGTGTACTGGGATGTGCTGGAGCGTATTAAACGTGAATTTGATGCCGCCGGTATCAGCTTCCCGTACCCGCAAATGGATGTGAACTTTAAGCGGGTGAAAGAAGACAAAGCTGCGTAATCAACGCTGAGGCCAGATAATACTCTCTGGCCTCTCTCTTATTAGTTTTTCTGATTGCCAATTAATATTATCAATTTCCGCTAATAACAATCCCGCGATATAGTCTCTGCATCAGATACTTAATTCGGAATATCCAACGTGTTTTCTTATTACTTTCAAGGTCTTGCACTTGGGGCGGCTATGATCCTACCGCTCGGTCCACAAAATGCTTTTGTGATGAATCAGGGCATTCGTCGTCAGTACCACATTATGATTGCCTTACTTTGTGCTATCAGCGATTTGGTCCTGATTTGTGCGGGGATTTTTGGTGGCAGCGCGTTATTGATGCAGTCGCCGTGGTTGCTGGCGCTGGTCACCTGGGGCGGCGTAGCCTTCTTGCTGTGGTATGGTTTTGGCGCTTTTAAAACAGCAATGAGCAGTAACATTGAGTTAGCCAGTGCCGAAGTCCTGAAACAAGGCAGATGGAAAATTATCGCCACCATGTTGGCAGTGACCTGGCTGAATCCGCATGTTTACCTGGATACTTTTGTTGTGCTGGGCAGCCTTGGCGGGCAACTTGATGTGGAACCAAAACGTTGGTTTGCGCTCGGAACAATTAGCGCCTCTTTCCTGTGGTTCTTTGGTCTGGCTATTCTCGCAGCCTGGCTGGCACCGCGCCTGCGCACGGCAAAATCACAGCGCATTATCAATCTGGTAGTGGGATGTGTTATGTGGTTTATTGCCTTGCAGCTGGCGAGAGACGGTATTGCTCATGCACAAGCCTTGTTCAGTTAGGCGCTATCTGATGGAAAAATAAAACAGAGGCGCTAAGCTTGCCTCCAGAGGTCCTGAATTTTGGGCAAGTCAATTAACACGGAGAGACTAACGTGAAGTTCAAAGTTATCGCCCTGGCGGCATTAATGGGTATTAGCGGGATGGCAGCGCAGGCTAACGAATTGCCGGATGGACCGCATATTGTCACCTCCGGTACGGCAAGCGTGGATGCGGTGCCAGACATTGCCACTCTTGCGATTGAAGTTAACGTGGCCGCGAAGGATGCCGCTACTGCCAAGAAACAGGCAGATGAGCGCGTCGCACAATACATTTCCTTCCTTGAGCTCAATCAGATCGCGAAAAAAGATATCAGCTCAGCGAACTTACGCACTCAGCCAGATTATGATTATCAGGATGGTAAAAGTATCCTGAAAGGCTACCGCGCAGTGAGAACGGTGGAAGTCACGCTCCGTCAGTTAGACAAACTGAATTCCTTGCTGGACGGCGCGCTAAAGGCGGGTCTTAACGAAATTCGTTCTGTGTCGCTGGGCGTGGCGCAGCCGGATGCCTATAAAGACAAAGCGCGTAAGGCAGCGATTGATAACGCGATTCATCAGGCGCAGGAACTGGCGAACGGCTTTCATCGTAAACTGGGGCCGGTATATAGCGTACGCTACCATGTTTCCAACTATCAGCCCAGCCCAATGGTGCGGATGATGAAAGCCGATGCCGCGCCGGTGTCCGCCCAGGAAACTTACGAGCAGGCCGCTATTCAGTTTGATGATCAGGTCGATGTAATCTTCCAGTTAGAACCTGTGGATCAACCACCCGCTAAAACACCTGCTGCACATTAATACTTGTAGCCCGACGTATTCGTCGGGCTAATGCCTTTACCCGATATTGCCTCCTTTTTCTGTAAAACCATGACGTAATCACCTATCTTTGCTCGCGGTTTCATCAAGGATAGGCTGACTGAAACGGTTAAGCGGACAAGGATGCGGGAGAGGGGGGATGGACATTTTTATTTCGAAAAAGATGCGCAATTTCATTTTATTAGCGCAAACCAATAATATTGCCCGGGCGGCAGAAAAAATCCATATGACGGCTTCGCGATTTGGCAAAAGCATTGCCGCGCTGGAAGAACAAATTGGCTATACGCTATTTACCCGCAAAGATAATAATATCAGCCTCAATAAAGCCGGACAGGAACTGTATCAAAAACTGTTCCCGGTTTATCAACGACTTTCTGCGATTGATAATGAAATCCATAACTCAGGACGTCGTTCACGAGACATTGTGATAGGCATAGATAATACTTATCCGACCATTATTTTTGATCAGTTGATTAGTCTCGGAGATAAGTACGAAGGCGTGACCGCCCAGCCAGTTGAGTTCAGCGCAAATGGCGTTATCGATAATCTTTTTGACCGTCAGTTAGATTTTATAATCTCCCCACAGCATGTATCTGCACGAGTTCAGGAACTGGAAAACCTGACTATCAGTGAACTACCGCCGCTGCGATTGGGCTTTCTCGTTTCTCGCCGTTATGAAGAGCGACAAGAGCAAGAGCTGCTTCAGGAGCTGCCCTGGCTACAAATGCGCTTTCAAAACCGGGCTAACTTCGAAGCAATGATTGATGCGAATATGCGTCCTTGTGGGATCAATCCAACCATTATTTATCGTCCCTATAGTTTTATGGCCAAAATCAGCGACGTGGAGCGGGGACATTTTCTGACGGTGATCCCGCATTTTGCCTGGCGACTGGTGAATCCGGCAACGCTGAAATATTTTGATGCGCCGCACAGGCCGATGTATATGCAGGAATATCTTTATTCAATCAGAAATCATCGTTATACCGCCACGATGCTTCAGCATATTGCTGAAGATCGTGACGGGACAAACCATTAACCCAGCATCGATCCGGTTGCAATTAAATTACGGTGTAAGTCGAAGACGTGGCTAAGATCGTGGTGAATATGTCCGCCGGACGCATTTTCCAGATAGCGATGCAGATAATCCCGACACATAGGATGTGCACAATGATCAATGGTGGTGCGGATAACGTTGTTATACGGATCCTGTGCGCCAAATCCACTGACCGCTTCGCTCCATAAATAACGTGCCGCACGCAACATGGCGGCGTTCATAAACAGATCCATGCCAATGCCGAAGAAAAACGACAGGCGAGGGACGAAGCCATCAATTTTCAGCCCGGCGGAGATTGCTGCTTTGATGTACTCAATCCTATCGGCGAGCGTAAATGCTACCTGCTGCACGCAGTTGGCACCCGCTTCACCCATGTGGTAACTGCTGATACTGATGGTATTAAATCGCGGCATGTTGCCGGAACACCAGGCGATGATGTCTGCGATAATACGCATTGACGGTTTTGGCGGGTAAATATAGGTATTGCGGCAGAGGTACTCTTTGAGGATATCGTTCTGAATGGTGCCGGTCAGTTTATCGGATGTAACACCTTGCTCTTCTGCGGCGACGATATAAAACGCCAGTACTGGTAGCACTGCGCCATTCATGGTCATCGAAACCGACATTTTATCCAGCGGGATCTGGTCGAACAGGACTTTCATATCTTCCCCGGTGTCGATAGCGACGCCCGCTTTGCCGACGTCGCCCGCCACGCGTGGGTTATCGGAGTCGTAGCCTCGGTGGGCGGCCAGGTTACGGCGATAAAAAGCGTTGGACTCTTTTGCTGTCGAGAAACCAGCATACTGACGGATGGTCCACGGTTGGGCGGTATACATAGTGGCACGCGGGCCACGAACGTAGGGTGGTAAACCGGGAAGGGTACCCGTCACTTCCAGATTATCGAGATCGGCTTCGGTATACAGCGGCTTGATGGCGATCCCTTCCGCGGTTTGCTGAACCAGCGAGTCGACAGTTTTCTCCCGACGGCTCAATTCCTTGTTGGCAAGCTGTTGCCACTCCTGCACGTTAGACATTATTTGCTCCGTAAAACGCAATCAAAATGAGGGTATTTGCGCTTACGGTGAGCTTTTTACGTGGGTTTGTCTCCAGCAAAAAAATGCATTCAGACGTCGTTTTTTGCCGCCTGAGATTTGTCTATTTTGTAATGTGATTCAAGGAATACAAAAAGAAGTGAGGATAACGCCTGATATGTGCTATCAGGCATTATTTGATGGATTAATCCTGACGAAGAACTTTGTGACCATAATCGAGCAACGCATCAGTGACTTTACGCATCATGCGGCTTTCAGGAGCAAAGCGGTGCCAGTAGAGCATCCGGCGTTGGAATAGCCCTGGCGTTAAGTCAATCAGTTCGCCGCTGGCCAGCTCTTTCTCGATTTGCAGGTGCGGGATCATACAGCAGGTGGTGCCCTGACGAGCAAGTTGCACGAACGCTTCCGAAGAATTAACGATATGGCAGGGTACGCTGCCAGGAGGCAGATCGAAATTTTGCTGCAAAAAGGCCTGGTGCATATCGTCAAGATGGTCAAACGCGACCACTGGCGCTTTCAGTAATGCCGAACGCGTTACGCCGTTAGGGAAATATTTTTCGGCAAACGGTTTTGAGCTGACGAACAGATAGTCGAGCGCACCGAGTTTATCGACAAGACAACTCGGCAGCGCCTGATGTTGAATACTCACTGCGCCGACCACTTCGCCGCGACGCAGACGTTCCTGAGTGCGGGTTTCATCTTCTACCTGCAAGTTGAGGCGGATGGGCGAATCAGCCAACACAGGAGCCAGTGCCGGAAGCAACCACGTCGCCAGACTGTCGGCGTTGACCGCCAGTGAAAGCAGCAGCGGAGTCGAACCGGTTTGTTCATCGCCCAGCCACTCTTCTTCCAGCAGCTCCACCTGGCGTAGTAGCGCCAACAGTTTTTGCCCTTGTTCCGTCGGGCGCGGCGGTACGGTACGCACTAACAGCGGCTGCCCGAACATATTTTCCAGTTGCTTAATGCGCTGTGAGACGGCTGATTGTGTAATGCACAGCTTTTGTGCCGCGCGCTCAAATCCTCGTTCACGTATCACCGCATCCAGTGCCTGTAATGTTCTGTAGTCCGGGCGTTTCATTGCTGTTGTCTGCTCCTGGTAAATGCTTTTTCCTGCACTATGACACAATTTTGTGTCGGGTTGCATATACCGAAGCCGTTGGCGGGTAACATTTGTATCAGTGGTTAACGCGCAGCTTAAAAGATCAGGGATTTGCGCTAATGCATTTCGCTCAGCGAGTTCGCGCCCTGGTTGTGTTGAATGGCGTGGCGTTATTGCCTCAGTTTGCCTGTAAACAGGGGCTTGCGAACGGGGAACTGGTGCGCCTGTTTGCACCGTGGAGCGGCATCCCCAGACCGTTGTATGCTTTATTTGCGGGGCGAAAGGGGATGCCCGCCATTGCGCGATATTTTATGGATGAGTTAACCACGCGGCTTGCCAACGGGGTCTGAATCACTTTTTTTGTATATAATGCGTGTGAAATTTCATACCACAGGCGAAACGATCATGACGCAGGATGAATTGAAAAAAGCAGTAGGATGGGCGGCACTTCAGTATGTTCAGCCCGGCACCATTGTTGGTGTAGGTACAGGTTCCACCGCCGCACACTTTATTGACGCACTCGGTACAATGAAAGGCCAGATTGAAGGGGCCGTTTCCAGTTCAGATGCTTCCACTGAAAAACTGAAAAGCCTCGGCATTCACGTTTTTGATCTCAACGAAGTCGACAGCCTTGGCATCTACGTTGATGGCGCAGATGAAATCAACGGCCACATGCAAATGATCAAAGGCGGCGGCGCGGCGCTGACCCGTGAAAAAATCATTGCTTCGGTTGCGGAAAAATTTATCTGTATTGCAGACGCTTCCAAGCAGGTTGATATTCTGGGCAAATTCCCGCTGCCAGTAGAAGTTATCCCGATGGCACGTAGTGCAGTGGCGCGCCAGCTGGTGAAACTGGGCGGTCGTCCGGAATACCGTCAGGGCGTAGTGACCGATAACGGCAACGTGATCCTCGACGTCCACGGCATGGAAATCCTTGACCCGATAGCGATGGAAAACGCCATAAATGCGATTCCTGGTGTGGTGACTGTTGGTTTGTTTGCTAACCGTGGCGCGGACGTTGCGCTGATTGGCACACCTGACGGTGTCAAAACTATTGTGAAATGATCTGACGGGGGAACCTCCCCCGTTAAAAAAATTCTCTTCATTAAATTTGGTGACATGTGTCACGTTTTTACCTGGCAATTGTCGATTGCTCTAAATAAATCTTCTAAACCAGCATATTCATCCAAGAAATACTTTTGCGTGATATTTCCTCAACATCGCGACGCAAACGTTCATATTGCCGCAATATTATTTTTTGATATGTTGAAAGGCGGATGCAAATCCGCACACAACATTTCAAAAGACAGGATTGGGTAAATGGCAAAGGTATCGCTGGAGAAAGACAAGATTAAGTTTCTGCTGGTAGAAGGCGTGCACCAAAAGGCGCTGGAAAGCCTTCGTGCAGCTGGTTACACCAACATCGAATTTCACAAAGGCGCGCTGGATGATGAACAATTAAAAGAATCCATCCGCGATGCCCACTTCATCGGCCTGCGATCCCGTACCCATCTGACTGAAGACGTGATCAACGCCGCAGAAAAACTGGTCGCTATTGGCTGTTTCTGTATCGGAACAAATCAGGTTGATCTGGATGCGGCGGCAAAGCGCGGGATCCCGGTATTTAACGCACCGTTCTCAAATACGCGCTCTGTTGCGGAGCTGGTGATTGGCGAACTGCTGCTGCTATTGCGCGGCGTGCCAGAAGCCAATGCTAAAGCGCATCGTGGCGTGTGGAACAAACTGGCGGCGGGTTCTTTTGAAGCGCGCGGCAAAAAGCTGGGTATCATCGGCTACGGTCATATTGGTACGCAATTGGGCATTCTGGCTGAATCGCTGGGAATGTATGTTTACTTTTATGATATTGAAAACAAACTGCCGCTGGGCAACGCCACTCAGGTACAGCATCTTTCTGACCTGCTGAATATGAGCGATGTGGTGAGTCTGCATGTACCAGAGAATCCGTCCACCAAAAATATGATGGGCGCGAAAGAGATTTCGCTAATGAAGCCCGGCTCGCTGCTGATTAATGCTTCGCGCGGTACTGTGGTGGATATTCCAGCGCTGTGTGACGCGCTGGCGAGCAAACATCTGGCGGGGGCGGCAATCGACGTATTCCCGACGGAACCGGCGACCAATAGCGATCCATTTACCTCTCCGCTGTGTGAATTCGACAATGTCCTTCTGACGCCACACATTGGCGGTTCGACTCAGGAAGCGCAGGAGAATATCGGCTTGGAAGTTGCGGGTAAATTGATCAAGTATTCTGACAATGGCTCAACGCTCTCTGCGGTGAACTTCCCGGAAGTCTCGCTGCCACTGCACGGTGGGCGTCGTCTGATGCACATCCACGAAAACCGTCCGGGCGTGCTAACTGCGCTCAACAAAATTTTTGCCGAGCAGGGCGTCAACATCGCCGCGCAATATCTACAAACTTCCGCCCAGATGGGTTATGTAGTTATTGATATTGAAGCCGACGAAGACGTTGCCGAAAAAGCGCTGCAGGCAATGAAAGCTATTCCGGGTACCATTCGCGCCCGTCTGCTGTACTAATTCCCCTTCTCTGAAAATTAACGGGCAGGTCACTGACTTGCCCGTTTTTTTATCCCTTCTCCACACCGTTGCCGCATTGCGCATTCTACTTTGCGAGTCTGCTCCAGAAAATAAATCAAAGTCAGATCAATGCGTTGTGTTTATTTAATGGGGATTTACGATGGCAGGGCAGCATGGGGCTGTAACGGTAAAGCCCTCACCGAAGCGAGGGCTTGAAGGAGAAGGGTTATGATGCGACTTGTCATCATACTGATTGTACTGTTACTCATAAGTTTCCCAGCTTATTAACAGTCAGTCACAGGGGAGGAACAATCCTCCCTTACCCTTACTCACTAAATTAGGTCAAAGAATCAACGATGTCAATCAGGGCGATGCGGGATGTATCGCCCTTACCATTCCCAGACTTTCGACGGTGTAACCACCGCAGGCAGTGGAATATCCCATTTCTCCACTGGGAGTTTTTCTACTAACTGGCAATCATGCGCATAACCCACCGGTTGCATTTTATAGTGCTGCCAGTTTTGTAAGGTCCGATCATAAAAACCACCGCCCATTCCCAAGCGTTGACCGTATTCATCAAAAGCCACCAGCGGCGTGATCAATACATCTAACCGGGAAAGGGGAAGCACATCGCGCACGTCCAGTTTTGGCTCGTGGATCTTCAACCTGTTCATCACCAGTTCGCTTTGCGGATGGTAATTCAGGAACAGCAAGTTACCGGCACTAAAGGGATGCAAAACTGGAAGATATACGCGCTTACCGGCGCGCCAGAGTTGTTCTATGAGTGGCTGGGTGTCGAGTTCGCCATCAAAAGAGAGGAATACAGCGACCGTATGCGCCATCACCACTGGGGGATACGTCATCATCCGGGTAGCGGCTTGTTGACCCATTTCCTGCTGTTGTTCCGGCGTTAACGTACGACGACGTTGCCGAATCATTTTGCGGATTTCTTGTCGGGATAATGTCAGTGGGAGTTCTGGTAGTTGCGTCATGGCTGGTGCCAGGTAAGAAGGGAATCTCCGAGATGCCGCCGCAGGCTGTAACCCTTGAACCCTTGGTTCAAGGTGAATGTGTCGTCGCAGTTTTAAGGCTTCTCGGACGGACCGAGCATGCTCACCAACCGCGGAGCGCCACATTCTTGTGGTATGAAATATCGGCTCAGGGGACTGGCCCGCTTGCGAACATCTCAGAGAAATTTTGTCTTCACGGTTACTCTACCACAGTAAACCGAAAAGTGTCATTCAAAGTTTTGGTTAGTTTTTTCGGTGATGCGACCTTGTTCAAGTAACGCTTGTTCTATGGTCTGCTGCAGCATCCGAATACGCTGTTCCATACTTGCTGCGTAGTCACGAGTCTTCGCTTTTTCTTGCGCTAACTCATAGCTGATATTCAATGCGGCAATGAAGACCAACTGTTCAGTATTTGTGACTCTAGTGCGTTCTTTCAGATCTTGCAACCGTTGGTTCAGATCGTCCGCTGCCTGATTCAACGCATCCCTTTGGTCAGGCGGGCAGTTCACACGCAGTGAACGGCCAAAAATTTGGATATCGACGGGTTGTGCAGACATGCCACCTTCCTGCTGATTGACTGCGCTGCCTTCGTCTTTAGACCCATGGTCTGCGAAGGGGCGACACTATAGCTACCCTGATGAGAAGAGACAAGCCCTTTTCTGGTCCACCAGGGCCCAAAGTGGTAGCATATCATGAATATTCCTCCCTTTGACGACGAATGCTTATGTCTATACAGAACGAAATGCCTGGTTACAACGAAATGAACCAGTATCTGAACCAACAAGGGACGGGTCTGACCCCTGCTGAGATGCATGGTTTAATCAGTGGGATGATATGTGGCGGTAACGATGACAGCTCATGGCTGCCGCTACTTCACGACCTGACGAACGAAGGCATGGCTTTCGGTCATGAGCTGGCACAGGCACTGCGCAAAATGCACTCTGCCACCAGCGATGCCCTGCAGGATGACGGCTTCCTTTTTCAGCTTTATCTGCCTGATGGCGATGATGTCAGCGTTTTCGATCGGGCTGATGCGCTGGCTGGTTGGGTCAATCACTTCCTGCTTGGTCTTGGCGTTACGCAACCGAAGCTGGACAAAGTGACCGGCGAAACCGGTGAAGCCATCGACGATCTGCGTAACATCGCGCAGTTGGGTTACGACGAAGACGAAGATCAGGAAGAGCTTGAAATGTCGCTTGAAGAGATCATCGAGTACGTCCGTGTTGCCGCGCTGTTATGCCACGACACCTTTACTCATCCGCAACCGACCGCGCCAGAAGTACAAAAACCGACTCTACACTAAAAACAAAAAATGTAAGGAGAGTGTTATGAGTGATATATCCCGGCAAGAGTTTCAGCGTCGCCGTCAGGCCCTGGTAGAGCAAATGCAACCCGGCAGCGCCGCGCTGATTTTTGCTGCACCAGAAGTAACACGTAGCGCCGACAGCGAATACCCCTATCGTCAGAACAGTGACTTCTGGTACTTCACCGGCTTTAACGAACCGGAAGCGGTGCTGGTGCTGATTAAAAGCGATGACACTCATAACCACAGCGTTTTGTTTAACCGCGTTCGCGACCTGACGGCAGAGATCTGGTTTGGTCGTCGCTTAGGCCAGGATGCCGCGCCAGAGAAACTGGGCGTTGACCGCGCACTGGCATTCAGCGAAATCAATCAGCAACTTTATCAACTACTTAATGGTCTGGATGTGGTTTACCACGCCCAGGGCGAATATGCATATGCTGATGAAATCGTGAACAGCGCGCTTGAGAAACTGCGTAAAGGTTCGCGGCAAAATCTCACCGCACCGGCAACGATGATCGACTGGCGTCCTGTTGTTCATGAAATGCGCCTGTTCAAATCACCAGAAGAGATTGCCGTACTTCGCCGCGCGGGTGAAATCACCGCACTGGCGCATACACGGGCGATGGAAAAATGCCGTCCGGGGATGTTCGAGTACCATCTGGAAGGCGAAATTCACCACGAATTTAACCGCCACGGTGCGCGTTACCCTTCCTATAACACCATTGTTGGCAGCGGTGAAAACGGCTGCATTTTGCACTACACCGAAAACGAGTGTGAACTGCGTGACGGTGACCTGGTGTTGATTGACGCGGGTTGTGAATACAAAGGTTACGCTGGCGACATTACCCGCACCTTCCCGGTCAACGGCAAATTCACTCAGGCTCAGCGTGAAATCTATGACATTGTGCTGGAGTCTCTTGAAACCAGCCTGCGTCTGTATCGTCCGGGAACTTCCATTCAGGAAGTCACTGGTGAAGTGGTGCGCATCATGGTTAGCGGTCTGGTAAAACTCGGTATCCTGAAAGGTGATGTTGATGAACTGATCGCTCAGAACGCCCATCGTCCTTTCTTTATGCATGGCCTTAGCCACTGGTTAGGACTGGATGTTCATGACGTTGGTGTTTATGGTCAGGATCGCTCGCGTATTCTGGAACCGGGTATGGTTCTGACCGTAGAACCAGGGCTGTATATTGCGCCGGATGCAGAAGTGCCAGAACAGTATCGCGGTATCGGCATTCGTATTGAAGACGACATTGTGATTACCGAAACCGGTAATGAAAACCTCACCGCCAGCGTGGTGAAAAAGCCGGAAGAAATCGAAGCGTTGATGGCAGCTGCGAGAAAGCAATGAGCGTAATCATCGTCGGTGGCGGCATGGCGGGCACGACGCTGGCGCTGGCTATTTCCCGGTTAAGTCACGGGGCGCTGCCAGTACATTTGATTGAAGCGACCGCGCCAGAGTCACATGCGCATCCGGGCTTTGATGGACGAGCTATTGCGCTGGCGGCGGGTACCTGTCAGCAACTGGCGCGCATCGGCGTCTGGCAATCTCTGGCTGATTGCGCAACTGCCATCACCACAGTGCATGTCAGCGATCGTGGTCACGCTGGATTTGTCACCCTCGCCGCAGAAGATTACCAACTGGCGGCGCTGGGGCAGGTTGTCGAATTGCACAATGTCGGGCAACGGCTGTTTGCATTGCTGCGCAAAGCACCTGGTGTAACGCTGCATTGCCCTGATCGCGTGGCTAACGTTGCCCGTACTCAGAGCCACGTTGAAGTGACGCTGGAGAGTGGTGAGACGCTGACGGGCCGCGTGCTGGTAGCCGCTGATGGCACCCATTCAGCGTTAGCCACCGTGTGCGGCGTTGACTGGCAGCAGGATCCTTACGAACAACTGGCTGTGATTGCGAACGTTGCGACTTCCGTTGCGCATGAAGGGCGCGCTTTTGAACGCTTTACGCAACATGGCCCGCTGGCGATGTTGCCGATGTCTGACGGACGCTGTTCGCTGGTCTGGTGTCATCCACTGGAACGGCGCGAAGAGGTGCTGTCGTGGAGCGACGAGAAGTTTTGCCGTGAACTCCAGTCGGCCTTTGGCTGGCGACTTGGGAAAATTACTCATGCCGGTAAACGCAGTGCTTATCCGCTAGCGCTAACCCGCGCCGCCAAACCTATTACCCATCGTACCGTGCTGGTGGGCAATGCGGCGCAAACTCTGCATCCCATCGCCGGGCAAGGATTTAACCTCGGTATGCGTGATGTCATGAGCCTTGCGGAAACCCTGACTCAGGCGCAGGAACGCGGAGAAGACATGGGTGATTACGGCGTATTGTGCCGTTATCAGCAGCGTCGACAGAGCGATCGCGAAGCAACCATCGGCGTCACGGACAGCCTTGTACATCTTTTTGCCAACCGTTGGACGCCGCTGGTTGTCGGGCGCAACATCGGGCTGATGACGATGGAATTATTTACCCCAGCACGCGATGTGCTGGCGCAGCGCACTCTTGGTTGGGTGGCGCGTTGAAGGCGGTTTTAAGGAATAAACAATGCAAAGTGTTGATGTAGCCATTGTTGGCGGCGGCATGGTCGGGCTGGCGGTTGCCTGCGGCTTACAGGGTAGCGGCTTACGCGTTGCCGTACTGGAGCAGCGCGTACCGGAACCTCTGGCGGCGGATGCACCACCACAACTGCGCGTTTCGGCTATCAATGCCGCCAGCGAAAAATTACTGACTCGTCTTGGCGTCTGGCAGGACATTCTCTCTCGTAGGGCCAGTTGCTATCACGGTATGGAAGTGTGGGACAAAGACAGTTTTGGTCACATCTCGTTTGACGATCAAAGCATGGGCTATAACCATCTTGGGCATATCGTTGAAAACTCAGTGATTCACTACGCGCTGTGGAACAAAGCGCAGCAGTCGTCAGATATCACTCTGTTGGCCCCCGCAGAATTACAGCAGGTCGCCTGGGGAGAAAATGAAACCTTCCTGACGTTGAAAGATGGCAGCATGTTAACGGCGCGTCTGGTGATTGGCGCAGACGGCGCTAATTCCTGGTTGCGCAACAAAGCCGATATTCCGCTGACTTTCTGGGATTATCAGCATCACGCGCTGGTGGCGACCATTCGCACGGAAGAACCGCATGATGCGGTGGCGCGGCAGGTTTTCCATGGCGAAGGCATTCTGGCCTTTTTACCGCTTAGCGATCCGTATCTTTGCTCGATTGTCTGGTCACTGTCGCCAGAGGAAGCGCTGCGGATGCAGCAGGCTAGTGAAGACGAATTTAATCGCGCGTTAAATATCGCTTTTGATAATCGCCTGGGCTTATGCAAGGTTGAAAGTGAGCGCCTGGTGTTCCCGCTAACGGGGCGTTATGCGCGCCAGTTTGCCGCGCACCGTCTGGCGCTGGTGGGCGACGCCGCGCATACCATTCACCCGTTGGCGGGGCAGGGGGTAAATCTCGGCTTTATGGATGCTGCAGAGCTGATTGCTGAACTGAAACGGTTGCATCGTCAGGGTAAAGACATCGGGCAGTACATTTACCTGCGTCGCTATGAGCGTAGCCGCAAGCACAGCGCGGCGCTGATGCTGGCTGGTATGCAGGGATTCCGCGATCTGTTTTCCGGGGCTAATCCGGCGAAAAAATTGCTGCGTGATATTGGTCTGAAACTGGCTGATACGCTTCCTGGCGTTAAGCCACAACTTATTCGTCAGGCAATGGGATTAAACGATTTGCCTGAATGGCTGCGTTAAATATTTCTCTTCTGCTGTTTATTTGATACCCATCACACTTTCATCTCCCGGTTTTTTCGCCGGGAGATTTTCCTCATTTGAAATAAACTAATTTCACCTGCGATTTCGCATTATATTTTCTAATGCCACGAATTTTTGATTTAGTGTTTTTTGACATTTTTTTAGTTCTTAATGTTGTCTTATTCAAATTAACTTTCTCATCTATTTATCTTTATATAGAGATTTGTTCATTTTTTGGTTTTTTATTCTGTTACGATTTTGGCGTTTTTTAACCATAAGCTAATGTGATGATCAATTTAACCTTATGGTTAACAGTCTGTTTCGGTGGTAAGTTCAGGCAAAAGAGAACGATTGCGTTGGGGACCGGGAGTGGCTCCGATGCTGGGTTTCGTGGTGATAATTTCACCATGAAAAAGTTGTCAGCCCCGCTTATTCAATGAGGACAAGATGGCACAACAGACTCCTTTGTATGAACAACACACGCTTTGCGGCGCTCGCATGGTGGATTTCCACGGCTGGATGATGCCGCTGCATTACGGTTCGCAAATCGACGAACATCATGCGGTACGTACCGATGCCGGAATGTTTGATGTGTCACATATGACCATCGTCGATCTTCACGGCAGCCGCACCCGGGAGTTTCTACGTTATCTGCTGGCGAACGATGTGGCGAAGCTCACCAAAAGCGGCAAAGCCCTTTACTCGGGGATGTTGAATGCCTCTGGCGGTGTGATAGATGATCTCATCGTCTACTACTTTACTGAAGATTTCTTCCGCCTCGTTGTTAACTCCGCCACCCGCGAAAAAGACCTCTCCTGGATTACCCAACACGCTGAACCTTTCGGCATCGAAATTACTGTTCGTGATGACCTTTCCATGATCGCCGTACAAGGGCCGAATGCGCAGGCAAAAGCTGCCACACTGTTTAATGACGCCCAGCGTCAGGCGGTGGAAGGGATGAAACCGTTCTTTGGCGTGCAGGCGGGCGATCTGTTTATTGCCACCACCGGTTACACCGGTGAAGCGGGCTACGAAATTGCGCTGCCCAATGAAAAAGCGGCCGATTTCTGGCGCGCGCTGGTGGAAGCGGGCGTTAAGCCATGTGGCCTGGGCGCGCGTGACACGCTGCGTCTGGAAGCGGGCATGAATTTGTATAGCCAGGAGATGGACGAAACTATTTCTCCTTTAGCCGCCAATATGGGCTGGACTATCGCCTGGGAACCGGCAGATCGTGACTTTATCGGTCGTGAAGCTCTGGAAGCGCAGCGTGAACATGGCACAGAAAAACTGGTTGGTCTGGTGATGACCGAAAAAGGCGTGCTGCGTAATGAACTGCCGGTACGTTTTACTGATGCGCAGGGCAACCAGCATGAAGGCATTATCACCAGCGGTACTTTCTCCCCAACGCTGGGTTATAGCATTGCGCTGGCGCGCGTGCCGGAAGGTATTGGTGAAACGGCGATTGTGCAAATTCGCAACCGTGAAATGCCGGTTAAAGTGACGAAACCTGTTTTTGTGCGTAACGGCAAAGCCGTCGCGTGATTTACTTTTTTGGAGATTGATTGATGAGCAACATACCAGCAGAACTGAAATACAGCAAAGAACACGAATGGTTGCGTAAAGAAGCCGACGGCACTTACACCGTTGGCATCACCGAACACGCTCAGGAGCTGTTAGGCGATATGGTGTTTGTTGACCTACCGGAAGTGGGCGCAACGGTTAGCGCGGGCGATGACTGCGCGGTTGCCGAATCGGTAAAAGCGGCGTCAGATATTTATGCGCCAGTAAGCGGTGAAATCGTGGCGGTAAACGATGCACTGAGCGATTCTCCGGAACTGGTGAACAGCGAACCGTATGCAGGCGGCTGGATTTTCAAAATCAAAGCCAGCGATGAAAGCGAACTGGAATCACTGCTGGATGCAACCGCATACGAAGCATTGTTAGAAGACGAGTAACGGCTTTATTCCTCTTCTGCGGGAGAGGATCAGGGTGAGGAAATTTACGCCTCACCCTCACTCTCTTCGCAAGGAGAGAGGTTCACAATTCACTGCACGTTTCAGGAACCATCGCTCATGACACAGACGTTAAGCCAGCTTGAAAACAGCGGCGCTTTTATTGAACGCCATATCGGACCGGACGCCGCGCAACAGCAAGAAATGCTGAATGCCGTTGGTGCACAATCGTTAAACGCGCTGACCGGCCAGATTGTGCCGAAAGATATTCAGCTTGCGACACCACCGCAGGTTGGCGCACCGGCGACCGAATACGCCGCACTGGCAGAACTCAAGGCTATTGCCAGTCGCAATAAACGCTTCACGTCTTACATCGGCATGGGTTACACCGCCGTGCAGCTACCGCCGGTTATCCTGCGTAACATGCTGGAAAATCCGGGCTGGTATACCGCGTATACTCCGTATCAACCTGAAGTCTCCCAGGGCCGCCTTGAAGCACTACTCAACTTCCAGCAGGTAACGCTGGATTTGACCGGGCTGGATATGGCTTCGGCTTCTCTTCTGGATGAGGCCACCGCTGCCGCCGAAGCAATGGCGATGGCGAAACGCGTCAGTAAACTGAAAAATGCCAACCGCTTCTTTGTTGCTTCTGACGTTCATCCGCAAACGCTGGATGTGGTCCGTACTCGTGCCGAAACCTTTGGTTTTGAAGTGATTGTCGATGACGCGCAAAAAGTGCTCGACCATCAGGACGTCTTCGGCGTGCTGTTACAGCAGGTCGGCACTACTGGTGAAATTCACGACTACACCGCGCTTATCAGCGAACTGAAATCACGCAAAATCGTGGTCAGCGTTGCCGCCGATATTATGGCGCTGGTGCTGTTAACTGCGCCGGGTAAACAGGGCGCGGATATTGTTTTTGGTTCGGCGCAACGCTTTGGCGTACCGATGGGCTATGGTGGCCCACACGCGGCATTCTTTGCGGCGAAAGACGAATACAAACGCTCAATGCCGGGCCGTATTATCGGTGTATCGAAAGATGCAGCTGGCAACACCGCTCTGCGCATGGCGATGCAGACTCGCGAGCAACATATTCGTCGTGAGAAAGCGAACTCCAACATTTGTACTTCCCAGGTACTGCTGGCAAACATTGCCAGCCTGTATGCCGTTTATCACGGTCCGGTTGGCCTGAAACGTATCGCTAATCGCATCCACCGTCTGACCGATATCCTGGCGGCGGGCCTGCAACAAAAAGGTCTGAAGCTGCGCCATGCGCACTATTTCGATACTTTGTGTGTGGAAGTGGCCGACAAAGCGGGCGTGCTGGCGCGTGCCGAAGCGGCTGAAATCAACCTGCGTAGCGATATTCTGAACGCGGTTGGGATCACCCTTGATGAAACAACCACGCGCGAAAACGTGATGCAGCTTTTCAGCGTGCTGTTGGGCGATAACCACGGGCTGGACATCGACACACTGGACAAAGACGTGGCTCACGACAGTCGCTCTATTCAGGCTGCGATGCTGCGCGACGACGAAATCCTCACCCATCCGGTGTTTAATCGCTACCACAGCGAAACCGAAATGATGCGCTATATGCACTCGCTGGAGCGTAAAGATCTGGCGCTGAATCAGGCGATGATCCCGCTGGGTTCCTGCACCATGAAACTGAACGCCGCCGCCGAGATGATCCCGATCACCTGGCCGGAATTTGCCGAACTGCACCCGTTCTGCCCGCCAGAACAGGCTGAAGGTTATCAGCAGATGATCGCGCAGCTGGCTGACTGGCTGGTGAAACTGACCGGTTACGACGCCGTTTGTATGCAGCCGAACTCTGGCGCACAGGGCGAATACGCGGGCCTGCTGGCGATTCGTCATTATCATGAAAGCCGCAACGAAGGGCATCGCGATATCTGCCTGATCCCGGCTTCTGCGCACGGCACTAACCCGGCTTCCGCGCATATGTCAGGAATGCAGGTGGTGGTTGTTGCGTGTGATAAAAACGGCAACATCGATCTGACTGATCTGCGCGCGAAAGCGGAACAGGCGGGCGATAACCTCTCCTGTATCATGGTGACCTATCCTTCTACCCACGGCGTGTATGAAGAAACGATCCGTGAAGTGTGTGAAGTCGTGCATCAGTTCGGCGGTCAGGTTTACCTTGATGGCGCGAACATGAACGCTCAGGTTGGCATCACCTCGCCGGGCTTTATTGGTGCGGACGTTTCCCACCTTAACCTGCATAAAACTTTCTGCATTCCGCATGGCGGTGGTGGTCCGGGTATGGGACCGATCGGTGTGAAAGCGCATCTGGCTCCGTTTGTACCGGGTCATAGCGTGGTGCAAATCGAAGGCATGTTAACCCGTCAGGGCGCGGTTTCTGCGGCACCGTTCGGTAGTGCCTCTATCCTGCCAATCAGCTGGATGTACATCCGCATGATGGGCGCAGAAGGGCTGAAAAAAGCAAGCCAGGTGGCAATTCTTAACGCCAACTATATTGCCAGCCGTCTGCAGGATGCCTTCCCGGTGCTGTATACCGGTCGCGACGGTCGCGTGGCGCACGAATGTATTCTCGATATTCGCCCGCTGAAAGAAGAAACCGGCATCAGCGAGCTGGATATTGCCAAGCGCCTGATCGACTACGGTTTCCACGCGCCGACCATGTCGTTCCCGGTGGCGGGTACGCTGATGGTTGAACCGACTGAATCTGAAAGCAAAGTGGAACTGGATCGCTTTATCGATGCGATGCTGGCTATCCGCGCAGAAATTGATCAGGTGAAAGCCGGTGTCTGGCCGCTGGAAGATAACCCGCTGGTGAATGCGCCGCACATTCAAAGCGAACTGGTCGCCGAGTGGGCGCATCCGTACAGCCGTGAAGTTGCAGTATTCCCGGCAGGTGTGGCAGACAAATACTGGCCGACCGTGAAACGTCTGGATGATGTTTACGGCGACCGTAACCTGTTCTGCTCCTGCGTACCGATTAGCGAATACCAGTAATTTACTGATTCGACTATCTTATAAAGGCGCTTCGGCGCCTTTTTCGCTTGTTAATAAAGTGCGCTTTGTGTGTTTCGGCTGAGGCGTAATATAAAATATTGCGAGCTCAATATATTAAAAGAGTGCCAGGCCTGATGAGCGGAGCACATCAGGCACATCGGCTAATTACAGATTCTCGCCGTTGCTGGCAATCACCTCTTTGTACCAGTTAAAGCTCTTCTTACGTGAACGCGACATATCGCCAGTACCGTCGTCATGTTTATTCACATAGATAAAGCCGTAGCGTTTGCTGTACTGCCCGGTGGTGAACGACACACAGTCGATGCAGCCCCACGGCGTGTAGCCCATCAGGTCCACGCCATCGTAAGTCACCGCTTTTTTCATCTCTTCAATATGGGCACGCAGGTAATCAATGCGGTAATCGTCATTGATGCTGCCATCATCTTCCACTTTGTCGTAAGCGCCAAAACCGTTTTCGACAATAAACAGCGGCTTCTGGTAACGCTCATACAGCTCGCAAAGTGCGTAGCGCAGACCAACCGGATCAATCTGCCAGCCCCAGTCAGACGCTTTAACATACGGATTCGGTACGCTGCCTTCGAAACCAGAAATCGCATCGCCGGTGCCACCTTCGGCCTTCACCGCGTTGGTCATGTAATAGCTGAAGCCGAGATAATCGCAGGTGCCTTCGCGCAGTACATCCAGATCGCCGTCTTCCATTTTGATGTTAAATCCGCGGCGTTCCCACTCGTTCAACACATAGGACGGGTAATAGCCACGCAACTGCACATCGGTAAAGACGTAACGTTCGCGCATCGACTCCTGGGCAAACATCACATCGTCCGGGTTACAGGAGTAAGGATAGAGCGGCACCATCGCCAGCATACAACCGACTTTCATCTCCGGGTTGATGCGATGCGCGGCTTTCACCGCCAGGGCGCTGGCGACAAACTGGTGATGCAGCACCTGATACATGGTCTCTTCCGGGTTTTCATGTTCGGTATACACCACGCCGGAGCAGCAGTAACCGAACAGCGGTGCACGCCAGTTACGCTGGTTGTTAATTTCGTTGAAGGTCATCCAGTATTTGACTTTGTGCTTATAGCGTTCGAATACCACTTCCGCGAAACGGACAAAGAAATCAACCACTTTACGGTTGGTCCAGCTACCGTATTGCTGCACCAGATGCAGCGGCATTTCAAAGTGGGAGAGGGTGATCACCGGTTCGATGTTGTATTTCAGCAGTTCATCGATCATATCATCGTAGAACTTCAGCCCTTCTTCGTTTGGCTGAGCTTCATCGCCTTTTGGAAAAATGCGCGTCCAGGCGATGGAAGTACGAAAACATTTGAAGCCCATTTCGGCAAATAGCTTGATGTCCTCCTTGTAGTGACCATAAAAATCAACGGCTTCATGGTTTGGATAGTATTTGCCAGGCACAACTTCTTTGGTGATTTCGCGCGGCACGCCGTGTGCGCCACCGGTCAAAACGTCACAAATGCTCGGCCCTTTGCCGCCTTTGTTCCAGCCGCCTTCGACCTGATGAGCGGCAACTGCGCCGCCCCATAAGAAATCTTTCGGTAAGGTGAGTTTTTTCACTATCATAGGCTCCAGATGAGTCAATTCTTACAGGAAATATTACCATGCAGCCAAACGACATCACTTTTTTTCAACGTTTCCAGGATGACATTCTGGCTGGGCGTAAAACCATCACCATCCGCGACGAGTCTGAATCGCACTTCAAAACGGGTGATGTGCTTCGTGTCGGACGTTTTGAAGATGACGGTTATTTTTGCACGATTGAAGTCACCGCAACCTCAACCGTAACGCTGGATACGCTGACGGAAAAACATGCAGAGCAGGAAAATATGACCCTGACTGAACTGAAAAAGGTCATTGCCGACATCTATCCCGACCAGACACAGTTTTATGTGATTGAATTTAAATGTCTTTAAATTGAACTCACGCCTGTTAGTTGAAATTTTGCATTTAATTTCATGATTTTTCGGAGATTAATCTCAAATCAGAATTTATTTTAGCTAACAGGTGTTCACTGGAACTATTCTCAGTTACGCTGGAGAGGTATACATGTGCGTGTACGTTTTTCCGGAGTAAGTTATGGTTCAGAAGCCCCTCATTAAGCAGGGATATTCGCTGGCAGAGGAAATTGCCAACAGCGTCAGTCACGGCATTGGGCTGGTGTTTGGTATCGTTGGGCTGGTGTTGCTACTGGTTCAGGCGGTGGATCTCAATGCCAGCGCCACGGCGATAACCAGTTACAGCCTCTATGGCGGCAGTATGATCCTGCTGTTCCTCGCTTCGACGCTCTATCACGCCATTCCCCATCAACGGGCAAAAATGTGGCTGAAGAAATTTGACCACTGTGCCATTTATCTGTTGATTGCCGGAACCTACACGCCGTTTTTGCTGGTGGGGCTGGATTCTCCGTTAGCGCGCGGGTTGATGATTGTTATCTGGAGCCTGGCATTGCTGGGTATTCTGTTTAAACTGACCATCGCGCACCGATTCAAAATTTTATCTCTGGTGACCTATCTAGCGATGGGCTGGCTGTCGCTGGTGGTAATTTATGAAATGGCAGTTAAGCTCGCGGCGGGCAGCGTTACCTTACTGGCGGTAGGCGGTGTGGTTTATTCGCTCGGGGTGATTTTCTACGTCTGCAAGCGCATTCCATACAATCATGCCATCTGGCACGGCTTTGTGCTCGGCGGTAGTGTGTGCCACTTTCTGGCGATCTATTTGTATATTGGGCAGGCGTAATTGGCGTGCCTTTGTAGGCCTGAAAAGACACACCAGTGTCGCATCAGGCGATAAATGCCTGATGCGATACAGAGATTTACTCTTCCAGCGAATATGGCAGTGGCTCGATACGCAATGTATTCGCATCGTCACGCACGCGGAAGATGCTGTCCGGTTCCATATCGTTATTCATGACAACCTGCACCACAACCTGACCATCTTCCAGTTTGACCGTAGCCAGCACCGTACCGGTACGACGCCAGTTCTCGCCCATTTTCAGCTCTAAGTCTTCACCAGCTTCCGGCAGTCGGCTGGCGCTACCCTTCAGCAACCAGAGCGCGCGTTTGTTGGCACCACGGAATTTTGCTCGCGCCACCATCTCTTGTCCGGTATAGCAGCCTTTCTTAAAGCTGATACCGCCCAGCGCCTGGAGGTTGGTCGCCTGGGGGATAAACTGCCCGCTGTTGGCGGCATCAATCACCGGAAAACCCGCTTCAATGTTTAATGCCAGCCACTGTTGGCTATTGTTCAGTTCCGCTTCACCGCGCAGTTTATCGGTCAGCATATTGGCAGTAGCTTCATCGGTTACGATCAGGAAACGTTCTGCCGGGTGTTCAAACCATAGCAACGTGGTCGCGCCTTCTTTGACTACCTGTTTTTCTCTCGAAGGTAGTTCACTAAAGAGATTTGCCAACGCGGCGCGCGCCTGAAAACCGGCAACACCAAGCAGCACACGCTCGTCGTCTGGCGCGATGGTCACTTTAGAGAACACCGCATATTTTTTCAGTTCAGTCAGCTGCGGTTCACGCACGCTGCGCCGTTCAATCCATGCAAAGCCATCGCCGTCGCGGAACAGACGTAAATTGCTCCACATTTTACCTTTGGCGTCGCAATGGGCGGCGAGCAGGTGCTGATCTTCAGTCATCTGGCTGACATCTGCTGTCACCTGGCCTTGCATATATTTTTCGCTGTCCGCGCCAGTAATAGTGGCAAGCGCCCAGTCATCAAGCGTCATCAGCGTCAGTGGCAAACGGGCAGAAGCCGTAGGCTGACGGGGAGGAAAAGGTGTAAAAGCCATAATAGAGTCCTGAGTTGCTTAACGGCGTATTAATAACTAATGGTAAAAGAGCTATGAGGCAATGCAAGTGCTTTCACTACGCGATCTGTGCCTTCTGCGAGGCGACTTCCAAAAAAATGAAGCCCTTGAATTGTTGTGAATTAATTTCGCGATCGCGATTGTGTTTACTGATATTCCCGTAAAAGAAGTCGAAAAACACGTTACAATAGCCGGGTACTGGATTTTCGTGAGACAGGAAGAAGATGGACATTAACAACAAAGCCCGCATTCATTGGGCATGCCGCCGTGGTATGCGCGAACTCGATATTTCAATCATGCCGTTTTTCGAACATGAGTACGACAGCTTAAGCGATGACGAAAAACGCATCTTTATTCGTTTGCTGGAATGTGACGATCCGGACCTGTTTAACTGGCTGATGAATCACGGTAAACCGGCCGATGCAGAACTGGAAATGATGGTCCGACTCATCCAGACACGGAACCGGGAACGTGGTCCTGTGGCAATCTGATTTGCGCGTCTCCTGGCGCGCACAGTGGCTTTCCTTGCTGATTCATGGGCTGGTTGCCGCTGTTATTTTACTCATGCCCTGGCCGCTCAGTTACACCCCGTTATGGATGGTGTTACTTTCGCTGGTGGTGTTTGATTGCGTTCGCAGCCAGCGGCGCATTAATGCTCGCCAGGGGGAAATTCGCTTGTTGATGGACGGGCGTTTGCGTTGGCAAGGGCAGGAGTGGAGCATCGTCAAAGCGCCGTGGATGATTAAGAGCGGCATGATGCTGCGTTTACGTTCTGACAGCGGAAAACGGCAACATTTATGGCTGGCAGCTGACAGCATGGACGAAGCCGAATGGCGGGATTTACGGCGGATATTGTTACAACAAGAGACGCAAAGATAAAGATGACGGCAAAGCATATGTGCTAAGCCGTCAGTGACATCAGGCGTAATGCTCTGCCATTTCGTTGAGGATTTGCTCGCACCAGCTCTGAATACGCTCGTCGCTAAGGTCATACTGGTTAGTTTCATCCAGCGCCAGACCCACGAACAGTTGCCCGTCAGCAATCACCGGTTTCGGGCTGGTAAATTCATATCCTTCCGTTGGCCAGTAGCCGACGAACTTCACGCCTTTGGTCGAGAGTTTGTCATGCAGCATACCGAGCGCATCGAGGAACCACTCGCCGTATCCCAGTTGATCGCCAAGCCCATACAGCGCAACAATTTTACCTTCGAGGTTCAGGTCGTCGAGCTGATCCCAGACGGCTTCCCAGTCTTCCTGGATTTCGCCAAAATCCCAGGTCGGGATACCCAGAATGAGCACATCGTACTGCTCCATTAATTTCGGGGAGTCGTCCTTGAGGTTATGTAAGGTCACCAGTTCTGGGCCGATAATATCGCGGATTTTTTCTGCCGCCATTTCGGTGTAACAGGTGCTGGAACCGTAAAAAAGACCCATATTCATAACGTAAGCTTCTCGATTCTGCTGTGGCTTTTGCGGCTAGTGTATCAGAATCGCTTTAGTCACGGCACAATAAGGCATAATGGATCAAATGAGTGACCATAAGGGGCGCAAGTGAAACAGGATCTGGCACGCATCGAGCAGTTTCTTGATGCTCTGTGGCTGGAAAAAAATCTGGCTGAAAATACGTTGAACGCTTACCGTCGCGATCTGTCAATGATGGTGGAGTGGTTGCATCACCGCGGGTTGACGCTGGCGACGGCGCAAAGTGACGATTTGCAGGCATTACTGGCAGAACGGCTGGAGGGCGGATATAAAGCCACCAGCTCAGCGCGTTTGCTGAGTGCAGTGCGCCGATTGTTCCAGTATCTTTATCGCGAAAAGTTTCGTGAAGATGATCCCAGTGCGCATCTCGCTTCACCGAAATTGCCCCAGCGTTTGCCAAAAGATTTAAGCGAAGCGCAGGTCGAACGTTTATTACAGGCACCATTAATTGATCAGCCACTGGAGCTACGCGATAAAGCCATGCTTGAAGTGTTGTATGCTACCGGACTGCGTGTCTCTGAACTGGTCGGGCTGACAATGAGTGATATCAGCCTGCGTCAGGGCGTGGTGCGGGTCATTGGTAAAGGCAACAAAGAGCGCCTGGTGCCGTTAGGTGAAGAGGCGGTTTACTGGCTGGAAACCTATCTGGAACATGGGCGTCCGTGGCTGTTGAATGGTGTGTCAATTGACGTGTTGTTTCCCAGCCAGCGTGCGCAGCAGATGACGCGACAGACCTTCTGGCACCGCATTAAACATTATGCCGTGCTGGCGGGTATCGACAGCGAAAAGCTGTCACCGCATGTGTTGCGTCACGCTTTTGCCACTCACTTATTAAATCATGGTGCGGATTTGCGCGTGGTGCAGATGCTACTGGGCCACAGCGATCTCTCCACCACGCAAATTTATACGCATGTCGCTACCGAGCGTCTGCGGCAACTTCATCAACAGCATCACCCGCGGGCGTGATGTCTGAAAAGAACAGGAAAATTTATGAAGAAAGGTTTTATGTTATTTACCTTGTTGGCAGCGTTTTCAGGCTTTGTTCAGGCTGATGACGCGGCAATTCAACAAACGTTAGCCAAAATGGGCATCAAAAGCAGCGATATTCAGCCCGCGCCCGTAGCTGGCATGAAGACAGTTCTGACTAACAGCGGTGTGTTGTACATCACCGATGATGGTAAACATATCATTCAGGGGCCAATGTATGACGTTAGTGGCACGGCTCCGGTCAATGTCACCAATAAGATGCTGTTAAAGCAGTTGAATGCGCTTGAAAAAGAGATGATCGTTTATAAAGCGCCGCAGGAAAAACACGTCATCACCGTGTTTACTGATATTACCTGTGGTTACTGCCACAAACTGCATGAGCAAATGGCAGACTATAACGCGCTGGGGATCACCGTGCGTTATCTTGCTTTCCCGCGCCAGGGGCTGGACAGCGATGCAGAGAAAGAAATGAAAGCTATCTGGTGTGCGAAAGATAAAAACAAAGCGTTTGATGATGTGATGGCAGGTAAAAGCGTCGCACCAGCCAGCTGCGACGTGGATATTGCCGACCATTACGCACTTGGCGTCCAGCTTGGCGTTAGCGGTACTCCGGCAGTTGTGCTGAGCAATGGCACACTTGTTCCGGGTTACCAGCCGCCGAAAGACATGAAAGAATTCCTCGACGAACACCAAAAAATGACCAGCGGTAAATAATTCGCGTGAAACAACAGATACAACTTCGTCGCCGAGAAGTCGATGAAACGGCCGACTTGCCCGCTGAATTGCCTCCCTTGCTGCGCCGTTTATATGCCAGCCGGGGTGTGCGTAGCGCGCAGGAACTGGAACGCAGTGTTAAAGGCATGCTGCCCTGGCAGCAACTGAGCGGCGTCGAAAAGGCCGTTGAGATCCTTTACAACGCTTTTCGCGAAGGAACGCGGATTATTGTGGTCGGTGATTTCGACGCCGACGGTGCGACCAGCACGGCTCTAAGCGTGCTGGCGATGCGCTCGCTTGGTTGCAGCAATATCGACTACCTGGTTCCAAACCGTTTCGAAGACGGTTACGGCTTAAGCCCGGAAGTAGTCGATCAGGCTCATGCCCGTGGCGCGCAGTTAATTGTCACGGTGGATAACGGTATTTCCTCCCATGCGGGGGTTGAACACGCTCGTTCGTTGGGCATTCCGGTTATTGTTACCGATCACCATTTGCCAGGCGACACATTACCCGCAGCGGAAGCGATCATTAACCCTAACTTGCGCGACTGTAATTTCCCGTCGAAATCACTGGCAGGCGTGGGTGTGGCGTTTTATCTGATGCTGGCGCTGCGCACCTTTTTGCGCGATCAGGGCTGGTTTGATGAGCGCGGCATCGCAATTCCTAATCTGGCAGAACTGCTGGATCTGGTAGCGTTGGGGACAGTGGCGGACGTCGTGCCGCTGGACGCTAATAATCGCATTCTGACCTGGCAGGGGATGAGTCGCATCCGTGCCGGAAAGTGCCGTCCGGGGATTAAAGCGCTGCTGGAAGTGGCCAATCGCGATCCACAAAAACTCGCCGCCAGCGATTTAGGTTTTGCGCTGGGGCCACGTCTCAATGCTGCCGGGCGACTGGACGATATGTCCGTTGGCGTGGCGCTGTTGTTGTGTGACAACATTGGCGAAGCGCGTGTGCTGGCGAATGAACTCGATGCACTAAACCAAACACGTAAAGAGATCGAACAGGGAATGCAGGTTGAAGCGCTCACTCTGTGCGAGAAGCTGGAACGTAGCCGCGACACGCTGCCAGGTGGGCTGGCAATGTATCACCCTGAATGGCATCAGGGCGTTGTTGGCATTCTGGCATCGCGTATCAAAGAGCGTTTTCACCGTCCGGTTATCGCCTTTGCGCCTGCGGGCGACGGTACGCTGAAAGGTTCCGGTCGCTCCATTCAGGGGCTGCATATGCGCGATGCGCTGGAGCGGCTAGACACGCTTTACCCCGGCATGATGCTCAAGTTTGGCGGCCATGCGATGGCGGCAGGATTGTCGCTGGAAGAGGATAAATTCGAACTCTTTCAGCAACGCTTTGGCGAACTGGTTACCGAGTGGTTAGATCCTTCTTTATTGCAAGGGGAAGTGGTATCAGACGGCCCATTAAGTGCGGCAGAGATGACCATGGAAGTGGCGCAGCTGTTGCGTGATGCTGGCCCGTGGGGGCAGATGTTCCCGGAACCGTTGTTTGACGGTCATTTCCGTCTGTTGCAACAGCGGCTGGTGGGCGAGCGTCATTTGAAGGTGATGGTCGAACCGGTCGGCGGCGGTCCACTGCTGGACGGGATTGCTTTTAATGTCGATACCGCCCTCTGGCCGGATAACGGTGTGCGCGAAGTGCAACTGGCTTACAAGCTCGATATCAACGAGTTTCGCGGCAACCGCAGCCTGCAAATTATCATCGACAATATCTGGCCAATTTAGCGTCATCTTCTCTATAAAAAAGAGCGTGGATTGGGTACAATCCCGCTCTTATCACCGCATTTTGACTAGCTCAATAAAAGAAATCAGACCATGTTTGAAATTAATCCGGTAAATAATCGCATTCAGGACCTCACGGAACGCTCCGACGTTCTTAGGGGGTATCTTTGACTACGACGCCAAGAAAGAGCGTCTGGAAGAAGTAAACGCCGAGCTGGAACAGCCGGATGTCTGGAACGAACCCGAACGCGCACAGGCGCTGGGTAAAGAGCGTTCCTCCCTCGAAGCCGTTGTCGACACCCTCGACCAAATGAAACAGGGGCTGGAAGATGTTTCTGGTCTGCTGGAACTGGCTGTAGAAGCTGACGACGAAGAAACCTTTAACGAAGCCGTTGCTGAACTCGACGCCCTGGAAGAAAAACTGGCGCAGCTTGAGTTCCGCCGTATGTTCTCTGGCGAATATGACAGCGCCGACTGCTACCTCGATATTCAGGCGGGGTCTGGCGGTACGGAAGCACAGGACTGGGCGAGCATGCTTGAGCGTATGTATCTGCGCTGGGCAGAATCGCGTGGTTTCAAAACTGAAATTATCGAAGAGTCGGAAGGTGAAGTGGCGGGTATTAAATCCGTAACGATCAAAATCTCCGGCGATTACGCTTACGGCTGGCTGCGTACAGAAACTGGCGTTCACCGCCTGGTGCGTAAGAGCCCGTTTGACTCCGGCGGTCGTCGCCACACGTCGTTCAGCTCCGCGTTTGTTTACCCGGAAGTTGATGACGATATCGATATCGAAATCAATCCGGCGGATCTGCGCATTGACGTTTATCGCGCGTCCGGCGCGGGCGGTCAGCACGTTAACCGTACCGAATCTGCGGTGCGTATTACTCACATCCCGACCGGGATCGTGACTCAGTGCCAGAACGACCGTTCCCAGCACAAGAACAAAGACCAGGCCATGAAGCAGATGAAAGCGAAGCTTTATGAACTGGAGATGCAGAAGAAAAATGCCGAGAAACAGGCGATGGAAGACAATAAATCCGACATCGGCTGGGGCAGCCAGATTCGTTCTTATGTCCTTGATGACTCCCGCATTAAAGATCTGCGTACCGGGGTAGAAACCCGCAACACGCAGGCCGTGCTGGACGGCAGCCTGGATCAATTTATCGAAGCAAGTTTGAAAGCAGGGTTATGAGGAACCAACATGTCTGAACAACACGCACAGGGCGCTGACGCGGTAGTCGATCTTAACAATGAACTGAAAACGCGTCGTGAGAAGCTGGCGAACCTGCGTGAGCAGGGGATTGCCTTCCCGAACGATTTCCGTCGCGATCATACCTCTGACCAATTGCACGCAGAATTCGACGGTAAAGAGAACGAAGAACTGGAAGCGCTGAACATCGAAGTCGCCGTTGCTGGCCGCATGATGACCCGTCGTATTATGGGTAAAGCGTCTTTCGTTACCCTGCAGGACGTTGGCGGTCGCATTCAGTTGTACGTTGCCCGTGACGATCTGCCGGAAGGCGTTTACAACGAGCAGTTCAAAAAATGGGACCTCGGCGATATCCTCGGCGCGAAAGGTAAACTGTTCAAAACCAAAACCGGCGAACTGTCTATCCACTGTACCGAGCTGCGTCTGCTGACCAAAGCACTGCGTCCGCTGCCGGATAAATTCCACGGCTTGCAGGATCAGGAAGCGCGCTATCGTCAGCGTTATCTGGATCTCATCTCTAACGATGAATCCCGCAACACCTTTAAAGTGCGCTCGCAGATCCTCTCTGGTATTCGCCAGTTCATGGTGAACCGCGGCTTTATGGAAGTTGAAACGCCGATGATGCAGGTGATCCCTGGCGGTGCCGCTGCGCGTCCGTTTATCACTCACCATAACGCGCTGGATCTCGACATGTACCTGCGTATCGCGCCGGAACTGTACCTCAAGCGTCTGGTGGTCGGTGGCTTCGAGCGTGTATTCGAAATCAACCGTAACTTCCGTAACGAAGGTATTTCCGTACGTCATAACCCAGAGTTCACCATGATGGAACTCTATATGGCTTACGCAGATTACAAAGATCTTATCGAGCTGACCGAATCGCTGTTCCGTACTCTGGCACAGGATATTCTCGGTAAGACGGAAGTGACCTACGGCGACGTAACGCTGGACTTCGGTAAACCGTTCGAAAAACTGACCATGCGTGAAGCGATCAAGAAATATCGCCCGGAAACTGACATGGCGGATCTGGACAACTTCGACTCTGCGAAAGCGATTGCTGAATCTATCGGCATCCACGTTGAGAAAAGCTGGGGTCTGGGCCGTATCGTTACCGAGATCTTCGAAGAAGTGGCAGAAGCACATCTGATCCAGCCGACCTTCATTACTGAATATCCGGCAGAAGTTTCTCCTCTGGCGCGTCGTAACGACGTTAACCCGGAAATCACAGACCGCTTTGAGTTCTTCATTGGTGGGCGTGAAATCGGTAACGGCTTTAGCGAACTGAATGACGCGGAAGATCAGGCGCAGCGCTTCCTGGATCAGGTTGCCGCGAAAGATGCAGGTGACGACGAAGCGATGTTCTACGACGAAGATTATGTCACCGCACTGGAACATGGCTTACCACCGACAGCCGGTCTGGGAATTGGTATCGACCGTATGGTAATGCTGTTCACCAACAGCCATACCATCCGCGACGTTATTCTGTTCCCGGCGATGCGTCCGGTGAAATAAGCATTACGTTATGCTCACAACCCCGGCAAATGTCGGGGTTTTTTATTTAAGCTGGGTAAATGCAGATAATCGTTTTCTGGCTTCGCGATTTGTCGCCTGCATCACCATCCACGGACTGAATGCCCACGGCGTGGCATCAATACCGCGTAATACATCTGCTAAATCACACCATTGATAATCCATCACTTCATCATCGTTGATCTGTAACGCACTGGTGGTGCGTGCGGCAAATACCGGACACACTTCATTTTCCACAATGCCATTCGGATCGGTGGCGCGATAGCGAAAGTCAGGATAGATAGATTCAGGAGGCGTAATTTCTACGCCAAGCTCATAACGGCAACGGCGGATCACCGCCTCTTCGTTGCTTTCTCCCAGTTGTGGGTGCCCACAAACCGAGTTAGTCCACACGCCAGGCCATGCTTTTTTGCTAAGGGCGCGGCGGGTAACTAATAATTGCCCTTTGGCATTAAACAGCCAACTGGAAAACGCGAGATGTAAGAGGGTGTCTGCCGTGTGTGCGGCATACTTTTCCAGCGTACCCGTGGGAACTCCCTGTGCATTCAATAAAATGACGTGTTCCGTTTGCATAATTTCTCACATGTAATTCTGATCACTCATCATTATAGATAATAGAAGAGTGAAATGATTAACCAAGTGAGCGTTTATCGACAACCGCCCGTTTTGAGCGGATGTCGACAGGTAAAAACCATTTAAAAAAGCAGCATCATATATTTGAAGCGACTTTCAATGGCCATTGCAACACAATCAGAAATGACAGGAATAGAGAGAGTAAAAAGCAACAGCAGACTGAATATAGCGCGCATTAAAAGATTCATATTATTCTCCATGCTCATTTTTCTTCAGCTTGCGCATCAGAAGCCACATACGTACTGTCCTGACTTTTAAATCTTTATCAGAGACGGATTCCTTCACCAGGTCAGCATGATGCTGGTAGCCATTAAAGAAGACGTTCAGCACAACGGCGCTAAGGGTTGCGAGCATAATGCCGCTATGCAGCAACGGTTGCAGTACGGCCGGTAACTTAGAAAAGAAATCGTGAGAGAGCGTTGGCGTCATGCCAACACCGAGACTGATCGCCACAATATAGAGGTTGTAACGGTTAGTGGTGTAGTTACAGCGCGACAGAATTCGAATCCCTGTCGCCAGTACCATGCCGAACATCACCAGCCCCGCGCCGCCCAGCACAAATTGCGGAATCGAGGCCACCAGCACCGCCATTTTGGGCACCATGCCGAACAGGATCAAAATGATACCGGAAGCAATGCACACCCAGCGGCTATGAACGCGCGTCACGCTAACCAGGCCAACGTTTTGAGAAAATGACGTGTGGGGGAAGCTGTTAAACGTTCCGCCTATCATTGTCCCTACACCATCGACACGCAGCCCGCGAATAATATCGTGTGAAGAGAGTTTACGACCGACTATTTCACCCAGTGCCAGGAACATCCCCATCGACTCGATAAACACGATGATTAACACGGCAGTCATGGTCAGAATGGAAACGGGATCGAAAATCGGCATACCAAATGACATCGGCGTGACAATCGCAAACCATGAAGCATCATGTAGCCCGGATAAATTGACTTCATTCATCATCCACGAAAGTAAAAAGCCAAATACAATCCCCAGTAATACGGCGACGTTGGACATAAATCCTTTCGCATAGCGAGTAATGAGCAAGATAAAAATTAAGACGGCAAAGGAGATACCTAAATAAACGGGATTACCATATTGCGGATTCCCTTTACCTCCGGCGGCCCAGTCAATACCCACCTGAATGATGCTAAGCCCGATAGAAGTAATCACCACACCGGTAACCAGTGGCGGGAATAAAGGCATCAAGCGACCGATAAGTGGCGCTAATAATGTGGTGATAAAACCCGCGGCGATAGTGGCACCGAATATCCCCAGCAGGCCGATATCCGGGTTCATACCAATAGCTATCATTGGTGTTACAGCGGCGAAGGTCACCGACATAATCACCGGCAGGCGGATCCCCATAAAGCGGCCGATACCGATACATTGCAATAATGTGACGATCCCGCAGCAAAAGAGATCCGAGCTAATGAGCATCGCAATAGCTTCTTTTGATAGGCCGAGTCGGTCACCAATCATAAGAGGAACAGCGACTGCACCTGCGTACATGACAAGGACGTGTTGCAGACCGAGTATGATCAGCTTTCCTGGTGATAATATGCGGTCAACCTCATCAGTTGGGCGGTCTTGCCCAGAAGATGAGGGAAGTTGGGAATCTATGGCGCTCATCAGTGTTTCTCCTTTCGCCCGCCAGAGTAAAAAGCAACCGTTTATGTTCATGAAACTGTCTAAACACATGCTCGTGGAGTGCCAGTTTTTGCGAGGAAGGGGAGTTAGAGACAGGAATTGCGGAGGCAATCACATAATCGTGGTTAAACCACGAAAATGAGAAGAGAACCTGACAATGGAATTATCTGTAATTTTCTCATATTGATATTTCATTAATCATTCTGGCATGTCGCACTCTCGCATTTAATCGTTTTTATCTGGATAGCATTCTTTTGATCGGCAATGTTGAAATAATGAAAGCGGCATAGATTGAGGGGCAATAATTTGAACTCAGTTGCAAAATTATAATTAAAACGGTCATGCTACCTAATATATGCCCGTTTATTGCATCGCGAAATTTGAGAAGACATAACTCATTAAATGAAAGGGATGCAAATGAATAAGTTTATCGCTGCTGAAGCTGCGGAATGTATAGGCTGCCATGCTTGTGAAATTGCCTGTGCGGTGGCACATAATCAAGAAAACTGGCCGCTGAGTCACAGTGACTTTCGACCGCGTATCCACGTTGTAGGGAAAGGCCAGGCTGCGAATCCGGTGGCCTGCCATCACTGCAACAATGCCCCTTGCGTTACGGCTTGTCCGGTTAATGCTCTGACTTTCCAGTCCGATAGCGTACAACTGGACGAGCAAAAATGTATTGGTTGTAAAAGATGCGCAATCGCTTGCCCCTTTGGCGTCGTTGAGATGGTCGATACGATTGCACAGAAATGCGACCTTTGTAACCAGCGCAGTTCCGGCACGCAAGCCTGTATTGACGTCTGCCCAACACAGGCGTTACGGCTGATGGACGATAAAGGGTTGCAGCAGATAAAGGTGGCCCGCCAGCGCAAAACGGCAGCAGGAAAAGCGTCATCAGACGCTCAGCCATCTCGCAGTGCAGCGTTGCTCCCCGTTAACTCGCGTAAAGGCGCAGATAAAATTTCAGCGAGTGAACGGAAAACCCACTTTGGCGAAATCTATTGCGGGCTGGATCCACAACAAGCGACTTATGAGAGTGACCGCTGTGTTTATTGTGCCGAAAAAGCTAACTGCAACTGGCATTGTCCGCTGCATAACGCTATTCCGGATTACATCCGTCTGGTACAGGAAGGAAAGATTATTGAAGCGGCAGAACTTTGCCACCAGACCAGTTCCTTACCCGAAATCTGCGGCAGGGTATGTCCACAGGACCGTCTTTGTGAAGGTGCATGTACTTTGAAAGATCACTCTGGCGCAGTCTCTATCGGTAATCTGGAACGCTACATCACCGATACTGCGCTGGCGATGGGCTGGCGTCCCGATGTCAGCAAAGTTGTTCCCCGTAGCGAAAAAGTGGCGGTGATTGGCGCTGGACCTGCAGGATTAGGGTGTGCTGATATTCTGGCGCGCGCGGGAGTTCAGGTTGATGTCTTTGATCGCCATCCAGAAATTGGCGGTATGCTGACTTTTGGCATTCCTCCTTTCAAACTCGATAAAACGGTATTAAGCCAGCGGCGAGAGATATTCACCGCAATGGGAATCGATTTCCATCTCAACTGTGAAATTGGCCGCGATATCTCTTTCAACGAATTAACGGCGGAATATGATGCTGTTTTCCTCGGCGTGGGGACTTACGGGATGATGCGAGCAGATCTGCCGCATGAAGATGCGCCTGGTGTCATTCAGGCGTTACCGTTCCTGACCGCCCATACCCGCCAGCTCATGGGATTGCCGGAGTCTGCAGAGTATCCGCTGACGGATGTGGAAGGTAAGCGAGTTGTGGTATTGGGCGGTGGCGATACGACAATGGATTGTTTGCGGACTTCCATCCGCCTTAATGCTGCCAGCGTGACCTGTGCGTATCGTCGTGATGAAGTCAGTATGCCGGGTTCGCGCAAAGAGGTGGTCAATGCCCGCGAGGAAGGTGTTGAGTTTCAGTTCAATGTTCAGCCGCAATATATCGCTTGTGATGAAGATGGACGCTTAACGGCGGTGGGCCTGATTCGTACCGCTATGGGTGAGCCGGGGCCGGATGGCCGCCGTCGTCCTCGTCCGGTTGCGGGTTCAGAGTTTGAATTGCCCGCCGATGTTCTCATTATGGCCTTTGGTTTCCAGGCACATACCATGCCGTGGTTGCAGGGCAGCGGAATTAAACTCGATAAATGGGGCCTGATTCAAACCGGCGACGTCGGGTATTTACCCACCCAGACGCATCTGAAAAAAGTCTTTGCTGGTGGTGATGCAGTTCATGGCGCAGATCTGGTTGTCACTGCAATGGCCGCAGGAAGGCAGGCGGCGCGCGATATGTTAACTCTGTTTGATACGAAGGCATCGTGATGAAATCGTTAATTATCGTTAATCCGGCTGACTGTATTGGCTGCCGTACTTGTGAAGTGGCCTGTGTGGTCGCTCACCCTTCAGAACAGGAGTTGAATGCCGATATCTTTTTACCCCGGCTGAAGGTACAACGGCTGGATAGCATCAGTGCGCCGGTGATGTGCCATCAGTGTGAAAACGCCCCTTGTGTTGGCGCTTGTCCCGTGGGGGCGCTGACGATGGGCGAGCAGGTGGTGCAGGCAAATTCTGCCCGTTGTATTGGCTGTCAGAGTTGCGTCAGTGCGTGCCCGTTTGGAATGATCACCATTCAGTCATTGCCGGGGGATACCCGGCAACAAATCGTGAAATGCGATCTCTGTGAACAGCGGGAAGAGGGGCCAGCCTGCGTTGAATCTTGCCCGACACAGGCGCTGCAGTTGCTGACTGAAAGAGAACTCAGGCGAGTCCGCCAGCAGCGTATTGTTGCCAGCAGTGAGAATCCTCTGTGAAAGAAATCTCCGCGCTGAAAGGCGCGGAGAATCTATTAGATTGCCCAACCACCCGCGTAAAACGCGACCAGTGCGGCAGTAATGATCACCGTACCAATATTCAGCTTTTGCCATTCGCGCGCAAAGACGCGACCCACCACCAGTGTTACAAAGCCCAGCATAATACCGGTAACGATATTACAAGTCAGAACGATGAACACGGCACACACCAGGCCAGCCATTGCGTCAATAAAATCGTTGAAATCCAGCTTCGAGACGTTGCTTAACATCAGCAAACCCACGTACATCAGTGCGGGAGCTGTGGCATAACCGGGGATCAGAAACGATAACGGTGATAAAAACAGAATCATCAGGAACAACACACCAACCACGGTTGCGGTTAAACCGGTTTTCCCCCCGGCGGCGGTTCCTGCCGCTGATTCGATATAAACCGCCGCGGGCGCTGCGCCCACCAGGCCGGAGAATATTGAACTTACTGAGTCACTGGTCAGGGCTTTGCCGCCGTTGATGATCTGGTTGTCTTTATCCAACAAATTCGCCTGACCGGCGACGGCACGGATGGTGCCAGTGGCGTCGAACACTGCGGTCATCACCAATGCCAGTACACTCGGAAGTACAGTTGGCTGGAGTGCGCCCATAATATCGAGGCTGAAAATCAGAGACTTACCATCTTCGCCAGTCAGGCTTGGCATCGCCACCAGACCGTGGTACTTCACCGCTGGGTCAAAGATTAAGCCGATGATCGAAATTGCAATAATCACCAACAAGATCCCGCCGGGTACGCGGCACTTTTCCAGACCGAAGATGACCGCCAGCCCCAGTAAGCTCATCATCACCGGGAAGGAGGTAAAGGCACCGAGCGCCACTGGCAAGCCTTCAATCGGGTTTTTGATAACCATTCCCACACCGTTAGCAGCAATCAGCAGCAGAAACAGGCCGATACCGATACCTGTACCGTGAGCGATCCCCATCGGCAAATTACGTAAGATCCAGGTACGCACACCGGTTACGGAAATAGCGGTGAAGATGACGCCCATCAGAAAGACTGCGCCCAGTGCGACAGGAACGCTAATTTGTTGCCCGAGTACCAGACTGAATGCGGTAAACGCCGTCAAGGAAATAGCGCAACCAATCGCCATTGGCAAATTGGCCCATAACCCCATCAGCAACGAGCCGAAGCCCGCGACCAGACAGGTGGCAACAAACACAGCTGCGGGAGGAAAACCTGCTTTGCCCAGCATTCCCGGAACGACGATAACGGAATAAACCATGGCCAGAAAGGTCGTTAAGCCAGCCAGTACTTCCTGACGAACGGTACTGCCACGAGCGGTAATTTTAAAATAATTATCCAGCGCGCCCTGTGGCTTTGGTGCGTCCGGTGTTTGTAGGATGTCTCCAGACATAATGATGTCCTCACGAGGATGTTAAAGTTTTATTATTAGTTGCGTTCGTACACCAGACGACCATCAACGTAGGTGCGGTAGATCGAACGGTCATCGCCCAACGTCATCATCACGAACAATTTGTCGACTAAAGAAACAGAGTTGTCATAGCGCAGCTGCTGTAGCGGAGTGGCAGTGGGTTCCATCACCACGAAATCAGCCTCTTTGCCAGGTAAAAAGTTGCCAATCAAATCGTCAAGGCCCAGAGATTTCGCTCCGCCGAGCGTGGCCAGGTAAAACGCTTCATATGCCGAGAGGCGATAGCCTTGTAATTGCAATACCTTGTAGGCTTCGTTCAGCGTTTGCAGCATGTTAAAAGTTGTTCCGGCACCGATATCTGTTCCCATGCCCACTTTGACTTTCTTCTGCCATGCTTTTTTCAAGTTGAATAAGCCGCTGCCGAGGTAAAGGTTGGAGGTCGGACAGAAAGCAATGCTGGATTTGGTTTCGCTGAGACGATCCCACTCTTTTTCTTCGAGATGGACGCAGTGAGCAAAGACACAATTTTTACCGGTCAGGCCGTACTGATGGTAAACATCAAGATAACCATCATGGTCAGGATAAAGCAATTTCACCCAGGCAATTTCATCTTTGTTTTCACAGAGATGGGTATGTACCCATGTATCCGGATATTCTTCTTTCAGGCGTTGCGCCATCGCCATCTGTTCAGGAGATGAGGTAGGGGCGAAGCGTGGCGTAATCGCATACAACAGACGACCATTTTTGTGCCAGCGTTCAATCAGTTCTTTGCTTTGGTGATAGCTGCTTTCGGCAGTGTCGAGCAGATAATCCGGTGCGTTTCGGTCCATCATCACTTTACCGGCAATCATACGCATATTGATATGACTGGCGGCTTCAAACAGCGCATCAACGGATTGTGGATGAACAGTGCCAAACACCAGCGCCGTGGTGGTTCCGTTACGTAAAAGCTGCTTGATGAAGAACGCCGACATCTCGCGGGCGTACTCTAAATCCTCATAACGACGTTCAGTAGGGAAGGTGTGTTTATTCAACCACTCCAGCAATTGTTCACCATAGGCCCCCACCATTTCACTTTGCGGATAATGGATATGTGTATCGACAAAGCCCGGTACTATCAGTTTGCCGCGATAGTCGCGCACGCGAATGGTGTCAGGAATTTGATGCTTTCCGTCTTCCCATTCGCCAAACCATTCCACTTTTCCCTGTTTAATGAGTAATAAACCATCCTCAATAAACCGCAGCGCAGAGGCAATTTCTTCCGGGTTATCGACCGTACGGGTGACATCAATAAAACTGCCTCGTACCGCTTTTAACGTGTGTTCTCCTGACATCATTGACTCCTTTACTGTTAATCCATCTCTTCCGCTGAGGTAATACCAGGCAGAACGTTTTCCTGTCGGTAGCCACCAGGGAGGATAATATTTAATAAAATCGCAGTTAACCCGCCAGCACAAATAGGGTTTTCAACTAATACATAAATAGAGGCTGGCAATATTTTAAAAATTTCGGGATCGTAGGAGACGCCAAGCCCTAAACCTAAAGACGTGGCGACAATAAGTGTTTCTCGGCGCTTTAAACCGTTGGTGATGATGATGCGAATCCCTGCGATGGCAATCATGGAAAACATCAACGTCATTGCGCCTCCCAGAACTGCTGAGGGAATGGTCGTGAAGAAGCCGCCAATCATCGGAAATAAGCCGAGGATAACCAGCATTACCGCGATGGTTCGCCCGACATAACGTGAAGCGACGCCAGTCATCTGAATAACCCCATTATTTTGCGCAAACGTGGTTAATGGTAATGAACCGACAGCGGAGGCGATAACAGAAACCAGACCATCTGCCAGCACGCCGCCTTTCAGTCGGGACTGATACTCTTCCCCCTGAATGGGACGGCGGGAAACCATTGCCGTGGCGGTGATATCGCCGACAGCTTCCAGCACGCTAAGCAGATAAATCGTGCCAACCACCAGGAACTGATGGAAGCTAAAACTAAAGCCGTATTTGAACGGATGCGGGATGGTGATTAACGGCAAATTGCGCATACTGCTGAAATCCACCATGCCCAGGCATAACGATGCGATATAGCCGACACATAGCCCAATGGCGATCCCTCCCATGCGTAGCAACGGACTGCGACAGCAGTTAAAGCCGATCACCACAATCAAAACCAATAAACCAACGCCGAGATGTTCGTAATTGCCGAACGTACCGCTGCTTTTGGCTGCAAATCCTCCACCAAAATCAATAATGCCGACTTTAATCAGGCTTAAGCCGATCATCAGCACCACAATGCCGCTGACGGTAGGCGTAATAACCCGACGTAAATAGGGCAGGATAAAAGAAGAGCCGACAACCAGAAATGCGCCAACGAAAGAGACGCCGAGGAGCGACGACATGATTAACTCTTCGTGAAAACCGTCGCTTTTCATGCTGCTACCCAGCGCAATCATGACCGTAACAAATGAAAAATTGACTGACTGAATTGAAAGTAAACCAGAACCGACGATGCCGTAGCGGTTTACTTGTAACCAGGTACCAATACCAGAGGCGATCATCGCCATAGAAACAAGATAGGCAGTTGTTTCAGCGGAAAGCTGTAAGGCCGCACCCACGATTAACGCGGGGGTTACCATCGGAACGAAAATTGCCAACAGATGGGTAATGGCACCTACGAGAGCCTGATGAAAGGGAGGGCGATCCTCCAGTTCAAATATAAGGTCAGAACCTGCATGGTTTATATCAGACATCCCTTCACTCCTTTTAAAGTAAATTTGATCATCTGAATTAGTAAAATAAATTCCCACGAATTTGGGGCGCAGGACGCCTTGAGAACGGCTTATCTCATTTTCGCAGTCACTATTTAGTCATCGTTCAAACAGAGAAACAGGCCGCCGAAGCGGCCATTTATTACTTATATTTTTTCCAGCGCGGTGAGTATTTTCTCCGGTGTGAAATGCCATTCGCGTAACCAGATGCCGCAGGCATCGTGAATTGCGGTAGCAATCGCCGGAGCGGCGCCATTTACACCGATTTCCGAGATCGATTTCGCCCCGAATGGGCCGACTTTATCGTCGCTCGGCACCAGCACAGCGCGGAAATCACGCGGAATGTCACCAATTTTCGGTGCGCCGTAACTGCGTAAATCACGCGTTAACGGGTGACCTTCGGCGTCATAAATGATCTCTTCGCTCATACTGTGGCCGATAGCACGCAGGGTGGCACCGTAGATTTGTCCCAGCGCTAACTCTGGATTGACCGGTGTACCGCAGTCCAGCAAGGCGTAGAATTTATCCAGGCGGATTTCACCCGTACGCGTGTTGACGGCAACTTCAGCGAAGTTTGCGCCATACGGGAAGGCGAAATCAGGCGTGATATAACTGCCAGTTCCCACCAGTGAACCAAAGCCGGTGCCGGTTTCGCCTTTATGGGCTATCTCTCCGAAACTAACTTCGCCTTTCTTGCCGCGAACGACGCCCGGCGTTGCTAGTTGAACATCTGCCACTGGCTCACCCAACATTTGCGCGCCGTGGAACAGGATTTTCTCCCGCAGATTTTCCGCTGCCAAACGCGCAGCGTTACCCGAGAAGCAAGTACCGGACGAGGCATATGCGCCTTTATCAAACAACGCATGATCGGTATCACCGGAGATAACATGCACGTCCTGCGGGGGGCAGTGCAGCACTTCTGCTGCCAGTTTCGTCACCACAGTATCCAAACCAGTACCAATATCCGCACCGCCAGAATGAACGATAAAGGTACCGTCTGATTCCAGTTTGATCATGCAGTTAGCCTGATCGATATCCGGGATACCCGATTTCTGCATGATAATGGCGACGCCACGACCGATGTGCCAGTCACCGTTTTGTGGTTTTGGTGAAGACCATTGGATCATCTCGCGACCCTGACGCAGGATCTCTTCCAGTGCGCAGCTGGCGGCGGAAGGAACGGAGGTCGGCGCTTTACCTTCACCGATTGCACCGAGAATTTTCAGCTCTTGCCCTTCGTGTACCCGGTTACGTTCGATAATTTCCAGTTGGTCGATCTGTAACTGTTCAGCCAGTTCCGCTAACGCCATGGTGATAGCGAAGTTACCTTTCGGTGCGCCATAACCCTGATAAGCACCATTTGGGCAAATGTTGCTGTAGTAGGTGGTGACCTGGAAATCGACGTTATCGCATGGATATAACGGCAGCGACAGCGCCGGTCCGTTACACGGTACGGTGAGTGAGTGGTTACCGTAAGGACCCGTGTTGGCGCGGAAATCCATCTTCACTGCCGTCAGGCGACCATCTTTTTTCGCGCCCAGTTTGACGGTGACTTTCGCTACGTGACGAGAGGTGTTAGCAATAAACTCTTCTTCACGGGTGTAGCGGAAAAGTACCGGACGCCCGGTTACGCAAGTTGCCCAAGCGCACACTTCTTCCAGCAGGATGTCCTGTTTAGAGCCAAAACCGCCGCCTACACGTTCTTTAATGACATGAACTTTATGTTGTTTCATGCCCACGAGGCGCGCGACCTGGCGGCGTAAGTGCCATGGTACCTGGGTGGAGGCGTGGATCACCAGACGATCGCCGTCCATACGGGTAAAGCAGATATGTGTTTCAGTCGGGCACTGCTGCGCCTGCGTTGAGTTATAGGTTCGCTCAATGATCACATCGGCATCGGCAAAGCCTTTGTCCATATCGCCAATATGACCATGAATACTGGCAGCGATATTTTTGCGTGGGCGAGAACCGATCGGGAAGTTGATGATCATATGCTCGCCGCGCTGGGCTGCATGGCTGTTATCATCTTCCAGAGTATCTGGCGCACCAGCAACATACACCACCGGTTCATCGTGCACGACAGGCGCATCTTCCGCCATTGCCTCGTCAATCGACATTACCGGCTTAAGCACTTCATATTCAACGTCGATGAGCTTCAGTGCTTCGAGCGCAATGTCTTCACTTTCGGCTACTACCGCAGCAACGCGATCGCCGACGTGACGCATTTTCTTGCCGAACATACGGCGGTCAAGCGGTGATGGTTCCGGTGCGCTCTGACCACCCGGGGTATAGTAAATATCCGGGCAATTCAGGTGAGTAATAACGTGAACGACGCCCGGTAAGGCTTCAGCTTTGCTGACATCCAGATGAGTAATCAGTGCGTGAGCGTGTGGGCTACGTAACATTTTAATGACGCAGGCGTCAGCCGTTACGCGATCTTCAACATAGCAGGGTTTCGCCTGCACCATTTTCGCGGCATCAGTTTTAGGATAATGCTTGCCAATGACTTCAAGGTCGTCACGGAAAGTCGGAGCGATATCAATGGTGGCCTGCGGATTATTTTTACGTGCAACCGCCAGTTCAATGACCTGATAGTATTGCTGCCAGCCTGCATCGCGGCTAAACAGACCTGAGAGCGCGTCGTCGATCTCTTCGCGGGTAGGTGCGTCGATGCGATCGAGAAGATCGGTGATAATCAGAGCCGCAGCTGGATCGTTATAACCAGACTGCACCACGCCAACATCAACCATGGCCTGTTGAACCAGACTTAACTCATTCCATTTGCCCAGAGATTCTGCGGTACGAATATCTGCCTTCTCTAACTGTGCGGCGATAAGCAAGGACGCGTTAACGATATTACCGTTAAAGATAATCGCGTCAGAACCGGCAAACCCGAATCCATCATCGCTGTTGCGTACAGAGTGCATTCCCATGTTAAACAACAGCTTTTGCACGTTTTCGCCTGGATTAACGGTTAGCTCCTGAGGCGCGCCATTTAAAGTAAAGTGGATGATCATACGGCTTCCTCCCCAGCCTGTTGGCAGTCGGCATACAGGTCGGCTACCAGAACTCCCGTGATATAGCGTTTATAGGCCACGCTGCCCCGCAAATCTTCCTGCGGGAAAATGGCGTTGGCGACAGCCTGTTCAAGTGCATTGCCTTCCAGATTTTGTTTTTCGACATCGTGCAGACGCAGTGCTTTACTGGCGACGCCATCCAGCGCAATTCGCATACCGTCGTGGTCTGTCATTGCAACGGCTGCCGTCACGACGGTTAAACCTGCCTGAGAACGGCTAATTTTGCGGGTCGCACAGGTACGATACGGATCTTTAATGATAATTTCGGTTAACAGGCGATCGCATGGGCAGGCCAGGTAGTCCTCGATTGACAGCGTTTCGCCGTTGCCAAAAACCAGTTCAGCATCCAGTGCCAGCAGGACGGGAAGCAGCACCGACTCTTCCTGCCGGGCGGCGATTTCACCACCAATGGTCGACTGATTACGAACATGGCGTGAGTAAACAAAACCGAGAGCTTCACGCAGTGCTGCAGGAATAAATCGTGCATCACGCAGTGACTGCAAGCGAGACATTGCGCCAATTCGTAGTGCACCGTTATCCCAGTCAATCCAGTCCAGCTCCAGATCCTGCAAGGAAATGGCAATCTTTTTATCGGTACGGGTTGGTGTAGCGTTGAGTTTGCTGCCCCCGGCGAACCAGACGGCTTCATCCTGGTAGCGGCGCTTCAGTTCCAGCGCTTGTTCGACAGAGTCGGGTCTGAAAAATTGTTCAATCATCGTCTTTCCTTAATTTCCCCTCTTCTCTGAAAGAAGAGGGGAGCTGTTATTTATGCCAGCGCATCCATCCGACGCCACATACTGGCAGCGGCTTTTCTGGCTTGCGCATAAATGGAATCGCAATCGAAGTTAAACTGACGGTCTTCATAGACCATCACACCATTGACCATCACGCTGTGAACGCTGCCTGAGCCCATACCGAAAGCGATATGCCCGGCGATATTGTCTGCCAGCAGCGGCGTTGGCGAGTTGTAATCGCAAATGGTTAAATCGGCTTTGTAACCGGCTTCCAGAAGCCCAAATTTCGCGCCAAAGTTGCGGCTCATCAGTTCGTTGCCGTTAGCCAGTGCTTTGGCAAAACTGTCAGGCCACAGCGGGCCACCCGCATCGCGATGTTTAAAGAAGGCAAATTTCATCTCTTCAAACATGTCCGAACCAATGCCGTCCGTTCCCAACGCCAGATTGCGGATGTCGCTAAGGTGATGGTTGTAGCCGACATGGTTGTTCATGTTTGAACGGGCGTTATGCACCAGGAACGCATCGCGCTGATTGAGTAGGGCGATGTCATCTTTCGACAAGTACAGCCCATGAGCGACCAGCGTTTTGCTGTCGATGAGATCGAATTGCGCCAGTCGTGCCAGCAGGTCTTTGCCGTACCAATGGTGACTGTAGGAAACGTCGTAAAGGTCTTCCGCAGCGTGAATATGCAAACCACGACCTGTGCTTTTCACGGCTTCACGCAGCATCTCCAGACCGGCATCCGGTACGGTAAACGGCGCGTGAGCGCCGATATGTGCTTCCACCAGATACGGCTCGGTTGCTGCTTTCTTCGCCTCATCAATCTGACGGGCGAAGCGGATGTTTTCTTCTACACCTTCCTGCAACTCTTTGATGCCGCTGTTACGGTCAGTAGTTTCAAAACAGGTCATCGCGCGCAGGCCAACTTTTAAAAATGCGTCGCGCAATGTGGAGAGCGACCCGCCGATATAGGCTGGAGAGGCATGGTGATCGATAACCGATGTACATCCGCTCTTAATCGCTTCCAGGGAACAAATCAGTCCGCTGTAATAGAGCGACTCTTCATCAAGGGCGCGATCGAGCCGCCACCAGAGATTTTTCAGCGTTGAGATGAAATCCGGGCAGGGGGCGATGTTTGCCATAATTCCGCGGGAAAGCCCCGAGTAAAAATGGTTATGCGAGCAGACAATTCCCGGCATCACAATCCGACCATGCATCTCTTTGTAGCTGGCATCGGGGTAGCGTTGCGTCAGGGCATCGCCGATAGCGACAATCACATCATTTTCGATGGCGATATCAACGCCTTCCTGCACTTTCGCCGGGTGTAACTGCACTGCGGTGACATTCTTCAGAATCAACATGATTACACCTCCACGCGGCCCAGCAGATAATGATGATGCTGGTGGACATGGCTGATGATACGGCACATATCGTTCAGCTCCGGTGGTACGTTGTTGAACTGACCTTCGCTGTCGATGTTTAACACCCAGCTTTGGTTATTCAGACGTACGCGTACCCGGCAATCTTCCACAAGGAAGCCTGGGTTGCTGCTGTTATCAAAGTCTTGCGACAGGCTGAAGACGGTGATTTTGTCTTTGTACGGTTTACCGTTCCACGGGCAGAATTGGGCGCAGTTGCCACATTCGTTACAGTAAGCGTCGAGGTGCAGCGTCTGGAAACGGTTCTGGAAGCCTGGGACCGTAATGGATACGTTGGCGCGGTTCGGGCAGACATCCACACACTTGCTGCAAACGTAGTTACATTCAAGGCAGCGAGCGGCTTCCTGCGCGACAAACGCATCACGATCGTCACTGTTCACCAGAGTGACAGAGATATCGCCTTTACGTTGATAGATTTCCGCCGGATTGACGTTATTCCAGTATTTATCGTTCTGGTGGGAACGGATATTTTCCCGACTCAGGATGGCATCGGTCGCCCGACGCGCGGTTCCGACAGCAGCGACAATGGAGGATGGTCCGCGCTGTACGTCGCCGATCATAAAGACGTCACTCAGACGCGTTTCGCCATTATGGTCGACGTCTGGCCAGCCGTTTTTGTCCAGCGGCACGCCCATCGCATTCAGGGCTTCAGTATCCTGCTGTTCACCAATGGCGGTGATCAGGCTGTCTACATGCAGTGTTACTGTTTCGTTGGTTTCAACCGGACGGCGACGACCTTTCTCATCAGGTTCGCCAAGCGACATAACGCGCAAGGTTAAGGTGCCATCAGCATCGAAACGTTCCGGATTATTCAGGAAACGGAACTCCACGCCGTCGTGCAACGCTTCTTCATACTCTTCGCGCCATGCTGGCATCTCTTGCAGTGAACGACGGTAAACGACCGTTGCTTTTTCTACGCCTGGAACGCGTAACGCCGCACGAGCGCAGTCCATTGCGGTGTTACCCGCCCCGACAACGACCACATGTTTGCCCAGCTTGAGTGTGGTGCCCTTGTTGTATTCACGCAGGAAGGGGAGTGATTTCCAGACATTTTGGTTGTCGCCCGCCAGTTTCACACCGCTATTTTTATCGGTACCGGTGGCAATCAGAACATAGTGGAAGCCCTGATTTTTTAACTGTTCAACGGTCAAATCGGGTGAGCAACCGTACTCAAATTTCACGCCGTGATCGGCAACAAAATCGATATCGTGCTGAATTAACTCTGCAGGAATACGGAACTGAGGAATGATATTTTTCACCACGCCGCCCGCATTGGCTTCGCGTTCAAACAGCGTAACCGGATGGCCCGCTCTGGCAAGGAAGTAACCTGCGGCCAGACCCGCCGGACCTGCACCAATCACGGCAACCGGATGGCGTGAACCAGAACCGGCTGGTTTGTGCCAGCGTTGCTTATATTCCTCCCAACCTTTTTCCAGCGCGACTTTTTTCAGTTCGCGGATATTCAGCGCACTGTCGTAATCCAGGCGGGTACAGTTGTATTGGCACTGGTGATCGCAAATATGACCGGTAATGGCGGGCAGGGCGTTGCGTTGATAGATGAGTTCCAGCGCGTCGGCATAGCGGTGTTCGCCAAGCAGACGGATGTATTCCGGAATATCTTGCTTGATAGCGCAGGCAGTAACACAGGGGGCAACGTAGCAATCGGTCAGCGGCAGGTCTTCAGCCACTTCAATACGCTCTTCTGGCTTCCAGTGTTTCTGGGTGTATTCCATGGTTAACGCGTCTGCTGCCAGTCTGTTCAGTCGTTCGACGTCAACATGGTCAAGTCCCCAGGCGTCGGAGCCTTCCAGCTCGCGCATGCAGGCACTTAAGCGCAGATAGCCGCCAGGTTTCAGCAGGTCGGTTGCCATAGTAATAGGGCGAATACCAGTATCAAAAATATCGCGGATAGTCAGCTGACTGGCACCACCGGAATAAGAAATGGGCAGTTTGCCGTCAAAGGCGCGAGAGAGAACTGCTGCAACGTTGATGGAGAGCGGGAACAGCGCACGGCCTGACATATACATCTCTTCACCAGGCAGTGCGCCTTTGTTATTAATGGTGCCGAGAGTGTTAGTCAGTTTTACGCCAAAGCCGAGTGATTTTTCTTTTGCCAGTGCCATCAGGCGTTCCAGCATTTCCAGCGCTTGCGTCAGCTTGAGGTCGTGATCAAATGACTCTTCTTTTAAGCCGATGTAACCGAAACCGCAGACATCGAGGATCTCACGAACACGCGCGTACCCCAGTAAGGTCGGGTTGAGTTTCACAAAGGTGTTGAGCCCTTTTTCTTCCAGCATGTAGCGGCAAATGGCTTCGATTTCATGCGGAGGACAGCCGTGCATGGTGGAGAGGGTAACCCCTTGTACCATGCTGGTGGGGATGCGAGCGGGTAAGGCTTGCAAGCTTTCGCGTTTTTCCTGCAATCCGTGGCGGGCTAAAAATGCCTCATTCTGGAGTAGCTTATTAAGTGCATCGCGGTATTGAGCGAATTTCGGATGGTCAGATGCGTCCATCATATTGTCGATGAACTGCTGCATCGGCGGTTGCTTAATACCTTCGAGGTTGTAACCGACGCTCATATTAAAGATGAACGATTTACCGGAATCAGAAGGCTGGAACATCGCTTCGAGAAGGTGCAGGGCAAACCAGGCTTTGAGGTATTCATCCCAGGCTTTAAGCAGGGTAAATTCGGTAGACCATTCGGTGTTAAAGCACTCGTCTTCGGCATCGATACAGGGCTTTTCCAGCTCCAGGCGGTCAAGAATTTGGACGGTTTTTAGTTCGATGAAGCGTCCGCCAGTCAGCCAGGAGGTGACGATGTTTTGCGCAAGTTGCGTGTGCGGGCCAGCGGCAGGGCCGACGGGAGTGGCACAGGTTTCACCGAAGACGCTAACAGTTTTACCTTTTACGGGTGAGTAAAACTGTTGCTCGGGAATACCAAAGATTGAGCGTTGTTGTTGGTATTCATCAAATATGCGCGTCAAAAGTTCCTCAAACGGAATGGGACGCATAATATCCCCCATAACCCTCTCCTTAGCTTATACAGATATCATTGAGTGACCGGTGTTGAGAAATCCGGTGGTTTAGGGGGATAGAGCAACAATCGCACCACTCTTGCCAGGTTTGGCGGGAAATATAAAAAAATGTGAGGCGGCTCGAAACTTAATGGCTTTTTGTGAATGAACTCACAGGTGCCAAATGAGAATTAAAATCACTCCTGAAAATTATTATTGCCAGCCCATTTATCACTTTTTCTCTTTTCTCAAAATCAGTGATTCCTTATCATTATGATAAAGAGTGCTGGAGGGATTAGATATTTGAACGCAATCGTTTAGCTACGTTTTCTAAATTTCAGTATACCTTTTCTTCGCTGTAATAAAGTCGTCCGGAGTATCAATATCTAAAATTATTTCTGCATTTTCTATTTCGACGGAATAATGTTCTCCCATAAGGAGTGCCTGACGCATATTGGTGACATTGGGTCGCTGGATTGCCTGCATCAGGCATGGTTTTGACACTAAAATCGGATGGCCGGGGATGCCATTATGGAGTGGCAGTATTGCGCCATCATTTCGTAACGACCAGATTTTTCTAAAAATATCGATGGTGAGGGTTGGCATATCTCCGTGGGTGAGAAAACAATGTTCTGTTTGTACCGCGGGTACTGCGGCCTTTACTGATGTCAGTAAACCCTGCGCATAATCTGGGTTGTGGATAATAGTGATATTGCTCTGGTTCGCATAACGTTCGTGCAGTTCATTACCACGATAGCCGGTGACTAAAATAATTCGGCTACAAAACTGCAACGCATTTTTGATACTTGTATCAAGAATTGTTCCCTGTTGCCAGGGTAACATCATTTTCCATTGCCCCATTCTTGATGATAATCCTGCGGCGGTAATTATACAGTCGATGGCTGACATAGTGATTCCATTATTTACAGGAGCTAATAACGCCTGATAATTGCGTTACTTCCTGATGGATTACGTTGAGGGTAATTTATCCCAGAGAGGTCCATAAAGACGCGTGAAAAGTATAATTGACCCATCGGCATTATTCATTGATTTAGGCGCGCAGAAACGTCCCACTGTGATTTCTATTGTTGGTGCTGGGGGGAAAACCAGCTTGCTTTTTTGGCTGGCAGAACTGTTCCAGGCGAGTGGCAGGCGTGTATTAATCACTACGACGACACATATGTTTATGCCAACATCTCACTGGCCCGTGGTTTTCTGTCGTGATCCCGCCATGCTTCCTCATGCGTCTTTTATATCCCCCATTTCATTTTGTTTTCACTGCTGGAAAGCGAACCAGGGAAAAGTGCAGGGATTTACGCCAGAAGCGATTGATGCACTGGTACAACGACCAGAGTGTGACGTAATTCTCATTGAGGCAGATGGCTCGCGTGGAATGCCGTTAAAAGCGCCTGATGAGCACGAACCTTGCATACCTAAAAGCAGTTGCTGCGTGATTGCTGTGATGGGAGGACATATTTTGGGTGCGAAAGTGAGCACAGAAAATGTCCATCGCTGGTCGCAGTTTGCTGATATTACTGGGTTAACACCTGATGCACCCTTGCAACTGAGCGATCTCGTTGCGCTGGTTCGCCACCCTCAGGGGGCGTTTAAAAACGTACCGCAAGGTTGTCGGCGAGTCTGGTTCATTAACCGTTTTTCTCAATGTGAGAATGCGATTGCGCAAAGCGAGCTCCTTCAACCGCTGCAACAACACAACGTAGAGGCAATCTGGCTGGGCGATATACAAGAACATCCTGCAATCGCGCGCAGATTTGTGAATTAGCGGCCCGGGTATTCCGGGTTACTGAAAGGATATCCATTGAGGTTGGTATGAATATTTTCACAGAGGCTGCAAAACTCGAAGAGCAAAATTGTCCGTTTGCGATGGCGCAAATTGTTGATAGCCGAGGCTCAACCCCCCGCCATTCTGCACAAATGTTAGTGCGCGCCGATGGTTCTATCGTCGGTACAATTGGTGGCGGAATGGTTGAACGGAAGGTGATTGAAGAGTCGCTTCAGGCATTGCAGGAACGTAAGCCGCGATTATTCCATGGACGTATGGCTCGTAACGGTGCGGATGCTGTCGGGTCAGATTGTGGAGGTGCAATGTCAGTATTTATCAGCGTCCATGGTATGCGTCCACGTCTGGTGTTGATTGGTGCGGGGCATGTCAACCGGGCGATAGCCCAGAGTGCGGCGCTATTAGGATTTGATATCGCCGTTGCTGATATTTATCGCGAAAGCCTCAATCCTGAACTATTCCCACCATCAACCACGCTTCTCCATGCTGAGTCGTTTGGTGCGGCAGTGGAAGCACTGGATATTCGCCCTGATAATTTTGTCCTGATTGCCACGAATAATCAGGATCGTGAAGCCCTCGACAAACTCATTGAACAACCCATTGCATGGCTGGGGTTGCTGGCAAGTCGCCGCAAGGTTCAGCTTTTCCTGCGCCAATTGCGTGAGAAAGGCGTGGCTGAAGAACATATTGCCCGTTTACATGCGCCCGTTGGTTACAACATAGGTGCGGAAACGCCGCAGGAGATCGCCATTAGCGTGCTGGCAGAAATATTACAGGTGAAAAATAACGCGCCGGGTGGGTTGATGATGAAGCCTTCTCATCCTTCCGGACACCAGCTGGTGGTGATTCGCGGTGCGGGGGATATCGCCAGTGGTGTAGCGCTACGTCTGTATCATGCGGGTTTTAAAGTGATCATGTTGGAAGTGGAAAAACCGACAGTGATTCGTTGTACCGTGGCGTTTGCCCAGGCCGTGTTCGATGGCGAAATGACGGTCGAAGGCGTCACCGCCCGCCTGGCAACCAGCTCTGCGGAAGCGATGAAACTTACCGAACGCGGATTTATCCCTGTGATGGTAGATCCCACCTGTTCATTGCTTGATGAACTGAAACCGCTTTGCGTGGTGGACGCTATTCTGGCGAAACAGAATTTGGGAACGCGGGCAGATATGGCACCAGTAACAATCGCGCTTGGGCCGGGCTTTACTGCAGGGAAGGATTGTCATGCGGTAATTGAAACAAATCGCGGGCACTGGCTCGGTCAGGTGATTTACTCAGGTTGTGCGCAGGAGAATACCGGTGTTCCCGGCAATATTATGGGGCATACCACCCGACGAGTGATCCGTGCTCCTGTTGCAGGCATTATGCGATCCAACGTGAAATTAGGCGATCTGGTGAAAGAGGGCGATGTCATTGCCTGGATTGGTGAGCATGAAATTAAAGCACCGTTGACGGGGATGGTGCGTGGCTTGTTGAACGACGGACTGGCCGTGGTCGGTGGTTTTAAAATTGGTGATATCGATCCTCGTGGTGAAACGGCTGATTTCACCAGCGTTTCTGATAAAGCCCGGGCGATTGGCGGCGGCGTACTTGAGGCGTTAATGATGTTGATGCATCAGGGCGTTAAAGCGACAAAAGAAGTGCTGGAAGTGGCTTAAATGAAAATGGCCGGATGGTATTACCCATCCGGCCTTTAAATTACTGACAAATCACCGTTCCGGTTTTGCCTTCAATCCCTTCTTTCGCTTTGCTCAATACGGTAATCAGTGCTTCACGACCTGCGCGAGAGCGAGCAAACGAGGCGGCAGCTTCCACTTTAGGCAGCATAGAACCTTTCGCAAAATGACCTTCTTCGATAAAGCGTTCAGCATCACTTAACGACAGGCGATCGAGCCACTGTTCATTCTCTTTTCCGAAGTTAATGGCCACTTTTTCTACCGCAGTCAGAATGATCAGCATATCGGCATCGATCATTTCTGCTAAACGGGCGCTGGCCCAGTCTTTATCGATAACCGCGCTGGCACCACGCAGATGGTTACCTTCACGAATAACAGGGATACCACCACCGCCAACGGTGATCACCACCTGTCCGGCATCTACCAGAGCTTTAACCGTTTCTTTTTCAATGATATCAACCGGTTTTGGCGAAGCAACGACACGACGATAGCCGCGACCCGCATCTTCTTTCAGAGTGTAACCCTGTTTTGTCAGTAGCTCTGCTTCTTGCTCGGTAAAGAACGAACCGATCGGCTTGGTCGGGTTGAGGAATGCCGGATCGTTAGCATCGACTTCGACCTGGGTAACCAGCGTTGCTACAGGTTTATTAATGCCACGAGAAAGCAGTTCTTCTCTTAAGGCGTTTTGTAGATCGTAACCAATATAACCCTGGCTTAAGGCAACACAGACAGACATCGGCAGCATTGGCGAGTGCGCTTCAGTTTTTGCTGCAGCTTCAAAGGCCTGGTTAATCATGCCCACCTGTGGCCCGTTGCCATGAGTGACGATGACCTCATGTCCCTGGGCAATTAAATCAACAATTGCCTGAGAAGTAATTTTTACCGCTTTCATTTGCCCAGCCAGGTCATCGCCCAGCGCATTCCCGCCCAGGGCGAGAACAATTTTCTTACTCATTTTTCCTCACTCATCATTCTTGATTGTGTATAGATCCCTGGCAGTGGTTAGAGCACGGGAGGGACAAACGGTTTGCGTCGCAGGAAACGACCTCGCCCGGCTTTGCCTGTAAAGGTGCCGTCGCAGAAAATCGTTTCACCACGGGATAAGGTTCTGACAATCGCGCCCTGACAGGTAAACCCCTCCCATGGCGAGTAGTCAGCGTTGTCGTGGAGATGGCGATGCTGAATTTGTTGGCTCTGACGTGGGTCTATAATCACCACGTCGCCATCGGAACCGGGCGCTAATAATCCTTTTTGCGGCCACAGGCCAAACAACCTGGCGGGCATTGCACTGGTTAACTCAACAAAACGCTCCGGTGAGATACGTCCCGTCATCACGCCACTGGAGAACAGCAGTTGCATGCGGTTCTCCACACCGGGTAAGCCATTTGGGCAGCGGCTGAAATCGCCTTTAGAAATTTGCAGGCGTTGAGCCATCGAGAAGGTGCAGTGATCGGTTGCCACCACGTCAATCGCACCATCGCTGATGCCACACCACAGTTTGTCCTGCTCGCGTACGTTACGCAGCGGTGGGCTAAGAATGAACTTCATGCCATCTTCTGTATCGTAACTGCGTTCGTCCAACAGGAGATATTGTGGGCAGGTTTCAACCCAGACTGGCTGGTGATTCGCACGGGCAAGACGCAGATAATCCAGACCTAAGCCGTTAGACAGGTGCACGATATAGAGCGGGGCGTTACCGGCAATTTGTGCCAGGTTAATCATGCGGGCGATGGCTTCCGCTTCGCATTCCAGAGGTCGACTCAAGGCATGATAACGCGGCGCGGTTAACCCTGCGGCGATAAACTCCGCCCGCTTGCTGGCGATAGCTGCGTCATTTTCCGGGTGTACGGTGGTCAGCGCGCCGGACTCATGCAAGCGGCGTAATGCCTGCAACACTTCATCATCGTTGAGTTTATATTGATAGGTTAAATAGAGTTTAAAACTGCTCAGTCCTTCCTCAACCATCATCGGAATTTCGTCGAGGATAGCGTGATTAATATGTTGAATGACACCGTGAAAGCTGTAGTCGATGACTGCTTTGTGGGCGGCATAACCGCGATAAACTTCCAGTTGATGGCGTAACCGGCAGCCATTTGGGCCAAATCCCATATGGTCAATAATGGTTGTTGTACCGCCACACGCAGCAGCGCGGGTACCGGTAAAAAAATCATCACAACTGCGCGCGATGCCGACATCAATATTGAAATGCGTATGGACATCCACGCCGCCAGGGAAAACGTAACAGCCAGAGGCATCAATTTCTTCGCAAGGGAGTTGCGGCGAAATATCGGTACCCAACTGGCGAACAATCCCGCTTTCAATCAGCAAATCCTGCTTCGCCTGTCCATCTGCATTAACAACAATGCCGTTTTTTATCAATACGCGCATAGCAAACTCCAAAAACCCTCCGGTAAACCGGAGGGGGAATAAGTGAAGAGTAATTATTCGGTTGCCAGCCAGCTTAATGGGATTGCAGCGTACATAGCGGCACAAGTTACCAGGTGAGATTTCCAGGTTTTTTCGTTTGGCGCGTGCGCTTCAGGTTCTTTACCAGGGCCAAAACCGATGACCGGAATGCCGTGGCGACCCATGATGGATACGCCGTTAGTTGAGAAGGTCCACTTATCAACGACAGGCGCTTTACCAAACAGCCCTTCATAAGCATTCACCAGTGCTTTAACGGTGAAGTGATCTTCTTCCACTTTCCAGGTCGGGAAGTAGCATTCGGTTGGGTAAACCAGGCCAGTCCAGGACGGGCGGTCGTAGTTGTACATAGAAACAACCGCGTTAGCTTTCTGTACTGCAGGTAGAGCGCGGATCTCGTCCAGCGCGCCTTCCCAGGTTTCGCCCCAGGTCAGACGACGGTCGATTGAAACTGCGCAGCTGTCTGCTACAGCGCAACGACTTGGGGAGGTGAAGAAGATTTCAGAAACAGTCAGCGTACCTTTGCCGAGGAATTCGTCATAGCCCAGACGTTGAGACAGTTCCTGTAATTCGCCAAGAATTGGACCCATTTTGAAAATGGCGTTATCACCACGTTCTGGTGCCGAACCGTGGCAGCTAACACCCTGAACATCAATGCGAATTTCCATACGACCGCGTTGACCACGGTATACCTGGCAGTCGGTTGGTTCGGTACTGACCACAAATTCCGGGCGAATGCCGGATTGTTCAATAATGTATTGCCAGCACAGACCGTCGCAGTCTTCTTCCTGCACAGTACCGGTGACCAGCAGGGTATATTCATCTTCCAGACCGAGATCTTTAATGATTTTTCCGGCATATACCATAGACGCCATGCCGCCTTCCTGGTCGGAAGTACCACGACCACCGATCAGCTCGTCGGTTTCCATGCCTTCATACGGATCGAAGTCCCAGTTTTTGATGTTGCCAATGCCGACTGTATCGATATGAGCGTCCATTGCCACCAGACGCGGGCCGTGGCCGATATAACCGAGAACGTTGCCCATTGGGTCGATTTCAACTTTATCGAAGCCGACTTTTTCCATCTCTTCTTTAATACGATGTACTACGCGTTTCTCGTCGCAGCTTTCACTGGGAATAGCAACCATATCGCGCAGGAAGCGAGTCATGTCTGCCTGGTAATCTTTTGCTTTTTCAAGAATCAGTTTGAATGGAATATTCTTAGCCATTATTTTTCTCCAGATTTTTTACTCCCCGTTTTGCAGGGAGCAGTTCCAATAGGGTGATTAAGGTGCTACAGCGTGTTTGCCTTCCCAGACAACTTCGCGGTAGTGCTTCACGTCGGTGTCGCCTTCAGTGCTGATAACCAGCACCACGGCATCTTTGTTCAGCGCCAGTTTTTCCATCAGGCTTTGACGTTGCGGGTGATAATGAACCGCTGCGAGAACGCCCAAACCGACAGCGCCGGATTCACCGGAGATGATGCGCGGGTCGTTGCCATACGGATTACCCAGCACGCGCATACCTAATGCGGCAACGCTGTCCTGGCAGGAGATGAATTGGGTGGCGCAGTTACGTAGGATTTCCCAGCCCAGTGGGTTAGGTTCGCCGCAGGCCAGGCCCGCCATGATGGTGGCCATATCACCGCCAACGTTGACGATGTCGCCTTTGACGCCGGAGCGATAAATACAGTCAGCTTTGTCAGGTTCAACAATAATGCTGTGCAGATTTTGCGGGCTATAGACGTCGACCAGATAACCCAGCACACCACCGGCCATTGCACCGACACCGGCTTGTAGCAGAACGTGTGTCGGGGTGACGCCCATTTCACGCATTTGCTCGACGGCTTCATCCGCCAGTGTTGCGTAGCCTTGCATGATCCAGGTTGGGATTTTGGTGTAGCCTTCCCATGCCGTGTCCTGTACCACTTCCCAGCCGTGCTGCTGCGCGTGTTGCATGGTCAGGCGAACGGTATCGTCATAGTTCATATCCGTGACGATGCACTCGGCACCGAGGTTTAGAATGGCGTCAACGCGTTCCTGAGCAGAACCTTTCGGCATGTAAATCACCGCATTCTGTCCGAGTTGCTGTGCTGCCCATGCCACACCGCGCCCGTGGTTGCCGTCGGTGGTAGTCGCGAAAGTCATTTTTTCGCCGATGGCATTTTTCAGGTGCTCAAATGACAGCGTTTCGATATCAAGATGATATTTTTCACACAATAATTGAGCGATGGCGTACGCACCGCCGAGCATTTTGAAGGCGTTCAGACCGAATCGTTTTGATTCGTCTTTGACGAGAATTTTCTTTACACCAAACAGGTTTGCGAGATCGTCCAGCGCACAAAGCGGTGTTGGGCGATAACCAGCAATTTTCTGGTGGAACTGGCGTGCCAGTTTTGCCTGGCTTTGCGAAAAAAGCGGTGATGTTTCGCCGTTGAAAAATTTGTTATCGGCGATATCAATCTTCAATGAGAAAACGGACATATCCTATCCTTTTGGCCTCTGGAAATAGAGGGCCGACCAGCTGATCGGCCCGAGGGGTTATTTCACGCGTTCTTGCGCTTCTTTCAGCAGTTGCTCGAGCAGTGCACCTGGTTTGGCGTATTTACGGGACAGGATCATCGCGGCGATGATATAAGGCTTCCAGCTGGCTTCTTTGTAGGTAGCGATACGGTATTTTTCGAATACGCCTTCAGTCACTTCACCTTCTTTGCAGGATACGCCGCTGATATCAGCTGGCAGGCAGTGCATGTACAGGGCTTCGCCATCACGGGTCAGTTCCATCATCTCTTCAGTACAATGCCAGTCTTTGTGTTGCGCGTTCTGTGCCAGACACTGTTTTTCCAGTGCTTTTAAGCCTTCGTGATCGTTCGCACGCAGCAATTCAGTACGCTCTTCCATCACTTTGTAAGGTGCCCATGACTTCGGATAAACGATGTCTGCGTCTTTGAAGGCTTCTTCCATGCTGGTGACCTGACGGAAGCTACCACCGGAGGCTTTAGCATTGTTTTTAGCAACCTCAACGACATCCGGGATCAGGTCGTATCCTTCCGGATGGGCCAGGGTGACATCCATACCGAAGCGGGTCATCAGACCTATGATGCCTTGTGGTACAGAGAGCGGTTTGCCATAGCTTGGAGAGTAGGCCCAGGTCATGGCGATTTTTTTGCCTTTCAGGTTTTCCAGCGAACCAAAGTGTTCACGTAACCATGCCAGATCAGCCATTGATTGAGTCGGGTGGTCAATATCGCATTGCAGGTTCACTAAAGCCGGACGCTGCGGCAGCACACCCTGCTTGTAACCGTCATCAAGTGCAGCGCCAACTTCACGCATATAGGCGTTGCCTGCGCCCAGATACATATCGTCGCGAATACCGATAGCGTCAGCGCAGAAGGAGATCATATTGGCGGTTTCACGCACGGTTTCGCCGTGAGCGATTTGTGATTTACCTTCGTCAAGATCTTGTTGTGCAAGGCCGAGCAGGTTAAGCGCGGAAGCATAAGAGAAGCGGGTACGGGTGGAGTTGTCGCGGAAGACGGAAATACCTAATCCACTATTAAAGACTTTGGTTGAGATGTTTTCAGCACGCAGTGCTTTTAACGCGGCGGCAACGTCCAGTACTTGTTTCAGTTCGTCTGGCGTCTGTTCCCACGTTAACAAAAAATCTTTTTCATGCAGGTGAGAGGTCAGCGAATTGATATCCTTAATCAGCTCATTAACAGTTTTCATCATAAAGTCCCGATAGTGGAATGACAGGCAAAGTGGTTTATTTCACTGTGACGTGCCAAAGTGATTGGTGTTTTCACAGCTATACCTGGGACTAACAATAAGTGTGCCAGAATTATCCACGCGGCTGCGAAAGGCTAATTTGACGGATAATGTGTGGGGTTGATCACATATTGATGCCAGTTTCCGGTTGTTTTTAAAATACGAAAACGTTTGGCTTTTTTTATCACGTTATTTATTTGCTGCTAAGTATCAGAAATAAGATAAAGAGGCAGGCTATCTCTCTTCAGTTTGATAAACTTGCCGCTGTAATTCTCATATTGATATAGAAATGTGATATCTCTTCCATAATTTTATTAGAAAGTGATAAAAATCTTATGTTTTTATCAAAGCCAATTTCGCCTGAGTTAATATCATCATGATCTGTGAACCATCAACGTCTTCAATGATCGACTTTTAAGTAAGTCTGGAAGGTAAAGCTATGGAGCTTGCGACTACGCAGTCAGTATTGATGCAAATTCAACCGACAATTCAGCGTTTTGCCAGAATGCTTGCCAGCGTTTTGCAGCTTGAGGTTGAGATCGTTGATGAAAACTTGTGTCGCGTCGCCGGAACGGGCGCGTATGGGAAGTTTCTTGGCCGCCAGTTGAGCGGCAACTCACGCCTGCTCCGCCACGTCCTGGAAACGAAAACTGAAAAAGTTGTGACACAGTCTCGCTTCGATCCCCTTTGTGAAGGTTGCGATAGTAAAGAAAATTGCCGCGAAAAAGCATTTCTGGGTACGCCTGTCATTTTACAGGAACGTTGTGTTGGGGTGATAAGTTTGATTGCCGTTACCCACGAGCAACAAGAACATATCAGTGATAATTTACGCGAATTTTCCGATTACGTTCGCCATATATCCACCATTTTTGTTTCTAAACTTCTGGAGGATCAGGGACCAGGAGATAACATCAGTAAAATATTCGCGACCATGATCGATAATATGGATCAGGGCGTGTTAGTGGTTGATGCTGATAATCGGGTTCAGTTTGTTAATCAGACAGCTTTAAAAACACTCGGTGTTGTACAAAATAATATTATTGGAAAACCTGTTCGTTTCAGACCATTAACATTTGAGAGTAATTTTACCCATGGTCATATGCAACATATTGTTTCGTGGGATGATAAAAGTGAATTAATCATTGGTCAGTTGCATAACATCCAGGGCCGACAACTATTTTTAATGGCGTTTCACCAATCGCATACCAGTTTTTCTGTAGCAAATGCATCTGATGAACCGCATATTGAACAATTGGTTGGCGAGTGCCGTGTTATGCGGCAATTAAAACGACTCATTAGCCGTATTGCACCCAGCCCATCCAGCGTTATGGTGGTTGGTGAAAGCGGCACGGGTAAAGAAGTCGTCGCCCGTGCAATCCATAAGTTGAGCGGAAGACGGAATAAACCCTTTATTGCTATCAACTGTGCCGCGATTCCGGAACAGCTTCTGGAGAGCGAACTGTTCGGTTATGTTAAAGGCGCATTTACTGGCGCTTCTGCCAACGGTAAAACAGGGTTGATTCAGGCGGCGAATACGGGCACGCTGTTTCTCGATGAAATTGGTGATATGCCATTAATGTTGCAGGCTAAATTACTGCGCGCTATTGAGGCGCGTGAAATTCTGCCGATTGGTGCCAGTAGCCCAATACAAGTCGACATCCGCATCATTTCTGCAACTAATCAGAATTTGGCCCAGTTCATTGCCGAAGGTAAATTCCGCGAAGATCTCTTCTACCGACTTAATGTTATCCCGATAACTCTTCCACCGCTGCGTGAACGTCAGGAAGATATTGAATTACTGGTGCATTACTTTTTACATCTGCATACCCGTCGTCTGGGATCGGTTTATCCTGGCATTGCTCCTGATGTCGTCGAAATATTGCGTAAGCATCGTTGGCCCGGAAACCTGCGCGAGTTAAGCAATTTGATGGAATATCTGGTTAACGTTGTTCCTTCAGGTGAAGTTATCGACAGCACGCTATTGCCGCCAAATCTGCTGAATAATGGCACAACGGAGCAAAGTGATGTAACAGAGGTCAGTGAGGCGCACCTGTCACTCGATGATGCGGGCGGCACGGCGCTGGAGGAGATGGAAAAGCAAATGATCCGCGAGGCGCTTTCACGTCATAACAGCAAGAAGGAAGTTGCTGATGAACTGGGCATCGGCATTGCTACGCTCTATCGCAAGATTAAGAAATATGAGTTGTTAAACACATAACCTCTGAGAATCCGGCCTGAATTCAGGCCGGATATCCTTTTACTTCGTTTTCTCGCAATCCAGAACTGTATTTACAATCATCTGATACCCCGTGCAGCGACAAAGATTTCCCGCCAGTCCACGACGAATTTCCGTAATGGTTAATGGTTTTTCGCGTGGTTTTGCCAGCATCGCCGTGGTAGCCATAATCAGGCCCGGCGTACAAAACCCGCATTGCACTGCACCAGATTTCGCATAAGCCAGTTGGACATGAGAAAGTTTACCGCCTTTCGCTTCACCTTCCAGCGTGCGGATCTCTTTTCCTTCAGCCCAGGTCGCAAGGAATAAGCAACTGTCTATCGCAGTGCCGTCGACCAGCACCGTACAGGCACCGCATTCGCCTACGCAGCAACCTTGTTTGACACTAAGAAGCCCTTGTTCTCGGAGTAGTTCCGAAAGCGGCATTCCTGGCGCGGCGTGAAGCTGAAAAGGCATCCCGTTAATGGTGCATTCGATGGTAATTGTTTCGCTGTGATTCATTGCAATTTTCCCCCCGCCGCGGCGACGGCTTCGCTAATCACTTTTTTGGTCATCGTCTGGATGAGATGCAGACGAAACTCTTTACTGGCCCGCCATGAAGAACGCGGGGCGACATCTTGCAGGACTGATTCGCTGATGGCTTCCAGCGTTTGCAGGTTTAATGGCGCATTTTGTGCAGTCTGTTCGGCATGTTGGCAGCGAATCGGCGTTGGCGCGGCAACACCAAATGCCAGGCGTAATTCGCTGAAATTGCCGTTATCCAGTCGGCAATGTGCGGCGCAGCCAATTGTTGAAATATCCATTGCGTCGCGCATGGCATATTTAAAATGCGCGCTGCCCGCGTGTTCTTTCGGCTGTGGCGGAAAATGAAAGGCGACAAGGATTTCGTCATGCTCAAGAGACACTTTGCCCGGCCCGGTGTGAAAGCCATTAATCGGGACGAAACGAACACCGCGTGGGGAGTGGAGCTCCAGTTTCGCGTCATAAATTAGCGTTGGCGTGGCAGAATCTGCGCTGGTGGCACCGTTGCAAATATTTCCGCCGTAGGTGGCGACATTACGGATCTGCGGCCCGGCGATTGATGCAGCCGCAGCACATAACGCCGGGAGATTGCGTTGGATTACGGGATCTTCAATGAGCTGAGTAAATGTTGTCGCAGAGCCGATTCGCAGCGCGCCATCTTCCGCCTGTGTTATTCCCTGAAGCTCTGCCAGATTGTGGATATCAACAATATGGCGATAGCGGTCATTGTGATGGTGAAGCTGTATCAGTACGTCAGTGCCACCGGCAAGCAATTTGGCCTGCGGATTGTCAGCCAGCAGGGTGATGGCATCGGCAAGGGTGGTTGCGCGATGGTAAGAAGCAAAATCAAACATGATGTTATCCTCAAATCAATCCTGCCAGATGGAATTCTTCATATAATCGTTTTGGCGTTAGCGGCAGTGTATTGATTGCAACACCGGTAGCCATCTTCACCGCGTTACGAATAGCAGCGGCTACAGGAATTATGGGGGGCTCACCCAGTGACTTATGTCCGTATGCTGATTGCGGCTCATTGATTTCGACGAACGCGCTTTCCAGTTGTGGCAGATCCGGCATGGTCGGCATTTTGTAATCCAGCAGATTGGGGTTACGGACCACGCCGCTTTTCGCATCGATGATCATCTCTTCAAATAGCGCCCAGCCAATGCCCATTCCCATTCCGCCGTGTACCTGACCTTCTGCCAGCAGCGGATTAAGAATATGGCCCGAATCATGAACGTTGAGGATGCGGTTGATGGTGACTTTGCACAGTGCAATATCGACCGTCAGATCAACAAAGGTACAGCCAAACGCCGGTGGGTTAGTGGTGGTTTTGATGGAGCTTTCGGCAGAGAGCTGCCCGCCGCGTTCAGGGTGGTAGAAAGCGTCCATCGCCAAATCTTTTAACGACATTAACGGTTCTTCCGGTCTTTCAATCAGCACGATATGGCCTTTTATCAGGGTCAGATTCATCGCTGACTGATGTAGCATGACTGCGGCGTGAGCGATGATTTTCTCTTTTAATAACAGTGCTGCACTGCGCAGCGCAGGCGCGGCAACATAGCTCTGACGTGAGGCAAATGCGCCGGGGTCGAATGGTGTAACGTCGGTATCTTGGGTTGAAATAACGTGAACATCGCTGACCGGAACTCCCACGGTTTCTGCCACCATTTGCGAGAACACGGTGTCGGCACCCTGGCCGATTTCCGTCGCGCCGCTTTGCACGTTGATGGTTCCATCCTGATTCATCAACAGGCGCGCGCCTGCTATTTCTACGCCGACAGGCCAGGTGTTAGAGGTGTAGCTAAAACAGGCGACGCCAACGCCACGACGTAAATTGCCTTGCTGGTTCTGGCACTCTGCACGGCGTTTTTCCCATTCAAAGATTTTCCGGCCTTTTTCAAGACACTCCGGCAACCCTGCGCTGTAAATACGTTTTCCCGTGAGCGGATTAGCATCTCCTTCGCGGGCGGCGTTGCGTAAACGAATTTCAACAGGATCAATACCTAACGCTGTCGCGGCATCATCAAGCATAGACTCAACGGCAAATACGACTTGTGGCGCGCCATAACCACGCATCGCACCAGCCGAGGGGAGGTTGGTATAGCAGGTCTTTGAACTGTAAGCGTAGGCACAACGAGGATAAAGGTAAGCGACTTTATTCCCCCCAGCAGAAGCAATGGAGTGCCCGTGAGATGCATAAGCGCCGGTGTTAGACAGAACATCCAGACTATAACCTTTCAATGTTCCGTCGCGGTTCACGCCCATTTGCCCGTCAATAGTAAAAGCGTGGCGGGTACGGGTTGCGAGGAAACACTCTTCACGGCTAAGGGAAACTTTCACCGGAATGCCGCCAAGTTTGCTGGTCAGGAATGCCGCCATTGGCTCTTCCAGTACATCCTGTTTATTACCAAAACCGCCACCGATAAACGGTTTGATGACTCGTACGCATGACCAGGGAATATCCAGCGCCTGACCAACCACGCGGCGAACAATGTGCGGGATCTGGGTGCTGGAAACGATGGTAATTCGCGAGTCATCCTCCATCCATGCCAGCGATGTCACGCTTTCCATATGACAATGTTGAATAACGGGAGTCTGATAGTGCCCCTGTACCTGGTAGTCGGCGGCATCGATTGTTTGTTGGACATTACCCGTCGACATCGTGCTTTGTTTCAGTAAATTGCCACCGTTATGGATTGGTGCAGCGTCTTCTGCCAGCGCCGCTTCTGGCGAGGTGATAACGGGTAATTCTTGCCACTCAATGCTGACCAATTGCGCCGCTTTTTCTGCCGTGAGTTCATCGCGGGCCACGACGATGGCAACGGCGTCACCATGATGACGAACATGACGCGTTAGCAGGGCACGATCGGCGGTATCGCGCTTGTTTTCGTCAAGTGTCCAGGCATGCCCTGCCGTGGCGAATGGGATTTCTGGCACATCTTCCCAGGTAAAAATCGCCAGGACGCCCGGCAAACTCCTGGCTTGTTCATCATTAATATTTACAGCATAACCATGTGCGATAGGGCTACGTACATATTTCGCGTAACACATGCCCGCCATAATATAATCGTCAGTATATCGTGCCCGCCCGGTGACCTTAGCAATGGCATCGACGCGCATGCATGATTCACCCGTAGCGGTTGCTTCCCGCGCTTCCATAGAAATCCCCTCGGTTTGAACATTTGGTTCTTATGGCAAAGATTTAGTCTTAGCAGGCAAGAATTACGCCAGAAACGACTATATGCGTGAGGGGAGGAAGGAAGTGTGATGACGTTAAAAAAACACAGATATGATACGAAACAGGACTCTGAATAGGGACAGTGATACGTATCAATATGAGTGGCGATAAAATCAATGTGATAAATTAGGATTATTACGCATCAAGGTGGGAAATAGGGTAAAAGTCAGGAACTTCGATACCACTACAGCAAATATTTTGCTGATGATACTTCCCTTTGCCAAATGAAATTAACCTCTTTCTCTATTACATCGTTTTTCCAGAAGCAAGAGATTGGGTATCAAGAGGCTGGCTGCTATGATATGGCGTCTTGTTTTTTAAGCGAGGAAAGATTTTGAGTGCGGGACGCCTGAATAAAAAATCTCTGGGTATCGTGATGTTGTTATCGGTTGGACTGCTTTTGGCGGGCTGTTCGGGTAGCAAATCATCCGATACAGGAACGTATTCCGGCTCCGTTTACACCGTGAAACGGGGGGATACGCTATATCGTATTTCGCGCACCACGGGAACCAGCGTAAAAGAACTGGCGCGACTGAACGGCATTTCCCCCCCTTACACCATTGAAGTAGGTCAGAAACTAAAACTGGGTGGGGCGAAAAGTAGCAGTAGTACACGTAAATCAACCGCCAAATCAACGACCAAAACCGCATCGGTTACACCGTCATCAGCGGTACCGAAATCTTCCTGGCCGCCAGTAGGGCAACGTTGTTGGTTATGGCCAACGACAGGGAAAGTTATCATGCCGTATTCGACAGCAGATGGCGGCAATAAAGGGATTGATATCTCAGCTCCACGGGGTACACCTATTTACGCCGCGGGTGCAGGAAAGGTGGTGTATGTGGGCAACCAGCTGCGTGGCTACGGTAATCTCATCATGATTAAACACAGTGAAGATTACATTACGGCTTACGCTCATAATGACACGATGCTGGTAAATAATGGGCAAAGCGTGAAGGCTGGGCAAAAAATCGCTACCATGGGGAGCACTGATGCGGCATCTGTTCGCTTGCATTTCCAGATTCGTTACCGTGCAACGGCAATTGATCCGCTACGTTACTTGCCGCCTCAGGGCAGCAAGCCAAAATGCTGATGGCGAATTAATCAGCAGTCAGCAGCGTGGTACTTGCTAAGGAGAGCGTAAGGTTTATAATGCCTTACGCATCTCGAAGCGGGCGTAGTTCAATGGTAGAACGAGAGCTTCCCAAGCTCTATACGAGGGTTCGATTCCCTTCGCCCGCTCCAATTTATCTTCACATCATCTGCCTGCCATTTTTGTTGTATCTGATTTTCTATATTATCTTAATTCAAGCGCTTCAGACTTTTCGCAATCGCCGTAATACTTCCCCATTTTTTTGTAAATAAAAAGCGTTTACGCAATGCAATCGTCATGTATCTTAAATAGTCTTATTTAAGATGTTCAGAACTCTTTGTGTGTTTAACTGGCTGATAATTATATAATATTACGAGAGAAGTGATAGAGCGGAATAATAACAAATGAACATTATGAAAACTGGGATGGTTCAAAATTGAAGCAATTTTGAACCATCCACAACGGATATTAGCTAAAGAACATTACCGATACGCACAGGATACCCACGATCAGGGTAATCAGATTTCCGATGGAACGCCAGGGTTTAAGCGCCGGGATGAGATACGTTGACAGCGTAGGCATGATGAAAAGTATCATGGCAATGAGCGGGCCGCTGATCGCGTAAATCATCGAAATCGCGTTCGGGTTAATGCAACAAACAATGAAGGTAATCAGCGATACCAACATAATTGATAGTGCGCGGTTAAATGCACGACTTTTCTTTACACCAACCTGCTGTAATGTTGTTTTGACGACCTCTGTGGCACCTTCAATAACGCCAAAGTACGTACCCAGGAATGATTTCGACATCGCAACTACTGCGACAATAATCCCGGAAATTGACAACCATGCTGGGGCGTTCGGCAGCATAGAAAGCGCCGATAAAATGGTAACCCCTTCTTCTTTAGCCGCTTCAATATACGAAGGTGGAATAGAAAGCAGGCAGCTAAAGACAAAGAACAATACACTTATGCAGATGATGAGATAAGCGACTTTCATAATTTTTTTGCATTTATCCATAGCATGTTCGCCATATTTTTCACGTCTGTCTATGGCAAACGTAGAAATAATGGGCGTATGGCTAAAAGCGAAAACCATCACGGGAATCGATATCCATATCTGGTGAAGGGTATTCTGATTGAACTCTACCTGGGTTGTTAATAGATCAGGTTGCCAACTACCGACCAGGTAAATAGAAAGAAATAAGAAATAGGCAATCAATGGGAATACCAAAAATCCCATTACCCGAATGGTTGCATGGCGTCCCATCAGAAAAATGAGATTCAGGATTAATACAACCCCCAGACTCACCAACATACGGATGCGAAGATCAATAACCATATGCTTTGCCAGCTGTTCCGTAAGTGAGTTGGTAATTGCCACTGCATATATCAACACGACGACAAAAAAGGCGATGAAGTACAGCGTGGTAATCAGATTACCAATCTTCTTGCCATAGTAGTGTGTTACCGCGCCCGTTATCCCTTCACCTGCTGATGTTTTCGATGAGAGGATGAACTGGCATAAGGCTTTATGTGGCCAATATGTTAAAGGCCAGGCGACCAGAGCAGTAATAAACAGGACCACAGCCCCCGCCGAACCTAACTGAATAGGAAGGAAGAGCGTGCCTGCACCAACGGCTGTGCCGTAGAGCGCGAAACTCCACAGAGTTTCTTCTTTTGACCAAATATTAGACATTATCTGAACGTATCATCTACAAATTAAACAAAATGGAGGGCAATTTACCATAAACCAGGTTAAGTATGGGAGATTAACGCCCTATCTACCTCTCTATTGGTGAGTTAGTGGTTGCAAACCTTACGTGCCAGTTATGTCTCTGACTACTACTCAGGCGTATTTCCTTTGTGATAATAGTCACTTTTTTTAAACAATTAAGATAACTGTAATTAACAATCATTTACTATTGCACTGTTAATTGGTGCGAGGTTGTGATGAAAGACGTTGTGATTGTCGGGGCGTTACGGACACCTATCGGCTGCTTTCGTGGTGCGTTAGCGGGTCATTCCGCCGTGGAACTTGGCAGCCTGGTCGTCAAAGCGTTAATAGAACGTACCGGCGTTCCTGCATATGCGGTGGATGAAGTGATTCTTGGTCAGGTGTTGACTGCAGGGGCAGGGCAGAATCCGGCAAGACAATCGGCTATTAAAGGTGGTCTTCCTAATAGCGTTTCTGCAATCACTATTAATGACGTTTGTGGTTCCGGGCTTAAAGCACTGCATCTGGCTACTCAGGCGATACAGTGTGGCGAGGCTGATATTGTCATCGCCGGTGGCCAGGAAAACATGAGCCGCGCACCACATGTTCTGACTGATAGCCGCACCGGCGCACAGCTTGGCAATAGCCAGTTGGTTGATAGTCTTGTGCATGATGGGTTGTGGGATGCCTTCAATGATTATCATATTGGTGTCACCGCCGAAAATCTGGCTCGCGAATATGGCATCAGCCGTCAGTTGCAGGATGCTTACGCACTTAGCTCGCAACAAAAAGCGCGAGCGGCGATTGACGCCGGACGATTTAAAGATGAGATCGTCCCGGTAATAACCCAAAGTAACGGACAGACGTTGGTTGTTGATACCGATGAACAGCCACGCACTGACACCAGCGCAGAAGCCTTAGCCCGTTTAAATCCTTCATTTGATAGTCTCGGTTCTGTGACAGCGGGTAATGCATCATCCATAAACGATGGGGCAGCTGCAGTAATGATGATGAGCGAAGCCAAAGCACGAGCGTTGAATTTACCCGTGCTGGCCCGCATCCGCGCATTTGCCAGCGTTGGTGTGGATCCGGCATTGATGGGAATTGCGCCGGTGTATGCGACCCGTCGTTGCCTGGAGCGTGTTGGCTGGCAGTTGGCTGATGTCGATCTTATCGAGGCTAATGAAGCGTTTGCTGCACAGGCGCTTTCGGTTGGCAAGATGCTTGAATGGGATGAGCGTCGGGTCAATGTCAATGGTGGTGCGATCGCACTCGGTCATCCGATAGGCGCTTCCGGTTGCCGAATCCTGGTTTCTCTTGTTCATGAAATGGTGAAACGTAATGCCCGCAAAGGACTGGCAACGCTTTGTATCGGCGGGGGCCAGGGTGTGGCATTGACCATTGAACGTGACGAGTAGCTCTGCATTTCCTCCTTACCGATAAATATCTGCCGTCATTAATCTGTTGAATAATGATGGCTGGTGAGTCGACATACCTTTTCAGGGCTCCCTGATTTTTCCATTCTCATGACATATTCGTGATCGACACTGCACTTTTTTTAATCCTTAACTTGAAAATGAAACGTTGTTTTATTTTTAATTGAAAACCCTATCCCATGGGCATATCATCCCCTCATAGAGAAAACGAAACAGTGTTTTATTATTGTTTTCTATTTTCACGCTTCACTGATTATCGGAGGTTGATGTGGACGTAAGACAGAGCATCCACAGTGCGCACGCAAAAACGCTGGATACCCAGGGGCTGCGCAATGAATTTTTGGTTGAAAAGGTATTTGTCGCCGATGAGTACACCATGGTTTACAGCCACATTGACCGTATTATTGTTGGCGGCATTATGCCGGTAACTAAAACGGTTTCCGTTGGCGGGGAAGTTGGTAAACAACTCGGCGTAAGCTATTTCCTTGAACGTCGCGAGTTAGGTGTTATCAATATTGGCGGTGCCGGTACGATTACTGTCGATGGTCAATGCTATGAAATCGGTCACCGCGACGCCCTGTATGTTGGTAAAGGTGCAAAAGAAGTTGTCTTTGCCAGTATTGATACCGCCACTCCGGCGAAGTTTTATTACAATTGCGCACCCGCGCATACGACGTATCCCACCAAAAAAGTCACACCGGACGAAGTATCTCCAGTCACGTTAGGCGATAACCTCACCAGTAACCGTCGCACGATTAACAAATATTTTGTCCCGGATGTGCTGGAAACCTGCCAATTGAGTATGGGGCTGACGGAGCTGGCTCCAGGTAACTTGTGGAACACCATGCCGTGTCACACCCACGAGCGCCGGATGGAAGTTTATTTCTATTTCAATATGGATGATGACGCCTGCGTTTTCCACATGATGGGGCAACCGCAAGAAACGCGTCACATTGTGATGCATAACGAGCAGGCGGTGATCTCCCCGAGCTGGTCGATCCATTCCGGCGTCGGAACCAAAGCTTATACCTTTATCTGGGGCATGGTCGGTGAAAACCAGGTTTTTGATGATATGGACCATGTGGCCGTTAAAGATTTGCGCTAGTTGTGGGCATAAACGAATAAGGTATTGTTATGATTTTAAATGCATTTTCTCTCGAAGGTAAAGTTGCGGTCGTCACTGGTTGTGATACTGGGCTGGGCCAGGGGATGGCGTTGGGGCTGGCGCAAGCGGGCTGTGACATTGTTGGCATTAACATCGTTGAACCGACTGAAACCATCAAGCAGGTCACGGCGCAGGGGCGTCGTTTTTTAAGCCTGACCGCCGATCTGCGAAAGATTGATGGCATTCCTGGACTGCTGGATCGCGCGGTAGCGGAGTTTGGTCATATTGATATCCTGGTGAATAACGCCGGATTGATTCGCCGCGAAGACGCTCTCGAGTTCAGCGAAACAGACTGGGACGATGTCATGAACCTGAATATCAAGAGCGTATTCTTCATGTCTCAGGCAGCGGCGAAACACTTTATCGCGCAAGGCAATGGCGGCAAGATTATCAATATCGCGTCAATGCTCTCCTTCCAGGGCGGGATCCGTGTGCCTTCTTATACCGCATCAAAAAGCGGCGTGATGGGTGTGACGCGATTGATGGCGAACGAATGGGCTAAACACAACATTAATGTTAATGCGATAGCTCCGGGTTACATGGCGACCAACAATACCCAACAACTGCGGGCAGATGAACAACGTAGCGCGGAAATTCTCGACCGCATTCCGGCTGGCCGTTGGGGACTGCCGAGTGACCTGATGGGGCCGGTAGTGTTTCTTGCCTCCAGCGCTTCAGATTATGTAAATGGTTATACCATTGCTGTGGATGGCGGTTGGCTGGCGCGTTAATTCATTCCTCTTACTTTTATGACCCTGCCGCATGGCAGGGTTTTTTATATCTGTAGATCATCATAATCCATATCATGGTTATGAAATAATCCATATCAATTATCAATTAATGAACTTTATGAATTTTATCTGCTTTAAAATTATGTGGTTAATAATAATCTCAATAATTCAACTTAATTTGAAAATTGGAATATCCATCACATAACGACATGTCGCAGCAATTTAATCCATATTTATGCTATTTCCGACCTGACACCTGTGTGAGTTGTTCACGTATTTTTTCACTATGTCTTACTCTCTGCTGGCAGGAAAAAATGGTTACTATCAATACGGAATCTGCTTTAACGCCACGTCCTCTGCGGGATACGCGGCGTATGAATATGTTTGTTTCGGTAGCTGCTGCGGTCGCAGGATTGTTATTTGGTCTTGATATCGGCGTAATCGCCGGAGCGTTGCCGTTCATTACCGATCACTTTGTGCTGACCAGCCGTTTGCAGGAATGGGTGGTCAGTAGCATGATGCTCGGCGCAGCAATTGGTGCGCTGTTTAATGGGTGGCTGTCGTTCCGCCTGGGGCGTAAATACAGCCTGATGGCGGGGGCCATCCTGTTTGTACTCGGTTCGATAGGGTCCGCTTTTGCGACCAGCGTAGAGATGTTAATCGCCGCTCGTGTGGTGTTGGGCATTGCTGTTGGGATCGCGTCTTACACCGCTCCTCTATATCTTTCTGAAATGGCAAGTGAAAACGTTCGCGGTAAGATGATCAGCATGTACCAGTTGATGGTCACACTCGGCATCGTGCTGGCGTTTTTATCCGATACAGCGTTCAGTTATAGCGGTAACTGGCGCGCAATGTTGGGGGTTCTTGCTTTACCAGCAGTCCTGCTGATTATTCTGGTGGTCTTCCTGCCAAATAGCCCGCGCTGGCTGGCGGAAAAGGGGCGTCATATTGAGGCGGAAGAAGTGTTGCGTATGCTGCGCGATACGTCGGAAAAAGCGCGAGAAGAACTCAACGAAATTCGTGAAAGCCTGAAGTTAAAACAGGGCGGTTGGGCACTGTTTAAGATCAACCGTAACGTCCGTCGTGCTGTATTTCTCGGTATGTTGTTGCAGGCGATGCAGCAGTTTACCGGTATGAACATCATCATGTACTACGCGCCACGTATCTTCAAAATGGCGGGCTTTACGACCACAGAACAACAGATGATTGCGACTCTGGTCGTGGGGCTGACCTTTATGTTCGCTACCTTCATTGCGGTCTTTACGGTAGATAAAGCAGGGCGTAAGCCGGCTCTGAAAATTGGTTTCAGCGTGATGGCGTTAGGCACTCTGGTGCTGGGTTACTGCCTGATGCAGTTTGATAACGGTACGGCTTCCAGTGGCTTGTCCTGGCTCTCTGTTGGCATGACGATGATGTGTATTGCCGGTTATGCGATGAGCGCCGCGCCAGTGGTGTGGATCTTGTGCTCTGAAATTCAGCCGCTGAAATGCCGCGATTTTGGCATCACCTGCTCAACGACGACAAACTGGGTGTCGAATATGATTATCGGCGCGACCTTCCTGACACTGCTTGATAGCATTGGCGCTGCCGGTACGTTCTGGCTCTACACTGCGCTGAACATTGCGTTTGTGGGCATCACTTTCTGGCTCATTCCGGAAACCAAAAATGTCACGCTGGAACATATCGAGCGCAAACTGATGGCAGGCGAAAAGTTGAGAAATATCGGCGTCTGATTTCACGGGCCGGATGTGCTGTACATCCGGCCCTTTTTTCGTTAATAGAGATTGGGCACCTGGCCGTTGAGGCGTTTGTCTCGTTCCTTATTCAGCCTTGTTGCGGTAACACACATCAGGAGAGAGGAATGAAAACAATTGGTTTGCTGGGAGGAATGAGCTGGGAATCCACTATTCCTTACTATCGTCTGATAAATGAAGGCATTAAACAGCGGCTTGGTGGGCTTCACTCTGCGCAAGTGCTGCTACATAGCGTCGATTTTCATGAAATAGAAGAGTGCCAGCGTCGCGGTGAGTGGGACAAAACCGGGGATATTCTGGCTGAGGCGGCGCTTGGCTTACAGCGGGCGGGCGCAGAAGGTATTGTGTTATGCACCAATACGATGCATAAAGTGGCGGATGCCATTGAGTCTCGTTGCTCTCTGCCTTTCTTACACATAGCGGATGCCACTGGACGTGCAATTACCGGGGCAGGAATGACTCGTGTGGCGCTGCTGGGTACACGTTACACCATGGAACAGGATTTTTATCGCGGGCGGCTGACGGAACAATTTTCCATCAACTGTCTTATTCCTGAAGCGGATGAACGGGCGAAAATTAATCAGATTATTTTTGAAGAACTGTGTCTGGGGCAATTTACCGAAGCGTCACGCGCTTATTATGCGCAAGTGATTGCTCGCCTTGCAGAACAGGGCGCACAGGGCGTCATTTTTGGCTGCACAGAAATTGGTTTACTGGTGCCAGAAGAGCGCAGTGTTCTGCCTGTGTTTGATACCGCGGCGATCCATGCCGAGGATGCTGTCGCTTTTATGCTGTCGTAGCTGACGACAAAATAGCGTCAAGAGAAGTGACCAGTTTCGGTAATCCCGCTTGTAAATGCTCACTAAACGCCTGCACCAGCGCTGATGACGGGCGGTGCAGGGGGCGGATCAGGCTGACGGTGAATGGAACCGCAATGCTGAACCGCCGCACCACTAAACCGCTTGCCGCATAATCCAGTGCGGTGAGCGGGTTAACCACCGAAACGCCTACCCCCGCCTGTACCATTGCGCAGACTGACGCGGCGCTGTGGGTTTCTACGATCATGCGTCGTTTAACCTGATTCTCAGTAAACAATTGATCCAGCAACTGGCGATAGCTGTCAGTACGGGAAAGGCTGATGTAGTTCTCACTGTGAAAATCATCCGGCGTTAATACCTTTTTTACCGCCAGCGGATGGCCCGGAGGTAACACACACACTTCATCTAAAGAGAGTAATTCGGTACGTTCTGTTCCCGCAGGCGTATGGAGCGTTTCAGTGAGTCCTAAATCATGACGCTGGGCCGAGAGCCACTCTTCAAGTAGCGGTGATTCCTGGGGCACGATATTTAAGCTGACATCGGGATAACGTGCCAGAAAGGGTTGCAGGAGCTGCGGTAAAAAAGATTGCGAAAAGACCGGCAGGCAGGCAATAGACAGTTCTCCCTGGCGAAACTCGCGCAGACTTTCTGCGGCACTGACAATGCGATCCAGTCCGTACCAGGATCGTTGCACTTCTTCAAACAGACGCAGTCCTTGCACGGTAGGATGTAATCGTCCACGTATGCGCTCAAACAATTTCAGCCCGATCACCTTCTCAAAGCGCGCCAGTTCGCGGCTGACGGTTGGCTGTGAGGTGTGTAGCAGGTGTGCCGCCTCAGTCAGGCTTCCGGCGGTCATTACCGCATGAAAAATTTCAATATGACGTAAGTTAACTGCGGCCATTAGCGCTCTCTCGCAATCCGGTAATCCATATCATTTTTGCATAGACTCGACATAAATCGATATTTTTTATTCTTTTTATGATGTGGCGTAATCATAAAAAAGCACTTATCTGGAGTTTGTTATGCCACATTCACTGTTCAGCACTGATACCGATCTCACCGCCGAAAATCTGCTGCGTTTGCCCGCAGAATTTGGCTGCCCGGTGTGGGTCTACGATGCGCAAATTATTCGTCGGCAGATTGCAGCGCTGAAACAGTTTGATGTGGTGCGCTTTGCACAGAAAGCCTGTTCCAATATTCATATTTTGCGCTTAATGCGTGAGCAGGGCGTAAAAGTGGATTCCGTCTCGTTAGGCGAAATAGAGCGTGCACTGGCGGCGGGTTACAATCCGCAAACGCACCCCGATGATATTGTTTTTACGGCAGATGTTATCGATCAGGCGACGCTTGAACGCGTCAGTGAATTGCAAATTCCGGTGAATGCGGGTTCTGTTGATATGCTCGACCAACTGGGTCAGGTTTCTCCAGGGCATCGGGTATGGCTGCGTGTTAATCCGGGGTTTGGTCACGGGCATAGCCAAAAAACCAATACCGGTGGCGAAAACAGCAAGCACGGTATCTGGTACACCGATCTGCCCGCCGCACTGGACGTGATACAACGTCATCATCTACAGCTGGTCGGCATTCACATGCACATTGGTTCTGGCGTCGATTATGCCCATCTGGAACAGGTATGTGGTGCTATGGTGCGTCAGGTCCTCGAGTTCGGTCAGGATTTACAGGCTATTTCTGCGGGCGGTGGGCTTTCTATTCCTTATCAACAGGGTGAAGAGGCGGTTGATACCGAACATTATTATGGTCTGTGGAATGCCGCGCGTGAGCAAATCGCCCGCCATTTGGGCCATCCTGTGAAACTGGAAATTGAACCGGGTCGCTTTCTGGTAGCGCAGGCTGGCGTATTAATTACTCAAGTGCGGAGCGTCAAACAAATGGGTAGCCGCCACTTTGTGCTGGTTGATGCCGGGTTCAACGATCTGATGCGCCCGGCAATGTACGGTAGTTACCACCATATCAGTGCCCTGGCAGCTGAGGGTCGTTCTCTGGAACACGCGCCAACGGTGGAAACCGTCGTCGCCGGGCCGTTATGTGAATCGGGCGATGTCTTTACCCAGCAGGAAGGGGGAAATGTCGAAACCCGCGCCTTGCCGGAAGTGAAGGCGGGTGATTATCTGGTACTGCATGATACAGGGGCATATGGCGCATCAATGTCATCCAACTACAACAGCCGTCCGCTGTTACCAGAAGTTCTGTTTGATAATGGTCAGGCGCGGTTGATTCGCCGTCGCCAGACCATTGAAGAATTACTGGCGCTGGAATTGCTTTAACTGCGGTTAGTCGCTGGTTGCATGATGACTTGCCTCCAGCGACGGAGTTGACACTGAATGGCGACGTACCAGCGTCGGACTAAAGACATTAGTGATTTCCGGGAGAGGGCGATTATCCGCCAGCGCCAAAGCCAGTTCGGCAGCCTGCGTCGCCATCGTCACGATTGGGTAACGCACGGTGGTCAGGCGCGGACGCACATAGCGTGACACCAGCACATCATCAAAGCCAATTAACGAAATCTCACCCGGTACATCAATACCATTATCATTGAGCACGCCCATCGCGCCCGCCGCCATTGAATCGTTATAACAGGCTACCGCAGTGAAATTTCTGCCTCGTCCCAAAAGCTCGGTCATTGCCTGTTCGCCGCCGCTTTCGTCTGGTTCGCCAAATGTCACCAGCCGGTCATTGGCCGGAATACCACTTTCAGCAAGGGCATCGTAATACCCTTGCAGACGATCTTCGGCGTCAGAAATAGAGTGGTTAGAGCACAGATAACCAATGCGGGTATGACCTTGCTGAATTAAATGACGCGTTGCCAGCCAGGCACCGTAACGATCGTCCAGAGCAATACAACGGTTTTCAAAGCCAGGCAGGATACGGTTGATCAGCACCATACCGGGCATTTGTTTCATTAATGAGGCTAAATCGGCATCCGGGATCATTTTGGCATGGACAACCAGCGCAGCACAGCGATGGCGGATCAGTTGCTCAATGGCCTGACGCTCTTTTTGTTCGTTGTGGTAACCGTTGCCAATCAATAAAAAATTACCAGTGTGATAAGCCACCTGTTCGACCGCTTTCACCATTGCGCCGAAAAACGGATCGGAAACATCACCAACGACCAGACCGATCGTTTCAGTGGTCTGCTGCGCCAGCGCACGGGCGTTGGCGTTCGGGTGATAGCTAAGAGACTCCATTGCACTATGCACAGCAAGCCGGGAAGCTTCGCTGGCTTTGGGTGAATTATTAATGACGCGGGAAACGGTGGCGACTGAAACGCCTGCCAGTCGGGCTACATCCTTTATGGTCGCCATGAAAATACCTTAGTGGGTAAACGCTTACATTCTTTCAGTGTTACGGAAAACGCCCGTTGGTTCAAGGGGTGACATGTTTTCATCGTGGGAATGTGAGCCAAACGCAAATAAGTAAGACAAAAAAAGAGATTGCAAACCTTTGGTTACACTTTGCGAAACGCTGTTGCGATTGACCGCTGGTGGCGTTTGGCTTCAGGTTGCTAAAGTGGTGATCCCAGAGGTATTGATAGGTGAAGTCAACTTCGGGTTGAGCACATGAATTACACCAGCCTGCGCAGATGCGCAGGTTTTTTTTTGCCGGTCATCAATCTGTAACAGTAACCGACAATTTACACACCTCGTTGCATTTCCCTTCATTCCTTTGCGTTTTCTCGCTGGCGAAGAGTCGTCGTGCAGACCACAATCAAGATCCCAGAGGTATTGATTGGTGAGATTATTCGGTACGCTCTTCGTACCCTGTCTCTTGCACCAACCTGCGCGGATGCGCAGGTTTTTTTTCGCACCTAATTTACTGTCGCTCGCGTTCTTTATCTCGTGTAATCTCCCTCCATTCGCTTTTACTGAATCAGAGCAAAGGGAGTTGGAATGCTTTTTAGCTTTTTTCGAAATTTGTGCCGTGTTTTGTATCGCGTTCGCGTTACGGGTGACACCAAGGCACTGAAGGGCGAGCGCGTTCTAATTACGCCTAATCACGTCTCTTTTATTGATGGCATACTGCTGGCATTGTTTTTACCCGTACGTCCGGTATTTGCCGTTTACACCTCAATAAGCCAACAGTGGTATATGCGTTGGCTGAAATCATTTATCGACTTTGTTCCTCTCGACCCGACGCAACCTATGGCGATTAAACATCTGGTACGTCTGGTGGAACAGGGCCGACCAGTGGTGATTTTCCCTGAAGGACGCATCACCACCACTGGCTCGCTGATGAAAATCTACGATGGCGCGGGATTTGTCGCGGCGAAGTCTGGTGCAACGGTTATTCCTGTGCGTATTGAAGGGGCGGAACTTACGCACTTCAGCCGCCTGAAAGGTCTGGTTAAACGTCGCTTGTTCCCGCAAATTACTCTGCATATTTTGCCACCAACGCAGGTGGAGATGCCGGATGCGCCGCGTGCCCGTGACCGTCGCAAAATCGCTGGCGAAATGCTGCATCAAATAATGATGGAAGCGCGTATGGCGGTGCGCCCGCGTGAAACGCTGTACGAATCTTTACTGAGTGCAATGTACCGCTTCGGAGCCGGGAAGAAATGTGTCGAAGACGTCAACTTTACCCCAGACTCCTATCGCAAATTGCTTACGAAAACGCTGTTTGTTGGACGCATCCTTGAAAAATACAGTGTTGAAGGCGAACGCATCGGCTTAATGCTGCCCAATGCAGGCATCAGTGCTGCAGTGATTTTTGGGGCCATCGCCCGTCGCCGCATTCCCGCAATGATGAACTACACCGCCGGGGTAAAAGGGTTGACCAGTGCTATTACGGCGGCTGAAATCAAAACCATTTTCACTTCCCGTCAGTTTCTCGATAAAGGCAAACTCTGGCATCTGCCGGAGCAACTTACTCAGGTACGCTGGGTCTATCTGGAAGATTTAAAAGCAGATGTCACCACTGCCGACAAAGTGTGGATTTTCGCTCATTTGCTGATGCCGCGTCTGGCACAGTTAAAACAGCAGCCGGAAGAAGAGGCGCTGATCCTCTTTACCTCCGGTTCTGAAGGCCATCCGAAAGGCGTCGTCCATAGCCATAAAAGCATTCTGGCGAACGTCGAGCAGATTAAAACGATTGCCGACTTCACCACCAACGATCGCTTTATGTCGGCGTTACCGCTGTTTCACTCCTTTGGGCTGACGGTAGGCCTGTTTACGCCACTGCTCACAGGTGCAGAAGTGTTCCTTTATCCAAGCCCGCTGCATTACCGCATTGTGCCGGAGTTGGTGTATGACCGCAGTTGCACCGTGTTGTTCGGTACCTCGACTTTCCTCGGTCACTACGCGCGTTTCGCCAACCCGTATGACTTCTATCGTCTACGCTATGTGGTGGCAGGCGCAGAAAAACTACAAGAAAGTACCAAACAGCTTTGGCAGGATAAATTTGGCCTGCGCATCCTTGAAGGCTACGGTGTGACCGAGTGCGCGCCTGTCGTTTCTATCAACGTACCGATGGCGGCGAAACCCGGTACGGTAGGGCGTATTCTACCAGGTATGGACGCGCGCCTGTTGTCAGTTCCTGGTATCGAAGAGGGCGGACGCCTGCAACTGAAAGGGCCGAACATAATGAACGGCTATCTGCGGGTGGAGAAGCCTGGTGTACTGGAAGTGCCCACCGCCGAGAATGTTCGCGGCGAAATGGAGCGCGGCTGGTATGACACTGGCGATATCGTGCGTTTTGATGAGCAGGGCTTTGTGCAGATTCAGGGCCGCGCAAAACGCTTTGCCAAAATTGCAGGCGAAATGGTGTCGCTGGAAATGGTGGAACAACTGGCACTTGGTGTTTCGCCAGATAAAGTCCATGCCACTGCGATTAAGAGCGATGCCAGCAAAGGCGAGGCACTGGTGCTTTTCACCACAGATAACGAACTGACGCGCGATAAGTTACAACAGTATGCCCGCGAGCACGGCGTGCCGGAGCTTGCTGTACCGCGCGATATTCGCTATCTGAAACAGATGCCATTACTTGGCAGCGGCAAACCTGACTTTGTCACGTTGAAAAGCTGGGTAGACGAAGCGGAACAACACGATGAGTGAGTCAGTGCACACTAACACTTCGTTGTGGTCGAAGGGGATGAAAGCGGTTATCGTGGCGCAGTTTCTCTCTGCGTTTGGCGATAATGCGCTGCTGTTTGCCACTCTGGCGTTACTGAAAGCGCAGTTCTATCCGGAGTGGAGCCAGCCCATCCTGCAAATGGTGTTTGTAGGTGCTTACATTCTTTTTGCGCCGTTTGTCGGGCAGGTGGCGGATAGCTTCGCCAAAGGCCGGGTGATGATGTTTGCCAACGGCCTGAAGCTACTGGGCGCAGCCAGTATCTGCTTTGGTATCAATCCGTTTCTCGGCTATACGTTGGTGGGTGTTGGTGCTGCAGCCTATTCACCGGCGAAATACGGTATTCTCGGCGAATTAACCACGGGTAGTAAGTTAGTAAAAGCTAACGGTTTAATGGAAGCGTCTACCATAGCGGCGATTTTGCTCGGTTCCGTAGCTGGTGGTGTTCTGGCTGACTGGCATATTCTGGTTGCCCTGGCCGCATGCGCACTGGCCTACGGTGGCGCGGTCGTTGCCAATATCTACATTCCCAAACTGGCGGCGGCGCGTCCGGGGCAGTCCTGGAATCTCATCAGCATGACCCGCAGTTTCCTGAATGCCTGCACCTCGCTATGGCGCAATGGTGAAACGCGTTTTTCGCTGGTGGGCACCAGTTTATTCTGGGGAGCAGGTGTCACGCTGCGTTTCCTGTTGGTGCTGTGGGTACCGGTGGCGCTGGGTATTACCGATAACGCTACGCCGACCTATCTCAACGCGATGGTAGCGATTGGTATCGTGGTTGGCGCAGGTGCGGCAGCGAAGCTGGTTACGCTGGAAACCGTGTCACGCTGTATGCCAGCCGGGATTTTGATTGGCGTGGTGGTACTGATTTTCTCCCTGCAACACGAGCTGCTGCCAGCCTATGCTTTGTTGATGCTGATTGGCGTGCTGGGGGGCTTTTTTGTCGTTCCGCTCAATGCGTTGCTACAGGAGCGGGGTAAAAAAAGCGTCGGGGCGGGGAATGCGATTGCAGTACAAAACCTTGGCGAAAACAGCGCCATGTTGTTGATGCTGGGCATTTACTCGCTGGCGGTAATGGTAGGCATCCCGGTCGTGCCCATTGGCATTGGCTTCGGTGCGCTGTTTGCGCTGGCAATAACGGCGCTGTGGATCTGGCAGCGCCGTCATTAATATTTAACGCCGGTTTTAACCGGCGTTAATCTTATGGTGCAGGATACGTATAAACCTGATGCACCGCTTCAATTTCAGCTAATACGTCTTCGCTCAACTCCAGATGCAAACTTTCGACGTTAGTTTTCAGCTGCTCCATCGTGGTTGCGCCCAGCAGAGTGCTGGCAACAAACGGTTGACGGCGTACAAATGCGAGCGCCATCTGAGCAGGGTCCAGGCCATGACGTCTGGCGATATCAACATACGCCGCGACGGCTTTTTGCGTTTGCTCACCGCTATAGCGGGTGAACCGACTAAAGAGCGTATTACGTGCGCCAGCGGGTTTTGCACCATTGAGATATTTCCCGGTCAGTGTGCCGAAACCCAGGCACGAATAGGCCAGCAGTTCGACCCCTTCATACTGGCTGACTTCTGCCAGACCTACTTCAAAACTGCGGTTTAACAGGCTGTAGGGGTTCTGAATGGTGACAATACGCGGCAGATCGTGTTTGTCCGCCAGATGCAGGTAGCGCATTACGCCAAATGCAGTTTCGTTCGACACGCCGATATAACGAATTTTTCCCGCGCGTTGGTACTCTGCCAGTGCGTCCAGCGTATCCAGCAGCGAAACCGCAGGCGCAGAATCTGTCCAGCTATAACCGAGTTTGCCGAAGCAGTTGGTTGGGCGCTGCGGCCAGTGCACCTGATAGAGATCGAGGTAATCAGTCTGCAGACGCTTGAGGCTGTCATGCAGCGCTTCGCGGATATTCTTCCGATCCAGCGCCTGATCCGGGCGGATGCCTTTGTCATTATTGCGCGACGGTCCGCTCACTTTGGAGGCGATAATTAACTTTTCGCGGCTGCCATGTTTCGCCAGCCAGTTGCCGACGTAGGTTTCGGTTAGCCCTTGAGTTTCGGGGCGCGGAGGTACTGGGTACATTTCGGCAACGTCGATAAGGTTAATGCCCTGAGCGACGGCATAGTCGAGTTGTGCGTGGGCGTCGGCTTCGCTGTTCTGTTCACCAAACGTCATCGTGCCAAGCCCCAGCGTGCTGACTTCCAGCGAACTGTGGGGTATACGGTGATATTGCATAGCCGTTTCCTTTTTATAATCACGACATAAGGAATATAAAAATGGCAGAGGGAAGGGAAAAGGGAAAGAGAAAAATCTTAAGGCCAGCCGGATGCTGACCTTATTTGTTAACGTTCAATAATTTGCGAAACATCATCACGGTTAATTTGCATCGCGTTACCTTGCTGATCGTGATAACTCACCAGCCCGGTATCATCATCAATTTCAGGTTTTCCATCGGTCAAAATCATACGGCCATCTTTGGTCGCCATGACGTAATCACTGGAACACCCGGAAACAGCAAACGCCAGTCCGACTGCAGAAATTATTACTGCCCATTTTTTCATCCGGTTATCCTCATTTGGCCCACCTATGATAATAGTCTGTTTATAAACCGACGTTATATATCTTGAAAGCAGGAAAATCTTAAACTGTGAGGGTAACAGGAGTGAGTACGCCCTCCCGCAGGAGAGCGTACGGAGTATCAGAGCGGATTCTTTTTGTTGCGAATCAGGTTGAGGCTTTCAACCGCAATAGAGAAGAACATCGCGAAGTAGATGTAACCTTTCGGTACGTGGATGTCGAAACTTTCCAGAATCAGGGTAAAGCCCACCAGAATCAGGAAAGAGAGCGCCAGCATTTTTACCGAAGGATGGCGCTCGACAAAATCACCAATCGAGCGCGCGGCGAACATCATCACGCCTACGGCAATCACCACGGCAGCCATCATAATAAACAGGTGATCTGACAGACCCACAGCGGTAATCACCGAGTCGAGGCTGAAGATAATATCCAGCAGCATAATCTGCACGATAGCGCCGAGGAATGATGAAACGCGTGTTTTCAGCCCTTCTTCTTCACCTTCGATGGATTCGTGGATTTCCTTGCTGGCTTTCCAGATAAGGAACAAGCCACCCAGAAGCAGGATCAAATCACGGGCGGAAATTTCCTGACTGAATATTGTAAAAAGCGGATTCGTCAGGCGCGTAACCCAGGCGATGGATGCCAGCAGCGCCAGACGCATAACCATGGCTCCCGCCAACCCCAGACGGCGCGCATGAGCACGTTGTGCTGTGGGAAGCTTTGCCACCACCAGAGAAAGGAAAATAATATTGTCGATCCCAAGAACGATCTCCAGCAGCGTCAGTGTACCGAGCGCAAGCCAGGCGTTAGGATCGGTTATCCATGCAAATAACATCTAAAAAGCCCTGCCAAAAAAATGAAGCGGTAATTATATGCCCGGAAAGCAGCAGGTCAAAGCGATGGCTACTGGATCAGAAAATGACGGGCCAGTAGCGCACTGGTGAAATTCTTCTTCAAATAAAATCCGCGCGGCAGCGTCAGAATCCGTTCGCCCCGGGCACCAATAGCTTCGGTCAGCGCTTTCGCATTCGCTGCTTTCGGTCGTATCTGTAAATATTCCCCGTGACGAGCGGTGATCCGCTCAATCTGACCGAGAACAATCATATCCATTAATTCTTCCCAGTCTTCGCGTAGCTGCCGGTCTTCCTCTTCATTCGGGCTCCACAGCAACGGTGATCCTACGCGACGCTTTGCCAGCGGGATGCTGCGCTCGCCTTCAACCGGTATCCACAGCACGCGTTTGAGCTTGTGGCGCACGTGGCTGGTTTCCCAGGTCACCCCGCTATTGCCCGTTAACGGGGCAACACAAACGAATGTTGTTTCCAGTGGACGACCAAGACTATCCACAGGGATAGTTTTAAGTTCCACGCCCAGAGCAGCAAAATCTTGCTCAGGTTTACTCCCTGCGCTGGCACCTAGCCAGATCTCCAGTAACACGCCAATCCAGCCCTTATCGCGTTTTAAATTCTCCGGCGTAACCAGCCCGGCAAGTGCCGCCAGTTCTCCCAATGTATAACCAGAAAGTTGTTGTGCTTGCGCTAACAATTGTTCTTCAGTTTCGGGAGGAGAGAGCAGTGGGCGAGGTTGGGACATGTCATGATACCTTGGTTAAAAAACAAACAGCAATTATGTGCTGAATATTCGCAGTGTAACTTTTTCCACATGCGTTGTTCAATTCTCTGATTTATATTGCTTTTTAGGTTGCCGGTAAACGAGTTGCGCAACACTGCAACGGGTTTTCCAAATCTGGTCACTGAAAATAAACAGGATCTTACACCATGTTATCCACAGAAAGCTGGGATAACTGTGAAAAACCTCCACTACTGTTTCCATTTACAGCCTTGACGTGCGACGAAACTCCAGTTTTTAGTGGTTCAGTGCTTAACTTAGTGGCACATTCTGTGGATAAATACGGCATTGGTTGATCTTTCGCCAACACGTAAATGAGAGGTGTGACCTGGGTCACGAATTACTCTTTTTTATTACTCAAATCACATGTAATGCATTGACTGATAATGAATATTTTAAAATCTCTGTATCTGTCTTATTCAGAATGCTCCGGGTTTTCCCGTAGTAATTCCGTAGTTCTTCACAACTCTATCCACAGAAAAGGTGAATAAAAACGGCTATCCACCCCTTCCTCTGTTTATAACTCTGCACATAACTGTGAGTTATTCAATTGTTATTAGTGTGTAATGCCCTGCAGAGAGTGGTTTACCGTCTTCCTGGAGTATGAAACAATCATTCGTATATAAAGCTTTATTTTGAGGTAGTCCGGTGATTGATGACGATGGCTACCGCCCAAACGTAGGTATCGTGATTTGTAATCGCCAGGGGCAGGTAATGTGGGCCCGGCGATTTGGTCAGCACTCCTGGCAATTTCCGCAAGGCGGAATCAACCCCGGAGAATCCGCAGAGCAGGCGATGTACCGTGAATTGTTTGAAGAAGTAGGATTAAGCCGCAAAGACGTTCGAATCCTTGCTTCAACGCGTAACTGGTTGCGCTACAAATTACCGAAACGTTTGGTGCGTTGGGACACGAAGCCGGTTTGTATCGGCCAAAAACAAAAATGGTTTCTCTTGCAGCTGGTGAGCGGCGATGCAGAAATCAATATGCAAACCAGCAGTACACCAGAGTTTGACGGCTGGCGATGGGTAAGTTACTGGTATCCAGTCAGACAGGTGGTGTCATTTAAACGTGATGTCTACCGTAGGGTAATGAAAGAGTTCGCGAGTGTGGTGATGTCACTGCAGGAAAATACGCCAAAACCACAAAACGCATCTGCTTATCGACGTAAAAGAGGTTAAGTCACGCCAATTATGCTCACTCGCCTGCGCGAAATAGTCGAAAAGGTAGCCAGCGCACCACGCCTGAATGAGGCGTTAAATATTCTGGTTACCGACATCTGTCTTGCGATGGATACCGAGGTCTGTTCGGTCTACCTGGCCGATCATGATCGACGTTGTTACTACCTGATGGCGACCCGGGGACTGAAAAAACCACGCGGTCGCACTGTAACGCTCGCGTTTGATGAAGGGATCGTCGGCCTGGTTGGCAGGCTGGCGGAACCGATAAACCTTGCAGATGCGCAAAAGCACCCCAGCTTCAAATACATCCCCTCCGTAAAAGAAGAACGTTTCCGCGCGTTTTTAGGCGTACCAATTATTCAACGTCGCCAGTTGCTTGGTGTACTGGTGGTACAGCAACGAGAGTTGCGCCAGTATGACGAAAGTGAAGAATCCTTCCTGGTGACGCTTGCCACCCAGATGGCAGCTATTCTTTCTCAGTCGCAGTTGACTGCCTTGTTTGGGCAATATCGCCAGACGCGAATCCGTGCATTACCGGCAGCACCTGGTGTGGCGATTGCCGAAGGCTGGCAGGATGCCACGTTACCTTTAATGGAACAGGTGTATCAGGCATCAACGCTGGATCCGGCTCTGGAACGCGAACGACTGACCGGGGCGTTGGAAGAGGCGGCTAACGAGTTTCGCCGCTATAGCAAACGCTTTGCTGCCGGTGCACAAAAAGAAACGGCGGCTATTTTCGATCTTTACTCACACCTGCTTTCGGATACCCGGCTGCGTCGCGAATTGTTTGCCGAGGTTGATAAAGGCTCGGTGGCAGAGTGGGCGGTAAAAACGGTCATTGAAAAATTTGCCGAACAGTTTGCCGCGCTAAGCGATAACTATCTCAAAGAGCGGGCTGGCGATTTACGTGCGCTGGGTCAGCGATTGCTGTTTCATCTTGATGACGCTAATCAAGGGCCGAACGCCTGGCCGGAACGTTTCATTCTGGTGGCAGATGAACTGTCAGCGACAACGCTTGCTGAGCTGCCCCAGGATCGCTTAGTCGGTGTTGTCGTGCGCGATGGCGCTGCCAACTCCCATGCTGCGATCATGGTACGTGCGCTGGGGATACCTACCGTGATGGGCGCGGATATTCAGCCTTCGGTACTGCATCGTCGGACGCTGATCGTCGATGGTTATCGCGGTGAATTGCTGGTCGATCCGGAGCCGGTACTGCTGCAAGAATATCAGCGGCTAATTAGTGAAGAGATTGAGCTTAGCCGTCTGGCGGAAGATGACGTCAATTTACCCGCCCAGTTAAAAAGCGGCGAGCGCATTAAAGTTATGCTCAATGCCGGTTTAAGCCCGGAACATGAAGAAAAACTGGGCAGCCGTATTGATGGCATAGGACTTTATCGCACTGAAATCCCATTCATGCTGCAAAGTGGTTTTCCGTCGGAAGAAGAACAGGTGGCGCAGTATCAGGGGATGCTGCAAATGTTCAATGATAAACCCGTCACCTTGCGTACGCTGGATGTCGGAGCAGATAAGCAGCTGCCTTACATGCCGATCAGCGAAGAGAATCCATGCCTGGGTTGGCGTGGGATTCGCATTACGCTCGATCAGCCGGAGATCTTCTTGATCCAGGTGCGGGCGATGCTGCGTGCTAATGCCGCTACGGGCAACCTGAATATTCTGTTGCCGATGGTCACAAGCCTCGATGAAGTTGACGAAGCACGCCGCCTGATTGAACGTGCCGGACGTGAAGTCGAGGAGATGATCGGTTACGAAATTCCCAAACCACGTATCGGCATCATGCTGGAAGTGCCGTCAATGGTATTTATGCTGCCGCATCTGGCAAAGCGGGTCGATTTCATCTCTGTTGGCACCAACGATCTGACGCAATACATCCTGGCCGTTGATCGCAACAATACCCGGGTGGCGAACATTTATGACAGTCTTCATCCTGCAATGTTACGAGCTCTGGCGATGATCGCCCGGGAAGCGGAAATACATGGAATCGATCTCCGTTTGTGCGGTGAAATGGCGGGCGATCCCATGTGCGTGGCAATCCTCATTGGGCTTGGGTATCGCCATCTGTCTATGAACGGACGTTCTGTAGCGCGCGTAAAATACCTGCTGCGGCGCATTGATTTTGCTGAAGCAGAAAATCTTGCGCAGCGTAGTCTGGAAGCGCAACTGGCGACCGAAGTTCGCCATCAGGTTGCTGCCTTTATGGAGCGTCGCGGCATGGGCGGGCTGATTCGCGGGGGGTTATAGCGCGGATCATATACATATCTTTTAACGGTATCCGGCAACCAGCCAGGTCCCCTTGTGCTATTATTCGCACCTTTGGAGCGCCTGAAACCTGCGGCGCGCATTTCAATCGCTGTTCTCTTTCAGCGAAATAACAAGAACTTGTGGTGACAGATGACCAGTAGCTATCTGCATTTTCCGGAGTTTGATCCGGTCATTTTCTCAATAGGACCCGTGGCGCTTCACTGGTACGGCCTGATGTATCTGGTGGGTTTCATTTTTGCAATGTGGCTGGCAACACGACGGGCGAATCGTCCGGGCAGTGGCTGGACCAAAAATGAAGTTGAAAACTTACTCTATGCGGGCTTCCTCGGCGTCTTCCTCGGTGGACGTATTGGTTATGTTCTGTTCTACAATTTCCCGCAGTTTATGGCCGATCCGCTGTATCTTTTCCGTGTCTGGGACGGCGGCATGTCCTTCCACGGAGGCCTGATTGGCGTTATCGTGGTGATGATTATCTTCGCCCGCCGTACTAAACGTTCCTTCTTCCAGGTCTCTGATTTTATTGCCCCACTCATTCCGTTTGGTCTTGGTGCTGGGCGCCTGGGCAACTTTATTAACGGTGAATTGTGGGGCCGCGTTGACCCGAACTTCCCGTTTGCCATGCTGTTCCCTGGCTCCCGTACAGAAGATATTTTGCTGCTGCAAACCAACCCGCAGTGGCAATCCATTTTCGACACTTACGGTGTGCTGCCGCGCCACCCATCACAGCTTTACGAGCTGCTGCTGGAAGGTGTGGTGCTGTTTATTATCCTCAACCTGTATATTCGTAAACCGCGCCCAATGGGAGCTGTCTCAGGCTTGTTCCTGATTGGTTACGGCGCGTTTCGCATCATTGTTGAGTTTTTCCGCCAGCCCGACGCGCAGTTTACTGGTGCCTGGGTGCAGTACATCAGCATGGGGCAAATTCTTTCCATCCCGATGATTGTCGCGGGTGTGATCATGATGGTCTGGGCATATCGTCGCAGCCCACAGCAACACGTTTCCTGAGGAACCATGAAACAGTATTTAGAACTGATGCAAAAAGTGCTCGACGAAGGCACACAGAAAAACGACCGTACCGGAACCGGAACGCTTTCCATTTTTGGTCATCAGATGCGTTTTAACCTGCAGGATGGATTCCCGCTGGTGACAACTAAACGTTGCCACCTGCGTTCCATCATCCACGAACTGCTGTGGTTCCTGCAGGGCGACACTAACATTGCTTATCTACACGAAAACAATGTCACCATCTGGGACGAATGGGCCGATGAAAACGGCGACCTCGGGCCAGTGTATGGTAAACAGTGGCGCGCCTGGCCAACGCCGGATGGTCGTCATATTGACCAGATCACTACTGTACTGAACCAGCTGAAAAACGACCCGGATTCCCGTCGCATTATTGTTTCAGCGTGGAACGTAGGCGAACTGGATAAAATGGCGCTGGCACCGTGCCATGCATTCTTCCAGTTCTATGTGGCAGACGGCAAACTCTCTTGCCAGCTTTATCAGCGCTCCTGTGACGTCTTCCTCGGCCTGCCGTTCAACATTGCCAGCTACGCGTTACTGGTGCATATGATGGCGCAGCAGTGCGATCTGGAAGTGGGTGATTTTGTCTGGACCGGTGGCGACACGCATCTCTACAGCAACCATATGGATCAAACTCATCTGCAATTAAGCCGCGAACCGCGTCCGCTGCCGAAGTTGATTATCAAACGTAAACCCGAATCCATCTTCGACTACCGTTTCGAAGACTTTGAGATTGAAGGATACGATCCACATCCGGGCATTAAAGCGCCGGTGGCTATCTAATTACGAAACATCCTGCCAGAGCCGACGCCAGTGTGCGTCGGTTTTTTTTGCCCTCCGTTAAATTCTTCGAGACACCTTCCCGAAATTTTGCAACGTCCTGCAACGGCGTAAATAGTCCGGAAGATGCGCCGAAGAAATAGAAACTGGCCCTCGTCTTTTTTTCTCCTCGCTCCATACTGCCGGCATGAAAACACAACGTGGTTATACGCTGATTGAAACGCTGGTCGCGATGCTGATTCTGGTCATGCTAAGCGCAAGTGGGCTCTATGGCTGGCAATACTGGCAGCAGTCGCAACGGCTTTGGCAAACCGCCAGCCAGGCGCGGGACTATTTGCTCTATTTACGTGAAGATGCCAACTGGCATAACCGCGACCACAGTATCAGTCTTATCAGGGAGGGGACGTTATGGTGCCTTGTGAGTTCCGTTGCTGGGGCGAATACCTGTCATGGCAGTTCACCATTGGTCTTTGTGCCGCGCTGGCCCGAAGTCGAAATGAGCGACCTGACACCTTCGCTTGCTTTCTTTGGCCTGCGCAATACCGCATGGGCCGGGCATATTCGCTTCAAAAACTCAACGGGCGAGTGGTGGCTGGTGGTTTCGCCGTGGGGAAGACTCCGGCTTTGTCAGCAAGGAGAAACAGAAGGATGCCTGTAAAAGAGCAAGGTTTTTCTCTGCTGGAAGTGTTGATTGCTATGGCGATCAGTAGCGTATTGTTGCTGGGGGCTGCACGCTTTCTGCCTGCGTTACAGCGTGAAAGTTTAACGAACACCCGTAAGCTGGCGCTGGAAGATGAAATCTGGCTGCGGGTATTTACCGTCGCGAAGCATCTCCAGAGGGCGGGTTATTGCCATGGCAGCTGTACGGGCGAAGGGCTGGAAATTGTCGGACAGGGTGACTGTATCATTGTGCAGTGGGATGCGAACAGTAATGGTATCTGGGATCGCGAACCGGTAAAAGAGTCCGACCAGATTGGATTTCGTCTGAAGGAGCATGTGCTGGAAACGCTACGCGGTGCGACATCCTGTGAAGGTAAGGGCTGGGATAAAGTCACTAATCCGGATGCCATCATTATCGACACTTTTCAGGTCGTACGTCAGGATGTCAGCGGCTTCTCGCCGGTGTTGACGGTTAATATGCACGCTGCCAGCAAGGCTGATCCGCAAACCGTGGTGGATGCCAGCTATAGCGTGACAGGATCCAACCTGTGAACCGCGAAAAGGGTGTTTCGTCACTGGCTCTGGTCCTGATGCTGCTGATTTTGGGTAGCTTGCTATTGCAAGGAATGAGTCAGCAGGATCGCAGTTTTGCTTCTCGCGTGAGCATGGAAAGTCAGTCATTGCGCCGCCAGGCCATCGTTCAGTCGGCGCTGGAGTGGGGAAAAATGCACTCCTGGCAGACGCTGCCCGCAGTTCAGTGCTTACTGTATGCTGCCACCGGTGCCCGGGTTTGTCTGCGTTTACTGGCAGATAATGAAGCCTTATTGATTGCTGGTTATGAAGGCGTTTCGTTGTGGCGAACAGGCGAAGTCATCGATGGAAACATTGTTTTTTCGCCACGCGGCTGGAGCGATTTTTGTCCGCTGAAAGAGAGGGCGTTATGTCAGCTTCCCTGAGGAATCAACAAGGCTTTAGTCTGCCGGAGGTAATGTTGGCGATGGTGTTGATGGTGATGATTGTCACTGCGTTATCGGGTTTCCAGCGAACATTAATGAACAGTCTTGCCAGCAGAAACCAGTACCAACAGCTCTGGCGGCATGGCTGGCAGCAAACGCAACTGCGCGCGATTTCGCCACCTGCTAACTGGCAGGTCAACCGAATGCAGACATCGCAGGCGGGATGTGTCAGCATCAGCGTTACGCTAGTTTCACCCGGGGGCAGAGAAGGCGAGATGACCCGCCTGCATTGCCCGAATCGTCAGTAGTCAGGAGCCGCTATGTTAAGGGTCTACCATTCCAATCGTCTGGACGTGCTGGAAGCGTTGATGGAGTTTATTGTCGAACGCGAACGACTGGACGATCCTTTCGAACCAGAGATGATTCTGGTGCAAAGTACTGGTATGGCACAGTGGCTGCAAATGACCCTGTCGCAAAAGTTTGGTATTGCGGCAAACATTGATTTTCCGCTGCCAGCGAGCTTTATCTGGGATATGTTCGTCCGGGTATTACCGGAGATCCCCAAAGAGAGCGCCTTTAACAAACAGAGCATGAGCTGGAAACTGATGACTCTGCTGCCGCAACTGTTGGAGCGCGAAGACTTTACCCTGTTGCGGCATTATCTGACTGACGATAGTGACAAGCGAAAACTGTTCCAGCTTTCTTCAAAAGCGGCGGACCTGTTTGACCAGTATCTGGTCTATCGTCCGGACTGGCTGGCACAGTGGGAAACAGGACATCTGGTAGAAGGGTTGGGAGAAGCACAGGCCTGGCAAGCGCCGTTGTGGAAGGCGTTGGTGGAATATACCGACGAACTTGGGCAACCGCGCTGGCACCGCGCCAATCTCTATCAGCGCTTTATCGAAACGCTGGAGTCCGCGACGACCTGCCCGCCGGGGTTACCTTCGCGCGTCTTTATATGCGGTATTTCCGCGTTACCGCCTGTTTATCTCCAGGCGCTACAGGCGCTGGGTAAACATATTGAAATCCATCTCCTGTTTACCAACCCCTGCCGTTATTACTGGGGCGACATTAAAGATCCTGCTTATCTGGCGAAACTACTGACTCGCCAGCGCCGACACAGTTTTGAAGATCGCGAATTACCGCTATTTCGCGACAGCGAAAATGCCGGGCAGCTCTTTAACAGCGATGGTGAACAGGATGTCGGCAACCCGCTGCTGGCTTCATGGGGCAAGCTTGGGCGCGACTACATTTATCTCCTTTCTGACCTGGAGAGCAGCCAGGAGCTGGACGCTTTTGTCGATGTGACGCCAGATAACCTGCTGCATAATATTCAGTCTGACATTCTGGAACTGGAAAACCGCGCCGTTGCTGGTGTGAACATCGAAGAGTTTTCCCGTAGCGATAACAAACGCCCGCTTGATCCACTGGATAGCAGTATCACCTTCCACGTTTGCCATAGCCCGCAGCGTGAAGTTGAAGTTTTACACGATCGCCTGCTGGCGATGCTGGAGGAAGACCCGACACTTACTCCGCGCGACATCATCGTGATGGTGGCTGATATCGACAGCTACAGTCCGTTTATTCAGGCTGTGTTTGGTAGCGCACCTGCGGATCGTTACCTGCCTTACGCCATTTCCGACCGTCGGGCGCGGCAGTCGCATCCTGTACTTGAAGCGTTTATCAGCCTGTTATCGCTGCCAGACAGCCGCTTTGTGTCGGAAGACGTGCTGGCATTACTGGATGTGCCGGTGCTGGCAGCGCGGTTTGACATCACCGAAGAAGGGCTGCGTTATTTACGTCAGTGGGTCAACGAATCCGGAATTCGTTGGGGGATAGATGACGACAACGTTCGCGAGCTGGAACTTCCCGCTACCGGTCAACACACCTGGCGGTTTGGCCTGACGCGCATGTTGCTGGGCTACGCGATGGAGAGCGCGCAGGGCGAGTGGCAATCGGTTCTACCTTATGATGAATCGAGCGGCTTAATTGCAGAACTGGTGGGGCATCTGGCTTCACTGCTAATGCAGCTAAATATCTGGCGTCGCGGGCTGGCGCAGGAGCGTCCGCTGGAAGAGTGGTTGCCGGTTTGTCGCGATATGCTCAACGCCTTTTTCCTGCCGGATGCGGAAACCGAAGCGGCGATGACGCTGATCGAACAACAATGGCAGGCGATTATCGCCGAAGGTTTAGGTGCGCAGTATGGCGACGCGGTGCCGCTGTCACTATTGCGTGATGAACTGGCACTGCGCCTGGATCAAGAACGTATCAGCCAGCGTTTTCTCGCCGGACCGGTTAACATTTGTACTCTGATGCCAATGCGTTCAATTCCGTTCAAAGTGGTTTGCCTGCTGGGAATGAACGACGGCGTTTATCCACGTCAGCTTGCGCCATTGGGCTTTGATCTGATGAGCCAGAAACCGAAGCGTGGCGACCGTAGCCGTCGCGATGACGACCGCTATCTGTTCCTGGAAGCGTTAATTTCCGCGCAGCAAAAACTCTATATCAGCTATATCGGGCGTTCCATTCAGGATAACAGTGAACGTTTCCCGTCGGTACTGGTGCAGGAACTGATTGACTACATCGGGCAAAGCCATTATCTACCGGGCGATGAAGCGCTCAACTGTGATGAAAGCGAGGCAAGGGTAAAAGCGCATCTTACTTGCCTCCATACCCGAATGCCGTTTGATCCACAAAACTACCAGCCAGGCGAACGACAAAGCTATGCTCGTGAATGGCTACCTGCGGCCAGCCAGGCTGGTAAAGCACATTCTGAATTTGTTCAGCCGCTGCCATTTACCTTACCGGAAACCGTGCCGCTGGAAACGCTACAACGATTCTGGGCACATCCGGTGCGGGCATTTTTCCAGATGCGTTTGCAGGTGAACTTCCGTACCGAAGACAGCGAAATCCCCGACACCGAACCTTTTATTCTTGAAGGGCTTAGTCGTTATCAAATCAACCAGCAGTTATTAAATGTACTGGTTGAGCAGGATGATGCCGAACGCTTGTTCCGCCGATTCCGGGCGGCAGGTGATTTGCCGTATGGTGCCTTTGGTGAAATTTTCTGGGAAACGCAGTGTCAGGAGATGCAGCAACTTGCCGACAGAGTCATTGCCTGTCGCCAGCCAGGGCAGAGTATGGAGATTGATCTCGCCTGCAACGGTGTGCAGATAACTGGCTGGTTGCCGCAGGTGCAGCCGGATGGCCTGTTGCGCTGGCGTCCCTCTTTATTAAGTGTGGCGCAGGGAATGCAACTTTGGCTGGAACACCTTGTCTACTGTGCCAGCGGTGGTAATGGTGAAAGTCGCCTTTTTCTACGCAAAGACGGCGAGTGGCGTTTTCCGCCGCTTGCAGCCGAACAGGCTTTACATTACCTCTCACAGCTGATTGAAGGGTATCGTGAAGGAATGTCCGCGCCATTGCTGGTGTTACCTGAAAGTGGCGGCGCGTGGCTAAAAACCTGTTATGACGCGCAAAACGATGCCATGCTGGATGACGATTCCACGTTGCAAAAAGCCCGTACGAAATTCCTTCAGGCTTACGAAGGCAACATGATGGTGCGTGGCGAAGGTGATGATATCTGGTATCAACGGCTCTGGCGGCAATTAACACCAGAGACAATGGAGGCTATCGTTGAACAGTCGCAACGTTTCCTGTTACCGCTGTTTCGCTTTAATCAGTCATGAGTATTGTATAAAAATTGCGCAATCTATCCGCTTACTTTATGATGCGCACCAGTCACGGACTGATGGTTATATAGACATAGGCTGACTCGTGCAGCACAAGATTAAATTCTGGCAGATGATTTGCGTTAACGTGTTGAATCTGGCCAGAAAATAAAGTTGATTATGAGGTCCGTGAATGCCCCGCAGCATCTGGTTCAAAGCATTATTGTTGTTTGTTGCCCTCTGGGCACCCTTAAGTCAGGCAGAAACGGGATGGCAGCCGATTCAGGAAACCATCCGTAAAAGTGATAAAGATAACCGCCAGTATCAGGCTATACGTCTGGATAACGGTATGGTGGTCTTACTGGTTTCTGATCCGCAGGCAGTTAAATCGCTCTCGGCGCTGGTGGTGCCCGTTGGGTCGCTGGAAGATCCTGAGGCGTACCAGGGGCTGGCACATTACCTTGAACATATGAGTCTGATGGGGTCGAAAAAGTACCCGCAGGCTGACAGTCTGGCCGAATATCTCAAAATGCACGGCGGCAGTCACAATGCCAGCACGGCACCGTATCGCACGGCTTTCTATCTGGAAGTTGAGAACGATGCCTTACCCGGTGCGGTAGACCGCCTGGCCGATGCTATTGCAGAACCCTTGCTCGACAAGAAATACGCCGAACGTGAGCGTAATGCAGTGAATGCCGAATTAACCATGGCGCGTACGCGTGACGGGATGCGCATGGCACAGGTCAGCGCAGAAACCATTAACCCGGCACACCCCGGTTCAAAGTTTTCTGGTGGTAACCTCGAAACTTTAAGCGACAAACCAGGTAATCCGGTACAGCAGGCGCTGAAAGATTTCCACGAGAAGTACTATTCCGCCAATCTGATGAAGGCGGTTATTTACAGCAATAAACCGTTGCCGGAGTTGGCGAAAATGGCGGCGGACACCTTTGGTCGCGTGCCGAACAAAGAGAGCAAAAAACCGGAAATCACCGTGCCGGTAGTCACCGACGCGCAAAAGGGCATTATCATTCATTACGTCCCGGCGTTGCCGCGTAAAGTTCTGCGCGTTGAGTTTCGCATCGATAACAATTCAGCGAAGTTCCGTAGTAAAACGGATGAATTGATTACCTATCTGATTGGTAATCGCAGCCCTGGTACACTTTCTGACTGGCTGCAAAAGCAGGGATTAGTTGAGGGTATTAGCGCCAATTCCGATCCTATCGTCAACGGCAACAGCGGCGTATTAGCGATCTCTGCGTCTTTAACCGATAAAGGTCTGGCGAATCGCGATCAGGTTGTGGCGGCCATTTTTAGCTATCTCAATCTGTTACGTGAAAAAGGGATCGATAAACAATACTTCGATGAACTGGCGAATGTGCTGGATATCGACTTCCGTTATCCGTCAATCACCCGTGATATGGATTACGTCGAATGGCTGGCTGATACCATGATTCGCGTTCCTGTTGAGCATACACTGGATGCAGTCAATATTGCCGATCGGTACGATGCTAAAGCAGTAAAAGAACGTCTGGCGATGATGACGCCGCAGAATGCGCGTATCTGGTATATCAGCCCGAAAGAGCCGCACAATAAAACGGCTTATTTTGTCGATGCGCCGTATCAAGTCGATAAAATCAGCGAACAAACTTTCGCGGACTGGCAGAAAAAAGCCGCCAATATTGCGCTCTCCTTACCGGAGCTTAACCCCTATATTCCTGACGATTTCTCGCTGATTAAGTCAGAGAAGAAATACGACCATCCAGAGTTGATTGTTGATGAGTCGAATCTGCGCGTGGTGTATGCGCCAAGCCGTTATTTTGCCAGTGAGCCCAAAGCTGATGTCAGCCTGATTTTGCGTAATCCGAAAGCCATGGACAGCGCCCGCAATCAGGTGATGTTTGCGCTCAATGATTATCTCGCAGGGCTGGCGCTTGATCAGTTAAGCAACCAGGCGTCGGTTGGTGGCATAAGTTTTTCCACCAATGCTAACAACGGCCTTATGGTTAATGCCAATGGTTACACTCAGCGCCTGCCGCAGCTGTTCCAGGCTCTGCTGGAGGGCTACTTTAGCTATACCGCTACGGAAGATCAGCTTGAGCAGGCGAAGTCCTGGTATAACCAGATGATGGATTCCGCAGAAAAGGGCAAAGCGTTTGAGCAGGCGATTATGCCCGCGCAGATGCTCTCGCAAGTGCCGTACTTCTCGCGAGATGAACGGCGCAAAATTTTGCCCTCCATTACGTTGAAAGAGGTGCTGGCCTATCGCGACGCCTTAAAATCAGGGGCTAGACCAGAGTTTATGGTTATCGGCAACATGACTGAAGCCCAGGCAACAACGCTGGCACGCCATGTGCAAAAACAGTTGGGCGCTGATGGTTCAGAGTGGTGTCGTAACAAAGATGTCGTGGTCGATAAAAAACAATCCGTCATCTTTGAAAAAGCTGGTAACAGCACCGACTCCGCACTGGCAGCGATATTTGTACCGACTGGCTACGATGAATACACCAGCTCAGCCTATAGCTCTCTGTTGGGGCAGATCGTACAGCCGTGGTTCTACAATCAGTTGCGTACCGAAGAACAGTTGGGCTATGCCGTGTTTGCGTTTCCAATGAGCGTGGGGCGTCAGTGGGGCATGGGCTTCCTTTTGCAAAGCAATGATAAACAGCCTTCATTCTTGTGGGAGCGTTACAAGGCGTTTTTCCCAACCGCAGAGGCAAAATTGCGGACGATGAAGCCAGAAGAGTTTGCGCAAATCCAGCAGGCGGTAATAACCCAGATGCTGCAGGCACCGCAAACGCTCGGCGAAGAAGCATCGAAGTTAAGTAAAGATTTCGATCGCGGCAATATGCGCTTCGATTCGCGTGATAAAATCGTGGCCCAGATAAAACTGCTGACGCCGCAAAAACTTGCTGATTTCTTCCATCAGGCGGTGGTCGAGCCGCAAGGTATGGCTATTCTGTCGCAGATTTCCGGCAGCCAGAACGGGAAAGCCGAATATGTGCATCCTGAAGGCTGGAAAGTGTGGGAGAACGTCAGCGCGTTGCAGCAAACAATGCCCCTGATGAGTGAAAAGAATGAGTGATGTCGCCGAGACACTAGATCCTTTGCGCTTGCCCTTACAGGGTGAGCGCCTGATTGAAGCCTCTGCCGGCACAGGCAAAACCTTTACGATTGCAGCGCTCTATTTGCGCCTGTTACTTGGGCTAGGCGGTTCCGCCGCCTTTCCCCGCCCGCTGACCGTTGAAGAACTGCTGGTGGTCACCTTTACCGAGGCTGCCACGGCAGAATTGCGCGGTCGTATCCGTAGCAATATTCACGAGTTGCGTATCGCCTGCCTGCGTGAAACCACTGACAATCCGCTGTATGCACGTCTGCTGGAAGAGATCGACGATAAAGCGCAAGCCGCGCAGTGGTTGTTGTTAGCCGAACGGCAGATGGATGAAGCGGCAGTCTTTACTATTCACGGTTTTTGCCAGCGCATGCTCAACCTGAATGCCTTTGAATCCGGCATGCTGTTTGAGCAGCAGCTGATTGAAGATGAGTCTCTGCTACGCTACCAGGCCTGCGCCGATTTCTGGCGTCGCCACTGCTACCCGCTGACGCGTGAAATTGCCCAGGTGGTCTTTGAAACCTGGAAAGGGCCGCAGGCGTTGCTGCGCGATATTAATCGTTATCTGCAAGGCGAAGCACCGGTTATCAAAGCACCGCCGCCCGATGATGAAACGCTGGCTTCCCGCCACGCGCAAATTGTGGCGCGTATTGATACGGTAAAACAGCAGTGGCGCGACGCAGTGGGTGAACTGGATGCGCTGATCGAATCTTCTGGTATTGATCGACGCAAGTTTAACCGTAGCAATCAGGCTAAATGGATCGACAAGATCAGCGCCTGGGCAGAAGAAGAGACCAACAGTTATCAGTTGCCAGAGTCGCTGGAAAAATTCTCTCAGCGTTTCTTAGAAGATCGCACGAAAGCCGGGGGGGAAACCCCGCGACATCCACTGTTTGAGGCGATCGATCAACTGCTTGCAGAACCATTGTCGATCCGCGATCTGGTGATCACTCGCGCATTGGCTGAGATCCGCGAAACAGTAGCGCGTGAAAAACGCCGCCGTGGCGAATTGGGTTTTGATGACATGTTAAGTCGGCTCGATTCCGCGCTGCGTAGTGAAAGCGGCGAGGTATTGGCAGCGGCGATCCGTACGCGATTCCCGGTGGCAATGATCGATGAATTTCAGGATACCGACCCCCAACAGTATCGAATTTTTCGCCGTATCTGGCACCATCAGCCGGAAACCGCATTGTTGCTGATTGGCGACCCGAAACAGGCCATATATGCATTCCGGGGTGCGGATATCTTCACTTATATGAAGGCGCGTAGCGAAGTTCATGCTCACTACACCTTAGATACCAACTGGCGTTCCGCACCGGGAATGGTGAACAGCGTTAACAAACTTTTCAGCCAGACTGATGACGCGTTCATGTTTCGTGAAATACCGTTTATTCCTGTGAAATCTGCCGGCAAAAATCAGGCGTTACGTTTTGTATTTAAAGGTGAAACGCAGCCTGCGATGAAAATGTGGCTGATGGAAGGCGAAAGCTGCGGCGTTGGCGACTATCAAAGTACCATGGCGCAGGTATGTGCTGCGCAAATCCGCGACTGGCTACAAGCCGGGCAGCGCGGGGAAGCGTTGCTGATGAACGGCGATGATGCACGTCCGGTACGTGCTTCGGACATCAGTGTGCTGGTGCGCAGCCGCCAGGAGGCCGCCCAGGTGCGCGATGCCTTAACGTTGCTGGAAATCCCTTCCGTTTACCTTTCGAACCGCGACAGTGTTTTTGAAACTCTGGAAGCACAGGAGATGCTTTGGCTGTTGCAGGCGGTGATGACACCCGAACGTGAGAACACCCTGCGCAGTGCGCTGGCAACGTCAATGATGGGGCTGAATGCGCTGGATATTGAAACGCTGAATAATGACGAACATGCGTGGGATGCGGTAGTCGAAGAGTTCGATGGTTATCGGCAAATCTGGCGCAAACGTGGCGTTATGCCGATGCTGCGGGCGCTGATGTCGGCGCGTAACATTGCTGAAAACTTGCTGGCAACGGCAGGCGGTGAGCGGCGTCTTACCGATATCTTGCATATCAGCGAACTGCTACAAGAAGCCGGAACGCAGCTGGAAAGTGAACATGCGCTGGTACGCTGGTTATCGCAACATATCCTCGAGCCAGACAGTAATGCCTCCAGCCAACAAATGCGCCTCGAAAGTGATAAACATCTGGTGCAGATTGTCACGATCCACAAATCAAAAGGGCTGGAATATCCGCTGGTCTGGTTGCCATTTATTACCAATTTCCGCGTCCAGGATCAGGCGTTCTATCACGATCGCCACTCGTTTGAGGCCGTTCTGGATCTTAATGCTGCGCCAGAAAGCGTCGACCTCGCGGAGGCCGAACGTCTGGCGGAAGATCTGCGTTTACTTTACGTGGCGCTGACGCGTTCGGTTTGGCATTGCAGTCTCGGCGTTGCACCGCTGGTGCGCCGTCGTGGCGATAAAAAAAGTGACACCGACGTCCACCAAAGTGCGCTTGGGCGTTTGCTGCAAAAAGGGGAACCACAAGATGCGGCAGGGCTTCGCACCTGTATTGAAGCGTTATGCGATGATGATATTGCCTGGCAAACGGCACAAACTGGTGATAACCAGCCCTGGCAGGTTAATGATGTTTTAACTGCAGAACTGAATGCGAGGACGCTACAACGATTGCCCGGCGATAACTGGCGTGTCACCAGCTACTCCGGTTTGCAGCAGCGTGGTCACGGTATCGCTCAGGATCTGATGCCACGGCTGGATGTTGATGCCGCAGGCGTGGTCAGCGTCGTTGAAGAACCGACGTTAACACCGCATCAGTTCCCGCGCGGTGCGTCACCAGGGACATTCTTGCACAGTTTGTTTGAAGACCTCGATTTTACCCAGCCGGTTGACCCGAACTGGGTACAGGAAAAACTGGAACTCGGCGGCTTTGAATCGCAGTGGGAACCAGTGTTGACCGAGTGGATCACGGCTGTCCTCCAGGCACCTCTCAATGAAACGGGTGTTAGCCTGAATCAGCTTTCCGATCGCGATAAACAGGTGGAGATGGAGTTTTACCTGCCGATTAGTGAACCGCTTATCGCCAGCCAGCTTGATGCACTAATTCGCCAGTTTGACCCGCTATCCACTGGCTGCCCGCCGCTGGAGTTCATGCAGGTACGCGGCATGTTAAAAGGCTTTATCGACCTGGTATTCCGCCACGAAGGGCGTTATTACCTGCTCGACTATAAATCCAACTGGCTGGGTGAAGACAGTTCGGCTTACACCCAACAGGCTATGGCAGCGGCAATGCAGGCGCACCGCTATGATCTGCAATATCAGCTTTATACCCTGGCGCTGCACCGTTATCTGCGCCATCGCATTGCTGATTACGACTATGAGCGCCACTTTGGCGGCGTTATTTATCTGTTCCTGCGTGGTGTTGATAAAGAACATCCGCAACAGGGGATTTACACAACCCGACCCAATGCCGGGTTGATTGCCCTGATGGATGAGATGTTTGCCGGTATGACCCTGGAGGAGGCGTAATGAAATTGCAAAAGCAATTACTGGAAGCTGTGGAGCACAAACAGCTACGCCCACTGGACGTGCAGTTTGCCCTGACCGTGGCGGGAGATGAACATCCTGCCGTCACCCTCGCGGCGGCACTATTAAGTCATGATGCCGGAGAGGGACACGTTTGTTTGCCGCTTTCACGACTGGAAAATAACGAGGCATCGCATCCGCTGTTGGCGACCTGTGTCAGTGAAATCGGTGAGCTACAAAATTGGGAAGAATGCTTGCTGGCTTCACAAGCGGTCAGCCGGGGAGATGAACCAACGCCGATGATCCTCTGTGGCGATCGTCTTTATTTGAATCGCATGTGGTGTAACGAGCGCACAGTGGCACGCTTTTTCAACGAAGTGAATCATGCCATTGAGGTTGATGAAGCTCTACTGGCGCAAACCCTGGACAAACTTTTTCCAGTAAGCGATGAAATTAACTGGCAAAAAGTTGCGGCGGCAGTGGCGCTGACGCGGCGGATCTCGGTGATTTCCGGCGGCCCTGGCACCGGTAAAACGACCACCGTAGCGAAGTTGCTGGCAGCGTTAATTCAAATGGCCGACGGCGAACGCTGCCGTATCCGTCTGGCTGCACCAACGGGTAAAGCTGCCGCGCGCTTAACCGAATCTCTCGGCAAGGCTTTGCGACAATTACCGCTGACCGATGAACAAAAGAAACGCATTCCGGAAGATGCCAGCACTTTGCACCGATTGCTGGGTGCGCAGCCGGGTAGCCAGCGTTTACGTCATCATGCCGGTAACCCGCTGCATCTTGATGTGCTGGTGGTAGATGAAGCGTCAATGATCGATCTTCCTATGATGTCGAGACTGATCGACGCCTTGCCCGATCATGCGCGAGTGATCTTTCTCGGCGATCGTGATCAACTGGCCTCGGTTGAGGCTGGGGCTGTGCTGGGCGATATCTGCGCTTATGCCAACGCGGGCTTTACCGCCGAGCGTGCCGGGCAGTTGAGCCGCCTGACGGGAAGCCACGTTCCAGCAGGAACTGGCACAGAAGCGGCATCTTTGCGCGACAGCCTCTGCCTGCTGCAAAAAAGCTATCGTTTCGGCAGCGATTCTGGCATTGGTCAGTTAGCTGCGGCGATTAACCGTGGTGATAAAACGGCAGTGAAAACCGTTTTTCAGCAGGATTTTACTGATATCGAAAAACGGCTTTTACAGAGTGGCGAAGATTATATTGCGATGCTTGAGGAAGCTCTTGCGGGTTACGGGCGTTATCTGGATCTGCTGCAAGCGCGTGCCGAGCCGGATTTAATCATTCAGGCGTTCAATGAGTACCAGCTTTTGTGCGCCCTGCGGGAAGGGCCGTTTGGCGTGGCTGGACTGAATGAGCGAATTGAGCAGTTTATGCAACAGAAGCGCAAAATTCATCGTAATCCGCACTCTCGTTGGTACGAAGGTCGACCGGTGATGATTGCCCGTAATGACAGCGCGCTTGGGTTGTTTAATGGCGATATCGGTATTGCGCTGGATCGCGGGCAGGGGACGCGCGTCTGGTTTGCGATGCCGGACGGCAATATTAAGTCTGTGCAACCGAGTCGCCTGCCAGAGCACGAAACGACGTGGGCGATGACGGTACATAAATCGCAGGGATCGGAGTTCGACCATGCGGCGTTGATTTTACCGAGTCAACGCACGCCGGTAGTAACGCGAGAGCTGGTTTACACCGCAGTGACCCGCGCGCGTCGCCGTCTGTCGCTGTATGCCGATGAGCGCATTTTAAGTGCGGCAATTGCCACGCGCACCGAGCGGCGCAGTGGTCTGGCGGCGTTGTTTAGTTCGCGGGAATAAACGTAATTGCCGGATGCGACGCACGAGTGTTACGCCTGCCGCATCCGGCGATTTTCATCGCTTAACCCAAATCCGCCATCAACACTTTGGATTTACGCTGGTAGTTGTACAACTGCTTTTTGCTCTCGGGCAGTAAATCAATATCCACTGGGGTAAATCCACGTTCCTGGAACCAGTGAATACTGCGCGTGGTCAGCACAAACAATTTGCTTAAGCCGCTCTGCTTCGCCTGAGCGGCAATGCGTTCCAGCAGAACCTCGCCCCGTGATGAACTGCGGTAATCCGGGTGAACTGCCACACAGGCCATTTCCCCAATCTTCTCTTCCGGGAACGGATAGAGCGCTGCGCAGGCAATAGTCGTATTATCGCGCTGAATAATGGTGAATTTGTCGATTTCCATCTCCAGCTGCTCGCGAGAACGGCGCACCAGAATACCTTGCTGCTCCAGCGGGCGAATCAACTCCAGAATACCGCCGATATCGTTGATTGTTGCGCGACGAATCTGCTCGGCGCTTTCCATCACAATCTGCGTACCGATACCGTCGCGTGAGAACAACTCTTGCAACAGCGCGCCATCTTCCTGATAACTGATTAAATGACAGCGACGCACGCCGCTGCGGCAGGCTTTCACTGCGCCACGCAAAAAGCGCACCGTACCGGAGTTGTAATCGCCTTTCTCTTCCTGGGCTTCTACCCGCGCTTGCGCTTCGTTAGGGAAAAGTTCGGAGACAATATCACCGTCGTCATTAGTGACGCCCTGGGAAGAGCAAAAACCAATCATTTTTTCAGCTTTCAGTTTGATGGCCAGTTGAGTGGCAATCTCTTCCGAGGTCAGATTAAAGCTCTCGCCAGTGACCGAAACAGCGACCGGCCCCATTAGCACTATTGCACCGCTGTCCAGTTGACGATGGATCGCGTCTTCATCAATCCGCCGGATACGCCCGCTATGACAGTAATCCACGCCGTCATCGACGCCCAGCGGCTGGGCAATAATAAAATTACCACTGACGACGTTGATATGCGCGCCCTGCAGCGGTGTGTTATTGAGACTCATCGACAGGCGAGCAGTAATATCCAGTTGCAATGTTCCCGCTGCCTGCTTCACCAGTTCCAGTGTTTTGGCGTCGGTCACACGTATATTCTTGTGATACAGCGGTTCGTGGTGATGTGCAGCCAGATTTGCGTCGATCTGCGGACGTGCGCCATAGACCACCACCAGACGGATGCCGAGGCTGTGCAACAACCCGATATCATTAACGATACTGGAGAAATTCTCATGCTCAATGGCTTCACCGCCGAGCATGATGACAAACGTTTTTCCCCGGTGGGTATTGATATAGGGAACCGAATGGCGGAATCCCTCGACCAGCTCGGTTTTACGTTCCTTTACCACGGTACACCTCTTTGCATGATTATTCGAAATTATTGTATTTTTATTCTGTTTTTTTGCAGGGTGCAAGTGTAAATTTTATGCGGGAGCGAGTTTTTTATCAGTAATACCGTGAATATAAAAAGAATGTTTACCGTTTTATAGATGACAGATTATGCGTCTTTCGCTAAAGTTTCCGGTCAAATTGGTCGTTTACTTGTTACACAGCTTAGATTTCTTTTGCTCGGGAGAGGCATGTCAGGATCCAACACTGCAATCAGCCGTCGTCGTTTACTGCAAGGCGCGGGTGCCATGTGGCTATTGAGCGTAAGTCAGGTCAGCCTGGCTGCGGTCAGCCAGGTCGTGGCGGTGCGCGTCTGGCCTGCGTCCAGCTACACCCGCGTGACGGTAGAATCAAATCGTCAGCTGAAATATAAGCAGTTCGCGTTGAGTAATCCTGAACGCGTGGTGGTGGATATCGAAGATGTAAACCTGAACTCGGTGCTCAAGGGGATGGCTGCGCAAATCCGCGCTGACGACCCGTTCATCAAGTCGGCGCGCGTCGGGCAATTTGACCCGCAAACCGTACGTATGGTTTTTGAATTAAAGCAAAACGTAAAACCGCAGCTGTTTGCCCTTGCGCCGGTCGCCGGGTTTAAAGAGCGTCTGGTGATGGACCTCTATCCGGCCAATGCACAGGATATGCAGGACCCGCTGCTGGCGCTGCTGGAGGATTACAACAAAGGCGACCTCGAAAAGCAGGTGCCGCCAGCACAAAGTGGTCCACAACCGGGTAAAGCTGGGCGGGATCGTCCGATTGTCATTATGCTTGACCCTGGCCACGGTGGCGAAGACTCCGGTGCGGTGGGGAAATACAAAACGCGCGAAAAAGACGTGGTATTGCAAATAGCTCGCCGTCTGCGCTCTCTGATCGAGAAAGAGGGCAATATGAAGGTGTACATGACGCGCAATGAAGACATCTTCATTCCGTTGCAAGTGCGCGTAGCAAAAGCCCAGAAACAGCGCGCTGACTTGTTTGTTTCTATCCATGCCGACGCCTTTACCAGTCGCCAGCCGAGCGGTTCCTCGGTGTTTGCGCTCTCAACCAAAGGCGCAACCAGTACTGCGGCAAAATATCTGGCACAAACCCAGAACGCCTCGGACTTGATTGGTGGCGTAAGCAAAAGCGGTGACCGCTATGTCGACCACACCATGTTCGATATGGTGCAGTCGCTGACCATTGCCGACAGCCTTAAGTTTGGTAAAGCGGTGCTGAATAAGCTCGGTAAAATCAACAAGCTGCATAAAAATCAAGTTGAACAGGCTGGGTTTGCCGTACTAAAGGCACCAGATATTCCCTCCATTCTGGTCGAAACGGCGTTTATCAGTAACGTTGAGGAAGAGCGTAAACTGAAAACGGCGACTTTCCAGCAGGAAGTTGCGGAGTCTATTCTTGCGGGAATTAAAGCGTATTTTGCCGATGGGGCGACGCTGGCGAGAAGGGGATAATGTTTTTATTTATTCAATGAATTTATATTTCGTTGAATAGATAACATTTACCTGAATATTAGACGCTGGTTTTGTGACTGATGTCGGATATTTGAATGTCGGCTTGAAAAATAAGCCGACCATCTCTTTAATTAAGCACAATTCCGTGTAATGTATACGCATTAGTTAATCATCTTGTAACTGTTAAATCAGGCAAGGCAATGTTTGAAGTAGTTATTACTTCTGACGTGCCTTGCCTTTTTTTTTGGAGCCATGGAATGATCATCGAAAAAGTCATGAACAATAATTGTGTGCAGGCATCGATGAATGGACAGGAGGTTATCATTTCTGGGCCTGGCGTCGGTTACAACAAAAAATATGGAATGTTGGTCCCTGAGCATCCGGCTAACCGGATTTTTTATGTCAGAAATGAACAAAAAAACAAACTCTATAAATTGATTGAACATGTAGATATTGAGTATGTGTTTGTTGCCGAAAAAATAGTGCAATATGCGGAGAAAAATCTCGAAAAAAATCTCAATCCATCGCTACTATTGATTCTTGCGGATCACATTTCGAATGCAATATCCCGAGTCGTTTCAGGTATACAAATTAATAATGTTTTCCTTGATGAAATCAAAGCGTTGTACAAAGCAGAGTATGCGATAAGTCGCGATGCATTAACTATCATTAATGAGCAATTCAGCGTTCAACTTCCTGATGATGAGATTGGTTTTATAGCATTGCATATTTTAAATAATTATGAAAATTCAGTTGATTATGAATCAGTACGGATTATTGAGTTGTCGCAAATAATCACGGAGCTTATTGAAGTTGTTTATAACAGAAAGGTGGACAGAAGTTCATTTAACTATTCCAGATTTATGATGCACCTTAAATATTTTTCAAGTCGCGTGTTATGCAATGAAAAAATAAAACAGAAAGATATTGGTGATATCTATGAACAGTTTCTTGAAAAGGACATCCTGTTACAGCGCGCAATTCATGAAATTGAACGGTATCTGTATGCCACTTTTAAATATGAATTAATTTTAGAAGAAAAACTATATCTCTCTATTCGTACCAAAGTATTAATGGACTAATTATATATAACATTTATATGAGATAACCCACATGAAACAAAAGAAAGCCTGGAGTTTTTTTCAGAGCCTGGGGAAGGCATTTATGTATCCCATTGCTCTGCTAAGTGTATGTGGCATGATGCTAGGGCTGGGAAGTGGTTTAGCCAGTGATGATATGGCAAAGTTAATTCCATTTCTGGCTATTCCAATAATTAAAACCATACTTGATTTCATTGTTAGTCTTGGTTTGTTTGCCTTTGTTAATTTACCTGTATTGTTTGCGATAGCGATTCCCTTAGGATTATTAAAAGATAAAGAGGATAAAGCCTATGGTGCTTTTTCTGGCTTAATTGGTTTTATGGCGATGCATCTGGGAACGAACTTTTATCTTAAACAGCACGACTTATTGGTCGTTGCTGACCAAATGTCGACACATGGGCAAACCATCATTCTGGGGATCCAGTCCTACAATACCAGCGTGTTGGGGGGAATTGTTGCTGGGTTATTAGTCGCCAGCATGTATAAAAAGATCGTTAATTTACGCATTCCTGAATCGTTAGGTTTTTATAGCGGCCCACGTCTGGTGCCTATCATTACACTGATTGTGATGAGTGGATTTGGTCTGATCATTCCTTTTATCTGGCCGCCGTTTTTCAATCTTTTCATGCTCATTGGACACTGGATTTCAACTTCCGGTCCTGTTGGTTATTTCTTCTATGCAGTTGCCGAACGCGTGACGATTCCTTTTGGCTTAAACCATCTGGTGACGTCAGTTTTCCGCTTTACGCCAATCGGCGGTTCGGCTGTGATTGGTGGCGAAGAATATTACGGCACCCTGAACATGTTTATGGCATACGTCAAAGAGAATGCGGTCATTCCGCTGGATTTGGCGGGGAAAATGGAGCAGGGCAAACTGATGATTCAGTATGGTCTGGCTGGTGCCGCGCTGGCGATGTATCGCACTGCTCATGCTCAAAACAGAAAGGCTATCAAAGCATTGCTTATTTCCGGGGTGCTTACGGTGATTATTGGCGGCGTCAGCGAACCGATTGAGTTTCTGTTCTTATTTGTCAGTCCACTGCTGTTTGTCTTCCATGCCTTTATGAATGGATTCGCTAACATGGTTCTGCCATATATGGGCGTGAAGATGGGATTTACTGGCGATCTGATTCAATTTATTAGCTTTGGCGTATTGCGTGGCACAAGAACAGGTTGGCCGATCGCGGTGTGTGTCGAAGTGGCCTATTTCTTCATTTATTACTTTGTGTTCCGTTGGACTATTCTCAAATTTAACCTGATGACGGTAGGCCGTGAAGAGTCCAGTCCTGTCACGCTGAACGCTCATGAGGATACGGCTATAGCGGATATCCCAACTCCTGATAAATCAGAGCTGCAAGCGGCGGAGCAGATGGTTAAGGCACTTGGTGGTAAAGAGAATATTAAGTCACTGGATAATTGCGTAACTCGTTTACGTTTAACAATCGCAGATATGGGATTGCTTGACGAGGCTGCAATAAAAAGAGCCGGCGGAATTGCGGTTGTTAAACTTGATCAAAATACCCTACAAGTCATTATCGGCACTAAAGTCATCGCCCTGCGTCGGGATATGGATAACTATATGGGGATATACTGATGGATGTTTTTAATACTCCTGTTTCCCGCAAAGGAACATATTGTACCCAATGGGACTTTTGCGAGGACAGATTTGGTGTAAAAGATGTACTACCATTCTCTATTTCAGATATGGATCTTCCGATACCAGACGCTATCACCAGAGCATTAAAAAAACGCCTGGAACACCCGATTTTAGGGTACAGTCGTTGGCAACATGGTGAATATCTGAATGCGATAGTAAACTGGTATTATCAACAATATCAAACAGATATTAAACCTGAATGGATAACCTATAGCCCCAGTGTGATGTACTCTATTGCAAAAGCAATAGAGTTATTGACATCGCATGGTGATAATATTCTCGTTTTTACACCTGTCTATAATGCATTTTTTGATGTAATTAAACATAGCGAGCGAAATATTCTGACAGCCTCTTTGATTATAAAAAATGAGGGGGGCTACGCTATCAACTGGCAAGATTTTGATCTTAAGATTAAAAGCGCAAAGATGGTGTTATTATGTAATCCTCATAACCCGACAGGAACAGTCTGGTCGGAAGAAGAACTGCATAAAATCGCTGCAAGCTGTACAAGGCATAATGTCTGGTTATGTTCAGATGAAATCCATAGTGATTTTGTTTTTAATCGTAGCTTTACATCCGCGCTTAAAATAAAAAAAGAAAAAGTAGTAGTATTTAACTCGATATCGAAAACATTTAATGTTCCTGCACTAACAGGATCGTATATGATTTCAACTGACGATAATTTTAATCATAAGTTCAGAACGATATCGAGGTATCGCGATTTTGTAAACTCCCCATCAGTACTGAATATAATTGCAACTATTATTGCCTATAACGAATGTGAGGGATGGTTAAAGTCATTAAAGGCACATATTGCCTCTAACATTCAATTCACCCAGCAGTATCTGAATGAAAATATTCCAGAATTGATCGTAAGGCCAGCTGATGGTTGCTATTTTTCCTGGATAGATTGTTCTGCTATTGGTTATCCTTTTGATGAATTCTACAGTCGATTAATTCATGAAGGCAAAGTGGGCATTATGGCGGGGCATGTCTATGGAACGGAGGGGGAGGGCTACCTTCGTCTGAACCTGGCCTGCGGTCGAGAAAAATTATATATGGGGCTTACGCGTCTTGTGAGTGTAATTAAAAATATTAATCAGGGAGAATAAAAATGAATAACACGGATCTTATCCATCTCATTAAACATTTTATGCATAACGAACTTAAAGCAGTAGAAGAGGTTATTGATTCCCCACTTTCTGAATTCGCTAATTTAATTAAAGTATTACAATCTTGTCAGGGAAAAGTTGTTTTTATTGGTGTTGGTAAGTCCGGTATTATTGCCAGAAAACTCGCAGCAACTTTTGCCAGTACCGGAACTCCCTCGTTTTTTGTTCACGGTACGGAAGCGGTACACGGCGACCTTGGAATGGTGGCGAAAGACGATGTTGTTATTCTTATTTCAAACAGTGGTGAGACGGCGGAAATCCTGGCGACACTGCCTAGTTTGAAAAAAATGGGTAATTATTTGATCTCTTTTACCCGCAGTCATCACTCATCGCTTGCGATAAGTTGTGATTTATCTGTTGAAATCCCCGTCAAAAGTGAGGCGGATAATTTAGGTTTAGCACCGTCATGCTCGTCGACTGTTGTTCTGGTTGTTGGTGATGCGGTGGCGCTTGCACTCTCTGAATTGAAAAAATTTACTCGTGCTGATTTCGGCTTATATCATCCAGGAGGTGCACTCGGCATTAAAGCAAATTCATAATTTCAAAATATAAATACAGTAACCGGTCACGCCATCTTTTGGGGTGGCGTTCTTTGAAGTGAGTGTCCGCTATGAAAAATGTTCTGGTCACCGTCCCCAGCTTTTCAGCACGCTGTGTTTCCGCCAGCAAGTTGCTAAGAGAGAATAATTTTAATCTTATTATTAAGAATAATATGGAGCATCTGCTTAAATCAGAATCCACTGCATTACGAGAATCTATTTGCGCGGTCATCGCCGGAAAAGATGGTTATCAGGCGGACACGCTATCATTGCTGCCTGGTGTGAGAATAATATCGAGATTCGGGACGGGGATAGACAATATTGATCTTCGTGCGGCACAGCAATCCGGTATTGTTGTCAATAATGCGGTTGGGATTAATTCAAATGCGGTTGCGGAATTTATCATTGGACTTATCTTCGCGAGCATGAGAAATATCCCTGGCAGCTATCATGCGATGCAAAATGGCTACTGGGGTGAGTCGCATGGCTGTGAATTACAAGGGAAACGGATTGGCCTGGTTGGCTACGGTAATATAGGTAAAACTCTGGCGAAAAGGTTATCCGGTTTTGATGTTGAGCTTTTAGCTTTTGACAAACAACCCGACTATCAGGTTGCTGACAAAGCTGGAGTTCAGTTTGTATCAATTGAAGATATCTTTATGCAGTCGCATGTCATCATTGTTCTTTTGCCTTTTTCTTCTGGGCTGGAGAACTTCATTAGTCATAAATATTTGTCGATGATGCGCAATGGTGCTCTGCTCATCAATGTCGCAAGGGGAAAGTTGCTGGATGAGGGCGCTTTACTTCAGGTGATTGAAGAACGAAATGTGTTTGCGGCGCTGGATGTGTTTAGCTCTGAACCGTTGGCGCAATTTAGCCCACTGCTACATGCCAAAAATATCATTACAACGCCGCATATCGCGGCCGCCACCGTTGAGTCATACCAGCAAACCGGGATACACGTTGCCCAGTCGATAATTGATTACTTCGCAGGAAGGGAGATAAAAAACGTGTTGTGAGTTCAGCGAACAAAGATTTTAAATACAAAAAAACCGCAATTTGTAGAACACATTGCGGTTTGTCAGCATTCTAATAAATTGGTTGCGGGGGCCACAGTCAAGAGGTTAATCCAATCTTTTGAAACTTAAGGTATTCACTGTTCCCGAACCCAAGCTATCTACCGAAATATACACTCATTATCTGATGTGAATCAACGAGTAGATCGAATGGCCTGTTCCTCTCTTTTTTTGTACACAGAGACTCCTTTAAAAAATGGCAAGGTCACATATCCCTTATTGGTACATAAATCCCCCGATGTTTACTGACTTTGTTCCACCTTCGTATCCAGTAAAATGACATAGCGATTCAACAACTGATTTAACCGGGTATCAATTTGCGTCAACAGCGTTGGCGAAACCTCTCCGGTCTGTTTTTGCTCTTCCAGTTGCCGAAGCAGTTCTTCCAGCGGCGGCTCCTTTAACGACTGCCGGATGCCGTACACCGCCGTTTTTAGTTCCGAACCGGTCAGATATCTCCCCTTACGTTCATCCAGTGCATCCAGCTGCGCCGACAGGCGCTGTAGCTGGCTCTGCGCCTGAGCATAGCCATTCAGTGCCTCAGCAGACAGGGCGCTCAGCTCCCGCTGTTTGCGCCACTGCGCGTTCAGCGCCCTGACCTGAGGATTATCCGGCCACAGGGCATCAAGCTGGCGTAGCTGGCGATATCCCTGCTCCAGTGGCCAGCGGGCAGGCAATTTGTTTAACTGCTCCAGTTGCATCTGACTTGCCGCAATTGTTCTGTCCTGAGCCAGCAGCGCCTTATCCTTTACATCCAGCTTTGCCAGTTCGCCGCTCTCCAGCGACAGCGGCAACGGCATGACAGACAGTTGTATTCGCTGGATTAGCGCGTCCGGCTGATTAAGCTGCGACCAGCCCCATAATCCTGTTCCGCCGAGACCGGCCATCACAACCATTCCGGCCATAAATATCGGCCATGTCCGCTGCCGGGAGATTTCAGGGGATGGAACGGGTGGACTGGCATCCTTATCGTTTTGCTGAACGGATCTGGTTGCAAAAACCGGCTGTGGACTTTCCTCTGACTTTTTCGGTTGATTCATTTCCCGGCGGGGTAATTCAGGGGGAGTGATAGTGGTTTCCGCTCCCTGAGGCGCCAGCCGTTCCAGACGCAATGCGGTATTGCGAAACTGCCCGGCCAGTAGATCCAGTTTCGTCATATGCCACAGTTCACACTGTTGCAGCGTGGTTTCGATGGCGGAAAGATGCTGTACACAACGGTAGATCTGCGGCAGATCCTGATACTGAATATCCAGCGTTCTCAGTGCCTGCTGCATTTTTTCTGTGACCCAGCTGAGCAGTGATATTCTGGAATGTACCTGTACCGGCCAGAAGTCAGCCCAGCGCTGGAGCAGTATATCCAGTGAACCGAGTCCGTCTGCCATCCCTGCCAGCCCCTGCCGTCTGGTTATCGCCAGTACGTAACAGACCAGCGTCTGTAGTTCCACGCCATTTTGCCGGAACAGCGCGAGGCAGAGTTTTTCCACCTGACGCCAGTCCACATCCGGTCGGGCCGGGTGAGTCAGTTTACTCATTTCAGCCTGCAGTTCACCGGATTCCTTATAAGTACAGGGATCGCCGCCCATGACGAACTGGCTGATAAAATTCGCGTTACTTGCCATCAGTACGCCCGCTCCTGTTGTTTGAGATGACGCAGAACAATTCGTCCTTCCGGAGAAAATACGCCATCAAAGCGTATCCAGCCGGTATCGGGAAGCTGCGCGTGGATCAGGTAATTAAGATGCCCCGGACGGGGCTGGGGGAGTAATTCCACCTGTATCTGACTCAGGCGTGGTTCATAACGCAGCAGTGTTTCTTCAATCTGACGCATCAGGCCATGAATACCCGCAGCCATCCCCTGATGGATCAGACTGAGATCCGGCAGACCGTAATCCGGCAAATGCGCCAGCGTGCCTGCCCGGCAGTTGATAATGCGTTGCATATTGTCCATCACGGAAAGGATAAGCTGATCCCGCTCGCTGATCTGTTCCAGCGGTAACTCGCCGCTGAAACTGAACGTCAGCATTTCATATAAGGAAGGTGTCGACATCGGTTATTTATCCTTGAGAGGCAGCAGTCGCAGGTCGCTTCTCATCAGTTCAATCGAGCGCGGCTTGTCGGCCTCCAGTTCGTCCCTTTTGATCACCAGACGCCAGCTGTCGCTTTTTTCATCAGGGTGATAAAACTGCCCAATAATGGCGACAAACTGCGTCTCTTTATCCAGCGGCACATTCAGGGATGCCGTGCCTTCCGGTTTTACCCAGACGGTGTGTTTTGCCAGTACGTCCTTCTCCAGCGTCTTCTCTTCCTGCATAAACAGGGTGTCGTAATCCGCCTTGTCAAAATCTTCGCGGGTTTTCAGTTGCCAGACATGCACCATCGTGGAAAGCGGCGTATCTTCCGCATCCGTATTCAGGGCGCTGCGGGAGAAGAAATCGAGATGCAGTATTTTGATTTGTTTGTAGAAAACGGCTGAGGCCACGCTTTTCGATTCATCCACCACTTTCTGAATCAGGCCGCAGCCACTCAGAACAACCGTCAGCATCGCCATACAGAGCAACGCCGGACGTTTAAAACGAATAGGAAACATGAGTCATACTCTCCCTGTTACGAATGGAAAAAGCGGGTATTAATCCCTGATAACGCCCCAGACTGACCGTCACTGTTCCGGTCGCGGGCGCGGCAAAGGAGGCGCGAAGGATGCCGGTACGGCTAATCTGTACACGCTGTTTTCCCAGCCGGGCAGCAGGCAACAGGCTGACGGGCAGCGTCAGTTGCAGACGGGCCTGACAGCGCCAGCCCAGATAAACGCGCAGCAGCACCAGCAAATCGCTGTGCAGTTGCCCGTCGGGCAGCCAGCCACGTGCTTCTGCGGCATCTTCGGTATACAGTTTCAGCAGCAACTGGCTGTTGACGTCGGTACCGGTACGCCCCAGCAGCGTTCGCGTTTTCAGGCTGATGCGTGAATTTTTTGACAGACCCGCAGGGGCCGGGAGAATTACAGGCTGCGGATCGTGAGGCACCACCGTCGCTTTGGTCAGCGGGGCAAGCAGCCCTACCAGTGCCGTGACGCCTTCCGCCGTGCGCGTCGGCAGGCGCATCACGCTGAGCAGGGCCAGAAAACGGGATACCGGCGTGGCGATATGGTTCTCGCTGCCGGGAATACCCAGCCCGATGAGTCCCAGCAGACAACGGGAAATGTCATCCACGGCACCTGCTTCAAACGACGCCGGGTAGTTATATTTGCGCCAGATGCGGTAGTACTGAGTAATAAAGCGATGGTTAAAAATATCGAGAAACGCCATCACTGCGTCATGTCCGTCATGACGCTGGGTAATGTAGTCCAGATAGGCGGTGGGCAGCGGCGAATCCACGCCGTACAGGCCGAGAAAGGTGGTGCGCACCGTGGGGGGCGCGTCGGGATTGCCCGCGTCACGTTCAACGTTTTTTAACTCGCTGACCGGAAAGCCCATACCGGGATGAGGACGAAAGCGCACCGCATCGGTGGCGGGGCTGTCGGTACTGCCCAGCGGCGCGTTCTGCTGGCTCTGTTCCAGCAACTGGCAAAAACGGTAAAAATTGATCCGCGCAATATCCGGGGCCAGCCGGTCGGTCAGCCCGGTACGCGCTGGCTGTGATGCTCTGTCCATTGCAGGCACTTTCCTGTGGGTTGCAGAATTAAGGTCAGTTGAGTGAATAAGTGGATATCGGCATACAGTGCGAAAAAGCGGTGCAGCAGTTCACCAAACAGCGTGATATCACCTTCTCCGGCAAAGCCGTTACTGTCCAGCGTCACCTGAATATCCACGCCACGCAGCAGAAAGCCTCTTTCAAAACGCTGTATCAGGCTGTGCTGAACGTCGACAATCGCCTCCAGACGACGGCGGTTCATCTCGCTTTCGGTCCAGTCGTACAGTGCCAGCGTGCCGCGCAGAATTTCGGCGTTATCCATCATCGATAAAAAGTTAGAACCAAGGTGACTGAGCACCCGCCAGTGGAAGCGGTCACGCGCAGGGGGATAGCAGGGCTGCGTCGGAGCGCACAGGTTGCGCACCCGCAGGACGTTCTGTGAGGCATGAACTGGCGTATCGAGCAGCGTGCTCTGTAAAGCCTTACGGGGAAGCTGCCCGTTAGTACCGGTCAGGCTTAAAGAGAGCGTTTCATCCTCCAGCATCCGGTCAGTATCAAATGCATCGCCGCCCAGAATCAGCCAGGTGTCATGCAGGCCGGAAGGGCCGCGCTTTACCCGCGTGTGGTAATAGCGTTCCGGCGCATCGTGGCGCAGCATCCCGCCCCGGTGACGAAAGCTGGAGAAGGGGACATACGCCTGACTGCCGGTATGGCGCGAAGAAATAATGTTGTCGACGGAATAAATCTCGGTATGCCCGTCCTGAATGCGCATCGGGCGCAGCAGAAATTCGTTTTCCAGCGGCGAAAGGTGTAACGGATCGGCTTCGAGCGGGAACAGGTTGATGACCGGCACGCAGTGCAGGCGGAGATTGTCGGTATTAAACGGCAAATCATGAGGCCAGTTTTCCGCCAGCACCACGTCAATCTCAAAGCCGGTTATCCTTTCCGGCCAGATGACGTTCTCCAGCCCGTTCAGCGCCACAAACATAAACTTCTCACGGAAGGTGAAATATTCCAGCAACAACTGGTAGCCGCTGAACGCTGACTCACCTTTCGGCCACAGTCGGTCATCGTCATCAAAACCCATCGGGGAAAAGTGCGCGTCCAGCACACGGCGTTCCTGCCCCGGCAGACGCAGCCAGAACTGCTGCGTGCCAAGCGTTAAAGCCCGGTGCAACGCACAGGCTACCGGGCTGTCGGCATTGAGATAGAGCGGCAGGCGGGATAAATCGATCTGCGACCAGTCACCAACCAGCGGGCCGCACGCAAAGCGCAGACGGATAACCGAGCGTCCGTCCGGTTCATATTGCAATGACACGTCCGGCAACGCCAGCGGATGCAGCGTGATATCACGCGTGGCACTGTAGACGCAGCGGGTTCTGCGTTCGCCGATGGGACGGGATAGCACCTGAAACTCTTTCAGCGTTTCGCTCTGCTTCATCTGCCGGTGATCTGTCGACAGTTCAACCACGGAAAGTGACGGGATGGTTCGCAGGTAGTGGGGCCACAGCAGGCTGACCAGCCCTTCAGTCAGTTCCGGCAGATCGTCGTCCAGCTTTTCGCGCAGGCGGCCCATTAAAAAAGCGAAGCCCTCGAACAGGCGCTCCACATAGGGATCGCGTGCGCCGGGTTTATCAAGATTAAGCATCGCAGCACGGTCGGGGTAAGCCTGCGCAAATTCTTTACCCGCTTCACGCAGGTAGCGCATTTCGGCTTCATAGTAGCGTTGGGTCAGGTCGTCCATCAAAGTCCTTTAATCTGAAATACAAATAAGAAATCAGTCCTTATGCTGCGTATCACACAGTACCGCTGTCCGCGCCGGATCGATTGCCACCAGCGAACCCAGCAGAGCGTCCATTTTCCGGGCAAGCGCCGCCTTGTCCGCGTGGCGATGTGCCCGCAGGCGCAGCAGTTTCAGTTGCCGGGCTTTTACTTCAAACAGCAGTTCTGGCTCCCACTGCGTCAGCGTTATTCCCTGTGCGGCGGTATCCAGTTCTTCCAGCAGCAGGAGCGCCATCTCGTTTTTACCGTACTGTTCCGCCACCCGTGCCATCAGCAGCCGCAATAACAGGCGCTGTCGTGCCGTGGTGATGCCCGGACGGGTCTGTATCCAGCCCAGCGCCGCTTCCACGCCCTGACTGTCTGCCATCGCCAGTGCTTCCGGCTCCAGCGCCAGTACGTCATTTGTGGCGTCGTCTGTCGGTACAGCGGCTTTCCCCGCAAGCCATGCGCCGTCTTCCCGCATCATGACCTGCTGCGCTATCCAGTTGCGCGTCACCTCGTCGGCGAACGGTGTGCCGTCGTTCCATGCCAGATTTTCCAGCCCTGGCAGGCGTTCCAGCAGTAACGCCAGGTCCTGACGGATAACGGCTGTCCACCTGTCCCACGGTACGCCCGCCTTAGTCAGCGCCTGATGCAGATACCACTGAATGTCCAGCCAGAAATGACTGACGCCGGTGCTGAACATCAGGTCGGCCTGCTCCAGCAGTTCCGTCCAGTTCTGCTGGGCATACAGCCGCTTAAGCTGGTTGCGTGACTCGGTGCGCGGCGGGGCCAGCCGGGTTTTGCCGTCCACGTCCGGCGGCAGTTCATGCACCGTATCCCAGCGCAGGGTTTTCATCAGCCGGTGCGCCGAAAGCCAGCCCTGCGGCTGTTCGTTCAGATAACGGGCCAGCACTTTCGCCTGGTCGAGCAGGTCACGTCCGGAGGTGATGGTCTGTACCTGCGGCGCATCCACCGGGGATGACGGTGCCGGAACGCCGCTGCTGTTCTGCGGCACCACCGCGTTCATTCCGCCCGACTGTGCCAGACGCGATTCCAGCGCGTTAATCAGCGGCATCAGGGAGGGGGAATGCTGGTCTTCGGGCCACGCGGCGAAGGAAACCGTCAGCAGATTCAGGGCGGCAACAATGTTCGCAAAATCCTCTTTTGCCACTTCCGGGTAGCGGGCAAGGCTGTCGAGCATCTTTTCCCCCGCCAGCCACTCCAGCGCCATTTTCCGGCTGGCCGGGCGCGAGGGCAGCAGTTGCGTACCGAAGCGTTCCACCAGTCCGGTCAGCAGCGCCAGTCCTTCCGCCAGTCCGCGCTCACCGTCGCGGTGCAGTCGCGCCCAGATGTAGTAAGTGGCGATGCGCACGTCTTTTGCCTGCGTCAGCAGCAGGGATTCGGCAAGCTGGCAGATGAGGTCCGTATCCGCGCCGGAAAGTTTGTTCATCTCGTCGCGGATACGCAGAAAATCGTCGTGGTAGCCGGGGTCTTCCCCGACCGGCGTATCTGCCGTCACCGGCAGCAGCCATGTCTGCCACAGCGCCGCCTGTGTTCGCGCCACATCCAGTGCATCCCGGTCGGCAAAACAGCTACGGGTCAGCTTTTGCAACAGTTCACTCATCGGCGTCTTCCCCATACTCTTCCACATCCTTCATACTTTTTCCGGTCAGAAACACCTGTCCCGGCAGGCGGAAGTTTTTCAGCTCCAGCAGCGCCAGCGGCCCTTTACCCTGTTCAACCCGTAGCAGGTAATTCAGCGGCAGGCCGTCCTGCGCTTTCCACACCACCTTAAAGGTGCTGCTGTCCACCGGCGTCACCTGCGCCTGTTCCAGCAGGCGAATAAGACTCCAGCTTCCCCGGTAATCCGCCAGTATGCGCTCCATCGCCTGTGTGCTGGTCCAGCTTAGCGATGCGCCGGGTTGCCACTGTTCATCCGGCCAGTTAAAACGCTGCCAGCGTTCTTTCTGGTTGAAATATTCCAGCTCCTGCCCGTCAATCACCAGATGCGTCTTCATCACGTCACGCGCCGGTTTTGCCCGCAGTTCAAAATGTATCCCGGCATCGCCGCTGGCAAAGGCGGTATCGGCCACGTCGCGCAGGCGGTTCAGGGCGCGGATAAAGTCCGGATTGACCGTCAGCCCCTGCGTGTTCATGGCGTCAGCCACCCAGTAGCGGCCCTCTCGTTTCAGCACGCCGGAAAGGTTGGCGGCGATAAACAGGTTGATGCGCCCGTCATCGCGCAGGTACTGCGCCAGCAGGGGGAGGGAGGCATCGTTCTGTGAGGCTTTGAACGGATAGCGGCCAGCGAAGTCCTGATTCCAGTGGCTGACAATCGCCCGCTGCCACTGGCGGTTCAGGCTGTCCGCCGCAGGCGTCAGCACCTGCCGCCACGACTGCTCTACCGGGCGAACGAACAGCGCCTGACCGAAGCCACTCCATTCTTCGCCCAGACTGGCGGCGATTAACCGTCCGTAGTCGCGGGTGTCGGTGAGGTCAACGGTTTTACCCTGTAAGACCGTCTGCGCCAGTTGTTGGGTCATCTCCTGCGGGTCGGGGGCGTTGGTCACCTGTTGCAGTTTGAGGCGCACGCGGGTGACGCGGGTGAGGTAGGTCTGTAGACTCAGCTGGCTGTCGCCGCCTCCGGCCTTATCGCCCAGCAAACGCAGCAGCGGCGTGAAGGTTTTATCCAGCGGCCCGACAGGCACGTCGTCACCTTCACGGGATTGCTGCGGCGTTTTCTCCTTGCCGTTAAACAGTTCCTGTGCCGATTTCGCCAGCGAGTCTGACAGACCACGGTTTTCCCTGCCTGTCGCCGCCTGCCACGCGAGGGTGTCCGTCAGCGCAATCAGTGGCGACTGACGGGCATCGGCCATCAGTGTCAGCTGGTCGAGAATGCCGGAGAGCGAGTCTTCCTTTTTCCAGTGAATGCTGTTGAGAAACGCCAGCCAGCTTCCGGCAAAGTCGGTAAAGTAGCGTGAGGTGAGACGGTTACGCAGCGTATCCGGCGAGATATCCGCAGAGGTATCCTGCTGGCGGTCGCTGAGTACCCAGTCGATTTCCTCGCGCCGCGCCGTCACCACCTGCTCGATGGCTTCCCTGACCTGTCCTTCCCACGCCTGACGGGTGAACATCCCCGGCACCGTCTGTTCCGTACTGAAAAGAGATTCGGTGAGGGTATCCCCGGTCATGTCCGCCAGCGTCATATCGGCGTAGTTGCGGGACACCTGTTGCAGCACGTTCTGGTAGAGGGTGTTTTCGGCATTACGCACACCAATCTGGCGCAGCAGGATTTTACGCACTGCGCCGGTCAGTTCCGGTGGCGGCGATGTTTTCCACTGCGGGTGTTCCGGCAGGTTCGCCGTCCAGAAGGTCAGCAGTGACGGCAACACGCTCTGCCGCACACCTTCCGGGATATTCTCGTAGCGCAGACCGTCCGCCATCAGCGTGGTACTGAAAAAGGCAGCGTCGGCCTTTTCCGGGCGGGAAGTCATCAGCAATGCCTTAAGCTGCTTATAGCGTTGTTCACCGGTGGCGGTACGCTGAGGACTGTTGGGCGGCAGGGCGACAAAGGCGTTCAGTTGCTGTTGCAGATGGTCAACGGCCACGTCGCGCACCAGCCGGTTTGCCGCCTGCGCATAGCCGGGAAAAGCGGCGGCGAGCAGTTGTTGGTTACGTTCAAGGCCAAAACGCTGATACCACGGCGCACCTTCGCGGATACGATATTGCAGGCGTTCCAGTTCGCCCTGCAGGGTATGCAGCGCCACCAGTTGTTCTGCCAGCGGCAGGCGGGTATCAAGCGCACGTGCCGTCTGGATACCGGTTTCCTGAACAAGAGCGCGGTTGGCGAAGAACGAGGTCGTCATTCCGGCCCCCCATATCACCAGCACGCAGACAGCGGACATCAGTGCGGTACGCAGCCACGGAAAACCCACCGTGCGCCCGCGCGCGTTATCACCCGTCACGCCCGCCCAGACCGGTGACGGCAGCCACGCATGAGGTGCGGCCTCCGGCACGGCGGCAAGCGGCGGGCTGAACATCAGGCCGCGCAGGCGCAGGGAAGAAAATGCGCCGCCTGCCAGCAGCGGTTTCAGGACGGTCTGCCAGTGAGCAATACCCCGCTCTGCAAGGGTATGAGCCAGACGCAGCAGAAAATCATGGCGGTTATCGGTCAGTAGCTGCGACATGCCCTGTTCCGTCAGCGGCAGGGTTTGTGCTTCCAGCATTACAGCCAGTTGTTCCGGGGTACAGCGTTCCGGCAGCAGGCAGCCGACGCTTTGCAGGGGGCGTCCGGTCTGATAATCACCGTCGTCACAGACCTGCCACAAATAGAGTGGAGCCTGAAAACCGAGTCGCTTACCGCCGTTTATCAGTCCGCGCCAGCCTTTGTCGAGTTGCGCTGTCTGGCGGCTCTGTTCTTCTGTCAGCGCCCAGATGATGCCGTCCAGCGGACGGCTGCGGCGCAGTTTTTTTAAGGCGGTCAGCAGTGTGACATCAGGCTCCGCTGTTGGCCTGCCGCCATATATCAGCACCGTGTGGTCGCCTTCCAGCCAGTGTTGCCCGGTCAGCCCCGGCGCGATGGCTTCTGCCTGTTCAGGCTCGCCGGTCACCAGCAGCAGGCGGACTTTACGCCGCCAGAACGGACCGTAGCGGTCGCGTAAATATATCGTCAGCAGTGATGCATAGTTCGGCTGCTCCGTATTTATTTCCTTTATATCAGTCGGTTGAGCGTATAGTGATATCGTCGAGGCTTCGTTCTGCCGGAAAGAAAAGAGGAAAAATATGCACATACTTAGCAAACAGATCACAATCGCTGTTATCAACAGACGAAGCCAGACAGCATGCTCATCCTGTGCTGATATCAGCGGTGTGGTCTGAGCCAGAACAAACAAAATGAGCAACAACACAACAAGGAGCAGTAACCCCACACCCAAAAGACGCACAACTCTTTTCATAACAAATTATTCCTTCTGGGCGCGAACGATAGCCTGTATAAAGCGAGGGTATTGCAGATGAGCAACAGCGCTTCGTAAACCAAAGACGATGCCTGGCAATGTCACTATCATCAGCAACAGTGTCATGGCTACGCCTGCCCAGGAAAACAGCCATTCCTGGCTGTACCGCCCGATAAACCAGAGCACCAGTATATTGAGCATAACCGCCAGCATTAGGGAACCTGCGGGATAAGGAGATGAGGTTGTATCAAGGTATTCCTGATTAATCGCCGGATAGCCGTTGCCCGTCACCACAGCACTGGCCTGTTTATTTCTGACCTGTAACAACCAGTGACTTCCCGGCCCGTATCTGACCATCTCTGCGGCGGTTGCCACCATCAGCCAACCGGCAGGAGGCCCGTAAGCGGCGATAACTTTATCCACATCAATAATTCCGCCAGTGGCGATATCGTTATGCAGGGATAACGGAAGGTCGTTCACCACACGGCCCAGAGCCTGTTGTGATGCCTGTGTCAGACCACTGTGCCAGACCAGATATCTGGCATTCACTGGCTGTTGCGCCATATCCCGCAGTTCAGTCAACTCACGGGAGATCGCATCAATGTTTAGTGGCATCGGGCGAAACACCCGCACCGTATCCCGCCGTATAGAAACTTTCAGTAACTCGGGCGGCAACAGTAACAATGCGCTGGCGAATTCCGGCAGGTTTTCCTCCGGCTGGCGGTAGTGCAACGCCAAAACAAGAACAGGGTTATCAATATCAAATAAGTGGTTATTCTCATCACTGAGAGGAAGGGGAGTGGGTGACATATGGATGTCCAGTATCCAGGGTAATTCATCCTCTTTCCATAAACGAATAAGGGTTGTTCGCTCACGCTCTTTATCCGATGCAGAGGTTTCAATCAGTACAGTCATCTGACCGGAAGGATAATGCTGAATAAGAGAAGCTTTAATCTGGTTTATCAGTAACTGGCAAAGTTGCTCAAAACGCGCAATACCGGGTATCAGCGGCTCCTCTGCCAATAATGTTAAAGGAGGATCATTATTATTATCTTCATAAGAAGTACCTGCGAGGCGAGGAAGCAGTTGCGTGTCTGAGGTCAGCAGAACATGGCAGGCTAAGTAGCGGTGCTGATGTGCTCGCTGCTGCCAGACAAGGAGTGCGCTGTGCCGCCGACTATTCCAGCACCAGACGTAATATGCCTGAAACTCCCACCACAACAAATAGCCGGTTAGGGCTGTCATCACTCCAGCCATCATCCTGCCTGTCAAGGGCAACCAGTAACCGCTGGCGAGGGCGGGGAGTCCGTCCGCAGGGGAATGCAGTATCCCATATGTGAGCGCGACAAATGCCCCGGCAAACAGAATAAAAAGGCATACCCAAGGAGACCAGCGCTGCACGTCTTTGCTGGTGGGAATTTTCGGTTTTGACCACCCCATCAGCCTATCTCCACATCCGGCAGACTGGCATACACCACCGAGCCGCAGGCGCTTTTACAGCCATGCACAACAATCCCACGTCCACCCTCCTCATAACTGGTATCACACTCCACAATTGGGTTAGTACCATGCTTCGGGCAAGTGACGGTATCATTCAGCAGTGCAGCCTTTTTTCCCTGAATATCAAAGGTTGAAGAGGCCGAAGAGACTTTGCCACCGTGAGAAGTTGCGTCATTGAGTACTACCACATTTTTTCCCATATCACTTTCCATGTATTTGTTTCACACATTACGTAACCGGGCCTTTTCTTCTGCCTTTCTCTGTTCAGCATCTTCGGCGACATCCTGTTTTATCGCAGGCGGTATTGGCGGAACAGTCAGCTTGCCACTAAAGTAATAGTCATCGCTTTCCAGCCAGTCAGCCTGACGACGAAGCTCTTCCAGACCCGCTTTGTCCCACGAATGCCAGCAGTAACCGATGGGTAAATCATAGGCCACCACCCGGCTCATAAATCGCTCATCCGATGGCAGGGTACTGTGATCTGTTGGACGCTGAACATAGGTTCTTACCTCCTCCAGCATCTCTTCTTGTGACTGCTTTTCATACTTTACCCTGTCCTCTTTCGACCCCGGCCCTGACTGGTAGTATCCCGAGTCTTTTTTCGGCACCATCTTCCGGTCAAAATAGCCATACAGTGAAATGTAATAACGATAGTCGGTATCGACAGGTTTTTTCGTCTCTGGGTTAATCTGCCCGTAAGCATATCCTGCTCCGCCGCTTTGCTTTTCGTCACGGGCATAGTCTTGATCAAAATTCTTTAGTTCTTCAGCTGTCAGCGGTTCCGGCACCTGCGGCGCGTTAATAGTTAATGTCTGCCCGCTGTCCGGATCCGGCCACGTTGCCCTCTGTAACAGCGTTGTTGTGCTGTCCCAGAAGGGTTTGCCATCACCCAAATTACTGAAATGGGTCTGTGCGGTCGGCGTACCGCCGCAGGGTGTATTGCGCCCAAGTATACGAACATAAAGCGTATCTCCAGCCTGTTTAAATAAGGTATGTGGTGTGCCATCTTTAGTATCCGGCAGCCCCTGCCAGCCAATACTGCGCAGGGGGGAAGACCCCATAACTCGGTCATGGGGATTACAATAAATCCACGTCGTTCCATGGTTGTCCCGCTCCGGTAGTCCGTTATGTGTTTTACCTTCCGGGATCCATGAATTACCGTCGCTGCTCATGCCTGCCAGCAGATTGTCGCAGCCCTGTTGCTTCAGCCGCGTTTTGTTTTCCGCTACCTTTTTGACAATATCGGCAAACGTCGCCGATCTGGCCTTACGGCTGATAATTTCCTTTATCGGGTAGGAAATATAGGTGGTAGGTTCATTCTCCAGCGCATAGGGGGAGTTCATCACAAACAGCGCATCCGGCGCTTCGATGGCTGCCGCCGCCAGCGCAATCATTGTTCCTTGACTGTGTGACAGCACCGTAACGGTGTCTTCCGGATGCTGGTTGCGAATGGTTTTAATTAATTTGGCCAGACGACCAGCCGCATGAGCGTAATAGTGTCTTGGTGGGGCGTCGCTTAGTAGCCTGTCACGTTCGCCGTTCAGTACCTGAGTACTGAACGGAAGCGGAACCCCCAGCAGGGATGGATTGTTATTAAACCCGGTTTTACTCCACAGGCTGACCAGTTGGTTGCAGCCATTCTGGAACGGACCGCCGCCCCAAAACCAAGGGCCTTTGGCTTTACGCGATTCCGGGGGAAGGTCATAATAGTTGTCCCCCTTTTTATTTTTTAGCGGAATGGCGTATGTATCGGTTTCATTATCCGCCGCACGATAGCCCCAGTAAAAACGAATAACCGGGGAACGACCGTCACCACCTTTTGTTATTTTTCTGGGGCCTGAAACCCATTTCTTTTGGGAACCCTCTATTTCGTAGGTATGTTCCCAACCACCCTCACTTTTATCGCTGTTGACAAAGAAACCTCCTTCATAGTTGTTTTCCTTAAGACCATGCTCACCTTCAAGCCCCAGGCGCTGATTGAGTCCGGCGCATAACGACCTCTCAGCATAATCGTACCATTCGCCTTCAGAATTAACGCCGTGAACAAAAATAATTAAGCCGGGTAACTGGAGCGGTGGTTGAACTTCCGCACGGACTTTGACATTTTTATGAGAGGTCATTGAATAGGCAAAAGGAGTACCATTATCCGTAAGATGAACATCGACCTTTCGGGTTGGCTCTGATTTATTGGTACTCATTGAATTTTACTCTCTGAAGGTTGAACTGGCTCCAGCGTCCTGTCACACTGCATTTCCATAACGTTGTTTTTGGGATAAAAACGTGACAGGTCGATTTTATAAAAACCGGTGGAGGGTACCTCTTCTCCGGGACGGAACAATTCATAAGCATCTTCTGAACGCACAACACCAGAGCTATCTTCAGTACTGAGAATCCATCTAAGTATCACCGGACTAAATCTGCCCTGTCCCCCCCGATATCTAAGCAGGTAGAAGCCGTCATTCATCACCAGCATGTCATAATCCCTCGTGGCACCGGTCGGATTCTGGGTATAACTGCCGTATGGCACACCACTGCGTCTTTTTCCACCATCGGTAGTGACAATGACCGCATTCATACAGCCTTTATTCGACCCCATACAGGAAGCGTGTCTGGTATTTAACGTGGCAGGAAAGGCCAGAAAATCATCACGCGTTGATAACCAGAATAAGCGGCCTTTAAATAAATACCCTGAAGCGTCTAATATTTTAACATGAATGTTTTTTGCTTTATTATTATAAAACGTCTGCCCGTTCTCGCAGTGGGTATAATTTTCTAGCGTGAAATAGCGGTTGTCATCAATGCGAAATATCACCTGCGGCGGACCATAAACCGGTGGTGGCACATTGAGGTCTTTCGTGTCGGCTTTTTTTGTTGCTCCCGGTTCGCGCAGGATCCCTGCCCCAAATGCCGCCCCTTCGGATATAGACTCCTGGCCTCTGGAAATACAGCCACTGAGGGGCAGTGACGCCCCAGCCAGAGTCAATAAACTGCACGTAAATATCATCCATTCTTTCAACATATTTCCCCCTGAAATCATTTTTTCAGAATAATTTTTAGGTCATCAGATGCTTTTGACGCAACAAGAGAGGAATACCCCATTGCATCGGTTATCCCGGCAATAACACTCCCATCTGGCATGTGTATTTCATATTTTTGATTTGCTATCGGCTTACCTGATGCTGGATTCGAAATAATGAAATTTTCATCGAAACTTTCAGGCTCAAACGACTTCATCACGCCCTGCATACTACCGGAGCCTGCTTTCTTAATACCGGCATTTTTAACCAATAGTTTTCCCGGACCGCCAATCTCCACATTGCCACTTTTAATTTTGATATAGCCCCCGCCACAAATCAGTGTTAACTCATCCTGCGCTGTCACCACCAGCTTTTTACCACTCGATATATAGGTGTCCTGTGTTGACCAGGTGGTCAGATTTCCCCCCTGCGCCTGAATATCAATATCGTTATGTGAGCTAAAGAGCTTTGCTCCCGCACGGCTATACAAGCTGAGCTGTTTTCCTGCTGCCAGCGTAAAGTCTTTCTGTACGCCAATATCCAGTTGCTTACCTGCTGTCAGAGTCAGATTATCGCTGGCAGACAACTGCATATCCTCACCGCTGACAAGCGCCACGCCCTTAGGTGCGCTACCCAGTAGCACTTCCTGCTGTAACTGCTCAATTTTTTGCTGCAACAGCGTCTGCTGACGACTCACATCTGCCGCCAGTGCCTGAGCCTGTTGCGCACTGGCAGCCAGAGATTCCATTGTCACCAACGCTGCAGAAAGGCGAGCCAGAGCTGGCTGCATCTCCAGCACCTGACCCTGCGCCTTATCCTGCGCATCAGCGCTGATAAAAATCCCTTTCTTCGCCCGCACCGCGCCCCACAGATCGGTACGCAGTTCAAAGCCTTCGCCACGCTGTTCTTTCCCGGCATCAACAAGATGGCCGAGGTTTAGCTGGCTCTTGCCGCCATATTCGGTACTGACCTTGATATGCTCCTTCCCGCGCTCGTCATCCAGCCGGATTTTGTTGTTGGCCGGGGTACGCAGCACGTTGCGCTTGTAGTTCTGAATGGTCACATGGTCGGTGTGCGCCGAGTCGTGTTTTACCCCGGCGATATACGGCCTGTCCGGGTTGCCTTCCTCAAAGGCGATGCTGACCTCCGTTCCCGCCAGCAGCGGCAGGTGCAGGCCGTAGGTGTCTCCCGCATACGGGCGCGACTGGCGTACCCACAGGCTTTCATAACCCGGTTTCCACGTATCGCGGTCAAAGTCAAGGTTGACTCGGTAGCGCCCGTCCTTGTCGATATGGGCATAGATATCGTTCTTCACCGTGCTGGTGACCCGCGCCGGGAGCGTTCCGGCCATGACCGGGCGGGGGATTAGCGCCGGACGGTAGCCGTAGCGTTCTGAGTACGGTATCGCCGTGAACGTCAGCTCATAGCTGCGGTCACGCGCCGCGCTGGTCGTCACGCCGGTAATCAGCACGCCCTTGCGGAACACCGCAGGCGCGTCGTCGCCCTGAACTTTTATCTCCAGCCCCGGCATCAGCAGTGAACTGGTGCTCTGGCCTTTGAGAATGGCCTGTTCATTCAGGTAGCGTTCGTGACGGATACGGGCATAAAACGCGCCGCTTTCCGCTGCCTCTTTATCGCCTTGTTGCAGGAAGTTGTCGGCATAGTGGTAGGCTTCGCCGTAAGTGGTGTTATCGCCCCCGGTGGCGTCATGCTGGCCTGTGGTCATTTCCGCCGTGGCTTCACGGTAGTTGTAGTCCCGCGTGGAGACACTTTTTTCCACCACGCTGTACGCGGTGTTCAGCCCCCATACGGCTTCCGTTTCACCATCAAACAGCCCAGAAGGATGGCGAAGCGGCAGCGTCAGCCCGCGCTCGTAGCCGCTCTGGTCGTCGTAAAATTCGATAACTTCGATTTTCAACCGGGCGTCGGTGGCAAAGCGGAACCAGATACCCACCTCTGACAGCAGGCGTGAAACAAACGTCAGGTCGTCCTCACCGTACTGCATCACCTGTTCGCGGGCCGGGTATTCGCTTTTGAGGTTAAACACGAAGTCCTGACCGCGCATCTGGTGCCGCTCGCGCAGGATTTTTTCGACGATTTGCGGCACCGTCTGGTTCTGGTAGATGGCGTTCTGGCGGCTGCGGGTAAGCAGCGCCATACGGGGTTCAAGGCGCACTTCGTAACGGGCTTCGTCCTGTGACGATGAGAGATGTTTAAAGCCGGTAATGACGCCGTGCAGGGTGCGCAGGGCAGTCTGTACCGGCATTCCCTGTACCGGCGGTGCCGTCAGGCTGAATGCGCCATCCTGCATCAGCACCGACTCCGGCGCGATGGCTTTATCGCTGCTGGTAAACTGAATGTCGTAGCGGAACGGGGTACTCAGTTGCTCGCGGCCTTCAAAGGTCAGCACATCCACCGGACTTTGCAGGCCGCGAATTTTGAGCTTGTGGTGTGCGTGGTCGAAGAACTGTACGTTCATAAGAGCCTCCATTATTTCTCATCAAATTCCAGCACAATCCCGTCTTCATCATCCCAGTCAAGCCGCAGTCGGGCAGGCTTATGATGCACGGCCTGCTGCGCCAGCAACTGCTGGCTTAAGACCGGCAGGATTTGCTGGTTCAGCAGGCTGTCGATATTACGCGCACCGGTGTCCGGCAGCAGGCAGGCGGCGGTCAGGGCGTCGTACAGGCTGTTACTGATTTCCGTTTCCAGCCCATAGTGCTGGTGAAGACGGCGGGCCACCTGCGCCAGTTTCATTTCCACAATGGCGCGCATCGCCTCCTGTCCCAGCGGGCGGTAAATCACCGTCTGAAAACGCGCCATCAGTGCTGGCTGGAAGTGCTCGCGCAGCAGGGGATACAGCAGTTCATGCAGGTCTGCGTCCGTGGCGTCCGGTTTTTCCTCCAGCAGTTGCATGATGTGGTCGCTGCCCAGATTAGCCGTCATCAGAATCACGGTGTTGCGGAAGTCAATTTCCCGGCCTTCGCCGTCGCGCATAAAGCCCCGGTCAAATACCTGATAGAACAGGTTCATTACGTCGCGGTGCGCCTTTTCCACTTCGTCGAGCAGCACCACGCTGTAAGGGCGTTTGCGAACGGCTTCGGTGAGTACGCCACCCTGACCGTAGCCAACGTAGCCCGGAGGAGACCCCTTAAGCTGGGAGACGGTATGCGGCTCCTGATATTCGGAGAGGTTGATGGTGATAAGGGATTTTTCACCGCCAAACAGAGTGTCGGCCAGTGTGAGCGCAGTTTCGGTTTTACCGGTGCCGCTGGGGCCGGTCAGCAGGAATACCCCCTGCGGGCCGTTCTCCGGCGTGAGGCCGGTCTTAGCCGCCCGCAGCCGCTGTGCGATGGCGCAGAGCGCCGGGCTTTGCCCGACAACGCGGTTTTCAAGACTCTGTTCCATACTGAGCAGGTCGCTCTGCTCGTCCTTGAGCAGGGAAGATAGCGGGATGCCGGTCCAGTCCGCCACCACCGTGGCGACGGCGCGGGCGTCCACATCCAGCGCCAGCAGCGGTGCAAAGCCCTGATGCGTTCGCAGTTGCTGTTGCAGTTCAGTGCTGTCTGTCCCTTCCTGACGCAACGTCATAATCTGCTGCGCCAGTGCCTTTTCCTGCTGATACTGCGCTTCCAGATGCCCGGCTTCTGCCTGTAGCTCATCACGCAAATCGGTCAGTTCCGCCAGCCGCTCCGGGCTGGCTTCGGGATAAAATACGCTGTCCTGCTCAATCGCTTCCCGCTCAATATCCAGTGCCGCCAGTCGCACATGAAGCTGCGTCAACGGTTCCGGCAGGGTGTCAAGGCTCATGCGGACTCTTGCCCCGGCGGTATCCAGCAAATCAACCGCCTTGTCCGGCAACTGGCGTCCGGTCAGATAGCGGCGCGACAGGCGCACGGCGGTCTGAATGGCGCTGTCCAGCATATGTACGCCGTGGTGCTGCGCATAGCGGGCTTTCAGCCCCCTGAGCATCAGGCAGGCGGTGTCATCATCCGGCTCGTCAACCTTAACCATCTGGAAGCGGCGCTCCAGCGCGGCGTCGCGCTCAAAATACTGTTTGTATTCGCTCCACGTGGTCGCCGCGATGGTGCGCAGTTCGCCCCTTGCCAGTGCCGGTTTCAGCAGGTTCGCCGCATCCGCGCCGCCTGCCTGATTACCCGCACCGATAATGGTATGGGCTTCATCAATAAACAGCAGTACCGGCTCCGGTGATTTCTGCACTGCATCGATGACATTTTTCAGCCGCTGTTCAAATTCACCTTTAACGCCCGCGCCAGCCTGTAACAGACCGAGGTCCAGTGTGCGGATATGCACCGTTTTCAGGCTGTCCGGCACGTTGCCTTCGGTGATACGCAGCGCCAGCCCTTCCACCAGCGCGGTTTTGCCCACCCCCGGTTCTCCCACCAGAATCGGGTTGTTTTTGCGGCGACGGGAGAGGATATCGACCATCTGGCGAATTTCCGTGTCGCGCCCGAATACCGGGTCGATTCGCCCGCTGCGGGCTTTTTCCGTCACGTCTTCGGTAAAGCGGTTAAGCACCGCCAGCAGGGCGTCATCCTGTTTCTCCGTCAGCGTTTTTGCCGGTGCGTCCGCCGTTGCCGTCTCCGGCAGTGCAGAGGTCAGCGGTTCGGTGACCTGTGGCTGACGTGCCGGACATTCATCCGACTGCGCATCCAGCAGGGGACGCAGCCGCTCAAGCTGCACGCGGCTCAGACTCAGCAATACCCACAGGTCATTACAGGCGGGCAGCATCGGTTTTTCTGTCAGCGCCATCAGCAGATGCTGGCTGCGGATTTGTGGATCGTCGCCTTCCAGTGACGCTATCAGCCACGCCTGTCGGATAAGCGCTGCCAGCGGTTCAGAAAGTTGAGGACGTTCGCGGACCGGGCGGGGTAAGGTGTCCAGATGTGCCAGCAGAGACTGCCAGAGCGTGTCGATATCCCATTCATAGCGGCGGGCAATCACCGTGATATCGCCTTCTCCCTGCTCCAGCAGTTTCAGCAGCCAGTGTTCAATGGTTATTTCCGCATGGGCGCGGGTCTGACACAGTGAGGCGGCAGCGTCCAGCGCCCGTGCACAGTATGGGTTAAGGCGACGCAGCAGCGCGGCGGGGTGATTTCCTGTCATAGAAGGGTTTCCTTATCGTGTTCTGTATTCCTGCGATCCGCGTTCAGGCACGCTACCGCCCATAGCCGTTACCTCACTCAGGCCCATCAGGTATCACCAGATTGTGGGTATGCTTTGCTCAGTACCGGTGCCTGCGGCACTGGACAAAGCACACAACAAAAAGGCAGACAGTTTCCTGTCTGCCGCAGTTATCAGGCGGAAGGACGCTCATTCCACGAGTCGGAATGAATGATGTTGCCGTCTTTGTAAGTCCAGGTGATTTTCTCGTAGCGGAACTCAATACGTTCCAGGTGGTTATGCTTCTCTCTGGAAGGATCCTTGATGTCGTGCATAAGCGGAGCGACTCTGACCAGCTTGACGTTATCAAGCGTGATGTTGAAGTACTCCACTTCCTGACCGGCATCGTTGATGCGGTAAAACTTAAATTCTGCCGTTTTCAGGGTCTGTCCGGTGGTCACAGCTTTGTAGAGATACGGGCTGGACGCATCGATTTCTTTGGTAAACGTAAAAGGCTTGTGAGTACGGGTACCGGTCAGTTTGCCGGTGTTATTGTCGGTCGGGATGTACACATCGTGATCCAGCGCCACCACTTCGATGCTACCTTCGCGCCCCTGAACGTCCACGGAACCTTTGATATCCGCGCCGCCGTCATCTTTCAGCCAGAGATAAGCAGGAATAGCCATGAGAATTACTCTCCTTGTTAGTGTGATTGAAGCACCGCCTTCTTCCGGCGGTATGTTTTATTTCACGTCCTGACAGGCGTCAGAACGCGGAACAAGACTGATTTCGACACGCCGGTTGACTGCCCGGCCCTGTGGCGTGTCGTTGGTCGCCGCAGGCTGGCTCTCGCCCAGTCCCTGTACGGCAAAACAGGTGGCCGGGATGTCGCTGGTCTGCAGCATCCAGTTGCGCACCGCTTCGGCACGCCGCAGCGATAACTGCTGATTGCTTTTTTCATCGCCGGTGGCATCGGTATATCCGGCCACGAGGATCAGCCAGCCCGGTTTTGCCCGGATGTTCACCAGTGCGTCCACCAGCACTTTTGTCGAGCCGTCTTTCAGGCGGGCCTGTCCGACGTCAAACAGCGACATACTGTCAAGACGCACGGTCTGAACCTGAAGCGAAGCCGTCACCTCCATTTTTTGTTCAGGCGGACGCCAGTCGCGAATGGCGCGTAATACCGGCTGGCGGATGCGTTCGCCGGGGTATAACCCCAGACCGAGGCGCAGTGGTTCTCCTTCCCGGTAATACCCATCGAGCATGGTCGCATCGTCTTTCAGCACCGACAGGTGACGGGCTTTGGTGATAAATTCCTCCACCGGGACGGCATAAAACCGGTGCAGATCGTCACCGACCTGCCGTAATAACTGGCGATTTGCCGTGGCTGACAGGCACAGCGCGGCGATACCCGCCACGGTGGTGACGCCCAGCATGGTCACGCAGGCTCGTCGCAGCGGGGTAAAGCCCGACTGACGCGGCAACTGCCGTAACAGGGCATCCGGGAATGGCAGCGCATCGTCTGTGCCGGTGTCCGCGATATCCGGCGTCAGGCCGGTTCTGGCGGTGATCCACAACTGCCACAGGTTGTTATCCACCGCAGGCAACGAGGGGACCAGCCCCACGGTCATCGCCAGTGGTGGACATTTCGCCTCCGGGCCGTTCAGTGCCGTCAGCACATTAAGATTCAGCCACTGCATCAGGCTTTCAGCTTTCAGCAGGTAACAGAGTCGCTGACTGCGCTCCTGTACGCCGGATTGTGCAATCCACTGCGCGGGCATGGTGGTCTCTGTGGATGTTGCTACCTGAACTTCGCCGCCGGTACAGATAAACCACGGTGAACTCGCTCTTTCCGGCAACGGCGAGCCGGACAGCCCGCTCCAGAGAAGCCAGGGGACGTTTACGCCTGCCCGACGACGCACCGTCGCCATACTGTGGGCGAACCGTCGCAGCCGTCCGGCCAGAACCGCCACATCCCGGTGTATGCCGGGCATGATGGTATACGCCACGGCAAGCTGCGATGCCCACGCCGGGCGAAGGGTCAGCAATCGCTCCACCTGCGCCACAAGCTGTTCTTCATCAGGAACATGCAGATACAGCCCTTCTGAAACCTGGCGGACCGGGCTGTCAGTGGACAGGTGCGCCGACAGACCGCCACAGACCAGCACTACCGGCTGTCGGTAGGTTTCCGGCGGCAGCGATGACAACCCGGCATCGCCGGTCATCTCCGTCCACGCCTGCCTGCGCCGATAAATCAACAACGCGGCAACCGCCAGAACGATAGCCGCCGCACCGGCCCATCTCAGCACGCCAGACGGACTGATAAACACTGACCACAGCACCAGCAGTAACACCATTCCCCACAGCACGATGGCCTGTTTCAGCGTGTTCCTCACTCACGACTCCCTTTAACGCAGGCTTTGCGGCAGCAGTTCATCCACCAGTACATTCAGCCAGTGGTGTAGCCCCCACCAGACGCCCGCCAGTAGCAGCGCCAGTGTTACCAGCCAGAAAAATGGCGAATGCAGCAAAGGGTGCTGACGGGTGGATAACGGCACGTTCAGTACCGCCGTTTCCGGCAGCACACCAAATGGCGCGACCTGCCCGTTGAGCGTCGAAATAAGCTGGTCGCGCTCCGGGGCTGCCGGATCCTGATAACGCCCGCGAAATCCCAGCAGCAGGACACGGTGAAAGCAGGTCAGCACGGCCTGCGCGGGGGCGGGTTCCTGTAGCACCTGCTTCATCCGCTCGTACAGCAGCTCACCGGCCTGCAGGGTGTTGAAGAAATGCGACTGGAGTGGATCCTTCATCCAGATGGTCTGACCGTCGTCCATGCCGCTACGGCTCAGGACCGTTTCGTCCAGCAGGGCGCACTGCGCGTAAGTTATGTGCTCCACGTTCTCCCGACTGAATCCGGCATCTTTCAGACGTTCGCGGACCAGTTCCACCTGCCGCTGGCAGTGGCGATACAGCTCCATACCGTGACGCACGGTGGTTCCCTGACGCAGTTCCACCACCGTCAGAAACGTGTCGCGCAGCAGCGCGTCGATATTGATATCCGTCTCTTTTTTCATGTGCGCAGCACCGCAAACAGTTCAGGTTTCAGGTCGCCCATTGTTCCCGGCGCATAAATCATGCAGCACCCGGACTCCAGCATCGATTTAGCCGCGTCACTGTGCATATCCAGCGCAAAATACTGGTTCTCCAGCCGCAGTGGCAGCGCTGCCGGAACTGAGGTAAGCGGCACCAGTGGAACACCATTCAGCGCCACATTGATAAGCAGCGTGACGTCATCAGGCGCACCGATTTTGCAGACCAGCGGTAGCTGGTGCAGTACCTGATGCGCAGGCAGAGAGGAACGAACGGACAGGTAAAAGTCGGCCTCTTCCCGCAGGCGCGGATCGTGCAGGTCTGCTTTCCAGCGGTTGCCCGGCAGGGACGCCAGATCCAGCGCGATCACCCGTGACGGCAGGCTGGCTTCCAGCAGTTCGCTGAGCAGGGAGAAAAGTGGCGGAAAGACGATGGACGGCGATTCGTGGACATAGGGCGGAACGGCGCTGACGTTATGTTCAAGGGAAAACGTCAGCAGCGCACCGGCAAGCCTCGCCAGCTCCCGCCAGACCAGTTCGGGATGAACCGCCGGGTAGCGCAGGAAATCACTCAGTACCGGCTCGGCGGAGTTCAGCGCGTTAAGCAGCCAGAACAGGGAGACATCGGCGACGGCGAAGTCCGCCATACGCTGGTTGCTTTCCCGGCGCATCGCCATCAGGCGCTGACATTTGGCCCGTAGCTGCAACAGCAGCGTGTCCAGACGCTGTACCAGCCCGTCATGGGCGTTAAACGCCAGTAACGGCGGAATATAGCTCTCATCCTGTGTCCAGTTGCCCTGAACATCCCGCACCAGACGCGCCAGTGGGCAGGTGATGTAATCCTGATTGTTATCATGAGCAAAGCGCAGGGACAGCGCATGACGCTCAACGGCCATATCTTCACTGTCACTGCCGTAGATATCCTGCACCTTTTGCCATTCCTGACGATAGCGCAGCGGTCTTTCAGTCTGCTCACCCTGACCGAGATTACCGCCGTTACCATGTGCAAGCGGCAGCGCCAGCAGGACAATCGCGCTGTCGTTCTTCAGCGCGCGCAGATCGCAGGCGAGCGGCAGAACGTCACTCACGTCTGAATCGATCAGCGTACCATCAGCAAAACGCAGGCGTACTGCCTGCGTTTTCAGCTTTCCGAGCGCCAGGGCATCCCGGTCAAAGAGCACGTTTGCGATCCCCCACGGATGGCGAATACAAAGCTGCGCAATGCTGTCATTGCTGAACGCTTCCCAGCGGGCCTGCTGCTGAAACTGCTGAGAAGACAGGAATGTCCCCTCAGCCCACAGTGGTCGACAAATTTTCATACATCACACCACCGCCCGATCAGGCTTTTGCTTTTGGCATCTGGGAAACCAGAGAAAGGTTGACGTCCATCCCTTCGATCTGGAAATGCGGCACGGCAAAGAGTCTGACGCGGAAAAAGCCCGGATTGTCCTCTATGTCCTCGACGATAACTTTCCCGTCGCGCAGTGGATGCGAAGCCTGAAGTTCATCGCCCGGATCGGTCATTTCCGTCACCAGCGTGCGGATCCAGGTGTTAAGCTCCAGTTCCAGCACGCGGCGGTCTTTGGTGGTGCCGATATTCTCGCGCTGAATAATTTTCAGGTAGTGAGCAATGCGGGACAGCAGGAAGATATAGGGCAAACGGGCGTTGATACGGCTGTTGGCGGTGGCGTCAGCGGTATCATACAGCGCCGGTTTCTGGGCGGAGTTTGCCGAGAAAAAGCAGGCGTAATCGCGGTTTTTGTAATAAGAGAGTGGAATAAAGCCAAGGTTGGCGAACTCAAACTCGCGGGTTTCCGGGATCATCACTTCGGACGGAATTTTGACCTGATTGCCGGTGCCGAGATCGTAAAGATGGATCGGCAGATCGGCCACTGCGCCGCCCGCCTGTGGGCCACGGATCTGCACGCACCAGCCATTATTCACAAAGCTCTTCACCATATTGGCGGCAAAGGCGAACGAGGCGTTTGTCCACAGGTATTTTTCGTGATCCGGGCCTTTGACTTCTTCCACATAGTTAAAGCTGCGTACCGGCACCGTGTCCGGCCCATAGGGCAGACGGCCCAGCACGCGCGGCATCACTAATCCCACATAGCGGCTGTCATCCGTATCGCGGAACGACTTCCATTTAATATATTCTGCGCGGTCAAAGTAGTTGCCGATATCTTTAATCGCGGCGACTTCTTCCATCGAATTTTTAAGGAAGAATTTCGGTCCGACAGAACCGATAAAAGGCATATGGGAAGCGGCAGACACTCTGGAAATATTACGCAGCAGGGCAATATCCTGCGGGCTGTTATCAAATTCATAGCTGGATATTAATGAGGCTACAGGTTCGCCACCCGGCGTATCGTACTCCTGAATGTATGTATGGCGATATAAACCACTCTGAATGATTTCCGGTGAATCATCAAAATCCTGACGCAGATGCTCTTTGCTGATATCCAGCAATTCAATTCTGACATTTTTGCGAAAATCAGTGCGCTGTACGACGAACCATGTACCACGCCACAGCGACTCGACTTTCTGGAATTCAGGGTGGTGCATGACCGCATCAAGCTGTTTACTGATTTTCTGATCCAGATCGTCGATATGAAAATCCAGCAGGCTCTTGTCGAGCTTAACCACGTCCTCGCCTGATTTCGCCAGACAGGAAAGCAGAACGTGAATCGCCGCCGTCACGCGCTCATCGGGTGAGGCATCGGCCAGCGTTTCGCTGTTTTGCCATAAATCGATTTCCTGAATGGAAGACACCGGGGTTAAATTAATTTTATCGAACAGGGACTGATAAACGCCGCCGGACTCAGTGGTGGTGAGTGTTGCAGTTTCAGAGGTGGCATGTTCTTGTTGTACAGACATCAGCATTTCCTTTTCAGTGATCCTTTCTTCTCCGGTTTAACCTGAATACGCGTTCGGGTTAAACGTTCTCCTGCGGCGCAATTTTCGCCAGTTCATCACGCAGTTCTGAACTGAGCGTCGGGTCTTTCAGGATATTTTCCAGTTCACGGCGAAACGTTGCGTTATCCAGCAGATTGGATTTCAGGTCACGTAGTAAATTGCGCATAGCGAGTAATACACGAAGTTGCGGAATATTTTTTGCTACCTGTTCGGGTTCAAAATCCTTCAGGCTTTTAAATTCAAGCGCGATATTTTGTTCATTACCGTTTCCGTTTAGCGTATCTTCTACTGTTAAATTAACCGCAGGCGAAAACTCAGCCATGACGCTGTTGAAGTTGTTTTTATTGATATCAACCTTGTCCCGTTCGGACAGCGGACGTTGCTCTTTTCCGTTACTGTAATCGCCTACGGCAAGAAGCTTGAGGGGGAGTTCAACTTTCTTTTTAGCATTGCCTGTATGCAGATCAAGCTTGATATTTACACGAGCGGCGGGAACTTCATTCTGGAAACTGTCGGCCATATCCTTTTCCTCATCATCCACTTTTTCTGATGGTTATTGACATAATTATATTCAGGGGATTATCGGATGATTTAAATAAAAAGCAATGATGAGGAAAATATACAAATGAATAATGTATTTTTCAGGGGAATAGATACAGTTGTATCATTTTAGATATTGTTTGGCCTCTTGATTATTTTTCGGAAGAGGGCGGCATTATCTGGTGAGAGAATTTGGCATGAAACTTAAAATAATAACAGGATAAGCTTCACAAATTTGCACTTTTAAGAAATTGGGTAGTATGAGAGCCTATTAAGATATTCATTAAACTTATTGTCCGGGCTTTCACAAAAAATTATTAATTTTTCTACTAATTAAAAAGTTGTGTGCTTTTTGTACAATGATTATATAAGCGTTGCGCCCTGTTGTGATATTGAAATGTTAACATAACCAAAATAAATTGATTTATAGAATATATAAATGAAATTCATTAATGGGGTATATGTTTAATATATAAATAAGATGGATGGCTTTGATGGAGGGATATTAACGGTTTACTCATTGTCTCAGGCTTCACTGAAACGGGTAAGGAAGCGTAAAAACGAAAAAACCGCAAGCCAATAGCAGCTTTGCGGTTTGTCAGCATTCTAATAAATTGGTTGCGGGGGCCGGATTTGAACCGACGACCTTCGGGTTATGAGCCCGACGAGCTACCAGGCTGCTCCACCCCGCGTCACCGTACTGCTTTACTTCATCAAATTTTAATTGGTTGCGGGGGCCGGATTTGAACCGACGACCTTCGGGTTATGAGCCCGACGAGCTACCAGGCTGCTCCACCCCGCGTCCGTGGATGCGCACTATACTCTGCTCGCGTTTTCATGCAACCTTTTTTTTACCCCGATCACGGATTCGGCATGATTTTGAACAAAAACAAATCACTAAAGCCTATTTTTTGTGCAAAATTTGCGTCAGGGAGAGGCTGCTCATTTCATTAAACGCGGTGGTTTGTTATCTTCGTTGCGCCTTATTTTTTAACCTGAAGAAGAGAACAATGAAAGGACGTTGGGTAAAGTACCTTCTTATGGGCACGGTTGTGGCAATGCTTGCCGCCTGCTCTTCCAAACCAACCGATCGCGGACAGCAATATAAAGACGGGAAATTTACCCAGCCTTTCTCTCTGGTGAACCAGCCAGATGCCGTTGGCGCGCCGATTAATGCCGGTGATTTTGCCGAGCAAATTAACCATATCCGTAATTCGTCACCGCGTCTGTATGGCAACCAGAGTAATGTTTATAACGCGGTGCAAGAGTGGCTGCGCGCAGGCGGTGATACCCGCAATATGCGCCAGTTCGGCATTGATGCCTGGCAGATGGAAGGTGTCGACAACTATGGTAACGTGCAGTTTACAGGCTATTACACGCCGGTAATTCAGGCGCGCCATACCCGTCAGGGCGAGTTCCAGTATCCGATTTACCGTATGCCGCCAAAACGTGGTCGTCTGCCGTCTCGTGCGGAGATCTACGCAGGAGCTCTGAGTGATAAATATATTCTCGCTTACAGTAACTCCCTGATGGATAACTTCATTATGGATGTGCAGGGTAGCGGGTATATCGACTTTGGTGATGGCAGTCCGCTTAACTTTTTCAGCTATGCAGGGAAAAACGGTCATGCCTATCGCAGCATTGGTAAGGTGTTGATCGACCGTGGCGAAGTGAAAAAAGAAGATATGTCGATGCAGGCGATTCGTCACTGGGGCGAAACACACAGTGAAGCTGAGGTTCGCGAGCTGCTGGAACAGAACCCGTCTTTCGTCTTCTTTAAACCGCAATCTTTTGCACCGGTGAAAGGGGCAAGTGCGGTGCCGCTGGTTGGCCGTGCTTCTGTTGCCTCCGATCGTTCAATTATTCCGCCAGGTACTACCTTGCTGGCAGAAGTGCCGCTGCTGGATAATAACGGCAAATTTAACGGTCAGTACGAATTGCGTCTGATGGTGGCGCTGGATGTCGGTGGCGCAATCAAAGGCCAACACTTCGATATCTATCAAGGGATCGGGCCGGAAGCCGGACACCGCGCTGGTTGGTACAACCACTATGGACGTGTCTGGGTGCTGAAAACCGCCCCGGGCGCAGGTAACGTCTTTAGCGGCTGATGTGATATTCTGTATGCCGTTTTTACGGATATGACAGGGTGAGGGGTAACCTCACCCTTTTTAATTCTGAGGTGCTATGTCTGTGGTAATTAGTGATGCATGGCGTCAGCGTTTTGGTGGCACAGCGCGTCTGTATGGTGAAAAAGCATTGCAACTGTTTGCTGACGCGCATATTTGTGTGGTTGGTATCGGTGGTGTCGGTTCCTGGGCGGCGGAAGCGCTAGCGCGCACGGGGATTGGCGCAATCACGCTTATCGATATGGATGATGTGTGCGTCACCAATACCAATCGGCAAATTCACGCTCTGCGCGATAACGTCGGGCTGGCAAAAGCGGAAGTCATGGCGGAGCGTATTCGCCAGATTAACCCGGAGTGCCGTGTAATGGTGGTGGATGACTTCGTGACGCCGGATAACGTAGCGCAATATATGAATGCCGGTTATTCGTACGTGATTGATGCTATTGATAGTGTACGGCCCAAAGCGGCGCTGATTGCTTATTGTCGGCGCAATAAAATCCCGCTGGTCACGACCGGTGGCGCTGGTGGGCAGATTGACCCGACGCAGATTCAGGTTACCGATCTGGCGAAAACGATTCAGGACCCGTTGGCGGCGAAGTTGCGCGAGCGCCTGAAAAGCGATTTTGGCGTAGTGAAAAACAGTAAAGGTAAGCTCGGCGTGGATTGCGTGTTCTCTACCGAAGCGCTGGTGTACCCGCAGTCAGACGGCACCGTCTGTGCGATGAAAGCCACGGCGGAAGGGCCAAAGCGGATGGATTGTGCCTCAGGATTTGGCGCGGCGACGATGGTGACCGCCACTTTTGGCTTTGTTGCGGTTTCTCATGCGCTGAAGAAGATGATGGCGAAAGCGGCGCGTCAGGGGTAAACAATCAGGTCGGATGCGACGCGAACGTCTTATCCGACCTGGTTCTGTGCTTAAACCTGCTTCGCCGCAGCGATAATCGCCTCGCTTAACGCATTCAACCCCTGGCTGCGTGAGGCGCTAAGTTGCGCACGTAATCCCAGCTCATCAAACAATGCCAGCGGCGACTGTGCCTGCAATTCGGCGGCGGTTTTCCCCTCAACGGCAGTCAACAACACCGCCAACAGGCCGCGCACAATGCGCCCTTCGCTGTCGCCAAAGAAATGCATCTTGCCGTTTTCAGCCACGGTATATCCCAGCCAGACGCGGTTTTCGCATCCGGCAATCTCTTTAGCCTGCGCTTTTAACTCCTCTGGCAAAGCCGGAAGCTGTTTTCCCAGCATGATCAACTGGCGATATTTATCTTCCCATTGCGTCAACGGTGCGAAGGTATTGCGTAACGTTTCTGCGGTTACGGTTGTGCCGAACGGATGTCCGGCGAATTGCGGGTTTGTCATTAATCCACCAATAATTCCAGCGCGCGGTCAACGGCATTCACCAGCGCATCCACATCACTCTTTGTATTATATGGCGCAAATGAGGCGCGCAGTGTGCCGGTTACGCCTAATTCTGCCAGTAGCGGCTGAGCGCAATGCTGCCCGGCGCGCAGGGCAATACCGTACTCCGCCAGCAGTGTCACCATATCGCTGTGATGAACACCCGCAAAATCAAAGGCCAGCAGGCTGGAATCCTGGCAGCGGAATGAACGAAAGCCTGGACGTTTCGCCAGCGCTTCTTCTGCAAGCGTTGCTAAGCTACGGCTCCAGCTTTCGGCCTGGTTGATATCGTAATCTGTCAGCCATTCCAGCGCCGCGCTTAATCCTATGACGCCAGCGACATTTGGCGTTCCTGCTTCCAGTTTCCACGGCGCAGATTGAGTCGTGAAGCCTTCAAAACTCACTTCGTGAACCATTTTGCCGCCGCCCAGCCAGGGCGACATCGCTTCCAGCAGTTCTGGTTTGCCATACAGCACGCCGATGCCTGTCGGGCCATACAGTTTGTGACCTGAAAAAGCATAGAAATCAATATCCAGTTGCTGAACATCCGCGGGGAAATGCACCGCCCCCTGAGCACCATCAACCATAACCACCATCCCGGCTGAATGAGCAAAAGTAATCGCTCTCGCCAGATCCGGGCAACCGCCAGTGACGTTCGACATCTGGCACAACGCCAGAATCCGACTACGGGGAGTAATCAGTTCTGGCAACAAATCGACATCCGGCAGTCGCTGCGCATTAAGCGGCAATTTCACCACTTTGGCCCCCGTTTGTTGGGCGACCATCAGCCAGGGGACGAGGTTGGCGTGGTGTTCTGCCACACTGACAATAATTTCATCGCCCGGTTGCAGACGCGGACGGGCATAGCATTGCGCCACCATGTTGATGGATTCAGTGGTGCCGCGCGTCCAGACGATATTTTTGTCATCCGATGCATTCAGTAATTGTGCCACTTTTTCCCGCGCAGCTTCGTAACGCGCGGTCAGGCGTTGGGCTTCGGCAAACTGGCTGCGATGGACGTTTCCGGCGCTCAGGCTATAAAACTGTCGGGTGGCTTCAACCACGGCTTCAGGTTTAAGCGCGGTCGCGGCGCTGTCGAGATAGACGCCCGCATCCTGTAGCGCGGGAAACTGGGCGCGAAACTGCGCGGGATTAAAAACGTTCATGGTACTCCTCGGCTTGATGCACCGATCGTGACGCAAAATTCACTTTGATACAAGGAGAGTGCTAACCATCAGAATTATCTGGATATCCTGGCGAAGCCGCGTCAGTAACATATGCTGAATAGTGTTAGGCGTTAATTTTAGCCTGTTAATCAATACTATTAAGATTTATTAATCGCTTTAAGGAGAAGATGATGAAAAAGACTGCCGCAATTATTTCTGCCTGTATGCTGACTTTTGCCCTGAGCGCCTGTTCCGGTTCGAACTATGTGATGCACACCAATGACGGACGTACCATCGTCTCTGACGGCAAACCACAGACTGATAACGATACCGGTATGATTTCGTATAAAGACGCTAATGGCAACAAACAGCAGATCAACCGTACCGACGTGAAAGAGATGGTCGAACTGGATCAGTAATTCGCGATCGCAAGGTAAAAAAAAGCACCGCAATTAGGCGGTGCTACATTAATCACTATGGACAGACAGGGTAAATGTACAGGAAGTGAAAAAAGGTAGCTTTGCTACCATGGTCTGAATCGCAGACCAATTGCAAACACAACAACACAACATCACAACCGTAAGCCAAAAGTTCACCAGAACACGCATTCCGATAAAACTTTTCGTTCCGGCTCAGGAAGTGCCGCCACTATAGGTATTTGCTGGTAGAAGCTCAACGGACAATTTATAATGGCTCAGATTAAAAAAACTAATAGGTTACATAGTGTAATCTAATTGTTAAATTCATTTAACATCAAAGTTTAAAAGCCATGTCTAAACGATTACCACCGCTAAATGCCTTACGAGTTTTTGATGCCGCAGCACGCCATTTAAGTTTCACTCGCGCAGCAGAAGAGCTTTTTGTGACCCAGGCCGCAGTAAGTCATCAAATCAAGTCTCTTGAGGATTTTCTGGGGCTAAAACTGTTCCGCCGCCGTAATCGTTCACTCCTGCTGACCGAGGAAGGGCAAAGCTATTTCCTCGATATCAAAGAGATATTTTCGCAATTAACCGAAGCGACGCGTAAACTCCAGGCCCGTAGCGCTAAGGGGGCGTTGACGGTCAGTTTACTCCCCAGTTTCGCCATTCATTGGTTGGTTCCGCGACTTTCCAGCTTTAATTCAGCTTATCCGGGAATTGACGTTCGAATCCAGGCGGTTGATCGTCAGGAAGATAAGCTGGCGGATGATGTTGATGTGGCGATATTTTATGGTCGGGGCAACTGGCCGGGGCTACGGGTGGAAAAACTGTACGCCGAATATTTATTGCCGGTGTGCTCGCCGCTACTGCTGACTGGCGAAAAACCCTTGAAGACCCCGGAAGATCTGGCTAAACATACGTTATTACATGATGCGTCACGCCGTGACTGGCAGACATATACCCGACAGTTGGGGTTAAATCATATCAACGTTCAGCAAGGGCCAATTTTTAGCCATAGCGCCATGGTGCTGCAAGCGGCTATCCACGGGCAGGGAGTGGCGCTGGCAAATAACGTGATGGCGCAATCTGAAATCGAGGCCGGACGTCTTGTTTGCCCGTTTAATGATGTTCTGGTCAGTAAAAACGCTTTTTATCTGGTTTGTCATGACAGCCAGGCAGAACTGGGTAAAATAGCCGCCTTTCGCCAATGGATCCTGGCGAAAGCCGCTGCTGAACAAGAAAAATTCCGCTTTCGTTATGAACAATAATTTACGTAGGGTACGACCATGACCAGCCGTTTTATGCTGATTTTCGCCGCCATTAGCGGCTTCATTTTTGTAGCTCTGGGCGCTTTTGGCGCGCATGTGTTAAGTAAAACCATGGGGGCCGTTGAGATGGGCTGGATCCAGACCGGCCTCGAATACCAGGCGTTTCATACGCTGGCGATCTTAGGTCTGGCGGTGGCAATGCAGCGTCGCATCAGTATCTGGTTTTACTGGAGTAGCGTTTTCCTCGCGTTAGGCACGGTGCTGTTCAGCGGCAGCCTTTATTGCCTGGCGCTGTCCCATCTGCGTTTGTGGGCGTTTGTCACACCGGTTGGCGGCGTGAGCTTCCTTGCGGGCTGGGCGTTAATGTTAGTTGGTGCTATCCGTTTAAAGCGCAAGGGCGTAAGTCATGAATAAGGTTGTATTGCTGTGCCGTCCGGGCTTTGAAAAAGAGTGCGCCGCAGAAATTACCGATAAAGCCGGCCAGCGGGAAATTTTCGGTTTTGCCCGCGTGAAAGAGAATGCGGGTTATGTCATTTATGAATGTTATCAACCTGATGATGGCGATAAGTTAATCCGTGAGCTGCCGTTCAGTTCATTAATTTTTGCCCGCCAGTGGTTTGTAGTGGGGGAACTCCTGCAGCATTTGCCGCCAGAAGATCGTATTACCCCCATTGTCGGCATGTTACAGGGCGTAGTAGAGAAGGGCGGTGAACTGCGTGTTGAAGTTGCCGATACCAACGAAAGCAAAGAGTTGCTGAAATTCTGCCGTAAATTCACCGTGCCGCTACGCGCTGCCTTGCGTGATGCGGGGGTGCTGGCGAACTATGAAACGCCGAAGCGTCCGGTTGTGCATGTATTCTTTATTGCACCAGGCTGTTGCTATACTGGTTACTCATACAGCAGCAATAATTCGCCGTTCTATATGGGCATTCCGCGCCTGAAATTTCCGGCAGATGCGCCGAGTCGTTCCACGCTCAAACTGGAAGAGGCATTTCATGTGTTTATTCCCGCGGATGAGTGGGATGAACGCCTGGCGAACGGGATGTGGGCGGTGGATTTAGGTGCTTGCCCAGGCGGCTGGACCTACCAACTGGTGAAGCGCAACATGTGGGTTTATTCCGTCGACAACGGCCCGATGGCGCAAAGTCTGATGGATACCGGGCAGGTGACGTGGCTGCGGGAAGACGGTTTCAAATTCCGTCCGACACGCAGCAATATCTCCTGGATGGTATGCGATATGGTTGAAAAACCGGCGAAAGTTGCGGCATTAATGGCGCAGTGGCTGGTTAATGGCTGGTGCCGTGAAACTATCTTCAATCTCAAACTGCCGATGAAAAAACGCTACGAAGAAGTGTCACACAATCTGGCGTATATTCAGGCACAGCTTGATGAACATGGCATAAATGCTCAGATTCAGGCGCGGCAGTTGTATCACGATCGCGAAGAAGTGACGGTGCACGTCCGCCGTATCTGGGCTGCGGTGGGTGGTCGTCGCGACGAGCGATAACAGGTAAGGCCGGGGCGTCGTCTCCGGCCTGCTACCCTTTCCGTCAGGCTGTTACCAAAGAAGTTGTAACCTGGCGCTCATCAGAAATAATGTGCGTTACCTCATCCAGATGCCCGATGCGGGCTTCCCCTGAACGATTAAATTTACTTTTATCAATCAATAACAACGATTGCGCGGCACGTTTTAATAACATTGATTTGTAATCAGCGTTGATGGCATTGGAGTCCCACAGTGCGCCGCTGCTATCGATCCCTTCACAAGAAAAAATAAACAGATCGATTTCCAGCGATTTAAGTTGGGAAATCAGCGAGGGATTGACGTAACAGCCATATTTGCGCTCAAGTGTGCCGCCGGAACTGATCAGTTTAATGCGTTCGCGTTTACCGAGTTCATGGCAAATCGGATGGCTATTGGTGAAGACCTGGATGTTGATGTCAGGCAACTGGCGTGCCAGATACCAGCAGGTTGAACTGGCGTCTAAGGCTATCACCATCCCTTCTTCAATCCACGCGAGCGCCTCGCGCGCGATATCTGCTTTATGCGCATAATGGCTTTTCAGCCGGATGTGAAAGGGATCGCCACTGTCTTGATTTTGACGGTGGATATATTTAGCGCGCCCATGATTGCGCAGAATTTTACCCTGCGTCTGTAATTCATTGAGATCGCGACGAATGGTTTCTTTACTGACCTTTAGCTGTTCAGAGAGAGCTTCCGTGGTCAGGCTGGTATGGTTCAGCAGCAGGTCGACTATCGCTTGCTGGCGTGCCGCTTTCATATTTTTCACCCCATCATTCGATAACCGCCCGCGTCATGCGGGCGTACCGGTATGAGATTACGGTGTTACCCCTTTTTTTAAAAGAATATTCCCGTACTTCGCTCGTTCGCCTGTGATAACGATCGCAAAGGCTTTTTGCGCCCGTTCATAAAACGCAAAACGATTGATGCGGATGATGTCAGGACAGGGGGCTTGTAGTGAAAGCGCATTACGATAACGTCGTTCTACTTCAGGATCGAGAGTGTCACCTTCTACCGCCGCCATCATCACCAGCGGTGGTGCATAACTGTCCAGCTCAAATAACGGGATAATCGCCTGGAGCAAGTCGCTCACCAACAGGCCATCAGCGCGGATCACCTGCGGTCCCATCGAATGGGCGGGAAAGTGAGCATCGGAAAAAATAATTTCATCTCCATGCCCCATCTCTGCCAGCACTTTCAATAGTTCGGGAGAAATTAACGGCGAAATTGTTTTCAGCATTTCACACCTCCTCTATAAATTCAGGTTCAGTTTGCGGGTAGAAATAACGGTACTGATAATGAATCTGTGCACGGGCTTCTTCCGGGCTGTTAAATTCCCCTACGCCATACCAACCAAACAGCGCAGCTCCTGCGACGGTCGTTTCGGCATCGTCGAGAACTTTTACCGGAATATCAAGCATATTGGCTTTAATCTGATTCCACAATGTGTTGCGACTTCCTCCGCCGACTAACAATAATTCAGAGGCTTTAAAGTGCCCGATTTTTTCCAGCATCTGTAGATTGCGCTGTAATTGCGTGGTTAACCCTTCCAGCGCCGCGCGATAGAAATGCCCCCGCGTGGTATTAAGCGTTACGCCTTGCCAGCCAGCGTTCTGGCACGACAATAAATCACACTGCATTTTCACTCCATCTGCGCCAGGCGCGATCAGGCGAGCTTCTTCAATCAATATTTGCCAGGGAGTTTCAGCCGTCCAGAACAGTTTTCTCACCCATTCCAGCACGCCGGATGCCAGCCATTGCATACCTGGGTTATACAACCCTGCCTGGCTATCCAGTTCGCAGGTAGAACCGGCGTACTGACTTAACAGCGAAGTATCAACCTGGGCGCTGCGGACCATTAAAATTTCCCATGTACCGGAAGAGAGCACGGGTTCATTTTGTTCGGCACCAGCGCCAAAAAGGGCGAACTGGGTATCGTGACCTGCGGAAATCACCGGTATGCCAACGGGTAAGCCGAGCATTGCTGCGGCGCTGTTCTGTAGCGTACCAATCTGTTCACCCGCTTCCACCAGACGAGGGAAGAGTCGGCGTGGAATACCGGTGGCTTGTAAAATTTGCGGACTGAAATCGCGTTGCTGGATATCCAGCATCTGGCTGGTTCCGGCCATCGTAATATCAGTAGTGAATTCGCCGGTTAAACGGTGGTTAATCAGCGACGAAATAAAGAGCCAGGCGTGCGCGCGTTCCAGCAGTTGTGGATGATTTTCTTTCAACCACACCAACTTATATAACGTATTGAAACTAAAGGCTCCGACTCCAGAAATAGCCTGCAACTGCTGTGCGGAGATCAACCGTTCAATATGGTCCATTACCGCGGCTGTTCGCGGACATTTCCAGCTAATGATCGGATAGAGCAGATTGCCTTGCTTATCTAGCAGAGCGCCATCCACACCAAAGGTGGTGACGGCGATACCGCGGATGTGGCAATCAGTCAGTTCACTATTGATTTGCCGACAGCAATCAGCAAAGCGTTGCAAAATGGCGTCTAAAGACCACTGGTGCCAGGTGTTGTTTTCCATCGCGATATCGCTGGCATTAGGCGTTGAGGCGCGGGCAACAATTTTTCCCTGCCGATTAACCGCGATGGCCCTGACATTGGTCGCGCCACAGTCGAGTACCAGGATAACTTCTTGTTTCATAATCGCTCCTGCAATATAGCCGGATAACATTGCTTATCCGGCTAACCACTCTTGCTTGTTCAGGCCCGGTAGCCGGAGCGACCGGGCATCACATCAGGGAGTCATGTATTAACGCTTGTACAACGGGCCGTAGTTCTGGCAAGCGCGGTAATCCTGGCCTTCAATATCCATGCCGTGCGCGGCCCAGGCAGAAGGACGATACACTTTGGTCTCTTCAACGTTGTGCATACATACCGGGATACGCAGCATGGAGGCAAGAGTGATAAAGTCTGCGCCAACGTGGCCGATGGTCAGAACCCCGTGGTTAGCGCCCCAGTTCGCCATTACCGAGTACACATCCGTAAACGGCCCTTTACCGGTGAGGCGCGGTGCAAACCAGGTGGTTGGCCAGGTTGAGTTGGTGCGTTTGTTGAGGATGTCATGCACATCCTTCGGCAATTCCACGCTCCAGCCTTCCGCGATTTGCAGTACCGGTCCCAGGCCTTTGATGATGTTGACACGAGTCATGGTGAACGGGACGCCGCCTTCGGTAAGGAAGCGGGAAGAGTAACCGCCGCCACGGAAGTATTCGTGGATCGCCGGGCACCATTCGGTAGCGGCGAGGCAAGCGTCAGCCTCTTGCTGAGAGATTTCCCAGTGCGGCTTCATCGTCGGGTTACCTTCGCTGTCGCGTTGTTTACAGGAACCGTCCAGCGCAGCAGAACCGGAGTTGATCAAATGGATGATGCCGTGTTCTGCCAGTCCATCCAGTTTATGCCCCGTTACACGCTCAATTGCTTCTGGTGACCAGTAGGTACGCACATCGGCAAATACCTGAGCGGTGCCGGTGAGCTGGTGACCCATTAGCATTGCCACGCCGTTAAGACTGTCGTTTTCGGTCGCCACGACAAACGGTTTGCGCACGCCATTCCAGTCAAATGAACTGTTGAGGATCGCTTCGGCGGTGTCGCCATTGGGATATTGATCGGTCCAGTGACGTTGCCCCTGGAAGCCCGCAGCGATGGCGTTGTAGCCAAGTGATTCTTCCACGCGGCCAATATCGGCCAGTTTGCTGTTGCCTTGCATCATGTCGCGGATACACATCGCCATCAGTAAACTTTCGCGCAGAACTGCGCGGCTTTGCTCGGCATTTCGTTGATACTGTTTGTTATTTTCATCTTCGCCATAGCGGAAGTTTTTATCAGCCCAGGCCAGCGCCATTTCCAGTTCGGCTTCGTCGTAAATCTTCTGATCGATACGGCGACGCAGTTCGGTCATATCCACCGCCTGGACTTTCATTCCCAGCCAGGATTCAAAGAAGTTGTGATCAACAATAGAACCGGCGATACCCATCGAAACGCCGCCCAGCGACAGATAGCTTTTACCTTTCATGCTGGCGACTGCTAAACCGGCGCGGGCAAAGCGCAGCAGTTTTTCTTCAACATCGGCAGGAATCGATGTGTCATCGGCATCCTGAACGTCATGACCGTAAATGGAGAATGCCGGGATGCCTTTCTGGCTGTGAGCTGCCAGAGCCGCTGCCAGGTAAACAGCGCCGGGACGTTCAGTGCCGTTAAAGCCCCAAATGGCTTTCGGGCGGGTTGGATCCATATCGATGGTTTCACTGCCATAGCACCAGCAAGGGGTTACCGTAATGGTGAGGCCTACATTCTGACTGCTGAATTTTTCTTCGCAAGCAGCGGCTTCAGCCATACCCGCGATACAGGTATCGGAAATGACACACTCGACGGTAGCTCCGCAGGCATGGCGCAGTTTCTCGGTCAGCAGTGCAGCCGTGGCTTTCGCCATATTCATTGTTTGTTCTTCAAGCGACTCACGAACACCCATGCGACGACCGTCAATAACCGGGCGGATACCAATTTTCGGTAAGCTGATTTTTTTCATTACTGATTCCTCACTTTATTCGGAAAATATGTTCAGTTAGTTGCCGTTTGAGAACGGAAACGGGCAAAGATAAAGATGACTGCGAAGCAGAGTGCCGGGATCAGTTCGGCAGTGGGGATGTTGCCCGCTGCGTCACTGACAAACCCCATGACCGGAGTGACAATACCGCCGCCAATAATGGTCATAACGATGAAGGACGAACCGTATTTGGTGTCCTGGCCGAGATTCTTAATGCCCAGAGAGAAGATTGTTGGGTACTGAATCGACATAAAGGCACTGCATAAAGTCAGGGCTATTAAACCCACATGACCGCCAGCGAAGGCTGAGATCAGGCACAGTGCCATAGCGATTAATGCGTAGGCTGCCAGGACTTTGTGTGGTGCGAAGCGACTGATGAGCCAGGTACCGGTGAAACGACCAATAAAGAAGCACACCATGGTTCCGGTTAAATAGTTAGCGGCAAAGCCTGCTGTCATACCTGGAATTTCTTCTACAGCGTAGCGAATCAAATAGCTCCAGCAGGCTGTTTGTGCGCCGACGTAGCAGAATTGCGCTAATACTGCCCAGCGCCAGTGGCGAATACGCGCCAGGCGAGAAAGCGATGCGGAGAACGATCCTTGTTTGGCGTCACTGTGATTATCACTCTGCAATGCCGGGAATTTCGTCAGCATGATCAGCAGGGCGACCAGTAACACGATAGCCACGATGATCATATAAGGTGTCTGTACCGATAATACCAGGCTGTGTTTATACGCACTCAATTGCTCTGGAGACATTTTATCGAGAACGTCTTGCGATTGATGTGGCACGTTAGACAAAATAAGACTTTGCCCAAAGACAACCGCGATAATTGCGCCAAATGAGTTAAATGTTTGCGCAAGATTTAAGCGGAAGTGACCACTGCTTTCCGGCCCTAATACCGTAACAAAAGGGTTTGCGGCAGTTTCCAGACAACCTAATCCGGCTGCAATAATAAATAGGCCAACTAAAAACAAGGTGTAGTTCATTATTTCTGCGGCGGGCCAGAATAATGCAGCGCCGAAAGCATATAAAAACAATCCGGTAATAATCCCTGCTTTATAACTGAGTTTTTTCATCAATATCCCGGCAGGGATTGGGATAATGAAATAACCAAAGTAAAAGGCCGATTGGATCAGGCCAGCCTGGAAATTTGTCAGCGTAAAAGCCTGCTGGAATTGAGGCAATAAAATGTCGTTAAGGTTATTGGCTACCGCCCAAAGAAAAAACAGTGAGCACAGCAGCGCGAATGGAATAATGTAACTTCTGCTTTGCCCTGCATCTTTATCTACCGCACGGTAACTCTGCGTTTGTATTGATGTGTTTCCCATAGCATCCTCTTAGGTTCAGAAGCTTAAGCACGTAATCGGTTATGTTTTCAAAAGTGCAAAACCAGCGAGTTCGGGCTTCATATCAGTGAATATTTGCCTGTCTGAAATGAACTCATGGATTCATTTTCAAATAAAAAACGCTCTGTAATATGACGGCGGTCACACTTATTAGCCGGAAGGTGACTTTATGTGACTACCATCACTTTAATAATCGAAATTTCATGCCCGTTTCAGAAAATAAATCATAAAAAACACAAACCAGATGACCGTATTAATTGTTTGTGCCGAAAACGGGCATTCCTGGCAGGGAGGAGTAGAAAAATGACCGTTTTGATAAATATTTTTAAGAGCGGTCATTTTTAATGGAGTTATAAAAAGAGAACTTGCAGTTATTTACTGTGATTAGTTGAACCAGGTCACAAAATATAAGCTTGTGAATTTCTTTCTGGTTAATCAGGAAGAAGATGGTGGGTAATTAAACGGCTAATTCAATAGTGTGAAAGGAACAACATTATTGCCCTGTTTTGAATCAGAGAGAGGTAGCTAATGGAACGAAATAAACTTGCTCGTCAGATTATTGACACTTGCCTGGAAATGACTCGCCTGGGGCTGAACCAGGGGACAGCGGGTAACGTCAGTGTACGTTATCAGGATGGGATGCTGATTACGCCTACAGGTATTCCATATGAAAAACTGACGGAGTCGCATATTGTCTTTATTGATGGCAACGGCAAACATGAGGAAGGAAAACTCCCCTCAAGCGAGTGGCGTTTCCATATGGCGGCCTATCAAAGCAGACCGGATGCCAACGCGGTTGTTCACAATCATGCCGTTCATTGTACGGCAGTTTCCATTCTTAACCGACCGATCCCCGCGATTCACTACATGATTGCGGCGGCTGGCGGTAATTCTATTCCTTGCGCGCCTTATGCGACCTTTGGAACACGCGAACTTTCTGAACATGTTGCGCTGGCTCTCAAAAATCGTAAGGCAACTTTGTTACAACATCATGGGCTTATCGCTTGTGAGGCGAATCTGGAGAAAGCGTTATGGCTGGCGCATGAAGTTGAAGTGCTGGCACAACTTTACCTGACGACCCTGGCGATTACGGACCCGGTGCCAGTGCTGAGCGATGAAGAGATTGCCGTAGTGCTGGAGAAATTCAAAACCTACGGGTTACGGATTGAAGAGTAATTTCGTAAAGCAACAAGGAGAAGGATGATGGCTAACAGAATGATTCTGAACGAAACGGCATGGTTTGGTCGGGGGGCTGTTGGGTCTTTAACCGATGAGGTGAAACGCCGTGGTTATCAGAAGGCGCTGATCGTCACCGATAAAACGCTGGTGCAATGCGGCGTGGTGGCGAAAGTGATCGATAAGATGGATGCGGCAGGACTGGCATGGGCGATTTACGACGGCGTAGTACCTAACCCAACAATTACTGTCGTCAAAGAAGGGCTCGATGTATTCCAGAATAGCGGCGCGGATTACCTGATCGCTATTGGTGGTGGTTCTCCACAGGATACGTGTAAAGCGATTGGCATTATCAGCAACAACCCGGAGTTTGCCGATGTGCGTAGCCTGGAAGGGCTTTCCCCGACCAATAAACCCAGTGTACCGATTCTGGCAATCCCCACCACAGCAGGCACTGCGGCAGAAGTGACCATTAACTACGTGATCACTGACGAAGAGAAACGGCGCAAGTTTGTTTGCGTTGATCCGCATGATATCCCGCAGGTGGCGTTTATTGACGCTGACATGATGGATGGTATGCCTCCAGCGCTGAAAGCCGCGACGGGTGTCGATGCGCTCACTCATGCTATTGAGGGGTATATTACCCGTGGCGCGTGGGCGCTAACCGATGCGCTGCACATTAAAGCGATTGAAATCATTGCTGGGGCGCTGCGAGGATCGGTTGCTGGTGATAAGGATGCCGGAGAAGAAATGGCGCTCGGGCAGTATGTTGCGGGTATGGGATTCTCGAATGTTGGGTTAGGGTTGGTGCATGGTATGGCGCATCCACTGGGCGCGTTTTACAACACGCCACACGGTGTTGCAAATGCCATCCTGTTACCGCATGTCATGCGCTATAACGCTGACTTTACCGGTGAGAAGTACCGCGATATCGCGCGCGTTATGGGCGTGAAAGTGGAAGGTATGAGCCTGGAAGAGGCGCGTAATGCCGCTGTTGAAGCGGTGTTTGCTCTCAACCGTGATGTCGGTATTCCGCCACATTTACGTGATGTTGGTGTACGCAAGGAAGACATTCCGGCACTGGCGCAGGCGGCACTGGATGATGTTTGTACCGGTGGCAACCCGCGTGAAGCAACGCTTGAGGATATTGTAGAGCTTTACCATACCGCCTGGTAAATGCGCTGATGTGATAATGCCGGATGCGACGCTAGCCGCGTCTTATCCGGCATATAAGTGCATTAAATTCAATGTGTTGATAATCGTTTGCATCCGGCACGCCGTTACCTTACCAACCGCAATTGCTGTAAATTGCCGTCGATATGCAAATCGGTTTGTAAGCGGGCAATATCGCGGCACAGAAACGCCATCTCTTTATGGGTTTCTAATTTTTTGCGCCACTTTTCGGCAACCGCATCCAGATTCTCATATATCCCTTCCAGACTCTGAAACTCGACCAGTAGCTGTGTGGCGCTTTTTGGTCCGATCCCTGCAACACCCGGTACCTTTGAACTGCTGATCCCCGCAAGCCCCCAGTAATCGGGCAACTGCTGCGGTTGAACGCCAAATTCTTTATCGATAAATGGCGCATCCAGCCAACGTTTCTGGAAGTAATCACGAATACGTAATGTCGGTGAAAGTAACTGACAGTAGCCTTTATCTGTCGAAACAATCGTTGCCTGATGCCCGGCCTGTGTCACTTTGACCGCCAGCGTGGCGGCTAAGTCATCGGCTTCGTTGCCGCTGGCGGACCAGCACGGGACGCCGCGTTGCTCAAAGGCGGCGCGTAATGCAGGCATCTCGTTGTGCAACTCTTCCGGCATTGGCGGTCGACCCGCTTTGTAATCTGGTAAACGCTGATGACGCCAGCCGCTACTGCGGTTTTCATCATCAAAAACGGCGACCGCGTGGGTTGGCTGGCTGTGCATAATGAGCTGATCGAGCGCGTGCTGGCAGGTTTCGACACAGGGCGAACCCTGAACGGCATGAATGCGACGAATAAGATTCAGTGCATCGACAATAAGCAAATGAACAGCCACGATAACCCCCTTAAAGATCAGGCGATAAGGGTAACATTCGATGCCAGAACAGGCTATGGCTGGATGAGAAATCGGGAAGAGGCCTCGCAAAAAGAGGCCTCTGGAGAGCGATTAATCGCAGGCAACGATTTTCATTGCCAGGCCGCCGCGAGACGTTTCACGGTACTTGGCGTTCATATCTTTACCTGTTTCGTACATGGTTTCGATAACTTTGTCGAGGCAGACGCGTGGCTCGCTGGTACGGCGCAGCGCCATACGTGCAGCGTTTACTGCTTTCACTGCCGCAATGGCGTTACGCTCGATGCACGGCACCTGTACCTGCCCGGCGACCGGGTCACACGTCAGACCGAGGTTGTGCTCCATGGCGATTTCCGCCGCGATGCATACCTGCGCTGGGCTTGCGCCTAACAGTTCTGCCAGACCAGCTGCCGCCATTGAGCACGCCACGCCGACTTCACCCTGGCAGCCGACTTCGGCACCAGAAATCGAGGCGTTCATCTTATAAAGAGAACCAATGGCGCTGGCTACCAGCAGGTAACGAGCCAGTGAGTTAGCGTTCACTTCGCGGATAAACTTGTCGTAGTACGCCAGCACGGCCGGAATAATCCCGCACGCACCGTTAGTCGGCGCAGTCACCACGCGACCGCCAGCAGCATTCTCTTCGTTCACTGCCAGTGCAAACATGTTGATCCAGTCAACAACCGCCATCGGGTCAGTGGTGGTTTTATCCTGGCTGACCAGCATCCGGCGTAGTGCCGCAGCACGGCGTGGAACGCGCAGTTTGCCAGGTAACACGCCTTCGGTAGAAATACCGCGCTCAATACCGCCACGCATGACTTCCCAGACGTTCGCCAGGTGCTGTTCCAGCTCTTCTTTGCTGTGCAGCGCCAGCTCGTTTTTCATCATCAGGCCAGAGAGTGACAGCCCGGTTTCCTGACAATGTTTTTGCAGATCGGCTGCTGAACTGTACGGATAAGGAACTTCAACCGGTGCGCTATCCTGCTGACCAAAATGTTCTTCATCAACAATAAAGCCACCGCCGATAGAGTAATAAGTCTGGCTGTAAACGACTTTATCGCCCGCCAGCGCGGTAATGCGCATACCGTTTTCATGCAGAGAAAGGTTGTCGGCATGGAAGTTCATGCACTGATCAACCGGGAACTCCACTTCATGCTGACCGTTTGCCAGCATCAGGCGACCATGAGTATTCACATCCTGAATAAAACCAGGGATGGAATCGATATCCACGGTATCCGGCAGGTTACCCGCCAGACCCATAATTATGGCGATATCTGTGTGGTGGCCTTTACCGGTCAGAGAGAGCGAGCCGTACACGTCAACCACCACGCGGGTCACGTCTTTAAGCAGGTTACGGGCAATCAGATCGTCGGTAAATTGTTTACCCGCTTTCATTGGTCCAACGGTATGAGAACTGGAAGGGCCAATGCCGATTTTGAAAATATCGAATACGCTAATCATAGGAAATACATCGCGTTAAAACGGAGGAAGCGCCGCCCGAAAGCGGCGCGAAAGGACTTAGCTGAACAGAGAGTAGAAGATTGCGGAGATTGCAATCAGACCCATCACGACAACGAATACGTTGCTGATGTGACCGCTGTATTTACGCATTGCCGGTACTTTCTGAATTGCGTACATCGGCATCAGGAACAGGATCATCGCGATGATTGGGCCGCCCAGGGTTTCAATCATACCCAGGATGCTCGGGTTCAGGGTGGCAACAATCCAGGTCGTTACCAGCATGAACAGCGCAGTGATACGGTTCAGCTTGTTGATTTCGATAGACTTACCTTTACCACGCAGAGATTTAATCACCATACCGTTGAAGCCTTCACGTGCGCCCAGGTAGTGGCCGAGGAAGGATTTGGTGATAGCGATAATCGCGATAATCGGAGCCATCCACGCGATGATCGGCGCGTTAAAGTGGTTAGCCAGGTAAGACAGAATCGAGATGTTCTGCTCTTTAGCCGCAGCCAGGTCTGCCGGAGTCAGGCTCAGTACGCAGCTGAAGACGAAGAACATTACGGTCAGCACCATCATGATGTGTGCGAATGCCAGGATCTTCGAGCATTTCTGTTCTGCCATATCGCCGTACTCTTCACGCTTCGCAACGGCGAAAGAAGAGATGATCGGAGAGTGGTTGAACGAGAACACCATTACCGGAATTGCCAGCCACAGTGTCATCCACAGACCGTTTCCGGTTGCAGATGCAGTGTCCAGAGACAGCGTTTCCAGTGCTGCGCCGTTCCACTGCGGGATCAAGTACAGAGCCAGCAGCATCAGTACGCCAACAAACGGGAATACCAGAATACTCATCGCCTTAACGATCATTTGCTCACCGAAGCGAACGATGGTCATCATACCCACGATCAGGATCAGCGACAGAATCGCACGCGGCGGTGGCGTCATACCCAGCTGGTGAGACATGAAGCTTTCAACTGTATTGGTGATTGCCACGCTATAAACCAGCAGGATCGGGTAGATAGCGAAGAAGTAGAGCAGGGTAATCAGTTTACCTGCGCCAATACCAAAGTGTTCTTCTACAACCTCGGTGATGTCTTCGCCCGGGTTTTTACCAGACAGTACGAAGCGAGTCAGGCCGCGGTGAGCAAAAAACGTCATCGGGAACGCAAGGATAGCCATGATGATCAGCGGGATCATACCGCCAACACCAGCGTTGATTGGCAGGAACAGCACGCCCGCGCCGATTGCCGTGCCGTAAAGGCCCAGCATCCACATGGTGTCTGTCTTGCGCCAGGCACTACGAGAGTCTTTCGACGCAATCGTGCTGGTTTGAGTCGTTTCCATCTATTTCTCCTGGAGGAATGCAAATAATTCAGCTTTTAGCCAGTTCAGCCCGGGAAGGTGCCTGACCGTAAAAATGAAATCTGTCTATCGGCGATGGCTTAATCATTTTCCACCGTAATAATTTGAGGGCGGAAAGATACACACAAGTTATGTATCTATCAGTGATCTTGATCCCAAATACAATAATCTACTTGGAAGATAGATAATCCCAACGCTTTACTCTGTAAATCAAAAGTAAAAGAGAATTTAAGGGCAATATTTACCCATTAAACGACATCTGACTTCTTACGGGGCGCGCAATATATGTAGGTTGAACTGAAAAAATCAATACTTTTAGTTAATCATGGCGATAATTTCTTTTTCATGGCGATAAAATGTGGTTTATGAAAATAGGGAAACGTTTGCGTTTCAACATAAATTGTATGACATATTAACTGTGGTGATATTTGTCGCGTGAGGGTGGTAGGAAACATTCATATAACAAATGAAATGAGTTGATGAGTAAGTGACCAAAAACGAGAAAACCCGGCAACAAACGTCACCGGGGGAGGGGAGATTACGTGCAGATTTCGTAGCAAGGGATGTAGGCTGAGCCTGGCAACTTCATACGATGCTGGGCAACAAAACCCTGTAGCAGGTCGTCCATACGACGCATAATTTCTTTATCGCCGTTGATTTTGTAAGGACCAAACTCTTCAATGGCGCGAATACCGACTTCTTTTACATTACCCGCCACAATACCGGAGAACGCACGGCGCAGGTCGGCAGCCAGCACTTCAACGGGTTGATCCGGGTAAAGCTTCAGATTAGCCATATTCTCGTGAGACGGCTCAAACGGCATTTGCAAATCTGGCGCAATGCGCATTGACCAGTTAAAGCTGTAAGCGTCACCAGTGTCGCGGCGATTTTCTTTCACCAGCGGCATCGATTTTTTCATCTGACGAGCGACTTCAGCGGCGTCATCAATGATGATGCGGTAATGGCGGCGCGCGTTTTCACCCAGCGTATGCACGACAAACTCGTCCAGTACGCGGAAGTAGTCGGCGCTCTCTTTCGGGCCGGTGAGGATCAATGGTAAAACCTGATCTTTGTTGGCCGGGTTCATTAAAATTCCCAGCAAATACAGCAACTCTTCTGCTGTACCCACACCGCCAGGGAAGATAATGATACCGTGAGCGATACGGACAAACGCTTCCAGACGTTTTTCGATATCTGGCATGATGATCAATTCGTTGACCAGCGGGTTAGGCGGTTCAGCGGCGATAATCGACGGCTCTGTCATACCAATAAAGCGACTGTCTTTGTAACGCTGCTGCGCGTGTCCGACCGCAGCACCTTTCATCGGCGCTTCCATCGCTCCCGGACCACAGCCGGTGCAGATATTCAGCTCACGCAGGCCCAGCTGGTTCCCGACGCGACGGGCATACAAATACTCGTTTTCGTTAATTGAGTGACCGCCCCAGCAGACCACCATATTTGGCGCTTCACCGACATGCAGCGCGCGAGCGTTACGCAAGATGGAAAAGACCAGGTTAGTGATGTGGACGGAGTTGTCGAGATTCAGGTTGGGAAAACGAACGGTGTTATGAATTTGCCCATAAACGAAGAGAATGTCACGCAGAACCGCGAACAAGTTGGCCTGCAAAGCGCGAATAATTCGCCCATCGACAAAAGCCTCTTCCGGGGGATTTATCAGTTCCAGCTTTACGCCGCGTTCACGGCGCAGGACGTTAATATCGAAATTTTCAAAACGAGACAGCAATTCTTTGCTGTTATCGGTCAAACTACCGGAGTTCAGTACGGCAAGTGAACAGTTGCGAAACAGTTGATAGAGGTCGCTGCTGGCGGTGCGTTTAAGCATATCCACTTCCAGCTGCGACAACATATCCATGGAGCCAAGCGGGCTAATATGTGTAATCAAGAAAAACTCCTTATGGGACGAATATCGTCATTCCCTTTGATTACAATAGCCCTGCCTGCTGACCTTTCACAACCTTCTGCGTGAATCCAGCACGCAAAATTGAGAAAAAATTTATTGCCGAACCAGTCTTGTGGTCGATGGGACAAAATCGTTATTACTGCGCCACGGGTTAATGTCCAGACCGCCACGACGGGTATAACGTGCGTAAACGCTCAATTTTTCTGGCTGGCAGAAGCGTAACAGGTCATTAAAGATGCGTTCCACGCACTGTTCGTGGAACTCGTTGTGATGACGGAAAGAGACCAGGTAACGCAGCAGTTTTTCTCTGTCAATTTGGCGTCCACGATACTGAATTTGGATCGAACCCCAATCTGGTTGATGGGTGATCAGGCAGTTTGATTTCAGCAGGTGGCTGACAAGCGTCTCTTCCACTACTTTTTCACCGCTGGTGGCATTCTCCAGATAGTCAGTAGTGAATTCATAGTTATCGATAGTGATATCCTGGTCATCAATGCAGGTGCCATTGAAATGACCTATCGGCTGGCCTTCCAGTTCATCAAGACGATATAACGCCACGCTAACCTTACCCTGGGCGCAAGTGCTTAAGTCGCGCTCCAGCGTCTGGCGCACCTCATCCCAGTTATTAAAACGCGTCTGGTTAAAACTGTTGAGATAGAGCTTAAAACTCTTCGACTCAATCAGATTTACGCTGGTGTAATCAAGTTCAACATGACCGACAGCGACCTGCGGCAAACCTTTCGCATTCAGCCAGGAAAGTTCATACAGCGTCCAGATATCCGTACCGTGAAAAGGCAGGTTATCCGCTTTCAGACCCAGCGGGTCGCGATTCAGGCTGCGTGGAACGCCTTGCAGTAGGCTGGCGTCATAGGTATCCCGGTAATCGGTTGATTTTCCAAGAGTTAGGCCCGCAAGTGCCTGATGGTTTGCATAAGAAGACATGTTTCACCGTCATAAACCAGATAAACTAAACGACAAGTGTATCTGGTTTAAGTGAAGAGAGAAATTAGTGGACGATTTGACCGCACAAGCCCTGAAAGATTTTACTGCACGCTACTGCGATGCGTGGCATGAAGAGCATAAAAGCTGGCCGTTAAGTGAGGAACTGTACGGCGTTCCTTCACCGTGCATTATTTCAACTACCGAAGATGCCGTATACTGGCAACCCCAGCCGTTTACCGGGGAACAAAATGTAAACGCGGTTGAACGCGCTTTTGATATTGTGATACAACCCACGATTCATACCTTTTATACGACTCAGTTTGCCGGGGATATGCACGCGCAGTTTGGCGATATCAAACTGACATTGCTGCAAACCTGGAGTGAAGACGACTTCCGTCGGGTGCAGGAAAATCTGATTGGTCATCTGGTGACTCAGAAAAGGCTAAAACTGCCGCCCACGCTATTTATCGCGACGCTGGAAGAAGAGTTAGAGGTCATCTCGGTGTGTAATCTCTCCGGTGAAGTGTGCAAAGAGACGCTAGGAACACGTAAACGGACGCATTTAGCCTCAAATCTTGCGGAATTCCTTAATCAACTTAAGCCTCTTCTGTAATCCAAATACCCCATCTGGTTGTGAGAGATCTCTTACAGACTCTGTAGGAGATCGCCAGGAAATAAGCGAATACTTAAAAAGATAAGAATCGTTATTCTCATTTAAAAACAACATGTTGCTTGTTAATTCTTAACTTTCATATGAAATTTTCCTTAAGGCATTGTCTGTAAGCGCCTTGTAAGACTTCGAGAAAAAGACGATTCTATCTTCGTCGACAGGGAGTCAGACAACGAAGTGAACATCAGGATGATGACACTTCTGAAGGACACACCAGGATGGTGTTTCAGGGAAAGGCTTCTGGATGAAGCGAAGAGGATGACGCAGGACGCGTTAAAGGACACCTCCAGGATGGAGAATGAGAACCGGTCAGGATGATTCGGTGGGTCAGGAAGGCCAGGAACACTTCAGGATGAAGTATCACATCGGGGTGGTGTGAGCAGGAAGCAATAGTTCAGGATGAACGATTGGCCGCAAGGCCAGAGGAAAAGTTGTCAAGGATGAGCAGGGAGCAACAAAAGTAGCCGGAATGCTGCGAAACGAACCGGGAGCACTGTGAATACAGTGCTCCCTTTTTTTATTCCTGCTATTCTTCGCGGCAGTTTTTCTTATTGAGGTTGCTTTATGACCACTCATGACCGCGTTCGTCTCCAGTTGCAGGCGCTTGAAGCGTTACTGCGTGAACATCAGCACTGGCGAAACGATGAACCCCTGCCGCATCAATTTAACAGTACTCAACCGTTCTTTATGGACACCATGGAACCACTGGAGTGGTTGCAGTGGGTGCTGATCCCGCGAATGCACGATTTGTTAGATAACAACCAGCCGTTACCGGGCGCTTTTGCTGTTGCGCCCTATTATGAAATGGCGCTGGCGACTGATCATCCGCAACGCGCGCTTATTTTGGCTGAGCTGGAGAAACTGGATGCTCTTTTTGCGGATGATGCGAGCTAATGCTGGAAATACTCTATCAGGATGAATGGCTGGTTGCGGTAAATAAACCCTCCGGCTGGCTGGTTCACCGCAGCTGGCTGGATCGCGACGAGAAAGTAGTGGTCATGCAAACCGTGCGTGACCAGATAGGCCAGCATGTTTTTACTGCTCATCGTCTGGACCGACCAACTTCTGGTGTGTTGTTGATGGGATTATCCAGCGAAGCCGGACGGCTGCTGGCACAACAGTTTGAACAGCACCAAATCCAGAAACGTTACCATGCGATTGTGCGTGGCTGGTTGATGGAAGAAGCGGTGCTGGATTATCCACTGGTGGAAGAACTGGACAAAATCGCTGATAAATTTGCCCGCGAAGATAAAGGCCCGCAGCCAGCAGTGACGCATTATCGCGGTCTGGCGACCGTAGAAATGCCGGTAGCGACCGGACGTTACCCGACCACGCGCTACGGCCTGGTGGAACTGGAGCCGAAAACTGGACGCAAGCACCAGCTTCGTCGCCATCTTGCCCATTTGCGGCACCCGATTATTGGCGACAGCAAACATGGTGATTTACGCCAGAATCGCAGCGGCGCTGAGCATTTTGGCCTTCAGCGGTTAATGCTGCATGCCAGTCAGTTGTCATTGACGCATCCTTTTACTGGCGAGCCGCTGGCTATTCACGCGGGCCTGGACGACACCTGGATGCAGGCATTATCACAATTTGGCTGGCGCGGTCTGCTTCCTGAAAATGAAAGGGTTGAGTTCAGTGCGCCATCGGGTCAGGATGGAGAGATAAGTTCCTAATCCAGGGAGAAAACGGTATGGCGGAAATTGGTATTTTTGTCGGCACCATGTACGGGAATTCACTGTTAGTGGCCGAAGAAGCGGAAGCGATTCTGACCGCGCAGGGCCACAAAGCAACGGTATTTGAAGATCCTGAATTAAGCGACTGGCTGCCCTATCAGGATAAGTATGTTCTGGTGGTTACGTCCACGACCGGGCAGGGCGACCTTCCTGATAGCATTGTGCCACTCTTTCAGGGAATCAAAGATAGTCTGGGCTTCCAGCCGAATCTGCGTTATGGCGTGATTGCGCTCGGCGACAGTAGTTATGTGAATTTCTGCAATGGCGGCAAACAGTTCGATGCCTTGTTGCAGGAACAGAGCGCTCAGCGGGTTGGCGAAATGCTGTTGATTGACGCCAGTGAGAACCCGGAACCGGAAACGGAATCAAATCCGTGGGTTGAACATTGGGGCACGATGTTGTCCTGATATGTTCAGCGAGCGGTAAATGCCGTTTTAGCGGTGCTGAATCGAATCTTTTCAGGCAAATGCCAGTAAAAACTGCTTCATAGCGCGGATTTTTACTGGCGTTTGCCTGGAGTCAAGCGATCCATTTCATACTCTTCTTTATTTCTTCGTTTTAACCCTTCCTTTCTTGTTCTTGTTTTCATTTCCGTGAAGTGGATTCCACCGTCCAGGGCTAATGCCAAAATCGGGCCTCATTGAACGCATTAATGTTGTGTTGTTGCACGGTGAGCCGCTATGGCGCGCTTTTTATACTGCTATTGCCAGATATAAACACGCGCCGTATTCGGCGAACGACCTATAAAAACGGCAAAAACACCCTACGTCACCTCTGATTTCCTGCGATGTCGCAGTCCAGAGTGAGCGTGGCTAACGCGAATTTTCAGGAGTGCAACAATGAGTTCTTTAAGTCAGGCTGCGAGCAGTGTGGAAAAACGCACGAATGCTCGTTACTGGATAGTGGTGATGTTGTTTATCGTCACATCCTTCAACTACGGCGACCGCGCTACGCTTTCTATTGCCGGTTCGGAAATGGCCAAAGATATCGGCCTTGATCCCGTGGGAATGGGCTATGTGTTCTCTGCCTTCTCATGGGCGTATGTTATCGGGCAGATCCCTGGTGGCTGGTTGCTGGATCGTTTTGGTTCAAAACGCGTCTACTTCTGGTCGATCTTTATCTGGTCGATGTTTACCTTGCTGCAAGGCTTCGTCGATATCTTTAGTGGATTCGGCATTATCGTTGCCCTGTTTACACTGCGCTTCCTGGTCGGGCTTGCTGAAGCGCCCTCTTTCCCTGGCAACAGCCGCATTGTTGCGGCCTGGTTTCCGGCGCAGGAAAGGGGAACGGCGGTGTCGATTTTTAACTCCGCCCAATACTTCGCAACGGTTATCTTCGCGCCGATTATGGGCTGGTTGACTCATGAAGTGGGCTGGTCACACGTCTTCTTCTTTATGGGCGGTCTGGGCATTGTCATCAGCTTTATCTGGTTGAAAGTCATCCACGAGCCAAATCAACATCCGGGCGTAAATCAGAAAGAGCTGGAGTACATCGCCGCGGGTGGCGCGCTGATCAATATGGATCAGCAAAACACCAAAGTTAAAGTGCCGTTCAGCGTGAAGTGGGGGCAGATCAAACAGCTGCTCGGGTCACGGATGATGATCGGCGTTTATATCGGTCAGTACTGTATCAACGCCCTGACTTACTTTTTTATTACCTGGTTCCCGGTTTATCTGGTGCAGGCGCGCGGGATGTCGATTCTGAAAGCAGGCTTTGTGGCTTCTGTTCCGGCGGTTTGCGGTTTTATCGGCGGTGTGTTGGGGGGGATTATTTCCGACTGGCTGATGCGTCGCACGGGTTCACTGAACATTGCGCGTAAAACACCGATCGTGATGGGCATGTTGCTGTCGATGGTGATGGTGTTCTGCAACTACGTCAACGTTGAGTGGATGATCATCGGCTTTATGGCGCTGGCCTTCTTCGGTAAGGGGATCGGTGCGCTGGGTTGGGCTGTAATGGCTGATACTGCGCCAAAAGAGATCAGCGGTCTTTCCGGTGGCCTGTTTAACATGTTTGGTAACATTTCTGGCATCGTCACGCCAATCGCAATTGGTTATATCGTTGGCACGACTGGCTCCTTTAATGGGGCGCTGATTTATGTTGGTGTTCATGCCTTAATCGCGGTACTCAGCTACCTGGTGCTGGTGGGCGATATCAAGCGTATTGAGCTGAAACCTGTCGCGGGGCAATAAGATGACGACACAATCCAGTCCTGTTATTACTGATATGAAAGTCATTCCGGTCGCCGGACATGACAGCATGTTGCTTAATATTGGTGGTGCACATAACGCATATTTCACCCGCAATATTGTGGTACTCACCGATAATGCCGGGTATACCGGCATTGGTGAAGCGCCGGGCGGAGAGGTGATTTATCAAACACTGGTCAAGGCTATTCCGATGGTGCTGGGCCAGGAAGTTGCGCGCCTGAATAAAGTGGTTCAGCAGGTGCATAAAGGTAATCAGGCAGCCGATTTTGATACCTTCGGCAAAGGTGCCTGGACTTTTGAATTGCGCGTTAATGCCGTGGCGGCGCTGGAAGCCGCCTTGCTTGACCTGTTAGGTCAGGCGCTGAATGTTCCGGTCTGCGAACTGTTAGGGCCAGGCAAGCAACGTGATGCTATTACCGTTCTCGGTTATCTGTTTTATATCGGTGATCGGACCAAAACCGATCTTCCTTATCTGGAAAATACGCCGGGCAACCATGAGTGGTATCAGTTGCGGCATCAGAAAGCGATGAACAGCGAAGCCGTTGTGCGTCTGGCGGAAGCCTCACAGGATCGCTATGGCTTTAAAGATTTCAAACTTAAGGGTGGCGTGTTACCTGGCGAGCAAGAAATCGACACTGTCCGTACATTGAAGAAACGCTTCCCTGATGCGCGGATTACCGTTGATCCCAATGGTGCCTGGCTGCTTGATGAAGCCATTTCTCTGTGCAAAGGGCTAAATGATGTTCTTACCTATGCGGAAGACCCGTGCGGCGCTGAGCAGGGTTTCTCCGGTCGTGAAGTGATGGCGGAGTTTCGACGGGCGACCGGCTTGCCCGTCGCGACCAACATGATCGCCACCAACTGGCGCGAAATGGGTCATGCGGTGATGCTCAATGCGGTAGATATTCCACTTGCCGATCCGCACTTCTGGACGCTTTCCGGTGCAGTCCGCGTGGCGCAACTTTGCGACGACTGGGGGCTGACCTGGGGCTGCCATTCTAATAACCACTTTGATATCTCTCTGGCGATGTTTACCCATGTGGGCGCGGCGGCACCGGGTAATCCTACCGCTATCGATACCCACTGGATTTGGCAGGAGGGCGATTGTCGTCTGACCAAAAATCCGCTGGAGATTAAAAACGGAAAAATTGCCGTTCCTGATGCGCCCGGTCTGGGCGTGGAACTGGACTGGGAACAGGTACAAAAGGCACATGAGGCCTATAAACGTCTGCCTGGCGGTGCGCGTAACGACGCAGGCCCGATGCAGTACCTGATCCCCGGCTGGACCTTTGACCGTAAACGTCCCGTTTTCGGCCGTCATTGATTCTGAAAAAGGACATAAATATGAGTTCTCAATTTACGACGCCTGTTGTTACTGAAATGCAGGTCATCCCGGTGGCGGGTCATGACAGTATGCTGATGAATCTGAGTGGTGCACATGCACCGTTCTTCACGCGTAATATTGTGATTATCAAAGATAATTCCGGTCACACTGGCGTAGGGGAAATTCCCGGCGGCGAGAAAATCCGTAAAACGCTGGAAGATGCGATTCCGCTGGTGGTGGGTAAAACGCTGGGTGAATACAAAAACGTTCTGACGCTGGTGCGTAATACTTTTGCCGATCGTGATGCCGGTGGGCGCGGTTTGCAGACATTTGATTTGCGTACCACTATTCATGTAGTTACCGGGATAGAAGCGGCAATGCTGGATCTGCTGGGGCAGCATCTGGGGGTAAACGTGGCATCGCTGCTGGGCGATGGTCAACAGCGTAGCGAAGTCGAAATGCTCGGTTATCTGTTCTTCGTCGGTAATCGCAAAGCTACACCGCTGCCGTATCAAAGCCAGCCGGATGACTCATGCGACTGGTATCGCCTGCGTCATGAAGAAGCGATGACGCCGGATGCGGTGGTGCGCCTGGCGGAAGCGGCGTATGAAAAATATGGCTTCAACGATTTCAAACTGAAAGGCGGTGTACTGGCCGGGGAAGAAGAAGCCGAATCTATTGTGGCACTGGCGCAACGTTTCCCGCAGGCGCGTATTACGCTCGATCCTAACGGTGCCTGGTCGCTGAACGAAGCGATTAAAATCGGTACATACCTGAAAGGTTCGCTGGCTTATGCAGAAGATCCGTGTGGTGCGGAGCAAGGTTTCTCCGGGCGTGAAGTGATGGCAGAGTTCCGTCGCGCAACTGGCCTGCCGACCGCAACCAATATGATCGCCACCGACTGGCGGCAGATGGGCCATACGCTCTCGTTGCAATCCGTTGATATCCCGCTTGCGGATCCGCATTTCTGGACGATGCAAGGTTCGGTACGTGTGGCGCAAATGTGTCATGAATTTGGCCTGACCTGGGGTTCACACTCCAACAACCACTTCGATATTTCCCTGGCGATGTTTACCCATGTTGCCGCTGCCGCACCGGGTAAAATCACCGCGATTGATACGCACTGGATCTGGCAGGAAGGTAATCAGCGCCTGACCAAAGAACCGTTAGAGATCAAAGGCGGTCTGGTTCAGGTGCCAGAAAAACCGGGGCTGGGTGTAGAAATCGATATGGATCAAGTGATGAAAGCGCACGAGCTGTATCAGAAACACGGGCTTGGCGCGCGTGACGATGCGATGGGAATGCAGTACCTGATCCCCGGCTGGACGTTCGATAACAAGCGTCCGTGCATGGTGCGTTAAGACAGAAAACCAAAACCGGCTCTATCTGGAGCCGGTTTGAGACTGATGCCAAACGCAAAATTGCCTGTTGCGCTACGTATCAGGGCTACATCATTTTTTAATTCATTGAATTTAATTGGTTTTGCAGGCCGGATAAGGCGTTAACGCCGCATCCGGCATAAACACAGGCACTTGTCACCAATCTGAAACCAGCGTCATAAAAATCCGGTTGCCACTCGACAAGACGTCCATTACCCGAGAATTTTGCTGGCTTCGCGCGCTACATTATCCATCTCGTCCAACAGTTCCAGCAGCTCCGGCTCTAAATCTTCTTCTTTAGTACCGCTACGTAGCTGTTGTTCGATCAGTTGGCAGAGATTCTTCATACGCGGTACACCGCTATAGCCGCAACTGCCATGCAGTTTATGAATCAAATCAACCAGGCCTTCCGGGTTTTCTCCAACCAGCTGTTCCTCAACTTTGTTGCGAACTTCAGGCAGGAAATCGAGTAACATTTGCAGCATATCGCGCGCTAAATCGGTTTTTCCTGCTGCCTGGCGTAGTGCCAGTTGCCAGTCGAGGGTCGCATTCGGGTTGACCACAATTTCGTTGACTTCGGGCGTCACGACGCGAGAGGAAATACCGCTGCCAGGCTTGTAGCGCAACAGCAAATTATGCAATCGCTCTTCTTCGATCGGTTTGGCCAGATAATCACTCATCCCCGCGCCAAGCAGTTTCTCTTTTTGCCCGGCCATCGCATGCGCCGTTACCGCGATAACCGGCGTTTGCTGCTGATGCGGGAGCTGGTGGATGAGCTCACATGCCCGAATGCCGTCCATGTCCGGCATTTGAATATCCATTAAGATTAAATCGAACGGCATCTGTTTCGCCCGTTCAACCGCCTGATGCCCGCTATCGCAAAGTTCCACATGTTGCACCATATCTTCCAGCAATGCGCCGATAAGTTTCAGGTTAGCGGGGTTGTCATCAACCGCCATGACTGTCATTGCCAGCTTACTTTCATCGGTTACAGGCAAAAGCGTGTTTTGTTTGTGATGACAAAATTCTGTCAGGGCAGGCAACAGGCGCGTAGGTGTTAATGGTTTCAGCAGACACGCGCCGATACCATCTTGCTTAAGTTTTTCAGCATTGACTTGTGCATGGCAAGGAAGTGCCAGCATCAGGAAATCGGTCATCGATACTGCTTTCGCTAATCGCTCATGTTGCATTGTTAGCGGCTCGCGGAAGGTCACCGCTATGCCTAATAACATCATGTCGTAATGCGCGGGAGGCAGCGCGGAGAACGTTGGGCTATAAACCACTTCCAGCGGCGTTTCACTTAAAATATCCAGCGTGCATTGTGCTGCTGCGGAGTTTGGTTCGACATAGGCCAGGCGCTTACCAGCGAGGCACTGGGTGGATGGCCCTTCGATAATAATGTTCGGGTTCAGATCGAGATTAATGTGGAACCAGAAAGTTGAACCGCGATTCGGCTGGCTATGGAACGAAATATCGCCGCCCATTTCATTAACCAGTTTTTGTGTAATCACCAGCCCCAGCCCGGTGCCACCATGACGGCGGGAAATACTGGCATCAGCCTGTCTGAAGGCCTGGAATAAGCGCGATTGATCGCGTTCAGGAATACCAATGCCGGTATCCCGAATCTGCACTTCAATTTGCACTTTGGTATTACTCAGCGCACGTTTTTCTACCAGAATATCAATGTTGCCATTCTCGGTGAATTTAATTGCATTCCCTACCAGGTTAGTGATGATTTGCTGTAATCGTAGTGGGTCGCCGATCACGTTATCAGGCACGTCGCTTTTAATATTGAGCGTCAGTTCCAGCCCTTTATCGTGAGAAGAATGTGCCAGCAGGGTAACGACTTCATCCAGCGTGCTGCGTAGTGGGAATGGAATACTTTCCAGAATCAGCTTACCGGCTTCCAGTTTCGAGAAGTCGAGAACATCATTAATAATTGCCAGCAAATTATTTGCCGAACGTTCAATCGTATTCAGGTGATCGCGCTGCGTTGGTGTTAATTCTGTTTTCAGCGTCAGGCGGGTAAAGCCAATAACACCATTCAGTGGTGTACGCAGCTCGTGTGACATATTTGCCAGAAACTCGGATTTAATACGCGCCGCTTCCTGGGCGCGCTTTTTCGCCAGATCCAACTCAACGTTCTGAATCTCCATTTGCTCCAGCGTCTCACGCAGATCGGACGTCGCCTGGTCGATATTGTGTTGCATCTCTTCGTGATAAGCCGCCAGCGACATTGCCATCGAGTTGATACCGTTTTTCAGCATATCCAGCTCGCCGAGCATAAATCCTTCCACCCGGCTGTCGAGTTGCCCGCGACGGATGCGGTCGACGGTATTCACCATGTTGCGAATCGGACCGGTTACATCGCGCATTAAGCGCCAGCCAAAAATAAGCGCAATACCGATACAAAACAGCATCATCACGCTGGAAATAAAGATCTCTTTATATTGCTGCAAGCGAACCGATTTAAGATCCAGCTCCAGCGCAATATATCCCAGCATATTTTGACTATTTTTGGCATCGCTACTGGGCGATTCGTCGGGGGAGTAACTTTCAGAAATAATCGGCGTGCGGAGGATCATTATATCGCCGTCACGAGTGACAGTGAGCTGGCGAGGAAACGGCACGTTGCTGCCGAGCTGCATTGATGAGGGATCAAGATGAAAATTGGAGGTGACAAAGAGTCGGTTATTTTCATCATAAACCGAAATCGCGCGAACAATATCAGAATGGCGACGATGCAGTACGCTTATTAACTGACCGATAGATTCGCGATTTTGCAGACTCATGCCATATTCAGTAGAAACTGCAAGCGGCTCAATAATGCTGGCACCGGCATCTTCCAGTTGACGCTGCAAGTCGTTATAGCGATGCACGACGAAAAAGATACTCAGCAATAAACCAATAAGGACGGTCGGTGCCAGGATCAGAATCATCATGCGTGCGCGCAGGCTGTAGTTGGTCATGGAGTTCCGTTATGGGACAATTAAGGTCACACTGTTAAATTGAGAAAGTCTCGCCAATGGCGCAATTCTACTCTGCAAAACGACGCACGACGACGCGTCAGATCATAACCGTTTCAGTCAACGACCTCGACTCTTTTGGTCAGGGTGTGGCGCGACATAACGGCAAAACATTATTTATCCCCGGATTATTGCCGCAGGAAAACGCGGAAGTTACTGTTACTGAAGATAAAAAACAGTATGCCCGCGCTAAAGTCGTACGCCGGTTAAGCGATAGCCCGGAACGCGAAACGCCACGCTGTCCTCATTTTGGCGTATGCGGCGGCTGTCAGCAACAACACGCCAGTGTGGATTTACAGCAGCGAAGCAAAAGTGCGGCACTCGCCCGATTAATGAAACACGAAGTCTCTGAAGTGATCGCCGATGTTCCCTGGGGCTATCGCCGTCGCGCGCGTTTAAGTCTGAACTACTTACCGAAAACACAGCAACTTCAGATGGGGTTTCGCAAAGCGGGCTCCAGTGACATTGTCGACGTGAAACAATGCCCCATTTTAGTGCCCCAACTTGAAGCATTGCTGCCCAAAGTCAGGGCATGCCTGGGCAGCTTACAAGCTATGCGCCATCTTGGTCATGTTGAACTGGTACAGGCAACCAGCGGCACGCTAATGATTTTGCGCCATACCGCACCGCTAAGTTCGGCAGATCGCGAAAAACTGGAATGCTTTTCGCATTCTGAAGGCCTGGATCTGTATCTCGCCCCCGATAGTGAGATACTCGAAACCGTCTCTGGTGAGATGCCCTGGTATGACTCAAATGGGTTGCGCTTAACTTTTAGCCCGCGCGATTTTATTCAGGTCAATGCGGGTGTGAACCAGAAAATGGTAGCGCGTGCGTTGGAATGGCTGGATGTGGAACCTGAAGATCGCGTACTGGATCTGTTCTGCGGTATGGGCAACTTTACACTGCCATTGGCGACACAAGCTGCCAGTGTGGTGGGTGTAGAAGGTGTTCCGGCGCTGGTGGAAAAAGGCCAGCAGAATGCGCGTCTTAATGGCTTACAGAATGTGACGTTTTATCACGAAAATCTTGAAGAAGATGTCACAAAGCAGCCGTGGGCGAAAAACGGCTTCGATAAAGTGTTGTTGGACCCGGCGCGAGCAGGTGCCGCAGGTGTTATGCAGCAAATTATAAAACTGGAACCTATTCGTATAGTTTATGTATCCTGTAACCCTGCAACGCTGGCTCGGGATAGCGAAGCGTTATTAAAAGCAGGATATACCATTGCGCGACTGGCGATGCTGGATATGTTCCCACACACGGGACATCTGGAATCGATGGTACTTTTCTCGCGCGTTAAATAGTTACGATTTGCCGATTTCGGCAGGTCTGGTCCCTAAAGGAGAGGACGATGGTTGCGGTAAGAAGTGCACATATCAATAAGGCTGGTGAATTTGATCCGGAAAAATGGATCGCAAGTCTGGGTATTACCAGCCAGAAGTCGTGTGAGTGCTTAGCCGAAACCTGGGCGTATTGTCTGCAACAGACGCAGGGGCATCCGGATGCCAGTCTGTTATTGTGGCGTGGTGTTGAGATGGTGGAGATCCTCTCGACATTAAGTATGGACATTGACACGCTGCGGGCGGCGCTGCTGTTCCCTCTGGCTGATGCCAACGTAGTCAGCGAAGATGTGCTGCGTGAGAGCGTCGGTAAGTCGGTCGTTAACCTTATTCACGGCGTGCGTGATATGGCGGCGATCCGCCAGCTGAAAGCGACGCACACTGATTCTGTTTCCTCCGAACAGGTCGATAACGTTCGCCGGATGTTATTGGCGATGGTCGATGATTTTCGCTGCGTGGTCATCAAACTGGCGGAGCGTATTGCTCACCTGCGCGAAGTAAAAGATGCGCCGGAAGATGAACGCGTACTGGCGGCAAAAGAGTGCACCAATATCTACGCGCCGTTGGCGAACCGTCTTGGGATTGGGCAACTGAAATGGGAGCTGGAAGATTACTGCTTCCGTTATCTGCACCCGACCGAATACAAACGCATCGCAAAACTGCTGCATGAACGCCGTCTCGACCGCGAACACTATATCGAAGAGTTTGTCGGCCATCTGCGCGCTGAGATGAAAGCTGAAGGTGTTAAAGCTGAAGTGTATGGTCGACCGAAACACATCTACAGCATCTGGCGCAAAATGCAGAAAAAGAACCTCGCCTTCGATGAGCTGTTTGATGTGCGTGCGGTACGTATTGTCGCCGAGCGTTTACAGGATTGTTATGCCGCACTGGGGATAGTGCACACTCACTATCGCCACCTGCCGGATGAGTTTGACGATTACGTCGCTAACCCGAAACCAAACGGTTATCAGTCCATTCATACCGTGGTTCTGGGGCCGGGTGGCAAAACCGTTGAGATCCAAATCCGCACCAAACAGATGCATGAAGATGCAGAGTTGGGTGTTGCTGCGCACTGGAAATATAAAGAGGGCGCGGCTGCTGGCGGCGCACGTTCGGGACATGAAGACCGGATTGCCTGGCTGCGTAAACTGATTGCGTGGCAGGAAGAGATGGCTGATTCCGGCGAAATGCTCGACGAAGTACGTAGTCAGGTCTTTGACGACCGAGTGTACGTCTTTACGCCGAAAGGTGATGTCGTTGATTTGCCTGCGGGATCAACGCCGCTGGACTTCGCTTACCACATCCACAGTGATGTCGGACACCGCTGCATCGGGGCAAAAATTGGCGGGCGCATTGTGCCGTTCACCTACCAGCTGCAGATGGGCGACCAGATTGAAATTATCACCCAGAAACAGCCGAACCCCAGCCGTGACTGGTTAAACCCAAACCTCGGTTACGTCACAACCAGCCGTGGGCGTTCGAAAATTCACGCCTGGTTCCGTAAACAGGACCGTGACAAAAACATTCTGGCTGGGCGGCAAATCCTTGACGACGAGCTGGAACATCTGGGGATCAGCCTGAAAGAAGCAGAAAAACATCTGCTGCCGCGTTACAACTTCAATGATGTCGACGAGTTGCTGGCGGCGATTGGTGGCGGGGATATCCGTCTCAATCAGATGGTGAACTTCCTGCAATCGCAATTTAATAAGCCGAGTGCCGAAGAGCAGGACGCCGCCGCGCTGAAGCAACTTCAGCAAAAAAGCTACACGCCGCAAAACCGCAGTAAAGATAACGGTCGTGTGGTGGTTGAAGGTGTCGGTAACCTGATGCACCACATCGCGCGCTGCTGTCAGCCTATTCCTGGTGATGAAATAGTTGGTTTCATTACTCAGGGACGCGGTATTTCAGTACACCGCGCCGATTGCGAACAACTGGCGGAACTGCGCTCCCATGCGCCAGAACGCATTGTTGACGCGGTATGGGGTGAGAGCTACTCCGCCGGATATTCGCTGGTGGTCCGCGTGGTGGCTAATGATCGTAGTGGGTTGTTACGTGATATCACGACCATTCTCGCCAACGAGAAGGTGAACGTGCTTGGCGTTGCCAGCCGTAGCGACACCAAACAGCAACTGGCGACCATCGACATGACCATTGAGATTTACAACCTGCAAGTGCTGGGCCGCGTGCTGGGTAAACTCAACCAGGTACCGGATGTTATCGACGCGCGTCGGTTGCACGGGAGTTAATCTTACATAGCTGGATATGGCGTCAGCCGTATCCAGCGATATCTTTTACTCGAAGGTATTACATCTGACGGACCCGCAATTTTCAGGACAATTCAATGAATCAAATCGACCGTTTGCTCACCATCATGCAGCGCCTGCGCGACCCGGAAAACGGCTGCCCGTGGGATAAAGAGCAGACATTTGCCACCATTGCGCCTTACACCCTTGAAGAAACCTACGAGGTGCTGGACGCCATCGCCCGTGAAGATTTTGACGATCTGCGCGGTGAACTGGGCGATCTGCTGTTCCAGGTGGTGTTTTACGCACAAATGGCTCAGGAAGAAGGGCGCTTTGACTTTAATGATATTTGCGCTGCTATTAGCGATAAATTAGAGCGTCGCCATCCGCATGTTTTTGCTGACAGTTCTGCCGAAAATAGTAGTGAAGTGCTTGCCCGTTGGGAGCAAATCAAAACCGAAGAGCGCGCGCAGAAAGCGCAGCATTCGGCGCTGGACGATATTCCTCGTAGTTTACCGGCTTTAATGCGTGCGCAAAAAATCCAGAAACGTTGCGCCAACGTTGGTTTCGACTGGACGACGCTTGATCCGGTAGTCGATAAAGTCTACGAAGAGATCGACGAGGTGATGTACGAGGCGCGGCAGGCTGTTGTCGACCAGGCTAAACTGGAGGAGGAAATGGGTGACCTGCTGTTTGCCACGGTCAATCTGGCTCGTCATTTAGGGACAAAAGCGGAAATCGCATTGCAAAAAGCGAACGAAAAATTCGAGCGTCGTTTTCGCGAAGTGGAGCGTATTGTTGCCGCGCGTGGACTGGAAATGACAGGTGTTGACCTCGAAACAATGGAAGAAGTCTGGCAACAGGTAAAACGGCAGGAAATTGATCTCTAAGGGAATTACGCGGTCAAGCGCGATTTGTGTCATTTTTTAAATGACAAGCGCTTGATTTGCGTCAAAAACATTTACCCCAAAGGGGCTATTTTCTCACTCCTGATTTCAATAGTGCGCTGGCGAAGAGGAGGGATAATGAAAGTTTGTGGCACAGGTCATGTTCGGGTATACTGCTTTCCCGTCCTGGTTATTCCATCGTCTTTTCAACCTAACTTCTCAGGTTCAGCATGACAACGAACTATATTTTTGTGACCGGCGGGGTCGTATCCTCTCTGGGTAAAGGCATTGCCGCAGCCTCCCTCGCAGCCATTCTTGAAGCCCGTGGCCTCAATGTGACCATCATGAAACTGGATCCGTACATCAACGTCGATCCAGGTACTATGAGCCCAATCCAACACGGGGAAGTGTTCGTTACTGAAGACGGCGCTGAAACCGACCTGGACCTGGGGCACTACGAGCGTTTCATTCGTACCAAAATGAGCCGCCGCAACAACTTCACCACGGGTCGTATCTACTCTGACGTTCTGCGTAAAGAACGCCGCGGTGACTATCTCGGCGCAACCGTACAGGTTATTCCGCACATCACTAACGCTATCAAAGAGCGCGTGCTGGAAGGCGGCGAAGGTCATGACGTAGTACTGGTCGAAATCGGCGGTACTGTAGGTGATATCGAATCCCTGCCGTTCCTCGAAGCGATTCGCCAGATGGCTGTTGAAATTGGCCGTGAGCACACCCTGTTTATGCACCTGACGCTGGTGCCGTACATGGCAGCGTCTGGTGAAGTCAAAACCAAACCGACTCAGCACTCTGTAAAAGAGCTGCTTTCAATCGGTATCCAGCCTGATATCCTGATTTGTCGTTCAGATCGCGCCGTTCCGGCGAACGAACGTGCGAAGATTGCATTGTTCTGTAATGTTCCAGAAAAAGCGGTTATTTCTCTGAAAGACGTCGATTCCATCTATAAAATTCCGGGCCTGTTGAAATCTCAGGGGCTGGACGATTATATTTGTAAACGATTCAGCTTAAACTGCCCGGAAGCGAATCTGTCCGAATGGGAACAGGTTATCTTCGAAGAAGCGAATCCGGTAAGTGAAGTCACCATTGGTATGGTCGGCAAATACATTGAGCTGCCGGATGCATACAAATCCGTGATCGAAGCACTGAAACACGGTGGGCTGAAGAATCGTGTCAGCGTCAACATCAAACTGATCGATTCACAAGATGTTGAAACGCGCGGCGTTGAAATCCTTAAAGGTCTGGACGCAATCCTCGTACCTGGCGGTTTCGGCTATCGTGGCGTAGAAGGCATGATTACGACCGCGCGTTTTGCGCGTGAGAACAATATTCCTTATCTGGGCATTTGCCTGGGTATGCAGGTGGCGTTAATTGATTACGCTCGCCATGTTGCCAACATGGAGAACGCCAACTCTACGGAATTTGTGCCAGACTGTAAGTACCCGGTTGTGGCGCTGATTACCGAGTGGCGCGATGAAAACGGCAACGTTGAAGTTCGTAGCGAGAAGAGCGATCTCGGCGGTACCATGCGTCTCGGCGCACAGCAGTGCCAGTTGGTTGACGATAGCCTGGTTCGCCAGCTGTACAATGCGCCGACAATTGTTGAGCGTCATCGTCACCGTTACGAAGTCAACAACATGCTGTTGAAACAGATTGAAGATGCAGGTCTGCGCGTTGCGGGCCGTTCCGGGGATGATCAGTTGGTCGAGATCATCGAAGTTCCGAATCATCCGTGGTTCGTGGCTTGCCAGTTCCATCCGGAGTTTACTTCTACTCCACGTGATGGTCACCCGCTGTTTGCAGGCTTTGTGAAAGCCGCCAGCGAGTTCCAGAAACGTCAGGCGAAGTAAGTAAAAAAGTTAGAACGGCAACGCGTACCCTGGGTACGCGTTGTTTGTCTGGAGTTTCAGTTTAACTAGTGACTTGAGGAAAACCTAATGTCCAAAATCGTAAAAATCATCGGTCGTGAAATCATCGACTCCCGTGGTAACCCGACTGTTGAAGCCGAAGTACATCTGGAGGGTGGTTTCGTCGGTATGGCAGCTGCTCCGTCAGGTGCTTCTACTGGTTCCCGTGAAGCTCTGGAACTGCGCGATGGCGACAAATCCCGTTTCCTGGGTAAAGGCGTAACCAAAGCTGTTGCTGCGGTAAACGGCCCGATCGCTCAGGCGCTGATTGGCAAAGATGCTAAAGATCAGGCTGGCATTGACAAGATCATGATCGACCTGGACGGCACCGAAAACAAATCCAAATTCGGCGCGAACGCAATCCTGGCTGTATCTCTGGCTAACGCCAAAGCTGCTGCAGCTGCTAAAGGTATGCCGCTGTACGAGCACATCGCTGAACTGAACGGCACTCCGGGCAAATACTCTATGCCGGTTCCGATGATGAACATCATCAACGGTGGTGAGCACGCTGACAACAACGTTGATATCCAGGAATTCATGATTCAGCCGGTTGGCGCGAAAACTGTGAAAGAAGCCATCCGCATGGGTTCTGAAGTTTTCCATCACCTGGCAAAAGTTCTGAAAGCGAAAGGCATGAACACTGCTGTTGGTGACGAAGGTGGCTATGCGCCGAACCTGGGTTCCAACGCTGAAGCTCTGGCTGTTATCGCTGAAGCTGTTAAAGCTGCTGGCTATGAACTGGGCAAAGACATCACTCTGGCGATGGACTGCGCAGCTTCTGAATTCTACAAAGACGGTAAATACGTTCTGGCTGGCGAAGGCAACAAAGCATTCACCTCTGAAGAATTCACTCACTTCCTGGAAGAACTGACCAAACAGTACCCGATCGTTTCCATCGAAGACGGTCTGGACGAATCTGACTGGGACGGTTTCGCATACCAGACCAAAGTTCTGGGCGACAAAATCCAGCTGGTTGGTGACGACCTGTTCGTAACCAACACCAAGATCCTGAAAGAAGGTATCGAAAAAGGCATCGCTAACTCCATCCTGATCAAATTCAACCAGATCGGTTCTCTGACCGAAACCCTGGCTGCTATTAAGATGGCGAAAGACGCTGGCTACACTGCAGTTATCTCTCACCGTTCTGGTGAAACTGAAGATGCTACCATCGCTGACCTGGCTGTTGGTACTGCTGCAGGCCAGATCAAAACGGGTTCCATGAGCCGTTCTGACCGTGTTGCTAAATACAACCAGCTGATTCGTATCGAAGAAGCTCTGGGCGAAAAAGCACCGTACAACGGTCGTAAAGAGATCAAAGGCCAGGCATAAGTCTGACTTTATCTGATTTAAAAATGCCAGCCTTCGGGCTGGCATTTTTTATGGCTGAGTTACCAGCGGCCAGACGCGCCGCCACCGCCAGAAGAACCGCCACCTCCGCTAAATCCGCCGCCACTTGAGCCGCCACCAGAACCGCCGCTGTCTGAATGATAACTTCTACCTGATGCTTTTTTCTGTGGGACACATAACCAGGTAAAGACCATAATGATGGTGAAAGCAAAAAAGAAGGAAAATACAGCAATGGAAAAAGTTTGATCGGAGAACAGGAATAAATCTATAAGATAGACTGTTGAAATACAAACACTGCTTTTAAATGCCCGACAAAAATTATTGCCTTGATGAAAAAACCAGAAAGGGAAGAACATCACTGCAAATACCCAAAAAATAGCAAAGTAGTAATGATCACTGGAAGACGCTGATTCACTTTCTGAAGGATTAGACGAATATTGGTGTTGTGAAGTGAGTTGGTTATTCAAAGCGATTATAGCTAACTCTAATCCCTTAGCTAATTTTTGTTTTTTAAAGGCGGGTATCATGATGCTACGGATGATATTGCCAGCCAGAGCATCGGTTACCTTTTCTTCCAGCCCATAACCTACCTGGATGCGGACAGTACGATCCGACCAGGCAACAATGATCAGTATCCCATCATTACGTTTGGCATCTCCTAAACGCCAATTGTCAAAAACCCTTGTAGCATATTGTTCAATGGAATCGTCTCCGATGGACGGCACTACTAATACAGCGACCTGCGCCCGTGTTTTATGTGTAATATCCTGCAGTTGCTGTGTCAGTGATTGTTGTTCAGAAGTGCTTAACGTACCAGTAATATCGGTCACCTGTTGGCGCAGTTCCGGCACAGCAATTTGCTGGGCAAGCCCAGGAAGGCACCACAAAGTGAATAGAATAAAGATTAAGCGCATTACGATCACCAACGGCCGGATGAACCGCCGCCTCCTGAAGAACCGCCACCACCGCGGAAAGAATTTCTCGACGAAGAGCGAGAATGAGCATGAGCATTACGATTCCCCGTTTTCCTGTTGCTTTTTTCTCCTGACCCCAGCTTAAGATTGCCAGTAAATTTGGCCACAATGATCAGCAGAACGATGCCAGCAATGGTTATTGGGCCGATAAAATGATCAATTAACCCAATAATTGTTGAGATGAATGCAATATCTTTATTACTGGCGAACACCAGGCACCATCCCACAATAATTATCAGCATCACGACAAACAATGAATTTCGTCCTGATTCACGAAATTGCGGAGTCTTCTTTTGTTTTTTCACTTTAGCGTTTTTATTTTTTGGGGCCAGCATCATAGGAAATACGCGGCACATATTAAAAACTACTGCGAGACGCTGCCAGCAGATTGCTGCGAAAAATAAACTAAAACAAACGACCGACACCCGCCGAATGATGACATCGTCCTGAAAGCAGAAAAACCAGACCGTAGGTGTAATCATTGATATCATCCATATGCCAGGTCCTGGACGGCTGGTAAATCGCCAGAGGACAATGATGGCAACGATCATCAGCACTGTCCAGGCAAGGCATGGCAGCGAAAGTTGCGGATTAGCAAACAGATGATTGGCTAAAGCATCCAAAGGGCTAAGGTTCGCTTTGATATGGGTAAACTGTGCGATGCTTTCAATTCCGCCCGTTAATCCAGCAAAGAGATTGTTTTTTTCGAATTCTGGCTGCATATGGTAACGAACAATTTGCGCAGCTTGTTCCGGCGGCAACATCTGTTCCAGTCCATGTCCAATCTTCATTGACGCCAGCCCTTCCGGCCAAACGACGAGAATTAAGATACCTTCGCCATATCGCTTCTCTCCAACGGGTTTCCAGTGATATACCCCGTATCTCTGCGAGGCTGCAAGTTTAATGTTTTTGCCCCCTGTTGTCGGCGTAACCAACACGGCCACCTGGAAGTGGTTTTGCTGCTCGAGAGTCTGTAATTGTTGATTTAAAGCACTTTGTTCTTCTGTCGTTAATGTCCCGGTTAAGTCAGTCACTGAAGGCAATCGTTCAGCGAATACCTGAAAACCGCATAGCATCAGAAGTAAGAGAAAAATACGCATATCAATTCCTTTTGTTACCAGCGCCCGGAAGCGCCACCGCCACCAGATGAACCGCCACCACCGCTAAAATTGTCATTGTCGAATGAAGAGGATGACGATGATGAATAGTGGGAGGAAGAATTGCTTCTTGTATGGCGTGATGGCTGGTTGGCATCACGCATCGAATCCCGAACCTTTTTGCCGAAGGGGGTAAAAGCGATGGCAACTGCCAGAAACGGTGTGGCGAAGCAGAGTAATGTTGTGAGTACTCCCCAGCTTCCGCTGAAACCTGCTATAGGTAAAACAAAGGCCAGTACAATGGCTGCGAAGCAAATTACTCCCAACGTTTTGATATATCCTCTGGCAGAAATAAACGTCAGTATTATCGCCCAGACTAATAAAGCCCACCAACCGCTAAAGGGCAAAGGGTGATCGGTCGGTGTTATCGTTGCTGAATTATTCCCCGTCAGGCGACTTTCAATATCGTTGATCCCCTTTTGTAAACCACCAGCCAGGTCGCCTTTTTTAAATGCCGGAATAATACTGTTGCGAATAATTTTCCCGGACTGTGCATCCGTAATAATACCTTCCAGCCCGTAACCGATTTCAATACGCACGGTATGATCCTGCCAGGCGACTAACAGTAGAACGCCATCATCACGGTCTTTATCACCCGGTTTCCAGCTATCGAATACCCGCGTTGCGTACTGCTCGATGGTTTCATCGCCTGTTGTATCAACCACTAACACGACCAACTGTGCGTGGTTTTTTTGCGTCAGGGCTTTAATCTGGTTGGTCAGGGTGTTTACTTCGCTGTTTGTTAATGTGCCGGTTAAGTCATTCACATACCTGGGTGATTCAGGTACTGGAATTTGTGTAGCAAACACAGATGAACAGAAGAAAGCTATAAGGAAGATAAAATTTCGCATAGAACGTCCCCGCTTAATGAGCATTAGCATTCTGGCTAAAATCTATTGTTGGGGCTTTACTTACTGCGGTGACATCATCCGGCAAATAATTTTTCTTTGGTGTGTAATCCATGACCTTTGCGGTTAATACAGCGGGGAATTTGCGGATAGTGACATTATATTGTTCAATGGCTTTAATATATCTTCCTCGCGCAACGGCAATTCTATTTTCACTTCCTTCGAGCTGTACCATTAAGTTTTGATAGAGCTCTTGAGCCTTTAACTGAGGGTAACGCTCACTAATAATCGTTAACTGCCCGAGAGTGCGAGTCACCTGCGCCTGCGCCTGTTGCCAGGCTTGTAATTTTTGTTCATCTCCCGGAGTTTTCTGAAGATCGCTACTGGCGCGATTAGCCTGACTACGTGCCAATGTTACGGCTTCTAGTACCTCTTGTTCATGGCTGGAGTAACCTTTAATACTAGCGACAAGATTAGGAATAAGATCGGTGCGACGTTGATATTGATTTAATACTTCTGACCAGGAGGCATTAACCTGTTCATCATAGGTTTGAATATCGTTATAACCGCAACCTGATAAATTGAAAATAAATATAAACGCGATGAATATTCTAAACATGTTTAAATCCCTTTCATTTAATCCTTGAAAACATAATACGCCGCTTCATTTTATTCTTAATGATCTGAGCCAATTTTTGCATCAAACCTGCCTGTAACAGAATGTTAATAAGACATGATTGTTGTGGCAGGATCTGCAATAATTAACAATTATCCACTTCACAGAGAATGCTATGCAGTACCCGATTAACGAGATGTTCCAGACCCTGCAAGGTGAGGGTTACTTTACCGGCGTCCCCGCCATTTTTATTCGTTTACAGGGATGTCCGGTTGGCTGTGCCTGGTGCGACACCAAACACACCTGGGAAAAGCTTGAGGATCGGGAAGTCTCCCTTTTCAGCATTCTGGCGAAGACCAAAGAGAGTGATAAGTGGGGGGCGGCGAGCAGTGAAGATTTGCTGGCTGTCATTGGCCGTCAGGGATACACCGCGCGTCATGTGGTGATTACGGGTGGTGAGCCTTGCATTCATGATTTGCTGCCACTGACTGACCTGCTCGAAAAGAACGGTTTTAGCTGCCAGATCGAAACCAGTGGTACTCATGAAGTACGCTGCACACCGAATACCTGGGTTACCGTATCACCAAAGCTAAATATGCGCGGTGGCTATGAAGTGTTGTCACAAGCCCTGGAGCGAGCCAACGAAATCAAACACCCAGTAGGACGCGTACGTGATATTGAAGCACTGGATGAATTGCTGGCGACGCTGACCGATGATAAACCGCGAGTCATTGCACTTCAGCCAATTAGCCAGAAGGAAGATGCTACGCGTTTATGTATCGATACCTGCATTGCGCGCAACTGGCGTTTGTCGATGCAGACACATAAATATTTGAATATTGCCTGATTAAACATTTATAAGCGTTATAAATGGGTGGAATCTGTAAAGACTTCTACTCATTTATATTCTTTGTCGTCTCTGAAAAACCTCCATTTTGCCCATTCTGGACTAATCATTATCATTCTCTACAAATTCTGTGGCGTTAATTTTTCGCTGGAGTGAAAATTATTGCGGTAAAGTTTGGTAGATTTTAGTTTGAATAGAGTCATTGTAAATATTTATCTTTTTAATCAATGGATTAAGTGCTCTTTAACATAATGGATGTGTTGTTTGTGTGATACTGTAAAGTTGGTAGATTGTGACTGTCTTAAAAAATAATTAATTAATAATAGGTTATGTTTAGAGAGTTCCCCGCACCAGCGGGGATAAACCGAACGGCGCGGCCCACCAGCAAAAACCGGATATGAGTTCCCCGCGTCAGCGGGGATAACCATTCAGGTATGTTCAGGCCGGACAGTTTCCCGCCCGGCCTTCCTCACTTACGCATTCGACCAGCTCTGGATCGAATCCGCATTCCCCAATTCCCCATGCATCACTTCATACGATTTTTTCAGGATCACATCAGTATGTTTGGTTAGGTCTTTGAAAATGCCTTTATTCATCGCGTCGTAGCGTTTGGCATTGCTCTCAATCGGTATGAAGATATCTTTCACGCGAACCATTTTATCGACAGCCGTTGTGTAATCCGGGTATAGCCCCAGACCTACCGCCGTATTGATCGCAGCCCCCAGACTTGCACAACCGTTAATGGCGTTTCGGCGTGCCGGAAGGTTGAACACGTCGGCAAAAATCTGCATAAACAGATCGCTGTTCGAACCGCCGCCAGTAATGATCACATGCTTTGCAAAGTGATTCATTTCATGACACATATTGTCGTAATTATTCTTCAGCGTCAGCGCCACGCTTTCCAGTATCGAACGATATATCCATGCGTAATCCATACTGGAATCAAAGCCGATCATAATTCCGCGTTTGTACGGTTCCCACGGATTGGTCAGCCAGTCCAGCACCGTCATCAGCCCATTACAACCAGGTGGCACGCAAGACGCTTTTTTGTTGAGCAAATCTTCCGGTGAAAGATCCTGTGCTTTGGCATCCTGAATTAACGACTCGCCTAACATGTCGCGCAGCCAGCTCACCGTCCACATGCCTTTGCGAATACCGTAACCTTCATACAGCAATGTTTGCGGAATAGAAGACATAATCGGCCAGTACGCGACCGGATCTTTCGGCAGTGCTTTGCCGTTCATCATCAACGCGATATAGGTGCCAAGAGAAATTACCGCCGTTTCATCATCCAGTAACCCGGCTCCCAGAGCTTCTACCGGTTTATCACTGGTGGTACAAACAACCGGCAGCCCAGCCGGGAAATGTGTCGCCAGCGCAGCTTGTGGTGTGATATGCCCAAGAATGGTGCCCGGCATTTGCACGTCAAAAAGCATCTGGCGGGGGATATTAAACTTTTCCATTACCGCGGCATCTTCGCTCCATGCCCAGGTCTTATAATCCACCGGCCACTGACCAAAATAGTTGGCGATATTATCTTTAAATTCGCCGGTTAAGCGATGTGTCAGATAACCCGAAAAAGAGGTGACATAGGCCACGTCAGGATTAGTGTGTTCGTAAGGGCGTGTAACGCGTGCATCCTGCCAGCTAATCAACGGCGCGGCTGGCGTACCATCGGCTTTCAATAACGCACGGCAGCAACGGATTGAGCCCAGGCCAATGCCGACAATATCTTCTTTATTTCCGGCAAACTGGCTCATCAAATCGTGACTGGCAAAACATAGTGATGCCCATAAATCGTCGTCAGGATGTTCTGCGGTATCGGCATCTGGCGTGTGCATCGGCTGCAATAAGCCTTTGCCTTCGCAAACCACATTACCTTCCAGATCGTACATCACCACTTTTGTGCTCTGACTTCCGCCATCAATCCCTATGATGTATTTTTTCGACATGATTTTTCTCCTGTAATTTTCCTGGCTTACTTGCTGCTAGCCATTGCGGGGGCGCTATCAGCAGTACGAATTTTTTGGAACAGCAAAAAGGTAAAGATGATCACCATGCCAAGCGCCGCCATGCCCATTAGCCACATGTTGCGGTAGGCTTCTGCAGCGGGCAGGGTGTCTTGCCAGTAGCCGATAATCGGGTAAACGAAGACATCCGGCAGGAATCCAATCACCGAACAAATACCTACCGTGGTGCCCATAATGTAAGACGGTGTTCTCGCTTCGCTAGGGCAGGCCCAATACAGCCCGCGTGAGGCGTAACAGGTGAATCCCAGTAATAAAATCAGGCCAATCCCCATCGCGACCGATTGCGGGTTAGAGTTCGTGACGAGCAGGGCTGTCAATGCCAGCAAACCGATGATGGAAAGGATTTGGACCACGCGGGTAGGGGATTTCACTTTGCTGTAGGTGGTGATAATGCCGCCAAGTGGGCCGCATAACGCGCGGAAGATTTTGTTGATCACAATCCCCATGTAGCTCGCCGCCACCAGTGACATGCCGTACATTTCGGTCAGATAGTTGGTGGAGTAACTCAGAATGGCGTAGATGGTGAAGACACCAAAAATCACCATGCTGCAATACCAGGTGGTGCTGATGCGCAAAACGGCCAGGATGTCGCTAAGCTGGAATGACTGTTTTTCTTCGTTATTGGCACTGCGCAGATTGTTGTTATCGCTAACAAAAAACCAACACAAAATGCCCAGCAGAATGTAAACCACACTATAGATAATAATGACCGTTTTCAGGCTGGCGCTGTCATCCGGTGCAAAGCGAGAAAAGACCCACATGGTAAACACCGCCAGCGACATTACACCGACGCCGCGCAGCCCTTCCATCCAGCCCATAATTTTCCCTTGCTCGCTATGATCGCCCAGCAACGATGCGGCTTTAATCGACACCGACCACAGCATTAAAATCGTCGTTATCGCAAAGGCGACCTGAATACAGAGCATTACCCACAGTGGTGGATATGTTGCCATTATCAGGCCCAGTAATCCGGTAATGATCATCGCGGAAGTAATCATTTTGCGGTGTGAAAATTTATCGGCAATAACGCCGCTGGGGGCATAAAGAATAATAGCCGCAATACCAAAGGTACTCATTATTAAACCTATCTCGGTATTGCTGAATCCCATAAATTTTGCCATGGGAATTTGATAAATATAACGTAAATAAGCCAGGTCGAAACTAACGCCGCCGCTAAAACTAATTATCGCGAGGGTTATCCAACGGCGATATGAGTTGTGTTGCATATCGTATTCCCATTTGTAATAGACAAAAAAAAGAGAAAAGTAAGCCGCCCTTTCAGGTGGATTACTTTTCTCAGGTCTCTAGTAATTGCAATAAGAAATAACATGGAAAGCAGAGGTGTTGTGTGAGAGTAATCACGCTTCTGCTTTTTTAAATTATTTGACAATACTAACATCACACTGTGATTACGATCACATTAGCAGTTATGTCCTTATGCTAAAAATTATCTCCAGTTACCAGAGATAATGAGAAAGGTAACTTCCCTCTCGCGGGGGAAGTTACCTTTCTTTTTTTTTGCCTTACGGAAATTGGAGCTAACTATGTCAATCGAATCTCTCAATGCGTTCTCAATGGATTTTTTCTCCCTGAAAGGTAAAACAGCAATTGTTACCGGCGGGAATAGCGGTTTAGGCCAGGCATTTGCCATGGCGTTGGCCAAAGCTGGCGCAAATGTCTTTATTCCTAGTTTCGTCAAAGATAACGGCGAAACTAAGGAAATGATTGAAAAACAGGGTGTCGAAGTTGATTTTATGCAGGTGGATATCACCGCAGAAGGCGCGCCGCAGAAGATTATCGCTGCCTGCTGTGAGCGCTTCGGTACCGTAGATATTCTGGTTAACAATGCCGGTATTTGTAAGCTGAATAAGGTGCTGGACTTTGGTCGTGCCGACTGGGACCCGATGATTGACGTGAACCTGACCGCCGCATTCGAGTTAAGCTACGAAGCGGCAAAAATTATGATCCCGCAGAAAAGCGGTAAAATCATTAATATCTGTTCATTGTTCTCTTACTTAGGTGGTCAATGGTCACCTGCTTATTCTGCCACTAAACATGCTCTTGCCGGATTCACCAAAGCCTATTGCGATGAATTAGGCCAATATAATATTCAGGTGAATGGTATTGCTCCTGGTTATTATGCAACCGATATTACGCTGGCGACCCGTAGTAATCCAGAAACTAACCAGCGTGTTCTTGATCATATTCCGGCAAACCGTTGGGGTGATACTCAGGATTTAATGGGTGCAGCTGTATTCCTCGCAAGTCCGGCATCGAATTATGTCAACGGACATTTATTAGTGGTTGATGGCGGTTATTTAGTGCGCTAATTCATAACGGTGGTTTCTGTTTTCTCTTATTAATAACTATTCCATTTTTATTATCAGGAAGGAATTACTATGTCTTTATCTCGCGTAGCGATTGTCGACCAGCTAAAGGAAATTGTTGGTGCAGATCGCGTAATTACCGATGAAACGGTATTAAAGAAAAACAGTATTGACCGTTTTCGTAAATTTCCGGATATTCATGGAATTTATACTTTGCCGATTCCGGCAGCGGTCGTAAAACTCGGTTCTACAGAACAAGTATCCCGTGTGCTGAATTTTATGAATGCGCACAAAATTAACGGTGTGCCACGTACCGGTGCTTCCGCCACCGAAGGTGGGCTGGAAACCGTTGTGGAAAACTCGGTGGTGCTCGACGGCTCCGCCATGAATCAAATCATTAATATTGATATTGAGAATATGCAGGCCACGGCGCAATGTGGCGTTCCGCTGGAGGTGCTGGAAAACGCGTTGCGTGAAAAAGGTTACACCACGGGGCATTCTCCGCAGTCAAAGCCGCTGGCGCAGATGGGCGGCCTGGTGGCGACCCGCAGTATCGGGCAGTTTTCCACACTCTACGGCGCAATCGAGGATATGGTCGTTGGTCTGGAAGCGGTGCTGGCAGATGGCACCGTCACACGCATTAAAAACGTGCCACGTCGCGCGGCTGGCCCGGACATTCGTCATATCATCATCGGCAACGAAGGTGCACTGTGCTATATCACTGAAGTCACAGTGAAAATCTTCAAATTTACGCCGGAAAACAATCTCTTCTACGGCTATATCCTGGAAGAGATGAAAACCGGCTTCAACATCCTGCGTGAAATCATGGTGGAAGGGTATCGTCCGTCGATTGCTCGTTTGTATGATGCTGAAGATGGCACCCAACACTTCACCCATTTTGCCGACGGTAAATGTGTACTGATCTTTATGGCTGAAGGTAACTCTCGCATTGCGAAGGCGACGGGCGAAGGGATTGCGGAAATCGTTGCCCGTTACCCGCAATGCCAGCGCGTGGACAGCAAGCTGATCGAAACCTGGTTTAACAACCTGAACTGGGGACCGGATAAAGTGGCTGCCGAACGTGTGCAGATCCTCAAAACCGGCAACATGGGCTTTACCACCGAAGTGTCCGGCTGCTGGAGCTGCATTCACGAAATCTACGAAAGCGTTATTAACCGTATTCGTACCGAGTTCCCGCACGCCGACGACATCACCATGCTGGGCGGTCACTCCTCTCATAGCTATCAGAACGGCACCAACATGTACTTCGTCTACGACTACAACGTCGTTGACTGTAAGCCGGAAGAGGAAATCGACAAGTACCACAATCCGCTCAACAAAATCATCTGCGAAGAAACCATTCGTCTCGGCGGTTCGATGGTGCACCACCACGGTATCGGTAAACATCGCGTTCACTGGAGCAAACTGGAACACGGCAGCGCGTGGGCGTTGCTGGAAGGGCTGAAAAAGCAGTTCGATCCTAATGACATTATGAACACGGGTACTATCTATCCGATTGAAAAATAATGTGTCAGGCAGCGTTCCGCGATGACGGGGCGTTGCCTTTTCGGCTTCTCAGGCGAGAAGCCGTTCTTATTACCGGACAATGAAGGGGTAAAGATGAACACTTCACCGGTGCGAATGGATGATTTACCGCTTAACCGTTTTCACTGTCGAATTGCTGCGCTCACTTTCGGCGCACACCTGACCGACGGTTATGTCCTCGGCGTTATTGGTTACGCCATTATTCAGCTTACGCCCGCCATGCAACTGACGCCGTTTATGGCGGGAATGATCGGCGGCTCGGCGTTACTTGGTTTGTTTCTTGGCAGCCTGGTTTTGGGGTGGATCTCCGACCATATCGGGCGGCAAAAAATCTTCACCTTCAGTTTTATGCTGATTACGCTCGCTTCGTTCTTGCAATTTTTTGCCACCACGCCAGAGCATCTTATTGGATTGCGCATTTTGATCGGCATTGGTCTGGGAGGCGATTACTCAGTCGGTCACACCTTGCTGGCTGAATTTTCCCCGCGCCGCCATCGCGGTATTTTGCTGGGCGCATTCAGTGTGGTGTGGACCGTAGGCTATGTGCTGGCAAGTATTGCCGGACATCACTTTATTTCCGAAAGCCCGGAGGCCTGGCGCTGGCTGCTGGCATCAGCAGCGTTACCAGCCTTGCTGATTACGCTGCTACGTTGGGGCACGCCGGAATCGCCACGCTGGCTACTGCGCCAGGGGCGTTTTGCAGAAGCTCACGCTATCGTTCATCGCTATTTTGGCCCGCATGTTTTACTGGGCGATGAAGTGGCAACGGCGACCCATAAACACATCAAAACCTTGTTCTCTTCGCGCTACTGGCGGCGCACGGCGTTTAACAGCGTCTTCTTTGTCTGCCTCGTAATCCCATGGTTTGTGATTTATACCTGGCTGCCGACCATCGCCCAAACTATTGGTCTGGAAGATGCGCTGACTGCCAGCCTGATGCTTAATGCGTTGTTAATTGTTGGCGCGTTATTAGGGTTAGTGTTGACCCACTTGTTAGCGCATCGCAGATTTTTACTGGGAAGTTTTTTGCTGCTAACGGCAACGCTGGTAGTAATGGCCTGTTTGCCTTCCGGCAGTTCATTAACGCTGCTGCTTTTTGTTCTCTTCAGCACCACCATTTCGGCAGTCAGTAATCTGGTGGGCATTTTGCCTGCGGAAAGTTTTCCTACTGACATTCGCTCGCTGGGCGTCGGTTTTGCCACCGCCATGAGTCGGTTGGGGGCGGCGGTAAGTACTGGCCTGCTGCCGTGGGTGCTGGCGCAGTGGGGAATGCAAGCCACCTTATTGCTCCTGGCGGCAGTGTTGTTGGTTGGTTTTGTTGTGACCTGGCTATGGGCACCAGAAACCAAAGCACTCCCGCTGGTGGCGGCGGGAAATGTAGGAGGTGCGAATGAACATTCTGTTAGCGTTTAAAGCCGAACCGGATGCCGGAATGCTGGCGGAAAAAGAGTGGCAGGCGGCTCAGGGTAATAGCGGACCGGATGTTTCGCTTCTGCGAAGTTTACTCGGTGCTGATGAACAGGCTGCCGCCGCGCTGCTGTTGGCGCAGAGAAAAAACGGTACGTCGATGTCTTTAACCGCGTTGAGCATGGGGGATGAACGGGCGTTGCACTGGCTGCGCTATCTCATGGCTCTTGGGTTTGAGGACGCTGTATTGCTGGAGACGGCGGCAGATCTGCGCTTTGCGCCGGAATTTGTCGCTCGCCATATTGCCGAATGGCAGTACCAGAATCCGCTGGAGCTGATAATTACTGGCTGCCAAAGCAGCGAAGGGCAGAATGGGCAAACGCCATTTTTGCTGGCGGAAATGCTGGGCTGGCCCTGCTTCACCCAGGTGGAGCGTTTCACTCTCGACGCGCCGTTTATCACCCTCGAACAGCGTACTGAAAACGGGCTGCGCTGTTGCCGGGTTCGCTTGCCTGCGGTGATTGCCGTGCGTCAGTGCGGTGAAGTGGCCTTGCCAGTACCGGGAATGCGTCAGCGAATGGCGGCGGGGAAAGCAGAAATTATCCGTAAAACTGTTGCTGCCGAAATGCCAGCGATGCAGTGTCTGCAACTGGCAAGAGCAGAGCAACGACGCGGAGCGACGCTGATTGATGGGCAAACGGTAGCAGAAAAAGCGCAAAAGCTATGGCAGTACTATTTATGCCAAAGGATGCAGCCATGAATATCGTACTTGTGACAATAAATCAGGACCATGCCGCAATAGCGAGCTGGCTGGCGGCGCAGGATTTCAGCGGTTGTACCCTGGCACACTGGCAAATAGAACCACAGCCGATGATTGCGGAACAGGTGCTGGATGCGCTGGTGGAACAGTGGCAACGAACGCCTGCGGAGGTTGTCCTCTTTCCTCCGGGCGCGTTTGGCGATGAACTGGCTACCCGACTGGCCTGGCGTGTACATGGCGCCAGTATCTGCCAGGTGATTTCATTCGATATATCAACCGCAAGCGTGCGCAAATCTCACTGGGGAAATGCGCTAACGGCGACGTTGCAAACAGAAAAACGCCCGCTATGCCTTTCGCTGGCACGTCAGGCGGGAGCAGATAAAAACGCCACGTTGCCCTCTGGGATGCAGCAACTGAACATTGTCCCCGGCGCGCTTCCAGACTGGCTTATCAGCGTCGAAAATCTGAAAAATGTTACCCGTGACCCATTAGCTGAGGCCAGACGGGTGCTGGTGGTGGGGCAGGGCGGAGAGGCAGATAACCAGGAAATCGCTATGCTGGCAGAAAAGATGGGAGTCGAAGTGGGCTACAGTCGGGCACGAGTGATGAACGGTGGCGTTGATGCCGAAAAAGTGATTGGTATTTCCGGACATCTGCTGGCACCTGAGGTGTGTATTGTTGTTGGCGCTTCCGGCGCAGCAGCGTTAATGGCGGGCGTACGCAATAGCAAGTTTGTGGTGGCGATTAATCATGACGCCAGCGCGGCGGTATTTTCACAGGCAGATGTTGGCGTGGTTGATGACTGGAAAGCGGTGCTGGAGGCACTGGTGACAACCATTCACGCAGATTGCCAATAACGTGCTGCCGGATGATCCTGCCTACGGTTCTGGGCTGGGGACTTGTAAGCCTGATAAGACGCGTCAAGCGTCGCATCAGGCGCTGAATGTCGGATGTGGCGTGCAGCCTACAAATCACACCAAATTCAACTTGTTACGATTATCCCGTCAAAGCAATTTTTTCGCTAACGTCCAGACCCCAGTATTCGTGGTGGAAAGCGCCACAACACCCGCGTTAATCGCATTACGCGCATCTTCTTCATCGCACACCAGCCCGCCAGCAATCAGCGGTTGGCGGATTTTCTCCGTCACCCAGCCCAGCACTTTAGGCATGCAGCCTGGCAGGATCTCAATACAATCCGGATTCGATTGCGCAACTTGCTTATCAATGTTGTGAAACGAAATCGAATCAACAATAAACAGTCGATGAATACAGAAAAAACCTTCCGCTCTTGCTGCTTTCAGCATTGAGGCTTTGGTACTGATAATTCCGTCCGCCTCGGTTACCAGTTTCAAAAACTGAATCACCACTTCTTTATTTGACGCGCCTTCCAGCAAATCAACATGAATAAAAGCATATTTCCCGGCGTTCTTAATCTTTTTAACGATATTACTAATGGTGCAGATATTGCCGTACAACACGGAAATAAACTGGCATTCAGAGTCGATTGCCAGTTGCAGGCTGGCATTATCTTTAACGGCAGCAATCACCGGATTCTGGCGGAGCAGGTGTAAGAGGGACATAAATTATCCTTGTTATTTATCCAAAGCGGTAGGTGATGCCGAATCCGGAAGGCGGATAGCGCCACTGTTGTAGTGTTGATTCGTCGCACAGCAAACGGCAGGTGCCACACTCCAGGCAGCCGTGATAATCAACGCGTAAGTCACCTTCAGGTGTGAGCGAAAAAAGACCAGCCGGACAGGCGTTAATCAACCGTTGTGCCGTCTGGCGCTCAACGGAGTCAGCTGGAACAATGTGCGGCGCATCGGCAGCGCGCCAGAGATTACGGGCTACAGACATCGTAGACTCCTGATAACATCGCCCGTCAGATGCCACAAGCCGTGACGACGTAAATGACGCCAGAGCAACTGGCGCAGCGGTGGAACAGGTGTATTCCCCTGATCCCATAAATCACGGGAAATATCCTGCATTAACCCAGGCCACACTCGATACCAGCCAGGGCGTTGCAAAAGCGCCGGAACATGCTGATAACGCTGTAGAACATCCCACAGCAGGCTGCGCTCTACGTTGTGATGATAAAGCGGAAACAGATTTTGCGGCTCGCGGTGCTGGCAGGCGCTTATCAGCGTTTGTGCCGCCGCCTGCGCGCCAGTTAGCGCCATATCCATACCGCGCACGGAAATTCCGGTATTGACGCAACTGCGCAACGCATCGCCCACCAGCAGCCAGCCGTTACCGGCGTATTGCACCGGCATACTGCGCAGGCCACCTTCTGGCACCAGATGCGCACCATACTCCAGTGATTCCGTGTTTTTGATAAGCGGGCGCACTGCCGGATGCGTTTTAAAGCGAGTCAGCAGCTCGCTTGCCGGAACACGACTTTGCGTAAGGGAGGAGAGCGGGCAAACAATCCCTAACGAGAGCGTTTGTTGATTAGTATAAAGAAATGCGCCGCCGGGTAAGTCATCACAGATCCCGCCGCTGAACAGCAACGCTGCGCCTTCGTTATTCTCCAGATGAAAACGTTCTTCAATAGCGGATGGTTCCAGCGCCAGCGCTTCTTTGATCCCCAATGCCATCGCTTCGCCAGCAGGACGAGTCACTAACCCGTGGCGTTCCGCCAGGACGCTGTTGGCACCTTCTGCCAGCACCACATAACGGGCGCGAAGAATATCGTCACCACAAATGACACCACACACCCTGCCGTTTTCTTCATACAGTGCATCTACCGTCGCACCGGGGATGCATTCGACACCTTCTTTTTCGGCTTCGGCAACCAGCCACGGATCGAATCGTGCACGTAATACACTCCAGGATTCACCGCCGGGCTGTAAGCTGGAAAACGTCGTTGCGCCATCTGGCGTTAACAGAGAAAGACTTTCGTGAGTGATGCGTCGTTCAAGGGGCGCGGTCAGGTGAAATTGCGGGAGGAGTTCCGCGAGCGCATGGGTGTATAGCCGCCCGCCGGAAAGATTTTTGCTGCCGGGAATCTCCGCTCGTTCCAGTAACAAAACGGATAAACCCGCTCGCGCGCAGCGTAACGCGCAAGCGGTGCCAGCAATTCCGGCACCGATAATAATAATGTCGCAGTCGTCTTCCATGTCATGCCCCAGATATCCAGAACACAACACCCTAACATAGCGTTACTTAAGGGAAATTGACCGCCGACACACTCTTATCATTCGCCGCGATAGATACAACCTGCGGTGCAGGTTTCTTTTACCATCACCGCACTTAACAGCGGCACAACGGGTTTAACCTGATCCCAAATCCATTTTGCTAAAACTTCGCTGGTTGGGTTTTCCAGACCTGGAATATCATTGAGATAATGGTGATCGAGGCGCTCATAAGTTGGTTTAAACGCCGCTTTCAGTTCAGCGAAATCGATAATCCAGCCCGTATGCGGATCGACTTCCCCGGTAATTTCCAGTCGCACCATAAAGGAATGCCCGTGCAGGCGACCACATTTATGCCCTTGTGGGACGTGCGGCAAGCGGTGAGCGGCTTCGAAGGTGAAATCTTTAAATAACGTGGTGGACATCATAATTTCTCTACATGACGATAAAACCGCCGTAGAGTACCGGAAAGGCTGTTTTTTCGCATTATCTAAAACGACTTTGTTGCGCAAAATCGCTGATTTATCTTATTGATGGGCAATATTCATTTGTTTTTCATTGGGTTGGTTAATCTATTTTGTTGTTAAAGACTATTGCTAAAACAGGTTAGTCGATTTGGTTATTAGTTATCGCTATCCCGTCTTTAATCCACACCGTTCACCCCGTTAACCTTACCTTCTCTTCTGTTTTATGGGCGCTGACAGGGCGCAGAAACAGCTTTGCTTACTGGAACATAACGACGCATGACGACACAGGTCCCACCTTCCGCGTTGCTTCCGTTGAACCCGGAGCAACTGGCACGCCTTCAGGCGGCCACGACCGATTTAACTCCTACCCAGCTTGCCTGGGTTTCTGGCTATTTCTGGGGCGTGCTCAACCAGCAGCCTGCTGCGCTTGCAGCGACGCCAGCGCCCGCCGCAGAAATGCCGGGTATAACTATTATCTCCGCCTCGCAAACCGGCAATGCGCGCCGGGTTGCTGAAGCATTACGCGATGATTTATTAGCGGCAAAACTGAACGTTAAGCTGGTGAACGCGGGTGACTATAAATTCAAACAAATCGCCAGCGAAAAACTGCTTATCGTGGTGACGTCAACGCAAGGGGAAGGGGAACCGCCGGAAGAAGCCGTCGCGCTGCATAAGTTCCTGTTCTCCAAAAAAGCGCCAAAGCTGGAAAACACCGCGTTTGCCGTGTTTAGCCTCGGCGATAGCTCTTATGAATTTTTCTGCCAGTCCGGGAAAGATTTTGACAGTAAGCTGGCGGAACTGGGCGGTGAACGCCTGCTAGACCGTGTCGATGCCGATGTTGAATACCAGGCTGCTGCCAGCGAGTGGCGCGCCCGCGTGGTTGATGCGCTTAAATCGCGTGCGCCTGTCGCGGCGCCTTCGCAATCCGTCGCTACTGGCGCGGTAAATGAAATCCACACCAGCCCGTATAGCAAAGACGCGCCGCTGGCGGCCAGCCTTTCGGTTAACCAGAAAATTACCGGGCGTAACTCTGAAAAAGACGTTCGTCACATTGAAATTGACTTAGGTGACTCTGGCCTGCGTTACCAGCCGGGTGACGCGCTGGGCGTCTGGTATCAGAACGATCCGGCACTGGTGAAAGAACTTGTCGAACTGCTGTGGCTGAAAGGCGATGAACCTGTCACCGTCGAGGGCAAAACGTTGCCTCTGAACGAAGCGCTACAGTGGCACTTCGAACTGACCGTCAACACCGCCAACATTGTTGAGAACTATGCCACGCTTACCCGCAGCGAAACGCTGCTGCCGCTGGTGGGCGATAAAGCGAAATTACAGCATTACGCCGCGACGACGCCGATTGTCGACATGGTGCGTTTCTCTCCGGCGCAACTGGATGCCGAAGCGCTGATTAATCTGCTGCGCCCGCTGACCCCGCGCCTGTATTCCATCGCCTCCTCGCAGGCGGAAGTCGAGAACGAAGTGCACGTTACCGTTGGTGTGGTGCGTTACGACGTGGAAGGCCGTGCCCGTGCCGGTGGTGCCTCCAGCTTCCTCGCAGATCGTGTGGAAGAAGAGGGTGAAGTCCGCGTCTTTATCGAACATAACGACAACTTCCGCCTGCCAACCAATCCGGAAACCCCGGTGATCATGATTGGCCCTGGCACCGGCATCGCGCCGTTCCGTGCCTTTATGCAGCAGCGTGCTGCCGACGAAGCGCCGGGTAAAAACTGGCTATTCTTTGGCAACCCACACTTTACGGAAGATTTCCTCTACCAGGTGGAATGGCAGCGTTACGTCAAAGAAGGCGTGCTGACGCGCATCGATCTCGCCTGGTCGCGCGATCAAAAAGAAAAAATTTACGTACAAGACAAACTGCGCGAACAGGGCGCAGAGCTGTGGCGCTGGATCAATGACGGTGCCCACATTTATGTCTGCGGCGACGCTAATCGCATGGCGAAAGACGTTGAGCAGGCACTTCTGGAAGTGATTGCCGAATTTGGTGGCATGGACACCGAAGCGGCGGATGAATTTTTAAGTGAGCTGCGCGTAGAGCGCCGTTATCAGCGAGATGTCTACTAATGAGCGAAAAACATCCAGGACCTTTAGTGGTCGAAGGAAAACTGACAGACGCCGAGCGCATGAAGCTTGAAAGCAACTACCTGCGCGGCACCATTGCGGAAGATTTAAACGACGGTCTGACCGGCGGCTTTAAGGGTGATAACTTCCTGCTGATCCGCTTCCACGGCATGTATCAGCAGGATGACCGCGACATCCGCGCCGAACGTGCTGAACAGAAGCTGGAACCACGTCACGCGATGCTGCTTCGCTGTCGTCTGCCGGGTGGGGTGATTACCACTAAACAGTGGCAGGCGATCGACAAATTTGCCGGTGAAAACACCATCTATGGCAGCATTCGCCTGACCAACCGCCAGACGTTTCAGTTCCACGGCATTCTGAAAAAGAACGTCAAACCGGTGCACCAGATGCTGCACTCGGTCGGTCTTGATGCGCTGGCGACCGCCAACGACATGAACCGTAACGTACTCTGCACCTCGAACCCTTACGAGTCGCAGCTGCACGCGGAAGCATATGAATGGGCGAAGAAAATTTCTGAACATCTGCTGCCTCGTACCCGCGCGTATGCGGAGATCTGGCTCGATCAGGAAAAAGTCGCCACTACTGATGAAGAGCCGATCCTTGGTCAGACCTACCTGCCGCGTAAGTTCAAAACCACGGTAGTGATCCCGCCGCAGAACGATATCGATCTGCACGCCAACGACATGAACTTCGTGGCGATCGCCGAAAACGGCAAGCTGGTGGGCTTTAACCTGCTGGTGGGCGGTGGGCTTTCCATCGAACACGGCAACAAGAAAACCTACGCCCGCACGGCGAGTGAGTTTGGCTATCTGCCGCTGGAGCATACGCTGGCGGTGGCGGAAGCCGTCGTGACAACTCAGCGTGACTGGGGTAACCGAACCGATCGTAAAAATGCCAAAACCAAATACACGCTGGAGCGCGTGGGGGTTGAGACGTTTAAAGCGGAAGTTGAACGTCGCGCGGGGATCAAATTCGAGCCGATTCGTCCGTATGAGTTCACCGGACGCGGCGATCGTATTGGCTGGGTTAAGGGCATTGATGATAACTGGCACCTGACGCTGTTTATCGAAAATGGTCGCATCCTTGATTATCCGGGGCGTCCGCTGAAAACCGGCCTGCTGGAGATCGCGAAGATCCACAAAGGTGATTTCCGCATTACGGCGAACCAGAATCTGATCATCGCCGGAGTGCCGGAAAGCGAGAAAGCGAAGATCGAGAAGATCGCCAAAGAGAGCGGGTTAATGAATGCCGTCACGCCGCAGCGTGAAAACTCAATGGCCTGCGTGTCATTCCCGACTTGCCCGCTGGCGATGGCGGAAGCGGAGCGTTTCCTGCCGTCTTTTATCGACAACATCGATAATTTAATGGCGAAACATGGTGTCAGCGATGAGCATATCGTGATGCGTGTAACAGGCTGCCCGAACGGTTGTGGTCGCGCGATGCTGGCGGAAGTGGGCCTGGTGGGTAAAGCGCCGGGGCGCTACAACCTGCATCTTGGCGGCAACCGTATGGGGACACGTATCCCACGGATGTATAAAGAAAACATCACCGAGCCGGAAATCCTGGCGTCGCTTGATGAACTGATAGGGCGCTGGGCGAAAGAGCGCGAAGCGGGTGAAGGCTTCGGCGACTTTACGGTGCGTGCGGGCATCATTCGCCCGGTGCTCGATCCGGCGCGCGATTTATGGGATTAACCATCAGCCCGGTCTTGTTGGCCTGATAAGATGTGTAAGCGTTGCATCAGGCAAGGCAAACAGTGAGGAACTTATGTCCAAACTCGATCTAAACGCCCTGAACGAACTGCCAAAGGTAGACCGGATTCTGGCGCTGGCGGAAACTAACGCCCAACTGGAAAAACTGGACGCTGAAGGCCGCGTAGCCTGGGCGCTGGATAATCTGCCCGGTGAATATGTACTTTCTTCCAGCTTTGGCATTCAGGCGGCGGTGAGTCTGCATCTGGTGAATCAGATTCGCCCGGATATTCCAGTGATCCTCACCGATACCGGCTATCTGTTCCCGGAAACCTACCGCTTTATTGACGAGTTAACGGACAAACTCAAGCTCAACCTGAAAGTGTACCGTGCTACCGAAAGCGCCGCCTGGCAGGAAGCACGCTACGGCAAACTGTGGGAGCAGGGCGTTGAAGGCATTGAAAAGTACAATGACATCAACAAAGTCGAACCGATGAACCGGGCGCTGAAAGAACTGAATGCGCAAACCTGGTTTGCTGGCCTGCGCCGTGAACAATCCGGCAGTCGCGCCAATTTACCGGTGCTGGCAATTCAGCGTGGCGTATTTAAAGTGCTGCCGATTATCGACTGGGATAACCGAACTATTTATCAGTACCTGCAAAAACATGGCCTGAAATATCACCCATTATGGGATGAAGGATATTTATCGGTGGGCGATACCCATACAACCCGTAAATGGGAACCCGGCATGGCGGAAGAAGAAACGCGTTTCTTTGGCTTAAAAAGGGAATGTGGATTACACGAAGGGTAAATATTGCCGGATAAATTAAACGCCTCTGTCAGAAATGATGGGGGCGTTTTTATTTTGCGAGCAGCATTCCGGCATTTAAACGAGAACGTCGCAGGGAGAATTAACAGGTATAGAATGGCATTGGGTGCTTGAGGCTGTCTGGCGTTAAGCATTCGCGAGGTTCCAGATGGACAAAAGCCCCAGGCGATATTTCTATCAACCTGAGGCCTACGTTCGAACCTAAGCAATTCGGATGTTAGTCTCTTCTTTGCAGGGAGGCAAGACATGCTGACAAAATATGCCCTTGTGGCAATCATCGTACTGTGTTGTACAGTACTGGGATTCACGTTGATGGTAGGCGACTCGTTGTGTGAGTTGAGTATCAGAGAACGTGGTATGGAGTTTAAGGCAGTTCTCGCTTACGAATCGAAGAAGTAGCCACCACGCGGGGTAAAACCCCGCGTACTGAATTGTGATGGTTTGGTCTCCTGCACCCTTTTTTATACTCTGTTTCTGGTGGCATTGATTTCCTGCAGGCAAGGGAGTAATCATTTCAAACCCATTAAGATGCCTTCGCCAGCTCCTTCACCAACGGTAGCATTATCCGCATAACATCACGGCAGCGACGTTCTATTCTTCCAGGAAGTGCCTTATCAATATGCTGTTGATTATCCAGTCTTACGTCATGCCAGCTATTTCCCGCAGGGAATGCGGCTGTTTTTGCGCGTTGCTGATAACCATCCTTATTGCCAAGATTCCAGTTAGTCGCTTCCACCGAAAGTACAGCAATACCGGCTTTGTCGAATATTTCTGCGTCATTACAACACCCGGTGCCTTTCGGATAGTTTTTATTCAAACCTGGATTTGTGGTGGCGGCAATTCCATGGCTGCGGGCAATTGCCAGCGCCCGGTCGCGCGTTAATTTCCTTACTGCTTCAGGTGTGTTTACGCCACTGTTGAAATACAGCTTATCGCCAACAATTAAGTTATCGAGATTAATCACCAGCAGCGTATTTTTCTTTTCGGTGTCACTCATCCGCTTGAGTAAATTCTCAGCGCCTAATTTTCCTTCCTCTTCGCCGCTGGTCGCCACAAATCGAATACCATACTCGGTAGGCGTATTTTTCAGGTGTTCAGCCAGTTCCAGCATGACACCTAAACCTGCGGCGTTATCATCCATTCCTTGTAACGTTAGCCCGCCGAGATTGGCATCGGCGTCAGCATCGCTCAGCGGGGCGTAAGTATCCAGATGCGCCATAATGATGATCTGCTGCGGCGCTTTGCCTTCATGAGCGGCAATCACCGTACTTCCCGTCACGTTATGCCAGCTCTTGCGATTATCGCGGGCGGTATAAATATACCGACTATTAAATGTCCGAATATCACTGCGATAACCCATTTGCTGAAACTGTTGACGAATATAATCGGCAGATAACATTTCTGCAGGAGTTCCGGTCATGCGTCCCGGAAAGAAAGTAGCAATATGTCGTGCCTGGGTATTAGCAAAATCGCCAGGTTTAGGTGACGAGGCGTGTACGGGGAGAATAAAGCATACGCCGAGCGCCAGGGCAGCGGTACGGTGGCGCAATGCGGAAAACATAGTGAGTCCTTAAATACCATGCAAATTTTTTTACCGCCATAGTATGAAACTGCCGCTGCGCTAAAACAATTTCAAATCTTCCTAAACGCCCGAAATCCGGTGCCTTAAGCACTTTTTGATATTAGCTTTGCCAAATCGTTATTCCGTTAAGGAACTACTCATTCTAATTGGTAATTTCATTCGTTCTCTTACGCTCCCTATAGTCGAAACATCTGATGGCAAGAAAATAGCGGTATTGCAAAGGAACGGTTATGGATCAAAAACGACTTACCCACCTGCGGCAACTGGAGGCGGAAAGCATCCACATTATTCGCGAGGTGGCTGCAGAATTCTCAAATCCGGTGATGCTCTACTCTATCGGTAAAGATTCCAGCGTCATGCTGCATCTGGCGCGCAAGGCGTTTTATCCAGGTACGCTGCCTTTCCCGTTGCTGCATGTCGATACCGGCTGGAAATTCCGCGAGATGTATGAGTTCCGCGATCGTACGGCGAAAGCCTACGGCTGCGAGCTGCTGGTGCATAAAAACCCGGAAGGCGTGGCGATGGGGATTAATCCATTCGTACACGGCAGCGCGAAACATACCGATATTATGAAAACTGAAGGCCTGAAACAGGCGCTGAACAAATACGGTTTTGATGCCGCCTTCGGTGGTGCGCGCCGTGACGAAGAGAAATCCCGCGCTAAAGAGCGAATCTACTCTTTCCGTGACCGCTTCCATCGCTGGGATCCGAAAAATCAGCGCCCGGAGCTGTGGCACAACTACAACGGGCAAATTAACAAAGGCGAAAGCATCCGCGTCTTCCCGCTCTCAAACTGGACCGAGCAGGATATCTGGCAATACATCTGGCTGGAAAATATCGACATTGTTCCGCTGTATCTCGCTGCGGAACGTCCGGTTCTGGAACGCGACGGTATGCTGATGATGATTGATGACAACCGTATCAACCTGCAATCGGGCGAAGTGATTAAAAAACGGATGGTGCGTTTCCGCACACTGGGCTGTTGGCCGCTGACCGGCGCGGTGGAGTCAAATGCGCAAACACTGCCGGAGATCATCGAAGAGATGCTGGTTTCCACCACCAGTGAACGTCAGGGCCGCGTAATTGACCGCGACCAGGCGGGGTCTATGGAGCTGAAAAAACGTCAGGGGTATTTTTAAGATGAACACCGCACTTGCACAACAAATCGCCAATGAAGGCGGCGTCGAAGCCTGGATGATTGCGCAACAACATAAAAGCCTGCTGCGTTTTCTGACCTGTGGTAGCGTCGATGACGGCAAAAGTACCCTGATTGGTCGCCTGCTGCACGATACCCGCCAAATCTACGAAGATCAGCTCTCATCGCTGCATAACGACAGTAAGCGTCACGGCACCCAGGGCGAAAAGCTGGATCTGGCACTGCTGGTGGACGGCCTGCAAGCTGAGCGCGAACAGGGCATCACTATTGATGTGGCCTACCGCTATTTCTCTACCGAGAAGCGTAAATTTATTATCGCCGACACCCCAGGGCACGAGCAGTACACCCGCAATATGGCGACTGGCGCATCGACATGTGAACTGGCGATCTTACTGATCGATGCCCGTAAAGGCGTGCTCGATCAAACCCGTCGTCACAGTTTTATCTCCACACTGTTGGGGATCAAACATCTGGTCGTGGCGATCAACAAAATGGATCTGGTGGATTACAGTGAAGAGACGTTCACCCGTATTCGTGAAGATTATCTGACTTTTGCCGGGCAGCTGCCGGGTAATCTGGATATCCGCTTTGTGCCGCTCTCCGCACTGGAAGGCGACAACGTGGCTTCGCAAAGTGAAAGTATGCCGTGGTACAGCGGTCCGACACTGCTAGAAGTGCTGGAAACCGTGGAGATCCAGCGAGTGGTGGATGCTCAGCCAATGCGCTTCCCGGTGCAGTACGTTAACCGTCCGAATCTCGATTTTCGTGGCTACGCCGGAACGCTGGCATCCGGTCGTGTGGAAGTCGGGCAACGTGTCAAAGTGCTGCCCTCTGGTGTGGAATCAAACGTCGCGCGGATCGTGACCTTTGATGGCGATCGCGAAGAAGCCTTTGCCGGAGAAGCGATCACCCTGGTGCTGACGGATGAGATCGACATCAGCCGTGGCGATCTGCTGCTGGCGGCAGACGAAGCGTTACCGGCTGTGCAGAGCGCGTCGGTGGATGTGGTATGGATGGCGGAACAGCCGCTTTCCCCGGGCCAGAGTTACGACATCAAAATTGCCGGTAAGAAGACGCGTGCTCGTGTTGATGGCATTCATTATCAGGTTGATATCAATAACCTTACCCAACGCGAAGTTGAAAACCTGCCGCTGAACGGCATCGGCCTGGTAGATCTCACCTTTGACGAGCCACTGGTGTTAGATCGTTATCAGCAAAACCCGGTTACCGGTGGGCTGATTTTTATCGATCGCCTGAGTAATGTGACCGTAGGTGCCGGTATGGTGCACGAACCAGTTAGCCAGGCAACTGCTGCGCCATCTGAATTCAGTGCATTCGAACTGGAATTGAATGCCCTGGTTCGCCGCCATTTCCCGCATTGGGGTGCGCGCGATTTACTGGGAGATAAATAATGGCTCTGCATGACGAAAACGTCGTCTGGCATAGCCACCCAGTAACTCCGCAACAACGCGAACAGCACCACGGTCATCGTGGTGTTGTGCTGTGGTTTACCGGCCTCTCTGGTTCCGGTAAATCAACCGTCGCGGGGGCGCTGGAGGAGGCGTTACATAAACTTGGCGTCAGTACGTATCTGCTGGATGGCGACAACGTTCGCCACGGATTATGCAGCGATCTCGGTTTTAGCGATGCCGACCGTAAAGAGAATATCCGTCGCGTCGGTGAAGTGGCGAATTTGATGGTTGAAGCCGGACTGGTGGTGCTGACCGCATTTATCTCGCCACACCGCGCCGAACGCCAGATGGTTCGCGAACGCGTAGGAGAAGGGCGCTTTATCGAAGTGTTTGTCGATACGCCGCTGGCGATTTGCGAAGCCCGCGATCCAAAAGGTTTATATAAGAAAGCGCGTGCCGGTGAACTGCGCAACTTTACGGGAATAGATTCCGTTTACGAAGCGCCTGAATCGGCAGAAATTCATCTCAATGGTGAACAATTAGTAACAAATTTGGTACAGCAATTATTAGATCTGTTGAGACAGAACGATATTATCAGATCCTGAGACACCACCGGGTTTTCATGCCCGGTTCGTCAAAGTAACAGGATCAGATATGCGTAACAGCCACAACATTACATTAACAAATAACGACAGCCTTACTGAGGTTGAAGACACCACATGGTCGCTGCCTGGCGCTGTGGTTGGTTTTTTATCGTGGCTGTGCGCGTTGGCAATTCCGATGTTGATTTATGGCTCTAACACGCTGCTCTTTTTTATCTACACCTGGCCTTTCTTTCTGGCGCTGATGCCCGTCGCTGTAGTGGTGGGGATTGCACTGCATTCATTGATGGACGGAAAGCTACGCTACAGTATTGTTTTCACTCTGGCGACGGTTGGCATTATGTTTGGTGCACTGTTTATGTGGCTACTGGGTTAATTGTTCTTTCCTCTCTATTCTGTTCATAATTCAATCCGTAACTAATAATGAGATTATGTTCTGCACGCCCTGGGTATACGTAACAATCGACAAATGTGGTACATTTGCCCGCGTTGTCGCGGTATCCCCAACAGAGGATGTAGAGTCGTCTTCGGATGCATGGGATGAAGATGCCGTTTTTCAGGGGGCAGGATGGGTAAACTAACGCTGCTGTTGCTGGCTATTCTGGTCTGGCTACAGTATTCGCTGTGGTTCGGTAAGAACGGTATACATGACTATACTCGCGTCAATAATGATGTGGCGGCACAGCAAGCTACAAACGCGAAACTTAAAGCGCGAAACGATCAGCTTTTTGCCGAAATTGACGATCTCAATGGCGGCCAGGAGGCGCTCGAAGAGCGTGCGCGTAATGAACTCAGCATGACCAGGCCGGGCGAAACGTTTTATCGTCTGGTGCCTGACGCGTCAAAGCGCGCACAGTCTGCGGGGCAAAATAATCGATAAATCAGCCCGGGAATTAACATGGCAACCACTCATTTGGATGTTTGCGCCGTGGTTCCGGCGGCCGGATTTGGCCGCCGAATGCAAACGGAATGTCCTAAGCAATATCTCTCAATCGGTAATCAAACCATTCTTGAACACTCGGTGCATGCGCTGCTGGCGCATCCCAGGGTGAAACGTGTCGTCATTGCCATAAGTCCTGGCGATAGCCGCTTTGCACAACTTCCTCTGGCGAATCATCCACGAATCACGGTTGTTGATGGTGGTGAAGAGCGTGCCGATTCCGTGCTGGCAGGTCTGAAAGCCGCTGGCGACGCGCAGTGGGTATTGGTGCATGACGCCGCTCGTCCTTGTCTGCATCAGGATGACCTCGCGCGATTGTTGGCGTTGAGCGAAACCAGCCGCACGGGAGGGATCCTCGCTGCGCCGGTGCGCGATACGATGAAACGTGCCGAACCGGGCAAAAATGCCATTGCTCATACCGTTGATCGCAACGGCTTATGGCACGCGCTGACGCCGCAATTTTTCCCTCGTGAGCTGTTACATGACTGCCTGACGCGCGCTCTAAATGAAGGCGCTACCATTACCGATGAGGCCTCGGCGCTGGAATATTGCGGTTTTCATCCGCAACTTGTTGAAGGCCGCGCGGATAACATCAAGGTAACGCGCCCGGAGGATTTGGCGCTGGCCGAATTTTACCTCACCCGAACCATCCATCAGGAGAATACATAATGCGAATTGGACACGGTTTTGACGTACACGCCTTTGGCGGTGAAGGCCCAATTATCATTGGTGGCGTACGCATTCCTTACGAAAAAGGGCTGCTGGCGCATTCTGATGGCGACGTGGCGCTCCATGCGTTGACCGATGCATTGCTTGGCGCGGCGGCGCTGGGAGATATAGGCAAGCTGTTCCCGGATACCGATCCGGCATTTAAAGGTGCCGACAGCCGCGAGCTGTTGCGCGAAGCCTGGCGTCGTATTCAGGCGAAAGGTTATGCCCTCGGCAACGTCGATGTCACTATCATCGCTCAGGCACCGAAGATGTTGCCGCACATTCCACAAATGCGCGTGTTTATTGCCGAAGATCTCGGCTGCCATATGGATGATGTTAACGTGAAAGCCACTACTACGGAAAAACTGGGATTTACCGGACGTGGGGAAGGGATTGCCTGTGAAGCGGTGGCGCTACTCATTAAGGCAACAAAATGATTGAGTTTGATAATCTCACTTACCTCCACGGTAAACCGCAAGGCACCGGGCTGCTGAAAGCGAATCCGGAAGACTTTGTGGTGGTGGAAGATTTGGGCTTTGAGCCTGATGGTGAAGGTGAGCATATTCTGGTTAGAATCCTCAAAAACGGTTGCAATACCCGTTTTGTGGCGGATGCACTGGCGAAATTCCTGAAAATTCATGCCCGTGAAGTCAGCTTCGCTGGGCAAAAAGATAAACATGCTGTTACGGAACAGTGGTTATGCGCTCGCGTGCCGGGCAAAGAGATGCCCGATCTGAGCGCCTTTCAACTGGAAGGCTGCCAGGTGCTGGAGTATGCGCGGCACAAGCGCAAGCTGCGTTTAGGGGCGCTGAAAGGTAACGCCTTTACCCTGGTACTACGCGAAGTGAGCAATCGCGATGACGTTGAACAACGTCTGATCGATATTTGCGTAAAAGGTGTACCGAACTACTTCGGTGCCCAACGTTTTGGGATTGGCGGTAGCAACTTGCAGGGTGCGCTGCGCTGGGCGCAAACCAATACTCCGGTGCGCGATCGCAATAAACGTAGTTTTTGGTTGTCGGCAGCCCGCAGTGCGTTGTTTAATCAGATTGTTGCTGAGCGCCTCAAAAAAGCAGACGTTAATCAAGTTGTTGACGGCGATGCGCTACAATTAGCCGGACGTGGTAGCTGGTTTGTCGCAACCACCGAAGAACTGGCGGAATTACAGCGTCGCGTCAACGATAAAGAGCTGATGATAACCGCCGCATTGCCGGGCAGTGGCGAATGGGGAACTCAGCGTGAAGCGCTGGCATTCGAACAAGCAGCTGTCGCCGAAGAAACTGAATTACAAACCTTACTGGTGCGCGAAAAAGTTGAAGCCGCGCGCAGAGCGATGCTGCTGTATCCGCAACAATTAAGCTGGAACTGGTGGGATGACGTCACCGTAGAAATCCGTTTCTGGCTTCCGGCGGGAAGTTTTGCAACCAGCGTTGTCAGGGAACTTATCAACACAACAGGTGATTATGCGCATATTGCTGAGTAATGATGACGGGGTACATGCACCCGGTATACAAACGCTGGCGAAAGCCTTGCGTGAGTTTGCTGACGTTCAGGTGGTCGCCCCCGATCGTAACCGCAGCGGCGCTTCTAATTCTCTGACACTGGAATCCTCCCTGCGCACGTTTACCTTTGAAAATGGTGATATTGCTGTGCAAATGGGAACCCCGACCGATTGCGTCTATCTTGGCGTAAATGCTCTGATGCGCCCGCGCCCGGACATTGTTGTGTCCGGAATTAACGCCGGGCCGAATCTGGGGGATGATGTTATTTATTCCGGTACGGTAGCGGCCGCGATGGAAGGCCGTCATTTAGGTTTTCCGGCGCTTGCCGTCTCGCTTGACGGGCATAAACATTACGACACTGCCGCGGCGGTAACCTGCTCAATTTTGCGCGCACTGTGTAAAGAGCCGCTGCGCACCGGGCGTATTCTTAATATTAACGTTCCGGATTTACCATTGGATCAAATCAAAGGTATTCGCGTGACGCGCTGCGGTACACGACATCCGGCAGATCAGGTGATCCCGCAGCAAGATCCGCGCGGCAATACGCTGTACTGGATTGGCCCGCCGGGCGGTAAATGTGATGCCGGTCCGGGGACCGATTTTGCTGCGGTAGATGAGGGCTATGTTTCCATCACGCCGCTGCATGTGGATTTAACTGCGCATAGCGCGCAAGATGTGGTTTCAGACTGGTTAAACAGCGTGGGAGTTGGCACGCAATGGTAAGCAGACGCGTACAAGCACTTCTGGATCAATTACGTGCGCAAGGTATTCAGGATGAGCTGGTGCTGAATGCACTTGCCGCCGTGCCGCGTGAAAAATTCGTTGATGAAGCGTTTGAACAAAAAGCCTGGGACAATATCGCCTTGCCGATAGGTCAGGGGCAGACAATTTCGCAGCCGTATATGGTGGCGCGAATGACCGAATTACTCGAGCTGACGCCGCAGTCGCGGGTGCTGGAAATTGGCACTGGTTCGGGATATCAAACTGCAATCCTGGCGCATCTTGTCCAACATGTTTGCTCGGTTGAACGGATTAAAGGCTTGCAGTGGCAGGCGCGTCGCCGCCTGAAAAATCTTGATTTACATAATGTTTCAACCCGTCATGGCGATGGATGGCAAGGTTGGCAGGCACGCGCGCCGTTTGACGCTATCATTGTTACGGCGGCACCGCCTGAAATTCCAACTGCGCTAATGACGCAGCTGGACGAAGGCGGGATTCTCGTCTTACCCGTAGGGGAGGAGCACCAGTATTTGAAACGGGTGCGTCGTCGGGGAGGCGAATTTATTATCGATACCGTGGAGGCCGTGCGCTTTGTCCCTTTAGTGAAGGGTGAGCTGGCTTAAAGCGTGAGGAAATACCTGGATTTTTCCTGGTTATTTTGCCGCAGGTCAGCGTATCGTGAACATCTTTTCCAGTGTTCAGTATGGTGCCTTGCACGGTAATTATGTCACTGGTTATTAACCAATTTTTCCTGGGGGATAAATGAGCGCGGGAAGCCCAAAATTCACCGTTCGCCGCATTGCGGCATTGTCACTGGTTTCGCTATGGCTGGCAGGCTGTTCTGACACTTCAAATCCACCGGCACCGGTCAGCTCCGTTAATGGCAATGCGCCCGCAAATACCAATTCTGGTATGTTGATTACGCCGCCGCCGAAAATGGGGACGACGTCTACAGCGCAGCAACCGCAAATTCAGCCGGTACAGCAGCCACAAATTCAGGCTACTCAACAACCGCAAATCCAGCCTATGCAGCCAGTAGCTCAGCAGCCGGTACAGATGGAAAACGGACGAATCGTCTACAACCGTCAGTATGGGAACATTCCGAAAGGCAGTTATAGCGGCAGTACATACACCGTGAAAAAAGGCGACACGCTTTTTTATATCGCCTGGATTACTGGCAACGATTTCCGTGACCTTGCTCAGCGCAACAATATTCAGGCACCATACGCGCTGAACGTCGGTCAGACCTTACAGGTGGGTAATGCTTCCGGTACGCCAATCACAGGCGGAAATGCCATTACCCAGGCCGACGCAGCAGAGCAAGGAGTTGTGATCAAGCCTGCACAAAATTCCACCGTTGCTGTTGCGTCGCAACCGACAATTACGTATTCTGAGTCTTCGGGTGAACAGAGTGCTAACAAAATGTTGCCGAACAACAAGCCAACTGCGACCACGGTCACAGCGCCTGTAACGGTACCAACAGCAAGCACAACCGAGCCGATTGTCAGCAGTACATCAACCAGTACGCCTATCTCCACCTGGCGCTGGCCGACTGAGGGCAAAGTGATCGAAACCTTTGGCGCTTCTGAGGGGGGCAACAAGGGGATTGATATCGCAGGCAGCAAAGGACAGGCAATTATCGCGACCGCGGATGGCCGCGTTGTTTATGCCGGTAACGCGCTGCGCGGCTACGGTAATCTGATTATCATCAAACATAATGATGATTACCTGAGTGCCTACGCCCATAACGACACAATGCTGGTCCGGGAACAACAAGAAGTGAAGGCGGGGCAAAAAATAGCAACCATGGGTAGCACCGGAACCAGTTCAACACGCTTGCATTTTGAAATTCGTTACAAGGGGAAATCCGTAAACCCGCTGCGTTATTTGCCGCAGCGATAAATCGGCGGAACCAGGCTTTTGCTTGAATGTTCCGTCAAGGGATCACGGGTAGGAGCCACCTTATGAGTCAGAATACGCTGAAAGTTCATGATTTAAATGAAGATGCGGAATTTGATGAGAACGGAGTTGAGGTTTTTGACGAAAAGGCCTTAGTAGAAGAGGAACCCAGTGATAACGATTTGGCCGAAGAGGAACTGTTATCGCAGGGAGCCACACAGCGTGTGCTGGACGCGACTCAGCTTTACCTTGGTGAGATTGGTTATTCACCACTGTTAACGGCCGAAGAAGAAGTTTATTTTGCGCGTCGCGCACTGCGTGGAGATGTTGCCTCTCGCCGCCGGATGATCGAGAGTAACTTGCGTCTGGTGGTAAAAATTGCCCGCCGTTATGGCAATCGTGGTCTGGCGTTGCTGGACCTGATCGAAGAGGGCAACCTGGGGCTGATCCGCGCGGTAGAGAAGTTTGACCCGGAACGTGGTTTCCGCTTCTCAACATACGCAACCTGGTGGATTCGCCAGACGATCGAACGGGCGATTATGAACCAAACCCGTACTATTCGTTTGCCGATTCACATCGTAAAGGAGCTGAACGTTTACCTGCGAACCGCACGTGAGTTGTCCCATAAGCTGGACCACGAACCAAGTGCGGAAGAGATCGCAGAGCAACTGGATAAGCCAGTTGATGACGTCAGCCGTATGCTTCGTCTTAACGAGCGCATTACCTCGGTAGACACCCCGCTGGGTGGTGATTCCGAAAAAGCGTTGCTGGACATCCTGGCCGATGAAAAAGAGAATGGTCCGGAAGATACCACGCAAGATGACGATATGAAGCAGAGCATCGTCAAATGGCTGTTCGAGCTGAACGCCAAACAGCGTGAAGTACTGGCACGTCGATTCGGTTTGCTGGGGTACGAAGCGGCAACACTGGAAGATGTAGGTCGTGAAATTGGCCTCACCCGTGAACGTGTTCGCCAGATTCAGGTTGAAGGCCTGCGCCGTTTGCGCGAAATCCTGCAAACGCAGGGGCTGAATATCGAAGCGCTGTTCCGTGAGTAAGTAAGCATCTGTCAGAAAGGCCAGTCTCAAGCGAGGCTGGCTTTTTTTCTTTTGGTACATGGTACATGTTGAACTGTTATCGGGTACAGCGTTAAAACTTTATCTGACTGACCAGGGGACGGCACTTTTTAGATGTAGAAGACCGGATAGACGCGTCAGCGTCACATTTGGCAATCATCATTTTAAGCGCACAGTAATTGTCGCCACGCGTTCACCATATTTCACGGCTGTATCCAGATCGCCCGTAGGGATTTGGTCTGCACCCGCATCGGCTGGAGATTGCACCAGCAAACCGACTGAACCGCCCAGATTGTTTACATCTTCCCTGGTTGACGCAAGCACATTGGCAGGAGCCTGACCTAAACTCACCCACAGACCGCCATGCTGTGAAGCCAGCGTTTGCAGATAGATCAGCGTAACTTGTTTATCGCCATTCAGGCTGGCGCTGTTGGTGAAACCCCCGAAGACTTTATCCTGCCATTTACGTGTAAACCACGCTTTGGAACTGGCATCAGCAAATTTCTTGAATTGCCATGGCGCACCGCCCATATAGGTGGGAGCACCGAAGATAATGGCATCGGCTGCGTCCAGTTTTTCCCACTCCTGCTCAGTGATATTTCCTTCGTTATCAATCGAAATTAAATCTGCATGGGCGCCTTGTGCCACTTTTTCAGCAACCAGTTTAGTGTGACCATATCCTGAATAATAAACCACAGCTATGTTTTGCATATAAATATCCTTTTTACTAATGAATGATTTTTTGAGGCAGGTTTTAAAGATGTGGAGTATTATGCCTTGCAGATATTATTTAAACCATCAAATGATGAACATATTTTTTGAATGAGATAAACATAATATTCGAAGAAAAATGAATCTCGTAACGTAGTAATATCTAAAATAACAGTCTGTTCAGAGATGCTATAAATCAACAACACATTAATAAAGGACTACGTATGCAAGGCATTAAAATATATACAATTCTAGCCTCTTCTCTTATATCTGGTAGTATTTTTGCTCAAACGGAAATTTCGACTGCAAATTCGTCTACAGTTAATGCAAGTTATGTTGAACCTTCAGCGGAAAAAATAATATCGCCAAGCGATAAACTCAATAACCTTTTTGAAAGAAATATGTCTCAGCCTTATATTTTACAAAAAATTGGCGAGAGAACTTATTATGTTCAACGCTATTTTTATTCCACTACGTTTTATGTCGGAGACAAAGGGGTTTTGCTGTTTGATGCTCCGGAGGGTCGCGGTAAATATTTATTACAGGCAATTCGTGATGTGACTCCATTACCCGTAACAGCGCTGGTTTATTCTCATTACCATGTGGATCACATTGGCGATAGTCCATTTTGGAACGATGAGGCGAAGAAAGAAGGCGTGAATCTGCGTATTATTGCCAGTAAAGCCACTGCTGAAAAAATGCAATTTATGAACAGTCGCTTACCCGTCGCCACTCAGGTTTTAAGTAAAAAAGATGACCAGTTTAAATTTGAAAAGCAGACCATTGAATTACACCGATTTGTTAAAGCAGGACATACCGACGACCATTCTGTATGGTTGCTAAAACAGGAAAAAGTAGCTCACAGCCCGGATCTCCTGAATCCTGACCAACTGCCGATGATGGGCTTCGCCGTATCGGATACGTTGGTTTACCATGACAGTAATTTGCGTCAGGTTGAAATGCTTGACTGGAAATATTTTATTGGCGGGCATGGTAATATTGGTTCACACGATGATTTTAAATTTCAACGCCAGTTTCTTAATGATCTTCGGGATACGACAATTAAAGTCAGAAAAGAAGAAAGTTTTGGTAAATTTATGAATAAAACGGCAAATAATCATGCTGATTTTGCGCGAGCCCAGCGCGAAGCAATTATTAAGAAAGTAACTGAAGTATTACGTCCGAAATATGGCCATATGTATGGCTACGACGCATCTATGCCTGCTAATATCGAAATGGCAATAAGATTGGTCGGTTCTTATTACTAAGATAAAATCAACTTGCAAGAGACTGTAATTATATTGCAAAGTGAAAATTAACCTCGGTAGCGAGATATTACCGAGGTTAATATTGGCATACATTACACCCTTATCAGGCACTTAAACGATACATCATATCTTATCTGGATTATTAGATGACGAGCCATACGCACCAGGTAATTAAGAATCCGGTAAAACCGAGAATGGTCGTTAACACTGTCCAGGTTTTCAGACCGTCTGCTACCGACAACCCCAGATATTTGGTCACAATCCAGAACCCTGAGTCATTAATATGTGACGCGCCAAGCCCACCAAAGCAGGCTGCCAGCGTCACCAATACGCACTGAATCGGATTTAATCCCATCACCGCTTCTGAGAGTAACCCGCCGGTTGTCAGGATTGCTACGGTTGCTGACCCCTGCGATGCACGCAGCGCCAGTGAAATAATAAATGCGGCTGGTAACAGAGGCAGGTCAATCATTTGTAACATGTTGGCAAGGGCTTTACCGACGCCCGATTCCACCAGCACTTTGCCAAATACCCCTCCAGCACCAGTAACCAAAATCACTACCGCCGCAGTGGGAAGGGCAGAGCCCATAATGTCGCTGGTGTGTTGTAAGCTCCAGCCGCGACGTAAAGCCAATAACCAGAATGCCAGCACCAGCGCAATCATTAGAGCTACCATTGGTGAGCCTATCAACTGTAGCGTACCAAGCAGGGGATGCGAAGGCGGCATCAGTGTTGCAGAAACCGTACCCGCCATGATAATCGCGATAGGAATAACAATTAGCGAGGTGACCAGCGCGACGCCCGGTGGATTTATTTTATCGCTTAATTTTGTCGCGCCTTCCTCACTGGCCGGAGCCAGTTGCATCTGTTCCAGTACCTCGACCGACATCGCATATTGGCGCTTATTGATTATTTTCGCTGCAAAGTAGCCAACAATCCCTACGGGAATAGAAATCGCAATACCGATGATGGTTAGCCAGCCGATGTCTGCGTGGAGTAACCCCGCTGCGGCGACAGGGCCTGGATGCGGCGGTACCGCCACGTGAACAGTGAGCATGATCCCAGCGACAGGCAGGCCAAATTTGAGTGGTGATATTTTGGCAACCTTGGCAAAACCGTAAATGATTGGCGCAAGAATAATAAAGCCGACATCAAAGAAGACGGGAATACCGAGGAAGAACGCTGCCAGAGTCAGCGCAGCGATAGTTCGTTTGTCACCTAACTTGCGACTGAAATAATTAGCCAGTGACTCTGCACCACCAGAGTGTTCGATCATACGCCCCAGCATAGCGCCCAGACCAATAATAATAGTGACGGAACCAAGCACACCGCCCATCCCGGCGATCATCACTTTACCCACTTCGCCCGCCGGTATACCCGCCGCAAGTGCGACTAACAGGCTGACGAGGAGCAGAGCAACGAATGGTTGTACCTTTGCCTTGATGACCAGTAGCAACAGCATGATTACGCCAGCTAACGCAATGCATAACAATGTAATTGTGGACATGGGAAACCCTGTCTGAAAGTTATAGTTAACCTACCCCATCCGTAGATGGGGGGATGTATGGGTACGTTGTAATTAGGGATTGAGCGAATTAGCGCCAGGCGTCAAACCAGCCAAGCCCTTCTTCGGTGAGGCCACGAGGTTTGTATTCACAACCGATCCAGCCCTGATATCCCACTTCATCGAACAGGCGGAACAGCCACGGATAGTTGATTTCTCCATCGTCCGGTTCATGTCGATCAGGTAGTCCGGCAATTTGTACGTGCGCATATTTCCCGGCGTAGTCGCGGATTAAATGTGTCAGGTTGCCATCTACTTTTTGTGCATGGAAAGTATCTAGTTGAATAAACACGTTATCTCGCGCAACCTCTTCAACAATAGCCAGTGCCTGATACTGGCTGGAGAAGAGATAATGAGGCTTAACGCCGGGGCTGAGTGCTTCAACCAATATTCGCTTGCCGTGTGGCGCAAAGCGGTCGGCAGCGTAGCGGAGATTATCAATAAATACTGCCCGGTACCGTTCAGCATCTTCGCCAGCGGGCACGACGCCTGACATCACATGGACTTGTTCACAATTGAGCGCCAATGCATATTCCAGTGCCAGGTCGATGTCTGCGCGTGCTTCGTGCTCACGTCCGGGAAGGGCGGATAATCCCCATTCTCCCGCATTAATATCTCCGGGAGCGGTATTGAACAGCGCCAGCGTCAGGTGGTTTTGCACCAGTTGCTGCTGGATTTGCTGGGGGGAGTAGTCATAGGGAAACAGAAACTCCACAGCATCGAACCCGGCTTTTCGCGCTGCGGCGAAGCGTTCAATAAAAGGCACTTCGGTGAACATCATGGATAAATTAGCTGCAAAACGAGGCATTGCATTAACTCCTTAATTCCGCAATTTCACCTGCGGTCAGATAACGGATCGGGCGGTCACCGAGAATAAAAATCAGCTTTGCCGTTTCCTCCAGCTCTTCCATATTGTTGGCGGCTTCTTGCAGGCTTTCACCGCAAACCACTGGGCCATGATTTGCCAGTAAAAAAGCCTGATTGTCTGCTGCCAGTTCCGCCAGATCCTGTGCGATGCGTTTATCGCCCGGTCGGTAATAGGGCACCAGCGGGACATTACCCATCCGCATCACCACGTATGGTGTGAACGGCCGAATAACGTTATTGCTGTCCAGCCCTTCCAGGCAGGAAAGCGCCGTCGACCACGTACTGTGCAAATGCACTACCGCTTTACAGCGCGGATTGTTGCGATACAGCGCCAGATGAAAGAGCACCTCTTTCGAGGGTTTGTCACCACTTAACCATTCGCCATCCGCGGTGACTTTGGAAAGCCGCTGTGGATCGAGATTGCCCAGGCATGAACCTGTCGGTGTCGCCAGTAAATTCCCGTCAGGTAAAAGCAGCGACAGATTGCCAGCCGAACCAGTTGCATATCCGCGCTGAAAGAATGAACTGGCAATCCGCGTCATCTCCTCTCGCAAAGACTGCTCTACTTTTGCGAAATCGCTCATGATAAAAACTCTCTTTGGGCTCGTGAAAAAAAGGCTTCATCACCGAAGTTGCCAGATTTAAGGGCGAGTGAGACAGGCTTATCCAGTGCGTTTACCCACGGCACGCCGGGGGAAATGGTTGGGCCAATATGAAAACCTTTTATGCCCAGGCTCTGTGTGACTACGCCGGAGGTCTCACCGCCTGCGACAATAAAGCGTGTCACGCCTTCCGCTGCTAACCGCGCCGCTAGTTGAGAAAACAGTGTTTCCACTGCCTGACTGGCTTTTTGTGCACCGTATTGCTGTTGAATTGCTGCCAATGCGTCAGTGCTGGCGGTGGCAAAAACCAGTGGAGCAAGTACACTTTCCTGGCCCAGAACCCACTCTGCCAGCTCGTGTGCATAAGCGGCCAGAGTTTCGGTTGAGAGGCAGCGTGCCACATCAACCTCACGGGCTGGTGCAATTTGACGGTAATGTGCCACCTGGCGGTTGGTCATTTGAGAGCATGAACCGGAGAGCACTACGCTGCGCCCAGCGAGCGGACGCCCTGCTTCGCGAGCCTGGTTACCGTTTTCTTGCGCCCACTGCCGGGCCAGGCCAATGGCCAGACCAGAACCGCCCGTTACCAGTGGGGCATCGCGCAAGGCTTCCCCCTGAATTTCCAGATGGTGTTCGGTCAGCGCATCAAGCACCGCGTAGCGATAGCCCTCTTGCTGTAAGCGAGCCAGCTCCTGACGAACGGCTTTCACACCTTGTTCGAAAACATGTGCTGAAACGACGCCGCAGCGCCCTGTGGATTGCGATTCAACCAGACGGGGAAGATAGCTGTCGGTCATGGGATTTACCGGGTGATGGCGCATCCCGGATTCGGCCAGCAGTTGATTCATTACGAACAAATACCCCTGATAAACCGTACGTCCGTTGACCGGCAGGGCCGGAGAGAAGACCGTAAACGGCGTGTCGAGAGCATCCATTAATGCATCGGTAACCGGGCCGATATTCCCTTTCGCCGTACTGTCGAAAGTAGAGCAGTATTTGAAATAGATCTGTTTGCAACCTTGCTGTTGCAACCAGCTCAGAGCCGCCAGCGATTGCTGTGTGGCTTCAACCACCGGACAGGAGCGCGTTTTCAGGCTGATCACCAGTGCGTCGATTGCTTCCGGCATTTTACCTGTTGGAACACCGTTAATTTGTACCGTTGGTAGACCGTTTTCCACCAGAAAACTGGCGATATCCGTCGCGCCGGTAAAATCATCGGCGATAACGCCAATCTTGATCATGATTTCGCTCCCGGTAGAGTGATGCCAGAGAAAATCTTGATAACTGCGCTATCGTCTTCTTTCCCGTAACCCGCGTTACTGGCGCTGGTGAACATATTCAATGCTGTTGAGGCCAATGGCAGCGGGAAGTGCAGGGCTTTGGCGGTATCGGCAACCAGACCAAGATCCTTAACAAAAATATCGACGGCTGAATGCGGGGTGTAATCGCCATCCACCACATGACGCATCCGGTTTTCGAACATCCATGAATTTCCGGCGGCATTGGTCACGACGTCATACATCACATCCAGCGGGATCCCCGCACGGGCTGCAAGCGCCATCGCTTCGGCTCCGGCAGCAATATGTACGCCCGCTAACAACTGGTGGATAATTTTTACGGTCGAACCCAGTCCCGGTTCTGAACCGATGCGATAAACTTTTCCGGCAACGGCTTCCAGCACGGGTGCCAGTCGTTCAAAGGCAATATCGCTACCGGAGGCCATGACAGTCATTTCACCGTTAGCGGCTTTTACCGCACCACCAGAAACCGGCGCATCCAGCATTTCCAGACCGAATCCAGCCAGAGCGGTAGCAATTTCTTGCGCATCAGCACTGGCGATAGTGGAAGAAACCATTACTGCCGTACCGGGTTTCAGATGTTGTGCAACGCCTTTTTCACCAAACAGCACCTGTTTAACCTGGGTCGCATTGACCACCAGCACCAGCAGAGCGTCCAGTTTTTCGGCAAACGTCGCGGCGTTATCAGAAACTCCGCAAGCACCAGCCTCTTTCAACGTAGCGCAGGCATTGCTGTTCAGGTCTGCGCCCCAGGTAGAAAGACCTGCGCGGACACATGACAGTGCTGCTCCCATTCCCATTGACCCTAAGCCAACGATACCGACATGAAACTCCGATCCCGTTTTCATCTGCTCTCCTTGTTAATTTAAGTGATATTTTGTTTGATGTTGTGAATATAAGCGCGGAAAGATAACGATATGGTGAGCTGATTCACAAAAATTAACATTGCGTGTTATTTTATGTGAACTAAGCGTTAGTTGCGCCGCGCACGTTTCGCAGGCAAATAGCGTAGAATGTCAGCAGGACAAAGGAAGGAGCAAAAGTTGATACCCGTAGAGCGTCGCCAAATCATCCTTGAGATGGTAGCTGAAAAAGGCATTGTTAGTATTGCTGAACTAACGGACAGAATGAATGTGTCACATATGACCATTCGTCGGGATTTACAAAAACTGGAGCAGCAGGGAGCCGTTGTGTTGGTGTCCGGGGGCGTCCAGTCTCCGGGACGCGTGGCACATGAACCTTCTCATCAGGTAAAAACTGCGCTGGCAATGACGCAAAAAGCGGCTATTGGCAAGCTGGCGGCAAGTCTTGTTCAGCCGGGACGTTGTATCTATCTGGATGCGGGAACGACCACGTTAGCGATTGCACAGCATCTGACTCACATGGAGCCACTCACAGTGGTTACTAACGACTTCGTTATTGCGGACTACTTGCTCGACAACAGTAATTGCACAATTATTCACACTGGCGGCGCAGTGTGTCGGGAAAACCGTTCCTGTGTTGGGGAAGCCGCTGCGACCATGCTGCGTAGCCTGATGATTGATCAGGCTTTTATTTCTGCATCGTCATGGAGTGTGCGGGGGATCTCTACGCCAGCAGAAGATAAAGTCACGGTGAAACGGGCGATTGCCAGTGCCAGCCGCCAGCGAGTTTTGGTCTGTGATGCGACGAAATATGGACAGGTGGCGACATGGCTGGCGTTACCATTAAGCGAGTTTGATCAGATCATTACTGACGATGGTCTGCCGGAGAGTGCCAGCCGCGCGCTGGCGAAGCTGGATCTCTCTTTGCTGGTAGCGAAAAATGAATAATGACCTGCAATAACGCCGGGTTACTCATGCTTCACAGAAGAAGCATGAGACTACTTTATTTTATAAAATGACAGCCGCCCGCTTTTCGGCGATCCGGTATCTATATAAATCTGGTTAGCGAACGTCTGAATGTTATCAAACATCATATGACCAAATATAAAGAAGTCGGCGCCGTTTATTTTTTGTAATTCGCTATTAAGTGATTTCTGCACACGATCAACAGGCCAGAGTAATTCGCTCTCCGCTATTTCTTTGCCAAACTGATACTCCTTCCCCGGATAATCTGCATGTGCGATGACATATTTTATGGTGTCGTTAGTGATTTCAATAATATGTGGAAGGTGATGGAATTTCAGCAACAGATCTATTGCCTCTTGTTGCTCTGAATCATTTAAATCGAAAAACCAGTCACCACCGCTGGCAAGCCACATATTTCCATCGCCAGTTTCGAATGCCTCAAGCGCCATCGCTTCGTGGTTGCCTTTAGCCGATGTAAACCAGGGCTGGTTTAACAGGCGCAGCACGTTAAGACTCTCCGGCCCATGATCAATGTTATCGCCGACAGAAATAAGTAAGTCGGTTTCAGGACAAAAAGAGAGTTGATGTAAGCGGGATTGTAATAATTGATAGTCACCATGAATATCACCAACGGCCCATATATGGCGATAGTGATGGGCATTGATTTTTTGATAGCGCGTAGATGGCATGGTTTTACCCTGTAAAATAAGTTTTCCTATTATACAGGGTATTTTTATTTGATTCGTCAGTTGTCGTTAATATTCCCGATAGCAAAAGGCTATCGGGAATTATTATTACACCAGACTCTTCAAGCGATAAATCCACTCCAGCGCCTGACGCGGAGTCAGTGAATCCGGGTCGAGGTTTTCCAGTGCCTCGACCGCAGGCGAAGTTTCTTCCGGTACGGACAGCAAAGACATTTGTGTACCATCCACTTGCGTAGCAGCGGCGTTCGGCGAAATGCTTTCCAGCTCACGCAGTTTTTGCCGTGCGCGCTTAATAACCTCTTTTGGCACACCCGCCAGAGCTGCAACCGCCAGGCCGTAGCTTTTGCTCGCTGCGCCATCCTGCACGCTATGCATAAAGGCAATGGTGTCGCCGTGCTCCAGTGCATCGAGATGCACGTTGGCGACGCCTTCCATTTTCTCCGGTAACTGGGTCAGCTCGAAATAGTGGGTAGCAAACAGCGTCAACGCTTTGATCTTATTTGCCAGATTTTCCGCACATGCCCACGCCAGCGACAGACCATCGTAAGTGGACGTTCCACGCCCGATCTCATCCATCAACACCAGACTGTATTCGGTGGCGTTATGTAAAATATTGGCGGTTTCGGTCATCTCCACCATAAAGGTTGAACGCCCGGAAGCCAGATCATCCGCAGCACCTACGCGGGTAAAGATACGGTCAATCGGGCCAATCTCGACTTTTTGCGCCGGTACGTAGCTGCCGATATACGCCATCAGCGCAATCAACGCGGTCTGGCGCATATAGGTACTTTTACCGCCCATGTTCGGACCGGTAATGATCAACATGCGACGTTGCGGCGACAGGTTTAGCGGGTTAGCGATAAACGGCTCATTCAGTACTTGTTCAACTACCGGATGGCGACCTTCGGTAATGCGAATGCCAGGTTTATCAATAAAGGTCGGGCAGGTGTAGTTCAGGGTATAGGCCCGTTCCGCCAGGTTCACCAGCACGTCGAGTTCCGCCAGCGCGCTCGCGCTCTGTTGCAACGCTTCCAGATGCGGCAACAGCAGGTCGAACAGCTCTTCATAAAGTTGTTTTTCCAGAGCCAGTGCTTTGCCTTTTGAGGTGAGAACTTTATCTTCGTACTCTTTCAGCTCCGGAATAATGTAACGCTCGGCGTTTTTCAGCGTCTGGCGACGCATGTAGTTGATTGGTGCCAGATGGCTTTGCCCACGGCTGATTTGAATGTAGTAGCCGTGCACCGCATTAAAGCCAACTTTCAGCGTGTCCAGGCCGGTACGTTCACGCTCGCGGACCTCCAGACGCTCCAGATAATCGGTCGCGCCGTCAGCCAGCGCGCGCCACTCATCCAGCTCTTCGTTATAGCCCGATGCGATAACACCACCGTCGCGTACCAGCACCGGTGGTGTGTCGATGATTGCTCGCTCCAGCAGATCGCGCAGCTCGGCAAACTCGCCCATCTTCTCACGCAGCGCTTGTACCGGTGCACTATCGACATTTTCTAACTGCGCACGCAACTCTGGCAGTTGCTGGAAAGCGTGACGCATACGGGCCAGATCGCGCGGGCGAGCGGTACGCAACGCCAGACGCGCCAGAATACGTTCCAGGTCGCCCACCTGACGCAGTACCGGCTGTAACTCGGCGGTGAAATCCTGCAATGCGCCAATAGTTTGCTGGCGCTCAAGCAACACGCGGGTATCGCGCACTGGCATATGCAGCCAGCGTTTCAGCATACGACTACCCATCGGCGTTACAGTGCAGTCGAGTACGGAAGCCAGCGTATTTTCCGCACCGCCGGCCAGGTTCTGAGTAATTTCCAGGTTACGACGCGTCGCGGCATCCATAATGATGCTGTCCTGCTGACGTTCCATAGTGATAGAACGAATATGCGGCAGGGTCGTGCGTTGGGTATCTTTCGCATACTGCAACAGACAACCGGCAGCACAAAGTCCGCGTGGTGCGTTCTCCACACCAAAACCGACCAGATCTCGGGTGCCAAATTGCAGGTTCAATTGCTGGCGAGCGGTGTCGATTTCAAACTCCCACAGCGGGCGACGACGCAGGCCGCGGCGACCTTCAATCAGCGACATCTCGGCGAAATCTTCCGCATACAGTAATTCCGCTGGATTCGTACGTTGCAGTTCTGCCGCCATCGTTTCGCGGTCCGCCGGTTCGCTCAGGCGAAAACGACCGGAACTGATATCCAGCGTTGCGTAGCCGAAACCTTTACTGTCCTGCCAGATAGCCGCCAGCAGGTTGTCCTGACGTTCCTGCAACAGCGCTTCATCGCTGATGGTGCCCGGCGTAACGATACGGACAACTTTGCGCTCGACCGGCCCTTTGCTGGTCGCCGGATCGCCAATCTGTTCACAAATAGCAACCGATTCGCCCTGGTTCACCAGTTTGGCGAGGTAGTTTTCCACCGCATGGTAGGGAATCCCCGCCATCGGGATTGGCTCTCCCGCTGAAGCACCGCGTTTGGTCAGTGAAATATCCAGCAGTTGCGACGCCCGTTTTGCGTCGTCATAAAACAGTTCATAAAAGTCGCCCATCCGGTAAAACAGCAGGATCTCGGGATGCTGGGCTTTCAGCTTGAGATACTGCTGCATCATGGGCGTATGGGCGTCGAAATTTTCTATTGTACTCATGGGGTTAAGTCCGGCTCCCTGATGTTAAATGTAGTGTGATGGTTTTTATTTTCGTTGTAATCACATAAGGCGCACATGATACCGGAGTTAATCATTTCAGGGGAAGACGCGAAAGGTGAGTTCTTGATGTCGGTTCCGCGAAAAATGCTGCTTTGCAGCTTTTGCGTGATGACGATGAAACAAGATCGCCAAATTCGTCGGTTGAAGAAACCTCCTCCTTCAGAGACATAGTCCCCTTTAAAATTAAGTTGTAATATAAATGCACCTTAAGAGTATGGAGGCAGCATGTCCGGCAAGCGTATCTCTCGTGAAAAACTGACGATTAAAAAAATGATCGATCTTTATCAAGCGAAATGCCCGCAGGCGTCAGCAGAGCCGGAGCATTACGAGGCGTTGTTTGCTTACGCGAAAAAGCGGCTGGATAAATGTGTGTTCGGCGAAGAGAAACCAGCCTGTAAGCAGTGTCCGGTGCACTGTTACCAGCCTGCAAAGCGTGAAGAGATGAAACAGATTATGCGTTGGGCCGGGCCGAGAATGCTGTGGCGTCATCCGATCTTAACCGTGCGTCATCTCATCGATGACAAGCGTCCGGTGCCGGAGTTGCCAGAAAAATATCGTCCAAAGAAATAAATCTGCCGGAGAGCCATACTCTCCGGCAAATACGGCGCTTACGCTTTGGTGGCAATCAGGATGGCTGATGCTTTGATCAATGCAATAACGCGCGAGCCAGTGGTGAGTTTCATTTCATCCTGACTTTCATTTGTTACCACTGCCACAATTTCAAAACCCGCATCCGTTTTGATATGGACAGTGGCGTTCACTGCGCCTTCGGTGATTGTCGACACGCTGCCAGCAAACTGGTTGCGAGCAGAGAATTTCAGTCCACAGTCTTCCGTTGCCAGCGTGACCCACGGGGCTTTAATCAGGGCAATCGCTTCTTTCCCTTTCGCCAGACCCAGCGCTTGCTGGCTGCTGTGAGTCACAATTGCCACCAGCTTTGCACCACCTGCCAGCGTCAGTTCTACTTCATCATTCACAGCGCCCATTGCTACTGCGCTAACTGTTCCGGTTAATTGATTTCTTGCTGAAACTGCCATACTGCCTCCTTTCATTGAATGTTGATCGAGTATAACCACATCTGTTAAATCAATGCCGATTTATCAATTCCCAGTCGCTTCATCCGTGACAGCAGAGTCGTGCGTTTCAGCCCCAGACGTTGCGCAGCGCCTTTAGGCCCGGCAACCACGCCGTTTGTTTCTTTCAGCACGCGAACAATCAACTGATATTCATCTTCGCCCTCCTGGGCGACAACCGTTGCGGCAGGCGGCGTTTCAGGTTCTGGTAAAGCAATATCTGGCAATGACAGCTGCAGCACGTTGCCGCGTGTTAGCAATACCGCGCGCTCAATGACGTTTTCCAGCTCACGCACGTTGCCCGGCCATTCCATGTTGCTCAGGATGCGCAGCGTCTCGGCAGGAATGCTGTCGATATTGCGCCCCAGACGACGGGCAATTTTGAAGGTAAAGGCTTTCGCCAGCAGCGGAATATCTTCCGGACGCTCGCGTAGTGGCGGCAGGTGGATCGGGAATACGTTCAGGCGGTAATAGAGATCGCTACGGAACTCTCGGTCGGCGACCATTTTTTTCAGATCGCGGTTAGTCGCGGCAATTAAACGTACGTCCGTCTGAATGATTTTGTTGCTGCCGAGACGTTCAAACTCCTGTTCCTGTAATACACGCAGCAACTTCGGCTGTAACTCCAGCGGCATATCGCCCACTTCATCGAGGAATAGTGAGCTTTTATCCGCCAGTTCAAAACGACCAATGCGCTGAGCGCTGGCACCGGTAAAAGCCCCACGCTCATGACCAAATAGATCGCTTTCCAGCAATCCGGCAGGCATCGCCGCGCAGTTCATTTTGACCATACGGCGATTATTACGCCCACTGAGATTATGGATCGCGCGGGCAATCAGCTCTTTACCTGTACCAGTTTCACCGAGGATCAGAACGGTACTGTCACTTTGCGCCACCATTTCCACTTGTTTAAGTACGCTGTACATGGCTTCGCTGCGGCCAATAATCTCGCCAAATTCACTATCAACATTGTTGAGCTGCTCGGTCAGGGCGAGGTTTTCATCAACCAGCCGTTCTTTCAGACGATGAATTTCCTGATAGGCGAGGGCGTTATCGACAGCGATTGCCACACGTTCGGCAATCTGGCGCAGTAAATTCAGATTGGTAGTGGTAAAGACTTTCTCTTCGCATTGCGCCAGTTTTAGCACGCCCAGCATAGTGTCGCCAGACATCAGCGGTAACAGGCACAAGGTTTGAATCTGGTTGCCCCAGGTGTTGAACAACATGCGTTCATAGGGGGCTAAATCGTCCCGCTCGTGGAGATTAATCAACAGCATCTCTTTACTTTTGAAGACGCGTTCGGTGAGGGTTCCGGCTTCATCGACTTCGCTCTGTTCGTGAGCGGGATGCTGTTTATCAAGATAGTGAGTGGAGTAGATGTTGAGTTTGTTTTTACGGTGGCTGCGTAAGACGATGCTGATATCGTCAATGTCGAAGTAGTAGTGGATTTCTTTGGCGACTTCGCTGACCAGTTCGTCCATATCCAGGCGGGAAAGCACCGCGTTAGTGATGGCGACCAGGATGCGGAAGTTATCGCGTTCCCGGCATAACAACTCATAGTCGACATTGTTAACGACGCGGCTCTGGATTTGTTCGGTGACGACAGAAACGATCTGCGTAAATGTTTGCAGACGATTGAACTCTTTTTCGCTCCAGGGGCGATCGTCATAACGAATAAATTCACAGCCACCAAAAATATGCCCTTCCGCCGCCAGTGGCATCAGGCAATAGTGACCAAATTTGGGGTATAGCCCACCTGTGGCCAGCTGCGGCCAGGTTTCACAAAATTCTTCGTAACTGCAATGCAGCGTATCAGGGCGCGACAAAATGCTGCGTACCGGACCGTGTGCCAGAACAGTTTCGTCTTCATATTTAATGGGGGTGTCTTTTTCACGCGATGCGTAATAAGACGCACGTTGAGTCTGCGCTTGCCACAACACAATCGCCGCGTTGTCGGCGAGCGCAGAACGCTTTACCAGTTGCGAAAGAGCCTCACACAGCGAGGCCAGATCGGGCTGCTGCAATAGTGTCCGAGTGATGTCGAACAACCCTTGCTGTCCGAGATCACTCATCGGTGTATATGACATTTTGTTCTTCCAGGAAAGCACCGCAAAGCGGTGCAAAAGGTCATTGACTAACTATAGGAGATTTAGAATTTTATTAGCATATACGCGGAAGCGGTTCGGCGTGCGGTAGATCGAGGGTTCGTTTCACGCCATACAGACCGGCAAGACGAACACCTTTACGTTCTACTACTTCGCCAATCAGCGCCGCATCTTTTCCCAATGGATGGGAATGTAACGCCGCCAGCACTTGCTCTGCTGCGTTGCGTTCAACGGCGATCACCAGTTTGCCTTCGTTGGCAAAGTTAAGGGCGTCCAGTCCCAGCAGTTCGCAAACGCCGCGCACAGCAGGTTTAACCGGCAGTGCCGCTTCTGAAAGTTCAATACCACAACCGCAGGCTGCCGCGAACTCATGAACCACCGCGTTTACACCACCACGGGTGGCATCACGCAGCGCTTTCACGCCGGGAATGTCACGCAGCGTCTGAATAAGCGGCGTCAGCACCGCGCAGTCGCTGACCAGTTCTCCATCCAGCCCTAGTTGCTCACGCAGGTTAAGGATAGTCGCCCCGTGGTCGCCGAGTGTACCGCTAACCAGCAATACATCGCCTGCGGTTAGCGTCTGTGCGCCCCAGTGAATATTCGCCGGAATTGCGCCCATGCCAGCGGTGTTGATAAACAGTTTATCTGCCGCGCCGCGCTGTACCACTTTGGTATCGCCAGTAACGATGGCAATGCCTGCCGCACGGGCGGTTTCTGCCATGCTGGTCACTACGGCTTTCAGTGTCTCCATCGGCAATCCTTCTTCGAGGATAAAGCCACAGGAGAGATAGCGCGGAATTGCGCCACTGACCGCAACGTCATTGGCGGTGCCGCAAATCGCCAGCTTGCCGATATTACCGCCAGGAAAGAACAGCGGGTCAATGACGTAACTGTCGGTGGAGAACGCCAGACGGTCGCCTTCCGCTACCAGCTGTACCAAATCAAGACGGGCCTGATCTTCCTGCTCTGCCAGCCACGGGTTGGCAAAGGCTTCCATAAACAGGCTGTTGATTAATTGCTGCATCGCCTGGCCGCCGCTACCGTGGGCGAGTTGGATATTATTCACGCTTCACTCTCCTGCTGACGATACTGATACCACGCGGCGCACGCTCCTTCGGAGGAAACCATCAGCGCACCAAACGCGGTTTGAGGATTACAGGTGTTACCAAACAGCGGGCATTGATGCGGCTTACATTTGCCCGTCAAGACTTCGCCACAACGCGCACGCGGGTCATCGCAGACCTGCTGCGGTGCCGGGCGGAAATGTGTTTCGGCATCGAATCGTTGATAATCCGGCGTCAGGTGCACGCCAGAAGATTCAATCACGCCTAAGCCGCGCCATTCACTGTCGCCGTTGACACAGAACACATCGGCAATCGCCTGTTGCGCCAGCAGGTTACCGGCATCCGGTACCACCCGACGATACTGATTCTCTACCTTGCTGTGGGCCGCTATTTTCTGCTCCACCAGCATCACCACGCCTTGAAGTAGATCAAGGGGTTCGAAACCAGCGACCACCAGCGGACGATGAAAATCGCTGGCGATAAAATTATAGGCATCAGTGCCGATAACCATACTGACGTGGCCCGGCGCGAGGAACGCGTCGATACCGTTATCTGGCTGTTCCAGCAAACTGCGCAGCGTCGGGATAAGCGTAATGTGCTGGCAGAAGAAGTAAAAATTCTGCACATCGCGGGCTTTCGCCTGTTGCAGAGTGATGGCGGTGGTCGGCATGGTGGTTTCAAAACCTAAGCCGAAGAATACCACTTTACGGGTTGGATTCTCCTGCGCCAGTTTCAACGCATCCATTGGCGAGTAAACGATGCGCACATCGGCACCGCGTGCTTTTGCTTGCAACAGCGACCCCTGTTTCCCTGGTACGCGCATGGCATCGCCAAAGGTACAGAAGATGACTTCCGGATGGCTGGCAATCTCCACGCAGGTGTCGATTCTACCCATTGGCAGTACGCACACCGGGCAACCCGGACCGTGGATAAACTCAACGTTTTCCGGTAGCAACTGGTCGAGGCCGAATTTAAAAATGGCGTGGGTATGACCGCCACACACTTCCATAATCCGCAGAGGGCGTTCGGCGGTGTAAGAGAGATGTGAAGCACGTTCGCGCAGATGCTCAATTAACTGCATTACCTGTTCCGGCGCGCGATATTCATCAACAAAACGCATTATTTTTCCTCGCCATACAACAGCGCGCCGACATCTGGCTCAACGTCAAACATGTTTTGTAAGGCGTCGAGAGTGTCGCGTGCTTCGGCTTCATTAATTACGCTCATGGCAAAGCCAACGTGAACCAGTACCCACTGGCCCACGCGTGGCTGACCGTTTTCATCGCAGCTGCCGACTAACGTTAAATCGACATCGCGCTGAATGCCGCAGACGTCGACTTTCGCCTGGTTGCCGTCAATAGTGCGGATCTGGCCGGGAACGCCTATGCACATCGCTGTGTCTCCAGCCAGTTCAGCCACTGGTCCATCCCTTCGCCGCTGGTGGCGGAAATAAGGATGATTTCAATTTCTGGATTGACTTCACGGGCGCAGGCGATGCACTTCTCAACGTCAAAGTTGAGATACGGCAGCAAGTCAACTTTGTTGAGCAGCATCAGCGAGGCGGCGGCAAACATGTGCGGATATTTCAGCGGTTTGTCTTCACCTTCGGTAACGGAAAGCACCGCCACTTTGTGTTTTTCACCGAGATCGAAGCTGGCCGGGCAAACGAGGTTACCGACGTTTTCGATAAACAGAATACCGTTATCATCCAGTGGCAGGCGCGGCGCGGCGTCGGCAATCATCTGTGCGTCAAGATGGCAGCCTTTACCGGTGTTCACCTGAATCGCTGGTGTGCCGGTAGCGCGAATGCGCGCGGCATCGTTCACGGTTTGCTGGTCGCCTTCAATAACCGCGCACGGAACGCTGTCTTTCAGGCGCATTAAGGTTTCCGTCAGCAGGGTGGTTTTACCGGAACCAGGGCTGGAAACCAGGTTGAGCACCAGTTGCTTGCGGGCAGCAAAGCGCGCGCGGTTGCGTTCAGCCAGACGGTTATTTTTGTCCAGCACGTCAATTTCGACTTCCAGCATCCGACGCTGGCTCATGCCCGGCGCGTGAGTGCCCGCTTCGCCATGACCGTAATGCAGGTCGCCTTCTTCAGTCTGGCTGGGGGTAAATTCAGGCGCTTTAATGCCGGTGATTTTCATCTTCGGGCGTGCCGCCGGGGCAAATGGCGCGCTACGAAACGCGGAATGAGGGTTATGTTCATCACCCTCAATATAGAGGTTGCCTTCACCGCAACCGCATGTTGTACACATCGCTCACTCCTGGTCTATTTCTATCCGCCGAATCTGTAAACCGTCGTCTGCCACAATCTGTAGCATGTCACCATGACACAGTGGACAGCGGCGGACGCGCTGGGTCAGTAGCGTCACATACTGTTGGCATGTTTCACACCAGCATTCGGCCTCTTGTTCTTCGAGGTGCAGTTTACAACCTTCCGCCACGCTGCCGCGGCAAACCAGATCAAAACAAAAGGCAAGAGAGCTGGTTTCGACACAAGAAAATGCGCCAATTTTGAGCCAGACCCCAGTTACGCGTTTTGCGCCGTGTTTTGCGGCCTGCTGTTCGATCAATTCCAGTGCCCGTTGGCAGAGGGTTATTTCGTGCATATCGCCTCCCATTAACTATTGCCAGCTACAAGCAATAATTGTGCCAGTGTTGATTATCCCTGCGGTGAATAATGTCGATGATGTCGAAATGACACGTCGACACGGCGACGAAATTCATCTTTAGCTTAGAAATCGCTTTAATAACAATGAATTAAAAGTTGGCACAGAAAATGCTTAAAGCTGGCATCTCTGTTAAACGGGTAACCTGACAATGACTATTTGGGAAATAAGCGAGAAAGCCGATTACATCGCACAGCGGCATCGTCGCCTACAGGACCAGTGGCACATCTACTGCAATTCGCTGGTTCAGGGGATCACGTTATCGAAAGCGCGCCTGCATCACGCCATGAGCTGCGCGCCGGACAAAGAACTCTGTTTCGTCCTTTTTGAACATTTTCGCATTTACGTCACCCTGGCGGATGGCTTTAACAGCCACACCATCGAGTATTACGTCGAAACAAAAGATGGCGAAGACAAACAGCGGATTGCGCAGGCGCAGTTGAGCATTGACGGCATGATTGATGGCAAGGTCAACATCCGCGATCGCGAACAAGTTCTGGAACACTATCTCGAAAAAATCGCTGGCGTTTACGACAGCTTATATACCGCCATTGAAAACAATGTGCCGGTGAATTTAAGCCAACTGGTAAAGGGACAAAGCCCGGTAGCATGAGCTGAGGCTTTGCCCGTTTTGCAGGCGTTACGCCTGTTTGGGGATGGGCGTGTCGATGAGTGTCGAAAATGACATTTCATCGGCATGTTTTCGTCAAAAATGACAATCACCTGAGGAATGCCTGGTGAATCGTTTTGTAATTGCTGACTCCACGCTCTGTATCGGCTGCCACACTTGTGAGGCTGCCTGTTCAGAGACGCATCGCCAGCACGGCCTGCAATCAATGCCGCGCCTGCGAGTGATGCTAAATGAAAAAGAATCTGCGCCGCAGCTCTGTCATCACTGTGAAGATGCACCCTGCGCGGTGGTCTGCCCGGTTAACGCCATCACTCGTGTTGATGGTGCTGTGCAGTTGAATGAAAGTCTGTGCGTAAGCTGCAAACTGTGTGGTATCGCCTGCCCGTTTGGCGCAATTGAATTTTCCGGCAGCCGTCCGCTGGATATTCCGGCAAACGCCAATACCCCGAAAGCGCCACCGGCACCGCCTGCTCCGGCGCGTGTCAGCACATTGCTTGACTGGGTGCCAGGTATTCGCGCGATCGCCGTCAAATGTGACCTTTGTAGCTTTGATGAACAAGGTCCGGCCTGCGTGCGGATGTGCCCGACTAAAGCCCTGCATCTGGTGGATAACACCGATATCGCCCGCGTCAGCAAACGTAAGCGTGAGCTGACTTTTAACACGGACTTTGGCGATCTCACCTTGTTTCAGCAGGCTCAAAGTGGAGAGGCTAAATGAGCGCAATTTCCCTGATCAATAGCGGCGTGGCGTGGTTTGTCGCCGCCGCTGTTCTGGCATTTCTCTTTTCTTTTCAAAAAGCGCTAAGTGGCTGGATAGCCGGAATTGGCGGCGCGGTGGGTAGCCTGTATACGGCAGCCGCGGGCTTCACTGTGCTGACTGGCGCGGTTGGCGTGAGCGGTGCGCTGTCGCTGGTAAGCTACGATGTGCAAATCTCTCCGCTTAACGCGATTTGGCTGATTACGCTCGGTCTGTGCGGTCTGTTTGTCAGCCTCTACAACATTGACTGGCATCGCCACGCGCAGGTGAAATGCAACGGCTTGCAGATCAATATGTTGATGGCTGCCGCCGTCTGTGCCGTCATCGCCAGCAACCTCGGCATGTTCGTGGTAATGGCCGAAATCATGGCCCTGTGTGCGGTGTTCCTCACCAGCAACAGCAAAGAGGGCAAACTGTGGTTTGCGCTGGGGCGTCTTGGCACTCTGCTGCTGGCGATTGCCTGCTGGCTGCTGTGGCAGCGTTACGGTACGCTGGATCTGCGCCTGCTGGATATGCGTATGCAACAGCTGCCGCTCGGTTCCGATATCTGGCTGCTCGGTGTGATTGGCTTTGGCCTGCTGGCCGGGATTATTCCGCTGCACGGCTGGGTGCCACAGGCACATGCCAACGCCTCTGCGCCAGCTGCCGCGCTGTTTTCCACGGTAGTCATGAAAATTGGCCTGCTGGGCATTTTAACTCTGTCACTACTGGGCGGTAATGCACCGCTGTGGTGGGGGATCGTACTGCTGGTACTCGGCATGATCACCGCATTCGTCGGCGGTCTGTATGCGTTGATGGAACACAATATCCAACGTCTGCTGGCTTACCACACCCTGGAAAATATCGGCATTATCCTGCTGGGGCTGGGCGCTGGCGTAACGGGTATCGCGCTCGAACAACCGGCGCTGATTGCCCTTGGTCTGGTTGGTGGTCTGTACCATCTGATTAACCATAGCCTGTTCAAGAGCGTACTGTTCCTTGGTGCGGGGAGCGTCTGGTTCCGTACCGGTCATCGCGATATCGAAAAACTCGGTGGTATTGGCAAGAAAATGCCGGTTATCTCCATCGCCATGTTAGTCGGGCTGATGGCAATGGCTGCGCTGCCGCCGCTGAACGGTTTTGCCGGGGAATGGGTTATCTATCAATCCTTCTTCAAACTGAGCAATAGTGGCGCGTTTGTTGCCCGTCTGTTCGGGCCGCTGCTCGCCGTGGGTCTGGCAATTACCGGTGCGCTGGCGGTGATGTGTATGGCGAAAGTTTATGGCGTTACTTTCCTCGGCGCGCCGCGTACCAAAGAGGCCGAAAACGCCACCTGTGCGCCGCTCCTGATGAGCGTAAGCGTAGTGGCACTGGCGATTTGCTGCGTAATTGGCGGTGTTGCTGCGCCGTGGCTACTGCCGATGCTCTCTGCTGCTGTACCTCTGCCGCTGGAGCCTGCTAACACCACCGTTTCTCAACCGATGATCACGTTGCTGCTGATTGCCTGCCCGCTGCTGCCGTTCATCATTATGGCGATTTGCAAAGGCGATCGTTTGCCGTCGCGTTCCCGCGGCGCGGCCTGGGTGTGCGGCTACGATCATGAAAAATCAATGGTGATTACCGCTCACGGTTTTGCCATGCCGGTGAAACAGGCGTTTGCGCCGGTGCTGAAACTACGCAAATGGTTGAATCCGGTGTCGCTGGTGCCGGGCTGGCAGTGCGAGGGGAGTGCGTTGCTGTTCCGCCGGATGGCGCTGGTTGAACTGGCGGTGCTGGTGGTGATTATTGTTTCACGAGGAGCCTGAGAATGAGTGTTTTATATCCGTTAATTCAGGCGCTGGTGCTATTTGCCGTTGCGCCGCTGCTCTCCGGTATTACCCGTGTGGCGCGTGCCCGTCTGCATAACCGTCGCGGGCCGGGCGTGTTGCAGGAGTATCGCGACATTATCAAACTGCTGGGGCGTCAGAGCGTTGGCCCGGATGCCTCCGGCTGGGTGTTCCGCCTGACGCCGTATGTGATGGTGGGCGTCATGCTGACTATCGCCACTGCGCTGCCGGTGGTGACCGTCGGTTCTCCGCTGCCGCAACTGGGCGATTTGATCACCTTACTGTATCTCTTCGCCATCGCGCGTTTCTTCTTTGCCATTTCTGGTCTGGATACCGGTAGCCCGTTTACCGCTATCGGCGCGAGCCGTGAAGCGATGCTTGGCGTGTTGGTTGAACCGATGCTGCTGCTTGGTCTGTGGGTCGCCGCACAGGTTGCCGGTTCCACCAACATCAGCAACATCACCGACACCGTTTATCACTGGCCACTGAGCCAGAGCATCCCGCTGGTGCTGGCGCTTTGTGCCTGTGCGTTCGCCACTTTTATCGAAATGGGCAAACTGCCGTTCGACCTGGCGGAAGCCGAGCAGGAGTTGCAGGAAGGTCCGCTCTCTGAGTATAGCGGCAGCGGCTTTGGCGTCATGAAATGGGGCATCAGCCTGAAACAGCTGGTGGTGTTGCAGATGTTCGTCGGGGTGTTTATTCCGTGGGGACAAATGGAAACCTTCACCGTCGGTGGGCTGCTGCTGGCGCTGGTGATTGCCATCGTCAAACTGGTGGTCGGCGTACTGGTTATCGCGCTGTTCGAAAACAGCATGGCCCGTCTGCGTCTTGATATTACTCCGCGCATTACCTGGGCTGGGTTTGGCTTTGCATTTTTAGCGTTCGTCTCCTTGCTGGCGGCGTGATTAAAGAGAGTTTGAGCATGTCTGAAGAAAAATTAGGTCAACATTATCTCGCCGCGCTGAATGAGGCATTTCCTGGCGTCGTGCTGGACCACGCCTGGCAGACCAAAGATCAGCTAACCGTCACCGTGAAGGTGAACTACCTGCCGGAAGTGGTGGAGTTTCTCTACTACAAACAAGGGGGGTGGCTGTCGGTGCTGTTTGGTAACGACGAACGCAAACTGAATGGTCATTACGCCGTTTATTACGTGCTGTCGATGGAGAAGGGCACCAAGTGTTGGGTAACGGTTCGCGTCGAAGTTGACGCCAACAAACCGGAGTATCCTTCCGTGACGCCGCGCGTTCCGGCGGCGGTGTGGGGCGAGCGTGAAGTGCGCGATATGTACGGTTTGATTCCGGTTGGTCTGCCGGATGAACGTCGTCTGGTGCTGCCGGATGACTGGCCGGATGAACTTTATCCTCTGCGTAAAGACAGCATGGATTATCGTCAGCGTCCGGCACCGACTACCGATGCTGAAACCTACGAGTTCATCAACGAACTGGGCGACAAGAAAAACAACGTCGTGCCGATTGGTCCACTGCACGTCACTTCTGACGAACCGGGTCACTTCCGTCTGTTCGTCGATGGTGAAAACATTATCGACGCCGACTACCGCCTGTTCTACGTCCATCGCGGCATGGAAAAACTGGCGGAAACCCGTATGGGTTACAACGAAGTGACCTTCCTCTCTGACCGTGTGTGCGGGATCTGCGGCTTTGCTCACAGCACCGCCTATACCACGTCGGTGGAAAACGCGATGGGTATTCAGGTGCCAGAACGCGCGCAGATGATCCGCGCCATTCTGCTGGAGGTAGAACGCCTGCACTCGCATCTGCTCAATCTCGGCCTGGCCTGTCACTTTACCGGCTTCGACTCCGGCTTTATGCAGTTCTTCCGCGTGCGTGAAACCTCCATGAAAATGGCAGAGATCCTTACCGGTGCACGTAAAACCTACGGCCTGAACCTGATCGGCGGGATTCGTCGCGATCTGCTGAAAGACGACATGATCCAGACCCGCCAGCTGGCACAACAGATGCGTCGTGAAGTGCAGGAGCTGGTGGATGTGCTGCTGAGCACACCGAACATGGAACAACGCACCGTCGGCATTGGTCGTCTGGACCCGGAAATCGCTCGCGACTTCAGTAACGTTGGCCCGATGGTTCGTGCCAGCGGTCACGCCCGTGATACCCGTGCCGATCACCCGTTTGTTGGTTATGGCCTGCTGCCAATGGAAGTCCACAGCGAGCAGGGCTGCGACGTTATTTCCCGTCTGAAAGTGCGTATCAACGAAGTCTATACCGCGCTGAATATGATCGATTACGGTCTGGATAACCTGCCGGGCGGCCCGCTGATGGTGGAAGGCTTTACCTACATTCCGCACCGTTTCGCGCTGGGCTTTGCCGAAGCGCCGCGCGGCGACGATATCCACTGGAGCATGACCGGCGACAACCAGAAGCTGTACCGCTGGCGCTGCCGTGCGGCGACCTACGCGAACTGGCCGACCCTGCGCTACATGCTGCGCGGTAACACCGTTTCCGATGCGCCGTTGATTATCGGTAGCCTGGACCCTTGCTACTCCTGTACCGACCGCATGACCGTGGTCGATGTACGTAAGAAGAAGAGCAAAGTGGTGCCGTACAAAGAACTCGAGCGTTACAGCATTGAGCGTAAAAACTCGCCGCTGAAATAAGGAATCGCCATGTTTACCTTTATCAAAAAAGTCATCAAAACCGGCACGGCGACTTCGTCTTATCCGCTGGAGCCGATTGCGGTTGATAAAAACTTCCGTGGTAAGCCAGAGCAGAACCCGCAGCAGTGCATTGGCTGTGCGGCTTGCGTCAATGCCTGCCCGTCAAACGCCTTAACGGTTGAAACCGACCTCGCCACTGGTGAGCTGGCGTGGCAGTTTGACCTTGGGCGCTGCATCTTCTGTGGGCGCTGCGAAGAAGTCTGCCCGACAGCGGCGATCAAACTGTCGCAAGAATACGAACTGGCGGTGTGGAAGAAAGAAGACTTCCTGCAACAGTCCCGCTTCGCGCTGTGCAACTGCCGCGTCTGCAATCGTCCTTTCGCCGTCCAGAAAGAGATCGACTACGCCATTGCGCTGCTTAAGCACAACGGCGACAGCCGCGCGGAAAACCACCGCGAAAGCTTTGAGACTTGCCCGGAATGTAAGCGCCAGAAATGCCTGGTGCCGTCCGACCGTATTGAACTGACTCGCCATATGAAAGAGGCCATCTGATGAGCAATTTATTAGGCCCCCGTGACGCCAACGGCATTCCGGTCCCGATGACGGTGGATGAATCCATCGCCAGCATGAAGGCGTCGTTACTGAAAAAAATCAAACGTTCTGCCTACGTTTATCGCGTGGACTGCGGCGGCTGTAACGGTTGCGAAATCGAAATTTTCGCCACGCTTTCGCCGCTGTTCGATGCAGAACGCTTCGGCATTAAAGTTGTTCCGTCACCGCGTCATGCGGATATTTTACTGTTTACCGGCGCGGTCACCCGTGCAATGCGATCCCCTGCGCTGCGTGCGTGGCAGTCCGCGCCGGACCCGAAAATCTGTATCTCCTACGGTGCCTGCGGTAACAGCGGCGGGATCTTCCACGATCTCTACTGCGTGTGGGGCGGTACGGATAAAATCGTCCCGGTGGATGTCTACATTCCGGGGTGCCCGCCAACGCCTGCCGCCACGCTGTACGGCTTTGCGATGGCGCTCGGCCTGCTGGAGCAGAAAATTCACGCCCGTGGGCCGGGTGAGCAGGATGAACAACCGGCGGAGATTCTGCATGGCGATATGGTGCAGCCGCTGCGCGTGAAAGTGGATCGCGAAGCACGCCGACTGGCGGGTTATCGTTACGGTCGTCAGATTGCCGATGACTTCCTGACACAGTTAGGGCAGGGCGAAGAACAGGTTGCACGTTGGCTGGAAGCGGAAAACGATCCGCGTCTGAACGAGATTGTCAGCCATCTGAATCATGTTGTTGAAGAGGCGCGTATCCGATGAGTGAAAAGGTGGTGTTCAGTCAACTGAGCCGTAAATTCATTGATGAGAACGATGCTACGCCCGCCGAGGCGCAGCAGGTGGTCTATTACAGCCTGGCGATTGGTCACCACCTTGGGGTTATCGATTGCCTGGAAGCGGCGCTTACCTGCCCGTGGGATGAATATCTGGCATGGATTGCCACTCTGGAGGCGGGCAGCGAAGCCCGCCGCAAAATGGAAGGCGTGCCGAAATATGGTGAGATCGTCATCGACATTAACCATGTGCCGATGCTGGCCAACGCATTCGATAAAGCCCGGGCAGCGCAAACTTCGCAGCAGAAGGAATGGAGTACAATGCTGTTAAGTATGCTGCATGATATTCATCAGGAAAACGCCATCTATTTGATGGTGAGGAGACTGCGTGACTGACGTTTTACTCTGTGTTGGCAATAGCATGATGGGCGATGATGGCGCAGGCCCGCTACTGGCGGAAAAGTGCGCTGCCGCGCCGAAAGGTAACTGGGTAGTGATTGACGGCGGTAGCGCACCGGAAAACGACATTGTCGCTATTCGCGAACTGCGCCCGACACGGCTGCTTATTGTCGACGCCACGGATATGGGGCTAAACCCTGGCGAGATCCGCATCATCGACCCGGCTGACATCGCCGAGATGTTTATGATGACTACCCATAACATGCCGCTGAACTATCTTATCGACCAGTTGAAAGAAGATATTGGCGAAGTGATTTTCCTTGGCATCCAGCCGGATATCGTCGGCTTTTACTACCCGATGACTCAGCAGATTAAAGATGCGGTGGAAACGGTGTATCAGCGGCTGGAAGGCTGGGAAGGAAATGGCGGCTTCGCGCAGTTAGCGGCGGAAGAAGAGTAGTTTTTCAGTAAGGAATTCAGGGAATTGAACATCAGGACAGGGATGTGCGCTTTTTTATTGAGCTTAGTGCTGCCTGCGCAGGCTACCAGCTTTACCGAATATCTACCGATGAGTGACAGCGAATACGCGCAAAAGCGGGCGCTGAAACCTCTCTTAACCCTGCCTTATGATGCCGAGCAAACCTGGCATTTTAGAAAAGTGGGCATTGCAGGCGTAACGCTTGAGAAGATGCCAAATGAAGAGGATTACTGGCGATTAACCGCTAAGGACCGTGCCGGTAAATCCTGGTTTGTGCCTGTGGGTGTGCTGCAAAATATGGCGGGTAATGCGCAATTTTACCGTGCTGACCTCGATCGTAATGGCATTCAGGATTTGGTTATCTGGCGAGGTGTTTCGGGAAACGGGCTGGCGCCTTCCTCGTTTTTGATCCTGATGACCTTTAATCAGCAAGGTCGCCCGTGTGTTTTCCAGGTCGATGGTTTTTACACCGCAAACGAAACTGGCGTTGATGATTTGCTTGATTTACAAGGCAATGGTCACACGCAATTGCTGGATATGCAGTTTGATTCCGGTTACTGGATAACCAGTTTGTATCAGGTAAAAGAGGCCAAATGGCAGCGCGTTCACGGCTGGTTTGGCAAGTTAAGCTACCCCGCACTCACGCGTTTTACCTATACCTCCAACCGTAAACTCGTCATTAAACCTGTCGCCGGACGTAACCCGCAAACGAAAGATCTGGCGCTGACACAGCGTTGTTTAATAAAGGGTGATGTGCTTGATGGGGTGAATCAGAACTGACTTTTTGCAGAGTGGCTATGAGGATTTTTGTAGTAATTATATCGTGCGCAAGTGTTTACATATTGTGAACTTGGATTTGATAAGCTATAGTGTTCCGAACATATAAGGATAGAACTCGCAGATGTGGCTGTTTACTTACTATAAGGAAGTTAAAACTTAAAAATGCACATCATTTCTAAAGCGCCATTTGAAGAGTGTGCGCGCAAATATCCTAACGACGCTCTGGCTCTACACTCATTGTATCGGGTTATTAAGGAAACGGATTTTTCTACGCCAGAAGAAATGCGAACGGCTTTTCCCAACCTCGACAATTTTAAATATCGCAACAAATGGTACGTTCTGGATGTCGGCGGGAACAATCTTAGGGTTATTGCCTACATAAACTTTGTTAATAAGCGGTTCTTTGTGAAGCACATCACGAATCACGCAGAGTATGACAAACTGACACGTTACTACAGAGAGAACAAAGAATGACTGCTAATGCTGCACGCGCTGTTAAAGCAACAAGAGAACTGGTCAATGCAGTCCCCTTTCTGGGAGGCAGTGACTCAGAAGATGATTATCGTGAAGCACTGGAACTGGTCGAATATTTGATTGAAGAAGATGACACCAATCCACTTATCGACTTTCTGGCGAGCCGCATTGCAGAATATGAAAACAACAACGAAAAGTTTGCAGAGTTCGACAAAGCCGTTGCGGCAATGCCTGTTGGTGTGGCGTTACTTCGCACGCTGATTGATCAACATAATCTGACCTATGCAGATTTGAAGAACGAAATCGGCTCTAAATCCCTGGTCAGCCAGATCTTGTCTGGACAACGATCCTTGACGATACCCCACATTAAGGCACTTTCAGCCCGATTTGGCGTTAAGCCGGAATGGTTTCTTTGACTGATGGCAGACGCTAAATCGCCTGATGCGCTACGCCTGTCGGGCTTTGAAAGGGCGCAGATTCTTAATTTTGCGCGCCCTTGTTTGTCATTCAGGCTGTTGTCTTTACTACTCTTAATTTATCAGTAATCTCAATCAGATATGCTTTTGCCTTTTCGCGTGCTCGCCCCTCAAAAAGCATTATCCACTCATGTGTGTCGTCGATTGTTTGTAAACGGCCCTGGAGTTTTTTGCTGAAAATCGACGTGAGCCGATAACTGTCGAGTTGATCAATTTGTTTACTCGATGTGATTTTTTCCCCGGCTGCTTTTTGAATGATAAGTTCGACGAGACCGATAACATTATTATCGTAGAGAAATTCTTCATCTCCCTGAAATCCGAACAAATCTTCATGCTGGCTTAAGCGTTGAACAATTGACTCGGCATCAAAGGTCGAATCATCTTGCAGTTGTTCCTCTACCCAATTAATCAAATCCAGCCCTTCGTCGCTTTCGAGAGCCTCCATTCCCCATGAACCCATTTTGTATCCTTACCTGTTATTTCAGTCGGAATTGTATTATTTAATAAAGGTTCATCGCTAATCTGCGATGAACCTCAAAATACAATCATATGGATAGCTGACAAAGTGGTCATTGTTCACGCCGTATCCGGCACGGTTGCTTCCCTTAAATCCTCCCCGTTACTGGCAATTACTTTTTTATACCACCAGAACGACTTGTCGGAAAAAAGTACCCAGATGTGGACTGGCAACGATAAATACTGTCATCACATGTCATCGTCACTAGTGTCGATGACATCGTTTTTCCTGTAGTACAGAATTTAATTTCCTTAAATAACAGTAAATTAAAAACTGGCATGATTTGTGAATGTATCGGCGCATTAACTGTCATTGCTGGAGAATTTGATGAACCGTTTCATCATTGCTGACGCGAGTAAATGTATTGGTTGCCGTACCTGTGAAGTAGCGTGCGTGGTTTCTCATCAGGAAAATCAGGACTGTGCATCGCTGACCCCGGAAACATTTTTACCGCGTATCCATGTCATTAAAGGTGTGAACATTTCCACGGCGACAGTTTGCCGTCAGTGTGAAGATGCACCGTGCGCTAACGTCTGCCCGAATGGTGCTATCAGCCGTGATAAAGGGTTTGTTCATGTCATGCAGGAACGTTGTATTGGTTGCAAAACCTGCGTTGTGGCTTGCCCGTATGGTGCGATGGAAGTGGTGGTGCGTCCGGTGATTCGCAACAGCGGCGCAGGGCTGAATGTACGGGCTGACAAAGCCGAAGCCAATAAATGCGACCTGTGCAACCATCGTGAAGACGGCCCGGCGTGTATGGCGGCTTGCCCGACCCATGCGCTGATTTGTGTCGATCGTAATAAACTTGAACAACTGAGCGCAGAAAAACGCCGCCGCACGGCGCTGATGTTCTAAAAATCTTACAGAACTGTTCTGGTATCAAAGGAATTCCCGGAAATATTCGTAGAATACGAAGCGGGCGGTATCGCCGACCTGTGACTGCCGGATGCGACGCTGTCGTGTCCGGCAGGGCGGGTTACGCAATTCATGATGGCGGGAATAACTCAATGGCAAAAAACACATCTTGCGGTGTCCAACTGCGTATTCGTGGCAAAGTGCAGGGCGTCGGTTTTCGTCCGTTTGTCTGGCAACTGGCACAGCAATTAAATCTTCACGGCGATGTCTGTAATGACGGCGATGGCGTAGAAGTCCGGCTGCTGGAAGATCCGGAAACGTTTCTTGTTCAATTGCATCAGCACTGCCCGCCACTGGCGCGTATTGATAGCGTCGAGCGTGAGCCGTTTATCTGGTCACAACTGCCCACTGAGTTCACCATCCGCCAGAGCGCGGGTGGCGTCATGAATACGCAAATTGTTCCCGATGCCGCCACTTGCCCTGCTTGCCTTGCCGAAATGAATACCCCAGGCGAACGACGCTGGCGTTATCCGTTTATCAACTGTACCCACTGTGGCCCGCGTTTCACCATTATTCGCGCCATGCCTTACGACCGCCCGTTTACCGTGATGGCGGCGTTTCCGCTGTGTCCGGCTTGTGACAAAGAGTACTGTGACCCGCTCGATCGTCGCTTCCACGCCCAGCCGGTGGCCTGCCCGGAGTGTGGCCCCCATCTTGAATGGGTAAGTCATGGTGAACATGCAGAACAAGAGGCGGCATTACAGGCAGCTATCGCACAGTTAAAAATGGGCAACATTGTCGCCATCAAAGGGATTGGCGGATTTCATCTTGCCTGCGATGCACGTAACAGTAACGCGGTGGCGACACTTCGGGCGCGCAAACATCGCCCGGCGAAACCGCTGGCGGTCATGTTGCCAGTGGCTGACGATTTACCAGACGCTGCGCGCCAGTTGCTTACCACGCCCGCCGCGCCGATTGTGCTGGTGGATAAAAAATATGTACCTGAGCTTTGTGATGATATCGCCCCTGGCCTTAACGAAGTCGGGGTAATGTTGCCTGCGAACCCGCTCCAGCATTTGCTGTTACAGGAACTGCAATGCCCGCTGGTGATGACCTCCGGCAACCTGAGCGGTAAACCACCGGCTATCAGCAACGAACAGGCGCTGGCGGATTTGCAGGGCATTGCCGACGGATTCTTGATACATAACCGCGACATCGTGCAGCGGATGGATGATTCGGTGGTGCGCGAAAGCGGCGAAATGCTGCGCCGTTCGCGGGGGTATGTGCCGGATGCGCTGGCTTTGCCTCCGGGCTTTAAAAATGTTCCGCCTGTGCTGTGTCTCGGTGCGGATCTGAAAAACACCTTCAGCCTGGTGCGCGGCGAACAAGCGGTGTTGAGTCAGCATCTGGGCGATTTAAGTGACGATGGCATCCAGATGCAGTGGCGCGAAGCGTTACGCCTGATGCAAAACATCTACGATTTCACTCCGCAATACGTTGTGCATGACGCGCATCCGGGCTATGTCTCCAGCCAGTGGGCGCGCGAAATGAATCTGCCGACGCAAACGGTACTGCATCATCATGCCCACGCAGCGGCGTGTCTGGCAGAACACCTCTGGCCTCTGGATGGCGGAGATGTCATTGCGTTGACGCTCGACGGTATTGGTATGGGGGAGAACGGCGCTTTATGGGGGGGCGAGTGCCTGCGGGTGAACTATCGTGAATGCCAGCACCTGGGCGGCTTGCCCGCGGTGGCGCTTCCGGGGGGCGATTTGGCTGCGAAGCAGCCGTGGCGAAACCTGCTGGCGCAGTGCCTGCGCTTTGTGCCGGAGTGGCAGAATTACTCTGAAACGGCAAGTGTGCAACAGCAAAACTGGAGCGTGCTGGCGCGGGCTATTGAGCGTGGAATTAACGCGCCGCTGGCATCGTCGTGTGGACGTTTGTTCGATGCCGTAGCGGCGGCGCTGGGCTGTGCGCCAGCCACGTTAAGTTATGAAGGTGAAGCGGCTTGTGCTCTGGAGGCACTCGCAGCTCCGTGCCACAGAGTGACGCATCCGGTGACGATGCCGCTGGTGGACAATCAACTGGATCTCGCCACTTTCTGGCAGCAGTGGCTGAGCTGGCAGGCTCCGGTTAATCAACGCGCGTGGGCGTTTCATGATGCGCTGGCGCAGGGTTTTGCCGCGTTGATGCGTGAGCAGGCCACGATGCGGGGTATCACTACGCTGGTATTTAGCGGCGGAGTTATTCATAACCGTTTGCTGCGTGCACGTCTGGCGCATTATCTCGCTGATTTCACATTGCTCTTTCCACAGAGTTTACCTGCGGGCGATGGCGGGTTGTCTCTGGGGCAGGGGGTTATTGTTGCGGCGCGTTGGTTGGCAGGGGAAGTCCAGAACGGATAAAACGTGCTGCATTTGGACACCATTGCCGGATGCGGCGTAAACGCCTTATCCGGCCTACATATTCATCCCCGCAGGTCGGATAAGACGCGCCAGCGTCGCATCCGACATTTTGGGACAGTGCAGGATGCGACATAAACGTATTATGTGATCAACACATGTGTTCCCTGTAGGTCGGATAAGACGCGTCAGCGCCGCATCCGACATTTGGGGCACTGTAGCTCGCCTACATCGACAACGTTTTCAACAATCCAAATGCCTCTTTCATCCGATCCTCACTGACCACAAAGGCGCGAAGCTGGTCAGCATCGTCAACGCCGCGTGCCACCATTCCCTGGCGTTCGGTATTAATTTGCCAGCGTAAATCCTGACGCTGGGTTTCGCCTGCCAGATGCAGCGGTAATTCCGGCGTTTTGATTTTCACCAGCATCGCCGGGAGTTTCAGCGGCGTGTTATTGCCGAGAAGATTTTTTGCCAGCACCATCGCGCTAAGTTGAATCGGCTGGAGGAACGGCAATACCTGACCGTTAATTTCCGCGCAATCGCCCAGCGCATAAATATCGGCATTACTGGTTTGCAGATAACTATCGACGCAAACGCCGCGATTAATCGTCAGCCCGGCGCGTCGTGCCAGGGCGGTTTCCGGGCGCAGTCCGGTGGCGGCAATTACCGCATCCACTTCGATGCAGCGCTGGCGGTCCAGCGTTGCCAGAATGCCAGAATCTGTTTTTTCTAGTCCCTGCAACTGAGATTTCAACAGCAGATGAACGCCCATCTCCGTCAACCGATGCTGCAAGCGGCTGCTGACTTCCGTTGGCATTAACGACGCCAGAATACTGGCAGCGTTGTCGATTAGCGTGACCGCTTTGCCTGCCCGACAAAAATCCATCGCCAGTTCACTACCAATCAAACCACCGCCGACAATCAACACGCGTCGGGCATCCCGCAGTTGCGTTTCACAGGCGCGATACTCTTGCTGACTATTTAACGTCAGCATTAACTCACGCCCGGGCACTGGCGGGACAAAGGCGCTGGCACCGGTTGCCAGCACTAACTTGTCGTATTGCCACTGATTATTCTGACTTTTCACCACATGGGCTTCGGCATCGATATCCGTTACCCAGGTGTGCGGAAACAGGCGCAGATTAAACTGCTCGGCAAATTCACCTGCCGTCTGGCGGGTAAGGTCGTCGGCACGTTGCCCCTGACTGATAACATGGCTGAGGTCAGGTTTGTTGTACTCATCCATGCTGTCGGCGGCAATCAGGGTTAATGGAATACTGGCGTCCTGTTTGCGAATATTTTTCACCAGTTGGCGGGCGGCGAAGCCCGAACCAATGATCACAATGCCGTTGCTCATTTTGCCTCCGATGCCAGTTCGTCAAAGACGTCTTTGCCGAGAGAGCATTCCGGGCACAGGAAGTTATCCGGGACTTCACTCCACGGCGTTCCTGGCGCAACGTCCTGCATTGGCTCGCCTTTTGCCGGATCGTAAATCCACTGGCAGACGCTGCATTGCATCCGTGGGCCGAGGTCAGCCGTCGTGGCGGCAGAGGTTTCTTCTTTAACCACCGTATTCACCGTGCTCTGCGGCAGCGGCGCGAGCGCCCACTGACGGGCGATTTCGCGACCGTGTTCACGACATAACTCCAGAGCGTCCTGGTCTGGTCGCCATTTGGCTTTCAGGCTAAGCGACATTTCGAAACCCGCATCCTGCAGGCGCGTGGAAAGACGATCCACCGCACCGCCGCTCCAGCCGTGAGAGCCGAAAGCGCTGGCGCGTTTGTTACGGAAGCGTAATCCGGTCATCTCCTCCACCAGCCCGGCGATTTTCGGCATCATCACATTATTCATCGTAGAAGTGCCGACCAGTACGCCTTTTGAGCGGAAGACATTGGTCAGGATTTCGTTTTTATCGCTTCGGGCGACGTTGAAAATTTTCACCGCCACGCGTGGGTCGGTTTCCGCAATCCCTTGGGCGATAGCGTCAGCCATCATGCGGGTGTTATTCGACATGGTGTCGTAGAAAATGGTGATTCTGTCTTCCTGATAATCCGCCGCCCATTTCAGGTACAGCTCGACAATTTGCGTCGGGTTATCGCGCCATACCACGCCGTGAGAGGTCGCTATCATATCGACTGGCAAGTTAAAGCCCAGGATCTCGGTAATTTTCGGCGTTACCAGGCGGCTGAACGGCGTCAGGATATTGGCGTAGTAACGCTGGCACTGCTCGAAAAGCTCAGTCTGATCCACTTCATCGTTGAACAGATGCTCGTCGCAGTAGTGCTGACCGAAAGCATCGTTACTGAACAGCACCGCGTCGCCTGTCAGGTAAGTCATCATGCTGTCCGGCCAGTGCAGCATTGGCGTTTCGACAAAAATGAGCTGTTTGCCGTTGCCGATATCCAGCGTGTCGCCAGTTTTCACCACATTAAAATTCCACTCCGGATGATGGTGATGACCATTTATCGAGTCGATAGCGTTGGCTGTACAGTAGATCGGCGTATCGGGAATTTGCGCCATCAGTTCGGTCAGCGCCCCGGCGTGGTCCTCTTCAGCATGGTTAATTACGATGTAATCGATATCTGCCAGATCGATTTCATTACGCAGGTTCTGCACAAATTCGCGGCTGAATTTATGGTCGACGGTGTCGATCAGCACGTTTTTTTCTTCGCGGATGAGGTAGCTGTTGTAGCTGCTGCCGCGCAGCGTTTTATATTCTGTACCGTGAAAATCACGCACTTCCCAGTCACGTTGACCAACCCAATGAATGTTATTTTTCACCACAATAGACATAGCAACCTCAATTTATTCAGCGTGTTCTAAAAAGATGTCTTGCTGATTGCAGATTGCGTGCCAGTTTTTTATCTAATTGTTTTTACTCTATAAATAAAATTATGCTCATTAATGAGTAGTCAAAATGACTATCAATCAAATGGTCGATATGACAATATCTATAGTCAAATTGACAGTGAGGCAAAGATGAGTTTTTCCGTTGATGTGCTGGCGAATATCGCCATCGAATTGCAGCGTGGGATTGGTCATCAGGATCGTTTTCAACGCCTGATCACCACGCTGCGTCAGGTGCTGGAGTGCGATGCGTCTGCGTTGCTACGTTACGACTCGCGGCAGTTTATTCCGCTTGCCATCGACGGGCTGGCGAAGGATGTACTCGGTAGACGCTTTGCGCTGGAAGGGCATCCACGGCTGGAAGCGATTGCCCGCGCGGGTGATGTGGTGCGCTTTCCCGCAGACAGCGAATTGCCCGATCCTTATGACGGTTTGATTCCAGGGCAGGAGAGTCTGAAGGTTCACGCCTGCGTTGGTTTGCCGTTGTTTGCCGGGCAAAACCTGATCGGTGCCTTGACGCTCGACGGGATGCAGCCCGATCAGTTCGATGTTTTCAGCGACGAAGAGTTACGCCTGATTGCTGCGCTGGCGGCGGGAGCGTTAAGCAATGCGTTACTGATTGAACAACTGGAAAGCCAGAATATGCTGCCAGGCGAAGCCGCGCCGTTTGAAGCGGTGAAACAGACGCAGATGATCGGTCTGTCGCCAGGCATGACGCAATTGAAAAAAGAGATTGAGATTGTGGCGGCATCCGATCTCAACGTTTTAATTAGCGGTGAGACGGGAACCGGTAAGGAGCTGGTGGCGAAAGCGATTCATGAAGCCTCGCCACGGGCGGTGAATCCGCTGGTCTATCTCAACTGTGCCGCACTGCCGGAAAGTGTGGCGGAAAGTGAGTTGTTCGGGCATGTGAAAGGGGCGTTTACTGGTGCTATCAGTAACCGCAGCGGGAAGTTTGAAATGGCGGATAACGGCACGCTGTTTCTCGATGAGATCGGCGAGTTGTCGTTGGCATTGCAGGCCAAGCTGCTGAGGGTGTTGCAGTATGGCGATATTCAACGCGTTGGCGATGACCGCAGTTTGCGGGTCGATGTGCGCGTGCTGGCGGCGACTAACCGTGACTTACGCGAAGAGGTACTGGCAGGGCGATTTCGCGCTGACTTGTTCCACCGCCTGAGCGTGTTTCCACTTTCAGTGCCGCCGCTGCGTGAGCGGGGCGATGATGTCATTCTGCTGGCGGGGTATTTCTGCGAGCAGTGTCGTTTGCGGCTGGGGCTCTCCCGAGTGGTATTAAGTGCCGGAGCGCGAAATTTACTGCAACACTACAATTTTCCGGGGAACGTTCGTGAACTGGAACATGCTATTCATCGGGCGGTAGTGCTGGCGAGAGCAACCCGCAGCGGCGATGAAGTGATTCTTGAGGCGCAACATTTTGCTTTTCCTGAGGTGACGTTGCCGCCGCCAGAAGTGGCGGCGGTGCCCGTTGTTAAGCAAAACCTGCGTGAAGCGACAGAAGCGTTCCAGCGTGAAACCATTCGTCAGGCACTGGCGCAAAATCATCACAACTGGGCCGCCTGTGCGCGGATGCTGGAAACCGACGTCGCCAACCTGCATAGGCTGGCGAAACGTCTGGGGCTGAAGGATTAAATAATCCCGGCCTGATAGAAATCCTGCAGGTTAATTGCGCCGGTGAGTTTGCCGTTTTCATCCACTACCGGTGCGGCGGTGATTTTGCGTTTCATCAGGATTTCTTTGGCGTCGATGGCACGGCTTTGCGATTGCAACGTGGTGCCGCCGACCGTCATCGCTTCATTGACTGGCGTGGTGAGTGCGCCGCCGCCAACCAGCCAGCGACGTAAATCACCGTCGGTAAAGACGCCTTTCACCAGTCGTTGATCATCGCACACTGCCACCAGACCTAAACCGGTGCGGCTAAGTTCCAGCATCGCGTCCATCACGCTGGCGGTTAACGCCACCTGCGGGATGGCATCGTCACGACGCATAAGATGATGCACTTTGTTCAGCAAGCGAGCGCCCAGTGCCCCGGCTGGGTGGGAGCGGGCAAAATCTTCTTCATTAAATCCGCGCGCCTGCATGACCGCCATCGCCAGCGCGTCGCCCATCATCAGGGTATTCACGGTGCTGGAGGTCGGCGCAAGGTGCATCGGGCAGGCTTCGCGCTCTACGGAGATATCCAGCACCGCTTTCGCCGCCAGGCCCAGCGGTGACGTCGGTTTTCCGGTCATTGCCAGCAGCGCGATAGATTTGTCTTCCAGACGCGGAATAATGAGATCCAGTTCCTTCGCGCCACCGGAATAAGAGATAAACAGCATCACATCGCGGCTTTCAATCATCCCCAGATCGCCGTGCAGTGCTTCTGCCGGATGGACAAAAAAAGCCGGTGTGCCGGTGCTGGCAAGCGTTGCGGCGATTTTCTTACCAATGTGGCCCGATTTGCCAATTCCCGAAACCACCACTTTGCCTTCGCAGTGCAGGATGATATTGGCGGCGCGAACGAAATCATCGCCCAGACGTTCCGGTAAATGGCTTGCTTCCTGCAACTCCAGCATTAACGTCTGACGTCCCGCGTTCAGTAGTGCTTCACTCATTGCTCTCTCCGGTTATGATCACGTCGATCCCTTTTTCTTCCAGCGCCTGACGAAACGCTGGATCGATACCTGCGTCGGTAATCAGCTTATCGACGCTTTCAAGACTACAAACCACGTTGGGGCTTTTACGACCAAACTTCGATGAGTCAGCCATCAAAATCACTTCGCGCGCGGCATTACACATCGCCTTACTGACGGTATAGACCTCGTTAAAGGTGGTTACGCCCGCATTGAGATCGATGCCGTCGGTGCCCATAAACAATTTATCGAAGGTGAAATGCTCGAAGGCATTCTCTGCCAGTTGCCCGTGAAATGAGGCCGATTTTTTGCGAAATGTTCCGCCTGGCATCAGGATAGTTTGTTCGTTATCCAGTTCGGATAGCGCATTGACGATGTGCAGGCTGTTGGTCATCACCGTGATGTTATTAAAGCGCGATAGCAGAGGCACCATCTGCAACACGGTACTGCCAGCATCAAGAATTATTGAGTCGCCATCATGAATAAAACCAACGGCAGCTTCTGCAATCAGCTCTTTTTTGTGGGTGTTGATAAGCGTTTTATGATCGATAGGCGGATCGGATTCCTCTTTGTTCAACACCACGCCGCCATAAGTACGAATGACGGTTCCGGCATGTTCCAGAATGACCAGATCTTTGCGAATGGTTGTGCCTGTGGTGTCAAAGTATTGCGCCAATTCTTCAACCGAGCATTTACCCTGCTTTTGTAGATACTCCAGAATGGCGGCCTGACGCTGACGAGGTTTCATGGGCGTGATTATCTGATTTAGGTTTCAAAATGATAACTTCGCAAGCAAGTAACATTCACAACGAAATTATCCACGTTTCAGTTTAAGCGCCAATGATAGAGCATTCTGTGATAGTGGATCATGGGGAAAGATCACATCAGGCTGTAAATCACCCACATGCATGCCGGTAATTGCGGGAATTTTTTGCGGTCGGGCGAAGACGGTCAGTCCTTTCATAAACAAGGTGTCGACGATGCGCTGCTGATCGTCCAGCGCAATAGCGACCACGACCCGCGGTTTAAAGCGCCCGCTGGAACGGCCCACGCCAACCCTCCCTTGCTGGCATAGCGTGTCGAAGGCACGGTTAAAACGAGAAATTTGCCAACCGCCTAAGGCCAGTTGCGCACACCAGGCGATAACGGCGACGGTGATGAGTGCGGATACCATAACTTCTCCGTAATGTAGTGGCGGAAGTCCTGTAGGCCTGATAAGCGTAGCGCATCAGGCATTCTATTAGTCGCGCGGAGATCCTTAAAAGATCTCCGCTGTTGATCAGAACATCACCTGACCGCCGGTGACATTGATCGACTGACCAGTGCAGTACGACGCCTTAGGACTGGCGTAGAACAGCAGCATATTCAGCACATCCTGATAATCGCAGCCGCGTTTGAGCGGTACTTTATCGATGTAATACTGCTCGACTTGCTCCGGTTTGATACCCAGCTTGGTCGCGTATTGTGGCAATAGCGACTGGAACATAGGCGATTTCAGCAGGTTACCGAGCATCAGCGAATGCACCGTAATGCCGTACTCCGCCAGATCCAGCGCCAGTGATTGAGTCAGCCCGACGCCACCAAATTTCGCGGCGCTGTAGCCAGAGTTGTGTTTGCTGCCCACTTTGCCGGATTTCGAGTTGATCTGAATAATGCGACCCTGAATCCCGTCGCGGATCATCAAACGCGAAAATTCACGGGCACACAGGAAATAACCCACCAGATTCACCTGTAGCGAACGGTCAAAATCGCCGAGCTGGAAGTCGCTGATAAAGGCTGCTTTTGCTATTCCGGCGCTGTAGACCAGCAAATCCACGCGACCAAAGATTTCATCTACCCCACGAGAAAGCGCCAGAACGCTTTGCTCGCTGGTGGCGTCAGCACCAAAACCGTACGCTGTTCCTTCACCATATTCGGCGTTAATTTCTTGTGCCACATTTGCGGCTTTGTCGCTCTGAATATCGACAACCGCCACGCGATACCCCTCGGCAGCCAGACCGTGGCACAGGAACGCGCCTAAGGTTTGCCCACCACCGATGACAACGGCAACCTGATTCATTTTTTACTCCTTAACAGATTCAAACTTCAAAACCGATCCCGGCGCGATATCGTCGGGTACAGGGCCTGCCACATGGACAGTGCCCGGAAATTCCGCTTCGCTTAAACCATCGAAGCGCAGGGTGACATGACCCAGTTCGCGAAGGTTGTCTTCCGCCACGCTGCCAACGGCGGTCACCGGATAGCGATGCCGCCCGAGAGAAAATTGCAAACCGGGATGGAGTGCACCTTTCAACTCGCCGTGGCAATGAATGAAGCAATACTCTTCGAGATCCGCAGGCGCGCCTTCACGAAAGGTGATGAGCATCTGGTCGCTGAGGGCGTCAGTGGCACTCGCGCCAATACGGGTGATGGTGGTCTGATAAATAACGGTCATGTTTCAGCCTCTATTGATAGATAAAACCGGAGACAAACCAGGCGATCAGTACAGTTGGCGCGCCGGTTAAAAAGCGGCTCACCAGAACAGAAGGGACACCGACGCGAACCGTGTCCTGACGAGCTTCCGCCAGCGACAAACCGACCGGGATGAAGTCGCAGGCCGCCTGCGCGTTGATGGCAAACAGTGCAGGTAAAGCCAGATGCGGCGGAATATTGCCGAGACCAATCTGCACGCCAATCAATACGCCGATAACCTGTGCGATAACTGCGCCTGGGCCGAGGAAAGGTGAAAGCAGCGGGAAGGAGCAGATGAGCGCCAGCATGACCAGACCCAGTGGATGGCTCGCCAGCGGAGCAAGACCGTGGGCAATCCAGTCACCAAGGCCAGAAGCCATAATGATTCCGATAAGCGCCGAGACGAACGCCATAAACGGCAGAATGGTTTTTAATACAGTGTCGATGGTGTCACGACCAGATTGAAACAACACGGCAACGGCGGAACCCATACCCATTCCCACCTTCGCCAGTAAACCATCGCTTTGTTCGGTGATTTTCTTGCTGGTGTCATAGTCACGGCCCACGGAAGAGGGTTGTGGTGTCGCCTCACTCACTACAGTGATGTTTTCTTCTTTTACGCCAGAGACATAAATATCTTCCACAATGTACTGCGCCAGCGGGCCGGACTTGCCCGTCGAGTGGATATTAATGGTGGGAATACGCCGTTTCGGATAGATGCCGCAGCGTAATGTGCCGCCACAGTCGATTACCGCGACACCAATTTCCGCCTCCGCGGGTTCACCTTCTTTAAATCCGTCGATAGCTTGCCAGCCAGTAAGCTGTGCCAGTTTGTCAACAATCGCAGGCCGGGTACCGGCGGTGATATAGACGATTTTTTTGCCCGGCGTGGCTTCCAGCTCAAGCGGGCCGCCCCAGCCACCCGTTCCTTTTTCGATCCGAATGCGTGTCATGATGTTGCTCCTGCCAGACGAACTTTTTGTTCAAGTTGAATGCCCATCTTTTTCTCGAAAATGGCGGTGGTCAGATCGGTTACCCAGCCGCGGAAGAAGTTGGTGACCAGACCAACCAGCAGATAGCTCACCGCCAGTGGGCCAAGTGGCAGATTCAGTGTTGTCAGACCGCTGGCAATGCCGAGATAAACAAACAGTTCGCCAGGGTTGATATGGGGGAAGAGGCCATTCATTGAGTGGCAGCTATAAGAGGCCGCCGCGTAATAGCTGGGTTTGTACTTTTCCGGCATAAAGCGACCAAGACTTAAGGTCATCGGGTTACAAAAGACAAACGTACCAATGCACGGTAGCAGCAGATAACGGGAAACAGGGTTACCGGCGCAACGTTGAGCAAATCGTTCAATACGATGCTGACCGATAAAATTAATCAATGCGTTCATGATAACCAGCAGGCTAATTAACAGCGGAAGAATGCCGGTTACCATCCCGGTAAACACTTCTCCGCCTTTCTGGAACAGCCCGATGAACCACTCTGCGCCATGAGTAATGGTTTCTATCATTGTTCTCTCCTTCAGGATTTATTGTTTTATTACCAAACGGCAATCTAATCTAATCAGATTGAAAGATTTAAAAGTGTTATTTTGATCGCAAAATGAAAGATAAATATTTTATTTTGAAAGTTTATATAAAGAGGGTAGTGAGGAGAATGAGTTGAGTTATGTAAAGTCCGTATCGGGCAGTGACTACCGCTTCCTTGTGCGGGGCGGGATGCTTTACCATACTTGCCCCTGGTTGAATCTGTTAAATGGACCCCTCATGTTCAAGCGTCGTTATGTAACATTGCTTCCCCTTTTTATGTTGCTTGCCGCCTGTAGCAGCAAGCCAAAACCTACTGAGACTGAAACGACCACCGGAACGCCGTCTGGCGGCTTCCTGCTTGAGCCGCAGCACAATGTGATGCAGATGGGCGGTGACTTCGCCAATAACCCGAATGCCCAGCAGTTCATCGACAAAATGGTGAACAAACACGGTTTCGATCGTCAGCAGTTGCAGGAAATTCTCTCCCAGGCGAAACGTCTGGATTCGGTACTGCGGCTGATGGATAACCAGGCACCAACCACATCGGTGAAACCGCCATCAGGTCCGAACGGCGCATGGCTGCGTTATCGCAAAAAATTTATTACGCCGGACAACGTGCAGAACGGTGTGGTTTTCTGGAATCAGTATGAAGATGCGTTGAATCGCGCGTGGCAGGTGTATGGTGTACCGCCGGAAATTATCGTCGGGATTATCGGCGTTGAAACCCGCTGGGGGCGCGTGATGGGGAAAACTCGCATCCTCGATGCGCTGGCAACGCTGTCATTTAACTACCCACGCCGCGCGGAGTATTTTTCTGGCGAGCTGGAAACCTTCCTGCTGATGGCGCGCGACGAGCAGGACGATCCGCTCAATCTGAAAGGTTCCTTTGCCGGGGCGATGGGCTACGGTCAGTTTATGCCGTCGTCTTACAAACAATATGCGGTAGATTTCAGCGGCGACGGGCATATCAACCTGTGGGATCCGGTTGATGCGATCGGTAGCGTGGCGAATTATTTCAAAGCGCACGGCTGGGTGAAAGGCGATCAGGTCGCGGTAATGGCAAACGGTCAGGCGCCAGGCTTGCCAAATGGCTTCAAAACCAGGTACAGCATTTCGCAGCTTGCCGCGGCAGGTTTAACGCCACAGCAGCCGCTGGGCAACCATCAACAAGCCAGCCTGCTGCGTCTGGATGTTGGCACCGGCTACCAGTACTGGTACGGTCTGCCGAACTTCTACACCATTACCCGTTATAACCACAGCACCCATTACGCAATGGCGGTCTGGCAGTTAGGACAAGCCGTGGCGCTGGCGCGCGTGCAGTAACTATTTGCAAGAGGGGGGCGTGAGCTTCCCTCTGGCTAATCAGCTTTTTTCTGAATCCTCCTCGTAAAATTGCAACGCCAACACCATCTTCCTGACGAAAGTGTTATCTTGTCCGGCATAAATTTTTGACTGACAGAGGTTGTGATGACTGACAGTGAACTGATGCAGTTAAGCGAACAGGTTGGGCAGGCGCTGAAAGCCCGTGGCGCAACCGTAACAACTGCTGAGTCTTGTACCGGCGGTTGGGTAGCGAAAGTGATTACCGATATTGCCGGCAGTTCCGCCTGGTTTGAACGCGGATTTGTCACCTACAGTAACGAAGCAAAAGCGCAAATGATCGGTGTACGCGAAGAGACGCTGGCGCAGCATGGCGCGGTGAGCGAACCTGTCGTGGTGGAAATGGCGATAGGCGCACTGAAAGCGGCTCGTGCTGATTACGCCGTGTCTATTAGTGGTATCGCCGGGCCGGATGGCGGCAGTGAAGAGAAGCCTGTCGGCACCGTCTGGTTTGCTTTTGCCACTGCCCGTGGTGAAGGCATTACCCGGCGGGAATGCTTCAGCGGTGACCGTGATGCGGTGCGTCGTCAGGCTACTGCGTATGCATTGCAGACCTTGTGGCAACAATTTCTACAAAACACTTGATACTGTATGAGCATACAGTATAATTGCTTCAACAGAACATATTGACTATCCGGTATTACCCGGCATGACAGGAGTAAAAATGGCTATCGACGAAAACAAACAGAAAGCGTTGGCGGCAGCACTGGGCCAGATTGAGAAACAATTTGGTAAAGGCTCCATCATGCGCCTGGGTGAAGACCGTTCCATGGATGTGGAAACCATCTCTACCGGTTCGCTTTCACTGGATATCGCGCTTGGGGCAGGTGGTCTGCCGATGGGCCGTATCGTCGAAATCTACGGACCAGAATCTTCCGGTAAAACCACGCTGACGTTGCAGGTGATCGCCGCAGCGCAGCGCGAAGGTAAAACCTGTGCGTTTATCGATGCTGAACACGCGCTGGACCCAATCTACGCACGTAAACTGGGCGTCGATATTGACAACCTGCTGTGCTCCCAGCCGGATACCGGCGAGCAGGCACTGGAAATCTGTGATGCCCTGGCACGTTCTGGCGCAGTAGACGTTATCGTCGTTGACTCCGTGGCGGCACTGACGCCGAAAGCGGAAATCGAAGGCGAAATCGGCGACTCTCACATGGGCCTTGCGGCACGTATGATGAGCCAGGCGATGCGTAAGCTGGCGGGTAACCTGAAGCAGTCCAACACGCTGCTGATCTTCATCAACCAGATCCGTATGAAAATTGGTGTGATGTTCGGTAACCCGGAAACCACTACCGGTGGTAACGCGCTGAAATTCTACGCCTCTGTTCGTCTCGACATCCGTCGTATCGGCGCGGTGAAAGAGGGCGAAAACGTGGTGGGTAGCGAAACCCGCGTGAAAGTGGTGAAGAACAAAATCGCTGCGCCGTTTAAACAGGCTGAATTCCAGATCCTCTACGGCGAAGGTATCAACTTCTACGGCGAGCTGGTTGACCTGGGCGTGAAAGAGAAGCTTATCGAGAAAGCAGGCGCGTGGTACAGCTACAAAGGTGAGAAGATCGGTCAGGGTAAAGCGAATGCGACTGCCTGGCTGAAAGATAACCCGGAAACCGCGAAAGAGATCGAGAAGAAAGTACGTGAGTTGCTGCTGAGCAACCCGAACTCAACGCCGGATTTCTCTGTAGATGACAGCGAAGGCGTAGCAGAAACTAACGAAGATTTTTAATCGTCTTGTTTGATACACAAGGGTCGCATCTGCGGCCCTTTTGCTTTTTTAAGTTGTAAGGATATGCCATGACAGAATCAACATCCCGTCGCCCGGCATATGCTCGCCTGTTGGATCGTGCGGTACGCATTCTGGCGGTGCGCGATCACAGTGAGCAAGAACTGCGACGTAAACTCGCGGCACCGATTATGGGCAAAAATGGCCCGGAAGAGATTGATGCCACGGCAGAAGATTACGAGCGCGTTATTGCCTGGTGCCATGAACATGGCTATCTTGATGACAGCCGATTTGTTGCGCGCTTTATCGCCAGCCGTAGCCGCAAAGGTTATGGACCTGCGCGTATTCGTCAGGAACTGAATCAGAAAGGTATTTCCCGCGAAGCGACAGAAAAAGCGATGCGTGAATGTGACATCGACTGGTGCGCACTGGCGCGCGATCAGGCGACGCGAAAATATGGCGAACCTTTGCCAACTGTCTTTTCAGAAAAAGTTAAGATCCAGCGTTTTCTGCTCTATCGTGGCTATCTGATGGAAGATATCCAGGATATTTGGCGAAATTTTGCCGACTGAACGCATACGGGATTTTACTTCCCAGTCAAGAAAACTTATCTTATTCCCACTTTTCAGTTACCAGCCGGGCGGTTAACGACACGCAACGGCTGGTAGCGATATTTCGTTAGCTTGATTTCAGGATAATTATGAGCAAGAGCACCGCTGAGATCCGTCAGGCGTTTCTCGACTTTTTCCATAGTAAGGGACATCAGGTAGTTGCCAGCAGCTCCCTGGTACCCCATAACGACCCAACTTTGTTGTTTACCAACGCCGGGATGAACCAGTTCAAGGATGTGTTCCTTGGGCTCGACAAGCGTAATTATTCCCGCGCTACCACTTCCCAACGCTGCGTGCGTGCGGGTGGTAAACACAACGACCTGGAAAACGTCGGTTACACCGCGCGTCATCATACCTTCTTCGAAATGCTGGGCAACTTCAGCTTCGGCGACTATTTCAAACACGATGCCATTCAGTTTGCATGGGAACTGCTGACCAGCGAAAAATGGTTTGCCCTGCCGAAAGAGCGTCTGTGGGTTACCGTCTATGAAAGCGACGACGAAGCCTACGAAATCTGGGAAAAAGAAGTAGGGATCCCGCGCGAACGTATTATTCGCATCGGCGATAACAAAGGTGCGCCATACGCATCTGACAACTTCTGGCAGATGGGTGACACTGGTCCGTGCGGCCCGTGCACCGAAATCTTCTACGATCACGGCGACCACATTTGGGGCGGCCCTCCGGGAAGTCCGGAAGAAGACGGCGACCGCTACATTGAGATCTGGAACATCGTCTTCATGCAGTTCAACCGCCAGGCCGATGGCACGATGGAACCGCTGCCGAAACCGTCTGTAGATACCGGTATGGGTCTGGAGCGTATTGCTGCGGTGCTGCAACACGTTAACTCTAACTATGACATCGACCTGTTCCGCACGTTGATCCAGGCGGTAGCGAAAGTCACTGGCGCAACCGATCTGAGCAATAAATCGCTGCGCGTAATCGCTGACCACATTCGTTCTTGTGCGTTCCTGATCGCGGATGGCGTAATGCCGTCCAACGAAAACCGTGGTTATGTACTGCGTCGTATCATTCGTCGCGCAGTGCGTCACGGCAATATGCTCGGCGCGAAAGAAACCTTCTTCTACAAACTGGTTGGTCCGCTGATCGACGTTATGGGCTCTGCGGGTGAAGACCTGAAACGCCAGCAGGCGCAGGTTGAGCAGGTGCTGAAGACTGAAGAAGAGCAGTTTGCCCGTACTCTGGAGCGCGGTCTGGCGCTGCTGGATGAAGAGCTGGCAAAACTTTCTGGTGATACGCTGGATGGTGAAACTGCTTTCCGCCTGTACGACACCTACGGCTTCCCGGTTGACCTGACGGCTGATGTTTGTCGTGAGCGCAACATCAAAGTTGACGAAGCTGGTTTTGAAGCAGCAATGGAAGAGCAGCGTCGTCGTGCGCGCGAAGCCAGCGGCTTTGGTGCCGATTACAACGCAATGATCCGTGTTGACAGTGCATCTGAATTTAAAGGCTATGACCATCTGGAACTGAACGGCAAAGTGACCGCGCTGTTTGTTGATGGTAAAGCGGTTGATGCCATCAATGCAGGCCAGGAAGCTGTGGTCGTGCTGGATCAAACGCCATTCTATGCGGAATCCGGCGGTCAGGTTGGTGATAAAGGCGAACTGAAAGGCGCTAACTTCTCCTTCGCGGTGGAAGATACGCAGAAATACGGCCAGGCGATTGGTCACATCGGTAAACTTGCTGCGGGTTCTCTGAAAGTGGGCGACGCTGTGCAGGCTGATGTTGATGAGGCTCGTCGCGCCCGTATTCGTCTGAATCACTCCGCAACGCACCTGATGCACGCTGCGCTGCGCCAGGTTCTGGGTACTCATGTATCGCAGAAAGGTTCACTGGTTAACGACAAAGTGCTGCGCTTCGACTTCTCACACAACGAAGCGATGAAACCAGAAGAGATTCGTGCGGTCGAAGACCTGGTGAACGCACAGATTCGCCGTAACTTGCCGATCGAAACCAACATCATGGATCTCGAAGCGGCGAAAGCGAAAGGTGCGATGGCGCTGTTTGGCGAGAAGTATGATGAGCGCGTACGCGTGCTGAGCATGGGCGATTTCTCCACCGAGCTGTGTGGCGGTACTCACGCCAGCCGCACTGGTGATATTGGTCTGTTCCGCATCATCTCTGAATCGGGTACTGCTGCAGGCGTTCGTCGTATCGAAGCGGTAACCGGAGAAGGCGCTATCGCCACCGTTCATGCAGACAGCGATCGCTTAAGCGAAGTCGCGCATCTGCTGAAAGGCGATAGCAATAATCTGGCTGATAAAGTGCGTTCAGTACTGGAACGTACGCGTCAGCTGGAAAAAGAGTTACAACAGCTTAAAGAACAAGCTGCCGCACAGGAGAGCGCAAATCTTTCCAGTAAGGCAATTGATGTTAATGGTGTTAAGCTGTTGGTTAGCGAGCTTAGCGGTGTTGAGCCGAAAATGTTGCGTACCATGGTTGACGATTTAAAAAATCAGCTGGGGTCGACAATTATCGTGCTGGCAACGGTAGCCGAAGGTAAGGTTTCTCTGATTGCAGGCGTATCTAAGGACGTCACAGATCGTGTGAAAGCAGGGGAACTGATTGGTATGGTCGCTCAGCAGGTGGGCGGCAAGGGTGGTGGACGTCCTGACATGGCGCAAGCCGGTGGTACGGATGCTGCGGCCTTACCTGCAGCGTTAGCCAGTGTGAAAGGCTGGGTCAGCGCGAAATTGCAATAATATAAGCGTCAGGCAATGCCGTGGACTCGCTTCACGGCATTCGCATTAACGCTATCGACAACGATAAAGTCAGGTTGAAGTTGTGTATATCGGCTAAACTTAGGTTTAACAGAATGTAATGCCATGACTGCTTAGATGTAATGTGTTTGTCATTGCTTACTTTTTGGCGTTATATGATGGATAATGCCGGGATACAGAGAGACCCGACTCTTTTAATCTTTCAAGGAGCAAAGAATGCTGATTCTGACTCGTCGAGTTGGTGAGACCCTCATGATTGGGGATGAGGTCACCGTGACAGTTTTAGGGGTAAAGGGCAACCAGGTACGTATTGGCGTAAATGCCCCGAAGGAAGTTTCTGTTCACCGTGAAGAGATCTACCAGCGTATCCAGGCTGAAAAATCCCAGCAGTCCAGTTACTAATCTTTCCGCGTCTCATCTTTATCGGTGAGACGCACCCTCAAAATTTCTCTTTCACTCCATTGTCTTTTCGCTTTACTCCCGTTCATTCAACTTAAGTCTCCATTTTTTTGCATTACTGCTATCTGTCAGACCTCCGTTTTTCTGTTGATAAAACACTCTTTTTGACGTTTTTACAGACTAATTGAGCGTGAAGTGTGCAAACGATAAAAGTGTGGGAAAAATTGTTTGACTTATAAGTCTCAGAAAGTAATATGTGCGCCACGCAGCGACGATGAGCGATAAACAAGTTCTTCGAAGCACTCGTAAGAGGCGTGTGGTGAGGTGGCCGAGAGGCTGAAGGCGCTCCCCTGCTAAGGGAGTATGCGGTCAAAAGCTGCATCCGGGGTTCGAATCCCCGCCTCACCGCCATTTGCATCCGTAGCTCAGCTGGATAGAGTACTCGGCTACGAACCGAGCGGTCGGAGGTTCGAATCCTCCCGGATGCACCATCTCTTACTTGATACGACTTTAGTGGCGGTATCAAAAAATCTGCAGTAAAGTAAGTTTCCCGATGCATCCGTAGCTCAGCTGGATAGAGTACTCGGCTACGAACCGAGCGGTCGGAGGTTCGAATCCTCCCGGATGCACCATCTCTTACTTGATACGACTTTAGTGGCGGTATCAAAAAATCTGCAGTAAAGTAAGTTTCCCGATGCATCCGTAGCTCAGCTGGATAGAGTACTCGGCTACGAACCGAGCGGTCGGAGGTTCGAATCCTCCCGGATGCACCATCTCTTACTTGATACGACTTTAGTGGCGGTATCAAAAAATCTGCAGTAAAGTAAGTTTCCCGATGCATCCGTAGCTCAGCTGGATAGAGTACTCGGCTACGAACCGAGCGGTCGGAGGTTCGAATCCTCCCGGATGCACCATATTCTCCGTAACCTTCAGCAATGAAGGTATCGAAGAGGTAGCGGTATTAACCGCAGGCACCAGGGAGGATAACGTTGCGCCAGCAGCGGCCCGAAGGGCGAGCGCCAGTGAGTCATCCTCCCGGATGCACCATATTCTCCAAAAAATTTCCTTCAAAAATATCTCATTTCTAAATAACTACTTTATCCATTTCCTGAATTTTCTTCTCCTTCGCCATCAGCGACAAAATCAAGCAATTACGCTAAAGTAGCGTCATATTTTTCTACTTGCGAGAAGACCATGTACGAGCGTTATGCAGGTTTAATTTTTGATATGGATGGCACCATCCTGGATACCGAGCCTACGCACCGTAAAGCGTGGCGCGAAGTATTAGGGCACTACGGTCTTCAGTACGATGTTCAGGCGATGATTGCGCTTAATGGCTCGCCCACCTGGCGTATTGCTCAGGCGATTATTGAGCTGAATCAGGCCGATCTCGACCCGCATGCGTTAGCGCGTGAAAAAACAGAAGCAGTAAGAAGTATGCTGCTGGATAGTGTCGAGCCGCTTCCTCTTGTTGAAGTGGTGAAAAGCTGGCATGGTCGTCGCCCAATGGCTGTAGGAACGGGGAGTGAAAGCGCCATCGCTGAGGCATTGCTGGCACACCTGGGATTACGCCGTTATTTTGACGCCGTCGTCGCTGCCGATCACGTCAAACACCATAAACCCGCGCCAGACACATTTTTGTTGTGCGCGCAGCGTATGGGCGTGCAACCGACGCAGTGTGTGGTCTTTGAAGATGCCGATTTCGGTATTCAGGCGGCCCGTGCAGCAGGCATGGACGCCGTGGATGTTCGCTTGCTGTGAGTGAAGCGTTATCGCTTTTCTCGTTGTTTGCCAGTAGTTTTCTCAGCGCTACACTATTACCCGGCAACTCCGAAGTCGTGCTGGTGGCAATGTTGCTTTCCGGAGTGAGTCATCCCTGGGTTTTAGTTTTAACAGCAACAATGGGTAATAGCCTTGGAGGGTTAACTAACGTTATCCTTGGGCGTTTCTTTCCATTGCGTAAAACATCGCGCTGGCAAGAGAAAGCTACCGGCTGGCTGAAACGCTATGGTGCAGTCACGCTATTATTAAGCTGGATGCCCGTGGTTGGCGATTTACTGTGTCTGTTAGCGGGATGGATGCGCATCTCGTGGGGACCGGTAATCTTTTTTTTGTGCCTTGGTAAAGCGTTACGCTATGTTGCAGTTGCAGCAGCTACCGTTCAGGGCATGATGTGGTGGCACTAATTGTAGGCCTGCACATATGGTCACCATTACAGTTATGCTAATTAAAACGATTTTGACAGGCGGGAGGTCAATTTGATCCCGGACGTATCACAGGCGCTGGCCTGGCTGGAAAAACATCCTCAGGCGTTAAAGGGGATACAGCGTGGGCTGGAGCGCGAAACTTTGCGTGTTAATGCTGATGGCACACTGGCAACAACAGGTCATCCTGAAGCATTAGGTTCTGCACTGACCCATAAATGGATTACTACCGATTTTGCGGAAGCATTGCTGGAATTTATTACACCAGTGGATGGTGATATTGAACATATGCTGACCTTTATGCGCGATCTGCATCGCTATACGGCGCGCAATATGGGCGATGAGCGGATGTGGCCGTTAAGTATGCCATGCTACATCGCAGAAGGTCAGGACATCGAACTGGCACAGTACGGCACTTCTAACACCGGTCGCTTTAAAACGCTGTACCGTGAAGGGCTGAAAAATCGCTACGGCGCGCTGATGCAAACCATTTCCGGCGTGCACTATAATTTCTCTTTGCCAATGGCATTCTGGCAAGCGAAGTGCGGTGATATCTCGGGCGCTGATGCCAAAGAGAAAATTTCTGCGGGCTATTTCCGCGTTATCCGCAATTACTATCGTTTCGGTTGGGTCATTCCTTATCTGTTTGGTGCGTCTCCAGCGATTTGTTCTTCTTTCTTGCAAGGAAAACCAACGTCGCTGCCGTTTGAGAAAACCGAGTGCGGTATGTATTACCTGCCGTATGCGACCTCTCTTCGTTTGAGCGATCTCGGCTATACCAATAAATCGCAAAGCAATCTTGGTATCACCTTCAATGATCTCTACGAGTACGTGGCGGGCCTTAAACAGGCAATCAAAACGCCATCGGAAGAGTACGCGAAGATTGGTATTGAGAAAGACGGTAAGCGGCTGCAAATCAACAGCAACGTGCTGCAGATTGAAAACGAACTGTACGCGCCGATTCGTCCAAAACGCGTTACCCGCAGCGGCGAGTCGCCTTCTGATGCGCTGTTACGTGGCGGCATTGAATATATTGAAGTCCGCTCGCTGGACATCAACCCGTTCTCGCCGATTGGTGTAGATGAACAACAGGTGCGATTCCTCGACCTGTTTATGGTCTGGTGTGCGCTGGCTGATGCACCGGAAATGAGCAGTAGCGAACTTGCCTGTACACGCGTTAACTGGAACCGGGTGATCCTCGAAGGTCGCAAACCGGGCCTGACGCTGGGTATCGGCTGCGAAACTGCGCAGTTCCCGTTACCGCAGGTGGGTAAAGATCTGTTCCGCGATCTGAAACGCGTCGCGCAAACGCTGGATAGCATTAACGGCGGCGAAGCGTATCAGAAAGTGTGTGATGAACTGGTCGCCTGCTTCGATAATCCCGATCTGACTTTCTCTGCCCGTATCTTAAGGTCTATGATTGATACTGGTATTGGCGGAACAGGCAAAGCGTTTGCTGAAGCGTACCGTAATCTGCTGCGTGAAGAGCCGCTGGAAATTCTGCGCGAAGAGGATTTTGTAGCCGAGCGCGAGGCGTCTGAACGCCGTCAGCAGGAAATGGAAGCCGCTGATACCGAACCGTTTGCAGTGTGGCTGGAAAAACACGCCTGACAGAAAAGAAAAAGGCCACTCGTGAGTGGCCAAAATTTCATCTCTGAATTCAGGGATGATGATAACAAATGCGCGTCTTTCATATACTCAGACTCGCCTGGGAAGAAAGAGTTCAGAAAATTTTTAAAAAAATTACCGGAGGTGGCTAAATGCCGTTGTTAGATAGCTTCACAGTCGATCATACCCGGATGGAAGCGCCTGCAGTTCGGGTGGCGAAAACAATGAACACCCCGCATGGCGACGCAATCACCGTGTTCGATCTGCGCTTCTGCGTGCCGAACAAAGAAGTGATGCCAGAAAGAGGGATCCATACCCTGGAGCACTTGTTTGCTGGTTTTATGCGTAACCATCTTAACGGTAATGGCGTAGAGATTATCGATATCTCGCCAATGGGCTGCCGCACCGGTTTTTATATGAGTCTGATTGGTACGCCAGATGAGCAGCGTGTCGCTGATGCCTGGAAAGCGGCAATGGAAGACGTGCTGAAAGTGCAGGATCAGAATCAGATCCCGGAACTGAACGTCTACCAGTGTGGCACTTACCAGATGCACTCGTTGCAGGAAGCGCAGGATATTGCGCGTAACATTCTGGAACGTGACGTGCGCATCAACAGCAACGAAGAACTGGCGCTGCCGAAAGAGAAGTTGCAGGAACTGCACATCTAGTCAGTGGAACAAAAGAAGCCGGGCAGGTGACACCACCGCCCGGTTTTTTTACCTTTCAATCACCCGATACTCCACGCTATGTGCTTCATCAGGTTGAGGAACTTCCAGCCTTGAGGCCATCCGCATCACGACCGCTTCAGGAACTGCATACTCGCGTCTGGCATTTTGCTGCTTCCATTGCGCCCATGGCACTTCAAGATAAACGATTTTTACTCGTGCGCCGTAAGCCGTAAACAGGTTGATGAGTTGGCTACTCAGCTGGCGGGTAATGTTCGTTGCATTCCAGATGAACGGCTTTTTCTGGCGTAAAAAAACGCGTGCCTCTTCTTTTGCCTGTTGCACAATACGCCCGGTGGCGGTTTTGTCGTCCGGACTGGCATTGATTCGCCGCCGCATATCATCAAGGCTGATAACGTCCATTCCCTGGCACTGTTCATTGATATAGCGATCTTTGCCCATACCCGGTAAGCCACACAGCAAAATGACCTCAAAAGGTTCAGCCTCCCAGGGAACAAAATCAGGAGAACTTTGCTCATGGGTCAGGTAATGCCAGCGTGCGGAATCAGAAACGAACGGGCGCATTTTTCCCCAGCATTGTTGCTCATGGCAAAACAGCTCGAACAGATCGATGCGTTCCAGCATTGATTGCTGATCCGGGCTTTGGCGACCAAGCAGATCGGCACGAGCAAGCAAAGCGAGCAGACGCGTGTCGATGCGCATTGCAGCCGTGAGCAACAAACGCTCCGGTTCCGGGCGCTCCAGTAACCATAGCGGTAACCCATGCAGACGCACCAGTGCAACAATTTGCTCGCGCAGCACGAACGGCGTTGGGATATCGCGCCATAAAATTTGTCGGGCCGTCAGTTCGCCCCGACGAGCATGACCAGGAGACTGAATACGTCCGTTTTCCTGCACGGTAGTGCTGCGCTTTTCAACATCATGCAATAACGCTGCCGCCCATAAAACTTCCTGCTGTTGAGCGGGGAGTTGCTGGAATTCTGGCAGAGTAATGAGGGCGTTAAGCACCATTTCGGTATGTACGCCGACGTCGCCTTCACCATGATGCTCAGGGTCTTGTGGCGTGTGATGCATCTCCTCAACCCAGCTAAAACGCTGACGTAGCGCCGACCAGCGTTTATCGTCGGTAAGTTGCCAAATCATGACTGTTCTCCATAAACGAACTCATGGGCCATCCGCGCCCGTTGCCAGTGGCGTTTCCAGTGCACAGTGGTTTTGACATGATTTTTGCGCACATACTTGAAGACGTTATGCGAAAAGTCAGCGACAGAAAACGCATCATGATTTCGGCTGACAATGCCTTCCAGCGTACAGGGTTGACAGGTTTGCGTATCCCAGGGATCGAATGTGCCGCGCGCATTGGTCAGCGCCAGAAAATCACGTTGCCAGCTTTTTTCATCATTCCCCGGCTGCGGGCCGGAGATTTCGGGAACGCAGGGGAAATCAAACAGAGCGGCGTAAAACTGCACCTCTTCCCAGCTCAGCCACAGCGAACGGCAAACAGGTAAAAGTCCTGTTCCAGCGCGCGGTATTCAATGGAATGAACGGCGTAGAGATTTTCACCAAACAACTCCAGGTCGCCGAGATCGTTTTTCAGCAGTTGCCAGCGTTGGCGAATTTTATAGGTCCATGCCGACTGCGTAGGCGTGGCATGGGAGCGGGCAAACACGCCGTAGCGGTTAAGGCAGTTATTTTCGCCATCGAGTTTTTCTGTGTGCACCAATTGCGTGATGGCCTGTAAATCCTGCCAGTAATCGGTGTTAATGCGGTCATCGCTGGTGGTGCCTGGAGAGAAGGGGTAATGCCAGGTTCTCCCGTATTTTCGTTGGGTATTCATAATAATCCATTATTTTGTGTGTAATAAATGTACGCCCGCGAGGGTGCGAGTTATGGGGTTAAAATAAAAATGTGAGTATCACCCGCGAAAGCAAGGGCGAAGGAAAAAGAGAATTAACAACCTGAGCGAATGCTCAGAACCGGTTAATGGTGAATGGAAGAGTTTGGGGCGGCGAAAAGATACACCGAATGAGTGTATAAAACAACCGTTTGCAGAATGAGCAAATAAAAAGGGAGCCGCAGCTCCCTTTGGCAACCTTAGTGCGCACCACCTCCGCCGCCACCTGCGCCAAATGGCGGTTTAGCAAACCACACCAGCCCCAGCAGGACGAGGAATATCCCGGCTGACATCCAGAAGATCTCATTGGCGGAAATAATCAGCCCCTGATTGGTTATCTGCTGGGCAATCCAGCCTGATGCCTGCTGTTGCGTCATACCAAGCCCTTCCAGTTGACTGTACATCGCCTGGGCGTTCGGGTTATACGGGTTCACCGATTCGGTCAACTGAGCATGGTGCATCGACTCGCGGTTAGTCCACATCGTCGTCGTTATGGACGTACCGATAGACCCCGCCAGCGTTCGCGTAAAGTTGGAGAGGCTCGACGCCGCCGCCAATCGTTCCGGTGGCAGACCAGACAGCGTAATGGTGGTCAGCGGCATAAAGAAGCAGGCCACCGCGAAGCCCTGGATAAACTGTGGCCAGGCCGACGCGCCAAAATCCATACCCGGTTCAAAGGTATAGGCACGCCAGTAGAAGCAGACGGCATACATAATAAAGCTGAAGGTTACCAGTCGGCGCATATCCAGTTTATGCGCAAAGCGGCCGATAATCGGCGACAGGATCACCGGAATAATCCCTACCGGCGCAGAGGCCAGCCCTGCCCACGTCGCCGTGTAACCGTAGACCTCCTGCAACAACTGCGGCAGCAGAACAATCGCGCCGAAGTAGAGCATATACGCGAGGCTGATACACAAGCAGCCGATGGTGAAGTTGCGCGACTTAAACAACGACAGATCGACTATCGGGTTATCGTCGGTCAGCTCCCAGACAATCAGGAAGCAGATAGCCACCACCGCCACCACGGTGAGGATGATAATTTCCTGTGATGAGAACCAGTCCAGCTCTTTACCGCGGTCGAGCATAATCTGCAGGCTGCCGATACCAATAACCAGCAGTGCCAGCCCCACGGCATCAATCCGCCGCCGTTCGGTGCGGGTTTCACGTCCGCGCAGAGTTTGCAGTGTCATCAACACCACCGCCACGCCAATCGGCACGTTGATGAAGAATATCCAGCCCCAGTGGTAATTATCACTGATATAACCGCCGAGGATCGGGCCGCAAATTGGCGCAACAATCACCGTCATCGACCACAACGCCAGCGCGATAGAACGTTTGGCAGGTGGGTAGTTATTCAGCAATAGACTTTGTGAAAGCGGGATCAGCGGCCCGGCGACAATCCCCTGAATCACGCGGAAGAAGATCAGCATATTCAGGCTGCTGGAGACACCACACGCCCACGACGCAATAGCAAAGGCGATGGTTGACCAGAGGAACAATTTCACTTCCCCGACGCGCTTTGCCAGCCAGCCGGTAAGCGGGATCGAGATGGCATTCGCCACCCCGAAAGAAGTGATCACCCACGTTCCCTGACTGAGTGATGAGCCCAGATTCCCGGCGATAGTGGGGATCGCCACGTTAGCAATGGTGGAGTCCAGCACCTGCATGAATGTCGCCAGTGACAGCGCAATCGTCATAATGACCAGTTGTGCGCCTTCCAGCGGTTTTTGCTGTTGCATCACACGCACCTCTGGATTAGCCAGCGTTAGCTTTTACGATATCGTCGATCAGTTTATTGACAGGTGCCAGGCTGATTTCACGCGCGGTGCTTACCGCGACCGGTGTGGAACGTACTTTATTTGCCAGTACCTGACCGTCACGGTTAGTGGTATTGACACTCACCAGCGTGGATAAACCGATACGCAGCGGGTATTGCTCCAGCTGTTTCTGGTCCAGTTCAATACGCACAGGCAGACGCTGAACGACTTTGATCCAGTTACCGGTGGCGTTTTGCGCCGGAAGCAGTGAGAACGCGCTACCTGTGCCCATATCCAGACCAACCACTTTACCGGTGTATTTCACATCATCGCCGTAAATATCGGTGGTGATGGTGACCGGCTGACCGATACGCATATTGGCAATCTGCGTCTCTTTAAAGTTGGCATCCACCCACATATTGGTGGCTGGAACGACCGCCATCAGCGGCGTCGTTGGGCTAATTTGCGCCCCAGGCTGTACCGCGCGGCGGGAGACATAACCGGTCATCGGACTGACAATACGGGTACGCTCCAGCGCCAGCCAGGCGTTACGTACTTCGGTGGCAGCCTGTTGCACGGCAGGCTGATCTTCCAGTTTCGTCCCCAGAATCATCGCCTGATTGGCATTGTATTGTTGAATAGCGACGTCCAGTTGCGCCTGGGCACTGGTGACGGCGTCGCGGGCGTGTTGCAGCTCTTCGCGACCAATCAGGTTGGCATTGCCCAGCGGCACACGGCGGTTGTAGTCGCTTTGTGCTTTCGCGAGGGCGATTTTTTGCACCTCAATATTCGCCTGCAACTGTTTGCTGTTAATCATCAGCTGGTGGGTTTGGCGAACGCTGGAAGCCAGTGCAGTTTTGGCTTTTTCAAATGCCTGGCGAGCATCTGTCGGGTCGAGAGTGACCAGCACGTCGCCTTCTTTTACAAAATCGGTGTTATCGGCCCAGACTTTCGTCACGCTGCCAGACACCTGAGACATAATTTGAATCTGATTCCCTGCCACGTATGCGTCATCGGTTTCTTCGAAATGACGCAGTACCAAAAACCAATAAATCCCTATCGCTACGGCAATAATTATAAAGAGCAAGGTGAGAAGGAGGAGCAGACGCTTACGTTTGCCGCTCTTCTTTACCGGTTGCTGCGGGGTTTGAGTCTCCGCATTTGCGCTCATATTGTTCTCCACGATCTTCTTAACTCATCGGCTGAGCCGACCTGCTTGCCAAAAAGGCCAGCATGTTGCGATGCTGGCCGGTTATTTTTTCTTTTATAAATCTGGATTTTTGAGCGAGATGACGCGTTAGCTCATCGCTTCGAGAACCACACCGTCCTGTTCCATCTGGTCGAGACGGGAGAGCAATTTGCGGGTGATTTGCTCGAGCTGGTCTTTTTCTGTTGTGCTGAGCGCGGACCAGAGTTGATGCAGGCAGTTATGCTGCGGCGGTAAAACCTCGCGCAAAAACTCGTGACCTTTTTCCGTTAATTGCAGATGCAGGCAGCGGCGATCGTTATCGCTTTCACGACGTTCGATCCAACCGCGTTTTTCCAGTTCATCGGCAATACGCGTCGCGTTGGTACGGGATGATCCAAGAGCACAACTCAATTCAGAAGGCTGAATACTGTGGTTTTCCTGAGACTCCAGCGTAATCAACGCCATAAACAACGTCTCGTTAATCCCCTGAGCCTTCAGCATTTTATTGCGGTTTTCCAGCAGCTTGCTTTGCATATGCATGCAAAGACGGGTCAGAAGGATCTCCTGATAAGGAAAATCTTCGTGGCGGCTGGCGCGAAATTTTAGCATTTGTTCAATGGGCGTAAACGAACTATCCATTTGGGTATGACCTCATTAATTTCAGCTGATATAGTAACGACAGTGACAAATAAAGTAAATGTATTGTTTTAGAAAAATGATTCTTGTGGGTTATATAATCGCCATCACTTTCCAGGCGAGCCCATAGGCCAGCGCACTAAGCAGTGTTGGGATGATAATGCTGCGTGTTTTATAGAAACTGGCACCCAGTACCGCGAAGCCGACCAGTGTGGGCACGAAACGGCGTGTATCGTGCATCACTTCTGGTGCGGTAGAGACAACCAGCAGAGCGCATATCGAGGCGATGCCAATGGTGTCGAGCAAAATACCTACCGCGCCACGTTTGGTTGGGCGGGCATTACCCACACGCAGGCGCAGCGGCAGATAGCGGAAGCAATAATTCGCCGCGCCAACCAGTAACCCAAGCAGCAGAACCTCATAGCTCATCGGGCGCTCCTTGCCAGAATGCCTGGATTAACGCAGTGAGGCAGCCACAGACAATGCCTGCCAGAATGGCGACGGGAATAGAAAATAGCGTTACGCCTGCAAGGGCACCAACTAACGCTGCGGTAACGCAAAGAGATTGTTTGCGCTGGAAAGAGGCGAGCAGGAAACTCATAAAGAGTGCCGGAAGCATAAAACCTAATGCTGCTTCAACGGCGGGATAACCTTGCAGCAAGCCGCTGCCGGAGAATGCCCCTATTACCGTACCAAATACCCACGATGACCATGAACTGAAGGCAATGCCGATCATCCAGTTTTCGCTCCAGCGGCGATTATTGCGTACCAGTTTTGCGGTTGCGGCGGCAAAAACCTCATCCGTCAGGCCAAACGCCCACAGGGCGGTTTTCGATTTTTGCAGACGCTGAATAATACGGCTACGCAGTGACGGGCCATACAAAACATGGCGAACATCCATTGCCATGACGGTCAGTGCAGCAACCCACAAACTACTCCCGGCTGCCAGCATCGCGGTAATGACGAACTGGCTCGCGCCTGCATAAATGATGCAGGAGAAAAAAACGCTTTCGAGAGGAGAGAATCCCAGACGGGTCGCATTCAGACCGAACGCAAAGGCCACCGGAATATAACTAATAACAATCGGTAAACTGTCTTTGCATCCTTCCATGAAGGTCGCCGAACCAGGAGCAGGCTGTGGAGTAGGGCTTTCCATAGAGTGTACGCTTAACGATTGTTAATATTATAAATAGACTGAATGAATATCTTAACCTTATCAGACTGATGGGCTTCTTAACACCCTTATAAGTGTAAAGCCACGAAAACGGTTGCTGATTGCTTAATTTGCGGCTTCCTGACGATGAAAACCTCGCCACCAGACCAGTAAGTTAACCAGGGCAATCGTCGCGCCAGCCAGACACACGCCAGCCCAACTGCCATGTTGCCAGGCTGAGGCTGAAATTAGCGAACCGGCGGCACCGCCAATAAAGTAGCTGGTCATGTAACCTGCGGTCAGGCGATTACGCGCATCAGGGTGTATTCGATAAATTACCGTCTGGTTAGTGATATGCACGCCCTGCACGGTGAGGTCCAGCACCAGGATGCCGATAATCAGCGCCAGTACGGAAGTGTGACCAAACCAGATTGCCAGCCATGAAAGTAACAGCAGCAGCAGACCGAAAGTTGTGGTGTGGTGCGATTTGCCCTTATCGGCAAAACCGCCCGCCGGACGAGCGCCCAACGCTCCGGCAGCTCCCGCAAGCCCAAACAGACCAATTACACCATCGCTGTAGTTAAAAGGTGGAGCGGCAAGCAAAAAGGCCATTGAGGTCCAGAGAATGCTGAAGTTGGCAAAGGTCAGGCAGCCCAGCAACGCGCGGGTGCGCAGGATCTTATTGCTGATAAACATGCTGAAAACGGAACCCAACAACTGTGGGTAGTTGAGGTGGGTTTCTGATTTCATTTGTGGCAGACCACGCCATAATGCCAGCGCCATCAGTGCCATTAACATCGAAGCAACCCAAAAGACGGTGCGCCAGCCGCCGAGATTCGCCAGCAATCCGGCAACGGTCCGTGCGAGTAAGATCCCCAATAGCAGACCGCTCATAATGGTGCCAACCACTTTGCCGCGTTTGTCCGGTGAAGCCAGCGTCGCTGCCAGTGGAACCAGAATTTGTGCCACGACTGAAAATAAACCGGTTAATGCTGTACCGAGGATCATCATCGCCAGCGACTGACTGCTGGCAGTGATTAACATGCCGCCTGCTGCCAGTAAGGTCATCGAGACAATCAGGCGGCGGCGTTCAAACATATCACCGAGGGGAACAAGAAACAGCAGACCTGCGGCATAGCCCAACTGCGCGGCGGTAACAATAAAGCCTGCCGAACTGGCGGAAAGGGAAAAGTTACGCGCGATGGTGTCGAGCAATGGCTGGGCGTAATAGTTACTGGCTACCGCCAGACCGGTGGCGATAGACATCAGCACGATCAGCGCCGGGCTAAGCTCATGATTAGGTTTAGTCATTATTTTTGTTCATCAGGTGATGATTAAGCTGGAAATCAATAATAGCGGATGTTGATGAATATGGGATGAAAGATAGATTGTTGAAATGTGCGGTGTGGTTTGTAGGTATGATAAGACGCGCCAGCGTCGCATCAGGCATTGTGTACAGAGCGGCGGATGAGGCAAAAACGCCTTATCCGCCCGAATAAAAATTACTTCTGCGCTGCCAGCGCTTCATTCACCCAGCCATCGAACTGCTGCTGGTGGGCTTTGATCCAACCATCAACGTGGCCCTGAATATCGCCTTCTGAGGCTTTGCCGTCATGCATAATGGCGTTCTGGGCGTTAATATCTGCCACTGGTAACTGCATAATGGCAAACAGTTTCGCTGCTGCCGGGTTTTTCTCGGCCCAGGCTTTGTTGGCAACGATATGCATGGTACTGACCGGGAAGCCGTAATTCGCGCCATTCGGCAGTTTGGTATCGGCATTTTTATCGCCCGGCAGTGCGGAGAACGGCACCTGCAACCAGACCACATCTTTCCCCGGTTTCAGTTCGTTACTCACCCAGTACGGCGTCCAGGTGTAGTAAAACACCGGCTTACCCTCTTTGTAACGACTGATGGTGTCAGCCATCATCGCTGCGTAGTTCCCCTGATTATGCGTCACGGTATTGGTCAGTCCATACGCGGCAAGCTGGTGGTTGATCGCACCTTCGCAGCCCCAGCCTGGGTTACAGCCGGTTAAATCCGCTTTACCGTCGCCGTTGGTATCGAACAGTTTGGCGATCTTCGGATCTTTAAGTTGCGCGATGTTGGTAATTTTATACTGGTCGGCGGTTTTCTTATCGATCAGGTAACCCTGTGCCGCGCCGTTAACAAATACTCCTTCACGATAAAATTTCTTATCGCCACCGGCAGCTTCGTACATGTTGTCATGCAGTGGCGTCCAGTTCACTGCGGTGAAGGTTGCATCGCCGGAAGCAAGCGAGGTGTAGCCAACGTTGTAATCCACTTCGCTGGGTTTATTGACGGTATAACCTAATTTCTCCAGCGCACGACTGACCAGCAGTGTCTGGAAGGTTTCTTCGGTGATGGTGCTTTGAACTGGATTAACAGTAATGCCTTTGCCCGGCAGGTCGGCAGCAAAAGTTTGTGTAGAGATAAGCGTGGCAAACGCTGTCGCAAAAAGTACGCTATGTCGCATTGTTATTCCTTTTTTTGGCAGGGTGATATGCCCGGCGTCACCGGGCAAGTGCAGAGTTACTTAATGAATGGGCGGGTCAGCAGACCGACAGGGCCAGTGGTGTACCAGCGACGATTGCCGCGACTGCGTGAGTCGCGCCCAACGGCCTGCGTCAGGCGGTCGAGGATAATGGCGAGGATCACAATCCCGACGCCGCCAACGGTGGCAAGCCCCATATCCAGACGACCGATACCGCGAAGTACCATCTGACCCAGCCCGCCGACGGCAATCATCGAGGCGATGACCACCATAGAAAGGGCCAGCATCAGCGTCTGGTTAACGCCCGCCATAATGGTTGGCATCGCCAGCGGTAACTGAACTTTGAACAGCATCTGGCGCGGGCTGGCACCGAATGAGCGCGAGGCTTCAATCAGATCCGCCGGAACCTGGTTAATTCCCAGAATCGTCAGACGGATAATCGGCGGCAGCGCAAAGATGATCGTCACCACCACGCCTGGCACGTTGCCGATACCAAACAGCATGACGATTGGCACCAGATAAACAAACGCGGGCGTGGTCTGCATGGCATCAAGCAGTGGACGAATAATTTTCGCCGCTCGCGGACTTCTCGCCAGCCAGATCCCCAACGGCAAACCTATGACGATACAGAACAGCAGGGCTGTTAACACCAGCGCCAGGGTAACCATTGCCTGTGACCAGGCACCGATTGCGCCGATGGCAATTAGCGAAACCAGCGTCGCCACGCCCATTCCGACCCCGGAAATCTGCCAGGCGATGAGAGCGAAAACGATAATCGCCACCGGCGCGGGCATACCCAGCAGCAATTGCTGGAAACCGTTGAGGATGTAATCAACCGGAACGCGCACGCCCTGAAAGACGGGACGAAAATGGGTAACGACCCAGTCGATCCCTTCAGTGACCCAACTGTCGAGCGGGATCAGCGTTTTATGGAACGGATCGAGAATATTAAAATGCTCGACGTTTGGCGCAGGCGTACTGGTCAGCCAGTCAGCGCCACCGCCGTCGGTTGGTGCAGCCGCCGGTGTACCCCAGGCGTCTGCGGATTGTGCAGCACTGTCCGCCGCTGGCGTGGTATCCCACGGATTATTTTGATCAGCCATTATTTACCCCCTCACGATCTAAAGCGCGCAGCAGCATTCCTTTCGAAATGATGCCGACATACTGTTGGTCCTCGTCGACCACGGGCACCGCACAGGGTGCCTGTCCGACATGAGAGAGCAACTCGCTAAGAGGCGTTTGTGCATCGACCGCTAACGGCGCATCAATCAGCGCCGCATCAAGACCTTGCTGCTGCGTTAACGCGGCTTTAAGCGAATCGATAGACACAGCGCCGACAAACTTATTACCGCGTTCGATGACGTAGCCATATTCGCGATCTTCATCCTGCAATAATTTCAGTGCCGAACGCGGGCCGAAGCCGGGGGTTTTACGAATTAAGCCGTTCGGTGTACGACGGGCAATATCTTTCGCACTGAACACCTGGCTAATATCGACGCCACGGAAGAAGGTTCGGACATAATCATTCGCCGGATTATTAAGAATTTCATCCGGTGTACCAACCTGCACCACTTCACCATTTTGCATAATGGCAATTCGGTCACCAATACGCATAGCTTCATCGAGATCGTGGGAAATAAAGACAATGGTGCGCTGATGTTTCGCCTGTAATTTTACCAGCTCATCCTGCATCTCGGTGCGAATTAATGGATCGAGCGCCGAGAAGGCTTCGTCCATTAATAATATATCCGGATTAATCGCTAACGCGCGGGCTAATCCCACTCGTTGACGCATCCCGCCAGAGAGTTCATCCGGGTAGCTGTGGGCATAATTTTCCAGCCCGACCTGACGCAGTGCATCAAGGGCCTTTTCCCGGCGTTCTTCGGCATTAATTCCGGCCAGTTCCATACCGAACGCAGTATTGTCCAGCACGGTCATATGCGGCATTAAGGCAAAGGACTGGAAGACCATCGCAATCTTTTTTCTGCGCACCTCACGGAGTTCGGCGTCGGATATTTTTGCAATATCCACACCATCAATCAGCACTTGCCCGCGGGTGGGTTCAATCAGGCGATTGAGAAGGCGTACCATTGTGGATTTACCCGAACCGGATAATCCCATGATGACAAATATCTCGCCTTCTTCAATGGCCAGACTGGCGTCTTTTACGCCAAGCGATAGCCCGGTTTTTTCCAGAATTTGTTCTTTTGAAAGTCCTTGTTCGATATATTTGAAAGCTCGCTGTGGATGCTCGCCAAATATTTTATAAAGATTTTTAATTTCTAATTTAATTGCCATGCAATAGAAAGATTCCTGTTATTTGTTTATGTCGATACATTACCCAATGGAAATAGTCACTTTTTTCTACCCTAACATACTGAGAATCTGAGGCAACCCCTGATGGCAAATGTGGCATGAATATTGATGTGAGCAAATCGCCGGAATTTCCCATGATATAAGGGCTGAGAGCAAATCGAGAAAAGTTGATATTTTTTGTCAAAGATAGCGAAAAAACGCCTGAATATTGTGGTTTCAGGCGAATAATGCAACAGAGTGTCAGTGTAGATCACCACAAAATATTTGCGTGATAAAAAGCTATTTGGCGGGAATTATTTCCCTGCTGCGGGTAGTGATATTTTTGAAAAATAACACCCTCAGAAATTCCAGTCCTCATCTTCTGTTTCGACCGCTTTTCCCATCACATATGAAGAGCCTGAACCGGAAAAGAAATCGTGATTTTCATCGGCATTCGGCGAAAGCGCGGCGAGGATTGCCGGATTCACTTCCGCCATTCCTGCGGGAAATAGTGGTTCGTAGCCCAGATTCATCAACGCCTTATTGGCGTTGTAACAGAGAAACGCTGTCACATCGTCAGCCCACGGGGTTTCGGCGTACAGCTCATCGGTGTATTGCAACTCGTTGTCATAGAGTTCCAGCAACAAATCGAAGGCGAAACTCTTCAATTCTTCACGTCGTGCCTGGGAGATCTTTTCCAGGTTTTTCTGATATTTATAGCCGATGTAGTAACCGTGGACTGCTTCATCCCGGATAATCAGACGGATCAGGTCTGCGGTATTGGTTAGCTTTCCGCGGCTGGAAAAATACATCGGCAGCCAGAAACCGGAATAGAACAAAAAAGATTCAAGAAACACACTGGCGATTTTCTTTTTCAGCGGATCATCACCGCGATAATGTTGCTGAATAATCTGTGCTTTTCGCTGCAACGGCGCGTTTTCTTCACTCCAGGCGTAGGCGGCATCGACATCTTTGGTCTGGCACAGCGTCGAGAAAATTGAACTGTAAGAGCGGGCATGAACCGCTTCCATAAAGCTGATATTTGATAATATCGCCTCTTCATGGGGGGTGAGTGCATCGGGCATCAGCGAGGGCGCGCCGATAACATTTTGCAGCGTGTCGAGCAGCGTCAGGCCAGTAAAAACGCGCATTGTTAGTTGTTGTTCTACGACACTTAATGTCTGCCATGCAGGAATATCGTTCGACAGTGGCACCTTTTCTGGTAGCCAGAAATTGCTGGTCAGGCGATTCCACACCTCCAGATCTTTATCGTCAGATATCTTGTTCCAGTTGATGGCGCTGATACGTGAGAGTTTCATAGATATTCCTTAAAGTGCACAGGAGACGCAGCCTTCAATTTCAGTGCCTTCCAGCGCCATCTGACGCAGGCGAATGTAATAGAGCGTTTTGATACCCTTGCGCCAGGCGTAAATCTGCGCTTTGTTGATATCGCGAGTGGTGGCGGTATCGGGGAAAAACAGCGTCAGCGACAGCCCCTGATCGACATGGCGAGTCGCTTCCGCGTAGGTGTCGATGATCTTTTCTGCGCCGATTTCGTAAGCGTCCTGATACAGCGCCAGATTTTCGTTAGTCATAAACGGGGCAGGGTAGTAAACGCGTCCTGTTTTGCCCTCTTTGCGTATCTCTACTTTCGCCACAATCGGATGAATACTCGACGTAGCATAGTTGATATAAGAGATAGAACCGGTTGGCGGCACCGCCTGAAGATTCTGGTTGTAAATGCCGTAGCGCATCACGTCGTCGCGCAGCTGCGCCCACATCTCACGGGTAGGTAACGTAATACCGCTACGGGTAAACAGTTCGCCAACTTTCGCAGTTTTCGGCTGCCAGTTCCCTTGCAGATATTGGCTGAAATATTCACCACTGGCATAGCGTGACTGTTTGAACCCGGCGAAGGTTTCACCGCGTTCGCGCGCCAGCAACATCGAGGTACGCAGTGCGTGCCAGGTGATGGTATAGAAATAGAGATTGGTGAAATCCAGTGCTTCCGGCGAACCATAAGCGATGCCTTCTCGCGCCAGATAGCCGTGTAAATTCATCTGCCCCAGTCCGATGGCGTGTGAGGCGGCATTTCCGGCTTCGATGGACGGCACGCTGCGGATATGACTCATATCTGACACCGCCGTTAAACCGCGCACGGCAGTCTCTACCGTGCGGGCAAAGTCGGGGGAATCCATGGTGTGGGCAATATTCAACGAACCTAAATTGCAGGAAATATCATGGCCTGTGCGGGCATAGTCGAGATTCTCGTCATACTCTGAGGCGCTGTTAACCTGCAAAATTTCTGAGCAGAGATTGCTCATATTTATGCGCCCGGCGATAGGGTTAGCACGGTTTACCGTGTCTTCATACATGATGTAGGGATAGCCGGACTCAAACTGGATTTCTGCCAGTCGCTGGAAGAAATCACGGGCGTTGATGTATTTTTTGCGGATGCGTTCATCGGTAACCAGTTCGGCATAGTGTTCACTGATGGCGATATCAGCAAACGGCTTGCCATAAACCCGCTCAACGTCATAAGGCGAAAACAGTGCCATCTGCGCATTCTCTTTTGCCAGATGGAAAGTGATATCCGGGATCACCACGCCCAGCGACAGTGTTTTAATGCGGATTTTCTCGTCGGCATTTTCCCGCTTTGTATCGAGAAAACGCAGAATATCGGGATGATGGGCATGTAAATAGACTGCGCCAGCACCCTGACGCGCGCCGAGCTGGTTGGCATAAGAAAATGCGTCTTCCAGCATTTTCATCACCGGAATCACGCCAGAAGATTGATTTTCAATACGTTTAATTGGCGCGCCCGCTTCCCGCAGATTCGACAGCAAAAATGCTACGCCGCCGCCGCGTTTCGACAGTTGTAGTGCGGAATTCACTGCCCGGCCAATCGACTCCATATTGTCTTCAATACGCAGCAGAAAACAGGAAACCAGTTCGCCGCGCTGCTGCTTACCGCAGTTGAGGAATGTTGGCGTGGCTGGCTGAAAGCGTCCTGACAGCATCTCATCAGTGAGCTGCGTCGCCAGTGTTTCATCGCCTTGTGCCAGCGTCAGCGCCACCATCGTGACGCGATCGGCAAAATCTTCCAGATAACGCTTACCGTCGAATGTCTTCAACGTATAGCTGGTGTAAAACTTCCATGCTCCGAGGAATGTCTGGAAACGAAAACCGCTGGCGTGCGCGTGGGCAAACAGCGTAATGACAAAATCGCGAGAGTAGCGATTAAGGACGCTTTCATCATAGTAACCTTCGTTAACCAGCCAGTTCAGGCGCTGCTGCTGGCTACTGAAGGCCACACTGTTCGGACGCACATGCGTCGTCATAAAGGCGTCTACTGCCTGGCGATCTTTATCGAACTGAATGCGACCTGCGCTATCGTAAAGGTTAAGCATCGCATTCAGAGCGTGATAATCCATCGTTTCCTGCGTCAGGCGTTCTGCGGTTGTCGTTGCCAAAATTCGGTTACTCCTTTACGAACGTTTTCGATATCGCTTTGCGTACCCATGAGTTCAAAGCGGTACAGCCACGGCACGCCGCATTTCCGGGCAATCACATCTCCGGCGCGGCCATATGCCTCACCAAAGTTGCGATTACCCGAAGCAATAACGCCGCGCAGCAACGCCCGGTTATGCTCGTCGTTTAAAAAGCGAATGACCTGTCGTGGCACCGCGCCAGCCGTACCGCCGCCGCCGTAAGAGGGCACGATCAGGATGTAAGGCTCGTCTACCTGAATCCGTTCCCGCTCATTGAGCGGGATGCGCACCGCGGGCAGCCCTAAACGTTCGATAAAACGCTGCGTATTTTCGGAGCTGCTGGAAAAGTAGACGAGCTGGCTCATGCACTGGCCGCGTGTGGCGCTGGATGCAGACGATTGATCATGTCCGGGCGGAAACCAGACCAGCTAAGATCGCCTGCAATCACAACCGGCAACTGACGAAAGCCCTGAGCACGCAGCGCTTCTGCCGCTTCAGGAACGCGATCGACATTAATCATTTCAAAATCAAAGCCCCGGTTTTCCATCGCCCGTTTAGTGGCGTGGCACTGAACGCAATCGTTACGAGTGTAAATAGTAATGCGCATGATTCGTATTTCCGTTTAAAATGAAGATACGGCGCGATGATACGCGTCGGGTTGTATCTCTGTTGATACAGAGATACTAGATGTAGTTGAAAAAAGATTCAACCACACAAGATATGGGAATTTTAGATTGATTACGCCACCGATGAATGGCTCAACGGGGTAGGGGATTTTGTGTTTTTTGCCGGGCAAATACCCGGCATCAAGAAGTTACATCCGCATGGAAACGGCCAGACGGTTAAAACAATTCATCAGCCCGATGGCAAACGTTAAGTCGCTGATCTCTGCTGCGCTGAAATGCTCAAGCAAAGGCTGATAAACCTCGTCTTCCGCATGGGTTCTGGCAATTTCGGTTACCGATTCCGCCCATGCCAGCGCCGCCCGCTCGCGTTCATCAAAATGATGGCTTACGCGCCAACCTGCCAGGGCGTCCAGTTTGTGCTGTGGCACGCCGGATTTGCGCAATGCTTTGCTGTGCATCTCCAGACAAAATGCGCAGCCGTTGATTTGCGAGACGCGCAAATAAACTAACTCCATCAACGTGGTATCCAGCGTGCTATTTTCCAGTGCCGTTTTGGCCTGCACTAGTGCGTTATACACTGCCGGGCTAAGTTCGTAGTAAGGCTGACGTAATGTAGTCATACAGTTTCTCCTCTTATTAACGCCCGCAATGTAGCACTATAATGGACTGCTAAAGAGAGCCATAAATTACCTAAAAAAGCAGACCATATGCCGCGCTATCAGGATATCGCCCGTCAGTTAAAAACGGCTATTGAGCAAGGGGAACTGAAACCCGGCGCAAGGCTGCCTTCAAGTCGTACCTGGTCGCAGGAGCTGGGGGTGTCTCGATCCACTGTCGAAAATGCGTATGCTGAGCTGGTGGCGCAAGGATGGCTGATCAGGCGGGGACAGGCTGGCACATTTGTCAGTGAGCGGATATATCCGCAACAATCTACTGTACAAGTTGTAGATTTTGCCGGTGAAAGTCAGCAACCGTTGCCATTTCAAATGGGATTACCCGCACTCGATCTCTTTCCGCGAGAGCTGTGGGCGCGGGTGATGGGGCGTCGCCTTCGTACCCAGACGCGCTTTGATTTGGCGTTAGGCGATGTTTGCGGTGAGGTGGCGTTGCGCGAGGCAATAGTTGATTACTTACGCATTTCACGTGGGATTGATTGTCAGCCAGAGCAGGTCTTTATCACTCACGGTTATGCGGCCTCAATAGCTTTAATTCTGCACGCGCTGGCGAAACCGGGAAACGGGATGTGGATAGAAGATCCCGGCTTTCCACTGATTCGCCCGATTGTCACTCGCCATGATGTGGAAATTTTGCCTGTGCCGGTTGATGACAATGGACTGGATATCACAAGCGGAATACAAAATTATCCTGATGCGCGTTTTGCCCTGATAACACCAGCACACCAAAGTCCGCTGGGTGTGGCGCTCTCTTTAGCGCGCAGGCATCAGATACTGGAATGGGCAGATCGTAGTCAGGCATGGATTATTGAAGATGATTATGACAGTGAGTTTCGCTATCACGGTAAGCCGTTACCGGCGTTAAAAAGTCTCGACGCACCGCAGCGGGTAATTTATGCCGGAACATTCAGCAAAGCGCTATTTCCTGCATTGCGCTGTGCGTGGCTGGTGGTGCCGGTGAAGCAAATTGCACAATTCCGCCACCAGGCGTCACTGGCTCCATGTGCGGTACCTGTTCTATGGCAGAACACACTGGCAGACTTTCTTCGCGAGGGGCATTTCTGGCGGCATCTGAAGAAAATGCGTCAGCATTATGCTCAACGTCGGCAATGGATTGAGCAAGCGTTGACGCAGCAAGGATTTCAGGTTGTGCCGCAGAAAGGTGGTATCCAGATGGTGATCAGAATGATAGGCGATGATATTGCCCATGCGCGTAAAGCCAATGCTGCAGGCCTTGCGGTGCAGGCACTTAGCGACTGGCGTATCCGTTCAAGTGGGGAAGGTGGATTACTGCTTTCGTTTACTAATATTGTTAACGAAGGTATGGCGCGACAGGTAGCACAACAATTACGTAAAGCCTTAAGCTAAAAAACCCCGAAGCCAGGCTTCGGGGTCAAAGACGCGTATTTATTATCATTTTTGCACTACGATTTGCGCATGCTTAACAGTGCGCCGATAAAAATACCCACCGCTGCCGCTGTACCCACACTACACCAGGGTCTTTCACGAACAAAAGAATCCGCGCAGCCAACGGCATCGCGCGCGGCTTGCTGGACGCGAGTACGACCATGCATCCGCGCCCTGGTTTCTTTCAGTAGAGCCTGCGCTTTACTACGAGCGGCTTCGGCTTCCCCTTTGGCGTCGCTGCCCCAGGACTTCAATACAGATTCGAGACTGTCAGCTAATTGATTGACATCATTCTGGATATCCTGCACGCCATCATCAACGTCGTTGCGGTTCGGTCGGTTAAACATATGATCCCCCATTAGAATTCGATGTAATTTTCAGTGTAGACCATAATTTTCTTAACTGAGGTTCATCGCGGCTTTATGGACTTTTCTGAAAGCGTTGTGAATGCGCAATCAGGTAAGGTAGGCCCGCGGTTGATAATAACGAGGATCAAATATGTATTTACGACCAGACGAGGTGGCGCGCGTACTTGAAAAAGTCGGTTTTACTGTCGATGTGGTAACCCAGAAAGCGTATGGTTACCGCCGTGGGGAAAATTATGTCTATGTTAATCGCGAAGCGCGAATGGGACGTACCGCCCTGGTGATTCATCCAACATTAAAAGAACGTAGTTCAACACTGGCTGAACCCGCTTCCGATATTAAAACTTGCGATCATTACCAGCAATTTCCGCTCTATTTAGCGGGTGAACGTCATGAGCATTACGGTATCCCGCATGGCTTTAGTTCGCGTGTTGCGCTTGAACGTTATTTGAATGGTTTATTTGGCGAAGCCAGTTAAAGACGCGACTGGCGATGCCAGTCGCGAAAAGAAGGGTCAGGCTTTTACCTGCTGGTAACGGCTGACTTTAAACAGTCGGCGGCAATAATCGAGGAAGTAGCCATAAACCGCCCCCATCAACATCGAAACAACGATGTTTGAACTGACTGCCGCCATAATCTGATGCCAGTCTGCGCCCACCACTAACAAGATCGCCACATACACCGGTGACTGGAACGTCACATAAGCCAGGATATCCGCCAGATTTTTTATCCAGCCCGACGGGCTAACTTTGCGTGCCGCGCGCATAAACAGATCGCGGTACATACCGTATGGCCATGCAATTAAGATGTTCACCGGAATCGCTACTAATCTGGAATAAAAAGACTGTTCGAAGCTCATTCCGGAGAGGAAAACTTCAATACACATGTTCACGACAGAACAGTAAACAACCATCGCGAACGTATCTGCAACTGCATGACGCAAGCGTGACTGCGGTGAGAACATGCTAATGCTCCTTAATAAAAGCGTAATGGGATGTTAATGGAGATGAAAGCAGCGGATCTCATTGCCATCTGCATTTTCGCATAGCGTATATCGCTGGCTATGACTAATCAATTAGTGAAAAATTTTTATTTAATCTGTTTTTGTAGATAAAATATTCCGTAACGGCGCGTTTTTTGTACATTGTGGATTTTTACATGCCGGTATGATTTATTTTTAATTAAATCAATTGGATATGTGTTTACCTTTATTTTCACTCATGAAGGTTTGGGGGGGAGGTAACGCTATAAGCGTAGAGAATTCGGTGTATGTAGTGACCGGGTCATTTTCAGCATTTTTTATGCCAGATAATGTACATTGACAGCAGAAAGCACCAGTGAGTGATGTTTTCTTTTATTCTGTTGAGTTGCATTTTTATTCACTTTGGTTTTGTCAGGCTTGCGGAATTATCGAGCAGAGAGCGCCGCTCTGTTCACCAATAACCGAAATTACTCATCAAAATGGCTAATATATAATCTTGAAATTATTCTGAGAGTTTCAGAAAATAACAGCTGAAATAATCTCGTGCAGGACTGTAAATAGATTAAATTTTGTGGAAATATAATAAGTGATCGCTTACACTACGCGACGAAATACTTTTTTGTTTTGGGTTAAAAGGTTTTCTTTATTATGTCCGTAATGTTACAAAGTTTAAATAACATTCGCACCCTCCGTGCGATGGCTCGCGAATTCTCCATTGACGTTCTTGAAGAAATGCTCGAAAAATTCAGGGTTGTCACTAAAGAAAGACGTGAAGAAGAAGAACAACAGCAGCGTGAACTGGCAGAGCGCCAGGAAAAAATTAGCACCTGGCTGGAGCTGATGAAAGCTGACGGAATTAACCCGGAAGAGTTATTGGGTAATAGCTCTGCTGCGGCACCACGCGCTGGTAAAAAACGCCAGCCGCGTCCGGCGAAATATAAATTCATCGATGTTAACGGTGAAACTAAAACCTGGACCGGTCAGGGCCGTACACCGAAGCCAATCGCTCAGGCGCTGGCAGAAGGTAAATCTCTCGACGATTTCCTGATCTAATTACTGAGGCCGGATGCCGCTGCTATGGCGCGTCCGGCGTCGCTTCTCAAGCTCGTTGGTTCCACGGCATCTTATCTAACAATCTTGCCATTCCACAAAAACCACTAATTCCTGCAAACAGTAACCCAGCACCAACAAAGCCGCTTAATAAGAAGAAAACGCTATTTACGGTATAACCCAGTACAACGCCGATTAATATTAAACCACCCGCGGCGATCTGCACCTGGCGCATTAACGGCAAGGGTTGGGATTTATTTACCGCTACTGGCAATCCTGCTTTTTTCCAGCCATCAATCCCATCTTCGAGTAAAAAGATTTCTGCGGGGGCGGCAATCGCTGCTAATTTATCGGCGTTATTACTGGTGCGTTTACCTGCCTGGCAGTGGAATATAATTTGCTCGCGACGTAATTTAGGCGGAAGACCTGACTGTTCCAGTACGGATAATGGAGCCAGATCTGCTTCAGGAATATGTTCACGAAGATATTCATCAGCATCACGAATATCGATTAACTTTGCGCCGCGTGCGATTAATTCTTGTGCATCATGCGGCGAAATGGTTGTCAAAGCCATAGTGACTCCTTACAGACAATAGACATTTTTCAGGGTGGCGATAATGGCATTTACCGCCTCATTTTTAATGGAATATAGAATGCGTTGGGCATCCCGTTGGCTGTCGATAAGCCCTTCGCCCCGCATACGAGCGAGATGCTGTGATGTCGCAGAGGCACTCAGTCCGGTAATGCGCGTCAGCTCTCCCGCGCTGGTGCCGGGGGAACCGCTAAGCATACACAGAATCAGCAATCGTTTAGGGTGGCTCATTGATTTCAATAAGGCCGCTGCCTGTTCGGCACTGGCCTGTAATTGTGCGAGTTCAGTCATAGTTATTTAAGTATTATCTAAATTAAGTAAACTCTAAACTAAGTGTGCAACATATACCAGCATCAGCAGCGTAAATGAGAGTAAAAGCGTACGCTGAAACTGGCAGGCTCCGCTAAAATTACTACGCTTAAGAGATAAAATCTCTTTTTAAACAATGAGTAATTTTCTTATAGGGAGTACATATGGGTTTCTGGAGAATCGTCATCACCATCATTCTGCCGCCGCTCGGCGTGCTGCTCGGTAAAGGGTTCGGTTGGGCGTTCATTATTAATATTCTGCTGACACTGCTTGGGTATATCCCCGGTTTGATTCACGCGTTCTGGGTGCAAACCCGCGATTAAACCTGTGCTCATCCCCGCGGCGTTAACGCGCCGCGTTCCTCTGCTACACTTTCTGAGTGTTTCCGTTAACGAATGAGGTAGCTATGGGTCTGTTCAATTTTGTGAAAGATGCCGGAGAAAAACTCTGGGACGCGGTTACAGGTCAGCACGATAAAGACGATCAGGCGAAGAAGGTGCAGGAGCATCTGAACAAAACCGGTATACCTGATGCCGATAAAGTGAACATTCAAATTGCCGACGGCAAAGCGACGGTCACTGGTGACGGCTTAAGTCAGGAGGCGAAGGAGAAAATCCTTGTTGCGGTGGGGAATATTTCCGGTATTGCCAGTGTCGATGATCAGGTGAAAACGGCGACACCAGCCACTGCCAGCCAGTTTTATACCGTTAAGTCTGGCGACACTCTGAGTGCCATTTCCAAACAGGTCTACGGTAACGCTAATCTGTACAATAAAATCTTCGAAGCGAATAAACCGATGCTAAAAAGCCCGGATAAAATTTACCCGGGGCAAGTGTTGCGTATTCCTGAAGAGTAGTTAATTGCCAGCCATCGCCTGCTGGATAATGGGAATTGGCGTCAGTAAATGCTGGCGCATTAACTCACTGGCGCGCGCGGTATCTCGCGCCAGTACCGCCGCAGTCAGGGTCTGGTGCTGATCGTGTTTATCTTCCAGCATTTCCACCGAAAGCACTGTTCGCCGCAGCCAGATAAATCGATAACGCGCTGCCAGATCAAACAACCGTTCACGCATTTGCAGCAAATAGTAAGAACCACAGCCCGCCACAATTGCAGTATGAAACGCCTGATGACGCAGATCCCACTCATCAAGCATTTTCTCACTGGCGTCACAGGCCTCAAGCTTACTGAGCAGATGCGCTTTTGCGAGAACGTCTGCCTCCCATTCATCGCCACCGCGGGCAATCGCCAGACTCACCAGCATCGCTTCCATATTGGCGCGGGCGTCGAAAATATCGAGCAGCTCCTGCTCTGACATAGACGCCACCCGATACCCTTTTTGATTCACCACCGTGACCAGTCGTTCTGCCACCAGTTGCGAAAGCGCTTCCCGCAACGGTCCGACGCCAAGTGCATAACGCGATGTCAGCAAACTCATCCGTAATTTTTCATCCGGCTGAAAATTGCCGCGAATAATATCGTTCTTCAGCCAGCGATAGCCATCCAGAGAGGTAATGGTCATGGTGTGACTCCTGAGCATTATCAGCGCGTATTATGAATGGGTGTTTTTTGCCACATTATCAGCTTTTTCCAGCGAGCCATAATTGGCACGGTACAGATAATCCCAATCGCTAATAAGCCGGTGGAGATCACTTCTAACTGTTGCGCCGGGCGGAATAGCATCACTACCAACACAAAGGTAATAAAGCCGATGACCAGCCAGGTGAGCCACGGATAAAGCCACATCCGCAGGCGAATTTCGCTTCCTTCTGCTCGCAGAATTTTGCGCATCCGCAATTGTGAAACGGCGATGACTAAATAAACCAGCAGGGCGATAGCGCCGGAGCTGTCGATCAGAAATTTAAACACCTTCGCAGGCGCGTAATAGTTCACCACCACCGTTAAGAATGCCGCGCCGGTGGAGAGTAACACCGCCACGTACGGGGTTTTACTGCGGTTGATTTTACCCATTACCGCGGGAGCATCACCGCGACGGCTTAAGGAGTAGAGCATCCTGGAAGCGGTATACAGCGCCGAGTTCAGGCAGCTGGTTACGGAAAGTAATATCACGCAGTCCATGATTAATTTCGCATGAGGAATATTGAGCAATTCCAGAACCGAGCGATAAGAACCAACGGCTTTCAGCCCTGGCATATTCCACGGGATTAATGCCACAACGACAAAAATAGAACACAAATAGAAAATAGAGATACGCCAGATAACCGAGTTGGTGGCGCGGACAATATGTTTTTCCGGCGTGTCGGATTCCGCGGCGGCAATGGTGACAATTTCTGCGCCCATAAACGAGAACATGGTGATCAACATCGCGCTTAATACCGCACCGAAGCCGTTGGGCATAAAGCCGCCGCTATCCCACAATCTTGAAATACCGCTCACGTCGGCATACGGGTAAAAACCGCTAATTGCGACGGCACCAAGGAAAATAAAGGCCAGGATAGCGATGACTTTACACAGCGCCAGCCAGAACTCAAATTCGCCGTAGTTTTTAACGCTTAATAAATTACTGCCGGTTAAGGCGAGGGTAATGACGAGGGAAAATAACCAGATGGGAATGCCTGGAACCCACGAGTGCAGGATCATGGCGGCGATGTTGGCTTCAAGTGGGATAACCAGTACCCAAAACCACCAGTACAACCAGCCGATGGTATAGCCCGCCCAGCGGCCAATGGCTTTATCGGCATAGGTGGAAAATGAACCGGTATCGGGCGTGGCAACCGCCATTTCCGCCAACATCCGCATAATCATAACCACCAGTAATCCGGCGAACAGATAGGCCAGTAATACCGCCGGGCCCGCTTCGGCGATGGCGACGCTGGAACCGACAAACAGACTTGCGCCGATAACACCGGCAATAGACAACATGGTGACGTGGCGTGACTTCAGCCCGCCGCCTAACTCATGTGGTTGCGATGATTGCCCCATCCTGAATCCTCTCGAAAGTGTGTCACTTGGGAGAGCGCCCCGACATTTCCCGCGTCGGGTCACGCGTTTAATTGTTATTGGTTCTTTTTGCCGGAGAGCGGCTCCGCCTTATCCGGCCGACATAGATTTATTCCTGTTCACGTACAGATTGTCGGATGCGGCGTAAACGCCTTATCCGACCTGGATTCTCGTAGTCCGGACAAGACGCGCAGCGTCGCCTCCGGCATGGTGCGGTACTACTGCTTCGCCTCAGCAAAACACTGGCTGATGATTTCCAGACCCTGACGGATCTGAGCGTCTTCAATGGTGAGCGGTACAAGGATGCGCAGCACGTTGTAATACGGGCCGCAGGAGAGAAGAATCAGACCCTTATCGCGGGCGCGTGCCACGATCTCGGCGGTGAGTTTTACGTCCGGTTTGCTGTGTTCGCCATCTTCAAACAGCTCGATGGCGATCATCGCCCCCAGCCCGCGTACGTCGCCGATCTCCGGGTGTTTTTCGGCGATCGCCAGCAATCCGTCTTTCAGCTTCTGCCCCAGAACGTTGGCTTTTTGCAGCAGATTTTCCTGCTCGAACACCTTCAACACTTCCAGCGCCGCTACGCAGGCAATCGGGTTACCGGCATAGGTGCCACCCAGTCCGCCCGGTGCGACGGCGTCCATCACTTCCGCGCGCCCGGTGACGCCCGCCAGCGGGAAACCGCCTGCGATCGATTTCGCAAAGGTGGTGAGATCTGGTGCCACGCCCATTTGCTCCATCGCAAACAGCGTGCCGGTACGCCCTGCGCCGCTCTGCACTTCATCGGCAATCAGCATGATCCCATGCTCGTCACACAGCGCGCGTAAACGCTGCATAAAGGCTGGCGTCGCGGCGTAGAAACCGCCTTCGCCCTGAACGGGCTCAATCACGATGGCGGCGATATCTTCCGGCGCGGCGTCATTTTTGAAGATCCGGTGGATGCTGGCGATAGCGTCATCCTCGCTTATGCCGTGCAGCGGGCAAGGATAAAGCGCGCGATAAACATGACCCGGCATCAGCCCCATGCCCGCAGAGTACGGATTCACCTTGCCGGTCAGCGCCAGCGTGTAATGCGTGCGCCCGTGATACGCACCGCTAAAGGCGATGGTCCCGCTACGTTTGGTGGCGGCGCGGGCGATTTTCACCGCATTTTCCACCGCTTCGGAACCGGTCGTAACCAGCAGAGTTTTCTTGGCAAAATCGCCCGGCACCTTCTGATTCATAATCTCGCACAGTTCAAGATACGGCTCGTAAGCCAGCACCTGGAAGCAGGTGTGCGACAGTTTTTTCAACTGCGCTTCCACCGCCGCAACCACTTTCGGATGCAGGTGCCCGGTATTGAGCACCGCAATCCCGCCCGCGAAATCAAGATACTCACGGCCTTCAACGTCCCACACCCGGCAGTTTTCCGCGCGGTCAGCGAAAATCGGGTGAATTTGCCCAACGCCACGGGGAATCGCCTGACTGCGGCGCTGCATTAACTCTTTATTGCTGCTCATTCGCATTCTCCAGTTAAAGACCGATGCACATATATTTGATTTCTAAGTAATCTTCGATGCCATACTTCGAACCTTCACGACCCAGACCCGAGGCTTTAATGCCGCCAAACGGGGCCACTTCATTGGAAATAATGCCGGTGTTGATGCCGATGATGCCGTACTCCAGTGCTTCGCCCACGCGGAAGACGCGGCTTAAATCACGGGCGTAGAAATAGGCTGCAAGGCCAAATTCGGTGTCATTGGCTTGCGCAATCACATCGGCTTCATCTTTAAAACGGAACAGCGGGGCGAGGGGGCCAAACGTCTCTTCTTTCGACACTTTGGCGTTAGCCGGAACGTCCACCAGAATGGTCGGCTGGAAGAAGTTACCGCCGCGTTCATGTGCTTTACCGCCGCAAACCACGCGCGCGCCTTTCTCCAGCGCATCGGCAATATGCTCTTCCACTTTTGCTACCGCTTTTTCATCGATCAGCGGCCCGATGGTGACGCCTTTCTCCAGCCCGTTGCCGATGTGCAGTTTGCTCACCGCCTGCTGCAATTTTTCGGCAAAGCGGTCATACACGCCGTTCTGCACATACAGGCGGTTGGCGCAGACGCAGGTTTGCCCGGCGTTACGGAATTTCGAGGCCAGCGCGCCTTCCACGGCTTTATCGAGATCGGCATCGTCAAAGACAATAAACGGTGCGTTGCCGCCCAGCTCCAGCGACACTTTTTTGATGTCTTTCGCGCACTGTTCCATTAACTGACGGCCAATTTCGGTCGAGCCGGTAAACGACAGCTTGCGCACCAGCGGGTTGCTGGTCAGTTCGTTACCGACCGCGCCCGCCGAACCGGTGACTACGTTAAACACGCCAGCCGGAACGCCCGCGCGAATCGCCAGTTCTGCCAGCGCCAGCGCAGAGAACGGCGTCTGACTGGCGGGCTTCAGCACCATCGTGCAGCCTGCCGCCAGCGCCGGACCGGCTTTACGGGTAATCATCGCCGCCGGGAAGTTCCACGGCGTGATAGCCGCGGTGACGCCAATCGGCTGCTTGATAACAATCAGGCGTTTATCGGCCTGATGACCGGGAATGGTGTCGCCATAAATACGTTTGCCTTCTTCTGCAAACCACTCAATAAATGAGGCGGCGTAGCTGATTTCGCCTTTCGCTTCAGCCAGTGGTTTGCCCTGTTCGAGGGTCATCAGGCGCGCTAAATCGTCCTGATGCTCCATCATTAAATTGAACCAGTTGCGCAGAATGTTGGCGCGTTCTTTGGCAGTGAGCGCACGCCAGACGGGCAGGGCGCGGTTGGCGGCGTCGATAGCGGCGCGGGTTTCATCAGCGCCCATTTTCGGCACGCTACCCAGCTTGTCGCCGTTCGCCGGATTGGTGACGTCGATGACCTCGCCATTGTTGGCGTCCAGCCATTCCCCGTTAATCAACGCCTGCTGGCGGAATAAGTTACTGTCGTTAAGTTTCATCGCTACATCCTGTTTTCAAAGGTTATTGATTAAATGCGGCGTGTAAGGCATCCACACTACGTGCCGCTCGCAGCGTGCGTCCGGGGTTACTCTGGCTTGCCAACAGCGTTTGTACCTTGCTGACAATATGCGCACCAATAGGAATTGCTGATGTCGCTGCCGGGGAGGGCGCATTACAGGTGTGGATCGTGCGCGGGGTGGTGACAAACAGAAAATCGTCAATCAGCTTGCCGTCCGGCGATACCGCCTGCGCCCGCACACCGGCGGGCCAGGGCTGGAGATCGCTTAACGAAAGCCGGGGACAATACTTTTGCACCAGCCGCAGATAGCCGCTTTTGCACAGCGAGTTTTTCATCTCGCCCAGTCCTGAGCGTAGATGGTTTTGCAGCACCCGGCGAATCCCCGACGAGCCCAAAATTTCCAGCGTGTCGCTAAATGAGAAGTCGCGCTTACGATAGCCTTCGCGTTTGAAAGCCAGCACCGCGTTTGGCCCGACGGTCACACTGCCGTCGATCATGCGGGTGAGATGCACGCCCAAAAACGGCATTGCCGGGTCGGGAATGGGGTAAATCAGGTGGTTAACAATCTGGTTATGCTCCGGCGCAAGGCGGAAATACTCGCCGCGGAACGGGCAGATAATAAAGCCCGGTTCGAGGCCGAGCATTTTCACCAGCCGGTCAGCCATCAGCCCGGAACAGCTAATCAGCGTCGATGCTTCATATTCACCGCCCTGACGGGTACATATCACCACGCCGTTTTTATGCTCACTGAGGGCGCTGACTTCGGCGTTATAGATAATCTCACCGCCTCTGGCCTGAAAAATTTTTGCCATTGCCGCCGTCACTTCGCGGTAGCTGACAATGCCGCTGGACGGCACAAAAATACCGCCCAGCCCGGTGATATTTGGTTCGCGCTCGCGCAGTTCCTCGGCGTTTAACCACTCGCGATCGATTCCGTTCGCCGCCGTGCGTTCCCACAACGCGCGCATCCGTTCCATTTCGAGTTCAGAGGTGGCGACCAGCATCTTGCCGCAGTTGTCATAGCGAATGCCGTTTTGATCGCAAAAGGCTTTGGTGGCGCGGTTTCCCGCCAGGCAGAACTGCGCCTTCAGGCTGCCGGGCGTGTAATAGACCCCAGCATGGATCACGCCGCTGTTGTGGCCCGTCTGGTGACAGGCCGGGCCGGACTCTTTTTCCAGCAACGCAATGCGGGCATCCGGATAAACATCAATCAGTTGCATGGCGGTCGACATGCCGATGATGCCGCCGCCAATAATCACAAAATCATACATCCGCTCAATTCCTTTGCGCTTACTGATGCGTCTGGTAGTGGTGAGTGGCGTAAGCGAAATAGCCACGCTGACGCATCAGTTCACGGCGCAGATCCGGGTGCGGAGTAAAGCGGTCGCGACCGTGCAGCCAGAACAGGTTGTTAATCAACAGGAATTTGCCAACGGGAACGGGTACAGAAAGAATGCCTTTACTGGTTTCAATGGCATCGGAAAGCTCGCTCAACCACACGCCTTCTTCGAAGTCTTTCGGCTGGACAAACTGGTCGATATAGCGCATCACCGGGCGGCCCTGCTGATCGACATCGAACACCGGATGGAAGACATCTTTGCTGACGTTTTTGCTCGGCGGCGCGGCAAAGCGCATCGGACGGCGCGCCAGCGGATGGCGGAAAAAGTGGTCCAGATGTTCCCAGTCATCGAGATGCAGCAGCAGCGAGTTACCGCCCTGCATGTTCTGCTCGTCGATTTTCATCATCAGCACGTAATCAGTGATCTCTTCCACGTAGGTGCCGTCGTTGTGCAACTCCATCACGCGGTGTGGCTGACGCAGATAGCTGTCTGAGTTATCAACATTTTTCACCACGAAACGCGCGTAATACTGACCGCTCATCGCATCGAAATTGGAGCGACCAATCAGATGCGCCACCGCCGTCGCCAGCTTCACCATCTCATCCGCCTGCGCGACATCATCGATACCCACCGCATTGATCAACAGCGCACCTTCAGCGCGGTTTAACAGGGTCTTCAACAGCAGCGGTTGCAGCTGATTCGCACACAGATCGTCGAGAATTTTGCCTACCCGAAAACGCAGAAACGATTTGTACTCCAGCGCCTGCACGGGCCACTCGGCAACCTGTTCGAGAAACTGTTTGGTCGTCTGTTCGGTGAAGGTGAGTTCCAGCAGACGCGGGGATTGCGCCGACGGGATGAGAGTGAATCCGCTATAGTCCTGGCCTGAATCGACAGCGTTATTTTGTACGGCGGTCAGTGCATTCATCAGAAGCGATCCTCTTATGAGATGTAGGGTGACATGGCGATGCTCATTTCGTAGCCATAATCTAAAAATATCTACATTTCTGAAAAATGCGCATAAAAGTTACATATTGTTTTCTTATTGTGATCAAAAACAACAAATTAATAACAAATAATGTGAGGGATAAGAATTGGGTTGAAAGGAAATGAATAATTAAAACAATATATTAAGTGTGCTTATACTCTTTTTCGAACTGGTGGCATTTGTTTAAATGCTATTTAAACTGCTTTTTCAGAGTTCAACTTACTGAGTTCCGTGTCGACTAATGTGAGTAAGATCAATCGCATCCAACCTATGTTACTTGATGGAATCGATAACAATATTAATGAATATACAGATTCCAGGAAGGCTGGCTATGGGGGCAAATTATTCTCTTTCTGGCAACGGGTAAATAACAGTGACCATTTGTCGAGAAGCTGATACTGAGCTGAGGGATACTGTATATGTCTGGACTGTAATTGGATGAATTCTATTCAGGGCGGGTCAGGACCAATAAAAAAGCCCGCATCAGCGGGCTTTAATGTCATAGGGAGTCGCGACTCCGTTGCGTATCCTTTTTTGTCTCCTCACCGTCTGGTCGGTGTCCTGCTGAGACTTATAACTTCCTGTTTTTGTTGGTGTAGTCCTTACACCGTCCAATCATGATTGGTGGAGCTGGCGGGAGTTGAACCCGCGTCCGAAATTCCTACATCCTCGGTACTACATGCTTAGTCAGTCTTTACATTCGCTTGCCAGCTGCGGACGGACACGCCACTAACAAACTAGCCTGATTAAGTTTTAACGCTTCAACCCCAGGCAGGGCTTCCACGCGATCTCTTTTGGGTTTGACCTCTCTTGATCCCCGTCCTAAGAGCGGAGGCTAGGGAGAGAGGGCTCTAAGCAGGTTATTAAGCTGCTAAAGCGTAGTTTTCGTCGTTTGCGACTATTTTTTGCGGCTTTTTACGAGGCCAACCGCCCCTCGGCATGCACCTTGGGTTTCGCAAATCCCGTCGAATCCAGAATCAGCCCCAATGTGTAACGGTAAGTATACCAGATTTATGAGCAGCATGACTAGCCCAAAAGGCGTTATCATCCTGGAATTAGCGCCTGCATAGTATGATTTTTTTTCGATTAAGCAATGGGATGGCTACATCTGTGTCAGATTTGACAGTCGATAAGATGTTCATTCGCGCCACCGGATAGGGAGGCGCGGTGAGGATTTGATTAGTATCGCTTATATAGGTTTAACGGTGGGCATTTTTCATGATACGCGCTTTATCCACCTGCCATTCGCGTTCTTTGATATCTGAACGTTTATCGTGCTGTTTCTTACCTTTGGCGACGCCGATTTTCACTTTGCACCAGGCATTTTTCCAGTACAGGGAGAGCGCCACTACGGTATAGCCTTCTCGATTGACGCGACCGTACAATGAGTCCAGTTCGCGCTGGTTGAGAAGTAACTTGCGGGTACGGGTAGGATCGCACACCACATGCGTGGAGGCCACAGCCATTGGCGTGATGTTAGCGCCAAACAGAAATGCCTCTCCGTCGCGCAGAAGGACATAGCTGTCGCTGATATTGGCTTTTCCTGCGCGCAGGGATTTAACCTCCCAGCCTTGCAGGGCAAGTCCCGCTTCGAACTCTTCTTCGATAAAGTATTCGTGACGGGCGCGCTTGTTAAGCGCGATGGTCGCTGAACCAGGTTTATGTGCTTTTTTCTTCGTCATAAGCGTCGTGAATCATCGGTAATCTGAAATCGAAAACACCCCATATCAATCCTGCGGGGGACAAGGCTCTATCTTAGCATGAACCCGATGTTACCCAGCGCCGGGATAGCGTTTTTTTTACAGCAGGATAAATGATATTATTTGTTGGATTTTTGTTGATGGAAATTGTTATGCCTCAGATTAGTCGGACCGCACTGGTGCCCTACAGCGCGGAGCAAATGTATCAGTTAGTGAATGACGTTCAGTCTTATCCTCAGTTTTTGCCGGGTTGTACCGGAAGTCGGATTCTGGAGTCCACTCCTGGGCAGATGACTGCTGCGGTAGATGTGTCTAAGGCTGGGATCAGCAAAACGTTTACAACCCGCAACCAGTTGACCAGTAATCAAAGTATTCTCATGAGTCTGGTTGATGGACCGTTTAAGAAATTGATCGGCGGTTGGAAGTTTACGCCGTTGAGCCAGGACGCGTGCCGTATTGAGTTTCATCTCGACTTTGAGTTTACCAATAAGTTGATTGAACTCGCCTTTGGTCGTGTGTTTAAAGAGCTGGCAGCTAATATGGTGCAGGCTTTTACTGTTCGTGCAAAAGAGGTCTACAGTGCCAGGTAAAATTGCCGTTGAGGTGGCTTATGCGCTACCTGAGAAGCAGTACCTGCAGCGCGTGACGTTGCAGGAGGGCGCGACGGTTGAAGAAGCTATTCGCGCCAGTGGTTTGCTGGAATTGCGTACCGATATCGATTTAACTAAAAACAAAGTCGGCATTTACAGCCGTCCGGCAAAACTCAGCGATATTGTGCATGATGGCGATCGGGTGGAGATTTATCGTCCTCTCATTGCCGATCCGAAAGAGCTTCGCAGGCAACGAGCAGAAAAATCAGCGAATAAATAACAGACAGAAAAAAGGTGCTCATTGAGCACCTTTTTTAACGTCTTTGAGAGCAACTTTATTATTAGTTACCACTCAGCGCAGGTTTGTTATCAATGTTGGTCAACACACCGCTACTGTTAAAGGTCAGCGTCAGCGTTTGCTGCGTTACACCTTCATGACCAGGTTGCTGGCGGAAGACATAGAACCAGGTATTTGTACCAAATGGATCGGACATCAGCGGTGTACCCAATGCGTACGCAACTTGTTGTTGCGTCATGCCAACACGTATTTTGGATACGTCGTTAGCGGTCAGATAGTTCCCCTGGTTGATGTCAGGACGGTAAACCACTCGCTCCAGAGTGGAACAGCCTGCGGTCAACATCAATAGTACTGCTGCTGCAGCAGTCAGCGTTTTACAGCGCATAGTGATTTGATTCCTTTTCGGGCCCGAGCAGTACGTGGCTCATCTGTAATATGCCGATGATAATAGACCTTTCATCACTTTAAAACCTTTTGCTTTCCGGTCTTACGGCGTTTTGCTGTTTACTCTGACCGTGAAGCAGGAAAAAAGTTTACGCCGCAAGCAGTTCTTTCGCATTCGCCAGTGTGTTACGTGTGACTTCACTGCCACCAAGCAGGCGCGCCAACTCTTGTAACCGCGCTTTTTTATCCAGGGATTGCATATGCGTTTCTGTCATCGCACCATCGGTTTCTTTGCTGACAAAATAGTGTTGATGACCACATCCCGCGACTTGTGGCAGGTGGGTAACACACATCACCTGAGTTGATTCGCCAAGTTGACGTAGCAGTTTGCCGACAACTGCCGCTGTTGGGCCGCTAATCCCTACATCCACTTCATCAAAAATCAGTGCCGGGGTTTCCATTTTACGCGCGGTAATGACCTGGATTGCCAATGCGATGCGGGACAACTCACCACCGGATGCGACTTTGGCAATAGGCTGCATTGGCTGACCTGGGTTGGTGGTTACCCGAAACTCAATACGATCAGCGCCGTCAGCGCCCAGGTGATGCTCGTCAAATTTAACATCGATCGTAAACTGCCCATGTGGCATAGAGAGTGCATGCATACTATCGGTGATCAGCTGTGCCAACTCATTTGCATAATGCTGGCGTTGCTGGTGTAACGCGCGCGCCGTTTCCAGTGCCTGCTGATGATGTTTCGTTACCGCCAGCGCGAGCGTTTCTTGTGAGTCGGCCTGATCGTCCAGTTGCTGCTGTTCTTCCAGTAGCGACTGGTAATACTGTGGCAATGCCTCAGGGCTGACGTGATGTTTACGTGCCAGCGAAATCTGTTTTGAGATGCGCTGTTCAAGTTCAAACAGTCGGTTGGGATCGAGATCCAGACGATCGCAGTAGTGGCGTAGTTCATCACTGGCTTCAGCAATCTGGATGGTAGCCTCTTCCAGCATATCAAGTACGCCGGACAGTTTGCTGTCCATGCCAATCAATTCGCTCACCAGTTGTTTAGCCGTGTAAAGTTGACTTTGCAGATTTGCGTCTTCACCGTCAGCCATTAATGCCAATGCATTCTGGCTGGTGGTCAGCAATTGACCGCTGTTCGCCAGACGTTTGTACTCTTCGTCGATTTGCTCAAACTCTCCAGGCTGCGGATTAAATTCGTTAAGTTCTTTTAATTGGTATTGCAGCAGCTCCGCACGGGCGGCGCGTTCCTGACTTAACTGCTGATGATGCGCGAGGTCACGGCAGCTTTGATGCCACAACTGATAACGTGCGGTCATTTCCTGGAGCTGAGAGGTTTCATTGGCATAGCCATCAAGCAGGAATTTTTGGTGCTCGGGTTTGGTGAGTAACTGATGAGCGTGCTGACCATGGATCTGAATCAGCAACTGACCCAGTTCGCGCAGTTGTGACAGAGGAACAGCTGTACCGTTGATGAAACCACGGGAGCGACCATCGCTGCTGATTACGCGACGAAGCAAACATTCATGCCCGTCTTCAAGCTGGTTTTCTTCCAGCCAACGCAGGGCCGCTGGCGTATCTTTCAGAGAAAAACGGGCGCACAGGTCGGCACGAGCAGCGCCGGTACGCACCATGTCGGCTTCAGCGCGACCACCGAGACAAAGGCCGAGGGCATCTATTGCAATAGATTTACCCGCGCCGGTCTCGCCAGTTATTACGGTCATGCCGCTATGAAAATCAATCTCAAGCTCACGAACGATAGCAAAGTTGCTGATGGTCAGTTGTGCCAACATAGTTGTTTTCCTGTATGAAAAACCATTACTGTTATTGTGTACAGTATAAACTGGTTTTATATACAGTAAAGAGGCTGGCGTAAAATTAGAATAATTTTTTTGACCAGCCGAGCTTGGTGCTTAATGTATTGAAATAACTGTAATCTTTCGGATGAATCAGATTCAGATGGTAATCACAGCGACGAATCAGGACATCTTCACCTTCCTGAATCGGAAGTGCTATCTGGCTGTCGCAACTGATTTCCAGGTCGTTACGGCGATGCGAAAAACGCAGACGGATCGTGCTGCTGCTGTTTATGACCAGTGGTCGTGCTGACAACGTATGCGGGAACATGGGCACCAGGGTAATCGCATCCAGAGAGGGTGTCAGAATAGGACCGCCCGCAGAGAGGGAATATGCGGTGGAGCCTGTTGGCGTCGAAATAATCAGTCCATCGGAACGCTGCGAAAACGCAAAGATCTCGTCGATATACACTTCGAACTCAATCATATGCGCTACTTTGCCAGGATGAAGTACCACTTCGTTAATCGCCGTGCTGATGCGTTTCTGGCAATCTTGCTGACAGACTTGCGCTTCCAGCAAAAAACGTTTCTCGCTGATGTAGTGGCCTTCCAGCACATCGGCTAATTGTTGCTGGGCGTTATCGGGATCAAGGTCAGTCAGGAAACCCAGGTTGCCACGGTTGATTCCAATAACTTTAATATCGTAGCGGGCGAGCGTGCGCGCCGCGCCCAGCATATTACCGTCGCCGCCAACGACAACCGCGAGATCAGCCTGTTGCCCAATCTCCGCGAGCGTGCCAGTTTTCACATTCTTCAGTTGCAGTTCGTGAGCGATTTGTTGCTCAACGATGACCTCGTAACCTTTTGTGCACAGCCAGCGGTAGAGCATTTCATGTGTTGTCAGTGCAGTGGGGTGCCGTGGGTGTCCCACAATGCCAATACACTTGAAATGATTATTCATTTTTCCGAGGTCCTTGTTGCGAAGATTGATGACAATGTGAGTGCTTCCCTTGAAACCCTGAAACTGATCCCCATAATAAGCGAAGTTAGCGAGATGAATGCGAAAAAAACGCGGAGAAATTCATGAGTAGTAAAGAACAGAAAACGCCTGAGGGGCAAGCCCCGGAAGAAATTATCATGGATCAGCACGAAGAGATTGAGGCAGTTGAGCCAGAAGCTTCTGCTGAGCAGGTGGATCCGCGCGATGAAAAAATTGCGAATCTCGAAGCTCAGCTGGCTGAAGCCCAGACCCGTGAACGTGACGGCATTTTGCGCGTAAAAGCCGAAATGGAAAACCTGCGTCGTCGTACTGAACTGGATATCGAAAAAGCCCACAAATTCGCGCTGGAGAAATTCATCAACGAATTGCTGCCGGTGATTGATAGCCTGGATCGTGCGCTGGAAGTGGCTGATAAAGCTAACCCGGATATGTCCGCGATGGTTGAAGGTATTGAGCTGACGCTGAAGTCGATGCTGGATGTTGTGCGTAAGTTTGGCGTTGAAGTGATCGCCGAAACCAACGTCCCACTGGACCCAAATGTGCATCAGGCCATCGCAATGGTGGAATCTGATGACGTTGCGCCAGGTAACGTACTGGGCATTATGCAGAAAGGTTATACGCTGAACGGTCGTACGATTCGTGCGGCGATGGTGACTGTAGCGAAAGCAAAAGCTTAATTTCTGCTTTCGTAATAAATCACGGCCCAGCATGCGAATGCCGGGCCGTTTTCGTTACTCCGCCACACTCTCGCGCAGCGGTTTTACAGGAAAAACTTTTACCTGCTTAATCATATTGTCCTGTACGTCGAGAATATCGATATCGTACTCGCCTATACGCACGCGGGTGCCTGCTACCGGGATCTCCTCCAGCGCTTCCAGAATGACGCCGTTAACAGTACGAGCATCATCTTCCGGTAGATGCCAGTTAAAGGCTTTGTTAATTTCTCGCACGTTGGCAGTGCCATCAATAATCACCGAACCGTCGTTTTGCGGCGTGACCTCTTCGGCAAGTGTTGGCGACATCGACGTGGTGAAATCGCCGACAATCTCTTCGAGAATATCTTCGACCGTCACCAGTCCCTGAATGTCTCCATACTCGTTGACGACCAGTCCGACTTTCTTTTTGTTGCGCTGAAACTTCACCAACTGTGTGCTGAGCGGCGTACCCTCCGGGACAAAATAGATCTCGTCCGCGGCGCGTAGCATGGTTTCTTTGGTGAACTCTTTTTTCTCCGACATGAGTCGCCAGGCTTCACGCACACGCAGCATACTGATGGCGTCGTCCAGCGAATCACGGTAGAGCACGATGCGCCCGTGAGGTGAGTGGGAGAGTTGGCGCAGAATCGATTTCCAGTCATCGTTGATATCAATACCGATAATTTCACTGCGCGGCACCATGATGTCATCGACGGTCATCTTTTCCAGATCGAGCACCGACAGCAGCATATCCTGATTGCGACGGGAAATTTGTGAGCGTGATTCGTGCACGATGGTGCGCAACTCTTCTTTACTCAAAGAGCCGCTGACTACGATATCGGTTTTAATACCCATCATACGCATCAAAATTCGGGTGATGGCATTTAGTAACCAGACTAGCGGCATCATCAGGACTTGTAGCGGCGCCAGTAGAAAACTACTCGGATAGGCGACTTTTTCCGGGTACAGTGCGGCAATGGTTTTCGGCAATACTTCAGCAAAAACCAGCACTACGAAGGTCAGCACGCCAGTCGCAATTGCCACGCCAGCATCGCCATACAAGCGCATCCCGACAATAGTGCCGAGTGCGGAAGCAAGGATATTGACCAGATTATTGCCGATTAACACCAGGCTTATCAGGCGGTCTGGCTTGCGCAGTAATTTTTCGACGCGTTTTGCCGAGCGATTACCTTGCTTCGCCATGTGTCTCAGGCGATAGCGGTTGAGTGTCATCATTCCAGTTTCTGAACCGGAAAAATAGGCTGAAATGACCACCATGATGATCAGAATAATGATCAACGTAGTAGTAGAAATGTGTTCCAGGGGAAACTCCTTTTCTGGGGTTAGCTGATTAACTGCTGGACAATTCGGCTGCCGAAGTAGGCCAGTGTCAGAATGACTGCACCCGCAACGTTAAACCAGACGACGCGGCGTCCACGCCATCCTTCATGATAATGTCCCCACAGCAGCACAATATAGACAAACCACGCCACGATAGAGAGCACGGCCTTGTCGATATTTTCCATGCTAAATAAGTTGTGCATGTAGAACAGGCCAGTGCAAAGAGTGAGCGTTAGCAGCACCACGCCAATCTGCGTGATATGGAACATTTTACGCTCGATACTCATCAATGGAGGCATTTCCTGGTTAAACGCCAGCTTCTTGTTCTTCAGTTGGTAATCAATCCACGCCAGTTGCAGCGCGTACAGGGCAGCGATAATTAGCGTGGCATAGGAAAAAAGCGATAAGCCAATGTGCACCAGCATCCCCGGCGTTGCTTCCAGATGGGTGATGTATTCATTGGGCATGAAGGTCGCCAGCGCCAGGTTGATAAGCGCAAAGGCATAGACAATGGGTAGCAACAACCAGCCACGATTGCGAGAAGCCACAATGGTCATTACCGTACAGATCATCAAACTGACCAATGAACCAACGTTCAGCAGGCTGAGGTTTTGTCCGCTATCACCGTCGGGCAGGATGCGGGCTTCCAGAGCGATTGCGTGGCAGACCAGCGCGATGACCGCAGAAATAATAGCCATGCGCCGCCAGCCGCCGTTTTTTTGCAGCAGACCGGGAACAATCAGCGCAAGACTGACGGAGTAGGCGACAAGCGCGAGCAGAGCAAAAACGGGCATAGTAATGTCGACAGTTTGAGCAATAAGAAAGAGAAGCAGTATAGCGTCAGGTGAACGCTGCTCCAACCGTTGCATAACAACAAAGACGCCTTCATGTTATACTGCGGCAAAATACTGATGATGTGTCGCGATTGCGGCCAACCGTTTCCACCCCAGGCGAGAGACAATGTTTGATAATTTAACCGATCGTTTGTCGCGCACGCTGCGCAATATCAGTGGCCGTGGACGCCTCACTGAAGACAACGTAAAAGATACGCTGCGCGAAGTGCGCATGGCGCTGCTGGAGGCGGACGTCGCTCTGCCGGTAGTGCGTGAGTTTATCAATCGCGTAAAAGAGAAAGCGGTTGGTCATGAAGTTAATAAGAGCCTGACGCCGGGGCAGGAGTTCGTCAAAATTGTCCGTAACGAACTGGTTGCGGCGATGGGCGAAGAGAACCAGACCCTGAACCTGGCTGCGCAACCGCCTGCGGTCGTGCTGATGGCGGGCCTGCAAGGTGCCGGTAAAACAACCAGCGTTGGTAAACTCGGTAAGTTCCTGCGCGAGAAGCACAAGAAGAAAGTGCTGGTGGTTTCTGCCGACGTCTATCGCCCGGCGGCAATCAAACAGCTTGAGACGCTGGCAGAGCAGGTGGGCGTTGATTTCTTCCCTTCTGATGTTGGTCAGAAGCCGGTAGATATCGTTAACGCGGCGCTGAAAGAAGCCAAACTGAAATTCTACGACGTGCTGCTGGTGGATACTGCCGGTCGTCTGCACGTTGACGAAGCGATGATGGACGAGATCAAACAAGTCCATGCGTCGATTAATCCGGTTGAAACCCTGTTTGTGGTCGATGCCATGACCGGTCAGGATGCGGCCAATACGGCAAAAGCATTCAATGAAGCGTTACCGCTTACCGGTGTAGTGTTGACCAAAGTGGACGGCGATGCCCGCGGAGGTGCGGCGCTCTCTATTCGTCACATCACTGGCAAACCGATCAAGTTCCTCGGTGTTGGCGAGAAAACCGAGGCGCTGGAGCCATTCCATCCGGACCGTATTGCCTCCCGTATTCTCGGCATGGGCGACGTACTGTCACTGATCGAAGATATCGAAAGCAAGGTTGACCGCGCGCAGGCAGAGAAATTAGCCAGCAAGCTGAAAAAAGGCGACGGCTTCGATCTCAACGACTTTCTTGAGCAGCTGCGCCAGATGAAAAATATGGGCGGCATGGCTAGCCTGATGGGCAAGCTGCCGGGCATGGGGCAGATCCCGGATAACGTCAAGTCACAGATGGACGATAAAGTGCTGGTGCGTATGGAAGCCATCATCAACTCGATGACGATGAAAGAGCGCGCTAAGCCAGAAATCATCAAAGGTTCGCGTAAGCGTCGTATCGCTGCCGGTTGCGGTATGCAGGTGCAGGACGTTAACCGTCTTCTGAAACAGTTCGACGACATGCAGCGCATGATGAAGAAAATGAAGAAGGGCGGGATGGCGAAGATGATGAGAAGCATGAAAGGGATGATGCCGCCGGGATTTCCTGGTCGCTAAATGACCTTATGCGACAGAGTTATTAACTGCTGATTGCATTTTCTCCAGAAATCAGTAAAATTTTCGGGCTTTTAATATGACACCGGACTCCGTTCCTCGATGGGGTCCGGTTGTTTTATTCACACAAGAGGATGTTATGGTAACTATTCGTTTAGCACGTCACGGCGCTAAAAAGCGTCCGTTCTACCAGGTTGTTGTCGCTGACAGCCGTAATGCACGCAACGGTCGCTTCATCGAGCGCGTTGGTTTCTTCAACCCAATCGCTAGCGAAAAAGAAGAAGGCACTCGCCTGGATCTGGATCGCATCGCTCACTGGGTTGGCCAGGGCGCAACTATTTCTGATCGCGTTGCTGCGCTGATCAAAGAAGTAAACAAAGCAGCTTAATCTGTCACGGTGGTCATGATGAGCAAACAACTCACCGCGCAAGCATCTGTTGATCCCATCGTTTTGGGAAAAATGGGGTCGTCTTACGGTATTCGTGGGTGGCTCAGAGTGTTTTCTTCCACCGAAGACGCCGAAAGCATTTTTGACTATCAGCCCTGGTTTATCCAGAAGGCGGGTCAGTGGCAGCAAGTCCAGCTGGAAAGCTGGAAGCACCACAATCAGGACATGATCATCAAGCTGAAAGGCGTTGACGATCGTGATGCGGCGAACCTGCTGACGAATTGTGAAATTGTCGTGGATTCATCGCAGTTGCCTCAGCTTGAAGAGGGGGACTACTACTGGAAAGACCTGATGGGCTGCCAGGTAGTAACCACTGAAGGCTACGATCTCGGTAAAGTCGTAGATATGATGGAAACCGGATCTAATGACGTTCTCGTCATTAAGGCAAACCTGAAAGATGCGTTTGGTATCAAGGAACGTCTCGTACCGTTCCTCGATGGGCAGGTTATCAAGAAAGTCGATCTCACTACACGTTCAATCGAAGTAGATTGGGATCCTGGTTTTTAAACCACCGGATAAACGGTAAAAGACGGCGCTATGTGGATTGGCATAATTAGCCTGTTTCCTGAAATGTTCCGCGCAATTACCGATTACGGGGTAACTGGCCGGGCAGTTAAAAATGGCCTGCTGAGCATCCAGAGCTGGAGTCCTCGCGACTTCACGCATGACCGGCACCGTACCGTGGACGATCGTCCTTACGGCGGCGGACCGGGGATGTTAATGATGGTGCAACCCTTGCGGGACGCCATTCATGCAGCAAAAGCCGCGGCGGGCGAAGGCGCAAAGGTGATTTATCTGTCACCACAGGGACGCAAGCTTGATCAAGCGGGCGTCAGCGAACTGGCAACGAATCAAAAATTGATTCTGGTGTGTGGTCGCTACGAAGGTATAGATGAGCGCGTGATCCAAACCGAAATTGACGAAGAATGGTCAATCGGCGATTACGTTCTCAGTGGTGGTGAGTTACCAGCAATGACGCTGATTGACTCCGTTTCCCGGTTTATTCCGGGAGTACTGGGACATGAAGCCTCGGCAACGGAAGATTCCTTTGCTGAAGGATTGCTGGATTGCCCGCACTATACGCGGCCTGAGGTGTTAGAAGGGATGGAAGTTCCGCCAGTGTTACTGTCGGGCAACCATGCCGAGATACGTCGCTGGCGTTTGAAACAGTCGCTGGGCCGTACCTGGCTTAGAAGACCTGAACTTCTGGAAAACCTGGCTCTGACTGAAGAGCAAGCAAGGTTGCTGGCGGAGTTCAAAACGGAACACGCACAACAGCAACATAAACATGATGGGATGGCGTAAGCCCCCGAGATATCAGTTTACCCAGGATAAGAGATTAAATTATGAGCAACATTATTAAGCAACTTGAACAAGAGCAGATGAAGCAGGACGTACCTTCCTTCCGTCCGGGTGATACCGTGGAAGTGAAAGTATGGGTTGTTGAAGGTTCCAAAAAACGTCTGCAGGCATTCGAGGGCGTGGTTATCGCTATTCGTAACCGCGGTCTGCACTCTGCATTCACTGTTCGTAAAATTTCCAACGGCGAAGGCGTTGAGCGTGTCTTCCAGACTCACTCTCCGGTAGTTGACAGCATTTCTGTCAAACGTCGTGGTGCTGTTCGTAAAGCTAAACTGTACTACCTGCGTGAGCGTACTGGTAAGGCTGCTCGTATCAAAGAGCGTCTTAACTAAGATTTCGCTTAAGCGACATCCTGTTAAGAAGGGCTGGCCAATTGGCTGGCCCTTTTTTTGTCTGTTTGCTCGTGTTTTAAGGGGTTGTAATCACCACTGCGACGCGGCGGTTCTCGGCGCGGCCCTGGGCGGTCTTGTTACTGGCTATGGGATATTTTTTTCCTAAACCCTGAGTGGTGAGATTGCTGCGCGGAATTTGTCCACCCATAGCCCATGCATCGGCCACGACATTCGCCCGTTTCAATGATAAGACTTCGTTGTAACTGTCTTCACCATAGTTGTCGGTGTGTCCATCCATACGGGCATGTGTTAGCCCTGTCGAGGCCAATTTGGCTGCCATGGTTTGGATCTGTTGCTGGCTTTCCGGGAGCAATTTGTAGTCATTTTTTGCAAACAGAATGGCATCTGATAAGCCCAGCGACCAGTCGCCGGCGGATTCAGTAAATCCATAAGATTGCATAGCGGCGACTTGCTCAGGAGTAAACTTTCCCTGAGGGGACTGGCAGCCAGTAAGTATTAGCGAGGTGAAAATCAGGGGTGCTAGCAGGTGCTTTATCATATCGATATATCCTTGTTATCTCACCAGCTTTTCGGCACGCTGGTGTTTGGCCTGATACATATTGTGATCGGCAAGCTCTTGTAAATTTTCCGCAGAGGCGTGCTCAATAGTCATCGCGTAACCAATGCTTAATGTCATGGTAGTCTGATGGCCATTATGAAGATCAAACGGGAGATTAAAAATTTGTGTCAGTGCTGAGCATATCTGCTGCACTTCAGATTCCGACTGTACATCATAGAGCACCATAGCGAATTCATCGCCGCCCAGGCGGTATGCTTTATGTCGCAGCCCGCCAAATTCAGCTAACCGTTTTGCTATTTCAATCAAGACTCTATCGCCCGTCGCATGACCCCAGGTATCATTGATATATTTGAAATTATCGCCATCAAGAAATAGTAACGCCGACGTTTTTCGGGCATCGGAATTGTTCATCAACGTGTTGATGCCGCTACGAAACGCTGCGCGGTTAGCCAGCCCGGTTAATGGGTCATGTAGCGCGGTACGTAGAAGCTGCGCATTTTTGGCCTGTAAACGAAGCTGCCACTCTTCCATTTCATCCAGCAGACTGTTGAAGTCGAGAGCGAAGCGGTGAAACTCAGCGATACGTTCTTCCGAAACTCGTCGGGAAAAATTGCGGTTAGAACGCACATCATGTACGACATCGGTGATATTTTTCAGCGCTTCCACCAGGCCATTGTGCAAATGGCGGGTGAGGGTAATTGCGATGCCTGATGCCAGCAGAATACAACCGGTCAGGACAGCGAGCGAAAACCAGATAAAATGGCTGATTGAACTGTCGCGAGCAGTTAAGCGTACTTCGCCAATAGTTTCACCATTGTGGCGAATCGGCTGAATGATGGGGGCAGGGAAGAGCCAGTGGCTTATGAAATTGCTGAAAGTATCGCCTGGTTCCTTATGGGTGTAATGCCAGGATGCCAGAATATTTTGCTGCTTATCACGCACTTCTGCAGTTGAAAATTGGCCTTGCTGGCCCAGCGCTGCCAGTGTTTCAGTTGCTGCAGGGCCATCGGCAAAAACGACAGCTGCTTCCAGACTGTAAGTCATTGTTGCTGCTGTCAGTGCCAGGTTTTTTTGCGCGTACTGTTTCAGGGTCAGCACTGACGTCACGGAAAGCAGCAGCCAGATCAGCATCATAGTGATAAATATGCTGGTCATACTGATGTTGCGTAATGCTCTTTTAAACGTGGGGCGCTTATTAAGAGAATTATCGTTATCCATCATTTTTCTTCCGTGCGAGCATTAAGACATCCGGGTTGACTTTTACACCGCTACGCGATAAGGCATCCAGGTTTACGGCAAATCTGACGTCATTATTGTGGATGATCAGACAAAAGGCGCTACCAATAATGCACTCGGTATTTTGTTCGGCAATTAATAATAACGCCTTTGACGGATATTGTTCGGTTAATTCCATCTGGAATGTCGGTGACTCGTTGCCAAAATAAAAACCATTGCAGCCTGAAATTATCGCCTCTTGTTGAGTATGAATGATGACAGGCAGATAAGGTAAAGATGTGGCAGCATTTTCTTGTAAGGCGGTACTAAAACGTGAAGATGAAAAGATACATAACTTTGGTGGCCCTGATAGCCCAGGCCAGCGGGTGTAACTGACAATACCGGAAACCATCATACGCACGTTTTTCGCAACGTCAGAAGGTTCCTGAGCGAGTATTGGTGCTCCCGTCAGCAGGAGAATCAGCAGTAAGAACAGTCGGTGAGAAAAACGCATTCAGGGATCCTCACCATCTTCGCTCGAAATGCATCGATATTTTTTCAGAATGCTCATTAAAATATCATCCTTTCATGCGGTCGTCATCAATGTGAGAAATAAAACATAATGAGTAAAATCTCATGCTTAATTGATTTGGGGGGTAATTAATTTAATCGTATTGTGCTGGCATTTTCATCAGCCCCTTTTCGCCATACTTCATGCAGTTGGCTGGTATTTTCAACATTATTGCAGCTGGCAGGAAAGCTTTTACCAGAAAGTCCCCGGGCATAAGTAAAATCGGTCTGGCAAGTTTTCTTTTGCCCTTCGGCATATCCTTTAAGGTATAGACCGCGATCCGCCTGTGAATCGCTAAATGCATCGTCATCTTTAATGGCGCTGCCCGATATCGCATCTTCCATACCAACATCATACCAGTCGGTGCTGGTCAAGGTTGGCGCGTGAGTATAAGGATCAATCTGACATCCGCTAACCAGTAAAGCCAACAAGGGGGCGATAAATTTTTTCATCATTTTTTTCTCCTTTTTCAAAGCATAGCGGATTGTTTTTAAAGCTGGTGTAAATTTATTTATACAGAAATAAGGGGAAAAAGCGCGAATAAATTGCTTGTGTAAAGAAATATGTACGAAATATGGATTGAAAACTTTACTTTATGTGTTATCGTTACGTCATCCTCGCTGAGGATCAACTATCGCAAACGAGCATAAACAGGATCGCCATCATGCAGAAAGACGCGCTGAATAACGTACATATTACCGACGAACAGGTTTTAATGACTCCGGAACAACTGAAGGCCGCTTTTCCATTAAGCCTGCAACAAGAAGCCCAGATTGCTGACTCGCGTAAAACCATTTCAGATATTATCGCCGGGCGCGATCCTCGTCTGCTGGTAGTATGTGGTCCTTGTTCCATTCATGATCCGGAAACTGCTCTGGAATATGCTCGTCGATTTAAAGCCCTTGCCGCAGAGGTCAGCGATAGCCTCTATCTGGTAATGCGCGTCTATTTTGAAAAACCCCGTACCACTGTCGGCTGGAAAGGGTTAATTAACGATCCCCATATGGATGGCTCTTTTGATGTAGAAGCCGGGCTGCAGATCGCGCGTAAATTGCTGCTTGAGCTGGTGAATATGGGACTGCCACTGGCGACGGAAGCGTTAGATCCGAATAGCCCGCAATACCTGGGCGATCTGTTTAGCTGGTCAGCAATTGGTGCTCGTACAACGGAATCGCAAACTCACCGTGAAATGGCCTCCGGGCTTTCCATGCCGGTTGGTTTTAAAAACGGCACCGATGGCAGTCTGGCAACGGCAATTAACGCTATGCGTGCCGCCGCCCAGCCGCACCGTTTTGTTGGCATTAACCAGGCAGGGCAGGTTGCGTTGCTACAAACTCAGGGGAATCCGGACGGGCATGTGATCCTGCGCGGTGGTAAAGCGCCAAACTATAGCCCTGCGGATGTTGCGCAATGTGAAAAAGAGATGGAACAGGCGGGACTGCGCCCGTCTCTGATGGTAGATTGCAGCCACGGTAATTCCAATAAAGATTATCGCCGTCAGCCTGCGGTGGCAGAATCCGTGGTTGCTCAAATCAAAGATGGCAATCGCTCAATTATTGGTCTGATGATCGAAAGTAATATCCACGAGGGCAATCAGTCTTCCGAGCAACCGCGCAGTGAAATGAAATACGGTGTATCCGTAACCGATGCCTGCATTAGCTGGGAAATGACCGATGCCTTGCTGCGTGAAATTCATCAGGATCTGAACGGGCAGCTGACGGCTCGCGTGGCTTAAGAGGTTTATTATGGTTGCTGAATTGACCGCATTACGCGATCAAATTGATGAAGTCGATAAAGCGCTGCTGAATTTATTAGCGAAGCGTCTGGAACTGGTTGCTGAAGTGGGCGAGGTGAAAAGCCGCTTTGGACTGCCTATTTATGTTCCGGAGCGCGAGGCATCTATGTTGGCCTCGCGTCGTGCAGAGGCGGAAGCTCTGGGTGTACCGCCAGATCTGATTGAGGATGTTTTGCGTCGGGTGATGCGTGAATCTTACTCCAGTGAAAACGACAAAGGATTTAAAACGCTTTGTCCGTCACTGCGCCCGGTGGTTATCGTCGGTGGTGGCGGTCAGATGGGACGTCTGTTCGAGAAGATGCTGACACTCTCGGGTTATCAGGTGCGGATTCTGGAGCAACATGACTGGGATCGAGCGGCTGATATTGTTTCCGATGCCGGAATGGTGATTGTTAGTGTGCCCATCCACGTTACTGAGCAAGTTATCGGCAAATTACCGCCTTTACCGAAAGATTGTATTCTGGTTGATCTGGCATCGGTGAAAAATGGACCATTACAGGCCATGCTGGCGGCGCACGATGGCCCGGTGCTGGGGTTACACCCGATGTTCGGCCCGGACAGCGGTAGCCTGGCAAAGCAAGTTGTGGTCTGGTGTGATGGACGTAAGCCGGAAGCATACCAATGGTTTCTGGAGCAAATTCAGGTCTGGGGCGCTCGGTTGCATCGTATTAGCGCTGTCGAGCACGATCAGAATATGGCGTTTATTCAGGCTCTGCGCCACTTTGCTACTTTTGCTTATGGGCTGCACCTGGCAGAAGAAAATGTTCAGCTTGAGCAACTACTGGCGCTCTCTTCGCCGATTTACCGCCTTGAGCTGGCGATGGTCGGGCGACTGTTTGCTCAGGATCCGCAGCTTTATGCCGACATTATTATGTCGTCAGAGCGTAATCTGGCGTTAATCAAACGTTACTATAAGCGTTTCGGCGAGGCGATTGAGCTGCTGGAGCAGGGCGATAAGCAGGCGTTTATTGACAGTTTCCGCAAGGTGGAGCACTGGTTCGGCGATTACGCACAGCGTTTTCAGAGTGAAAGCCGCGTGTTATTGCGTCAGGCGAATGACAATCGCCAGTAATAATCCAGTGCCGGATGATTCACATCATCCGGCACTTTTTCATCAGGTTGGATCAACAGGCACTACGTTCTCACTTGGGTAACAGCCCAATACCTTCATCGAACGGGTGATTTCCCCTAACTCTTTCAATGCTTTTTGCATTTCCGCTGATTCAAGATTGGCCTGAATATCCAGATAAAACATCTCTTCCCACGGATTACCGTGAATCGGACGTGATTCCAGACGGGTCATAATCAGACTGTGATTGCGCAGTACCAGCAACGCTTCAACCAGTGCACCAGCTTGTTGTCCGGTCGCCATTAACAACGTCGTTTTCGCCGGAACCTGGTCAGAAACGTTAATGGCTTTACGTGCCAACACCACAAATCGGGTGAAGTTTTGTCGCTGATTCGCTTCAATACGCTCCAGTACCTGCAAACCGTACAAAGTGCCGCCAGCTTCGCTTCCCAACGCAGCAACATGCGGTGATTTTGCCTGTGCAACCTTTTCCATTGCCGCAGACGTACTTTCGGTATATTCAATCTTCCAGTGCGGATAACGATTAAGGAATTTGCTGCATTGCTGGAATGGCTGCGGATGGCTGTAGACCGTATTGATGGCGGATAAATCAGTAGTGCCGGAGACCAACAAACAATGATCGATAGTTAACGTCATCTCGCCAACAATCGACAAACTGGTATGTTGCAGCAGATCGTAAACGTCGTTTATGGCACCGGAGCTGGTATTTTCAATCGGTACGACGGCATAGTCGGCCTGGCCGGTTTCCACCTGATTAAAAATATCGGCAAATTTGGCGCAGCCACTTTCAATGAATTGCTCAAAGTGACGAGCAGCATACTGGCGCGCCGCAAGATGGGAATAAGAACCTTTGGGGCCGAGAAAAGCGATGCGTGCTGAGTGCGGATTAATTTTATTGAGATGTTGCTGGAGCAAAGCCTGCTGAGTTAATACGGAATCTTCAATGATGAGCTGGAACAGGCGAGTAATGTAATGGGCGTCCAGATGGTGCGCTTTACCGAGCGTAATTAATCTTTCCAGCAAATCGCGTTCACGATCAATATCACGTACCGGGCGATGCGAGAGCAGTTTGGCTTTTCCCACCTCGACGGCCAGTTCGCGTCGCTCTGCCAGTAATGCTAATAATTTTTCATCCAGCGCGCTGATTTTCTCTCGCAGCGCCAGTAACGGGTTTTCCGATGTCATAGTGTTGCCTTTTTGTTATCAATAAAAAAGGCCCCCCGATTTGGGAGGCCTTATTGTTCGTCTTCGCATTCTGTTTCACACGACGAAACGCCTCCCATTCAGGGGAAGGTAAAAAAGAATGCGAAGAAAAACGGTGTGTGTTTCATGTTTGTTTCCTTAAGTGACTTTAGTACAGTACCCGTACTGTTTTCACGCTGTCAACAAAAAACGCGCCCGAAGGCGCGTTGGCGATACACTCAATATAAAGGACTACTCTTCTTCAACTTCTTCGACGAAGTTGGCGTCTTTCACCGATGTTGCGGCACGACGTGCTTCGCCTTTGTGCTGCAGTTTATTGAGCTGCCGTTCCAGCTTGTTGATCAATTCGTTAATTGCGGTGTACATATCTTCATGTTTACCACTGGCAACCAGAACGCCGTTAGGTGTATTGATTGTGGCGTCAGCAACAAACCCTTGTGGCTCTTTGGACAGAATGATATGTGGATTAATCAGATGTGTTTGCCATTTTTCCAGTTTGGCGAGACGGTCTGCGACATGTTGGCGGATGGCCGGAGTAATTTCCATTTGTTTGCTGGTAATGTTCATTGTCATAAATTTTACCTCTTGTCTTCCCGTCTTGGTGAATTCAGCATAACGTTCCTGATGTCAAAATGTGTGATGGAAATCTCATAATTTTGTCACTTTTTGTCAACGAATCTTTTTTGTGAGAAATCGCAGGAAGAGGTGTTTTTTTACTTGAGGAATATCTCAAAGCGAGCCATATTTGATGAGATCGATAGTGACTAAATCGCTTCAGTTTCACAACTAACAGAATAAAAAAACGGCAGCTCAAGGCTGCCGTTTTGTGTTTCAGGTTTCTGTTATGTATTGCTGCTGTTTGCGGCGATGATTTTCGCTACTTTTTCAGCTTGCGCATTCATCTGCATCTGACGGTATGCATTTTCCATCAGCGGCAGCGCATCACGCGTAGCCTGGGTATCCGGATAGTCGCGCAACATGCCTTCTACGCGGTTAACGACAGCAACCCATGCACCACGTTCTGTATAATACTCGGCCACGGAGTATTCATATTTCGCCAGACGATCTTTCAGGAATACCAGACGTTTGGTGGCATCGGTGGTGTACTGACTGTTCGGATAGCCGCGCACCAGTTTGGAAAAGTCACTAAACGCAGCTCGTGCATGTTGAGGATCGCGATCGCTACGGTCAACGCCAAAGAACCCTTGCAGCGCACTGTCATCCAGCGCCATATTGGTCAGGCCACGCATGTACATGACATAATCGATATTCGGATGGGTCGGGTTAAGGCGAATAAAACGATCGATGGCAGCCTGTGCTAACGGCAAATCGGCGTTTTTATAGTAGGCGTAGATGAGATCCAGCTGCACCTGCTGCGAATACGGACCAAACGGATAGCGATTATCTAACGCTTCCAGTTGCGTTATTGCCTGTCTCCAGTTACCGTCCTGCAGCTTTTGTTGTGCAGTCGCGTAAATTTCATTTGGCGGATTATCAGGTACTTCTTCCTTTGACCCCGAGCAACCCGCCAAAAACAGGCTTAGTGTGGCGGCTGCCACCAGATATTTCATGCGCGTCATGACGTTTTGACTTTCCTCAAAATGTAATACGGGAGATTCTCTGTTCCTGCTCCCGGTTAAGACCAGCTACAATAGCACACTATATTAAACGGCAAAGCCGTAAAACCCCAACGATAAACGAAGAAGCAGTATATATGGCACAACGAGTACAGCTCACTGCAACGGTGTCCGAAAACCAACTCGGTCAACGCTTAGATCAGGCTTTGGCCGAAATGTTCCCGGATTATTCACGTTCGCGAATAAAAGAATGGATCCTCGACCAGCGCGTGCTGGTTAACGGCAAAGTGTGTGATAAGCCGAAAGAAAAAGTATTGGGTGGCGAGCAGGTGGCCATCAACGCTGAGATTGAAGAAGAAGCGCGTTTTGAACCGCAGGATATCCCGCTGGATATCGTCTATGAAGATGAAGATATCATCGTCATTAATAAACCACGCGACCTGGTGGTACATCCTGGCGCGGGTAACCCGGATGGTACGGTACTGAATGCGTTGCTTCATTACTATCCGCCCATTGCCGATGTACCGCGTGCGGGCATCGTCCATCGTCTGGATAAAGACACCACCGGCCTGATGGTTGTGGCAAAAACCGTTCCGGCTCAGACGCGTTTAGTCGAATCTTTGCAACGGCGTGAAATTACTCGTGAGTATGAAGCGGTGGCAATTGGTCATATGACCGCTGGCGGTACAGTAGATGAACCAATCAGCCGCCACCCGACCAAACGTACTCACATGGCGGTGCATCCGATGGGTAAACCGGCGGTCACACACTATCGCATCATGGAACACTTCCGTGTGCACACGCGTCTGCGGTTGCGTCTGGAAACTGGACGTACGCACCAGATCCGCGTGCATATGGCCCATATCACTCATCCGCTGGTGGGCGATCCGGTTTATGGTGGCCGTCCGCGTCCGCCAAAAGGTGCTTCGGAAGCGTTTATCTCCACGCTGCGTAAGTTTGACCGCCAGGCGCTTCATGCAACCATGCTGCGTCTTTATCACCCGATCTCCGGTATCGAAATGGAATGGCATGCGCCTATTCCACAAGATATGGTGGAGCTGATTGAGGTGATGCGCGCCGATTTCGAAGAGCATAAGGATGAAGTGGACTGGTTATGAGTAAGCTGATTGTCCCGCAGTGGCCGCTGCCAAAAGGTGTTGCGGCCTGTAGCTCTACCCGTATCGGCGGCGTGAGCTTGCCGCCTTACGACTCTCTCAACCTTGGCGCTCATTGTGGTGATAACCCGGATCACGTTGAGGAGAATCGCAAGCGACTTTTTGCTGCGGGCAATTTGCCTTCTAAACCGGTCTGGCTTGAGCAGGTACACGGCAAAGATGTGCTTAAGCTTACTGGTGAACCTTATGCCTCAAAACGAGCAGATGCCTCTTATAGCAATACGCCCGGCACGGTTTGCGCAGTGATGACTGCCGATTGCCTCCCTGTGCTGTTTTGCAATCGAGCGGGAACGGAAGTCGCCGCCGCTCATGCTGGCTGGCGTGGACTGTGCGCAGGCGTGCTGGAAGAGACGGTTTCCTGTTTTGCTGATAATCCGGAAAATATTCTCGCCTGGTTAGGGCCGGCAATTGGTCCACGCGCGTTTGAAGTGGGGGCGGAGGTTCGCGAGGCGTTTATGGCAGTAGACGCCAAAGCGAGTACAGCTTTCATTCAGCATGGTGATAAGTATCTGGCGGATATTTATCAGCTTGCCCGGCAGCGTCTGGCGAGCGTTGGTGTTGAACAAATTTTCGGCGGCGACCGTTGTACATATACGGAAAATGAGACTTTCTTCTCTTATCGTCGCGACAAGACCACCGGTCGTATGGCAAGTTTCATTTGGCTGATATAACCTAAAGAATCAAGACGATCCGGTACGCGTGATTTTCTTTTCACATTAATCTGGTCAATAACCTTGAATAATTGAGGGATGACCTCATTTAATCTCCAGTAGCAACTTTGATCCGTTATGGGAGGAGTTATGCGTCTGGATCGTCTTACTAATAAATTCCAGCTTGCTCTTGCCGATGCCCAATCACTTGCACTCGGGCACGACAACCAATTCATCGAACCACTTCATTTAATGAGCGCCCTGCTGAATCAGGAAGGGGGTTCGGTTAGTCCTTTATTAACATCCGCTGGCATAAATGCTGGCCAGTTGCGCACAGATATAAATCAGGCATTAAATCGTTTACCGCAGGTTGAAGGTACTGGTGGTGATGTCCAGCCATCACAGGATCTGGTGCGCGTTCTTAATCTTTGCGACAAGCTGGCGCAAAAACGTGGTGATAACTTTATCTCGTCAGAACTGTTCGTTCTGGCGGCACTTGAGTCTCGCGGCACGCTGGCCGACATCCTGAAAGCAGCAGGGGCGACCACCGCCAACATTACTCAAGCGATTGAACAAATGCGTGGAGGTGAAAGCGTGAACGATCAAGGTGCTGAAGACCAACGTCAGGCTTTGAAAAAATATACCATCGACCTTACCGAACGAGCCGAACAAGGCAAACTCGATCCGGTGATTGGTCGTGATGAAGAAATTCGCCGTACCATTCAGGTGCTGCAACGTCGTACTAAAAATAACCCGGTATTGATTGGTGAACCCGGCGTCGGTAAAACTGCCATCGTTGAAGGTCTGGCGCAGCGTATTATCAACGGCGAAGTGCCCGAAGGGTTGAAAGGCCGCCGCGTACTGGCGCTGGATATGGGCGCGCTGGTGGCTGGGGCGAAATATCGCGGTGAGTTTGAAGAACGTTTAAAAGGCGTACTTAACGATCTTGCTAAACAGGAAGGCAACGTCATCCTGTTTATCGACGAATTACATACCATGGTCGGCGCGGGTAAAGCCGATGGCGCAATGGACGCCGGAAACATGCTGAAACCTGCACTGGCGCGTGGTGAATTGCACTGCGTAGGTGCCACGACGCTTGACGAATATCGCCAGTACATCGAAAAAGATGCTGCGCTGGAACGTCGTTTCCAGAAAGTGTTTGTTGCCGAGCCTTCTGTTGAAGATACCATTGCTATTCTGCGTGGCCTGAAAGAACGTTACGAGCTGCACCACCATGTGCAAATTACTGACCCGGCAATTGTTGCAGCAGCGACGTTGTCTCATCGCTACATTGCTGACCGTCAGCTGCCGGATAAAGCCATCGACCTGATCGATGAAGCAGCATCCAGCATTCGTATGCAGATTGACTCAAAACCAGAAGAACTCGACCGACTCGATCGTCGTATCATCCAGCTCAAACTGGAACAACAGGCGTTAATGAAAGAGTCTGATGAAGCCAGTAAAAAACGCCTGGATATGCTCAACGAAGAACTGAGCGACAAAGAACGTCAGTACTCCGAGTTAGAAGAAGAGTGGAAAGCAGAGAAAGCCTCGCTTTCTGGTACGCAGACCATTAAAGCGGAACTGGAACAGGCGAAAATCGCTATTGAACAGGCTCGCCGTGTGGGTGACCTGGCGCGGATGTCTGAACTGCAATACGGCAAAATCCCGGAACTGGAAAAGCAACTGGAAGCCGCAACGCAGCTCGAAGGCAAAACTATGCGTCTGTTGCGTAATAAAGTGACCGATGCCGAAATTGCTGAAGTGCTGGCGCGTTGGACGGGAATTCCGGTTTCTCGCATGATGGAAAGCGAGCGCGAAAAACTGCTGCGTATGGAGCAAGAACTGCACCATCGCGTTATTGGTCAGAACGAAGCGGTTGATGCGGTATCTAACGCTATTCGTCGTAGCCGTGCGGGGCTGGCGGATCCAAATCGCCCGATTGGTTCATTCCTGTTCCTCGGCCCAACGGGTGTGGGGAAAACAGAGCTTTGTAAGGCGCTGGCGAACTTTATGTTTGATAGCGACGAGGCGATGGTCCGTATCGATATGTCCGAGTTTATGGAGAAACACTCGGTGTCTCGTCTGGTTGGTGCGCCTCCGGGATATGTTGGTTATGAAGAAGGTGGCTATCTGACCGAAGCGGTGCGTCGTCGCCCGTATTCCGTCATCCTGCTGGATGAAGTGGAAAAAGCGCATCCGGATGTCTTCAACATTCTGTTGCAGGTACTGGATGATGGGCGTCTGACTGACGGGCAGGGGAGAACGGTCGACTTCCGTAATACGGTCGTCATTATGACCTCTAACCTCGGTTCCGATCTGATTCAGGAACGTTTTGGTGAACTGGATTATGCGCACATGAAAGAGCTGGTGCTCGGTGTGGTAAGCCATAACTTCCGTCCGGAATTCATTAACCGTATCGATGAAGTCGTCGTCTTCCATCCGCTGGGTGAACAACACATTGCGTCGATTGCGCAGATTCAGTTGAAACGTCTGTACAAACGTCTGGAAGAACGTGGTTATGAAATCCACATTTCTGACGAGGCGCTGAAACTGCTGAGCGAGAACGGTTACGATCCGGTCTATGGTGCACGTCCTCTGAAACGTGCTATCCAGCAGCAGATCGAAAACCCGCTGGCACAGCAAATACTGTCTGGTGAATTGGTTCCGGGTAAAGTTATTCGCCTGGAAGTTAATGAAGACCGGATCGTCGCCGTCCAGTAATGATAAAACGAGCCTTCGGGGCTCGTTTTTGTCTATAAGTTAGACGGAAAAGACTATATTAAAGATGTTTTGCCTGAAAAATGAGCGAACAATAAAGTTTTTATATTTTTTGCTTGTCAGGCCGGAATAACTCCCTATAATGCGCCACCACTGACACGGAACAACGG